>Ga0315282_10000056_pt1 | contig 218930 bp, 220 predicted proteins | sample YL17G07_20_MG_FD_203693 | JGI IMG/M metagenome (GOLD analysis project Ga0315282, IMG submission 203693) | Sediment microbial communities from Yellowstone Lake, YNP, Wyoming, USA - YL17G07_20 | ecosystem: Environmental > Aquatic > Freshwater > Lake > Sediment | place: USA: Wyoming | collected... | reverse complement strand
ATGGCATAACGGTCTGAAAACTGTCTCTGGGAAAGGCTCGGTGAAATTACAATACCGGTAAAGATGCCGGTTACCTGCAGCAAGACGGAAAGACCCCGTGAAGCTTTACTATAGCTTGATATTGAATCAAAGTTTCAATTGTATAGAGTAGGTGGGAGCCTTCGGGCGAAAGTGTAACACCACCCTGTTGGAGTTTTGATTCTAACCATCCCTAAAGGGAAGGGACAGTGTCAGGTGGGTAGTTTAACTGGGGCGGTTGACTCCTAAATTGTAACGGAGTCGCTCAAAGGTTGGCTTGCTCCGTATGGAAATCGGAGTGAAAGTGCAAACGCATAAGCCAGCTTGACTGCGAGACTTACAAGTCGAGCAGAAACGAAAGTTGGAGTTAGTGATCCTCTGGCACAAAGTGACGTGGCCAGAGCTCAACGGATAAAAGCTACTCCGGGGATAACAGGCTGATCGCGCCCAATAGCTCACATAGACGGCGCGGTTTGGCACCTCGATGTCGGCTCATCCTATCCTGGGGCTGAAGTAGGTCCCAAGGGTTTGGCTGTTCGCCAATTAAAAGGGTACGCGAGCTGGGTTCAGAACGTCGTAAGACAGTTCGGTCCTAATCTGCTGTAGGCGTTGAAGTTTGCAAGGAGCTGCTCCTAGTACGAGAGGACCGGAGCGGACGAACCTCTGGTGTACCAGTTGTTCTACCAAGGGCATTGCTGGGTAGCTATGTTCGGTCGGGATAACCGCTGAAGGCATATAAGCGGGAAGCCCACCTTAAGATTAGACTTCATTTGAGATCCCCGAAAGACTATCGGGTTGATAGGCTCTAGGTGTAAGATCGGTAACGATTTTAGCCGAGGAGTACTAATAGATCAAGAAAACTTTTATGGTAGAACAACTATCAAGACACTGAAGATTAATTAAACAATGCAGAATGTATAATGTATAATTGAAATTACCTTAATTCTAAATTATACATTGAATCATTCAGACTGTTTCGCAGGCTGTGTGTTGGTGCTCGAAGCGGGGTGGGTACACCTCTTCCCATTCCGAACAGAGAAGTTAAGCACCCCAGCGTCGATGATACTTGGACCGCGAGGTCCCGGGAAAGTAGATCAGCGCCAACACACAGCTTACGAGGTTTTTGAAAAAATCGCTTTTTTGCGATTTTTTTGTTATTTCAAAAAGTCGCACTTGGACGACTTTTATGCTATTATATATAATAGTAGGAGGGTTTATGCGTAAAATATTATTAATTATTTTTGGAGCTATCATCGTTGTTGTTTTGGGTTTAGGCATATATTATTATGTTTGGCCCAAGCTTAGCCAAGAAAATCGTCAAATTGACACTTGGATTAAGGATAACAATCTCAATTCCTATGGCGATGCTGAAAATACAGTTTATTCCAATGGAAAACCTTGCAACACCACCTTGGCTTGTTACGATTACATCAAAAAAATGCATTCCGATAAACCCTGGGAGAAATAGTTGACAGCTAATTAATTATTTTGATATACTAAATTTGCTATGAAAAATATTAACTTAACCAACCTTATGCTCGTCCTTCTTATTAAATCCTCTCTGAGGCGGTTGGTTTGTTGATGTAAAATAAAAATAAAAAGAAGCCATACCGCCTCGAAAAGGCGGTTTTTTGTTTCTCTTCAAAAATGTTTGTGAGATTCATAAATATCTTTGAGGGGAAACATTCGAGGGTCAAAGACTCTCGGACGTTTCTCTTGGGGGAAGCCGGTCAAAACGGGCACAACATCCCGTGTTTTGGCTGGGTTCTTCCCCCACCAATTCGCGGGCCCCCGCCAGACCTATCAAGGTCGGCGGGGGCTTTCCTTGCCAGGATTATTAAATTAAAATTAGAGTATGCGTATTATCGCTGATTTTCATATTCATTCAAAATTTTCCCGGGCTACCTCGCGCGAGATGGACATCGACCATATCACGCAGTGGGCAAAGCGTAAGGGCCTGAATTTAATCGGCACCGGCGACTTTACCCATCCTTTTTGGTTCGGTGAGCTCAAAAGCAAGCTTTCTGAAGATGGCTCTGGTTTATTGAAATTAAAAAATGCCGACCAAAAAGATCTTCGCTTTATTCTGACAGCGGAATTATCTTGCATTTATACCCAAGGCGGCAGAACCAGGAAAATTCATACCATCGTTTTTGCGCCAGATTTTAAAACAGTTGCCGAGCTCAACGATCGCTTGGTAAGTATTGGCAATATTTCTTCTGACGGCCGGCCGATTTTGGGTATTTCGGCCAAAGACTTAGCAGATTTAATTTTGAATATTAACGATAAATGTCTCATCGTTCCCGCCCATGCCTGGACGCCTTGGTTTTCGATTTTTGGTTCGAATTCTGGCTTCGATACTATTAAAGAATGTTACGAAGATCTTACGCCGTATATTAGTAGTATTGAAACTGGATTATCTTCTGATCCGGAAATGAACTGGCGACTTTCGGCTTTAGACAAAATTGCTTTAATTTCTAACTCCGATGCCCACAGTCCAGCTAATTTAGGCCGGGAAGCCAATGTCTTTGCGCTCGATGATGGAAAAATCACCTACGATGAAATTGCTGATATCATTAAGAAAAAAGACGCATCACGATTTTTATATACGATCGAATTTTACCCCGAAGAAGGCAAATATCATTTTGATGGTCACCGCAATTGCAATATTGTGATTAATCCTTTCGAGCAGAAATATCCCGGCAGTCTTTGCCCAAAGTGCCAGAAGAAATTAACCATCGGTGTTATGAACCGCGTTGAGGAATTGGCTGATCGCGCTACGGGCCATAAAGATCCGACCTTCCCCGGCTCAAAGCATCTAGTACCTTTATTAGAAATAATTGCCGCGTCCTTAGGGCAAACCGTTGCCGCTAAAGCGGTGCAAAATGAATATCTTAATTTAATAAATTCTCAAGGTTCGGAATTTAATATCCTGCTTGATATGCCGGAAGAAGAACTAAGCAAAAATTTAAAACCGAAGATCGTTGACGGAATAAAAAGGGTAAGAAGCGGCCAAATCAAGGTCGAGCCTGGTTATGATGGGGTCTACGGCAAAGTAAATATTTTTAGCGGTGGTGATTTTAAAGAACCCAAACAAACCACCCTTTTTTGAGGAAAAGATGCCAGAATTACCAGAAGTAGAAACAATCCGCCGAGGCATTATCGAGAAACTTAAAGGGAACAAAATTAAGGCGGTTGAAATTAAGGTGCCGAAACTTTTTATTGGTGATAAAAGCGATATCATTGGTGGTAAGATTATCAATGCTCGCCGAGTCGCCAAAATTTTAGAAATTGTTTTAGATAATGGCTATTCGATTTTGATCCACCTTAAACTGACGGGCCAGCTTGTCTATGTGCCTAGAGGGGAGAAAATCGTTGCCTCTGGAGGGCATTTTCAGCGGGTTTACGATCAGCCGCTGCCGCACGCTCATACCCACATCATCTACGAATTGACCGATGGCTCGCATCTCTTTTTTAATGATTTGCGCAAATTTGGCTGGAATCGAGTAGTCAAAACATCGGAGATGGAAAAAATATTAGGGCCAGACAAATTTGGACCCGAACCAAGTTCGAGGAATTTCACGATAGACTATCTTAAAAATATTTTTTCGAAATCCGGCAAACCTGTTAAATTAATCTTGATGGATCAACAAAAAATCGCTGGCCTCGGCAATATCTATGCCAACGACGCTTTGTATTGGGCAGGAATCTTGCCGACAAGGTCGGCTAAATCGCTATCTCTCCAAGAAATCAGCAAACTTAAATCGGCAGTTGAAAAAGTAATTAAGCTGGGTTTGGATAGTGGCGGATCATCGGAGAATACTTATGTTAATATAGAAGGGAAGCGGGGAAAATATATGGAGGTGACCGCCGTTTACAGCCAAAAAAGAGACCCCAAAGGTCATGAGGTCAAAAAAATCCAAATCGGCGGCCGAGGAACATTCTTTTGTCCCATATGTCAGAAGTAAGGAGCAATATGAACAATATGGATGCGCTGCAAGCAATTGTTTTGGCCGGAGGAAAGGGAACTAGACTTGATTGTGCAGATTCACCAAAAGTAATGTTAGAAATCGCTGGTAAGCCGATGATCGATTATTCTTTGGAAAATTTAAAAAAAGCCGGTTTCCAAAAACCAGTGTTAATTGTTGGCTTTCAGGCCCAGAAGATAAAAGACCATCTAAAAGATCAAGTGATTTATGCCAATCAGCCGGAACAATTAGGCACAGCTGATGCCGTTAAAATGGCAGAACCTTTTGTTAATAAAAACACCAAAAATATATTATCAGTTTATGGTGACGATAGTGCTTTCTATGATCCGAAGACAATTATAAATCTCGTCAACGATCATCTTAAAAAACAGCCGGCGATTACTTTATTGACAGTAGAACCGAAGAGTCCATCCGGTCTAGGCCGAATTATCCGTAATCAAGACGGTTCTGTCGCGGAGATTATTGAAGAAAAACTGGCCAGTGTCGAACAAAAGAAAATAAAGGAAATTAATACCGGCTGCTATATCTTTAGAGCGGATTTTCTTTGGAGCGCGCTCAAGAAAGTAAAGAAAAATAAAGTCGGCGAATATTATCTAACCGATCTAATTGAGATAGCAAGAGGCGAACATCAGAAGGTTAATGCCTATAAAATTGATGCTCGCGAATGGATCGGAGTTAACACTGCTGAAGATCTAAAAGCAGCCGAAGAGGCGATGAAGAAAAAAATTCAATATGGCTAATTACAAAACTCGGGGTATCATTATAAGAAGATCTAATTTTGGGGAAGCAGATCGGTTGCTGACTATCTTTACCGAGCGCTTCGGCAAAGTAAAAGCAATTGCTAAAGGCGCGAGAAAACAACAATCAAAACTCGCTGGCAATCTTGAACCTTTTTGTTTGACAAATTTTGTCATTGCCGAAGGAAGAAATTTGGATATAGTGACTGAAGCGGAAATCATTAATTGTTTTTTTAAAATCAGAAATAATCTAAAATCAGTGAACTCTTCTTTTTATCTCGCCGAAGTAATCGATAAATTGTCCGAGGAACGCGAAGCCCATTCCGATGTTTTTAATCTTTTACTGCAAACTTTAGAGAAAATAAATTACCTTCCCGATAAAATAATTTTGCCATATTTTGAAATCAACTTTCTCGCGAACATTGGTTATCAGCCAGAATTGTATAAATGTCTTGATTGCGGTAAAAAAATAACTCCCGGCGGAAACGGCTTTGATTTTAACGAGGGAGGGTTACTGTGCAAGAACTGTAATCGTAATGCAGCTAAAATTTCCGATGAGACAGTTAAAGTTTTAAGGCTCTTTTTAAGGCATGATATTAAATTATTAGAAAAATTAAAATTATCCCCCAAGACAACCGATGAACTGATTGATATTGCCGATCGCTACATCAAATATATTCACCAGCAAGAATTTAAGTCTAAAAGGTTTATTCTATGATTTTTAGAAATTATCTGATATATTTTAAATAGGAGCTGCGATGGAAAAAAATGCAAATAATTTAGAGAAAATTGTCAGTTGGGCGAAAAGGCGCGGTTTTGTGATGCCCGGGAGTGAAATTTATGGTGGTTTATCGGGTATTTATGACTTTGGACCGTATGGCGTGGCGCTCAAAAATAATCTTAAAAAACTTTGGTGGAAGAAGTTTGTCGAAAACCGCGACGATGTTGTGGGAATCGAATCAGCGATTTTAATGAACCGCCAAGTCTGGCAGGCGAGCGGCCATGAAAAAAGCTTTATCGATGAATTAGTCGAATGTAAAAAATGTCATCACCGTTTTAAGGCCGACGATATACCGACGGAAAAATGTCCTTCGGGCGGGGAACACGAGCTAACTAAGCCACGGCAATTTAATCCGATGTTTAAAACCGATGAGACTTATCTTCGACCGGAAACCGCCCAAGGAATGTTTACCGATTTTAAACAAATGACGGAGGTTTCGCGCAAGAAAATTCCTTTCGGAATCGCCCAAGTCGGTAAATCCTTCCGCAATGAGATAAATACCAAAGATTATTTATTTCGTATCCGCGAATTTGAGATTGCGGAGATCGAGTATTTTGTGAAACAAGGAAATGATGAAAAATCATTTGAAGAATGGTTAAAAAATTGGGAAGAATTTATCTTATCACTCGGCATTAAAAGAGAATCAATTGAGCATCACGAGCACCCCAAAGAATCGTTGGCGCACTATTCTAAGCGCACTATCGACATTCTTTATAATTTCCCGTTTGGGAAAAAAGAATTAGCTGGCGTGGCCAACCGTACCGATTTTGATTTGAAGGCTCATCAAGAAGCCTCTGGCAAAGATTTGACCTATTTTGATGAGGAGTCGAAAGAAAAATATATACCCTATGTAATCGAGCCGACCTTGGGAATTGAGCGGTTGATGCTCGCTGTAATTTGCGACGCATTTGAAGAAACGGAACCACGAACCGAAACAACAGAGGCAGCAACCGAAAAAGAAATTGTCTTGCATTTAGATCCGAAACTCGCGCCAGTCAAGGTGGCGGTTTTGCCGCTGGTCAAGAAGTTATCGGATAAAGCTCAAGAAATATATAAAGATCTCAAAACCTGTTGGGGGGATATCGAATACGATGAGTCTGGTAGTATCGGCCGGCGCTACCGCCGCCAAGACGAAATAGGAACCCCGTTTTGCGTTACGATCGATTTTGAAGAAGATGGTAAAGTCACCGTCCGCGACCGCGATACAATGAAACAGGAACGGGTTGAAATAAAAAACTTGAAAAATTATTTGTTTGGGAAATTAGCGAGTTTTTAACGAAAGGGAAAAATGAAAAATTCACTTTTTATTAAAGCAGTTATCAATAGCATCGGGGCAGCAATTTATATCACCTTGGTGGCTTTGCTCATGACCAAAGGCAATAATATCTTTGGTCAAGCAACCGGAGTTTTAGGTGGCGTGAGTATTTTACTTCTTTTTACGCTCTCGGCTCTAATCGTCGGCTCTTTAATTTTAGGTAAACCGCTGATGCTTTATTTGGATGGTAATAAAAAAGAATCGGTAAAACTACTTTTGCAAACAACTCTTATTCTTGCCATCATTACGATCATTTTTCTTGGTGTTTTGGCTCTAAAATAACCATATAAAAGAACTCGAAAATTTTCTATTTGACAAACTCATATTGTTCTCGCTAAAATAAAGCTAGGAGGCTGTCCGTGACGTTCCCTCGCTAAGAGATCCACTAGTATAACCACTACCTTAGCGTTCGCTAAGGCCCCAAGTGGTGGGGGCAAGCTTCAGCAGAGGCGACAGCAGAGGACACCTACCGTTTTGCGGATGGCCTCCTTGGACTGCCTTTTCTATCGTATGCCGTCTCCTTGTAGTCGGACCCGGGCAGGCCGATCGGCGACAGCGGCCTGCCCGGTGAATCTCATGCTTTGAACTCCCTCCCGCGCCACTACAGCTTCCAGAGCTGTCTCTCGGACTGTCTCGAGAATCCAGAGATCTCACTCGAGACAGTCGAGAGCAATCATCGCGACCTATGTCGCAAAGCGCCTTTGGGCCGACATCGGGCGCACCCGCGCCCATGTCAAGGACCTTTTCCGGGGAGGAAGGGACAGAGTTCCTTCCTCCCCGTCTTCTATATATAAGGATATTTATCCACAGCTCTAATTAAATCCCGCCTTAATAATAGGTTGACCTCTTGACAAATGTTGACACGTGTATCAATGTGTCTTATTATGGACTCAAAGTGGCTAATTGTGGATAAATGTGGGGAAAATTAAGAAAAGTAGTGGATAAAATGCATGTTCATAGGAGAATACACTCATTCAATCGATCAAAAAGGAAGGATGGCCGTTCCGGTAAAATTACGGAAAGAGCTTGGCAGTGGCGCGGTCATTACGAGAGGATTAGATAATTGTCTCTGGGTTTTTACCAAGAAAGAATGGGAAAATCTTGCCGGAAAACTTGCAACTTTACCAATTTCTGACCCTAAATCGCGGGCTTTCTCAAGACTAATGCTTGCTGGCGCAATGGAGGTGGAATTCGATTCCCAAGGACGGGCGTTAATTCCTGGTTATTTAAAGGAATATGCATCTTTAAAGAATCAGGCCGTTATCGCTGGTCTATATAGCCGTTTGGAAATCTGGAATAGCCAAAAGTGGCAGGCTTTCAAGGAATCGACTGAAAAACAAACCGATGAGATTTCCCGCCACATGATGGACCTGGGAGTGTAAGGATTATTTCGTTTGATTAGCAGCCAGATAAAACAAAGAATGGCTGCAAAGAATATATTTTTCCGGCCCTACGCGTCCCACAATTAGGGCCGAGGTGGGGCAAAACAAAATTGGGTAAATTGCTCGACGGATCGCGAGATTCGCTGGGCGAATTAAGGAGGGGCACTGGCTGCTAATCTTTTCTTCCCTGTGTTGGAGGCAACATGAAAAACATGCAACCGCATATACCTGTTTTAAGGAGGGAAGTAAATAAGTATTTAGCCCCCCAAAAAAATCAAAACTTCATTGATGCCACGGTTGGATTTGGTGGACATGCGAAACTGATCTTGGAAAAAACTTCACCTTTAGGAAAGCTCTTAGCCATTGATCAAGATCCAGTTGCAATCGAAGAAGCCCAAAAGAACCTTAAAAACTACGGAAATCGAATTACTTTCATCAACAGTAATTTTGATGAAATAGGTCTTTTAGTAAGAAAATGGCCAGTTCCAGAAATTTTCGGGATTTTATTCGATTTAGGCACTTCAAGCTATCAACTTTCTTCAGAGCGCGGTTTCTCTTTTCAGCAAAATAACCCTCTTGATATGAGGATGTCGCCGAATATTAACCTGACAGCCGAAAAGATTATCAATCGTTGGCCAGCAGAAAAAATTAGACAAATCATCTGGCAATATGGTGAAGAGCCAATGGCCAGGGCAATTACTCGAGAAATTGTCGCTACACGTAAGGCTCGGCCGATTCGAACAACAGGAGAATTAGTTAAGGTCATCGAGAAGGCCATACATCTCCGCGAGAGAACCAAACGGAAGATGCATTTTGCGACGCTAACCTTCCAAGCTTTAAGAATAGCCGTTAATGACGAGCTAAGAGCGCTCGAAAATGGCCTAAAACAAGCCCTTCAAATACTATCTCCAGGCGGGAGAATAGTCGTTATTTCATTTCACTCGCTTGAAGATAGGATTGTGAAGCAGTTTTTCCGGGGGAATCCGGGTTTGGAAATTTTAACGCCGAAGCCGGTGGCCCCATCCGAAAAAGAAATAGATGATAATCCGCGCGCCAGATCAGCCAAATTAAGAGCAGCCATTAAAAAATTAAATAATTAATCAATTCAGAATTAAGAATGAAAAATATGAATTAATTCTGCATTCTGAATTCAAAAATTGAATAATTATCCAAAGGAGGGTTAATGCTTATTACTCGCGCCAATACTTGGCAATCACCGTATCGGAAAAGAACAATTAATAGTGAAATAAGACTCGGACCAGTCTCGTTAAAATTTGTCACGGTAATTTTAATTGCGATCGCCGCTTTATTTTATTTGGCTCAAAGCTCTCAAGCATCGACTTTGAAATATAAAGTAATGGATCTCGAAGATCAAAAGAGCAAAGCTCAAACCGATGTCAAGCAATTAGAGGTGGAATCAGCCCGACTCAAGTCTTTGAATGAAATAAAAAACGACGCGGAGCGTCTTAATTTACATTAAAAACGCCGAACGTCTTAACCTCGAACAATAACAACAATTATGGTTAATATGCAGAGCACGCTGATTAGTAAAAGGCTAAGTGTGGCTTTCGGCCTAATTGTCGTAGTGGCGGCTATTTTGACGTTTAGGCTTTTTCAAAAGCAGATTATCGAACACCAAGCTTACGCTGCCTCGGCGGAAAATCAATACATTCTCAAAAAAGAACTCCCCGCAGGGCGAGGGAAAATTTATGCTTCAGATATGTTCCCTTTAGCCACAAATACCCAATATTACCAAGTCCTCGCCGTGCCTCAAAATATTAAAAATCCCGATCAAGCAGCAGAAGAGCTTGCGCCAATTATTGGCATTGCCAAAAATGAAATTTTCGCTTCAATCAATAACAATAAACAATATAAATTACTCAAGCACGGCCTAACCGAAGAGGAAGGTGATAAAATCGCCGCAATGAAAATTCAAGGGATTATGGTTTTGCCAGAAGCTGGTCGCGTTTACCCGGAACAAACTCTAGCCGCTCAAGTGCTGGGCTTTGTTAATAAGGAAGGCGATGGTCAATATGGGATTGAAGGATATTTTAATGATGAGCTCAAGGGCTATGGTGGGGAAATTTCTGCTGAAAAAGATATCCGGGGCAGGCTTTTTAATATCGGCGAAAGAATCGACCCTAAAAATGGCACCGATTTGATTTTAACAATTGATCATAATATTCAATATCAAGCAGAAGCAGTTTTGAAAAAAGCCGTCGAAAAATATCAAGCGGATTCTGGTCTAATCGTGATTATGGATCCTAAAACAGGCGGAATTTATGCGATAGCCGGCGATCCAACTTACGATCCAAATAAATTCAATGAGGTGTCTCAAGCAGAACAATCTCGCTTCTCGGTTCCTGCAATCGCCTCAGCTTGGGAGCCGGGATCAGTTTTTAAACCCTTAATTATGGCGGCGGCGATTAACGAAGGCAAGGTCACTCCAGAGACCGAGGGGGTTTTCTCAAATTCGGTTACTGTTGATAGCTATGAAATTCACACCGCGACTGATCAGGCTTTCGGTAAAGAAACAATGACCCAAGTCCTTGAGAATTCCGATAACGTTGCCATGGTCTGGGTTTCCGAACAGTTGGGCAGAGAAAAAGAATTTCAATATCTTAAAGATTATGGTTTTGGGAGAAAAACTGGCATCGAACTCGATACTGAAAGCGAAGGAAAAGTTTTAGAATTAAAAGAATGGTCAAATACGCAACGGGCAACAATTGCTTTTGGGCAGGGGATTTCTGTCACCCCTGTGCAGCTCGTTTCAGCTATCGCCTCGATTGCTAATGGCGGCAGAATGATGAAACCGTATATTGTGGCTGAAACCATTGATGCCAATGGGCACAAAGATATCCGCGGACCACAAGAGATAAAAAAAGTCCTAAGTGAAGAAACCGCCAAAAAAGTCGCGGAAATGATGGTTTCAGTTGTTATTAACGGCCACGGTAAAAAAGCGGCCGTTTCGGGTTACCGCGTGGCAGGGAAAACTGGAACAGCCCAAGTACCAAAGCCGGGCGGCGGTTACTATACGGATCGCCACATTGGTTCATTTGCTGGGTTTGCGCCAGCCGATGATCCTAAATTTGTGATGTTGGTCCGTTTAGATCAGCCAAAAAATGTTGATTGGGCCGAAAGTTCGGCGGCTCCGACTTTTGGTGAAATGGCCGCCTGGCTCTTGGATTACTTCCGCGTTCCGCCAACGCAATAAATCGGTTATTGTACCTTAAATACAGCGACGCCCAGTCCGCGTTCCGCGGACTGGGCGGGTTGGCTCGCCGGAAGCCGGCGAGGCGAGGGTAGGGAAGTCCGTTCGCTAAGCGTAGGACGGAGGAGGATCAATGCGGGAATGGTGGTAGCTCCTTCGTTTCCCAGACTTGGCACAGTCTAGTTGTGCGTTTATCGAGCAGAGTTCCTTCGCGATCCCAATGGGCCACTACCCAGTGTACTAGCTGACGGGCGAGGTAGAATAGAAACGGGTAGTTCATGGTGCCTCGGCCCCAGCCAGATGACCAGAAGAGCATTGGCCGGTTGGGTGCGAACATCTTGAAGTACACTCCGGCGACCCAGAGATGTAGCCGATTCGATACGAGCAGGGTCGCATCGAAATCGGCTTGACGTTTGAGAGTCTGAAGGATCGTCTGGTTGGTGTTAGCGCTTCTCTCCTCGACGATCTCCGTAAGCTTCTCGATATTGCCGGCAGAGTCCTGATGTGCGAAGTAAAGGAGCTGCGCTTGCGAATAGGAAGCGGTGCTTTGACCATGACGGTCCTTGGTGCCGCTGGCGAGTAGGATCTTGTGATCGCAGTGGAGCCTAGTTAGCAGCCGGCTGGCGGGAATCAGAGCCTTGACTCTCCACTCATGTTCACGGAAGTACCTACCAGGTGGTTGGCAAGGCAAGAGGAGCATTGCCAAACTCGGTCGTCGGCCTTGTCGGGCACGGAAGTTCTCGACAAAGTCGCGAATAGCTGTCTCGTCATCGAAAAGTGCCAGTGCCACTGCCAGATACCCCCTTGATGAAGTGTGCTACAGCCGTTTAAAAACTAACAGCAACCTAGACAAAAGTCAATAAAAGTATTAAAATACACAATAATGTCAAAATTCTTACAAATCTATTTAAAATTCTGGGCTACAAGATATCTCAAGCGTGTACGCCCTCAAATCGTTGCCATCACTGGCTCTGTCGGCAAAACCTCAACCAAAGAAGCGATTTTTGAAGTTCTAAAAATTCATTTCCAAAATAGAGTGCGTAAGTCGTATGGCAATTTGAATACAAAAAACGGGGTGTCGCTGGCAATTCTTGGTTTTCATCAGTCGCCCTCGAAATTCTATCATTGGATTCCAATCCTTCCCCTGGTGCCTTTTAAAGCCTTCACAAATTCAAAGACTGAAATCCTGATTTTAGAAGTGGCGGCTGACCAACCCGGTGATATAAAATACATCACCAGTTTCATTAAGCCCGACATCACCGTTCTCACCAGCATCGGCCAGGCCCATTTAGAAATATTCGGCACGATGGAGAAAATTATTGAAGAAAAAACCCAATTGTTAAGGGCTTTACCCCCTGACGGTTATGCGGTTTTAAATATTGACGATGAAAATATCAAAAAAATTTCTTTTGGTGGTCGTTGGCAGGTCAAGACTTTTGCTTTAACCCAAGAAGCAGATATTATTGCTAAAAATATAACAACCGAAATTGATAATTATAAGCCACTATCTAAATTTCAGGTCATCTCATCTACTAATAAATTTTTAGCCGCTACAAATACTTTAGGCCGAGCAACAAACATTTACCCGGTTTTGGCCGCCGTGGCCGTTGCGGAGATATTCAATTTAAAAAAAGAAGAAATAATCGAAGGAATTAAAAATATCCAAATCCAAAAGCACCGGATGGAAGTTTTTAGAGGGGAAAATAATAGTATTATTATCGATGATTCATACAATGCTAATCCTTTGTCGATGAAGGCAGCCTTAGATACTTTAAGAATTTTACCCGCTAAAAGAAAGATCGCTGTTTTGGGAGATATGCTTGAAATTGGTAAAATCGCTCCCGAAGCTCATCGATTAATCGGCGAATATGCTCGAGAAATAGCTGACGAGGTTGTAACAGTCGGCGAACTGGCAAAGGGTTATCGAGGCAAGCATTTTGACAATAATGACGAGGCAATTAAATATCTTTTGAGTAAGATACTTGAAAATGATATTATATTAATTAAGGCCTCCAATTCCTTAAATTTTGCCGAAATTTCAGAAGCCTTAAAAGCATAAGCAATGGAAACAATTCAAATATTTTTACCCAATCTAGCTAAGATTTTTTGGTTAACAGCCCTCTCCTTTATTATCGCCGTCATTTGGACGCCGCTCTTTACTGATTTTTTATATCGAAACAAACTTGGCAAACGAATTCGAAAAACCGGCTTTGACGAAAAAAGGGCGCCAGTTTTTTATTCTTTACACAAGGGCAAAGAAAATACACCAACAATGGGAGGCCTGTTAATCTGGATTACGACAGCCATCATTACCGTTTTATTTAATCTTTCTCACGCTGGGACCTGGTTGCCACTCTTTGCGCTTGTTGCCACCGGTATTATCGGGGCGATTGATGACATTGCCAACATTAAGGGATTAGGTCCCAACCGCGGCGGCCTCCGTTTTCGCTTTAAATTTTTAATATATCTTACAATCGCGATTGTTGGCGCTTGGTGGTTTTATTTTAAACTCGGCTGGGACGTTTTCCATATTCCTGGCGTCGGCGATTTATTTTTAGGATTCTGGTATATCCCTTTATTTATCTTGGTTATTGTTTTTATGGCCTTTGCCGTCAATGAGACCGATGGCTTGGATGGATTAGCTGGAGGAACTTTGGCCATTTCCTACTCAGCTTACGCGATTATTGCTCTTGTAGCTGGCAAGGTTGCTTTGGCTGCTTTTTGTGGCACGATTGTCGGCGCCTTGTTAGCCTTCTTGTGGTTTAATATTTATCCCGCGCGCTTCTTTATGGGCGATACTGGCTCAATGGCTTTAGGGATGACGCTCGGAATTATTGCTTTTTTGACAAATTCAGTCGCCGTTTTACCTATCATTGGTTTTGTTTTTGTGATCGAAGCTTTGTCCGTGATAGCCCAAATTTTTTCCAAACTAGTTTTTAAAAGAAAGATATTCTTATCTTCGCCAATCCATCATCATTTGGAAGCAGTCGGATGGCCGGAAACTAAAATTACGATGCGGTTTTGGGTTATTTCCGCTGTCTCCGCCTCAATCGGCCTTTTAATCGCTCTGATCGGGAGGGGATAAACGCCTCAACCCATTGAGGCGTTTAAATGAAACCGGTTATCAAAATATCTTTCAATAGAGGTGATGAATTTTGGAGAATTAATGATAAAATATAATTATGCAAAAGCTATTTGTCAGTACCGGACTGATTGTGGGATCAATAGCCGGAGGCTATATTCCAGTGTTCTTTGGCGCTGGCTTTTTTTCATTAAGCTCTATAATTAGCAGTGCTATCGGTGGTCTTTTGGGCATATATATCGGATATAAAATCGGCCAAAACTTTTAACGCCTCAACCCCTTAAGGCGTTTAAATAGTTGACAAAATCAACACATTAAGATATATTAATAACGCCATGAAATACAGTATTAATTCAAAATTCTTTTTCTTCTTTTTTGCTTGTCTTCCGGGCCGGCGTTTTTAAGTTTTAAGAAAAGAAAGATAAGATAGAGAGCTGGCCCAAAAGGCCAGTTTTTTGTTGTGTAGCTACGGATGTACGACAACTAAATACGCAATCCGATGTCGTATATCGGTACACTGCACAGCGGAGGAACAAGGTGATTGGCAAGCAGATCCGTCTCGAACGCATCATGAACCGTGAGACCGCCCGAACGGTGATCGTGCCGATGGATCACGGGACGACAATCGGCCCGATCCCGGGCCTGGAGAACATGCACGACACCGTAACGAAGGTGGTGAACGGCGGCGCTAACGCTATCCTCATGCACAAGGGCATGGTGGCGGCTGGTCACCGCGGCGGCGGAAATGACATCGGCCTGATCGTCCACCTTTCGGCCGGCACGTCACTTTCCCCTGACCCGTACGCTAAAGTACTGGTGTGCACGGTGGAGGAGGCGATCAAGCTGGGGGCGGATGCTGTCTCCATCCACGTCAACCTCGGCGCCCCCACCGACTCCGACATGCTCCGCGATTTCGGCGAGATCTCCGCGAGCTGCATGACCTGGGGAATGCCCCTCCTGGCGATGATGTACACGCGTGGTAGCAAGAACGGCGAAAAGATAGGGGAGTACGATCTGGGCAACATCAAACACGCCGCCCGCGTAGGCGCCGAGCTCGGCGCTGATATCGTCAAGGTGAACTACACCGGCTCGCCCGAGAGCTTCTGCGAGGTCGTCGAGGGCTGCCCGGTGCCGGTGGTCATCGCTGGCGGCGAGAAGGTGGAAACCGACGAGGAGCTCCTCCAGATGGTGGAGGGCGCGCTGGCCGCGGGCGCCTCCGGCGCCTCCATCGGCCGCAACGCCTTCCAGCACGCTGACCCCGAAGGCATGGTCAGAGCCATGGCTATGATTGCGCACGAGAGATCCAGCGTGGCGGAGGCCAAGGAGTATCTGGCTAGCCGTGGTGTGTCAGTAAAGTAGACGAGCGTTCAGTGTGGGCGCCCCCTTCGGGGGCGCCCTTCCCATTTTACTTGGTAAATTTAAGTCTTTTTTGATACAATAAACTTAAATTAAGAATTATCCTTTCGGATAAGTTTTTTTCTGGGGAAAATAAACCTATGGAGGATCGCTTCTTCAAGTTTTCGTTATTAGCTAAATTTCCCGAAGTTATTCATGGAATTTCCACCAGAGCCTATGGCAATATGAGTCTTTATCGAGGAGAAAGAAATAAAGCGATAAAAAATCGCGAACAGTTCCTTTCCGAGATGAAAATACACTTAGACGAACTAATCGTTCCAGAAATGGTCCATGGTTCAAAGATTATGGCGGTTGGAGAAAATGAGAGGGGAAGAGGCGCCGAAGCACCGGATACCGATATCAAAGGCGCAGACGGTCTAATAACAGATAAGAAAAATATATTTTTGCTGGTGACAGCCGCTGATTGTTTGCCGATTTTGGCGTATGATCCAGTTTTGCAAATTGTCGCGGCGGCGCATTGTGGCTGGCGGGGGATTATCGGCGGGATTGTTGATGAGTTGATAAATAAATTCCGCAACTTCGGTTCAGCGGAAGAAAATCTGGTTATTGGCATCGGCCCTGGAATTTGCCAGAAACATTTTACCGTTAAAAAAGATGTTTTGGAGCAATTTTTAGATCAATATCCGCAAGCAGTTTTACGAAGGAATAAAGACGGTTATGTTGATTTAAAAAAAGTGATTCTGCTCGATTTAAAAAAGAACGGCGTCCAAGAGCAAAATATTGAGGTTTCGAGATTTTGTTCGGCCTGCCAAAATGGGATTTTCGGAAGTCACAGATTGGAAAAAGATCGGGCGCCAACATCGGCGGCCGTGATTGGGATGAGAGGATAAATGATAGATTTTAAGGATAAAAAAGTCGGTGTCCTGGGCTTAGGAGAAGAGAATACCACTCTCGTAAAATTTTTAGTCAAACAGGACGCAAAGGTTGTTGTTTGCGATCAAAAGGAAAAAGGGGAGTTAGGTGAGCACTATGACAAGATTAAAGATTTGCCAATTCAATTTCGGCTAGGCCCTCATTATTTAGATCATCTCGAGGATTTTGAGGTTGTTTTTCGCACCCCTGGTCTCCCCTATCTTGATAAAAAAATTCAAAAAGCGAGCTTAGGAGGCGTAGAAATTTCTTCCCAGACGAAATTATTTTTTGAACATTGCCCCTCCCCTATTATTGGCGTTACCGGTACCAAAGGCAAAGGGACGACCACTGCCTTGATAGGTGAAATATTAAAAGAGGATAAGTCTTGTTATATCGGCGGCAATATCGGTAATCCACCAATTGGTTTTATTGATAAGCTAAGGGCCGATGATATTGTTGTTTTAGAGCTTTCGTCTTTTCAACTTCACGATCTAGAAAAATCTCCTCATATCGCCGTGGTTTTAGACATCAAGGTTGACCATTTGGATTATCACAAAAACGAAAAAGAATATATCGAGGCCAAAAAAAATATTGTTCGCTATCAAGGCAAAAACGACTTCGCCGTGATTAATGCGGATTATTTAACCAGTTTTGAATTCGCCGCTTTAACAGGGGGCGAGGTTTTTTATTTTTCAAGAAGAAAATCAGTTGATCAGGGTGCATATGTTAATAATGATAAAAAAATTATTTTAAGATCAGCGCTCGGGGATGATATCGAAATTATGGCGGCCGAAAAAACCCAATTAAGAGGTGAACATAATTTAGAAAATATTTTAGCGGCTGCTACTGTTTCCTATTTAGCCGGGGCCAAAATAAAGGCTATTAAGAGGGCACTGGCTCGCTTTAAAGGTCTTGAACATCGACTGGAATTTATCAAAGAGATTAATGGCATAAGATACTATAATGATTCTTTTTCGACCACACCCGATACTACCATTGCGGCAATTAACTCTTTTACAGAACCAATTATTCTTTTGCTCGGCGGTTCAGAAAAAAATGCCGACTACCGGCATTTGGGTCAAGTTATTTCTAATAGTTCGGTTAAAGCAATTATCGCTATTGGGCTAACCGTTCAAAGAATTATCAAAGAAGTAAAAAAAGTAAAAATAGAAATCATCGGAGAAATTAAGTCGATGCCAGAAGCGATTAAAATAGCAAGAGAACTCGGCCGTCCCGGTGATGTCGTGTTACTTTCACCTGCTTCAGCTTCTTTTGATCGATTTAAAAATTACAAAGAACGGGGAAATATCTTTAAACAAGTCGTTTTAGAATCAAAATAAAGGATTATTTATGCTCCGCGAAAGAATGTCTAAACCAGATTACATGCTCGCCTTGACAGTTTTCCTGCTCAGCCTATTTGGGATTGTCATGATTTATTCAGCTTCGACTGTCGTCGCGCAGGAGAGTTTTGGTAGCAGCTATTATTTTGCTCTTCATCAAATAAGATCATTATTGATCGGTCTGGGATTGATGATTGGCGTATATTTTATTGATTATCGTTTTTGGCGAAAAATCGCCCTGCCATTATTTTTAGCCAATATTATCCTGCTTTTAGCGGTTTATCTGCCAGGAATTGGCAAATCATTTGGTGGGGCACATCGTTGGATTGGTATTGGCAGCTTTATTTTTCAGCCATCGGAGTTAGTAAAATTAACCTTTTTAATCTATTTTGCTTCGTGGCTTGAAAAAAAGGGCGGCCAAGTAAGAAATTTTGCCTCTGGTTTTTTGCCTTTCATTGTCTTAATGATAGTCTTGGGCGTTTTAATCATGGGTCAGCCAGACCTCGGGACTTTGTCAGTAATCGCGATTACAGCAGTAATAATCTATTTTATATCAGGCGCTCGCTATAAGCACATCGCCGCGATTGTCGCTGGGGCTATCGTGCTATTTTTCATTTTAATCAAGATTGAACCCTATCGAATGCAAAGATTTTTGGTATTTTTAAATCCCTCAAATCAAACTCTTGGGGCGGCTTACCACATTAATCAAGCATTATTAGCCATTGGTTCGGGCGGGTTGTGGGGCTTAGGTTTTGGTCAAAGCAAACAGAAATATTTATATTTACCCCAGGCGCATACTGATTCAATTTTCGCTATTATTGCCGAAGAACTTGGCTTTTTGAGGGTAAGTCTAATTTTAGCGGTCTATGTTTTTATTGCTTGGCGTGGATTTAAAATTGCCCGTGAAGCACCTGACAACTTTGCCAAATTTCTAGCTGCTGGTATCACTATCTGGATTATTATTCAGGCGTTAATTAATATTAGTGCGATGTTAAATATCATTCCGCTGACTGGGGTACCCTTGCCATTTATAAGTTATGGCGGTTCTTCGTTAATTATTAACCTTGTTGCTATCGGGATATTATTAAATATTTCCAAATATTCACGCCAAGATATTCAAGGAGGCCAATGAAGATCATACTGACAGGCGGCGGAACAGCCGGACATGCTTGGCCATTAATTTTAGTCGCTAGGAGCTTATTTAAAAACAAACGCCTATCTTTGTTGTACGTTGGTTCAAGGCAGGGAATTGAAAAAAATATCGCTCGCGATTTTAAAATTCCCTTTAAAGGGATAATAATTGGTAAGCGCCGAACTTATTTTTCTTTTGCCAACATGTGGGATTTAATTAAAATATTTATCGGTATTATTCAAGGCTTTTTTATTTTACTTTGCTTTAGACCAAATATTGTTTTTGCCAAGGGTGGCTATGTTACCGTGCCAATAATTTTTTGGCTTAAATTATTTAAAATCCCATTAGTAATTCATGAATCCGATGCAGTAATCGGTAGGGCAAATCTTTGGGCAGGAAAATTTGCCGAGAAAATCTGTCTTGGATTTCCAATTGAAGTTTACAAACAAAATCTACCTCTAGAAAAGCTAATTTATACTGGCACGCCGGTTAATCCAGAATTTCTCGAGATCCCGATTAAAACAGGCGATAAATTAAAACTCCTCATTACGGGTGGTTCGCAGGGATCGCAAAAAATAAATAGCATAATTAAGCAAATCTTGCCTAATTTATTGAAAAAATATGAAATCTGGCATCTTACCGGTGAAACTTTTTATGAAAACTTGAGCAAGGTAGAATCGCCCAACTATCATTTATACAAATTTACTTATGATTTGCCAAAATTTCTGCGTGATGCTAATTTAGTTATTTCTCGAGCAGGCGCAAGTACGCTGACAGAAATATCCGCCTCATCAAAAGCGGCAATAATTATCCCAATTGCAGAGTCAGCAGGCAATCATCAAGTTGCTAATGCCAAAGTTTATGCCGATCAAAACGCTGCTGTCGTGCTTACAGAAAAAAATCTTTCATCAAGTTCACTCGAAAGTATTATTGATTCGCTGATGAAAGATAAAAATTTACGCGAACTTTTAGGCCATCATGCACATAGTCTATATCAGCCAGATGCAACCGATTCGATTATTGAAACAATCTTCGAGGTCGCAAAACATGCAAAGCATGCAAAGAATTAGAATCATACTTAAATATTTATTAGATCACCCATGGTTTATTGTTTTGTTTTTTAGTTTATTTTCTTTGGCGTTTAGGCTTTACCATCTTTCTAATATCAAAGATTTAGTTTTTGATGAGGTCTATTTTGTTGATTTTGCCAAGAAATATTTATCAGGCACAGAGTTTTTTGATATCCATCCGCCATTGGGCAAGTTGATTATCGCCACGGGGATAAAGATATTTGGCGATACACAATTCGGTTGGCGAATAATGTCAGTCATTTTTGGGACAGCTTTAATACCCCTTGGCTATCTGACGGCCAGGGAATTGGGCGGGAAGATAGTTGGATTACTAACCGTTTTGATATTATCTTTCGATGGCATGCTTTTGGTTTATTCACGATTAGGTCTCTTGGATATTTTGCTTTCATTCTTTATTATCTTATCTTTCTACTTATTCCTGAAGTTTGCCAATTCAAAAAAATTATTCTTTTTGATATTGGCTGGTCTAAGCTTGGGGCTAGCCGCTTCAATTAAATATATCGGGTGGCTGTTAGGCTTAGTTTTTATATGTATAGCGATTACAAAAAAAATACCATTTAAGAAATACTACCCTTTTTATTATTTGATATTTTTAATAATTATTCCAACCGCTATTTATCTTGGCTTTTTCTTATTTAATTTTCCATATAAAAATTTGATCTCAGATGTTATTAATTGGCATCGCCAGTCTCTTAATTATAATTTATATTTAACTGAAGGTCATCCTTACGGTTCAAAGTGGTGGACATGGTTTTTGCTCTTGCGGCCAATTTGGCTATATTTTAAAGATGTTGATGGTAAATACATAGGTGTAGTCGGTCTGGGTAATCCTTTAGCTTGGTGGTCATCAATTGTCGTTGTTCCTTTACTGATCTATAACACCATAAAGAAGGATAAGACTGCGTTAATTATCTTAAGCGCATTTCTGATTTTTCTTGTACCCTGGGCGTTTGTTAAAAGAGTAATTTTTATTTATCATGCAATTCCCTCATTTATTTTCTTGAGTTTCGCCACTGCCTATTTCTTAGAAAAATTACTCTCTGATAGGATGGGCAAAGTTATTGTAACAGTCTATTTTGCTATCTTAATCGCTTTTTTCGTCTTCTTCTTGCCGATTTGGATTGGCCTGCCTTTGGAGAGTTCTAAGTTTTATTTAAGAACATGGCTTAAGGGCTGGATTTAATTATTAAATTAAGCTAGAATATCGTCATGAGAGAAGGGATGTCAAATAGATCCATCGTAAGCGGAAAAAATATACACTTCATCGGCATCAAAGGCGTCGGCATGTCAGCGCTGGCAATTTTGGCTAAAGAGAAAGGTTATCAAGTGACTGGCTCCGATGTTGATGAATCTTTCGTTACTGATGAACTTTTAGTCCAAGCGCAAATCCCGATTAATAATTTCGATGCCGCAAATCTTTCCGAGAAACCAGATTTTGTTGTTATCTCGGCTGCTTTTGGTAAAGACAATGTTGAAGTAAAAGAGGCGCGCAGGAAACATTTGCAGATTTTAAATTATTCCGAAGCCCTTTCGTTTTTAATTGGAAACGCTAAAACAATCGCCGTTAGTGGAATTCATGGCAAAACGACAACAACCGCTTTGATTAGTTTTCTCTTGCAAAAAGCTGGCTTAGATCCTAGCTTTGCCATTGGCGCTGGCAATATTCCATCGCTTCGAACAAATGCCCACGCCGGCAAAGGTGAATATTTTGTGGTTGAGGCAGATGAATATCGTAAAAGCGAAGAAAATAAACAATCAAAATTTCTAGATTTAAATCCATTAATCGAAGTTATTACCAGCATTGAAATGGATCATCCTGATTTATTTTTCTCAATTGAAGATGTTTACCACGCCTTTTATAAATTTGCCTGCCGGGTTTCTCGCAAAGGCTTTATTGTCATTTGTACTGATTATCCGAAAGCTCGTAAATTAATAAGATCAATTGCTGATCGTAGGTTTGAAACCTATGGTTTTGAACTTGGTGCCAATTGGAGGATCACTGATTTTATTGAGGATGAGAATAAGACAGTATTTTCGCTCACAAATAGCAAAAAAACTGGCATAAAATACGGTCCTTTCAAATTAGAAATTCCTGGGCGAGCTAATGTTCTTAATGCCACGGCAGCCATAATTACGGCGTTAAAATTAGAGCTTAGTGAAGATGTCATTGCTAAAGCGCTATCTAGTTTTTCCGGAGCAAAAAGAAGATTTGAAAAAATAGCCGAAAAAAATGGAATAGTATTGCTCGATGACTATGCTCATCATCCACGGTCAATTTTTTTAACGCTTGAGGCAGTAAAGAAAAAATATCCGAGCTCAAAGATTATATGCATTTTTCAGTCTCATACTTATTCAAGAACAAAAATCCTATTATCCGATTTTGCCGAAGCCTTTACTTTTGCCGATAAAGTTTATATTGCTGACATTTATGCTTCACAAAGAGAAAAAGAAGCAACAATAACCGGGCAGGAATTAGCCAATGCTATCTCGAAATATCACCGCTCTGTAAAATATTTTTCCGATTGGGATAAAATAGTTGATGATATAGCGCAAAAATTAAAAAAACCAACCGTCCTAATAAGTATGGGAGCGGGCGATATCTACAAAATACAGGCGAAATTACAAAATAAATTATTCGAATCTTCATCATGAAAAAGAAAATTACTGACCTTTTGGCAAACGCTAAAGAACATGTAGTAATGAGAGACTATACAACTTTTAAAGTCGGTGGTGTGGCAGATTTTTTTGTTGAGGTAAAAACAGTTGATGAATTAATCAGGGCAATAAAAGCGGCGATTAGTTTGGAAATGCCATATTTTATTTTAGGCAATGGTTCAAATATTCTTTTTTCCGATTACGGTTTTGCCGGGTTGGTAATTAAAAATTCAACTTCAAACATTGCCATTATGAAAGAAAAAAGCCAGGTTATTGCTGATTCTGGAGCTAAGATCGCGAAACTAATTATGGAAGCTATATCAAATGATCTGGCTGGATTAGAATTTCTTTACGGGATGCCGGGGACAGTTGGCGGGGCTGTTTATGGAAACGCTGGGGCCTACGGCGCTGCGATTGGTGATTATGTTAAAAGTCTGACTGTTTTACAGATTGATCCAGAAGATAATATTCCAAAAGTAACACAGCAGGATGCGAATTGGATGGATTTTGCTTATCGTTCAACTAAGCTCAAAAAAATTAAAAGTAAAACCAAACCAGTCATTTTAACAGTCAGATTTCAATTTTCCCGCAATCAGAAGGAAGAATTAATGAGAAGGCTTAATAAATATCAGAAAGAGCGTGTAGAGCATCAACCAATCGGGCTTTCAGCCGGCTGTGTTTTTAAAAATCCAATTCCTCAAGAATTAAAAAATATAACTGGGACAGGGACAAAAGGAATGCCAGAGTTGCCGAAAGAAAGAACGGCTGGTTTTATGCTTGAGAAATCTGGTGTTAAAAAATTAAAAATTGGCCACGCCGAAGTTTCTGATAAACATGCCAACTTTATTATCAATCACGACGGCGCTAAAGCGAATGAAATTAGATCTTTGATCGAAGAAATGCGTGAAAAAGTTCGTGAAAAATTTGATGTTATGCTTGAGGAAGAAATTGAATATGTAGGACAATGGTAAACTAGCCACTAGTTCCTAGTCGCTAGTAACTAGTTAGGGAGGGAAATGTTTAAAAAATCGCCGAGAAACATTTTTAGACAGCCCAAGGTTTTTAATCCAAAGGATCTTTCTAATAAACCGAAAGCTAATAATAAGCCAATAATTTTCAAAATCTTAAAATTAGCTTTTTTCTTATTGGTAATTTTATCACTTATCTATTTATTTTTTTATTCACCGCTATTTACAATTAAAAATATTATTGTTGACAAAGACCTTCCGACCTCAATCAATGAACATTTGGAAAATATTAAGGGTAAAAATATTTTTTTGGTTAGATCCTCTGAAATCAAAGGAGATTTATTAAAGAATTTCCCAGAGCTTATCGATATCAATGTTATCAGGGGATTGCCTGATACAATCAAGGTTTCTTATAGCGAAAGAACACCGAAAATTATTTGGCAGAGTGCTGGACGATATTTCATTGTTGATGAGAATGGTATTGCTTTCAGAGAAATTCAAGGATTAGCCGATCTTCCCTTAGTCAAGGATAACAATGACCTGGCAATAAATATAGGAGATCAGGTTGTATCAGCAAATTTCATTAGCTTTGTTACGGAGCTTAGACCGAAATTGAAAGAACAAGTAGAAATTAATCGTTTCGAAGTTAATGAAACAACTTTTCAGCTCGATGCGATCATGGTAAGCGGCTTGAAGCTCAAATTTGATACAACACGATCAGTTGACTCGCAGCTTAGTGATTTAAAAAAGTTTTTGGATGATCGCACCAACGAAGCCCAAGAATATATTGACTTACGAGTTGAGGGAAAAGTTTTCTTTAAGTAAGGAGACTAATTGTCAAAAAATTGGGTTATCTTGCCCAAAAAATCCGACAATATTGTTGAACAATTACTTTCAAATAGAAATATCAAACTTGAAGATCGGAAATCTTTTTTAAGCCCTAGTTTTGATCAAGACCTTCATGATCCCTTTTTGATGAAAGGGATGAAGCTGGCTGTCGAGCGGATAGAAAGCGCTTTACAAAATAAGGAAACGATTGGCGTTTTTGCCGACTACGATGCAGACGGTGTGCCGGGATTGGCGCTTTTGTATGAGACATTGAAAAAAATGGGTCTGGGAGTTATTTCTTATATCCCGCGACGTGAGCAGGGCTATGGATTAAATGTTGAAGGGATAGAGCTGTTTTTGAAAGAAAAAGTTACTTTAATGATCACTGTTGATTTGGGCATTAGAAATATCAAAGAAGTCGCCTATGCTAAGGATAGGGGGATCGATACAATAATTGTTGATCATCATGAGCAAGCAAATGTTTTACCGGATGCAATAATACTCAATCCCAAACAAAAAGGCGATAAATATCCCTTTAGAGAACTAGCAGGCTGTGGTGTTGCTTTTAAATTTGCCGAGGCAATATCAAAAAAAACAAAATTGATTAATATAGCATATTTAAAATGGCTTTTGGATTTGGTGGCGATTGCGACAATTTGTGACGTTGTCCCATTGGTAGATGAAAATCGAATTTTTGCCAAATTCGGCCTTATAGTCTTGCAAAAAACAAAAAGAATCGGTTTAGAAAAGCTCTATCAAGTGGCAGGGTTCGATCGCAATTTAATTGATACATATACGGTTGGTTTCCAAATCGGACCGCGGCTTAACGCCCCCGGCAGGATGGATCACGCGAATAAAAGTTTTTATTTATTAGTCTCGGAAGACGAAAAAGAATCAATGATCTTGGCGACGAAACTGGACCAAATCAATCGCCAAAGACAAGCTGAACTCGAACGCGTATTAGCCGAGGCGGAAAAAAAAGTTCAAAAAAATCTCCTCTATCAAAAAAGGGTCATTTTAGTTGAAGGCAAAGATTGGCCACACGGAATTATTGGGCTCGTAGCCGGGAAATTGATGGAACAATTTAGCCGGCCAGCAATTGTCTGCGAAAGGCGCGAAAAAGATTTTCGTGGATCAGCCCGCTCGATTGATGCTTTTAACATTATTGAAGCGTTGGAGGAATCAAAACAATTTTTATCAAGTTATGGCGGTCATGCTAAGGCGGCGGGACTAACCTTTGAGCAAGAGCATTTATCTAATCTCTATGATGAATTATTAAAAATAGCTGATAGTAAACTCCGAGACGAGGACTTAGTCGCGAAATTAAGGATCGACGCTCTTGTTAAAAGGAGGGATTTAGACTATAATTTATTGGTTAATATCCAAAAGTTTGCACCATTCGGTTTAGGTAATCCTCGTCCAGTTTTTATGATAGAAAAAGCCGCAATATCCGATATCCGCACTGTTGGTCAAGAACAAAAACATCTTAAAATGAAAGTAGAAGGTATCGACGCGATTGGGTTTGATTTAGGGGGAGTTGGCAAGGATTTATATGAAAATCAAAAAATCGATGTGGCTTTTACTTTAGACGAGAATAGCTGGGATGGGATCAAAAAATTACAATTAAAAATTATTGATATTAAAATTTAAAAAGGAGATTTATGCAATCAGTTATTTTAGCCGCCGGCGAAGGCACAAGAATGAAGCCTTTGACGAACAATATGTCAACCGCAATGATTCCAATTGCCAATAAGCCAATCATCGAATGGCTTATTGACGTTCTTTCTTATTTTTCTGACGAGACTATTATCGTGGTCAATAAAGTCCAAAAAGATATTGTTGAACATTTTAAAGGAAATTCGCACTGCAAATTTGTTTATCAAGAAAAACTTTTGGGCACAGCTAACGCGCTAGCCTCTGCTGAAAAATATATTAAAAGTAATTTTATTCTGCTTTTTGGCAATGAAGTCATTGGCAAGGAATCAATTAAAAAAATCAGCCGGTTAAAAGGGTACTATTATGGAGCCAATGAAACCGGATTATTTTTACTTGATAAAAAAGTCTTTCCGTACCTCAAAGAAAATAAAGAGATCGTCGATGTTCTCGAAAAAATGCGTAAAGATGGAAATAAAATTCAAGAATTTGAAGTTGAATCGCGCGTGAAAATCCTTTACCCTTGGAATATTTTGGATGCCAATCAGCTCGTTTTAGATCAAACCGGCACTATCATGGGCAAGGATGTAGAAATCCGGCCGGGCGTGGTGATGGAAAATCCGATCGCCATCGGCGATGGCGCAATCGTCGGGCCCAATTGTTTTATCAGAAAATATACTGTTATCGGTAAAAATTGTCGAGTGGGTAATGCGGTGGAGACCAAGAATAGCATTATTATGGATGAATCAAATATTGCCCATTTAAGTTATGTCGGGGATTCAATTATCGGCAGAAATGTCAATGTTGGCGGCGGAACGATTTTCGCTAATCTTCGGTTTGACGAGAAAACAGTCGGTATGAATTTAGATGGCAAAGTGGTTGATTCCGGCCGCAAAAAACTCGGCGGTATCGTTGGCGACAATGTCAAATTCGGGATCAACTGTGTCGTCATGCCAGGTAAAAAAATCTGGCCAAATTTATTAATCCCACCAACATTAATCATTGATGAAGATATCGAAGTCCAGCCGGATTTGAAAAACTGGAATTGGCAGAGAAGATCTCTTTAGGGCTTTACATCGGTTCGTTTTTATGATATGCTTTCATGCATTTAAGTATGAAAGGTTTATTAATGAATTATCTTCAGATCATCAAAAACCGAAAGTGGAAAGAAGAAGAATCACCAGCGTCAATTTTTATACTCGATCATTGGAAGACTGGCCATCTCGAGACAATAAATGCTTTTGGGAAGCTTTTATACTCAAAATCAATTTATTATTTAGCCGACGGTTATGGCTATGAATGGACCCCACTCAATGATACAAAAAAAACTCTAAGCTGGGTTTTACACCAGTACAAAAATAATCGCCAGTATTTTTTAAGAAAGCTCAAAGAGTTTAAATCTGTTTCAGAGAAAATTAAAAAAGAATTCGATTATTTTTTAAGAACTAATGTAAGAAGTCTAAGTAACAGCCAGATTGCTGACCATTATGAGAAAATATACCATCTTGGTAAGAATCAGTATGGCTATGGTCTAATCACCGAATGTTTGGACACTATTGATGAGGATGACTATCTCAAAATTCTTCCGGAAGTAAACGTAAAAGATTTGCCTTCAGTAATCGAAAATCTAAGTCTACCAGACGAATTAAGCGCCTTTGGCAAGGAAAAGTTAGATTTACTTAAAATCGCGAGTAAAAAGCTTGAGGGTGAGAAGATCAATGACCTAATTGAAAAGCATACCAGAGATTATTTTTGGGTGCAAAACAATTTTCGACGGGCAGTTTATTTAGACCAAAAATATTTTTTGGAAGCGCTGCAAAAATTGATTAAAAATAAAACACTTTTACCAATTACAAAGTTAATAAAAAATACCGAAAATAGAAAACAAAAGCTTGCATTAAAAAGACAAGAAATTTACAAAAAGTATAATGTAACTGAAAAAACGAGCCTCTTTTTCGAAATAATTAGACTCCTATCACTTATTCAGGACAAAAGAAAAGAAAACGTTCAGCGAATGGTTTACTGCATCGACCAAGCCTCCAGCGAAGCTGCTAGGAGAAATGGACTTGCTAAGGAACAATTGACTAATTATTTTGTCGATGATGTTTTAGATCTTTTAAAACACAATAAACGATTATCATTAGAAGAGTCGCAGAAAAGAATTAAATTAGTATATTTTTCCTACTTGGATAAAGGCAAAATTAAAACAGAATTATTATATGGCGAAAAGGCAGATTCTATTTTGGGCTATTTTAAAAACGAAAGAAAGAAAATTATTGCTAAAGGACTGATTAAGGGATTTGTAGCCTCACTTGGAAAAGGACAAAAATTGGTTATTGGCAAAGTGAGAATTATTTTTGATCCGATTGATTGCGAATTTCATACAGGAGAAATTTTGGTTACCGGTATGACCCGGCCCGAATATGTTCCCTTAATGAAAAAAGCTAAAGCAATTATTACCAATGAAGGCGGCATCACAACTCATGCTGCCATTGTTTCTCGCGAGCTGGGTGTCCCATGTATTATCGGCACAAAAATCGCCACTGAAGCTTTGAAAAATGATGATACAATAGAGATGAATATGGAAAGCGGCCAAATAAGGAAAATTCATGGATAATTTAACTTATCTAAAAAACTCATTAAGAAAACATTGGACGGTCTGGAGTGCGATTGGAACTCCATTGTTATTATCAAGCAGCGGTTATAGCGGTATGGATATGGAAAAAGATTTGGGTTATGGCTACAGTGAATTTTTGTATAACTTTCAAAACTGCTGGGGCGAGATGCTTTATCTAACAGAAGATTTAAAGCGGCTTTGGGAAATTATCAAAGAAAAGATTGAACAAGATCCTCAATATTTAAACAAAATCAAAGCTAAATACGAAAAAATTTTTCTTTCTCATGAAAACAAATTTCCGGAAAATAAACAAAAGGATCTTAAGAAAATATCGGACGGTGAACTAATGGTTTTATTCCACGAGGGCCAAAAAGCTCAAGTCGATGCGGTTGGAATAGGCCACGTCGTAGAGCCCATAGGGATGAAGATCGAAGCGGAATTTAAAGAAAAGTTTACCAAAGAAGTTGACTTAGAACCGGCAAAATTTAACGAATATTATGGAATTTTAACGACCCCGACCAAATTATCTTTTATATCAGAGGAAGAAAAAGAATTGGCTTTGATCGGTAAAGCGAAGGGCAAAGAACAAGAAAAGCTTTTAATTAATCATGTGGAAAAATATGCTTGGATTCAAAATAGTTATGGCGGCGCGGTTAAATTAAAGCTTGATTATTTTAAGCGCCGCTTAAATAAAGGTATCAAGTTGCACGATCCCGACAAAATCAAAAGGGAGAAGCAAAAATTAATTGCCGAATTAAAACTATCCGAAGATTTGCAAAAAACAATTGAAATAATTGATTTCACGACTTGCTGGCAGGATGAACGAAAAGCTAACCAGCTAAAAGCGGTTAATAACATTAGTCCTATCGTAGGTGAAATTGCTAGGCGCTTAAAAGTCAACGAAAAAATACTCCACTACATTACTCCCGCCGAAGCGGTCAAAATTCAGACTTTAAAGCAAATTAGCGATTTATATTCAGAGTTGGAAAAAAGAGAAAGCGGCGTGTTCTTTTCACAGAAGATTGATCGAGAAGTTTTAGTCGCCGGTGAAGATTATCGAAAGCTTGTTGAATTTCGCAAGAAAATATCTAAACTGACGATTGCTAAAGAAATACGTGGCTCGATTGCCAACGCTGGCACTGCTATCGGCCGAGCGGTAATTGTCAAGGGCTTCGATTCATTTAAGAAAGTTAAAAAAGATGATATTATTGTTGCCTCCATGACACGACCGGAATATATGCCAGTGCTCAAAAAAGCGTTGGCGATAGTGACCGACGAAGGCGGCATTACTTGCCACGCCGCGATCGTCTCGCGCGAACTCGGCATCCCCTGCGTTGTCGGCACAAAAATCGCCACCAAAGTTTTTAAAGACGGTGATACAATAGAAGTCAGAGCCAACCATGGCTTAGTAAGAAAGTTAAAATAGAAAGAAGGACAAAATGGCAAAGCCAAAAGTTTTTATCATCAACAATGGAACCATCGGTCCAGTTAAGACTGATTCGAAATTGGGGAAAGGCGCTTCTAGTAATACTTCCACAGTTAGTTTAATTCAATATAATCTTGGAAAATTGATGCTCGTCGATACGGGGATGTCGTGTGATTGGCCGAAAATTAAAAAGGGAATTGACCAGCATGGCGGGATAAAAAAAGTTACCCATGTTCTAATGACCCATTGGGATCAAGACCATGGCCAAAATTTAAAAGATTTTAAAGGCGCGATGGCGGTCTCGGGCATAGGTACAGCGCGTATTGGCACACCGGATTTTGGGGCCATAGAAGATTTGTATCCCGATGGTTTTATCGAAGATCCCAATATCCAATATCAAAATGTCAGCCGAACGCATTCGCGCGATGAGATGGTCTACATTGTTGATTCTGCTAATAATGGTAAAGTGATTTTTATTGGCGATCTTATTTTCGCTCCGCTTTCTGAACTGCCAATCGAAAATGTGGTTGGATTTGATACAATGTGTACGATTAATCCAAAAAGAAAAGTCGCAATTTTAAAGGAACTTTATACGAAATATCCTGACATCAAAATGGTCGTCTGCGGTCATTCGGCAAAAACGCTTGATCGTAAAGAGCTTGGAGAATATATCAAAGCTCTCGAGGGCCCGGTTTATCAAAAGTTTTTAAAGACGGTGATACAATAGAAGTCAGAGCCAACCATGGGTTGGTAAGAAAAATGAAATAATGAAACATTTTACAACTAAAAAGGAAATTGAAGAAGTTGTAGCAGCTATTGCCCAAACGATGGCAGAGTGGGGTTTAGAAAACGATGATTGGATGCTTGGAAAAAACATCTCCATTTTTTATGCCGGTGTTTTAAAAAGACCCAAAGAAGTCAGCCGTGATATCACGATTCACATTGTAAAAGATAAAATTCCGTGGAAAATTGCCAAGAATGATCGTTCGGCTGTTCCTCCTTCCAAAAGTAAGTTCTTAAGTGATTATTTGGAGTTACAAAAAAAATATCAAGTTGGGATAGATTTTTGGCCATTACCTGACGAATATATGGATAGTGCATTAATTACTCAAAATAAAAAGATAATTAATATAGCAGGCGAGAAGATTAATATAGAAACTTTAGATAAATACATAACTTTGCGGTATCAAATAAGTAAAGCCATAGCCCAAAAACCTAAAGAGGTAATCAGAGACTTTTACTATGTCAACGAGGAGAGATACAGGGAGAGAAAAGAACATTATCGAAAAATGATGGCGGTGGCAAAGGCCCAGAACGATGAGACCACCCATAAAAAGATTAAAGAGACAACAGATCTATACACCAAAATGATGAAATTTGCTTATCCCGAATTGTTCGGTTTAGAAAAAGAGGAGAAAGCCTCCGAGTTAAAGGGCCTTGTTGCTTACAAAAATTCCGAAAAGCTCAGCGGCGAAATAGCTCTAGCAGAAAAGCTGGATTCAGAGGCCAATTTGAAGAAGGGTCTAATTTATGTTTTTAGTCACTTTACGCCCGCTGACAATCATTTCGTCCATTTTGCTAAAGCAATTGTAACCGAAGGCGGGGGAATTACTTCTCACGCAGCGATAATCTCCCGAGAATTTAAAGTGCCGTGTTTAGTTGGTGTAAAAGGAGTGACGAAACAACTTAATAAAGCCCAATCAATTGAAATTAACTTTACAAAAGGTACAATTAATATAACTAAATGAAGGGAGAAATTATGTTGCAAGATTTTCCGAACAAAATGCAAAAATTAGTAAAACTCGGACGGCCGAAAATTGTCATTGGGCTTTACCAGGGGAGGATGAACGACGAGATTGCTAAAAGCGTTCAAAAAGCCCAAAAAGAACTTGCCGATGTCGTGGTCGTTGGCGCCCCGGTTGAGGACGTTTTCCAAAGCATTGAGGCTGGTCCAGAAATGGAGGAAATCCACGATAAAATGGTTGAAGTAATCAAGAATGGCAAGGTAGACGGCGTTGTCAGGGGCAATGTTGAGGAGCATGGGTTATTAAGAAAACTGAAGACAATTTATACTCCCGACATGCCAGAGAATGAGCTCCGAATCCAAAACCCGTCAATTATTGAGGACATCCATGGTAATCGGTTAATCATCGGACCGACGAGCACGGTTTGGGGAAGAAACAACCAAGAAAAAATTTTCTGGGTGGACTCAGCAATTAAATTTTTAGCGGAGTTTGGTTACAAAAAACCCAAGCTGGGGTTTTTAACATCTATTCGCAAGGCGAATTATAAAAAGACGACCGTTGAAAACGAAGATACACTGTGGTCATACGGAACCTGGGAAAGTGCCGAATATTTAGTCAAATATTATCAAAAGAAGGGCTATGAAGCTAAAAATTACGAAATTCATGTTGAGCACGCAGTTGCCGACAATTGCGATATCGTCTGCGTCGCGGAAGGCCCGATGGGTAATGCGATGTTTCGCGGAGCAATGTTTCTGGGAGGCTTAAAAATCTTAGCCAGCCCGCGAATGGCTTTGGGCATTCCTTATGAAGACGATTCGCAAAGTGAAACCGATTATTACCCACATATTCTGTTTGCAACTGCCTGGGTAAACGGCAAGAAAAAAGGCGAACTAAAAATGTAATGAGAATAAGGAGGTATAAATGGATACTCTAGAGCAGGGAGAAGACTCCGCCGTTCAAAGGGAAGCCATGAAGCATCAGGCCATCGTTGATCTTCGAGAGCGGGGGATCGATGCTCCCTTTGATTATGCCCGAAAACTTCAAACTCCAGAGACAGATCTTCAAGGTAATGAAATTCAGGCCGCGTCTTATTGGGTTCGTTTCCCAGAGGCGCAAGGCTTTGAAGGGTCTGGCACAGTTGAGGGAAAAATATTTCTTCCCGAAAATCCCAATGGAGAAGCTGTAATTTTGGCACCAGGCTTCCCGGGAGGAGCGGCTGGACGTTTAGAAAAAACCTATGCCAGAGCTTTGATAGATGAGGGCTATACTGTTGTTTGCTTAAGGCATAATGGTACATTTATCGGTCACGAAGGAGGAGAGGCCGAAAAAATCATTAATTGTCCCGAAAGACAACAAGATGCTCAAGCAATGGGCCAGCAACATTTTGGCGAAAACAAGCCAGAAGGTTATCAGTGGACAGACTTAACTCACGAAACCATCGCGCCCTTCGTAGTTTTGGCGGGAAAGTTCGATAAAATCCACCTAGTCGGTAACTCCTTTGGAGCCGCCATGGATATGATCTCACTTGGCGAGATAGCCCGCCGCCGACCAGATCTTATTAATCATGCTGGTAACTTTATTTCTCTGGCAGGTTACCTAGGTCAAGCTCGAGCTTTAGAATCTGGCAGCTATCATGGAGTAAAGCCAGAATGGCCCGTCGAAAAGTTTATCGATGCTGAATTGGCTGACGTCGAAGAAAATCATGTTAATATCACGAAAGACCGGGAGGTTTTCCAGCGAAGTCTAGAAGGGATACCCAAACAGCTTGAGCAAGTAAAATTTCCACCAGAAGTAAATCAAATATTAGTTGTGGCTCACAATGATCCTTTGATTGCTGAACCAGTTGTTAGAGAAGAAACAACCGAGGAAACAAAACCCGGCCGAGTAATCGGCTATGATTCGCCTGGGCAAAGCGAGAGACTTTTATATATTCGAGACGAAACCCAAACCTCAAAAGCTCACACGTTGCCCAACTTAAGGCCCGAAAATTTAATCCGGGGGTTGAGAATGCAAGTCGCCCACGGAGTCCATAGCGCTACAATGCGGTCAATAGAACCGAGAATGTTTGAAGGTAAGCCGGCTCGTAAAGTGGTTTGGCCAGAAGGCGTGGCAGAACCATTACCAAAAAGTTTTTGGGAAAGATGGAGAGATCGTAGAAAAGAACGCCAGGCAAACGAACAGTCACGACCGAAAGAATAAAATATAAAAGCCAAAAAAGGAGGCAGTTAACCTCCCTTTTTGGTATAATTAGGCTGAGGTTGAATGTTTATTAATAAGGACCGGATCAAAGGAACTCAATGGGCGAAGCAAGCAATGGATATGGCACCGTTACAAGCGGGAATTCCTTGCTATTGCATTTCATACCTGACCCAGAAGGAAATTGGTGAAAGTTTTGGAATACTTATTTTATATTTTAAAAAAATGGAAAACGCTGTTTATTTTCCACAGGATAGAATTGACCGGCTTGGTAAATATTATTTGGGTCGCAGAGTGGAAATAAATAATTTATACGAAGGATGGAAAAAGATATTTGAAGATTTGAACCTTGTCGTTCAAAAGATCAGAGAAACAAATTTGGAGCAATTAAATAACGACGACTTATTAAAACTCTGGCAAGAATTATTTAACCAGTTCTCGCTTGGTTGGATACACAGTGGCTTCGTTGAGGTTTATGATAACACCTCCGAACAGATAATCGCGCGTTTTATCGAAAATACCAATTTATCAAAAAACTTAAAAAATGAAGATAAAATAACACTTTTGGAAGCCGAAGAAATGGCAATTGTTCAGCAGGAGCGTTTAGACTTTGTCAGATTAATGAATGAAATAAAAGAAAATTATAAGAAATATGATAAAGCAGTAGAAAAAGATCCTTTATTGCAACGCTTAATAAATGAGCATCGCGAAAAATATTATTATATGAACGCCAACTATGGCCACGCCGAAGAAATCAAGGCCGATGAAATATTGAAAAAAGTTAAACATGAATACGAAAAAGCAAATTATAGACTTGAAGAAAAAAGTTTGCTAGAAATAAAAAAACACTACAGAAATTTGAAGGCGGAGAAAGATAGGATCATACATGATTATAATATACCCAAGGATCTTTTGGCTGCATTTCATTATTTTTCAGTTCTTTCGGACTGGCGAGATAAGAGAAAAAAAATGCATCAGATCGGTTGTGTTGCCTCTCAGCATATTTTTGATGAAATCGCTCATCGGAATAATATTGCCGGCGGACTTTCCAAATATCTTTGGCTCAAAGATGTTGAAAAAAGTGTGGTCGGTTTAGAAAATTTAAAAAATGAACTTGAAAGTCGTGCCAAAGAATCAGTATTGATCATTGAAGATACAGGAAAATTTGGTTGGCTTTTTGACATTGAAGCAAGAAAAATTAAAGATGAGCTTGATAAGACGATTTTATCGAAATCAACAAAGATTATCCGAGGAATGTCTTCCTATCGAGGAAAAATAACCGGTATTGCCAAGATTATAAATAGCACAGACGCGTTTCATCGTTTTAATCATGACGATGTTTTGATTTCATCAATGACTCGCGTTGAATTTATGCCAGTCGTTAGAAAGGCAAGCGCCATTGTGACGGATGAGGGTGGTATTACTTGTCATGCGGCGATTGTTTCTCGAGAGTTGGAGATACCGTGTATTGTGGGCACACGAGTAGCGACAAAGATAATTAAAGACGGTGATTTTGTTGAGGTAGATGCGAATGAGGGGATTGTTAGAATATTAAAAAAAGCAAAGTAATATGAACTAGGAGGAAAAATGAATCCAGAGCGAAGTGGGGGAGAAGTCGAAGTCGACCTAATGAGACATCCGGAGAAAAAAGGAACGCCGGTCTCAACTCAGGAAAAGGTAATCATTGAGGACGAAGAAGGGCGCAAAAAGGAAGAAAGCAAAGAGGGTGCGCCAGGTCCATTACCGCAAGAGGGAATAATCCAGGCTCAAGAAGAAGCAAGGAAGTTCGCCGAACGATTAAGAGACATTCCGCGGGCGGTGGTTTTCGGTTATGTTTCCAATCAGCCGCGAACAGCTGAAGCAGATTTTATTTTGGGTATGGAGCTCCAACATGTGGCTAAAGAACTGCCGAATTCTCGAGTGTTCGACCGCAATCAAGATGGCACCCTAGAACAAATTGCCGCTCGAGTCGATGAAAAAGCCGACCGTGTTATAATAATCAATTCTCAAACTGAACCGGCAATGGGAATGCATAATTGGAATCTTAAGCCCGTGATAAAAAGGTTAGAAACAATGGGTGAAAGTGAGTATTTGGCCCAATGGATGGGCAATCCAGAACTGCAAAAAGAAGCCGGTTTAACTCCCGAAGAAATGGCCGAGGAGATGAAACAATGGGTGGCTGAACAGACAAGGCAAGCAAGGGAGTTATTCCCCGGCCGGCCTGTAATAATAACTGGTTTCGGCCATAGCTGGGATTTGGATGTTGGCATTGCGGCCTTGATGGGGAAAAAGTTTACTCGAGAAACCCTTGGCGAGATGGGCGGAGAGCAAATTAAGACAATGGAGGGAGCCAAGATTGTTGTTCAACCCGATGGCACAGGCACAATTGAATATCGAGATATTAAAGAGGAATTAGATTTAAGTCCAACCAAAGAAGAATAGAGAATGCTTACCAAAGAACAAGTTAAAAAAATTAAGTGGTACCGACAATCAGGGGCGGGGATACCGTTTACTATCGGGATGCCGTTTTTAGGAATGGTTCCGTTTTTTGAAAAAACCGGTTTTTACTTTCCCAACGATCTAGGCACTTTTTTAAAAACAGAGAAGGGTTTTACTTTTTATCATTATTTCGATTATTATTTAACCTTAGAATTAACTGAAAAACTCTTTGTACTGGTATCAAATAATATTCAATTCTACGAAAACTTTAAAAAAGATTTTTATAAGGCAGGGCCAAGATCGGAGGAAATCGGTCTTAAGATTTTAGAAATGCCGATTAAATCAACGGAGTTTAAAAGGGGATACGACTATTTTGTTAAAGAATCCCTCCGTTTTTGGGCCGACTCTCTTTATTTAGATTTTTTCGACCCGTTTGAAAACAAGGTCATCGCATTCATTTTCGGCGATAAACTGCCCGAAAAAGAACAAATTAACGTCTTGCTAAGTCCGGATGATCTTTCAAATTTTCAGCAGGAGCAAAAAGAGCTTTTAGAAATTTGTGAAAGGTCAGGCGGCCGGATTGATGAGCGAATTAAAGATGCCCTCAAAGAACATTCGCGAAAATATTACTGGCTCAAAAACGACTATGAAAAAATTGAATATTTAGACGAAAAATATTATCTGAAAGAACTGGAAAAACTTTTCAATAAGCCGCATTTGGCCTTGGATATTAAACGAGGGTTGGAAAGATTCCGAAAAAACCAGGAAGCTAAAAAAAATTTGATTATAAAGTTAGATTTGGATAAAGAAACAATAAAACGGCTTAACTTTTTTAACTGGGTGACTTTTTATCGTGACGAACGAAAGAGATTTAACCAAATTGGCAATTATATTTTAATAAAAATTCTTAAAAAAATTCATCAAGAAATGGGGATTGAGTTAGAAGCTCTAAAATATGCCATGCCCAATGAAATTATTCAAATCATCGATGAAGATAAAAATGCTTTGGCAGAACTTGAAAAAAGAAAGGGCGAGGGGGTCGTGGTTTTTGCCGATAAAGACAAACCGATTGAGGTGATTTCTGGTAGAATCGCGCGGGAATATTTCGACATTGTGGAAAAAACTATTAAGGCGGCCGAAATAAGAGGAATGACTGCCTCGGCTGGAAAAGCGCTGGGCACGGCTAGAATTATTTTAAGTCAATCCGACTTTATTAAAATGAGAAAAGGCGACGTACTGGTTGCTTCAAATACCAGACCAGAATATGTGCCGATTATGAAAAAGGCAGTGGCGATCGTGACAGATGAAGGAGGAATTACATCACATGCCGCAATTGTCAGCCGCGAACTTGGGATACCTTGTATCACTGGCACGCAAGTCGCCACCCGCAGCCTAAAAGACGGCGATTTAATTGATGTCAATGCAAATCATGGGTTGATAAAGATAATTAAGAAGGCGGAATGATGGAAGATTTTAAAAAACTTGCCAATCGTAAATGGTATAACCAACGTTTTGACGGATCGCCAATGTTCATGTCAATGATTGCTTACGCGGAAACTAAAATTGAGCCACGAAAACCAAAGGGGACGGAAGCCACTTGGCGAGTGGGATTTTTTGACGGGAGTAGGTCGGATTGGTTTTTAGACCAGGAAGATATTGATCGCGGAGCAAAAATTATTATGGATTTGGCAGAAAGCCCCGGTGATTTAAGCGCGGAATTAATGGAGAAATGGAAGGAAGATGAGTGCCTTTTTGATGAATTTTTTAATTCAGTTGTTGATAGATCTTATGAATCATTTTCTGATCAAGGATTAGTCGATGAGTTTGAAAAATATCATCAGTTGGCGGTAAACCGATTTACATCAAGTGCGATTATCGATCATTTTGCTTTGGGTACCGACACTATAATTGCTGACTTGATAAGAAAAGAGATGGGGCCATTTAAAAAAGAATCTGAATTTAATGATATATTTTCAAAACTGACTGCACCCGTGCATCAATCTTTTATTAACGATGCAGAAATTGAATTGCTTAAGATTGCCATTTTGATAAAAAATGGAAAAAATATTGACTCAGACGAGATTAAAAAACTACTCGAGGAGCATCAAAAAAAATATTTTTGGATCCAGAATAATTATGTTAAATCCTATATAGTTTCAATGAAGGAATTTATTAAGGAAATTAAAATTTGGTTAAAATCGGGCAAGGATCTCAATAATCAAGTAAGATTTCTCGTTAATACTCCACTTAAAAATAAAACAAACAAAGCGAAACTACTTAAGAAGTTGAGCTCACATTTGCGAAAATTATTAAAAATTTCGGAAGATTTTACTCGTTGGCAGGACGAACGAAAACGAGCAACTTATCTTTCAACATTTATTGGCAGTAAAATTCTAGGCGAAATGTCCGAAAGACGTCAAATTGATCTCGAACTACTAAAGTATTTATTGCCCTACGAAGTTTCCGATTGGTTTTTATCGAACAAGATTGATGAGAAAGTATTGGCAAAAAGAAAAATTAAATGCGCCGTCGTTTGGGGACAAAAAGATAAAGTTGCCTATATCGGCGATGCGGTCGATCAATTACATCGATTAATTGTTGAACAGCCAAGTTTTCACGACGTCCAAGATATTAGAGGGTTGGTTGCCAATACTGGTCGGGCCGTCGGTAAAGTAAAGATCGTTATGAGCGCGGAGGAGATTGGTAAAGTTAAAGAAGGCGATATTTTAGTGGCGGTGATGACCAGACCGGACTACGTTCCGGCAATGAAAAAAGCGGCGGCGATTGTTACGGACGAAGGAGGGATTACTTCACATGCCGCCATCGTATCGCGTGAACTAGGAAAGCCTTGTATCATCGGGACTAAAATTGCTACCAAAATATTTAAAGAAGGTGAATTGATCGAAGTCAACGCCAATCATAATTGGGCCAGAAAAGTAAAATGAAAAAAGATTTGATTAGCGTTTATAAATCAGTTGCGCCGCCTTTTCCAACCGCCGTGATGGCCGGTTCTTATAACATATCCTTAAAAGATTCAATCGGCGTTGACGCATTTTACGATGAGCTTTTTTGCTATCTTAAAAACGGTCAAAGCGAATGGTATTTTTCCGAAAGCACTATGCGGGAGATAGCCCTTAAAGTCATTGATAAAATCGCTCAAGAACCAGCGGTCGTTTTGAAAGCACAAAGAAATTTTGAAGATTATGCAAAAAAGTTACTATCGATTCTTGATAAAGAGAAACTCAAAAAAGAATTACCGGATTTAGCCAACGACAAAATTTCTGAACTTTTTGAGAAAGCAACAAATTTATATCAAAAAACAACATATTGGCCGGAGCCAGCGTATTTTTGCTTAGAAACGCTTGGCCAAGAAATGATCCGTCAGGATTTTAAAAAATATCTAAGATCACAAAAAAATAATATAAACGAAGCTCGATTTTCGGAAATATTCGCCACCCTTTCAAATCCAACTAAAAGGTCTTTCACGGCCGAAGCTGAATTATCTTTGTTAAGAATCGCTCTTTTGGAAAGTAAAGAAAAAGAACGGGCGATAAAAAGCCACGCCAATAAATATTATTGGCAGATTTATGATTATTATGGTCCTATTTTGGACGAGAAAAAAATAAAGCTAGAATTAAAGGATTTTGAAAAACTTTCTCAAGATACAATAAAGGGACGGATTCGAAAAATAGAGAATTTTAATATTGAGGCTGAACAAAAACTCCAAGAGGCAATAAGCTGTGTGCCGTTGGATCAGAAATTTAGTAATATTTTTCAAGCTTTACGTGTGTTTAGTTATTTTTACGGCGATGTCAAAAAAGAAATTGTTTCTAAAGCAAGCGTTGGCTTAGGCTTGATTATTAAAGAGATAGCTAAACGGTTTGGTGTAGATGAAAGCGATCTTCATTATGCGACAGTCGCTGAATTAAAGACGGTTTCGGAAGGTGATAATTTAGATATAAAAAAATTGCAAAAAAGAAGAAAGAGAAGTTGTTTAAAAGTTGTTGATACGGTTTATACTTTCTTAAGTGACGAAGAGCTTAAGAAATTTGAACAATTAATTAATAAAAAAGAGCGTAAAGCAAAACTGGTCAAAGGCATGAGCGCGTCAAGCGGTCTATATATTGGTAAAGCATGTTTAATTTCAAATGTTTCCCAAATAGAGACTTTCCAAAAGGGTGAAATATTAGTTACTAAAATGACGACCGTAGATTTCGTGCCAGCAATGAAGAAGGCAGGTGCGATCGTTACTGATCTCGGCGGTATTACCTGTCATGCTGCTATCGTATCCAGAGAGCTCGGAATCCCGTGTATTATTGCTACGAGAAATGCGACGCAAATAATAAAGACTGGCGATAAGTTAGAGGTCAATGCCAGACATGGGATAATTAAAATATTATAAAGGAGCAATAATGGATTACATCCTACCTTTCGAAAAAATTGGGAAAGAGAACTCTGATTTGGCTGGGGGGAAGGGTGCATCATTAGGTGAGATGACCAAAGCCGGGATTCCGGTGCCGGAGGGGTTTGTGATTTTAGCCGATACATTTCGGGAAGTGATTAAAGATAATAATCTTGCGGCGGAAATATCGAGATTGCTAAAAGCAGTTAAAGTTGAAGATACCGAAAGCGTTGATGAAGCTTCAAAAAAAATCCGCGAGCTGATTGCTAAAGCCAAAACGCCGGAAAATATCGAACAAGAAATTTTAAAACATTTTGATGAACTTAAAGCCGAACATGTGGCGGTGCGATCATCCGCGACCGCCGAGGATTCAACTACCGCCTCATGGGCCGGGGAGCTGGAAACTTATTTAAACACCACACGCGAGAATCTTTTGGAAACGGTTAAAAAATGCTGGTCTTCTTTATTTACGCCGAGGGCGATTTTTTACCGCATCGAAAAAAAGATGCAAAACGAAGATGTCGCCGTGGCAATTGCTATCCAAAAAATGGTGGCCTCCGAAATATCGGGCATCGCCTTCACCGTTCATCCAGTCACTAAAGACGCGAACAGTATGGTGATTGAAGCCGGTTGGGGATTGGGGGAGGCGATTGTCGGCGGGCAAATTACTCCCGACACATATACTATCGATAAGAAAAATATGAAAGTCGCTAATATTTATAAATCCGAACAGGAAATGATGATTATTCGCGATGGTAATGAGACTAAAGAGGGGACTGTTTCCCCTGATAAAAAAGATAAACAAAAACTGTCGAAGGCTCAAATTTTAGAACTAGCTGAAATCTGCACAAAAATCGAAACCCATTACGGCAAACCGCAAGACATTGAGTGGGCATACCAAAATAATAAGTTCTATATAGTTCAATCACGACCGATAACAACTTTATAAGCGCTTTTCGATTGCAGCCGATTACAATCGAATATAATTTTAAATTCTTCCAGTATCCTAATAATAGTTTATTAATTTCTAACTAGATACTCCAATAATCTGCAGATTATTGGAGGGTTTATAGAAGTCTTGTATAATAGAATATAGAATGATGAAAGAAAGTAGAAAATATGAAAGATAGTCGAAAATTGGAAAGAGTATTTAAGGGGACTGCTAATCATTGGCGAATTGAGATTTTATTACTTATTAAAAAGAACCCAGAAATAACAATGTTTGAAATTGCCAGACTATTACATGGAAATAATAAAACGATTTCCGAACATACGAAGAAGTTAGTAATAGCTGGCTTAATTAGAAAAAAATATTTTGGCCGTGAAGTCACTCACATATTATCGCCTTACGGCGAGAAAATCTGTGAGATTCTAAAAAAGTTTTAAATCTTTTTACTTCGCCTCTCTTCTTAAGAGTACTATCGAAAGAAGTAAGAAAAATAAAAAAGTGCCGATTAATATATAAATATTTGTGGCAATGTTCTCCCAATGGGCGTCAACCATGTTAACGCGCCGCGAAGCATCGACCGCATAATAGAACGGGACAACTTTGATCACTTGGGCCATATATTTATTGGCTGTTTCAATTGGGGTAAAAATGGCAGTAGTCAAAACCGAAATGAAAAAAAGATACATCGCCAATTGTACCGATTCGACGACGGAATAGGTAATTGATGATACAAGCAGTCCGAGGGTGACAGACGTGGCGACAACCAAAAGATTGATCAGCGCCACAAGCGCCAGACTGCCGATCGAGACCGAAAAAATCAAATATAAGCTGGCAGTGCCGATACAAGCAACGATAGTCCCAACAAGAAATAAAGCTAAAGCTTTGCCAAAAATTACATCAACTTTAGAGTATGGGGTTACAAAAAGTCGTTCAAAAGTGCCGGTTGCTCGCTCGGTGGTAATCGATATACCAGAAAGATTAATCGTTACTAAAATAATTAGTAAAACCATCATCGCCGAAGCAAAATAATCAAAATTCTTGAGCTTAAAAGGAGTTAAATCACTACTTTTTTGTTCTATGGATATACTTTTAAGCGCTATATTCTTGCTGATTTCAGTAATTGTTTTATTGACTTCGCCTTCAACAACATACTTTACCGTACGACCTGTTGGGTCGTTTAAAATCTCAACCTGGCCGCTGATTGGCGTTGTATCATTAATATCAATAACAATGAAGCCTCGTAAATTACCATTTTTAATCTCATTAGTATCAACTTCGGAGTAATCGCTGGCGATGAAATTCTCATTGTTTTTAAGCTTTTCTTTAAGCTGGGTGGAATATACATTATTATTTTTATTCACAATCCCAAGCTTTATGTCTTTCGGATCTTGAAAAACAATTAAGCCGACAATAATGGCGATCACAATCGGTTGAGAAAGCACTAACAAAACAAGCCGGTGGTTACGGAAAATGCGCCTTAATTCATAAAAAGCAATTGTTAGTAAATTCATTGTTTGGCGATAATTTGGCTCATCACTTCGTTTAAGTTTCCGGCTTTATATTTTTTAATAATAGTGTGGGGCTCATCAAGTTCGAGAATTTTACCTTCAAACATAATCGCGATTTTATCACAGAGGTTTTCGGCTTCGTCTAAATAATGAGTTGTAAAAATAATCGTAGCGGTCTTTTTAAGATCGTTTAATAGTTCCCAAATATGAAGTCTGGTTGTTGAATCGAGGCCATTGGTAATTTCATCAAGAAATAAAATTTCCGGCTCGTGAATAAGGGCAATGGCGATGGAGACTCTCTTGGCCAGCCCGCCCGATAAATTTTTAACTAAATCATTTTCTCGATTTTTAAGATGTAATTTTGTCAAAAGTTCTTCAAAACGCTTTGTTCTTTTTGAAGCGTTAATATTAAAAGCTCTGGAGAAAATATCAAAATTTTCCAAAATTGTGAGATCGCCATATAAAGACTCACCTTGCGGGACATAGCCGATGATTTGCCGGATTTTGTTAACTTCGTCATGCACGAGATCATGGTCTTTATATTTTATTATGCCAGATGTTGGTCGGAGAATTGTTGTCAGCATTCGTTGAGTTGTGGTTTTGCCTGAACCATTAGGACCAATAAGACCAAAAATTGTATTTTTCTCAATTTCAAAAGAAATATCGTTGACGGCAACGGTTTTGCCATTAAAAACTTTGGTTAAATTCGAGACTGAAATTATTGTTTCCATTGGTTTTATAATATCATAGGATAGGGCAGTTGAAAATAAGCCCTTTCGATGTATAATCAAACCATGGCAAAAGCTGATCAAATAATTTTTGTTTGTTCAAACTGCGGGGAAGAGTACATACGATGGCAAGGAAAATGTTCGAATTGTGGCGAATGGAATACATTAAAAGAGTTCAAAACTCAAAACTCAAAATTCAAAATTGGGGGACAACATCTGCCGGCTATAGAACCAGTTGAAATTGATAAAATTAAAATTACTAATTTCCAACGGCTCTCAACCAAAATAGGGGAGTTTGATCGTGTCTTAGGAGGTCCGGAAAAAAGCGCCGGTATCGTTCCCGCTTCAATTATTCTTGTCGGAGGTGAGCCCGGAATTGGTAAATCCACCTTGCTGTTAGAACTGGCATCAAATCTTAATAATGTCTTATATGTTTCCGGTGAAGAATCTTTAGAGCAAATGAAAATGCGCTTTGATCGGCTAGGCTTAAAGAAGAATAATTTAAATCTGCTTGCCGATATCGATTTAGACTCAATTATGAGTGCTATTACCAAGGTCAACCCCGCGCTTGTTATCGTCGATTCTATTCAAGCAATCTATTCAAAAGATTTTCCCTCAACACCAGGTTCCTTGGTGCAAGTCCGTGAATGCGCTTTAAGATTGCAACAAATTGCTAAGGTAACGGCAACGCCAGTAATTTTGATAGGACATGTGACGAAAGAAGGATCAGTCGCTGGCCCCAAAACTCTAGAGCATCTCGTCGACGTTGTTTTGTATTTGGAAGGTGAAAGATTTTATAACCACAGAATTTTACGCAGCACGAAAAATCGTTTTGGCACAGTTGATGAAATCGGTATCTTTGAAATGACCGAAAAAGGCTTAGAAGAAGTCGCCAACCCATCAAAGCTATTCTTGGAAGAACGTACAAAAAATATTGCCGGTACTGTGGTTACCGCGGCAATTGAAGGAAGCCGCGCGATTTTGGTCGAGGTTCAAGCACTGACATCTACCACCTCCTTTGGTTACCCGCAACGCAGGGCTTCCGGTTTTGACTTAAATCGGCTACAATTAATAATTGCGGTGCTGCAGAAACGAGCAGGTTTGAATCTTTCCAATCAGGATGTTTTTGTCAACATCGTCGGAGGGATCAAAATAAATGAGCCAGCGGTCGATCTGGCTGTGGCCATGGCAATCGCGAGTGTCATCAAAGGAAAGGCGATTGATCCAAAAATTTGTGTTTTCGGCGAAGTGGGACTTTCCGGTGAGATTAGAAAAGTAAGATTAGAATCCAAAAGAATCGCCGAAGCAAAACGTTTAGGATTTTCAAAATTTAATATTTCCAAGTCATTAGAGGGGGCAGTAAGGAGTTATTGTGTTTAATATTAACAATGTTGAACAAACAAATATTGCCATTTTCATAATTATCTTAGCAGTGGCAATCGGTTTACTTTTTTTAACAAGAAGACTATTAAAAATTTCTTTTCCGTATTTCTTTATGGGGCTATTTGGGTTAATCATTGGACTTTTAATTGGGTCGCTGGCTGCCTCGCCGCTAGCGAGACTACCCGGCGCCTATGGGACCTGGGTGCCAATGATTGTTGATGTCTTTATAACCGTGGCGGTTTTGGATTTATTTATTGCCCAAGCAAAACCAGCCTCGGAATTTTTGCGAAAAATCATGGCCCGTTTTGCTTTTCACGAAGAAGCCAGTGTATGTAACATTCTTGTAGATACATCTGCCTTGATAGACGGTCGCTTAGAACAAATTGCTCTGAGTGGTTTTATTTTTGGAAAACTATTAATACCGCAATTTGTTTTAAATGAATTACAAAACATTGCTGATTCTGAAGAAACAATTAGGAGATCAAAGGGCAAGCGTGGCCTAGATTCTTTAGATCGAATGCAAGATAATCCAAAATTAAAAATTGAAATAACCGATGATTTAGATTCTTCGCGGGAGCCGGTTGATCAAAAATTAATCAAAACCGCCAAAAAACGTAATGCCAAAATTATTACGGCTGATTTCAATCTCAACCGCATCGCCCGCATTCAAAAAGTTGATGTTTTAAACGTCAATGAATTAGCGGAGAGCCTCAAGCCGTCATTGATTCCCGGCGAAGATATAACTGTCAAAATTATCCAAAAAGGCAAAGAGCCGGGTCAAGGTGTCGGCTATCTTTCGGACGGCACAATGATCGTGGTGGAGGGCGGGGAGAAGCTCGTTGGGCAAGAAGTAAATTGCGAAGTAGTCAGAATTTTTCAAACCGTTGCCGGAAAAATGATTTTCGTTCAGCCGAAAAAACGTTGAGCAAAAATTGTATGCTTTTTGTCCAACCCAAGAATAAGAGATCTTAAATATTACAAAGTCGTTGCTTCGTGTTGAGTACTATCGGTATTTTCATTGCCGGTAGCATCCACAGTACGCAAAGTTATATAGTAGGTCTTTTCTTTTTCAAGATTGCTGATTGTAGCCGAGGAAAGTGAGCTTGGCGTGGCGTTGACCACTGAATTAACGCTTCCTAGTGCGCCCTGGACAAGCGAAAGATAAATCTTGACTGAAGCTAGATCTGCATCAGCCGGATTTTGCCAGACAATATTAATATTTTTTTGTCCTGGAGTAATTGAATTGATTGTGATTAACCCTGGGGGAGTAAGATCGGGCGATACAATATTAACTATGATAGAAGCGGAAGTAGAAAGATCCAAATTGTCAGTCGCCACCGCGGAAATTGTGTGTTGGCCAGAAGATAGTCCAGTAGTAGAATAGACAATTTGATAAGGCTTAGTCGTCGCCGCACCAATACTCTTTCCATCAACAAAAAATTCAACATTTTTAATTGTTGCTGTGGAAGTGATCGTCGTCGTAATCGTAATTTTCCCACTGACAATGCTCCCATTCTTTGGTGAAGTAATTTGGACGGTCGTTTGATTAGTTAACCCAGCGCAAGTTTTCTCACCCTCTGGTGGGGCAGCCCCAATCATATTATTTTCTGCAAGCCACGCTCGAACAGGAGCTTCCCAGGCCGGATTGTCGGGTTGTTCTGAATGGATGTTGGAAAAGATTTTTTCGATCACAAACTCATCAGGACAATCGTCGGTAGCGCGCTTGCCTGTAAATTTATCAATCCGAATTAATCCAGAACTTTGTGAGTGTTCACGCGGTATCTGCCAAGGAGTGAAGATATCCGTCACCGTTTCACCGCCTGATGGCAATTTATTGGTAAAACGATCGATAGTGGAATCTTTTATTTCTGCCGGTCGATTAAATTCTTCGACTGGCGTATTGGCTAACGCCTTTGCCATATATTCGTGCCAGATTGGTGCCGCGGCCATGGCGCCAGCAGACCCAGCGGCCATCTCGGAATTATCATTGTTGCCGACCCAAACTCCAGCCGCAAGTGAAGGTGTATAACCAAAAGTCCAAGCATCACGGTACGAGGAAGTGGTGCCGGTTTTGGCCGCCACTGGTCGGTCATCAAAGTATAAAGCCGAACGTGAACCAAAAATAAAAGAGCGAGCATTATTATCAGATAAAATTGATGAAATTTCATAAGCAATTTGTGGATCAAGAACTTCTTTTTTGTTTTCTTTGTATTCTTCCAAAACTTTGCCGTTGCCATCAGTCACTTTTAGGATTGGCGTTGTCGGGGCAAACGTCCCATTGTTGGCAAAAACACCATAGGCAGTCGTCAAATCCACTAATTTAATTTCACCACCACCCAAGACCAAGGAAAGCCCATAGCGATCGCGGTCATTGAGTGTGGTAATGCCCATGGTATGGGCCTGATCAAGGACGTTATCCAATCCAGCTAAATATAAAGTTTTTACCGCGGGAATATTAAGCGAACCAGCCAAAGCTTTACGCATTGTCACTGGCCCATGAGTTGTACCATCATAATTTCTCGGGGTGTAGTCGCCAAAATTTGTTGTCACGTCCCACACCGTATAAGCTGGACTGAATTCTTTTTTAAAGGCTGTGGCGTAAACAACTGGCTTAAAGGCAGAACCCGGTTGGCGTTCGGCAATCGCCACATTGACTTGGCCATCGATATCTTGATTGAAGAAATCTCGCGAACCAACCATCGCCAGAATTTGACCAGTTTTTGGGTCAATCGATGTTAGGGCGGCATTAGATGCGTTGATACCGGAAAGGCTAGCATTGTTAATTGCCTCTTCGGCTGCTTTTTGCTTATTGCTATCGAGCGTGGTAGTAACTTTTAACCCACCTTCCTCCACCATTTGCTCGCCGTATTTATCAACGAGCAGATCTTTGACATACATGACAAAATGAGGTGCCTGGATCGAATCTTTGCGTTCTTGGAATTTTAATTCTTTGGCTTGTTTTTTAGCTACCTCCGCCTCATCAGCCGATACATAGCCCAAATCAACCATAGAGTTTAAAATCCATTCAACGCGAATCTGACGTTTGTCCGGATGGATACCGTAAGGCGAGTAATATGTCGGGGCTTGAGGTAGGGCCGCCAAAGTCGCTGCTTCGGCCAAATTAAGATCCTTTGCCTTTTTGCCAAAGTAGGTTTCTGACGCAGCCTCAATGCCGTAAGCGTTCGAACCATAGGGTATTTCATTAAGATACATTGTTAAAATATCTTCTTTGGAGTACATAATTTCGATCTCTAATGTTAAAATGAGTTCTTTTATTTTTCTTGTCATTGTTTTACGAGGATCTAAAAGAGCATTTTTGACAAATTGTTGAGTAATGGTAGAGCCGCCCACTTTTTGATGCTTGAAAACATTGTAATAGATAGCCCTGGCAATACCTCGCGCATCAATGCCGAAATGCTTATAGAAATTACGATCTTCAGCAGTCAGCGTGGCTTGCTTGGCTTGCTCTGGAATATCTTTCTTGTCAATTAAAATGCGTTTGATATCGCCATGGACTGCATAAAGCTCATTGCCTTCTCGATCAAAAATCTGGGTTGCGGCTATGGCCTGACGATGTTTAATTCTGCCTGGCGTTGGAAGATCCTTCGCATACCAAGCAAAGAGTAAAAGTATAAATAAAAGAAACCCAAGCCCAATTTTAACGGTCCAGGTTTTAATTTTTTGCCAATTAAACCTTTTCGAAGAAAAGATTTTTTTGACTCGAAGTGGATTATTGAAACGGGGAAATTTAAAATTCATAATTTACCCCTCCAGTAAGTTCGCCTTTACATTGTAGCAAGCTTTAAGTTAAAATAAAAGAGATAAAGGAGAAAAAATGACTAATAAAGATTTACTTTCACGCGGTACCTCAGAGGTAATTGATCGGGAGGGCCTTGAGAAAAAATTATCATCTGGCGAAAAATTACGGATTAAATTTGGCATTGATCCAACCGGGCCCGATATTCATCTGGGGCATACCGTGCCGATTAGGAAATTAAAGGCCTTTCAAGAAATGGGCCATTCTGCAGTTTTTATCGTCGGCGATTTTACGGCGCGCATTGGCGATCCATCAGGTTTGGATAAAACACGCCAAGCTTTATCGGCAGCAGAAATTAAAGAACATTCCGCTGGCTATTTTAAGCAGGCTTTTAAGATTTTAGATGAAAATAAAACCGAAATTCACATGCAATCGGAGTGGTATAAAGATTTTGATCTGGAAAAATTTTTAGATCTTTTGCGCAAAGTTTCAGTTTCACAGCTTTTGGAGCACGAAACATTTAAAAAGCGCGTTGAAAAACAATTGCCATTTACTGTTCTAGAAATGATTTACCCAATCTTGCAGGGCTATGATTCGGTGGCAGTCAAAGCTGATGTTGAGCTGGGCGGGAGTGATCAAAAATTTAATTTACTCATGGGTCGGCAAGTCCAAAAAGCTTTTGGAATGAGAGAACAAGACATAGTCACTTTAAATTATCTTATCGGCACTGATGGTAAAGAAAAAATGTCTAAAAGCTTAGGCAACTACATTGCCATCAATGACACTCCCGCTGATATGTACGGTAAGGTTATGTCGATCCCCGACGAGTTGATCGTGCCATATTACGAGTTAGTTACTGATATTACCCCCGAAGGTTTAGAAGTGGTAAAAAAAGAATTAGCCGAGGGCAAAAACCCGCGCGATGTTAAAGCGCGCATGGCTTATCTCATCGTTGAAGAATATCACAGTGCAGAAGCAGCCGAAGAAGCCCAGGCAGAATTTGACAATATGTTCAGCAAGGGCGAGAAGCCGTCGGAGATAGCTGAAGCTAAAATATCCAAAAGAGAATTAAGGGTAGATGATTTATTGGTTGAGACAAAACTTACCCCGTCAAAATCCGAGGCTAAGAGGCTGATTGAGCAGGGTGGGGTAGAGGTTGCTGATGAAAAAATCACTGATCCATATAAAATAGTAACACTTAAAGATGGAGATGTGGTCCAGGTTGGTAAAAGGAAATTTGTAAAAGTTAAACTTTGATGCTCAAAAGTAAAATAAAAGAACTCGTTAATAGTGCCATTAAAGAAGCTTATCCGAAAGCAGGGGATCTTGATTTTGGCGTAGAATCTGCTGATCCAAAATTTGGCGATTATTCGACAAATGTGGCGATGATTTTGGCCAAAAGAGCGGGGGAGAAGCCGGAAGAGATTGCGAATAGTATAGTGAAGAATATAAAGAACGATGAGATTTTCGAGAAGGTGGAAGTTGCCCAACCAGGTTTTATAAATTTTAAAATCGCAATCCCCTACTTGCAACAAAAAATTTCCGAAATCATCGAAGCGGGGAAGAAATATGGAGGTACTGATCTTGGCAAAGATCTCAAAGTCAATGTCGAATTTATCTCCGCTAATCCAACCGGCCCGCTGACCGTTGGTAATTCCCGCGGTGGAGTAATTGGCGATGCTTTGGCGAACATACTGGGAACTTGTGGATACAAAGTTACTCGGGAATATTATTTTAATGATGCTGGGGGGCAGATCGATGTTTTAGGACATTCGATTTTAAAAGATGAACAGGCCCAATACAAAGGCGATTATATTGATGAGCTGGCAAAGAAAATAACCATCAAAGATTATAGAGAAATCGGCAAGAAAGCGGCCCAAATTTTAATCGGGGAAATTAAAAAAACGGCCGTTAAAATGGGTATCAATTTTGATGTTTGGACTGCGGAAGGCCAGGATCTCAGAGAAAAAGGAAAGATTGACAAGATAATAGAATGGCTAAAGAAAGAAAATCTCGCTTACGAAAAAGATGGCGCTTGGTGGTTTAAATCGACCCAATTTGGCGATGACAAAGATAGAGTAATCGTAAGAAGCAATGGCGAACCGACATATTTTGCCCTCGATTGCGCTTATCACAAAGATAAATTTGTCGAAAGAAAATTTGATCGCGCCATAAATGTCTGGGGAGCTGATCACTATGGGGATTTGGCAAGACTTAAGGGTTTTGTCAAAGCGCTCGGCTACGAAGACAAATTTGATATTTTAATGCATCAATTTGTGAGAATCATCAAAGATGGTAAAGAGGTCCGAATGTCCAAGAGAGCCGGAAATTATATTTTAGTTGATGACATAATCGACGAGGCTGGTAAAGACGTCTACCGTTTTTTTATGTTGCAATATGCGCCCAACAGCCACCTAGTTTTTGATTTGGGTTTAGCTAAAGAGCAGTCCGAAAAAAATCCGGTTTACTATATTCAGTACGCGTACGCTCGAATTTCTTCGATCCTTGCTAAAGCCGGCAGCGTGCCATCGCCGAATTTAACTTTAATTAAAGAACCAGCGGAAATTGCGCTTATTAAAGAAGTTATAAAACTGCCCGATCTAGTTATCGAAATCGCTGAGGACTATCAAGTCCAAAAATTGCCTCACTATACGTTGGAACTTGCGACAAAATTCCATAATTTCTACGAACAATGCCGAGTAATATCGGAAGACGAAAATTTAACTATGGCTCGAATTGCTCTTATTAAAGCCACACAGATAGTTCTCAAAAAAACCCTGGATTTAATGGGAATATCTGCGCCCGAAAAAATGTAATATCAATGTTCTCGATAAGAAGTTTTGGGATAAAAAATAACTGGGGATTTTGGTGATTTTAATAAATACTCCGATATTCTGCAGAATGTCGGAGGGTTTTTCTAAGATTCCTAAGATTTAAAATCAAATAATCATTCGGGCGAAGGACATTAAACAACCCAGGGGGCTTGCCCTGAGGAATTCGAAGGGTGGGGCGTTTAGGGCTTATAACCCCAAACTTTGGGGAATCTCGTAAGCGCTGCCATTCCAATGGACAAAGGCGAGGTCACCGGAGTTTTCGGAAAAAACTAGCATCCACGAAAGATAAGCTTCCCTGGATGAATCATATGTCTGCGTACTAATACGCACTGGTTTTTGCGGCATGTCTTTTGAATCAAATAAAGATTGACCGTCAGATGATAAAACATAAACGTGATATTTTCCATCTTTTTGCTTGGTGATCACCAATGTTTCATCTTTTGTATCCCCATTAGTATCGGCGACAGAGGACAGGGCATAGGTTTCACCAGCCGGCACTTTGTAATCCGCTGCAGTAGAAGGCGAGGGCGAGGCAAGTGCTGATGGGCTTGGCGAAAGGAACGGCGAGGATGTCACACCTGACGGGGATATTATTTGTGACGGTGAAGATGTAGAAGCCTCGTTAGACTTTTTCGGATAAAAGCTTCTATAGATAAGATAGCCGATCGCTATAAAGGCCCCCACAAGTACAAGAACAATTAAGATGGATTTAAGTGGATTAGATTTGGGAATATCCTCGTACATTGACCCTCCTTTTTAATATCCAATTTAATTTTAATACTTGTAAAATAAATTTTCCATTATTCAGAATAATCAATTGGTTCAAGAAAATTGAATCTTTTCTTCAGACTTAAAAATGAACCCAACCCAATTGGCAGTGTTAACCAAAATGAAATAAAACGGAAAATTAACACTCCAGCCAAAGCAATTGAAGCTGGAATACCAAAGCCAATAAAAATTAATGCCAACGCCCCTTCAGTCACACCTAATCCGCCAGGGATGAAACTGATGAGAGCTAAGACACGAGCTATGGTGTAGGCAAAAATCACCATCGGTAGATGCGGAAGATATCCAAAACCGATTAAAGAAAAGTAAAGACAAAAAATGTCACCGGCCCAAAAAATTAAGGCCCCGAAAAAAGCCGATAGCTGCAAGCGCCTGTTTTGGGCAAGGATTTTCATTGCCGAATAGAACTTATCGATAAAATTAGGAATTCTTTCAAGCGGAATACGCTTATGGAATATCCTCAATATTTTATTAACCACAGAAGCGCCAAAAGTTGCCCTTTTGATAAGGATCTCACGACGGAAATAAAGAGAGATTAAATAGAAAAACAAACTAAAAGCAAGAATAAAGATTAATAAGACAATATATAATGTATTGCGGTTTAGACTTGAATTCGTTGGTGAAAAACCAACGCCGATTAAAAAGATTAGAGCAAAGATTAAATAAATAATAATTGTCCGGGCGATAAACATTAAAACAATATGAGAAGTTCTCACATTCTTCTCTTTTAAAAAATAATAATCAACCGCCGCCTCACCGAAAGAACCTAACGGTAGAAATTGCAATGAAAAAGAATCAAGCAAAGATATTCTCAAGACATCGTTAAACTTTAACTTATCGCCAGTCATTCGGAGTACCGCTCTTGTGAGTAGCGTTGAACCGATATAAAAAAAACTTTCAGAGAGCAAGGCTAGACCAAAAGCCCAATATTTTACTTGTTTTAAGAGTTCTAGGGTTTGTTTTAAGCCAATAATTTTAGGAATTAAGAGAAGTATTCCTATCCCAAAAAGCAAAATGATAATAATTCTTTTCCAAGAAAAAAAATTCAGCTCTTGATTCATATGTTAATTTCGTAAACGCTGCCTTTAGTTAAAACCCAAATTTTCCTTGATTTAGAAGAAATATTAAAATCAGTAATTTTTTCAAAACTATCTGGCAAGGCGTATTGATGAATATAATGACCATCTTTGTCATATTCTAGAATTCTCTTTTGACCATTATCGAGTACATATAATGAAGGGGTATCAGAATCAGTATAGATTTTAATCGGTTCCAAAATTTTATCATAAGGCAACGGGGTATCTTTTAGGGAAAAATCTTGTAGTTTTGATTTTTGAATTTTTAAAGCCTGACCATTGCTTTTAAGCACATAGACACTACCATCAATTGCTAAAGATACCGCCTGTTTTAAATTAATGTTTACTGGATTGATATATTGGGCACCAGCGCTAAAGGAATCTTGGCTTGAAGCATGTTTATATATTTGACCCAGTACGCCATCTAGTAGATAAATTGAACCAACATAATTTGATATTGCATTAGCAGTTTCCCATTTACTTTCAGCGATTTTTGATTGATCCAATTTATTAGTAATAGTACTGAATTCAAAAACATATTGATTGCTGGTATAAAGATAGATTATTTTATCGGCCCTCGAAGCTACGAGAAAATTGCCTTTTCCTTTGGGAATAGTGGCGACTTTTGACGGCGTAACTCCGAGAAGATTTCCTTTGTAGATGGAATCATCGGTGTAAAGAAAAACGTCTCCCGAAATAACAACCAGTCCTTTGGCTGATTCCCCAACCGAAGTGGCGGCTGTTAAATTATTATATCTCGTTGTTGAAGTTAATTTATCCAAGTTTTGATACGAGGAATTTATCACCTCATCAGCATTTTTCGTCACAAAAGGATTATTTTTAATACTTTTTGCCTTATCAATCGCCGAGGCAAATTTAGTTGTTGCTTCAACTTGATTGCCAGCACTGATCAAGTTTTCACCTTGTTTTTCAAGAGAAATTGCTTCATCAAGTATTTTCTGGGCTTCCAAATTCCCGACTTTTGAGCCTCGAGCGCGAAGGCCGATTATTAAGCCGATAACTACGATCAAAATAACTGCCAAAACAATATAGAGATATTTGCGACGATTTTTATCTTGGGCAATGTCCCATAGCCAATGTCCGAAACTCAACAGAATTTGCCACAATTTAATCCCCACCCCTTTGATATTAGTCATAATTGTAGAATATCTTGCCTTCGAAATGTCTTTTTCTTTTTGCAAATTGTAATAATGAACAAATTCTGGCGAATAATTAATTTCCTCATCTTTAAGAAGACCATTATCTCTATTTTCGTCAGCTAAAAATTCCTTGTGAAATTTGTCAGTCTTTTCAATTTCCGATTCCTTCGGCGCAGTGGGAGAAGGCGGTATTTCTTTCTCTTGCAGGGTAACTTCCTTTCGTCTTATTAGTCCCATGAAGCCACGCCCCAACCTGCTCGCACCTAAAACAATAATTTTTAAGATCGGCAGGGCGATATTTGTCCAGAGTGGAGTAAACCGATTTAAAATTGATTCGTTTGATTTATCTAAATAAAATACTTCTTCAGGATTAGGGCTAATTGTCTCGCTAGAAATTTCATCTTTTGAATATAAATCGATAATAACAAGATTGACATTTCTGACGCGAGATTTTCTCAAAAGTTTAACAATTTGGGAAGCAGCAAGTGAAGGATTATTAAGTGTTACAATTTCCTTTATTGACTCAATTGATAAATGGTCAAGCAAATCTTTATTAGAGATTAAGATTTTATCGTGCCCTTTTAATTCTCCAGAAATAATATTAGAAAAAGTTTTTAGCGGATGAACCTCCAACCCCCCCTGCAAATCTTCAGTCAGATAGTTTACTTTACCGTCTCGAAAAATATAGGCTTCAGCTCGTCCAGTAACCGCAATATGGAGGTTATTATCAACCATTACCGCTAAAATACCATTTAAATTGCCAATCCAGTCGGTTTCGCCATTTTGAGTGACTTCAGCCAAGCTTTCATTGACTCTCTTAAGCGCTTCCTCAAAATTTAATAAATCAGAAGTACTTCCCCCTTGGTAATAAAATTTGGTGAAGTTATTGATAATTAATTGACCAATTTGAGCTGTTGGAAACCAGGGAGAGAGGATTTCGACAACCGTGAAAACATCTCCCATCGAAGATTTGCTAAGATCCTGTGATTTGAGATGCTGACAAGTCAAAAATCGATCTTGCAATTTGCCGAAGTTCGCAATCCGCGCAAATTGAATTTCATAATTCATGTTGAATTGCACCTTAATTCATAATTGAATTTGCATCCTAATTCATAAAGTCAAACTATAAAATCGGCGTTAATATAACCCCTACATTTATGCTACAAGAGCTTTCAGGGATCGTCAAATATCGGGGCGACTGGATTCGAACCAGCGATCTCCAGACCCCCAGCCTGGCGCTTTACCAACTAAGCTACGCCCCGTTATAACTTTCTCGACTTTCGTCGAGCGCTTTAGCATGCTAGCAACTAAGCTACGCCCCGCTGTTACAATATTGCTTTACCAGTTATTAAGACAAAGAAAAAGGAAATAATTTTTGAAATCACCGGCATAAAATTAACGAACAGGATTAAAATTAGCAAGAGAAAAATCCCAAATTGCTGCAAAACTAAGTAGGCCTGGTCGCTAATAAAGAGTGACAATATTTTTGACCCGTCAAGCGGGGGAATCGGGATAAGATTAAAAATCATCAAAACGAGGTTGAAGAAAACAATAATGACCAAAATTGAACTGACATTGCCCGGTAACGGCACAAATCTTAAAATTATGCCTAAGATAACGGCCAAAAGCAAATTACTCATCGGACCGGCAAGAGAGACAGTGATATTATCAAGCTTGGGATTTTTAAAATTGTTCGGATTAACCATCACCGGTTTGCCCCAGCCAAAACCAGCGACAAGAAGAAAAATAGTTCCGATAAGATCTAGGTGAACAAGCGGATTGAATGAAAGTCTACCCATTAATTTTGCTGTTGGGTCACCATAATAATTAGCCGTCCAAGCATGAGCAAATTCATGAATCGTAATGGCGACCAGCAATGCCGCTAGCGTTGCAATGACTTGGGTCAGTGAAGAAAAGTGATTAAAAAGTAGCATATTTAAATTTTCCTCTGTTGATCCAAAAAAATCACGCGAATTAATTGACTTACTCGCCTTAATATGATAACATAAAAAAGCATAAAATTAAACTGAGATAAAGGATATTATTAAAATGGAATGTGAAATTTGTAAAAAGGGCCCATCGGTTGGTTATAACAAGCCCAATTCACAACACAGAACCAAAAGAACGATTAAACCAAATATTCAAAAAATTCAAGGCAAAAAAATTTGCACAGGTTGTTTGAGGACCATTTCCAAAAAAGTTCTCTAAGAATAATTAATCACTTCAAGCGATTAAGCGGCTGGGGCTCCCTTTGCGCGTTCTTCGGCGAAGCAGTCTGCGCAAAGCACATCGTCGGGATTTCTTGGCTGAAATGGAACTTGCCCTTCTTTGCCGCATTTTTTGCAAATGATTGAGAACATCTGCCGATTGGTTTTTTGTTCTTTTTTTTGCTTTCGGCAATCTGGACATCGTCCGGGTGGGTTTTGCAAGCCTTTATCAGCATAAAATTGTTGCTCGCCTGCTGACCAGACGAATTCTTTCGAGCATTCTTTACAAGTTAGATTTTTATCTTGGTAATCCATTAAGATTAGATCTTTGCCCTTAAGGGGGGCCTATTAGTTTTTTCAGGGTTCGACCAAACGCAAATTAAAATCTTGCACCCTTTAATTTCATATTAAAGATAACTTCTGGCGTTGTCAACGCATGCAAATTTAAGTTCTAGCCTTTCTGTGCTATTGTGGAGACGTAAAGAGCATTGTAGCACTGTAGCATTTTAAGCATGCAAAAAATATTAAAAATGATATCCCTTCAAAAAGATCAAGGGCGTTTGAGTCACGCCTATTTAGTAATGGGCAATTTAGATGCAAGTGAAATAGCCGATTTATTAGAGATAAAAATTGCCGATCAGTTTGTGATTGAAAATGAGCCGGTAAAAATTGCCGATATTCGAATGCTTACACATTGGATCGGGTTACGGCCACATAGTTCAAAAAATAAATTAGCGGTGATTCATAAAATCGACAATATCACGTTAGAGGCAGCCAATGCGCTGCTGAAGATTCTTGAAGAACCGCCAGCAAGCTCGATTCTCGTTCTCCAGGCGGAAAAAAAAGAAAAAATTCTGCCAACAATTCTTTCGCGCTGTCAAATTATTAAAAATCCGTCTTATGAAAAAATTGTCCCTCAGGAATATTTAGCAGTGGAAGTAATTGCGAAAAAAACGTTCAAGGAACGCTTTGATTATGCGGCAAAAATTGCCGAAACGCCTAATTTAATAAAAATATTAAACTTATGGGAGGAATATTATAGAGACCAGATGCTCGAAGGCAAAGATACGAGAAGGGGTCTTAAAAGGATATTTATGGTTAAAGATTTACTTTCTACCAATACTTCTGTAAAATTACTCTTAGAAAATCTATTATTGTATTTTGAATGAGATGAAAAAAGTCTATTTTCGTTGAGGAGCATAGCGACGAAATGAAAACCGTTTATATTCGTTTTGCAACCACAGGTAAAATTTATTTTTACAATACTGAATTAGACCTTGACTGTAATAACGAGATTCTAGTGGAAACTGATAAGGTTGTGGAAATTGGTATTGTCATAAAAACCCCCCAAACACTTTCGCCGATTGAAGAAGGACGCGGGAAAATTTTAAGAAAACTTGGATTAGAAGATAAAGCCCAACAGGCGAAACTTAAACAAATTGCAGGCTCTTTTATTGAGGAGGCCAGAAAAAAAACTGCTCGCCACGGTTTGGATATCAGAATTGTTGATGCTGAATTATCTTTCGACCAAAAAAAGCTCACTTTTTATTTTTCTGCTGACGGCCGGGTGGATTTTAGAAGTCTCGTTTCTGATATGGCTAAAAGTTTTGAAAAATTAATCAGACTCCAGCAGATTGGCTCAAGAGATGAAGCTAAATATTTTGGTAGCATTGGCAAATGCGGCCGCGAACTTTGTTGCTCAAAATTTTTAAATAATTTAGAAAGTATAACCTTAGAAATGGCCCAAAGCCAAGAGCTCGCCGCGGCTGGTTCAGCAAAATTGTCTGGTTGTTGTGGGAAATTAATGTGTTGTTTGGCTTTTGAGGCGGATAACTACGAAGAATTAAAGAAAAAAATGCCCAAAATCGGCGAAGAATTTCAGTCTCCGCAAGGGTCCGGCAAAGTTATTGATCACAGCCTTCTAGAGGGTAAGGTTATCTTAGAAACTAAAGAGGGCAAAAAAATTGAGGTGTTTATATGATTTGGGGAATAATCGTTATTATTGCAATTGTCGTGGTCATATTTGTAATTGCCAGACGCCTGCCCGATGCGCGAAAAAAATTAGTTGAAACAAAGGTTTCCGAAGGTGATATTAGCCTTTATGGTTTAATTGCCCAGGCCGATGAAGCTTTCGAGCAAAAAAATTACGAAGAAGCCGAAAAATTATATGTTAAATCATGTTTAGCCGATCCAGATAATTGTAAGATCTACTCACGTTTAGGTGCTATTTATTTGGAACAAAAAAATTATTATGATGCCCGCGATGCCTTTTTGCAGGCGGTTAAAATCGAACCAGAATTGGCTTCAAGACATATTAATCTTGGGCTGGCATTTTTGGGCCTCAAAGATTATTTTAAAGCTACAGAGTCATTTAAAAAGGCGCTTGATTTAGATTCTAAAAATAAGAAATATCGTAAACTCTATGAAAAAGCGCAGAAACTCTACGACAAAGAGAAAAAAGTCCAGAAGAATTGAATTCGGGCTCGCTTCTTGATATAATGGCCTAAAGGTGCCAGCGTAGCTCAGGGGTAGAGCAACTGTTTTGTAAACAGTGGGTCGGGGGTTCGAATCCTCTCGCTGGCTCCATTTTTTTATCTAAAATCTTGACCAAGAAATAATCATATAATATATTGGTTCGTTTTCTGATAATATTAATTATGGGTTTAGCCCTCAAAACCCAGCCCTATTAGGGCTCGCACACTACAACAGACCCCTCCGGAAGAGGGGCAGGAGGAATGGCCTTGAGGCCTATGCTGGAAGTTCCGCCGTTGGAGATGGTACCGCCGTTGACACCAGGATTCGTCCCGCTGGCGAAGATGAAGGCCGTCTTCGACTCGCCGCTGGCGAATCCTGGAGGCCCCTGGCTGTTGCTCGGGTTCCAACGAGGGGACGAAGTCTGCCAGCTCGAGACGCGAGTCTTCCCGTGCGGGCATCTTCTGTGTGGCTGGAACTGGGTGCTCTTCCGCGACCTCGTAAGAAGTGGTCTTGCCTTCTACGGGGCCGACAAGGTCTGGATCGGGGCAGCCGATCAGAACGTCGGCCTCGAGCTAGAGAGTCTCGGCCAGTTTCTCTACCCGGACAATGATCCGGAGGCGAAGGTGGCCTTCAGCGCCGGCTTCTTCGAGCTCGTCTACGGCCGGCCGCTGGAGTTCGAGTGGGTTCTGCCTTACAAGATGCCAGTGGCAAACGAGCGATGGTACCCGATCACCGGCGAAGTCGGTGGGCGCGTGCTTTCCATGGACTACGGCAAGAGCAATGTCCGCGCCGGGGCCTTCGTCGACGGCGAACTGGTAGGCGAGCTCGTCGACGTTATCTGGGAACAGACCAAGCAGGCCGATCCGATCTACCTTCTCGAGAAGTCTCTCGCGGCGGCCAGGCAAGCCGAGGCATACCTTCCGGAAGGGCAGAGGTTCGAGCGAATGCGGGTCAGCACAGCGGGCATCGTCTCGGATAAGCGGATCCTCATCGGTTCGATCCTCCGTGATGTTCCGAAGCCGCAGTTCGACGAGGCCAGTCGGCTGTTCCGACGAACCGCCGAGGCGATGGGTATTAGTGACATCGTCGTCGTCAACGACGGCACCGCCGCCTCGGCCTCGCTCGGTTATGAAGACTGTCTCGGCGCCGCTTTCGGATCGGATGAGGCTACCGGCTATCGCGGCAAGAAAGGGATAACCAGCCAACTGGTGGAAGGGGCCTTCGTGCCGATTGAGTGCGTTAACCTCAGCCGTGCCGATGGACTCCTCTACTACGACTGGGCCCGCACTTGGGGTCTTGGCGGGGAAGACTTCTCGCAGAAAGGGCCAGCCGGCCATTACGCGAGGCTGGCTGGACTGAACTTGGAAGGCGAGAACCTGCCGGAGAGACTCATTCACCTTCAGTCCCTCCACGAAGCGGGAGACGAGAAGGCTGCGCAGATCTGCATGACCTTCGCCTACCGTCTCGCCAGCGCCATCGCTTGGTACAAGGTCTTCTACCCGAACATGGAGCATGTCGTCACCATGGGACGGGTGATGAAGGGAACCTTCGGGCAGATGGCTCTGACCAAGACGCAACGGGCGCTAGTAAGAGACTATCCGCAAGTCGCCAGCGAAGTGACGGTCCATCTCGCCGAGGAACCCGAGTTCCAACAGCTGCGTACCATGGCGCAGATTCGTGGCTAGCTATGGGCTGTGGGAGGAATGGGAACCAGAAGGCATCATCGGGGGCGGCGCGTCAAGCGCCGCCCCCTCAAGAATCCATAATCAGCCTTGACAAATCAGATGTTTCGTGATAAGATCGCGAGAACCATTGTCAATCTATCAATGTTTATAGTAAAATATAGATATCGATAGGTTGGTAACGCCATGGTGGCTGCATGAAGGGTTCACATGGAAGGAGGTGGTGTCGTATGACACACACCCTCCGGTCGCAGGACAGGTGACCGGCAAAGGGGCGATTGTCGGAGAACGTGACCGCAAGAGTCGCGGATCACATCAGCAGTCTTGGGGGTAGGCGATGAAGCGTAGGCTCTGTCCTCATTGTCGCACAACGCCGGTGAAGGACATCTTCCCCAGGAGTAGATCACCGGATCAGTAGTCCGTCGTACCCACCAACTACGGATCAACAGCCCCCTTCGGGGGGAAGAGGCGGCACAACGCCGCCTAGGTCTGCTGGCCGCAGTCCGCCAGCAACCAACCTGGATTGACATCCAGTTCGGCCCCCTAGGGGTAGCTATGGCAGCTACATTTGTCCCTGGGGGGCCGTTCGCTTTTAATAGGGGTTGAGAAAGTTCTCGATAAATGCTAAAATTAAACTTAGATGCCAAGGTACCGAAGTGGTCAAACGGGGTTGACTGTAAATCAACTGCCCTTGTGGCTTCGGGGGTTCGAATCCCTCCCTTGGCATGTGCCCACCTAGCTCAGCGGTAGAGCAACTCCATGGTAAGGAGTAGGTCACCGGTTCAAATCCGGTGGTGGGCTAATGTTAATTTAATATGAGGATATATTTATGGCCAAAGCAAAAGCGATTTTAATTCAATTAGAGTGCACGGTGTGTAAATCGCACAATTATACAACTTCTAAAAACCCGACTGAAAATAAGGAGAAGTTAAAGTTACAGAAGTTTTGTAAGAAGTGTCGGAAACATACTGAGCATCGTGAGATTAAAATTTCCAAGGCGAAGAAGAAGTAAACTGGGGCCCTTAGTTTAGTGGTAAAACGGCGGTCTCCAAAACCGCAGTCGGGCGTTCGATTCGCTCAGGGCCTGCCACATTCCGTGGCAAAGTGTCCAATTGACAGTCATTATACTATTATATACACTTAAATTAAGGTAACGTCCCGCCGACGTTCAATCTCTTGCAATATCCTAATTGTAGGAATTTGCAAATAGATTTCACTATGGCGGGCAGGTCTCCTTTAAGGAGGGAGTTTGTTTATAGGTCATAAATCAACAAAATTACTTGATGTTCTGGTTTCTGAAGGAAAGATTAAGGCTGACATGATTGATCTAGAAACCATGAAAAACCTCGATAATTGGCGCGTCGAAGAAATTTTACGCGATGAAAGGCTTGTTACCTCCGAAGATTTGGCTAAAGCTTATTCTCAAATTTGCTCTATTCCTTTCATCTTTCTTAAAGGCATAAAAATCCCCCAAGAAGCCCTTGCCGCCATCACAGAAAAATTCGCCCGAGATTACAAGATTATTCCCTATGCTTTAGAAGGAAAAGATAAAAAAATTCTTAAAGTAGCCGTGGCTGATCCGGGTAAGCTTTCAGCTGATTTGAAAAATAAAATTAATCTAATCAATACTCGAAAGGGAATCGAAATCGAGCTAGCAATAATAACGCTAGAAGACTTTAATCAGGCATTATCCAGTTATCTTGTGACACATGCGCCATCCACGCCTTTGCCGCAAGAAAAGGTTGCCGCCAAAGAAGAGCAAGCGCCAATTATTTCTGAGGAACAAAAAAATCCCGCCGGGCTAAGAACGATTGATCTTAAAAATATCCAGATTCCCCATGAGGTGATCTCTAAATTCCCCGAAGATATTGCCAGGAAATACCGAATGGTTGTTTTTGAGGCACCGCACTCATCATTTATTAGAGTGGCGGTTGCTGACGCCGATGATAAGAAAATGCGGGAGATTTTAAATTTTGTTAAAGAAAATAATGACATTGTCATTGAAGAATATTTGGCTAAGCCAGATGATATTATGGCGGCAATGCGTTTTTACAAAGTTAGCGGACAAGCTCAACCACCACTCGAGATGGAAGAAAAACCAGTTGAAGCAAAGCCCGTCGAAGAAAAGCTCGCCACCCCAACAGTTGTTGTGCGACCGCGCGAGGAAAAAGAAACTGACGAAGTTAAACCATATGACCTAAAAAGCAAACAAGAACCTGTACCTGAGGTTAAAGATAAAGTTGGGCTTGCTCAAACACTCGCCTCAACTGAAAATGATCTTGATGCAATGTTGGCTGGCGAAAATATCAATAATGTTCAAGACCTTGAAGCTATCTGCCAGGGAGGTCAGGTGCCTAAAATGGTCGCCGCTATTATTGCTTGGGCGGCTACTCAAAAATCTTCAGATATCCACATCGAACCAGCGGAAAAAAATATCCGCGTGCGCTACCGTATTGATGGTATTCTACGTGATATTATTATTTTACCTTTAGATCTTCAACCGGCGATTGTTTCCAGGGTCAAGATTTTATCGAATTTAAAAATAGACGAAAGCCGGATCCCTCAAGACGGCCGTTTTGATGTGACGACTCAAGGGCACGCTATTGATTTGCGTGTTTCCACCCTACCAACAATCCATGGTGAAAAGTTAGCAATGAGATTATTAGATAAATCTGCGCGTCTCTATACTCTCGAAGAATTAGGCTTAGCGGGTAAAGGTTTAAAAGTTGTCATTGATAATATTGATAAACCGTTCGGCATTATCTTATCCACTGGCCCAACCGGCTCAGGCAAATCAACAACCCTTTATGCCATTTTAAATCGAATTTCCACCGCTGCGGTCAATATCATTACTTTAGAAGATCCGGTTGAATACGAAATCCCCGGTATCAACCAATGTCAAATCAAGCCAAAAGTCGGTTTTACCTTTGCCAATGGTCTTAGAAGTGTTTTGCGCCAAGACCCCAATGTGATGATGGTAGGGGAGATTCGCGATGCAGAAACAGCTTCGCTCGCGGTGCATGCAGCGCTTACTGGTCACCTTGTTTTATCAACTTTACATACTAACGACGCCTCGGGCACTCTACCGCGCTTGATCAATATGGGCATTGAACCATTTTTAATTACCTCATCCATTAACTGCGTCATTGCCCAAAGATTAGTAAGAAAACTTTGCCCAAAATGCAAAGTCCCAGCCCATATTCCAGAATTAGTCCAGAAAGATATTGATAAAGAGCTCGCTCAATTTAATTTTCCCAAACCTTATCATTTTTTTGAAGGCAAAGGCTGTGGCGATTGCTCCCAAGGCTATAAAGGTAGAATTGGCATTTTTGAAGTCATGGGCATGAATGAAGAAATCGAAAACATAACCATCGCGAAGCGTCCTGCCTCCGAGCTTAAGGCAGCAGCGATTAAAAATGGCATGGTGACGATGAAGCAGGATGGTTTGATCAAAGCCTTAAAGGGGCAAACGAGCATTAACGAAGTTTTAAGAGTGGTAACAATATAAAAAATTGAAAATTTCTTAAAGGAGGGGTTATGCAAATAACATTAGATCCGACAATGCAGAAATTGTTGGACTTAGCAATTGAGCGCAAAGCTTCAGATTTGCACTTGACCGTCGGGGTGCCACCAACTATTAGGATTGATGGTCAGCTTATCCCTGCGCCGGGGGAACCAGCGCTGGGCGAGCAAGATGTTACCAAATTAATTCAGTCCTTTATGACGCCAGAACAAATCGAAAGGTTAAAAATCCGTAAAGAACTCGACTTCTCCTTCGGTTATCAAGACACTCGTTTCAGGACTAATACTTATTTTCAAAAGGGCAATTTGGCTGCTTCATTGCGTTTAATCCCAAAGCTGATCAAAAGCACCCAAGAATTGGGACTGCCACCGATCTTAGATAAATTTACTTCACCCTCTCAAGGGTTTTTTATTATCACCGGCCCCACCGGTCATGGCAAATCGACCACCCTTGCCGCCATGATTAATTATATCAATCAAACTCGCGCCGAGCATATTGTTACTATCGAAGATCCAATCGAATATGTCTTCGAACACGACAAATCAATCATTTCTCAGCGGGAAGTCGGCTCTGACACCAATTCTTTTGCCTATGCTTTGCGCTCGGCCTTGCGTGAAGATCCCAACATTGTTTTAATCGGCGAAATGCGCGACCTTGAAACCATTGAGGCGGCATTGACCTTAGCAGAAACTGGTCATTTAGTCTTTACAACCTTGCACACTAACTCGGCTGCCCAAACCGCTGACCGTGTCATCGATGTGTTTCCTCCACATCAGCAACAGCAGGTTAGAATGCAGTTGGCATCGGTGTTATTGGGCGTTATGTCCCAGCGATTAATCCCGCGTACTTCTGGAGGACGGGTAGCTGCTTGTGAAATTATGGTCGCCAGTTCCGCCGTCCGTGCCACTATCCGCGAAGGCAAAACCCATCAGCTGCCCAATATTATCCAGACTTCGGCGGCCGAAGGCATGATCACGCTCGACAAGGTCTTGGCTGAATTAGTCTCTAAAGGCGAAATATCGATTGATAATGCCTTAACCTGGGCCCTGGATCCCAAAGCTTTTAAGATGATGGTATATTAATTGCAAATAATTTTTGTTATACTTAAATAAACAATCAAAAGGAGTGGGCTTTGAAAAAAATAGTTCTATTCGGCAGAGTCTCAAGCAAGGAAAAAGTCTTTTTTGCCAGGCAAGTGGCGGTGATGATTTCTTCTGGTGTCGCCATTGACAATGCCATTAATTTAATAAAACTCCAAACCAAAAACTCCATTTTTATTAATGTTTTAGAACAAATCCATCAAGATGTCGAGGCAGGCGAATCCTTATCCGCGGCTTTAAGCAAACACCCTAAAGTTTTTGATCCGGTTTTTGTGGCAATTGTCAGCTCCGGTGAAACTTCGGGGAGACTTGATAAAGTCTTGACTCATCTGGCTGACCGAATGGAAGGCATGGAGGCTTTTAAATCTAAAGTAAAATCGGCCTTGGCGTATCCAATCTTTATTATTGTGGCAATGGTTGCGGTAACTGTTGTTATGATGATCAAAGTTATTCCAGTTTTAAAACAAATCTTCGAGGAATCAAACGCTAAACTTCCTTGGGCAACAAGGGCCCTGATAGCCACCTCTAACTTTATTATTTATGACTGGTATATTCTTGTGCCGGTAATTATCGTTTTGATTTCAGCATTCTGGTTTTATTTTGCTCGCACCCAGTCAGGAAAAGTAATGTGGGATTTGTTGAAATTAAAAACTCCAATCATCAAATTTGTTTCATACGATATGTATATGGCAAGGTTTTCGCGCACTTTGGGCATGCTTATTTCCGCCGGCATTCCCATCATCCAAGCTCTAAAAATTACTTCACAAGCAATGAATAACCGAATCTATGTGAGGATCCTGCGTAATGTCATTACTCAAGTTGAGCGCGGGGTGCCAATGTCAGTACCCCTGGAAAAAGAAAAATACTTCTTAGTTTTGGTGCCGCAAATGATCATGATCGGCGAGCAAACTGGCCGCTTGGAGTTTTTAATGGAAAAAATTGCTGATTATTACGAAGGCGAAGTTGATACCAAGATAAAAACCATTTCCAGTTTAATCGAGCCGGTTACCATCGTCATCGTCGGCACCGGCGTCGGTTTCTTAATTTACTCGATTCTTTACCCCATATATGGCTTGGTGAATGTGATTTAGCAACAAAGATTAGCATGGTCGGTCTAATCTGAAGTAATAATTTAATAAATTAATTAAAGGAAGAAGATGAGAAAACGTGGTTTTACTTTAATCGAGTTGCTGGTCGTTATTGCTATCATCGGCATCCTCGCCGCCATGATTTTGGTGGCATTGAACACTGCAAGGAACAAAGCTCGTGACGCTTCAGTCATTAGTTCGCTGAAATCCGCCCAAGCATCTGCTGTCATGTGCTCTGACACGGCTGGCTTCGTTACGATAACGGCATATGCTGTTGGAACTGATATTTGTAACCCGGCCATAGGCTCACTGTGGTTTGCTATGCCAGCCGGTTGGACAGCTGGGACTGTTACAACTACCAACCCGACTAATCCGAATACCTGGATATTGAATAATAATTTAATGACTGGAACTACTCAAATCTATTCTTGCGACACGACACACTGCTGGCAGCATACCTAATCTAAGCAGATCACCTCTTTGCTTGACGTACGTCCAAAGGGGTGATCCCTTGGCCGCCCCGCTTTGAGGGACGGAATATCCTTATGAATTCAATATTATTTTACATCCTTATCGTCTTGTTCGGTTTGGCAGTGGGATCGTTTTTGAATGTCGTTATTCTTCGCTTTGACGAACTTAAAACCATCTGGCTGTCCCGTTCGCATTGTCCGAAATGCAAAAAAGAGTTACGTTGGCAAGATTTGATCCCTTTCTTTTCATACATCTTCTTATGGGGCAGATGTCGATACTGCAAGAAATCAATATCGTATCAATATCCTTTAATTGAGGGTTTCACAGGTTTAGTTTTTGGGATCATTTATTGGCAATATGGCTTTTCTTGGGAAGCATTGATCCTGGCGATAATTATTTCAATCATGATTGTAATTGCTACTTATGATCTTTTACATTCTGAAATCCCCGATGCATTATCGTATTTAGCGATTTTCTTTAGTCTTGGGTTAATTTTTTACCGACTAGGCATTAACGGGCACCTTAATTATTCAAGCGATTACATCCGCTATGCTCAAGCGATTTTGATTGGCGGCGGTTTTTTAGGACTTTTAGTTTTAGCCTCACGCGAAAAGTGGATGGGAAGAGGGGATATTTTGCTCGGTGTCTTGATGGGACTGCTGCTATCGTTCCCGAATGTCTTAACAGGTTTGTTCATTGCCTTTATCTTTGGTTCGATTGTTGGCTTAATACTAATTGCCGCTAAGAAAAAAACCCTAAAAGATGCAGTGCCTTTCGGTCCTTTTCTCATCCTTGGCACTTTAATCGCCCTGTTCTGGGGCGGAGACTTAATCAATTTATATTTTAAATATTTAGGAATTTATTAAGAAAGGAGTTTTGATGTTTAAGAAAAATAGGGGCTTGCTTCGAGCGACTTGTCCCGAACAGAGTCGAGGGAAGTCGAGAGGTTTTACCTTGATCGAGCTTTTGGTTGTCATTTTCATCATCGGGCTTTTGGCGAGTATTGTGATTGTGAGTGTCAATACTGCCAGAATGAGAGCCAGAGATACTAAAAGAAAAGCTGATATTCAAGCACTAAAAAAAGCAGTTGAGATGTACAACGACGCTACCGGGCATTATCCAAATTCTGGCCGGGTAGCAGATTGTTGGCAAGCCAGAACATCAAATTGGATCCCAGACTCAGGTAACTATGGCTGGTCTCAACCTACTTATCTTGCTGAAATACAGCCGCATGATGCAAACGGCGCTTGTTGTTGGCCCTGGGATAACGATTGTAATCCTAACGGTGGGGGTACTTATGAATATTTCAGTGATGGAAACCAATATATAATTTCAGCGAGGATGGAAAATCACAATGATGCACAAATTAATGGAAATCTAATATATCATCCGTTTGGTTTAACAAATGAGACATACACAGCTTATAGCGTAAGAAATTTTGGGGCAAACCACGGCAATTTTTGCTATGTTGTTAGAGACTAAAAGGAGGTTTTATGCATAAAAAAACAGCTTGCCCTGAGCGAAGTCGAAGGGGTTTTACCCTAATCGAAATGATGGTTGTGGTGTTTATCATTGGTTTGCTGGCGAGCATCGTAACCATAAGTGTGAATAATTCCCGAATGAGAGGGCGAGATGCCAAAAGGAAGGCTGATTTGGATTCAATTCGGACCGCCATAGAGCTTTATGGCGACATGAATCACACTTATCATCTACCAAACACTGCCGACGGTTGCATTAACGCCGCCAATGGCGCCGCGCCGACGGTCCCTTTAACCACGGCTCTAATGAATGCTCAACTTCTGTCTAGTGTCCCACGCGATCCGCAAGAAGGAACGACTTGCAGTACTACCGATAGAGTCTACCGTTTTAGAAATTGGGGAGGGACAACAGGTTATTGTTTGTACGCTCATCTAAATCTTCCAACCACCAACGCGGCATCTAACGGGTGGGATACAGCAAGTTCTGGGAATTTGGCCAACGATTCGTCTGGCTGGGGACCGACATCTGCATTCCTGATGAATTATCGAGTGGGCAACGATTGCCATTAATAGTTTGATATGAAACAAAAAGGCTTTACTTTAATTGAAATTATGGTTGTGATTTTAATCATCGGCCTGTTGGCGACGGTGATTATTATGAGATTAAACTATGCCAAAGAACGTGCGCGCGATACGCAAAGAATGGCTGATTTGACAATCGTGGCTTCAGCCTTGGATATGTATTATGGTGACAACCAATCAACCGGCTATCCCAACGTTTCCACGGCAACATTAATCAATACTACTTTAATTACCCCCAACAGATATCTAGAAAGAAATATAACCAATCCTTATCCAACGGCTAATTTTAATGCAAATCAATACTATTATTCTTTTATCGATGCTAATTCGTATCGTCTTTATTTTGATCCAGAAAGAGATGAGATAGCAACTTGCGGCAGCGGTTGTAGTGGTCACGGCAATATTTATTTAATTAAAAATGGCAAGGTCGCCAACAATTGGTAAAATGGAAAAAAATTTCACGAAAAAATTACGATCTTTTACCCTAATCGAGCTAATGGTCTCGGTGATGATTGTCGTTTTAATATCAACGGTAGCCGTAATTAGCCTGAATCCCGCTCGCCAAAGCACAACCACTTCTTCAGCGGCCGATGAAGTAAAATCAGCCATCGAAGAGCTAAGAAGCTATGCCGTTGGTCCACACCGCGACCGTGTGACTCACTATGTTTTAGTTATTAAAAAATCCGGCACTGATACAGAAAGCTACTGTAACGGTGAGGGCGGCAGTAATAGACTTAATGCGGCCAATCAATATATGATTTGTTCGACGTTTCTTAAAGATATTTCCGGTCTAAATGCAGCGATGTTAAATAATGATTTTTCGAAAGTCCGTAGCGGTTCATTTAGCGGAACGATAACTTTATCCGATAACATTGCCAGTATCCCCGGCCCAACTCCCTTTGATGATTCCCATGATATCGTTCTCAATGCCCGCACATACGATTATCAGCTCGGTTATAACGGCAAATATTATGATGGTGTCGATCCTGCTCATCGAGTTAATACAACCACCAACCCATTTATCACCGTGACTCAGGGCAATTTTTCAAAAAAAATTACTATCGATCCGATATTGGGAGTAATAACGCTTTCAAATGTCTAAAGTAAAATTTTTCAAAATCCGGAAAAGTTTTACCTTGAGCAAGTCGAATGGGTTTGGCTTGCTAGAGGTAGTTTTTGCAAGTTCAATTTTAATTATGTTTCTAGTCGCAGGCCTTTTATTAATAAGAGGCTCATCAAGAAATACCGTTACCGGCAAAGACCGTTTAAGCGCATTAACTCTCGCCAGCCGAAAAGTCGAAGCGGTTCGCGCTTGGCGAGATTCGAATTACTTCAGCACTAGTGTAACCGGCGATATTAATTGGAGCAATCTTCCAGTGGATTTAATGACCGTAAAGTGCTATGACATAAATTCGAACGAAGTCACTTGCCCCGGGTTTTTTACCGTCACCCCCACGCTGACCGATATTAATCTCGCAGAAATGTTAAAGAAGTATACCATCACGATTACCTGGACAGAATACGGCGTTACAAAAACCGCTTCGCTTTTCACTTATGTAAAAGGTTGCAGTCAAACAATGGTCCCGGTGGCCACGGTCGGTCCGGCAGATATTATTAATGTGATTGATATAACTGGCAGTATGAGCAGTTACTGGGGTTCAGGCCCACCGGCCTGCGGGGGTTCAGGCACAACTTGTGAACAAAAAATTCATACAGCCAGGGATGTTTTAACTGTTTTTAATAACCAAGTCGCCGCTTTAAATGCATCTAGTGGTATCAATAGCCGAGTTGGTCTGGCTAGCTTTCCTGATTGCCAGAGTGCGTTATGTACTAAATGGTTCGGACAGGTAAGAAGTGCCCTGACAACCAATATCCCAGCAGTTAATGCTATTATCGCAACATTGGGGGCTGGGGGGAATACACCTTTGGCTGACGGTATTAAAAAGGCAATATCTGTAATAGATACAAATTCTACTCATCCTCGAGCGATTATCGTTGCCTCGGATGGATTGGCAAACGTCAATCTGAATGGAAATTCAGATCCAACATCAACTCCCGCTAATCAAGCAATCGTCCAGGCCAACATTGCCAGGGAGGCGCCATACAACGCGACGATATTTGCAATTGCCATTGGTAATGATTTTAACCCCACAACCCTTCAAGCAATTGCTTCGAACCAAGGGGTTTGTCCCTATTTTTATGTCGCCAACGACCCGAATGGTTTAAATGATGTTTTTAACACGATTTTTGAAATCGTTTCAAAAGGCGAAACTACCTATATTTGTCCAGAGGAAAGTTGGCCACCGCCGCCACCACCAGCGCCAGGGGTCTGCACATGAAAAAAATATCTAAAAAATCAAAAAGCTTCACCTTGATCGAAATTTTAGTTGCCGTCACAATTTTTGCCATTGTCAGCTCTTTGGTAATGGCAACCTTTGCCGCGGCTATGCGTTCAAAATCTAAGACTAAGGCCGTAAGTCAACTCCGCGCCGAGGGTGGGAAGATTATGGTGGAAATTCAAGATATGGTCCAAAAGGGGAATGGTTCAGATGTGCCTTCAAATATCGGAGTTGTTATTATTGGCAAACCGGCCTGCACTAATATTACCGACGGCACATCATTAGGTTCTTTCCAAACCGATTACAAAAACTGGCGAACGAATAGAATTATTAGTTTTACGAGTAATCAAGCGCAACTTTCCAAAGCAGTTTACCGTCCGACTGATACACCTCCTTATTATGAAGAAGTTGCGAGGCGAACCAATGTGCCGATCAACTCGGCTGATGTTAGTATAACAAATGCTAGCATTACGGGAGTTTATAAAAACGGTAGTTGTGCTCAAGCCACGTCAATTACAGTCTCTTTCACCGTCACTGCCGCAACGACTGGCGCGACTGGCGCGCCAACCAGCGTTCAATTAAGCTCAACTTTTACATCTAAATATCCATATCCTGACAAAGGCGCTGATTCAGTACCGCCAAATTATTAAAATTGCATATGAGAAAAAATGAAATAGACAGTTTAAATCTTCGAAGAGTTTACCCCGAGCTAAGTCGAGGGGCGGCTTTAATCATCGCTATTTTGATCATCGCTATTGTCGGCGGCGTTCTTTTGGCTGTTGGTCGTGATATAATTAGCAGCTCATTTTCCTCAAACCGATATTCCGATTCATTAGTAGCGACTGAATTAGCCTGGGCAGGAATTGAAGACGGCCTGACCCGTTTCCGTTTGGGCACAGAGACGGGGACACAATATTATCCCAATTTCAGTGGCTCGGTGGCAACATTAGATGATATTAAGGCTCTTTATAATAAGGTAATACGACGTAATGTTTCCGAACCAACCACTGGCAAGGACGAAATTGCTGGTAACATATTTCCTTTCACCTGCAGTCCTCCCTGTTGTGGCGCTATCGGCTTAAGAAATGATACGCCTCTGACCGAGTCATGCAAAGATGCAACATGCGGAAATTTTACAGATTGCACTGCTTCTAAATGGGATCAATCAGACGATTATTATCAATTCCGCGTTTCCGGCTCCGATGATGATCTGGGCCCGGTCTTATCAGCCAGCTTAGCCCCACAAACAAATAAACTTGTCAATTTAGATCAAAACTATCAAGTCGTCATGAAAAGCGGTTATTACCGCGTCGCTAAAAGCGAGCCCTATGTGCCTGATCCCAGCGGAGGCAGTTACAATTATGTTGATCGTGTTTTTGACCTAACCAATTATAAAGGAAATATTACTACCGGCGGTGGCTATGCACCCCGGGAAGATCAGAGGATTGTTATGGAAATAAGCGTTGATAATATCAATCCTGGTGAAAAAATTATGGCAAACTCAGTTGTATATTATCCTGACCCAGACCCGTCCACATCGGTTAATGAAAGCTTAGCTTGTTATACATCTTTCCCAGCCCAAGAGTGGGTAGCCGAAAATAATTTTTATGCTAACACGCACCCTTGGGAAATCGGTAACAGCACAACTTTGACTATTCCAATTCCTCGGCCCTGCAAGTCAGGGGATGCCGCCAATACACCGACTGGCGATTTTGCCGGCAACGTTAAATATTTAGCCATTCGTTTTCGTCTCTGGCCTTTTGCCACGACAAGTGGTTGTGCCAATTGCAGTGTTTCATTCGGACTAAGAACTTCTGCTAACCCAACCGCAGGGACACCTTGGTGGCCAAAGCCAGATTCTTTTATTGGCACTGGCATTACAAAAATTATTTCCACTGGGATTTATAATAACGTGAGGGAAACAGTTGAAATTTGGGCTGCTAAAGATATTTATTCATCCTTTCAAGATATAGCAACCGGAGAACATAGATACTTGCACTGCCGAGGAGTGCCAGCGCCCAACGATACCAGTACGGGGCTTTCTGACTGTAATATTCGGATTTATAGACAAATTGTTTATTAAAGAATTATTATGTTTAAATCCAAAAGCTTCACTTTAATTGAAATTATGGTTGTGGTTTTTATCATGGCGCTGATGAGCGCGATTGTAATTGTTACTCTTCGTCGAGGCTATTACGAGCAAAGACAGAATGATAATACAAGAAAAAGAGATATCAATGAGCTTGCCGCCGCCATTGAAGAATTTAAATCTGACCATGGGCATTACCCGTTAATTAATTGGTATGAGGGCAAGCATGCCTATGAGGCTGTTGGAGGATTTTCAGCAGAATGTAATGGCACAATCTCAAACTTTAAGCCAAGCAATCAAAATACTCCCGGTGCAATGAGCCCTGGAACAGAAATAAAGTTTTTCAATGGCAATGCCTGCGATGACTTATCTTTGCAGCTTCTTGGGAGGGCGTATTTGCCCAAAATGCCAATTCCCACAACACCGACAGATGATGGCTCTGTGATTGGCCAAGGTGCTTGGGAAACTTCTGGGAAAAAATATCTTGACTCAATGCCTCAAGACCCGGCGCTAGCTATGGATTGGACGCTTCGTTCAATTTGCAATCAAAATTGCAGTTCGCTATGCGGCGCAAGCTACAGGTCATCGGCTAATTATGATCCTGCCAGTTGTCAAATATACCGATATTTTTATAATACTTTTTATAATTGTCCCAAGGAAGGTATTGCGGCAGGTGATCGATATTGGCTAAATGCCATAATGCAAATTAGAGAAGATGGAATGCCGGGCGCTGCAAATGCTGATATGTATTTTTATGAAGTTGGAACAATGAATTTTCAAAATGCACCACAAAGTTCGTGTTAAGAGTATTTATTACCGTTCTATTTTCTGCTATATTTAATTTATGCAAGTAACTATCTATTCTGACGGGGGAGCTCGCGGTAACCCCGGGCCTGCTGGCATCGGAGCGGTTATCGAAATTCGAGATGGGAAGATCGAAAATAGAGATCACAAGATATCTAAATTTATTGGGAATACGACGAACAATCAGGCCGAATATAAAGCGGTGATCGAGGCCTTAGCGTGGGTCAAGGATAATATTAAAGCAAAAGATTTAGAAATCAAATGTTTTCTTGATTCTGAATTAATTGTTGAGCAGTTAAATCAAAGATATAAATTAAAAAATGAAGGTTTAAAACCACTTTTTTGGCAGATTCGCGATCTCGTCATGAGTTTGGGCGGGAAGATAAGTTTTAAATACATCCCACGCGAAAAAAATCATCAGGCGGATAAATTAGCAAATGAGGCGATAGATAAGGCGAATAAATGAGTTTTAATAAAGTAGATCAAAAACAGAATTTTCCAGAGCTAGAAAAAAATATTTTAGAATTTTGGGAAAAAAATCAGATTTTTCAAAAATCTTTGGAAAAGAATAAAGGCAAAGAAAAGTTTATTTTTTACGAAGGCCCGCCCACTGCTAATGGTAAACCCGGGATTCATCACGTTTTAGCTCGGGCGTTTAAGGACTTAATTCCGCGCTATAAAACAATGAAAGGTTTTTATGTCGGTCGCCGGGCGGGTTGGGACACACATGGATTACCAGTGGAAATTGAGGTGGAAAAAGAACTTGGTATCTCGGGTAAGGACAAAATCGAAGAATATGGGATTGAAAAGTTTAATCAAAAATGCCGTGAAAGTGTTTTCCTTTACAAAGAAGAATGGGAAAATCTTACCCGTAGGATCGGCTTTTGGATCGATTTAGAAAATCCCTATATTACATACGAAAATTATTATATTGACCAGACTTGGAAACTTTTAAAGAAGATCTGGAATAGGGGATTGCTTTACGAAGGTTATAAAGTGGTACCTTATTGTCCTCGCTGTGGCACACCGCTCTCATCACACGAGGTAGCTCAAGGCTACAAAACTATTACGGAAAACTCTTTGTATATAAAGTTTAAACTAAAAGAAAAGCCCAATACCTATATTCTTTCTTGGACAACCACGCCCTGGACTTTACCGGGAAATTTAGCTTTAGCAGTGGGGGAAGATATCAAGTACGAAGAAATTAGACTACGCAGCACGAAGGAAATTTGGATTTTGGCTAAAGATAGATTATCGGTTATCGATGAAGAATATGATATCGTCCGCGAAATCGATGGGAAAGATTTAGTTGGTTTACAATACGAGCCGTTGTTTGATATCCCTTCACTTCGTTCAGAGAAATCCTATCAAGTTTATTCAGCAAATTTTGTAACCACCACTGACGGAACCGGCATCGTCCATACCGCGGTGATGTATGGCGAAGAAGACTATCAGTTGGGTAACGAGGTCGGTCTTCCTAAATTTCATACAGTCGATGGAGCTGGTAGATTTATTAATGAAGTCCAAAATCTAGCAAGCATGCCGGTAAAGTCAGCCGAGACAGAAGAAAAAATTATTAACCATCTTAAAGAAAATAATAATTTAGTTAAAATCGAATCCTACAAACATGAATATCCATTCTGCTGGCGATGTGATACTGGGTTAATTTATTATGCTAAAAACTCTTGGTTTATTGCGGCCTCGAAAGTGCGTAACGATCTCATCAAAAATAATGAACAAATTAATTGGATTCCAAACTATATCAAAACCGGTCGTTTTGGTGAATGGCTCGCTGAAGTTAAAGACTGGGCTCTCTCGCGCGAAAGATATTGGGGAACGCCTTTGCCAATTTGGGTTTGTGAGTGTGGCGAAAAGGTAATGATTGGCTCGCTCGATGAGCTTAAAGAAAAAGCGATTAATATACCTGAAAATATCGATCTGCACCGACCTTTTGTTGATGAAATTGAAATAAAATGTCCGGAATGTGGTGGAAAAGCTAAAAGAATCAAAGATTTGATTGACGTTTGGTTTGATTCTGGCGCAATGCCTTTTGCCTCGGGCGAAGAAGACAAAGGAAATTATCCAGCTGATTATATTGCCGAAGCGCTCGATCAAACCCGCGGCTGGTTTTATACGATGCTCGCGATTTCAACATTAATCGAAAAAGGAACATCGTATAAAAATGTCATCTGCCTCGGATTAGTTTTAGACGAACACGGTAAAAAAATGAGCAAATCCAAGGGTAATGTGATCGACCCCTGGATGATTGTTGATAAATACGGCGCTGATTCATTACGCTGGTTTTTTTACACTGTTAACGCCCCCGGTGATCCGAAAAGAATGGGTGAAAAAGATGTCCAGGAAAGTTTAAGAAAGTTTGTTTTGATTCTGTGGAATGTTTATTCATTCTTTACAACTTACGCTAACATTGATGCCTGGACGCCGGAAAAAGAGATTAAATCCGATTGTATTTTGGATCAATGGATATTAAGTTACTTTTCCAAGCTAACTAGTGATGTAGAAAAAAAGCTTGATAAGTTTGATGTCGTTTCTGCCGCAAGAGGCATTGAAGAGTTCAATACCGATCTGTCAACATGGTATTTAAGACGATCGCGTAAACGACGCGACGATAAATTTTATTCGACATCGTATTATGTTTTGTTTAATTTTACGAAAATCATCGCGCCCTTTATGCCATTTGTCGCCGAAGAGATTTATCAAAGTTTAAAAACAGATAAAGATCCGGAATCAGTCCATCTCTGTGATTGGCCAGAGGCAGGAAAAATTGATGAAAATTTGATAGCCGATATGCAAGAAGTACGAAACCTTGCAGAGAGGGGAAGAGCAAAACGAGCAGAGAATAATATCCGCACGCGCCAACCCTTGCAGAGCATGACGATCGATAAAGAATTAAGTGATGAGTTAAAAGAAATCCTTAAAGATGAGTTTAATGTTTTAGAGATAATTGTTGGTAAAGAAATAAAACTTGATACTAAAATCACTCCAGAACTTAAAGAAGAAGGTCTCCGCCGCGATTTGGTCCGATTGATCCAAGATTTACGCAAAAATGCCGGACTAACGCCAGGCCAAAAAGTCAATATTTATTACGCAACATCCGAAAAAATCAACAAAATTATCGCAAAAAATAAAAACAAAATCGAAAAAGATACAAAAACTAAAATCCAAGCTGGCAAGAAACCTCCGACGCTCCGGTCGGAGTCCCGACCTGAAAGCGTCGGGAAAGTTAAAACATCTGGTGAGTTCGAAATCGATAATGCCAGCGGGGGATGGCATGCTAAAATTTGGTTAGGTCTCGAATGAAGCTACCCCGAATTAAATTGCCCTGGGGGATTGACTGGTCACTCTTTATTTTACCAACGCTCTTGTCTTTTTTAGGCATTGTCTTTATTTTCTCAGTTACCTATTCGCAAAAACCATATTTAATGATCTCGCAGATTATCTATTTTATTATTGGTCTTGTTATAGCTCTGTTGCTTACTTTTTTTGACTACCGCAACCTAAGAGGTCTCGCGCCAATATTATACGGAATATTAATCATACTACTTATTGCAGTTTTATTTTTAGGCAGCCATGCTTTCGGTGCAGCCCGTTGGATAGATCTTAAAATCTTCCAACTCCAGCCATCGGAAATCGGAAAAGTAATTATTTTATTATTTTTGGCCAGAATATTTGCCGAAACAAAAGATTTTGATTTCAAAAAAATATTATTAATTATCGGAATGGTTATCGTCCCAATGATCTTAATTTTAATGCAACCCGATTTCGGAACAGCCATGGTTTTCTTTGTTGCTTTGTTAATCTTGCTTTTTTTCTCTAACGTAAAAAAGATTATTTTGCTAGCAGTAATTGCTGGTTTAATTTTGGCAGCGCCAGTTGGCTGGCACTTTTTAAAGACTTATCAGAAAGATCGAATTTATACTTTTATCAACCCTTCGAAAGATCCCTATGGATCTGGTTATAACGTCACACAAGCAAAAATTACCGTCGGCTCTGGCGGGCTTTGGGGAAAAGGGATTGGCAAGGGCTCGCAAATTCAATTAAATTTTTTACCAGTAGCGCACACTGACTTTATTTTTGCTTCAGCCGCAGAATCAATCGGATTTGTCGGTTCAAGTGCTTTAATATTGTTATTAATATTTTTAGTCACGCGCATGATTAACGTCGCCAGAGCATCTAAAGATCTATTTGGCTATTATTTCGCCTTGGGTTGGGGTTTAACTTTGCTTTTCCAGATTTTTGTCAACATTGGCATGAATATGGGAATTATGCCAGTGACAGGGATTCCCTTACCCTTTGTTTCTTCTGGCGGCACTTCGATGTTTACCAACATGGCTGCAATTGGAATTTTACAAAGTATCTACTTAAGGCATAGAAAAATCAGTTTTTAACTTGACATATGCAGAATAATATATTAGAATTAATCTATAATTTATAAATTCCCCTCGGGGATTTTTTAAGATTGAAGATATATGGACAAAGTAACGAACAAACCTAAAAAAGAAAAAATTGATAAAGAAAAAATTGCTGAAATTCGTCAGAATTTTGCTATAATCAAAACAGGTGGGAAACAATACAAAGTCAACGTCGGCGATATTCTTAAAATTGAAAAAGTCAAAGCCGAAAAAATAGTTGAATTTGATGATATTTACTCTGGTAAAAAAGTTTCTGCTAGCATAGTTTCACAAGGGAGATACCCAAAAGTAAAAATCTTTAAATTCAAACCTAAAAAACGCTACAAACGGACGCGAGGTCACGCACAAAAATACACACTGATTAAGATAGAAAGTATTAAAGAGTAAAAATACCTAAGTATTAAAATGTTTTCCTCGATTAAAAATTACTTCACCACTTCCTATCAAGAGATGCGCAAAGTTGTCTGGCCAAATCGCCAAGAAGTAACCAGCCACACTATTATCGTATTACTCTCAATAATCATTTCTATGGCCATCATCGCGGCTTTAGACTTTGGACTATCTAATTTAATACAATATTTAATTTATAACAGGGCATAGCCCTGATATATAGCTTTCCTCGGGGAAGCTTTATAACCGAGTGTAAAAGGAAAAAATGGCGCAAGATTCAATTAGGGAAAAGGCTTTAGAAAAAGAAGAGAAAGAACAAAAAAATCTCAAAACTCAAAAACAAACAGGAGATCGTGGTTGGTATGTTATCCACACTTATTCAGGCTACGAAGAGCAAGTGGCTGAAAATCTTAATCAAAGGATCGAATCAATGGGCATGAAAGATAAGATATTTAAAGTCTTGGTTCCTAAAGAAAAACAGATCGAAATTAAAAACGGTCGGCGTAAAACTGTCGAAAAGAAAATCTATCCAGGTTACGTTTTAGTTGAGATGATTGTCACCGATGATTCGTGGTATGTAGTTAGAAACACCCCCAATGTTACTGGTTTTATCGGTTTGGGTGTCAGGCCGACCCCAATGTCTAAAGAGGAAATTGATCGTATTCAAAAACGCATGGGCGTTGAAGAGCCAAAATATAAGATCGAATTCAAACCGGGTGATCTGGTGCGGATTAATGACGGGCCGTTGAAAGGTTTTGAGGCGAAAGTGACAGAAATAGACGAAGATAAAGGTAAAATTAAAGTCTTGGTTTCGATGTTCGGTCGGGAAACGCCTGTAAGTTTGGATTCATTGCAGGCAAAGAAGGTGTAAGAGATATAGCCTCGGCTAATAAAAGAAAGAATAATTATGGCAAAAAAGATTAAAACTATTATTAAATTGCAGTGTCCGGCCGGAAAAGCCAATCCGGCGCCGCCAGTTGGCCCAGCTTTGGGTCAGCATGGTTTAAATATCATGGATTTTGTGAATCGGTTTAATGTCCAAACGCAGAAAATGGGCGATACGATCGTGCCCGTCGAAATCACGGTTTATGAAGATAGAACCTTTAGTTTCATTCTCAAATCACCGCCGGCAGCCTCATTGCTTAAAAAAGCAGCGGGCTTAGAAAAAGGTTCTGGCGTGCCGAACAGAGAGAAAGTCGGTAAGGTGACCATGGCTCAAGTCGAAGAAATTGCCAAGACCAAAATGGAAGATTTGAACGCTTTTGATATTGAAGCCGCTAAGAAGATTATTATGGGTACAGCCGAAAGTATGGGGATTACGGTAGAGAAATAAAAGAGAAGAGATAAGAAATAAGATAAAGATAACGAAGAAGGCTCCGTCTTGCGACAGAGCCTTCTTCTTTTTACCCCGCTAAGCGGGGAATCCTCCTTTACATTCCCAGCCGATCCCGCCGAGGCGGGACATATTGGGCCAGTCTCGAAATAAATTTAATGTACAAGACTGGGGCTGGGCGTAATAGGAAGGAAGCTGCCATCCAGCAGTATTTCTTACTATTACGACTCTTGCGATATTATCATACAACAATATTTTTGTCAAGGGTTAAAGGTCACTTACCCCGGGCCTAGCGGCCCGGGGATTAAGTGTTCGGATCCTTTCGAGCTGGTCCCTTGGGCTTGAGAACTCTCGACAGATTGCCCCCACGTCCTTGAAGGATTAGCCGCAGGGCAATTCGTAGCGAGGCGATGCGTGTGTTGCCGAGATCGTAATCATCGAGCAAGATTCCCATACGGCTGGCGGCGATCTCGATGTTTGCGATCAGCTCGTTTTTGGTCATCAGCCCTATCCGCATCTTCATTCCTCCTGCGTGGAATGTGCCGATACGACTTCTAATTAGGCTAACATATTCTTTAAGATTTGTCAATGTGATATAAATAAATGAGTGGAGGGGAAATGCATCCAGAAGCTAAATATTGGGTCGCGCTTTCAAGGCATAAAAAAATCGGCGCTCGGACTTTTTTAAAACTCCATAAAAGGTTTAGAAGTCTGAAACTAGTTTGGCAGGCCACTCAAAGAGAGCTAGCAGAGGCTCATCTAGATTTAGGCCAGATTGAGGCAGTCAAAGAGGTTACTCGGAAAGTTAACCCAGACGAAGAGCTGGAGAAGCTTAAAAAATACAAAATCGATATTTTAATCTATCCTGACAAAGAATACCCCAAAATCCTCAAAGAAATACCTGATCCGCCGGGAATTTTGTATCTCAAAGGCAAAATCTTACCAGAAGATGAAATTTCTCTGGCGGTGGTGGGCAGCCGTAAATATTCTGCTTATGGAAAGCGAGCCACCGAACAAATTGTTTATGCTTTGGCGAAAAATCATTTGACCATAATTTCAGGTTTGGCTTTAGGAATTGACGCCATCGCTCACGAGGCCGCCCTGGAAGCGCATGGTCGCACTATTGCGGTTTTGGGTTGCGGCTTAGATCAGATATATCCAAGCTCAAATATTCGTCTAGCCGATAAAATTCTTGCTTCTCGGGGCGCGATTATTTCGGAATTTCCTCTTGGGATGCCCGCGTTAAGATATAATTTCCCGATTAGGAATCGGATAATCGCTGGTTTAAGCCTTGGCACTTTGGTTATTGAAGCAACGGAAATATCAGGTTCGCTCTTGACAGCCACGGCAGCGATTGAATATAATCGTGAAGTCTTTGCCGTGCCTGGAGAAATTTTTGCCGAAAATTCAGTAGGCACCAATAAATTAATTAAAATGGGGGCGAAAACAGTTACGACTTATCAGGATATTTTAGAAGAGCTTAAGATGGAAGAAAAAACCAAAGCGATCAATGCTCGGCAAGTTCTGCCAGCCAACAAGGAAGAAGAGAGTTTGTTAAAACTGCTCAAAGAGCCCTTGTTAGCAGACCAAATTGTTGTTAAATCAGGCTATGAAACTTCAATCGTCAATTCGCTTCTGGTCCAAATGGAAATGAAAGGGATAATTCGCAACCTGGGCGGCACGCGCTATATCATAAATGGAAAACTGAAATGAATTTAATTATTGTCGAATCTCCTGCTAAAGGGAGAACAATTAAAAAAATGCTTGGAAAAAACTACGAAATACTAGCTTCTTTTGGCCATATCCGCGATTTGCCAAAAGATAGGCTGGGGGTTGATGTTAAAAACTCATTTGAACCGGAGTATGTTATTCCAGCTAAAGCTCGCAAAGTAATTAAATTACTCAAAAATGCGATCGAGAAAGCAGAAAAAGTATATCTCGCAACGGACTATGATCGTGAAGGTGAGGCAATCGCCTGGCATATTATCAAGGCTACAGACCTTAGAGATTCGAAAACAAAAAGAATAACCTTCCACGAAATAACTAAACCGGCCATATCGGCGGCATTGAAATCTCCTCGGGACATTGATCCCGATCTGGTAGACGCGCAACAGGCTAGGCGCATTTTAGATCGCTTGGTTGGCTACAAACTCTCACCCTTTTTATGGCAAAAAGTCGCCCAAGGATTATCAGCTGGACGGGTACAGACAGTTGCGACAAGGCTTATAGTTGAGCGGGAACGAGAGATTGGGAACTTCACCCCCAAGGAATATTGGCAAATTGAGGCGATTCTTTCTAAAAAAGGTAAAAGCGAGCCATTCAAGGCACTTCTTATCGAGAAAGATAATAAAAAAATCGAGAAACTCTCAATCGAAAATCAAAAACAGGCTCAAGAAATTCTCAACGATTTAAAAAGGGCGGATTATAAAGTGGAGGATATCAAGATCGAAGAAAAGAAGCGCTATCCGTCACCGCCATTTGTCACTTCAACACTTCAGCAGGAGGCAGGGCGAAGATTTGGATATTCTGCCAAAAAAACAATGAAAATTGCCCAGGATCTTTATGAGGATGGTTTAATTACTTACATGCGCACTGATTCAGTTCAGGTTTCCCCCTTAGCGCTTGCCCAGGCAAAAAAAGTGATCGAAGAGGAATTTAGTTCAGAATATAGCTTGCCAACCCCCCGTTTTTATAAGACAAAAACCCGGGGCGCCCAGGAAGCCCATGAGGCAATCCGTCCGACCAATTTAAGCTTAAAAGCAATTAATAAGGATGCTGACCAGAGTAAACTATATGATTTAATCTGGAGGAAAATGCTTGCTTCTCAGGCCAAAGAAGCAGTCTTAGATGAAACTAACGCTCGCATTAAAGCAGGAAAGTTTGTTTTTGGAGCCACCGGCGCATTTTTGAAGTTTGATGGGTTTTTAAAAATAATTGGCAAAGGTAATGGCGCAGACGAAAAGATTATTGGTCAAACCCTACCCGAGCTGAAAAAAGACGAGGTCCTTGATCTAAAAAACCTTGATAAAAGTCAGCATTTTACCGAACCGCCACCAAGGTTTACCGAAGGCACGCTTATCAGAGAGCTCGAGAAAAGAGGCATTGGCCGTCCCTCAACCTATGCACCAACTATTTCAACGATTATTGAAAGAGGGTATGTTGAAAAAATCCAGGGTAAGCTCGAACCTAAAGAAATGGGGGAGATAGTCAATGATTTATTGGTTGAGCACTTCCCGAAAATAACTGATTACGATTTTACAGCTAAAATGGAGGAAAATTTAGATGAGATTGCGCTTGGGAAGCTCGAGTGGCGCCAGGTTCTATCCGATTTTTACGGACCATTTGCTCAAAACTTACAGGAGAAAATGAAAGATGTTTCCAAGAAAGCGGTGACTGAAGAAAAAACAGATGAAAAATGCCCTGATTGTGGCAAAAATTTAAAAATTAAGCTTGGTCGCTACGGCAAATTTTTAGCTTGTTCTGGTTTCCCAGCGTGCAAATTTACTAAACCATATCTCGCTCGCGAGAGTCATCCACAGCAAAAAAATATTACGAAACAGGTTGAAGAAAAATGCCCCAAGTGTGGCAGCAACCTTTCGCTTAAAGAGGGAAAATTTGGCCCTTTTTTAGCTTGCTCGGCGTATCCTAAGTGTAAATTCACCAAGAATATCGAGATTTCGGCTCGTGTAAATTGCCCTAATTGCGGGGCAAAACTTCTAAAGAAAAATACTCGCAAAGGTAAAACTTTCTGGGGCTGCGCTAATTTTCCAAAATGTAAAACTGCTTTTTGGGATGAACCGCAAGGGAAGAAATGTCCGAAGTGTCGGTCACTGGTAACTTTAAATCATAAAAACAAAGTATTAAAATGTAGTCAGTGCGAATGGAGCGAAAGTGTCTAATATTCTTCCAACTTCAGTCTCTAAGCTCATCGAGGAATTGTCCAAACTTCCAGGAATCGGACCAAAAACAGCCTCAAGGTTGACATTTTATCTTTTGAGTAAATCGCCCAAAGATGTTGAGAGTTTAGGCGAGGCAGTAACGAGCTTGCGCAAAAACCTTAAATATTGCGAGCATTGTTTTAATATCACCGAAGAATCGCCATGCGCTATTTGCAACGATCCCAAAAGAGATCAAACAACCCTAATGATTGTTGAGGAGCCTTTAGATATTGTGGCGATGGAAAAAACCGGATTTTCTGGCATTTATCATGTTTTAGGAGGCGTGATCTCTCCAATTGAAGGAATTGGTCCCGAAAACTTGCGTATTTCTGAAATATCAGCAAAAATAGTAAAGAAAGGGGACTTTCAAAAGAAAGATAATATTAAAGAAATCATTTTGGCAACTGACCCATCGCTCGAGGGCGAAGCGACTGCAATGTATCTGGCCAGAGAAATCAGTAAATTAGGCAGAAAAGGATTAATTGTCACGCGATTAGCCAGGGGGCTTCCGGTCGGCAGCGACCTCGAGTATGCTGACGAGATTACTTTAACCCGCGCGCTCGAAGGCCGAAGGGAGTATTGAGGCTTTCAAGTCGAAACCCTGAGCGGCAGTCGAAGGGCTAAAAAAGGAGGAAAAATTGAAGCAAATTTCGGAATCATTTTGCACTGCTTGTGAGTGGCACGGTGATGGCAAAGGTTTAACCGGCTGCCCAATTTGCGGCAAACCAATTACCACTCTTGATTTAAGCTCGGAAACCTCAAGTGAGGATCCAGAAGAGTATCCTGAAGAGATGATTAAGGAAGCTCGCGATGAAGACGAATTCGATGAGAATTTACAATAGTTTAGGCAAAAAAAATGAAGAATTTAAGCCACTCAAAGATAATAAAGTGGGCATTTATGTTTGTGGCCCAACTGTTTATGGCCCAGATCATCTGGGGCACGCTCGCACTTGGATCTTTTTTGATTGGTTAAGGCGTTATTTGCTCGAAAAAGACTACCAGGTTAAGTACGTTCAAAACATCACTGATGTCGGCCATTTGATAGGGGACGAGGAAGAGGGTGAAGATAAAATTGAGAAAATCGCCAAAGAACAACGCAAATCTCCCCAAGAAATTGCTCGTTTTTATGAAGAAAGATATTTTCAGGATTTGATCGGCTTAAATATCCTAAAACCTGATTTCTCACCAAGGGCAACCGAATATATCGCCGATATAGTTGAATATATTAAAAAACTTATTGAGCTAAAACACGCCTATGAAGTAAATGGTAGTGTTTATTTTGATGTCGGATCTTTTTCAGATTATGGAAAATTATCCGGCCGGAAAATCGATGAGGAAAAAGAAGATACCAGAATCAAATCTAGTCCGGAGAAAAAGAACCAAGCTGATTTTGCTCTGTGGAAAAATGCTGATCAAACCCATTTACAAACTTGGGAGTCGCCATGGGGCAGGGGATACCCGGGTTGGCACATTGAATGTTCGGTGATGTCAGAGCGCCTTTTAGGCCAACCTTTTGATCTCCACGGCAGCGCTTCCGAACATATTTTTCCCCATCACGAAAATGAAATCGCCCAATCCGAGGCCCGTTTTGGAAAAGACCTGGCCAAATATTGGGTCCATGGCGGGATGCTTTTGGTCAACGGGCAAAAGATGTCGAAGTCAAAGAAAAACTATATTACCATTGAAGATATTTTAACCAAATATGAAGCCGATACGGTTAAACTGGCGTTTATGACGACCCATTATCGTAAACCGTTCAATTGGGAAGAAAACACCCTCAAAGAGGCCGAAAAAACGAGGATAAGGCTGGTCAGAGCCAAAAATGAAGCCCAGCCGATTAAAACCGGATATCCCACGGAAATTGACCAAGCGCTCGAAGAGGATTTTAACGTGCCAAAGGCCTTAAGCGTAATCTTAAAAAACATCGGTCGCCTGTCAAGAAATGACTTCGTCTATGTTGAGAAAATTTTTGGCTTACGCTTGAGTTCGGAGGCGAAATTAACTCCCGAGCAAGAGGACTTATTTAAGGAGAGAAATAGGGCACGGGAAAATGGGGACTATCTGAAGGCGGATCAAATCCGTGAGAAACTTGAAAAAGAGGGGATTATGCTCGAGGATGGTCCAACCGGAACTAAATTTTGGAAGCGAATTTAGCCAAATAGCGCTCATAGCTCTTGACATTTTGCTGTTTTTATGGTATAGTTTTAGGTTACAATTATTCCTGTAGATTAAAAAACAAGGAAAGGAGGCCTGGAAGGGCCTTTTTTCTATGCCAAAAGCTTATGGCTGAAGCGTTTACACCGAATCCACTTGTGGATGAGGTGTCAGCTGAGACTTGTGGAGAGAAGACTTTTAAACAAAATTTAAAGTCTGCCCCTCCTTCCCTTGTCTTGGCTGACACTTTGTCCATAAGCACAGAGCTGGCCCTCTGGCTTTGACAAAAGATACGCAATTCCATCCACCTCCGGGAGGAGACTGTCAATGAGGAACACGCGTCGCACCTTCGTAATCATACTGCTGCTCAGCCTCATGGCAACGGCAGCAGTAGCCTCTGTGCTGACCGAACTCGTGTTCGGCAAGCACAGCGAGCAGGTTAGAGCCGGTTTCACCTACGGGATCGACGAGAGGGTCCCGGCAGCATGGGTCAATGATCCGGCACTCTCGACTCGCTACTGGAAGGCCGGACAGAAGACCTTCGCGGGAACAGTGATGGATATCGGCGTGCTCATCATGAACGAGGCGCCGACCGGTCGGGTCTTCACCCTGTACGTTTCTGATCCGAACAGCGTCCTGGACTACAACCCCGATGCCAAGCGGACCACCGAGATGCAGACAGGCGGTCTTCGCCCGCTCGGCAGGTTCGTCGGCAAGTACGGCAAGGTGTCGCTGGATACAACCAGCATGGCACCGGGAACCTACTTCATCTACGTCGGGGCTGACCGTGATGGCAAGCACCAGTTGTATTCAGAGAGTGCCTTGGCTATCCAGATCGCCCCGTCGCTGACGGCGATGATCCCGGCGCTCAAGAACGCCTCGGACGCCACCCTTGCCTCCTGGGGGTTGGAAGCAACCCTCCAAGAGGTCATCGGTAATCCGGAGCAGGAGGTCTGCAAGGGTGATGTCTACTTCGCTGACGGCGGCTATATGAAGGGGATTCAGTTCCCTTCGACGCCGGAAGCGGGGAAGACACTGGTGGTCATAAACCGAGATCGACGGACACGTACCAGGACGGCTATCGGCTGGCTCGACATCTCGAGGGTGGAGGGCAACACTGCCTGCACCTCGAGTCCCTCTTGGTTCCTGAAGAAGTACATGGGCCAGGAGGGGAGTTGCGAGTTCCGCTGGGGTGTCAAGACCGCTTTGCTCACCGCTGGGCCCGTCAGGGCTCTCGATGCGGCAGAGGAGCGGATCCTGACGACCTTCCCGGATGGGCCCACCGGCAGCCCGGTTCACGGTCTGCGCGGCATGGTTCGGGCAATGGCGACTGCCGAGCATCCGCTCGTGCACTTGAGGTCGCTACCCGGTGGCCGTTACCAGCCGAATACATCCGCGGAGTATCAACGGATGTTCCAGAACTGGAGCGCGGTCCGTTATGGCATCACCTTGGAAGAGGTGCCGGCGCGGATCGCCAAGAATGTGCGCGTTATCGGGTTTGCGGGAAGCACGGTCATCATTGACGTCTCTCGCGCGACCGTTTCGCGCACCGACACCAACGGCCTGATGGGGTTCACATTCCTCATCAAGAGAGCCGATCGCCACATCACCAACGTGAGCAATGACACATCGGTCGACGTCGACCAGCAGACCGATGTGGTCACTGACGTCGACCAAAACGTCGGTGTCGACGTCGACCAACAGCAGGAGCAACAGCTCCTCTATAACTAGCTCGCTGGCCAGAGCGAGCGTTTCAAGGCCGCCCGTGCCCTTCGGGGGCACGGGCTTCGCCCCGAGCCTACTTAATAAAAGTCGGCTCGGGAACGAACTAATTAAAAAAATCTAAAGGTCGATTAACTTTTCTTTCCAAAAGAAAGGACTAAGATGAAAAAGTTATTAATTATTCTTGGCGCCGCTGTGGTAGCTTTAGCTTCACCGGTTATGGCCAAGGCAACAGTTGTTGCTCAACAACAGCAACAGCAGCAACAAAGCGTTAGCGCTTCAAATAGCGCCTCGTCTTTTGTTAGCACGTCAAACAGAGTATCAACTAGCTCGGTAAGCAATGTGAGCGTTCATCAATCAACTAATGTTGCCACCAGCACCAATCAGACTGTAAATGTCGCTCAACAACAGCAGCAACAACAGCAGGTTGTAGTTTCCAATGGTGATAGCAATGTCAACGTTGGTCAACAGCAACAACAGCAACAGCAAAACGGCAAGCAACAACAGCAACAACAGCAAGGTAATGGTAAGCAATCCCAGTCTCAGTCACAAAACGGTCAGCATCAAGAGCAACATCAAAATGTCAAAGTTGCCAAGACTGAAACCAATGCCAAAGAATTACCAAACACTGGCCCTGACACTGTTGTCCCTTCAGCTTTAGCCTCATTAGCGGTTTCTATTGTCGCTTATGTTGGCCAAAAGCGAAAATTGGCTACCTTAGCCTTTATGAAGTAAAAAACAAAACAGTTTTAATCGTACCTTTTATAAAAATAATGCAAGAGAACCTGCCCCAACGGTAGGTTTTCTTGTGTCTACAGTAAATTTAAGGTATAATTTAGTTATGGCTACTAAAGAAGAGCTTCGAAATCTCTTGAAAATCGATGAAAAAAAAGTAAGAATTTCAGAAATACAAAGGGAAATGCAAAATCCCGCTTTTTGGCATGATCAAAATAAATCAAAATCTTTAACCCAGAAAATGTCTAATTTACAAAAAATCATCAATGAATATGAAAAAGCCCAGACGCCAGAGGAATTGCATAAATTGGAGCTCGAGGCAACCCTAGCTGGTCAATATGATTTTAATAATGCGATTCTTTCGCTTCACGCCGGCGCCGGCGGGACCGAAGCCCAAGACTGGGCGGAGATGCTTTTACGGATGTTTGAACGGTTTGCCGAAAGACGCGGGTTTGGCTATCAAATATTAGAAATTTCACCCGGCGAAGAAGCGGGGATAAAATCAGCGACTTTAAAAATATCCGGGAGCTATGCTTATGGTTTTTTAAAATCCGAAGCTGGTGTCCATCGCTTAGTAAGAATCAGCCCCTTTGATGCAGATAAAGCCCGTCATACTAGTTTTGCCTTAGTCGAAGTTATTCCCGAAATAGAACAAGCAGAAATCAATGTTGACGAAAAGGATTTACGAATAGATGTTTACCGCTCTCGCGGTCATGGAGGTCAGGGAGTAAACACAACGGATTCGGCGGTCCGTATCACCCATACTCCGACTGGCATTGTCGTGGCGGTTCAAAATGAACGCTCACAGCTTCAAAATAAAAATACTGCCTTAAAGATTTTACAATCAAAACTTTTAGCATTAAAATTGAAAGAGCAAAAAGAAGAAACCAATAAAATTCGGGGCGAGCATATGGCAGCCGCTTGGGGTAACCAAATTCGTTCATATGTTTTGCATCCCTATAAACAAGTTAAAGATCACCGCACAGAAGTTATTTCAAATAATCCAGAAGAAGTCTTAAATGGCAATTTAGACCAATTCATAGAAAGCTTTTTAAAGTCCGCCATAGGCGGATCAGCCTCTGGCTGAAAAGGAGAATAATTTAATGGGAACTTTTGGCAAAGCAAAACAGCTCTGGGATTTACAAAAAAAAGCCAGAGCGATTCAAAAAGAATTAAAAGAGACCGAAGTTGAAGCTAAGGCAGCCGAAGGAAAAGTTATCGTTGTTTTTAATGGTGAGCAACATATTCAATCAGTCGAAATCGCCGAAGAAATGCTTTCTCCGGAAAAAAAAAGGGATCTTGAAAAAGCCCTCCAGCAAGCAATTGCCGAGGCGGTCTCGCGCGTCCAAGCTTACGCGGCCGACAAGATGAAGGCAATCGCCGGCGATCTTAACATCCCAGGGATGTAAATACAATCAAAAGTTGGTTATTAGTATGACAAATGTAATTTTATATGGGATTTTATCAGTTATACCATTAATTTTCGGTGCTATTGTTGGTTATAAATTCGCCATAAAAGAAAAAATCATCGGCGGCATCGCCGCCTTTGGCGCCGGAGCGATGATTGCCGTTTTGACCTTCGGGTTAATGGAAGAATCGTTCAAACTTGGCGGGTTTGATAATTCGATTATCGGTTTTGTCGTTGGTGGAATTCTTTTCGTGATTGGGGATTTGATCATTATAAAGATAGGCGGTCGAGGTCACAAACGTTCTTATGACGTTGAAAGCTCGTCGGGATGGGGGATAGTTTTGGGAGCAGCGCTTGATGGGATCCCGGAATCAATCGCCTTGGGATTAGGGTTATTATTGAACCGTAACCTTGGGATTTTAGTGCTGGTCGGAATATTTTTGTCAAACCTTCCCGAAGCGATTTCCTCGGCTTATGATCTTAAAGTTATCAGAAAGTCATTTCGAGAAACTTTATTCACGTGGATTATCGTCGCCTTGGCCAGTTTGATATTCGTAATTTTAGGTTACACCTTGTTTTCAACTCTCTCATCTCACTTAATGGCCACCTTTGAGTCGTTAGCGGCGGGAGCAATTCTGGCGATGCTTGCCTCAACAATGATGCCTGAAGCTTACAAAGAAAGTGGTGCTTGGGCCTCGCTGGCGACTGTCTCTGGATTTCTGGTAATATTTATTTTGTCGAAGGCGGGCGCATGAGGCTGATCGTTGGTTTGGGAAATCCGGGAAAGCAATATGAAAAAAATCGTCACAATGTCGGTTTTTTAATTTTAAATAAAATCGCCGAAAAAAAAGAGATAGTTTTTCGTCTTGAACCACACTACGAATCGCGTTTTGCCGAGATGGGGGATTTAAAACACCTGCCTGCCGGCAAGGCAGGTCGGACAAAGCTTGTCGAGCCGCAGACATTTATGAATGAATCTGGCCGGGCGGTTGGAAAGTGCAAAGATTATTGGAAAATCGATAGTGAAGATATTTGGGTGATCCACGACGATGTTGATTTAGAATTTGGTAAAATAAGAATTTCTCTAGGCGGTTCGTCAGCGGGCCATAAAGGAGTCCAATCAATTATCGAAACGATAGGGGAGAGCTTCTGGCGAATTCGTATCGGGGTGGGAAAGTCTGACCAAGTCGCCACCGATGATTGGGTATTAAAAAATTTAACTAAGGACGAAGCAAAGAATTACGAATTGGTAATTGACAATGTGGCCGATCTTGTGCTAGAATTTTTAGACAAAGGCATTAAAGAAGAAACAATTAATATTGTGGAAGCCCCGCCTTGGCGGGGCGCAAATACCACGAAAGGATTCAAGTGGGCACACAAAAACCAGTCGTAATCGGCGAAGAAACCGAAGAAATAGTCGGCGGGCCAATGGCCGAGCATCACGGAAAGAAAAAAGAAAAAGAAAAAAAGAAAAAAGTCGAAGAAGAAATTAAAGCCAAGAAATTTCAGAAAGAAAAGACCAAGGCTGCCGATGAAATAGAAGAAAAAGAAGAAGCAAAGACAGAGGAAAAAGCCGAAGAAAAAGAAGCGCCAAAGAAAAAAGTTAAAGTCGGCAAGGCGCACGCCCGTTCTAAAAGATATCAAGCAGTTAATGCGCTCATTGATCATGCCAAAAAATATAATTTGGTTGAAGCCTTGGATTTAGTCAAAAAAACTTCTCTTACGAAGTTTGACGGCAATGTTGAAGTTCATATTAGATTGTTATCAAAAATCGGCAAACCAGAAATTCTTCGAGGAATGCTAAAATATCCCCATTCAACTGGAAAATCTGTCAAAATCGTTATTTTAGATGAAAAGCGTGCTTCTGAAATTGAAAAGCGAGGTAAGGCTGAAGCTGATATCTACATTACAACACCGGAAATGATGCCGAAGATTGCCAAACTGGCCAAGATATTAGGGCCGAAAGGGAAAATGCCCAATCCAAAATCAGGTACTATCAACGCGAATCCGGAAAAAGTCAAAGCCGAGCTTGAGGGTGGTCAAGTCGAATACAAATCCGATCAATATGGAAATATCCATCAAATCATTGGCAAAGTTTCGGCTGATTCAAAAAAGCTCGAGGAAAATTTTAACGCCCTAATGTATGTGATTCCGAAAGAAAGGATAATATCCATCACAATTTGTGCCACCATGGGCCCGGGGATGAAAGTGCAAAGTTGACAATATAAATAAAATATATTATAGTTGTAACGTAGTAATGTTAGAATATTAGTGCCGTAGAAAATAGGCCCCTCGACAAGCTCGGGGTGAACTAATAAGACCTATCGAGGCAAAATTAAGTACGAAGAAATAAGAAGTCGTATTGAATAATTGTCTCACACGGTGGTGAGATTTTTTTAATCTATTTCATCGTCAGATGAAGAGATTAATCCCGAGCGAAGTCGAGGGATAATAGCAAGCAAACAACATGAAACTTACAAGAACCCAAAAAGAACAATTAGTTGAAAAAGCAGTTAAGGATTTGGATCAAGCAAAATCCGTCATTCTGGTAAATTACAAAGGTTTAAAAGTTAATGAAATCCAAGAACTAAAGAAAAAATTACGAGAGCAGGGGATCGGTTTTCAGGTTATCAAAAACACTTTATTTAAAATCGCCTTAAAGAAAGAGGGGATTAGCTTTGACGAAAAACTGCTCGATCAACCAGTGGCCATCGTCTGGGGCGCTCAAGATGAAGTTATTCCTGCCAAAGTAACTTTTGAATTCAAGAAAAAGGCAGAAAAATTAGAAATTATTGGAGGATTGATCAATCGTGATTTTGCTGACGTAAGCTTAATTAAGCAATTAGCCGCTCTTCCCGGTCGAGATGAGCTTTATGCCAGACTTGTTGGTAGCCTCAATGCACCAATGCATCGCCTGGTCAACGCCCTACAAGGCAATTTACGATCATTGGTATACATTTTAGAACAATACAGAGCACAAAAAGTATAAATAATAATCAAAAGAAAGGAACAATATGGCAGATGAAGATGTAAAAAAAGAAGAAAAAAAGGCGGAAAAAGAAGCGGAAGCGGAAGCGAAATTAGAAAAAGAATCCAGCGAAGAAGAAGCTGGTTCAAACGCTGACGAAGAAGCACAACCAGAAGCTGTTGCTGAAGAAGCAACTCAAACTTCCGAAGAAACCCCAGCCGAAGTCGAAGCAGTTAATGTCGATAGCGAAACCGCTAAAGAAGCAACCAAAGAAGCTTCAAAGGAAGAAGCAAAAGAAGAGAAGTCTGAAGAGAAAAAAGCCGCTCCGACGTCTGACGAGTCGGAGTCCCGACCAGAAAGCGTCGGGAAAGAGAAAAAAGAGGTCAAGAAGCCAGAGCCAACTGGTAAACCTGCCTTGCCGACAGGCAGATTCAAGGATCTGATTAAGGAAATTGAAGGCTTGACCACAATCGAATTGGCAGAATTAGTTAAAGCTCTTGAGGAGCGCTTTGGCGTCTCTGCGGCGGCGCCGGTTGTGGCCGCTCCGATCTCGGGCGCCGCAGGTGTTGATGCTGCTCCCGAAGAGGAAGAAAAGGCCATCTACACCGTTGTTTTGACTGACTCTGGTGCCCAAAAAATCGCCGTCATTAAGGCTCTTCGCGAGATTAACCAGGAATTAGGTCTTAAAGAAGCCAAAGACATCGCCGATGCTCCGCCAAAAGAAATCTTAAAAGAGGTGCCCAAAGAAAAAGCTGAAGAAGCCAAGAAAAAGCTCGAAACCGCTGGCGCCAAGGTTGAATTAAAATAAAAATTATGATAAAATAATAAGCTGTCTATCGGCCCAAATAAACTGTTGCAAGTAGAGCTTGCGATATCAAGATTCTTTTAAAGGTTTGTTTTCTTCCATCTTCTAGGGGTGAAAACAAACCGGCAAAACCCCAAGATTATTCGAGGGGTTTTTGCGTTTGAGTTGACAAACCGTCCATGGTACTATATAATTGATGTTACTCTTGGTTCTCGGACCAAGGAAGGGGGTAAGAAGATGCTGATTTGCTCGATAGCCAAAGGGCGAGGGCAAACGGCAGATCCTCCAATCCCAGGTCGAAGCAACCACTCAGACGACATGCCCAGCGGGCTAGCAGCCCTTGTTGCTCGCGACGAGGAGTTGTCTAGCAAGATCAACTCTCGACGAGCAAAGCTGGCCTCTCTGGGGGAAGAATACCTCGAGAAGCAGCACTCACGGATGCAGTCAATCCGTTCGCCCCAGGGCACACCGCTTCTTGTCCAGGCCATCGAGAGGGCGATGAACACACTACTTCGTCGGATGGCAAGGCTCGAGCAGGTAGTCAGAGAGCTAGAGAGCGAGCGGGAACAGCTGGGCTGGAGACTGTCTGCCGAACGTCGGCGTGGCCGAGACTCACCTGAGAACCTCTAGGCCATGCCAGGTCGTACCGAGGCCGCCATAGTCCGAGAATTGGCGGCCTCATTCTTGAAATAAGCCCCAAAATGAAATTTAAAGTTATCAAAAAATTGCCTAAAAATTTAGGTCGCGTTGGTTTTATTGAAACCTTCCATGGCAGGGTTAAAACCCCAGTTTTTATGCCTTGCGCCACGGTTGGTGCGGTCAAGGGGATCTCATCCGAAGAACTGAAATCAATCGGCTATGAGATGATTTTGGCTAATACTTATCACTTGTACTTACGGCCAGGCGAAAAAGCAATCAACAAGATGGGCGGACTGCATTGTTTTATGAATTGGGATAGGCCAATTCTAACGGACTCCGGTGGCTATCAAGTTTTCTCGCTCGGGCGAAATTTCCGAGACTATTCGGAAGAAATTCAAAAGGCCTCTCTTGTTAACGTGAAAAATGATGGCGCTTGGTTTAAATCGCACCTTGATGGCTCAAAACACTTTTTTTCACCGGAGAAGGTGATTGAGATTCAAAAAGATCTAGGTAGTGATATCATCATGGTTTTAGATGAATGTACCGAATATCCAGCTACCAGGAAACGTGCCCAGGACTCAATGAAAATGACTCACGCTTGGGCGAAACGATCAATCAACTATTGGCAGCGCTTTGGTAGCAGGAAACAGGCAATTTTCGGCATTATCCAAGGTTCGGTTTATAACAAGTTACGCCAAGAATCAATAAAATATATTTCTTCATTAGGCTTCGATGGAATAGCGGTTGGCGGGGTTTCGGTAGGCGAGGGAAAATCTAATATGTATAAAGTAATCCGAGCCGTTGGACCGTTATTGCCCAAAGATAAACCCCATTATTTAATGGGAGTAGGGGAGCCCGAAGACATTATTTTCGCTGTAAAATACGGTTTTGATATGTTCGATTGCGTTTTACCGACCAGGCTCGGCCGCCACGGCACAGTCTGGGTAACTAAAAATTGGGCTAAATTTAATAAGATTGATCTTAGAAAATCAGAATATGCTCAAGATAAACAGCCCATTATGAAAGGATGCGAATGCTATACTTGCAAAAATGGTTACTCCCGGGCCTATATTGGTCATTTAATTAAAAATAACGAGATGTTGGGCATGCGCCTGGCCTCTTTGCATAACTTATGGTTATTAAATAAACTAATAGAGACAATAAGATCAAATATTAAATGAATTTAATACTTAAAATACCGAAATATAGTATTGAACCATCGATAATGCTATAATAATGATTGAGAGCAAAAGTAGCGCATCAGGTATATTGCGTTAATTTTAGAAATCAAGGAGGTATAGATGAATGCTCCAGGAAGGAGAGAAAGAGTTCCGATTCCCGCACCAGGCGAAGAAGAAGCCCAAGCTGGGGGAGAACAACCAGCCTCAACAGGACTAGCTGGACCAGAGCAACGAGCTCCAACGCCTCCACAGGCAGCGGATCAAGAAATTGTAACATCGCCAGTGCCTCCATCAATCGAGGCTTCGGTAGCGCCGACGAAAATAGATACCGCCGCCCCCGCTGCCCCAATAGATCTTCAAACTGTTTCTGAAGGAGGACTTCCCAATGGACCAAAGGAGGCTTCAGCGCTAATCCGAGGGTTAAACGCCGGTCTTGAGAAGGGGCCTGAATCAGGCAAGAGGCAAGAATAAATTATCGCATTGTAGCATTGTATAAAAGGAGGAGGGTTGGATAGCGGTCTTGTAAACATTTTGATAAGCGCAGCCTTTATTATCGTTGTTTTGATGATTTTGTATCTCATAAATTTGATTTATCGCTCAAATAAGGTAAGGCACGAACTCCAAAGGGTGAAAAACTTAAGAGTTTTTGAGGTCAGCATCCCCAAGCAGGTAACACAGGCTCAAACCAAGCCCAATGAACCACCAAAAGACTTTCGGGAAGTAATGTCTGTGGCTGATCAATTCTTCTCGTCGCTCTCTCAACTTTACGAAAAAAGTCTGGCCAAAAGTATATACCAGATCAATACCCAAATTTCTCTAGAAATCGTCGCCATCGAAGGTAGAATCGAGTTCTATTGTGTCTGTCCTCAAGAGATTGAGACAATTGTCGAAAAACAGATTAATTCGTTCTGGCCAACCGCCCATGTCAAGAAAACTCTTTTTCCGGATATTTTTCAGGCTGAAAATGTCCAAATGGCTGTTTGCAATTTTCGCTTGAGTAAGAAATTTGTTTTACCGATTAAAACCTATAAATATCTTGAAGCCGATCCGTTAAATGCCATGACCAATGCGCTCTCGAAATTATCTTCTGGTTCAGCCACCGCCGTTCAAATAATCGTTAAACCGATTAGTGATGATTGGCGCCGGGCAGTCGGGATAGCCGCTTTCAAAGTCCAAGAAGGTAAGTCAGTTGAAGCCCAAAAATGGTATATGAAAGTGACTAATTTTATTTTTGAACTGCTCACTGGAGTTTTTCATGGGGCTCGTAGCAATAATCCGAATAAAAACCTTGCCGGTGACATTAAGCAGCCAGTGCAACTGACGCCAATGCAGGAGCAAACCATGAAGTTCCTAAATGAGAAAGCCTCCAAGACCGGTTTAGCCACAAATATCAGAATTGTCACCGTTGCACCAACCGCCGAAGAGGCGACCTTGAACCTGAAAAATATCACCACCGCCTTTGGCCAATATTCCACACCAGAGCTTAATGGTTTTAAGGCCCAAATGACCGGCGATCGCGCTATCAAGGATTACATTTTGCGACGCTTTATCGGTAAAGGTATGATTTTAAATTCTGAAGAACTAGCTTCGATCTTTCATTTCCCGAGTCATTATGTTGAAACACCTAATATTGAGTGGATGATGGCTAAAGAGATGCCGCCGCCAACGAATTTACCCCAAGACGGCACAGTTTTGGGGGAAAGTATTTATCGCGGCGAGAAAAAACCCGTTAGAATTCGTCTTGATGACCGCCGCCGCCACATCTTTATGATTGGTAAAACTGGTGTTGGTAAAACAACGCTTTATACTAACATGATCGAACAAGACATGACTGAAGGCCGTGGCTGCTGTTTTATTGATCCTTTAGGTGATGCAATTGAAGATTTACTTGGAAAAGTGCCAGAAAATAGATTAAACGACGTAATTTTATTTGATCCTTCGGATATAAATTATCCAATGGGCTTAAATTTGCTCGAATGGCATACCCCAGACGAGAAAGACTTTTTAATTCAAGAAGCAATTCAAATCTTTTATAAATTATTCGACCCAGGCCAAACCGGCATTGTTGGTCCGCAGTGGGAACACTGGTTTCGCAATGCCGCCTTGACTATTATGGCCCAACCTGGTGGCGGGACCTTAATCGATGTCCCACGAATTTTTACTGATGATACTTTCCGCAGTCGTTTGCTCGGCTACGTTCAGGACCCGATTGTTAAAGCTTTTTGGGAACAACAGTTGGCAAAAACCGCTGATTTCCACAAGTCGGAAATGTATAATTATTTTATTTCCAAATTTGGCCGGTTCACGACCAATGAATTAATGCGTAACATTATTGGTCAGAAGAAGTCAGCTTTTAATCTAAGGCAGGCGATGGATGAAGGTAAAATTCTTTTAATTAACCTAAGCAAGGGCAAAATTGGCGAAGTCAACTCAAATCTTTTAGGCATGATTTTGGTCAGTAAAATTCAAATGGCTGCTTTTTCACGAGCAGATACGCCGGAAGATAACCGCAAAGACTTTTATTTATTTGTTGACGAGTTCCAAAACTTTACCACTGATTCATTCGCGACGATTTTATCAGAAGCAAGAAAATATCGTCTCAATTTAGCGGTGGCTAACCAATATATTGCCCAACTGACCGAAAAGATCCGCGATGCTGTTATTGGCAACGTCGGCACAATGATTTGTTATCGCATCGGTGCGGCTGACGCAGAATTTATGGTCAAAGAATTTCCTGGGGCTTCAATCGATGATTTAGCAAACTTAGACAAGTTTAATACTTATACAAAATTGTTAATTGATGGAACCCCCTCTAAACCATTTAGTATGAAGAACCTTAAATCAGCCATTCCTTCATCAGCAGAAATTCGTGAAAAAGCGAGAACCCTTTCACGGAAACTCGCCAGATCAAAAGCCGAAGTTGATGCGGAAATTAAGGAAGGGATTATGGCGATGTCTCGGCCAGAAGTGCCCCCGCCAGCTGGCGTCAATGAACCAATTAAGAAATTTTAATTGTCAAAACACTCAAAATGTGGTACAATGCGAAAAGCATCTTCTAAGAATAATGGAAGGCTTAAAACAAAGATTAAAATCTGCTACCGCAGATCCGCGGTTAGCGGAGAAAGGTAACAATGCAACCATCAGACAGGAGCTTAAAAGAACTCAAAAATCTCTTAGATGAGGCAGAAAGTAAAGTCGCTGCCGCTAAAAGAATCTTATTTGAACAAGTCTATAAGGAGCAAGCGCAAATCCTAGATCATGACGAAGATCTCGGTCCGAATACGATTGTTGAGGGAGTTTTTGATGGCGAAGAAATGATTGACGGCAGCGGCAAAAAATATCCTGTTCCACCAAATTATGCCTCAAAATCGAAACTTGTCCCAGGCGATAAACTAAAATTAACAATCGCTTCCGATGGAACTTTTATTTTCAAACAAATTGGCCCAATTGATCGCAAAAGAATTATCGGTACATTAACTGAACATAGTGGTCGATGGCAAGTTGACTCTGGGGGCAAGAAATACAATGTTTTACAAGCTTCAGTCACTTATTTTCATGCCAAATCAGGAGATGAGGTCACGATTATTATTCCTAAAGTAGGGGAGAGTGAGTGGGCAGCCTTAGAAAATTGTCTGGCAAGAAAAGATAAAAAGGTAAAGGATAAAATTTGACAGAAATATTTTCTGGCGTAATTTATAAAGTCATTTTTTACCTCATCTTAATTGGTGTGCCAATTATTATTATCGCTCTAGCCCTAAAGGCACGGCACAGAGCCCAAATGATGAGATGGTTTGCTGGTTTAAAATTTGTCACTTTAAGAATTTTAGTCCCCAAGAATAATGAAAAAACACCATTGGCGGCCGAGCAGATGTTTGCCGCTTTGCACGGCATTTTCCGCTCAGAAAATAAATTTCAGGATTTTTTATCGTTTGAAATTGCCTCGCGTGAAAAATATATTCATTTTTATGCCCACATACCGGTACAGTTAAAGGAATTTGTCGAAGGTCAAATTTATTCGCAGTATCCAACCGCTGAGATTTCCGAAGTCGACGATTACACAATCGAGGAGAAGGAAAACATCCAGTCAAGAAGAATAAAATTTGTTGGGACAGAACTTCGGCCGACGAACCTAGATGTTTATCCAATTAAGACTTTTCTTAATTTCGACGTCGATCCTTTAGCGGGGTTGACGGGTGTCTTCTCAAGCGTTGCCAAGGGAGAGGAAATCTGGGCGCAGATTTTAATTAAACCAGTCGGCGATGATTGGCAATTAAAAAGCCAAAGTCATGTCAGGGGCATGAAAATGGGAGTGATAGGAAAGGGAGGATTCTTCAAGGGTGCCCTTTCAGTCATCTTTAAATTTATAAACGATATGTTTTTTTCCGTTTTAGTTGAACCCAGAGATGAGCCAACAAGCCGGGCCATAACTCGAGCACTTAAAAAAGAAGAAGCAAAACTGCCTGGCACAGTCGAGGAGGGTTTAAAGGGCGTAGAGCTTAAATCAACCAAGCTTGGTTTCGAGTCCAAAATAAGAATCCTTGCTTTGGCGCACGATGAGAATGTCGCCAGAACAAAACTCGCAGCGGTTGTTGCTGCTTTTAAACAATATAATATTCTTAACCTAAACGGTTTTCAGGCGGGTCCAATAGAAGTAGGATTAGATTTCTATGACAAATACCGCTGGCGAGTTTTTCTAGAGCCGGGTTATGTTTTAAATATTGAAGAATTGGCCTCTATTTACCACCTGCCGAATGTTTCGGTGGAAACGCCAAGCATTGTTTGGGCTGGCTCTAAAAAAGGAGAACCGCCAGCAGACCTACCCATTGAAGAAAATGTTGAAGATTATCAATTAACAGTTTTTGCCCAAACCGACTATCGTCATGTGATGCATAAATTTGGTATCAAAATGCCTGATAGACGTTATCACATGTATGCAATTGGTAAAACTGGTACTGGCAAATCAACAATGCTTGAAAATATGATTATTGACGATATGCGCGAGGGCAGGGGCATTGCGGTGGTTGATGCGCATGGAGATTTAATCAAGCATCTTTTAAATTATGTCCCGGATGATCGTGTCCAAGATGTAGTTGTATTCTCGCCAGCCGACCGACTCTATCCAATCGGATTTAATCTTTTGGAAAATGTTGACCCGGATTTAAAAAATATCGTTGCCTCGGGCGTGGTGGGAATTTTTAAAAAAATTTTTGGCGAGTCCTGGGGTCCAAGATTAGAATATATTTTGAGAAATACCTTGCTGGCTTTGCTTGATTATCCCAATGCGACGATGCTTGGGGTGACAAAGATTTTAGTTGATCAAGACTTTCGTAACCGCGTTGTTGATAAAATCCAAGACCCGGTTATTAAAGAATTCTTTGTTAGCGAATACGAAAAGTATGATCAAAAATTTCGCACTGAAGCGATTGCGCCAATTCAAAATAAAGTTGGTCAGTTTCTTTCCTCATCGACCATTCGCAATATTATCGGTCAGCCGAAATCGACCATCAATATCGAAGATATTATGAATAATGGCAAAATCTTATTTTTAGATTTATCCATTGGCGAAATCGGCGAAGACGCTTCCGCGCTTTTGGGTGCCATGATGATTACCAAAATCCAATTGGCCGCCATGAGAAGAGCCGTCTTGCCGGAGGAAGAGCGCCGCGATTTTTATCTTTATGTCGACGAGTTTCAAAACTTTGCCACCGAATCATTTGCGGTTATTTTGTCTGAAGCCCGTAAATACCATCTTAATTTGGTAATGACCAATCAATATATTGAGCAGGTGGCTGAAGAAGTCATGGCTGCTGTTTTTGGCAATGTCGGCACTTTAATTAGTTTTCGAGTCGGGGCGCCCGATGCGGCAGCATTAAAACAAGAAGTTGCGCCAGTTTTTGAGGAAGTTGATTTAGTTAATTTAGATAATTATCACATTTATGTCAAAATGTCGATTGATGGTGTAACGTCCCCAGCGTTTTCAGCAACAACTTTACCGCCAGAAGCGCTGCCAAATAATAATCGCGAAAGAGTCCTCCAGCATTCGCGGGAGAATTATTCCCGGCGCCGGGAATATGTCGAAGAAAAGATTTCCACCTTGGCGGGAATGCCGAAACTTGATGAAATATTAACAAAAGCGCAAAAAAATAAAATACCCAAGCTACCGTCAAAAATAGGGGAGACGTATTATCGAGAGCTACAGGCGACTGGTGATGAACGTTGGTATTTTGGGGGGGGAACTGAAGATCAGCCTCTGACCGAAGAAACAGTCCAAGAAAAAATGAGTAAATTTGAAGAGGAATATAAAGAGAGGGGAATTCCCGATTGGATGAAAGGCCGTCTTGAGGCGTTAGAACTAGAAAAGAATAAACCCATAGCCGTTGAGCAAGTTCCGGCAGAAAAAAAAGAAATTGATTATGATTTAGAAAACGATAAGTCCGTAATTTTAAAACATTTTGGAAAAGAAAATAATAAACCCTCCGAGCTAAATCGTCTTGAAGACGGCCAGATTGTTAAAATAAATTAAGCATACGCCAAGACGTTGCCACAAGCAAAAATTCCCTTCTCGGCGGGGGAGTGGTCAAAATTTTGTGTTTTCGCATTTTTTCGAAATTATTTTCGTATTAATCTTCCGATAGCCTGCCCAGGAAGAATCTGCGGAATAGAGAAAGTGGCAATTTTAATTTATTTTTCTTCCAAATAAAACGCTACTATTAAAGATCGGTTCGTACTCCTTACGTAAGGTCTCAGATACAATGCGACGCAAAAGAAATATTCTGCGACGAATAGTCACAGCTAAGGAATATAGCCTCGGGTCGCCCCGTTCAGTTCGCTATAAATCGCTCACTGCAAGCTCAGTTTACATCGGGCGAAGCGAGATGCTCAGGGGCATCCGCTCGGCTTCAAAATTATTAAATGCATTATCGCCTATTTCTTCATCGATGTACTGTTGCACTGTTGCACTATATAATAAATGTAAATTTACGCAAAATAGCGGCCATTTTACCGCTATTTTGTCATATCTACTATTATTATATTATACCTGTTAATTAGGCCTCTGGAAGCCTCTGGGACGTGACTTTTTCTCGTGCACGACTCAAGCGTCGTGTACTCCAGAGCTGCCAAGAGACTAATAAGGGCGAAGCATTAAAAATTGACGAATATGTGCCAATCGCAATGCCCAAAAGTAACGCGAGCATGAAATGTTTGAGCGTCTGGCCACCCAGCAAATATAATGCCAGCAGCACGATTAAAACAGTAAATGAAGTATTGAGCGAGCGATTTAATGTTTGGAGGATACTATTATTAACATTGGTCTCAAAATCAAGGGAAGGGGAGCGACGTAAGTTCTCTCTAATTCGGTCAAAAACGACGATCGTATCGTGGACCGAAAAACCCATAATTGTTAATAAAGCGGTGATAAAAAGAGAATCAATTTCGAAACCGAAGAAATGCCCAAAAATAGCAAAGGCCCCAGTGACAAAAACCAAATCGTGGATTAAAGCTAAAACTGCGCAAACGCCAAAACGCCACGAACTAGCTGGTTTTGGGACTTTTCGAAATGCAATTGAAATATAAATTATAATTGCAATTGAGGCTAAAACCACCGCGATTATCGCCTTTTTCTTTAAGTCTGAACTCACAGTTGGTCCGACTGTTTCCAATCGATTTTGCTTGTACTCCCCCACTTTTTTCAAGGCGTCTTCAAGGTTTTGCTGGCCAGTTTGATCAAGATTGCCTGTCCGAATAATAAAATCCGCGCCGGATTCTTGGACATTTGTATTTTTTATCCCTGCCTCATTTAGCCCATTTTGAACCTGTTCTTTTGAAGTAGTTTTACTATATTGAATGTCTAAAAGGGTGCCGCCTTTAAAATCAATTCCCATCGGCATCTTCCATAAGAATAAAGCAATAACCCCCGGCACAATTAAAACAAGCGAAATTAAATACCAAATTCTTCGTCTACCAATTATGTTCATAACGCTCCTGCGATATATCGGCGCATTCGGCGCCGTTATTTAACCACCAGTTTGTTTTCTAGGGCCGTGCCAATTCCCAATCGCAAAAAGGTGCGGGTGACCGTGATAGCGGTAAACATGGAAACTAAAATACCAATTGCCAGCGTCACGGCAAATCCTCTTACCAATCCGGTTGTGCCATAATATAAAATTAAACAAGTAATGAGCGATGAAAAGTTCGAGTCTCGAATTGATGACCAAGCGCGGCGGAATCCATCCTCAATTGCTAGCCCGATGGTTTTGCCCGCGGCTAATTCTTCTTTTGTTCGTTCGAAAATCAAAATATTGGCATCAACTGCCATGCCGACGGATAAAATAAAACCCGCAATTCCCGCCAAAGTCAAAGTTACGGGGATTAACTTAAATAAAGCCAGAACTACTAAGGAATAGATAAATAAAGCTAATGTTGCTAAAAGCCCTGGCACTTTATAATAAATAATCATAAAAAGGGCCACCAAAACCAATCCAACGATTCCAGCCATCAATGATTTTTTAACTGAATCAGACCCCAAAGTCGCGCCAATAGTACGTTGCTCTACTAGATTAATCGGCACTTTTAAAGCCCCAGCGTTTAGCTCAATCGCTAATTTTTTTGCCTCGTCAATCGTAAATTTACCAGTAATGACCGCCTGGCCATTCTCAATTACTGTTTGGACTGTTGGGGCGGAAATTATTTCATTATCGAGCTCAATGGCAATTGGTTTTTGAAGATTTCTCTGCGTTAAATCAGCGAAAATCTTTGAACCCTCGGCATCAAATTGAATTGCCACTTGCGGTTCGCCGGTATTTTTGTCAAACTGCACGTCCGCATGTTTTAAATTGGCACCCGTCAGTCCGGTTTCTTTCCATTGTTCAGCCGGGTTTTGTGATTCGGCGTTCGTAGCATTGTATTCCAAAAATATTAACTGGGCTGTCTTTCCGATGAGGCTAATTGCTTCATTGACGTCAGTGACGCCCGGCAATTCAACAATCACAGCATCTTTATTGCCTACTTTTGCCGACTGTATTACAGGTTCGGCTACGCCTAAAGCATTAATCCGCCTGTCGATCACATTAATCACCGACTGTTGGGCCGAAGCTTTATCTTTTTGCTCAACCTTTGAATCATCGAGCTCATAGACTAGATGCACCCCGCCTTGCAAGTCCAAGCCTTCGTGAATTTTAAGCACCTTTTGAAGGCTGCCAATAGAAATATCGGGGCCTGTCGGCCAAACAACCAAACCGGCTAAAAAAGCGATCAAGATAATTACTCCCAATACTATCCATAAATTGCGTCGCAAAATATTCTCCTAAAGGTATTTTTCTTTCCCCTGTTCTTTCAGTTTCTCGATCAGGTTTTTAACATCTTGAGATTTATTTTTGTTACAAACTAATGTTACATCAGGCGTATCCACAATGACAATATCCTCTAAACCAACAGTCGCTAAAAGCTTATCTTGAGCGTAGATTAAACAGTTTTTGTCATCATAGCCGATATGATTTCCTTGAGTCACTATGTGATCACCGCTTTTACTTGCCAAAAGGTCGTAAAGTGTTGACCATGAGCCAATGTCAGACCAACCAAGATCGGCCGGGACGACCGCGATTTTTTCAACGCGCTCAGCAATAGCCGTATCAATCGGTTCTTTGGGCATACTTTTATAAACTTTATCGATTATCCTTTGCGAACCTTGCTGGCCAACCACCCGTAAGATTTCCTTCATGTTTTTGTAAATATCCGGGGCGTGTTTTTCATACATCTCAATCAGTTTATCGGCCCGCCAAACAAAATAACTGGCGTTCCATAGATACTTACCGGAAGCTAAATACTTTTTGGCCGTATCTTCGTTAGGTTTTTCGACAAATTCTTCTACTGCATGGAGTTTTGAATCGTCAAATTTTCGTCCGACCTTGATATAACCTAAACCGGTATCGGGACGTGTTGGTTTAACACCGACGGTTGTAAAATATTCCGGATTTTTTTTGGTAAAGCCAAACGCAGATTTAATCGCTTCTTTAAAGTTAGTGACATTATTTACCACATGATCAGAGGCAATCGTAATGACGATCGCCTGCGGATCGCGTTTAAAAATTGTTACCGCCGCCAGAGCTATGGCCGGCGCCGTGTTCTTACCTTCCGGTTCAACGATATAGTTTTCCCGGTGAATATTGGGTAGTTGCTCTTCGCAGTACTTTAATATTGGCCTAACCAAAGAAACATAAATATTTTCTTTAGGTACGAGGCCTTTGACTCTTTCAAAAGTTTCTTGGATCAGAGACCTTTCACTTGAAAAACGATGGAGCTGTTTTGGTAAGTTAGTTCTCGACATCGGCCAAAGTCTCGTCCCCGATCCCCCGGCCATAATCACCACATAATTTTCATTCATAGTTCGATTATACGCAGATTTTCAGGTTAGGTCAAGGATTAAAAATAAACGGCCGGGCAGGAACAAGTCCCACCCGGCCAGATGCATCACGTGGATGGCTCATGCTGGTAGCTCGATACCGAACTCTTCAGCCCAACGCTGACAGAGCTGGATGGTCTTCTCCACCGAGTTGCCGCGGTAGTGGCTTGGGTCGGCCAGGATCGCCCGTTCCCTCTCGCTAAACTGCTCGAGAAATGACTGGAGGGTCGGATCAGCCCGCACGAGGCTCTCGAGCGAGACGTCCTCGTCGCGTGCGCGGAGCGCCAGCGTTTGGACGACTTCATGGGCGCTGGGGTGCCCATGCTCACGCAGGATCTGCTGAAGAGGCTCCGAGGCGATGTAGCCGAGCGAGATCATCATATTCCGGAGCATCTTGTCCCGGTGGACGGTCAGACCGTCGAGGATCTCGGTCAGCTTCTTGACTTGGTAGCAGACGTATGCGGGTGTCTCGGGGTAGGTGCGGGCCGAGGCAGAGTTCGTCAGATCGCGCTCGAAGAGACTGATCTGGTCGAGGAACGGCAGGATCAGACGGCTCACGACGATCTTCCAGATGCTCTTGATGCGCTCGGAAAGCTGGGGATTCCGCTTGTGCGGCGCCGCCGAAGAAGTTGATGTCCCCGGTTCGAGGATCTCATCAACCTCGGTCATCTGGAGTATCCGGAAGTTGTCAGCGAGGTTCGCCATGATGCCGCTTACGATTGTCAGTTCAGTCAGGAACCGAATGGTCGGTTCGGGCGGCGGGATCTGGGTCGAACACTCCGCTGGCTCTAGTCCGAGCTTTGCGAGCATGCGCCGCTCGAAGTCCTCGGGATCGTCGAAGAAGAGGCTGGCGGAATGGTTTCCGCCGATCATGCCCGAGAACTTGCCCGGCAGCTCGTCAGCGAGGCTACGGAGCTTGAGGATGCTTGAGCCCAGGCGGCTGGCAAACCAAGCCAGTTGTCGACCGAAGGTGGTCGGCAACGCATGTACGAGATGAGTCCGTCCGATCTGCGGGGTGCTTGCCTCGCGATACGCGAGACGAAGCAGTGCGGCCATGAGCTTGACGAGTCTCGGTTCGATCAGCTCCTTCTGAGCCACCCGGTAGAGCAGAGCTTCCCCGGTGCCGCGGATGTCGAAGCTGGTTGCGTTCCAGTGGACCATCGCTTTGGCCTCGGGGCCCACTCGTTTCTGGATACAGAGGATGACCGCCCGGATATCGTGGCCGCCGGCCTCTGCTTCCTCAACCTCGGCAACTTCTTCGGCGGTAATATCCGTTACCGCCCGGCGGATTTCCTCAGCGATTGAGAGATCGCAAAGGCCGAATTCGGCGACGGTGTCGGTCAAAGCCACCTCGCAAGCGAGCATCAGACGCAGCAGCGCTTCCGGGGCCAGGTACGAAGCGGTTTCCGCATCGTAGTACCGGTTACCCAGCGGAGAGACGACGCTGTAAGGTGGGAGCATCGTGTTTGCCATCTCAGAAAACCTTTCGTGTTGGATTGGCCTTGCCAGGCCACGCTTATCATAGCAAAAAAGTGCCGATCCGCAAGAGATAAAAATAAACACCTCACACTATTGAGGCGTTTAAAACAACGAGGCCGGGTGGGAGCAAGTCCCACCCGGCCGAAGAGGGCGTATGTGAACTGCGCGCTAGGCGGCGCGCTCGAGGATGCTGGCGTACGGTAGGAACGGGTCGACCCACTCATCGATCGGCCTGGCCTCGAAGACGTTCTGACCAAGCAGCCGGTTGCCAACCAGGCCGATGGCTTGCGCCATCATCCAGACGGACTGACGCGTTGCTTCTTCGATCTGCTGGTCAGTCACATACTGGTTGATGTAATGGAGCCAGTCCTTGCCGTGGTCTCTCATCGCTGCGTCCTTGGCAGCGTAGATGCCTATGGCTCGGAAGATCGCCCGCTGGATCTCCTTGTTCGCCGCGATGAGGTAGGTGACCGAGCCGATGGTCACGGCAATCATCAGGCGGTTCTCGTCCACGGTGCACGCGAAGTCGGTGGGCAAGATGAAGCCGTGAACCACCATCCCTTCGAGCTTGCCGTCCGGGTTGATGATGCCGACCGCTTCGCAGTAGCGGCGCTGGTGATGAGCTATGGTCACCAGCGTTGCCAGCCACGCTGCGAAATTCTGGTCAGTCAGATGCATGGCTTGCTGAGCCTCGAAGGCAGTGATGGCCTTATCCCCCGCCGGGTTGAACTTCGTGTCGAAAGTGATGGCCGGCTTCGCCATCATGTAACCCGGATTGGGAATCAGCTCAAGACCAGATTCGCGGAGCACAGCCAACATCTTGAGGTCTTCCAGGATGCCGGGGATGGCGCGGATCTGGTCGAGGCCAGCTACTGTCTCCTTGTAGGTCGCGAGTTGCTCGTAGAGATCTCCCTTGCCTGCAGCGATGAAGATCTTCTTGAAAGTGGAGCTGCCGAGCGGGAAGCCGAAACGGAAAATGCACTCGGCGTCGGCAATGTAGACGCGCAGCCGCCTGGCCTCGATCATGCGGTGGTACTCTTCGAGCGTGGCCACCGTGATCTTGCCTTTGATTCGTCGCGGCGTTTGCGCCAGCCGCATGACCACGATGTTGCTAAGATCGCCCCTGTCAAGCAACGTCTGGGTGTCCACGATCTGGCCGTCGGCGTCCATCATGCCGACGTAGGAACTCTGGATACCGGCGTTCGCCGCCTGTTCCCAGTAGTGGCCGGCAGTCATGGCCAGGACCAGGTCTTTCTGCGGGATCAACAGGGGTGGGATCTTGTCCTTGAGGTCGGCGACGGAGAAACGTCCGCTGGTGATCCAGGCGCCCAGGCCGAGCGACCTAAGCGCGGCCCGACGATAGATGCGGCCGGCCGGGGTGTTCCTGTTACGCGCCAAGTCCTTGACGCTGCCCATGCGTAATGCTCCTTGTCCGGATTAGAGATAACTACCGATACAGCCTACGAAAATCATATCAAAAAGGACTTACTTGGCAAGCCCTTTTAAAATGCTTATTCATGCTTATAAAGCAATCTTTTTTCGTATTAGTTCCGTAAACAAAATATTATAAATAGCCATAATGGTTTCGTCATGCGACATATTACCTTTAACATAATCCTCAATATCCTTCTTTTTAATACCGAATTTTCTGATGGTTTTTCCTTTATTTAAGATATGCTGCATTATTGGTTGAACCCGGTCAAAAGATTTTGCCACCAGCGCTTCTTTAGTTTTAAGTTCTTCATACTCTTTAAACAAACTCCAGAACTCTTTTTCTAAATCTTTCGGCAGTTTAGCAAAAAGCTTTTTCGCCGCTTTTTCTTCGCGCAATTTTTGGGATTTCTTCGCAACTTTATCAAAACTAAAAGTGTCACCGGCATAAATTTCCACAAGGTCGTGGATTAGAACTATTTTTAGAACGCGTTCAATGTCTAGTTTCGGCAGATCCTTCTCAAAAAGCATCACAAACATCGCCACATGCCAGGAATGTTCGGCATCGGTTTCCATCTGTTTTCGACCGGCGATGTGGATTATCCGTTCGATACGCTTCGCTTTATCGATTTCTTTCAAGAATTCGAGCAGCTTTTTAATTCGTAAATTCTTTTTTGATGATATTTTCGACTTCGGCAATGGCTACCTCTGGATGCCCCTCCGGATTTATAATCGAATATTGATAATTCTTTTCGTAGGTTATTTCACGCTTAGCTGTGGCAATACGCTCCAAAATATCTGTCTCCGGCACCTCTCCCCTACCCGGATCATTTTTGATGCGATTACGAATCAAAGCATCCAAATCACCCTCCTGCGGCGCATTATACTTAATAAAAATCGTCACTGGCTGATATTTTTCATGTATTTGCTCTACACCCTGAACATCCATTTCAATCAAAACATTTTTGCCGGCTGCCAAGGCATCATCAATTGGTTTTTTAGGGTAGCCAAAGAGCTCATTGTGCACTCGAGCATATTCTAAAAATTCATCATTCTTAATCATCTCCTCGAATTTCTCATGATAAATAAAGAAATGATCTTCCCCTGGAATTTCGTTCGGCCGCTGATCGCGGGTGGTGTATGAAACAACATGCACAAGTTCTGGATGCTTTTTTAAAACCTCAAACATAATTCGTTTCTTCCCCACCCCAGATTGTCCCGAAAGAATGAAAAGTTTACCTTTCATGTTTTTAGGATAGCATATTAAGATAATTTTGCCAAAATTTCTTTCAAATCATCTGGTAGCGAAATTTCAAGATTAATATCTTTGTGATCAAAAGGATTTTTGAACGAAAGTTTGTAAGCATGGAGAAACTGTCTAGATATACCAAGATCTTTTGATACTATTCGGCTATGCTTGATATTGTACACAGGATCGCCAATCACTGGGTGGCCAATTGATTTAAAATGCACGCGGATTTGATGCATCCGGCCGGTCTCCAAAGTCGCCTCGACCAGCGTCAGATCATAATTGTCGTATCGATATTGTTTTAAAACTCGATAATAGGTTTTTGCTTGGCGGTGTTTGCCAGGCTGAAAGTCAAAGTAAATGCTTTGAGAAACTTGCTTTCTTCGTGCATGCGGATCGCGACCGATAAAGCCAACAATTTCGCCTTCGCTCTTTTCGAGCTTACCAAAAACAAGGGCTTGATAAGATTTTTTAATTTCATGGCTTTGAAATAAAGCTTGCAGTTTCTCAAGCGCTTCAGGATTTTTGGCCAAAATAATCAACCCCGATGTATCTTTATCCAAACGATGAACAATTCCCGCTCGCTCCGGATCAGGCCAATTGAGATTTTTAATATTAGGATATTTATCCGATAACCAATCCGCTAGAGTCTTACCATGTTCTCCTGCTCCAGGATGCACCACCAAACCCGCAGGTTTTGCAACAATCAACAAATTATCATCTTCGTATAAAATATTCATGAATGCTCCAAAGCAGATTGAATTCTATCGGCTAGTCCTTGGGCGCCGAAGTTTTCAATCCTCACTCTTGGCAGCTCATATAAATTAGATGTTTCGTTTACCACGCCGATTTTTGTTGTTACGGCCGCCATATATCCCGCTTCTTTTACCAAGCTGATTGTTTCGTCATTGTATTTACCCGAAGGGTAACAAAAAGTATCCGCGCCTTCTTTCGAATCAAAAATCTGTTTACGTTGCTCATTGATGCTAATTTTGGATAAATCAGGGTGTCTCAAAGTATGCGCGCCAATTTCAAACCCCTCGTTTTGCAATTCATCAATTTGTTTTTGCGACATTCGGTTGTTCCGACCGACCAAATCACGGATGATAAAAAATGTCCCGATAAAGCCATATTTTTTTAAAATTGGCAAAGCTTCAGTATAAGCATCTCTATAGCCGTCATCAAAAGTAAGAATAATCGGTTTTTTCTTCTCAAAATATATTCGTGACAGTTCCTTTTTATCGGGATCAGCTAAATCTGCAAGTTTCATTGTCTCGTAGTCATGCTCTTTAAGATATCCCATCTGTCGATCAAGGTTCGTAGGCGAAACTGAAAGCTTTTGTCCTAATTCTGTTTCATTCCTCGCATTCCGGATGTAATGATACATCAAAATTGGAACTTCAAATTTTTCTATCCTCGGATACTCTGAACTTGGGCTAGTAGCAATAACAACCCCCGCCACAGTCTTATTTTTCCCCCGAATAATAAAGACACCGGTGATTGCCAGAGCTATTATCATCATCGCAAAAATTAGTAATAAATATTTTCGCATGGTTGGATCTATTATTTTACCATCTAAATTTATTCTTTTTTCTTCCCGGCTTTAGAGAGAAGAAAAATCATTCCGCCAAGCGAGAGTAGAAAAATGCCTATGCCGATTGGCGATCCCCAGCCGAGAATAACCATAGCGCTATCCATAATGACTCCCTTAGATTACTTTACAATAAAATCTAGATAAATTCCTCCGAGTAAAGCCAAACCAGAAGTAATAAAGATCCAGATAAAAATCCAACGTTCCGAGGAAATCTTTAAAGAATCAAAAATATATTTTAAAGCTGATTTATCCTCATCGGACATCCCTTGAATTTGTGGTAGTTTATCATCAAGGTGGAACTCCTCAACCGCCCTTTCGCGTTTGTTCGAAATTTGATAGCGATGAATAAAATAAACAACAAAACCGACGGTTCCAATATACCAAGCAAGTTTAGTCCAGAATTGGTCAACGCCGGTTAAAACAATAATTACTCGATAGGCAAAAGTGGCAATCATTCCAGACCAAAAATAAATTAAGCGCATGGGTTTTGAAGAGATCTTTGGTTGTTCAATATTGTCCTCCTTTATACTAATTCTATGCCATAATGTCTTTTTTTAAAAGCGAGGGGCGGCGCTGCCGCGCCGCCCCGAAGCTCTAACTGGCTCTAGGGCCCGCCTGGATTTTCCCAGCGGGTTTCGAGCCAGTAGTCGTAGTTTGCAAAGCGCTTCCAGGACCGGTGGGAGAACCTTACCCCCAGGTTTCCGGCCAAAAGCCCGAGCCAAAGCTTCCGGCCGAGGCTAAGACGATGGACGATGCTGGAAAGGCTGTAGGTTTGGTCGTAAGCCCAGCTAAGTAGCCGCAGCCGCTCCTCTGGGCTAAGATTCGGATGGACCACGGTCGGCCAGGCCCCGTCGTAGTGCTCGGGGTTGTAGTCGACCACGGCGTCGGCGACAATCGCCTTCTGGCGCGCCTGGGTTCCCGGCAGCGCGGCGGTCAAGGAGTACTGGATGCCCTCGAGCCGCTGTTCGATCGCCCACTCAACCGTCCGTTTGCCGCTCGCCTCGGTTGTCTGCTCGCCAGAATCGAGGATGAACGAACCGATGACGAACATCCCCAAATCCCGTACCAGCAGCTTGATCACCCGTTCGTACTCGGCCAGCGCCATTGACTTAACGCCCAGGAGCTGGAACGGGTTTTCGAAGCCGATATAGACGCCGACGCAGCCAGCGTCAGCCATCCATTGGGCGAGCATCTTGCCCCGGATGACCCTTAGGAGATTCTTAGCGGAAGTCTCGGTCATCCAGCGCCGGCCAGTGTTACGGTATAAAGGTAGAACGACATCCAGGGTGTGAGAGTCGTTCACGCCGAAAGAATCGGCGCAGTCGATGAAGAGGAGCGATGGAGGCAGCGAAGCGAGTTCCTGTTCGAGCGCTGCCTTGCCTTTCGGGCGCCATCGGCGATCAACGCTGCACCATTCACAGTTATTTCCGCAACCCGAGCTCGAACGGATGGTAGCCGGAAGGAAGTAGTCTCCGGCGCGGACGAGGTCAAGACGCGGGATGACTTCGTTCCATTCGTCCTTCCCAGCCGCGTAGACACCTCGGGAACGGCCGGCAACAATATCACCGAGGGCTTGAGCGAAAACCCGACGGGTCAGGTGGGTAGTGACGATTGTGCCGAAAGCTCTGACCATCTCGGCGATTTCGCCATCCATGGCCCGGCCCATCACATCGCGGCCGCCGGCAATGACCCGGTCCCCGTAGAGCCCGCGAATCATCCGCGCCAGCTTTTCCTGTCGGAGTCGTGAGGTTGTCAGTCCGGTTAACCCGTAGACATCAGCTTCGGGCAAAGTCTCTTTGGTCAGTGGCCCACGGACGAGCTCATCGTGGATGCTGACTTCCCAGTCAGGCGGCACCATCGCCGCCACCTCGAGCGCCGCCATCGGCGGCATCCATGGCTTAGCGAACTTCCGCCCAAGCCACCTGTTGATTGAAGGTGCGGCGAGACGTTGCGGCACTACCAGCAGGATCTTCATTGCCCTTCGTACCTCTTCTTATAGGCTACCGGCACACGCGCACTTCGCATTGGTAATTGCGGCAGCCGCGGCAGACTTCTTTCATCGAAGCCCACCCGCGATAGATTAGTCGGGTCGTGCGCGGGATATCCTTCCCAGGCTCGGGAGCGTAATCGCACCCGGCCGGGAAGAACTCTCGGATTCGCTCTTCTTTCTCAAGCCGGGCTATCATTTGCTCCCGCCTCCAGGAAGATTACTTTCTCGGTAAGAAAATAGTAGCAGATATAAGAATAACAATCAATCTCTAAAGGAGAACAATTTAATATGATAAATTGGGGTCTGGCCGCACTTTCTATTTATGCAGCTATTTCAAGATGAGAACCGTTTTGGTCTTTAGTAACCTCAATTTTTGTCGGGAATAGATCTTTGAGTTCTTGTAGGTGAGTGATGACTAATATTTTTTCAAAATCAGGGGCAATCGAATTAATCGCCGCCACCAAATCATCGCGGCCAGCGGCGTCGAGCATACCAAAGCCCTCATCTATTGCTAAGAATTTTAAATGCGTGCCAGCGCGTGAGGCCAAGAGTTTCGAAAGCGCGATTCTAATGGCAAAATTAATCCTAAATGCCTCCCCGCCAGAATACATTTCGTAATCGCGCGTGCCAAATTCATCGCGAATTTGAATCTCTAGAGTCTCAATCAGCTCCTCGGCATTTGCCTTTTTCTCTTTTTGGGTAATAAATCGAAGTGACATCCGATCGTCAGTAATTTTACCAAGTAAGACATTCGCTTCTTCTTCAATCGCGGCAAGTGATGTTTCAATAATCATTGCCTGTATTCCCTTTTTACCGAACGCTATGGCGAGCTCCTCGAAGCTCTGTTGCTCTAGGGCTAAATCTTTTTGCTCTTTCTCTTTCATTTTTAAATCGCTTGCATATTTTTCAATTTGTTTTAGCTCTTGTTCTAATTGGCCAAAACCAGCCTGAATATCAAGAATTTGTAAATCGAGCGCCTCGAGCTCGTTGTTCTTGGCCTGCCAAGCTAGATTTACCTTCTCAAGCTCCGGCTGTTTAGCGCTTAGAGCTTTACCGTCTTTTAAAATCACCTGCTCTTGTTTTTTTATTTTTTCGAGATTATAAGAAAGCTTCGCTAAATTTTCCCTCGCATTTTTCAGATCATTTTCCGCTAAATCGACTTTTTGTTTTGCTTCATAAATAATTCCTCTATCGCGCAATTTTAATTTGACCTTTTGATGCTCGGCGCTGCTATATCCTAGCATTTTGATTTCGCCAAGCAGCTTCTTTAGTTTTGGCTCCTGCGTTTGTTGAAAGTCTCTCTTAAGACGCGCAATAATTTCTTTTTGTTCTTTTTGGTTCATTGGCCGTAAGCATGTTGGGCAATTAGAAATCTTATGAATGCGGGCAATGTTATTATTTAAAGTACTTTTAATATGATCAAAAATTCGTAAATCTTCGGTTAGTTTTTGATACTCTTCTCTTTTTTCTTCCAGTCTTTCGTTTTGGACTTCAATCTTTTTCAAGCTTTCAAAATTATCTAAAATATTTTTTTTATTTTTAAGTGTCGTTGCGATTTTTTCGATTTCAAGCTCGACATTCTCTCTATCGGCCCCTGCTTGCGCTTTTTCTTCCTGTAGCTCCTGCCACTTTTGTCGTAAATTATCAAGTTTTTCGCTTGTTAAATCAAAAAGCTTTCGTTTTTCATCGAGCCCCATGAGTTCATGCTTAAGGGCATTTTTCTTTTTGGTTAAATTATTTAGAATTGTAATTTTTTCTTTGAGTGATTTTTCAACCTCGCCCTTTGCTGCAATTTGGTTTTGCAAATTTTCCAGATTAAAGGCGATCAATTTTATTTTATCCTCACTAATCCTGGCTTTTTCGCGCGCTTTGGCCGATAGCTCTTCGTAGTAGCCCAAATCCAAAACCTCGGACAAAATATCTTTTCTTTCCGAAGCAGTTTTACTCGTAAACTCGTCGGCGTGGCCCTGGCGTAAATAAGATGAATTGACGAAAATTTCGTAGGGGATTTTTAAGATTTTGATAATTTTTTCACTCGTTGCTTTAATCGTTGCTTCAGCAATCGACTTCCAATCCGCCTCATCAATAAGCAAAGTTCGAGAAGATCGCGCCTGAAATTCTAAGAAAGATTGACCGGTACGTTTTTTTATCTCCCTTTTCCTAAGTATTCGATAAAGGTTTTTTTCGTGCTCAAAAATTAATTCGACCCAGCAAACTTTCTCACCCTGGAAGATCAGGCTATCGTCAGAAACGGCTCGTGTTTTTCCCCAAATTGCCCAAGTGATAGCTTCTAAAATTGAGGACTTCCCTACTCCATTATCGCCAGAAAGCACCGCCAAATTGAAGCTATTGAAGTCGAGAGCTTTTGGCTCCCGGTAGGATAAAAAGTTATGCATTTGTAATTTTAATGGTATCATAGCGTTTCTTCGATCAATTTTTGCGCGGTTTTAATTAAATCCTGTTTGTGGGTTCTGCTAACCTTTTTTGAGTCTAAATATTTTTCTAAAATCCCAATTGTATCCAAGCTCGAAAGCTCGTCAGAAAAGCCATTCTTAATCTGCGTGCGTTCTCTTGATTTTATTTCTTTAATAATACCGGCGATAAAATTAGCCCGAGAAAGTTTTTCGCGGATTTTTGATTCGGAAATTTCTGCTTGTTTCTCTTCAGAGACTTCGACAATTATTTTTATGACCTTTTCATCAATATCATGCTTTTCGATTTGCTTGAAGATCGTTTCGGTTGGATTAGGATCAGTTTCGCCGATCTTGATTTTGATAGTTAAGAATTTTCTTGCTGGCGTTTTGATAAATTGCCAAGCAGTTTTAATTTTATGATCAGCCTGATTAAAATCAATCAAGACGAATCCCTTGTCTTCTTTTTCTTCACCAAAATCAATCCTCTCGATCGAGCCCGAGTAAATCACCGGCGGTTTTTCCGATAAAACCTGGAATTTATGCAAATGGCCAAGGGCCACATAGTTAAAACGACTGTGTTTTAAAGCTTCAATCGGCAGTAAAATATCCGAACCAATCATCACGGATCGCTCCGAGCCATAGGTAGCGCCTTCCAGGGTTGCATGGGCCAAGAGAATCGAAGGGATGGCTGGATCGATTTTAGCTGATAAAGTCTCGACTTTCTCCGATAAAACCCGGGAGAGTTTGGCCATCACTTTTTCCAAAGCTAATCGTTGGTCATCTTTAGAAATGAGTTGATTTCTAATATACCAGGGTAGTCCCGCAATTTGGATCGGACCTTTGTTTGTTTCAACCAATATAATTTCGTCAGAAGACAGCGTGTAGACATTGGGCACATCTAAAGTCTTATAAATCTCAAGCGTGTGGGCTTTGCCGAGGGCGCCAGGAAAGTCGTGATTGCCGACCAACATGACCACTGGAATATCAGATGAAGCAATCTCATAGATTTTGGAGGCAAAGGCTCTTTGATAGGTCGGCGATGGATCGCGGGTTTTAAAAGCATCGCCGGCGAAGACGACAAGATCAACCTTCTCTTTTTTGGCGATACCGATTAATGTATCCAAAGAGTTTAGAAAATCTCCAAGCCTCGAATTAAGCCCGGTTTCAGGATCAAATTTACCATAGTTTTCCATCCCCAAATGAACATCAGCAAAATGGATAACCTTCATAAAAATCCTCGAAAGTATTATATCACAGCGCGCCCGCTTCTGTCGCAATTAGCAAAAATATTGGCCAAAAGTCTTGACTGTATCTGCGGCAAGCCCCACCGCTTGCGGTAGATATTGACATAAGACTAATTATCTGCTATGCTATCTAGTTAGAATCTCGGTTCAAGGAGAGGAAGATGCCACCAGAAAAGGTTAAGGTCTTGCTTATCGGAGACAGTAGGGGCCAGGAGGATCTCATTTTGCTTCAGCACGCCGTCCAAGAACTGATGCAGCGGTCGCGGTCCGAAAGGATCGAATGCAAGTTTACTAGCGCATCAAGTTCGCCCGATGTAATCAGCTCGCGCATCGCGACTTACAGGCCTCATGTCGTTGCCTTCCAGTATAATCGGGGCAACGAACTGGACATCGCTACGGTAGCGATGTCCAGGGTCATCAACCCGCGAGGGGCGAAAGTCATCTTCCTCGAAGAACACCCAGCGCCGCACTACCTCCGCTTCAACGGCCTGGAGCTGAAGGGCGGGTCCCTCTCGTGAAGTGTCAGTTCGAGTGATCCTGTGGGGTGCTCAGATGAGCACCCCACAGAAACCATTTCTGACTTCGAATTCCTTCATACAAGAACTTTAAATCTCTTGACAAAAGATCAAATATCTGCTATAATACTTTTACCACGATAGAAGATGCAATGCGTGCATGCTAGTGCGACTATCAGAACAGGGTCCTGCTTGACGATTTAGGTTTTCCCCTCCTTGCCTACTTCGTCAGCAGGACCCTGTTTTTTTATCTAGATTTACCCTTTATTTAATGGCTTTTTTGATTTGTTCCTCGATCACCTTTTTAGTGCTGGCCCCAATGATTTGCTCCGCAACTTTACCCTTTTTAAATATCAAAATGTTCGGCAGACTCATCACCCCGTAACGAGAAGAAACTCCGGGATTTTTAACTACATCCATTTTCGCAAAACTGATCCTCCCCTTAGAATGATTCATCAACTCTTCCAAAATTGGTGTCACCCGATGACAGGCGTGGCACCACGGCGCCCCGAAACTGACTAAGGCGATTTCTTGATTGATAAATTCTTTGAAACTCTTTTCGTTTAGCTCTTTGAGTTTGCTGGGCACGCACCCCTCCTTTTAACAGTTGAAACCAATACAATTTCATATAAACCGAACATCACACCGACATAAAATAGATCACCAAGGAGAGTATTACGGAAAAACGGCAATCCCATTGTATAACATTGTATTAATCCTTGCCAAGTCTGTGGATAAAGTGCCAATTTTCCTGGCACAGCCCAAACAGCAAAATTGCTGATTAGAAAAAAGATTATTGAACCAAAAATACTTGCGCCTAAAACATTGGTAACGGTTTTGTGATTTTTGAGCCACAGCCCGATTAAACCAATTAAAGCAAACGAACCATAGACGGAAAGCATAATCCACGGATTATAAAAGCCAATAAAAAGATCACTAATGAGTAGAGCTGCCAGAGGAATTATCAGTGCATATTTTTTATTAAGATATGTTCCTCCAAACAAAGCCATGGCCGCAATTGGTGCAAAATTAGGCAGATGCGGTAGAATTCTAATAATTACCCCCGCGGCAATAAAAAAGTAAGCCATAGATTCTCCTTTTTAATAATAATGAATTTTTAAAAAGTTTCAAATTTCCAAGCTGTAGTATCTCCAGCTGCAACTTTTTGAGAAGAAGCGCCAACCATCGAATAGCTGCCATTATAGTAGAAAGCCCAATAATAGTTATCGTGGGTGCAAACCCCACTAATGCAAGTGACAAATGCTCCCAATTCTTCATACGTTTGATATTCAACATTAAAGCTGTTTTCTTGACCGGCTCGAAGAAGAATTGAAAAAGCGGTGTCATCACTTTCTAAATCGACTTTATAAGTTCCAACATTTTCAATTGCCACAGACGCTTGAGATACTGGCGTAGGCGTTGGTGTAGGAGTAGGAGTTGGTGTGGATGTTGGCGCAGACGTGGGAGTGGGCGTCGGCGTTAGTGTAGGTGTTGGCGTAGGGGTTGGTGTGGGAATTGAGGTAGGCGTTGCTTTTGTCGAGACCCCAGCGATTTTCTTGGGGGCTCCAGGCTGTTGATTCTCTTGTTTTGTTGACGCCGCTAACTCTTCAAACTTATTTTCTAGTAAGCTGATTTGTTTTTCAAATGCTTTTTGTTTTTGGTTTAAATTTTGGTTTTGATTTTTTAAGTCAAAAATTGTTAAGCCGCCGTAAATTAAGGCCAGGACTAATAACGATGCCAACAATAACCACAAATAGCTAATTATTTTTTTAAAACTTATTTTTTTTCGCATTTTTTCCTTTCTAATTTAAAAAATCCCTAGCTTCTTCGATCATTTTAATACTAAGGATTTTACCTTTTGCCTTTCGACCGAAGGACTTATTGCAAAAATTTAAAGTTTTCTGGCTATACAGTAGCGTGACTGCCCTCCCGACGTTACAGTCGGGACTCCGACTTATACGTCGGAGCGGAATTTCACCGGGATTTCCTTTAAATTTAGGTTGAATTGTTAAAGCAAATTACTCAAACTTTTCAAAGCGCCATTCGATTTTTTCGGCATTCTTGGTTTTGTATTGGTCTGCTCCGACTGGCGCGAGCTTGCCGTCAACGTAGAACATCCAGAAAGTATCGGCTTGGTTTGCAGTACCGTCGATAGAGGCAACAAAAGAACCCATTGATGATTCTTGAATCTCAACCTTATGTGTCTCTTGCAAGATAGCTAAGGCAGTTTTGCCTTCCTGACCATCATATGAAACAGTCTTGACTGTTACGGGCGTAGCCTGGGACTCAAGACCAGCAACCGCCTTATTGGTTTTATTATTTTCCGCTACCGGACCAACGAGAATTCCAACCAACCCCAAGATCACTAATAAAATAACGACCGAAATAATACTTGCTAAATTCCAAGACGTTTTGTTGTTTTGCATTTCACTCCTTTTTAATAATCAATTTATAGTCTGTACCCAAAGTAAAATGCCAAAGAATTTTTGTCAAGTTGTCAACTTGCCTGCCCCGCATATGGCGCTCATGTGTGACCCCGCTAAACGGGGTAAACAGGAAGCCATTGTGTCGGGGTGGATAAAGTCAATATTCAATACCCCTTCTAGCGATAATTCCTTTGTCAAAGGGATGCTTGACATTTTTCATTTCAGTCACAAGGTGGGCGAGCTTTTTGAGCCTCGGATGAGCGTGGCGGCCGGTTAAGATGATTTCCGACTTCCGACTGCCATTCGCCGTTAATATCGATATTGCCTCATTGACGTCGATTAACCCAAAACCAATGGCGACATTGATTTCGTCGAGGATAATCAGATCGTGTTTGCCTTTTTCAATAAGTTCGCGGGATCGATCAAAGGCCTTTTTGGCGGCTTTTTCATGCTCTTCTTTAGCAAGTTTGTCGCCCATGATTTTATAGTAACCAATGCCGAAAGATTCAATTAGTATGGGCAGGCGATATTTTTTGATCGCCCGATGCTCGCTGGAATCGGCTTTTTTCATAAACTGGACAATCGCCACTTTTTTGCCAGCACCAATCGCTCTGAGTGCCGATCCCAAAGCCGCCGTGGTCTTCCCCTTCCCATCGCCAGTATAAATTTGGATGAGATTTTTTACCCTCATTTTATGAGCACTTACTATATCCACACAGATTACATTTGAGACACCCTTCGCTTAATTCAAGCATTCCCCCGCATTCAGGACAAGCTGGCGCCTCACCAATATCAGCCACTGAAGCTTTGTTTCGCGGCTGAAATAAACCATTAGCAATATCGGTTGTGATGCTTGAATCAACTTTTGTCAATTTTGGCTGGGATGCTGTTTCGAATTCCAAATCCAATTTTGCCTGATCTTTTGCCAGATGTTTTTCTAAAATTTGAGCAATGGCATCGGGTAGCGATAAAATCATTTTGCCTTCTTCAGACCAAGTCGGCGTGGGACCACGAATCCCTTTTAGTTGATCAATAATTTCTTGAGGATCAATACCCGAGCGCAAAGAAAGACTAATAAGTCGACAAATCGCTTCGGCTTTAGCCGCGAAAAACCCGCCAGCCTTACCTAAGTGAGAGAAGATCTCAAACGGCTGGCCTTTTTCATCATCATTGATGGTAACAAAAAGCTTTCCGTAGGCAGTTTTAATCCTATAGGTTGAGCCATGAATGACGTCTGGCCTTTCCCGGGGAGAGATTTTAATTCCCGAGGCGACAATCGTTTGCGTCGTGGCCGGTGTTAGTTCCTCTTTTGCTTTTTCGCCGGTTGTTAAAACCTGATACGCGCGCGAACCATCGCGATAGACGGTGATACCTTTACAATTTAATCTATAGGCTAATAAATAAGCCTTTCGGACATCATCCTCGGTCGCCGAATTCGGAAAGTTGATTGTTTTGGAAATAGCGCCGTCAGTGTGTTTTTGAAAAGCGGCTTGCATTCTAACATGCCATTGGGGGTCTATATCGCCAGCGACCTTAAATACCTTTTTAATATCGTCTGGGATATTATCGATATCTTGGACGTTTCCTTTTTGGGAAATTTTGCGCATTAAATCGTCGCTATAAAACGCGCGTTCTTTTGCCACCCGGACAAAGTGGTCATTGACTTCAGGTAACGCATCGTTATCCATCACGGTTTTGGTGTATGCAAGGGCGAAGAACGGCTCAATGCCCGACGAACAGCTGCCGAGAATGCTTAAGGTGCCGGTTGGATTACACGAGGTCGTGGCCGCATTGTGCATTTTGGGGGCACTCTTTTTATCCCAAACGCTTCCCTTGAAGTTAGGAAATTCGCCCCGGGTTTTAGCAAGTTTGGCTGATTCTTCGTGCGACCTTTTTTCAATAAAACCCATAACTTTTTCGGCCATGGTAATCCCCTCTTCTGAATCGTAGGCAATGCCGAGATCGTAAAGCATATCCGCAAAGCCCATCACCGTGATACCGGTTTTACGATTTTTGAGGGTCATCTCTTTAATTTCGGGGATAGGATATTTATTGACATCAATGACATTATCCATAAAATGAACGACCACCGGCATAATTTTTTCGAGCTTTTCCCAGTCAACCTTGTATTTATCGCCCCCTAAGGGGCCCCCTTCGGGGCCAACTTTCTTGACAAATTTTTTAAGATTTATCGCGCCTAAATTACATGATTCGTATGGCAAGAGCGGTTGCTCACCACAAGGATTTGTTGCTTCGAATTCGCCGGCCTGCGGTGTTGGATTTTTTTCGTTTATTTTGTCTAAGAAAATCACGCCCGGCTCGCCATTACGCCAAGCGCCAGCAACGATTTTGTCAAAGACATCCTTGGCCTTAAGTTTGCCGGTAACCGTCTTATCACGCGGGTTAATCAACTCGTATTCTTGATCTTTTTCGAGTGCCTTCATGAACTCTTTTGTCAAGGCAACGGAAATATTGAAATTGCTCAAGGTGCCATCTTTTTCTTTATAGTTAATAAATTCTAAAATATCGGGATGATCAACTCTTAAAATTCCCATATTGGCGCCCCGTCTTGTTCCGCCTTGCTTAATACACTCGGTCGTATCGTTATACATCTGTAAAAAACCAGTCGGTCCCGAAGAAATTCCGCCAGTTGTACCAACGACATCGTTTTTGGGTCTAAGCCTCGAAAAAGAGAAACCTGTCCCACCGCCAGATTTATGGATTAATCCCATATCCATCTGGGTTTTTAAGATGGAGTGCATGTCATCTTCGATCGGCAAGACAAAGCAGGCCGCCAACTGGCCTAGCTTTGTTCCCGCTCCAGTAAAGGTAGGACTATTTGGTAGAAATTCTAACCGCGCCATCATTTCATAGAATTGATTTTCGAGTTCAATAATTTGCTCCCCGGTTTCGCCGTAGAATGCTTCAGCCTGCGCAACATGATAGGCAATCCGCCTTAACATATCTTCCGGCGTCTCGATTGGCTGGCGGTTACGGTCTTTAACTAAATATCTTTTTTCAATCACTTTTAAAGCATTATCTGAAAACTCTAATTTTAAAAGAGGAGGTTGAGGACGTTTTTTAGTTATTTCCGAAAAGAGATCCTTTTCATCGACAGAAAGTTGAATTTTTTCAAGCTTTATAATTTCCGAAGACACTAAACCTCCTTTTTAAGATTATTCTGCCAAATCAAGCATAACATAAGAGCAGGGTTGTCCGACGATTATTAAATGTCGGACTCCGACCAGATGCGTCGGAGAGAACAAAAACAAACATCAGAATAGGAAGGGCGAAATGAATCCTAATGTTTGTTATTGTTTTTTCCGCTAAACGCGGATCCGCGGTAGCGGAGTTTTTGAAATTACTTGTTTATGTTAATTTTATTTAATAAAATTTTTTATTTTAATTTTACTAAATTAAACCTGATTATTTTTCGAAGAAAACCTGATCATTTTAATTTACGACGAATGAATGCAGGTACTTCTAATTCATCTTCTAAATTTTCCTGAGTCTCAGTCGGCATTGGCTCTGGCTCGGCGAGCGGTTCGGCTGGTTTAGTAATACTCATTCTTTCCAAGCCCGACCGGGGACGCTTATCAGTATCGAAACCACTCGCAATAACCGTAATTTTTATTTCGCCAGACATTGCCTCATCAATAATTGCGCCGAAGATAATATTCGCGTCAGGATCAGCCGCCTCAGTGATAGCCTTTGCTGCCTCATCAATTTCATACATACCCATATCCGTACCACCAGTTATATTAAATAAAATTCCTTTAGCGCCGTCAATTGATAACTCCAACAAGGGAGAGTCTATCGCCGCCCGCGCCGCTTCAATGGCTCGATTATCGCCAGAGGCGCGACCAATTCCCATTAGTGCTGAACCTGCATCAGCCATAATAGTGCGAACATCGGCAAAGTCAACATTAATAATACCGTGCAGGGTGATCAAATCAGAAATGCCCTGAACGCCTTGTCGAAGTACGTCATCAACGATTCCGAACGCGTCAAATAAAGACGTTTTTTTATCGATAATTTGCAGTAATCGATCGTTGGGAATAGTAATCAAAGTATCTACCTTATCACGCAACTCTTCGATGCCAAGCTCGGCCACTTTCATTCTTCGCTGGCCCTCAAAGGTAAATGGTTTTGTCACCACGCCAACCGTTAGCGCGCCGAGTTCTTTAGCGATTGAAGCGACCATCGGCCCCGCGCCAGTGCCAGTACCGCCACCCGAGCCATAGGTCACAAAAACCATGTCTGAACCCTTCAGTGCTTCGTAGACTTCATCTTTATTTTCCTCAATTGATTTCCGGCCTAATTCAACATCTGAGCCAGCGCCGAGCCCTCGAGTTGTTTCTTTGCCAATTTGAATTTTAATTGGCGCTTGATTATGAACGAGGGCTTGGGCATCGGTATTGACCGCGATGAATTCAACACCTTTTAATTTATGAGCAATCATCCGATTAACAGCATTGCCACCTGATCCTCCGATACCGATTACTCTGATTGTGGCAAAAGTTTCTATGTCAGAAGCCTTTTCCATTAAATCTCCTCTGATTGGTTGGGATACAAATAATGCGAAGAATGAAATATAATGCTATAAATATAATGCAATTAAAATAATTTTTAGGGCAAAAACTGTTTGAGAAAGCTTTTTGCTTTTTCCAAGAACGGACCGGACATTTTAGATACGCCCAAACCACCGTTTTTCGCATGCTCAAACGCGTAAAGCATTAAACCGACACTTGTAGCATACACAGCATCGGATAGCTTGTCAACAAACCCCCCCATCTCATAAATCTGCCCCCCAAGCATTGCTGGCAGTCTAAGCTCATCCTTTGTGGCTTCAACTAGATCTTCTAACTTAGAGCCACCGCCTGTCAAGACCACTCCGGCTGGCAGCATCCCATCTTTGCCAATACTCTTGAGCTCCTGACGGACTAAAGCAAAAATTTCCCCTAATCTTGCCTGAACAATTTCGGAAACATATTTTCGCTCGACTCGTTGATCAGAACCAGCTTCAAATTGGGAAAGCGAAATAATTTCTGACTCGCGGATTTTATCCGGTATTGCTCCGGCAAATTTGGTTTTTATTTTTTCTGCAGTCTCAACCGAGGTTCTAAGCCCAATGGCTAAATCGTTAGTGATATGGGACGACCCGATTGGAATGACCGCTGCATGTAAAATATCACCTTCTTCAAAAACAATCAACGAAGTTGTCCCGCCGCCAATGTCAAGTAGCATTACGCCGATTTCTTTTTGTTTTTTCGAAATCATGCTAGAAGCAAGCGCCAAAGGTGAAAATACGAGGTCATCAATATTTAAACCAGCCTGATAAACACATTTTGTCAGGTTTTTGATTGCCGAGCTTGAGGCGCCAATTACTAAAGCCTCAACCTCTAAACGGATTCCCGTCATTCCCACCGGATCATCAATTTTTTCCTGGCCATCGACAGTATATGAACGAGGAATAACATGCAGAATTTCCCTATTTGGGGGTAGGGCCACGGTTCTCGCGGCTGTCATCACCCGTTCTACATCAGAAGGCGAAATTTCACCATCAGCCCGGGCAACTGCCACAACGCCCTTGGAGATTGTCGTGGTAATATGGGAGCCAGAAATTCCGACGACCGCTGATCTTATTTGAATGGCGGAAATTCCTTCCAATTTGTCTAAAGCTTCAGAGATTGCGGAAACTGTATCTTCAATGTCGGTGACAACTCCTTTACGAACACCATTATTGGGTACTTTAATGAAACCGGTGACATTAATCATTCCCTCATCAATATGACCGCAGGTTGCTGCCACTTTCGTTGAACCGACATCTAAACCAACATAAAGATTTTCCTTTGGCATATACTAATCAACCCTCCTAGAGTCAATCTAATAACCAGTCTTCGCTTAAAGGATCTTGATTTTATAATAACAAAATTAATGATGTTTGCCAACGAGATGATTTAATGAATGATTAATTAGAACGGCCAAGTCCTTATTTATATCTGTCATTTCAGGACAAATTATGATATCGCCCAAACAAATCTCGCCCCCTTTCGGTATGTTTTTTTTATTTTTCCAGATGGGAAAACTTAAAACATCTGTTGCTTGATCCACCTGGCGATATTTCTTATTCAAGCTTTTAATATTTTCTTTCGAGGTAAATTCAATATTTAAGGCCGAGCTAGGATTGATTCTATGAACCTTAATAAAGTCATCAACCGTCGTTTTGATCAAGCTACGATATTTAGAAGGGATATTAACAAGATTAATTTTCATATTTTCGGTTGTCGGTAGTCGTTAAGCAGTTAGCTTGTTAAGCGATTAGCTTATTTGGAAAGTTCTTCTTTAACAATGTTCGAGACCATAGCGCCGTCAGCTTTTCCTTTAAACTCGTTCATTACGGGTCCCATGACTTTACCCATATCTTGAGCTCCGGAAGCCTGAGTTTTCTCAATAATTTCTTTTACTTTAGCGCGAATTTCTGAAGGAGAAACTTGCTCTGGTAAATATTTTTCTAAAATAGCAATTTCTCTTTCTTCTTTTTGGGCCAACTCTCCTCGTCCGCCTTTCCGATACATTTCGACGGAATCTTTACGCGACTTGATTTCTTTTTGAGCCACTTGCAGGATATCAGCATCTTGGGGTTCTTTTTCTGTCGCATGCTTGACAATTTGCCAATTATGAATCGCACTTTTAAGCAGCCGAAGCGTCGAAATTGTCGTTTCCTCTTTCGATTTTACGGCGGCAACGAGATCGTTATCGATTTGCTCAATTAACATTTTACCTCTTCTTCAAAAAATGTCTTAATAGCCTCTTTTTATTTTTCTACGGGTTGCTTTACGACGAGCTGATTCGCGAATTTGCTCACGGGTAAGCTCTTTGGAGCGAAAACGTCTTTTTTTAATTTCGGTTAAAATTCCGCTTTGTTGTACTTCACGAAAAAATTTTCGAAGCATAACTTCGAAAGGCTCTCCTCTGTCATTGTATCCGCGCGATTGTCCCGCATTGTAATTTTGTCCTCTGTCCAACGTTCGTCACCTACCCTTCGTAAAAACGTCAATAGTCTGCTGACCACCGACTACAGCAATAATATCATATCTTTATGTATTAGTAAATAAGCGCAGTCGCCGGTAGTCGGTTATCGGTTAGCCTAATTTGCCCCCTCCCATCAAATGCAAATGTATGTGATCGACGATTTGACCACCGTGAGCACCGGTGTTGATGATAATTCTATAACCGGTTTTAGCAATTCCTTTCTCTTTAGCCAGTTTTTGAGCCACGAAGATCATTTTACCAACCAATTCGGTATCTTTAGATTTTAAATCATTGACCGATCCGATATGTTTCTTAGGCACAATTAAAATATGCACCGGGGCTTTCGGGTTAATATCATCAAACGCCACCATGTTCTCATCTTCGTATTGAATCTTACTTGGCAACTTTTTCGCCGCAATTTTACAGAAAATACAGCCGTTGGCCATCTAGATTTCTCCTTTCCTCTTCAAGTATTTAATCCAATTTTCTTTAACCCATTTCTTTTCCAATTGTAGCAGTTCTTTCAGGCCCCGATCAACCAATTCTCGGCGGACTACCCCGCCCTGATGAGGGTAGCGGTGGAACTGATCAAGAGGGCTGCAAAACCCGTGCGCATAATGGGTTAATTCGTGGGCCAAAACCGCATCTACAACAAATTCAGGGATCTCGGGATTTGTAAAATGACCGTTAACGGTGATGATAGTATTAGGATTTTCCTTACGGCGGCCAAGCTTAATTGAGCCAAGCCTCGTTCTCGTCGGCCTGCCAAATTTAACAAAAACATTATTGGCAATTACCACATCTGGAAAGTATCTTTGCCAAATCGCTGCTAATCTTTCTTTTAACCATCGATGGTCACGTTCCATATAATGCATAAATACGCATAAATTATTTATCCTATAAAAAATCTAATCCCGGTAAGTACTCCCCCAGAAATCAGGGCGACGGTAAAATTATCATCAATACCAAAGATCGAGAAAAGATCAGTTAAGGCCGCGGTGAGCGCCCCGATTATAATAAACCAAAACGGCATGCCCAAAGAAATACCCACCAAAGAACCGAAAAATAAAGAGTAGGCAAAGTAAGCCAAAAATCCTTCAAGCGATCTTTCTCGGAGAATAAATCTTTTAGTGTATTGCGCCCCAAAAAACTTAACTGCTAAATCGCCAAATACTATAAAGAATATGGCTAAGATCGCGATGTCTTGATCAAAAAGAAGAATTGACAAAAAGCAAGCAACAATAAAGTATGTCAAAGACGAAAAGGCGCTTCTTTCCTTCTCTTTAAATATTCCTTTAAAAGAAAAGAAAAATAAATTTACTCCGCTACTTGCTAAGCGAGCAAGGTCAACTGCAATTAGAATAATCCCGAGAATTCCTAAAATATAAAGAATAATTTGTTTTGAAGCGTAAAGATAAATAATCGGTATCAGTATCGCTAAAGGTCGAGCAATCGTCCGCCAGTGAAGTAGTTGCTTTTTGGTTATGTCTTTGAGATGAACAATATTTTCTTTACGAATAATCGAGATATTGATAATAAAAATGTAGACGAATATTAATATCACAAGCCCAATATAAAACCACATATTAGGATGGGTGATGATCAATTTAATCAAAATTAACCATAAAAGCGGGATTAAACTCAAGCCCATCACATCGCCCTTATTGACGATATAAAGAAGGCTTAGGGTAACAATCGCCAGGGCCGTAAATTCCTGCCAGGGAAAGGCAATAACAGAAAATATTTTGTAAGAAAGAAAAAAGAATAAACTCATTAGTACCGCTGTGCCCTGGCCGCCGCGGAAACCTAAATAGAAAGGAAAAACGTGACCTAAAAAAGCGGCGAGGGCGGCAAGAAGGTAAAAAGGTTCTCGGACGCCTAATTTGTAGGCGATCCACATCGCCAGAAGTCCCTTACCTAAATCATAAATTGCTGTCACCACAGCCGGTGCCAAACCAATATTTTTGAAAACATTAGTTGCCCCGGCATTCTTAGTGCCAATCTGGCGGATATCAATTCCCCGAGAAAGTTTGACAATAATCCAGGCGGGATTGATTGATCCCAAAATATAACCAACAATAATTGATAAAAACATTATTACTGATGTCATCTTGATTCAATTATACTATACTTCTTTGTTTTTAGGGTCGTGGTAGTATTTTCGATTTTTTAAATTCTTGGGTAAAAAATCGAGTTTCCGATGAAATTCCGCCTCATCCGTCCATTTATAACCTTTGCCATAGCCTAAATCCTTCATCAACTTGGTTGCGGCATTGCGCAAATGTAAGGGCACTGGCTCAAGTCGCTTTTCGTCAATATCACTTAGGGCATCTATTAGACCATTATAGCTCGCGCGAGATTTAGGAGCGGATGCTAGATAAGTAGCGCCTTGGGCTAAAATAATCCCTGCTTCGGGCATTCCAACCATGTGGACAGCTTGCATTGTTGCTGTGGCAAGCACTAGGGCTGTCGGAGCAGCGTTAGAGACGTCTTCAGAGGCAAAAATAACCATTCTTCGGGCAATAAAAACTGGATCTTCGCCGGCTTTTATCATTCGTGCCAACCAGTAAAGCGCAGCATCGGGATCAGACCCTCGCATAGATTTAATAAAGGCGGAAATTGTATCATAGTGCCAATCCCCCTTCTTATCATAATAAATCGCCTTCTTTTGAATAGCTTCTTCAGCAATTTTTAAGGTAATATGTTTGGCTGTAAAGGCAGCTAATTCCAAAGCATTAATGGCGGTTCTTACATCGCCGTTTGCTTTTCGGATGATAAAATCCAATGCTTCTTGATCAAATCTATTCTTTGGAAAGTAATGTAACGCCCGTCTGATTAGTATTTTTATTTCCTTATCGGAAAGAGGATTTAGGACGAAAACCTGCGAGCGAGAAATTAGAGGGGCGTTAACTTCGAAGGCTGGATTTTCGGTGGTCGCGCCAACGAGAATTATAATACCTCTTTCCACAAAAGGTAAAAAAGCGTCCTGCTGGGCCTTATTGAAGCGATGGATTTCGTCAACAAAGAGAATTGTCCGGGTTTTGTTGAATTTTAACCTATTCCCGGCTTCCTTGGTGATCCGGCGAATATCCGCCACCCCAGCAGTCACCGCCGAAAACTCCTCAAAATGGGATTTTGTGTAATGAGCGATTAAACGCGCCAAGGTTGTTTTTCCGCATCCCGGCGGTCCCCAAAGAATAATAGAAGCCATTTTACCACCAAGGAGCATTTTTCTTAAAGGTTTGCCCTTACCAATAATGTGTTCTTGACCAACAAACTCCTCTAACCGTTTTGGCCGCATCTTATCAGCCAGGGGTGCGAAACCAGAAACTACCTCTTGATAATCTTTTTCAAACAAATCTTCTTTTTTCATAACACTCGCATTTTACCATAGCAAGCGGAAATTAAAAAACGACCTCTCGCGGTCGTAGCATGCTTTTTTTAACATCATAAACTATCTCCCTAAAAGAAAAATGGCTTCTTATGGGATAATCAAATATTAGTCTACCTTGTAAACAGCGTCGTCTTCGCGAACTTTATCAGAGACTTTAATACCGACAACATCGCCCTTTTTGGCGTCTTTAACATCTTCGTGGTTGATTTGAATCGAATCGACAGTTTGATTGATGTCGGTGGTGTGGCCCTTAATTTTTACCTTATCGCCAACTGCTAGCTTATCTTTAAGCTTCACAATGCCCACACCAAGCTTTGAGTAATAGTGTTCAACACAACCGACGCATTTACCTTCTTCTTTTTCGGCCTTTTTCTCCGTCTTTTTACCTTTGGCGGGTTTTTCTTCGCATTTTCCGCAAGACAATTTAATCACCTCCCTTCTTTTCTTAATTATATCTTTAATATTTAGTAACTACAAGTTGGATGATTTTCTAAGAAAGCTCGATAGATAAAAACTGCCATTTGATCACGAGTAACCTGTAAATCAGGTCTGTAAGTATTATCCCAGTAACCCTTTACAATATTGTTTGATACTAAAAATTCAATATATTTATATGCCCAAAAATCAGTTGAAACATCATTAAAGGTTGGTGTTTCAGGTCCGTCAGGAACATTGGCATCGCCACAAACAAAAGCTCTAGCAATAAAAACAGCCATTTGGTCTCGAGAGACAATCGTTTCAGGGCGATATCCATCAAAATATCCTTGGACAATATTTTTTGCTTTACAAAATTCGATATATTTATATGCCCAATAATCCCTAGGTACGTCAGGAAAACTCGGAGTCATAGGCCCATCAGGAACGTTAGCATCGCCATCCGCAACAGCTCTAGCAATAAATACTGCCATTTGAGCGCGGGTAACAGGTTCAGTAGGACGATATGTATCACCGTACCCGCTAACAATATTAACGTTATATAAGGCCTCAATTTCTCCATAAGCCCAGTATCCAACAGGCACATCGGTGAAGATGGAGATATTATTTACAGTTAGATTGGTTTTTTGAGGATCAGCCGAAAGGGGCGGGCTGGCATTATCAGTAGCAGTAAAAGTAATATCAGAATAAATTCGTGAAAGATCATTTTTATTAGTTCCTGCTGAACGATAATCGGGTTGGCAAGCTATTTTTATACTTGCGGGATTGCCAGCAGTATTTTCTGATATTTGGCAAAATGGGGGCAAATTAGAAGCTGATAATGTGACGATATCGCCCGGATTGTCGTCGTGGGCCGTGACGGTGAATTCTAATATTTGACCTTCATCAACACTTTGATTGTCAATGGCATCGATCTCTGGTTTGACATTAACAACTTCTGGGGGTGTAGTGGCGCATTTTTGTTCAGAATACTGAGTTTCGTTTGGTGTGGCCGCGGAATCGCGGGCTTTAACAGTGTAGCAATATTCAGTGTTAGCTGTAAGATTCGTATCGGAAAATGTGGCTTCAGATTGCCATGGCTTATCATTAAATTGATATTGCACTGGTGGAGAGTCTGTATCCGTGGCGGTTGTCGCTTCCATCGAAATCATGTGACTATCAATCGCATATGGCACGGTTTTCCAAGTCATTGGGTTAGGATCAGGCGGAGTGGTGTCGGGATTCCACGTAAGTTGGATATTTGATTGCTCGGCAGACAAATTACCACTGTCAGTTAGTCTTAAGGTAATAGATGTTGTGCCAGAATAACCATCTTTTGGAACAAAAGTTAAAGTATCATTAGCTGAATTTTCTCCTTGAATTTCTTTAATTGCGTTTGAGTCATATTGACTGACAGTCCAATTTAAGCTCGCGCTTGTATCTTCAATATCGTGCTCATAGGTTGTTAAAGTCATTACAATATTTTGATTAAAATTAGCCGCCGGAGGATTTGGCACGGGTGGGCTAATCCAAGGAGGATCGTTAATTTGAAAAATAAATTCATCATAAGTAAGATCGTTGTCTGCTGTCAGGGTGTGCTCGAATACGCCATCACCGTCGTTATCAACCTGGAGAGTCACTCCGTCCTCACCCCGGGAAAGAGCATCCCAGTCAACATCGTACTGGTGGATTGAACTTCTGGATGTTGGGATGTCTACCGCAGTAAAAACATTGAACTCTTCTTGCTCGGCTGAAACCGCTGCGAGGCTATATCCACCATCTTCGGTTCCTGCCATTTCATAATGATATGGGTCATCTGGCGAAATTATTAAGACAGTGTCATTGGAGTATGTTGAATTTGGAATTTCCTCTTTCACCTCACCACCTACCAAACCAGTGACTCGTCCTTGAGAATCGTAAACTCTCAACTCGCCAGGACTACCCAGGTGTGCCAAATTGAAGTCGTTTATATCTATTGGTATATGAGGTTCCTCGACGCGCTCCGGGGCGAAATAGGCCGAATTTTCCTCGAAGAAGGTGGTAGATAACATCTTAAGCATTACCACTATTGGGTCGGTGCCAATCTGTATTCCGGCTGGCCAGCCTGTTGCACGGATATTCATTACATCAGAGCCGTGAACGACGAAACCTTCGAAAAAGTCCTCTCCATAAAAGCGTAACTCAGAAGACCGAGGTTCATAATTTGGGAAAAGGCGAGAGAAGAAAGAAGGAACGTGACTGGGAAATGGAGAAGCGTAAATCTCTCCAACTCCTGATGGTAATAAGTCCCACCATATTACCAGCGGTTTTGGGCCGGAATGGGCATCGAGTATGAAGAAAGAATAATAGCCGGTAAAACCGCCGGAGGATACTCCAATTCTTGAAACCATGTAAATGTCTTCGCCATTTGCCGTGTCAACCCAATTATATGACACGGTCATTCTGGCATATGGTTCTGTGACGGGTAGTGAACTAGGGACATGTGTAACTTCCACAGTTTTATTTAGCGGTTTAACAAGAACCTCGGCCCTGTCAGCCCCTGTGGCTCCTTGGTCATCTTTCACCGTCAATGAAACATTATAAGTTTTAGGTTCATCCATCGCTCCCCTGAACCGATGTGTAACGATTTTCCCTTCCGCTGTGAACCCATCTCCAAAATCCCATAGGTATTGGACAATTGTTCCATCGGGATCAAAGGAAGCTGAGGCATCAAAAGTAACCACGTCACCGGAATAGAAAGGGCTTTCTGGTGACCAAGTAAAGGAAGCTACAGGGGGCTGGTTTGGACCCGTTGTGGTTACGCTAGTAATATTGGAAAACCCAGACCAGTTTGGCACCTCATCGGCTGTTTTTAGGGCGAGGTAATAAGTAGTGCTTGATAAGAGCCCAGTAACGGCGAAAGTCTCGGGAGTGCCAGCCATTTTGGGAGCCGGCTCACCGGTAACTTGAATGGCTGAGCCCCAATTGGTCTCAGTTATGGGCGAGGTTGAGTACCTGATGTCGTAGGTTGTCGCAGTGCCGACATTACCGTCATCGCCAGGGGCGGTCCAAGTCAAGGTTACTGAATCAGTCGTGACATCACCAACAATCAGGTCGGTTACATCAGATGGTGGAGTGGTGTCAGCAGACCCAGGGCCAAAGGCGTAAAGCACGCCGTCTCCTAAGACCACGTAAACTGTGCCGTCAGCTCCGATCGTAGGTTCTGGGGCATTGATAAACCCATCTGGATGATAGGGTAATTCATACTTCCATTTTACAGTTCCATCCTTATTTATAGCGTAAAAGCTGGACGGATCCCGTGTTCCTACATAAATTGTTCCATCGCTGCCTATGGCTAAGGATCCCATATCCGTTTTGACTGATAAAGATTCCCATTTTAGAGTTCCGTCAGGATAAAAGGCGTGTTTTCCTGTGTGAATTGTACCATCAGCTTCTATTGCGGGTGTTGTCCTACTATCACTCCTTTGCTTCCATTTTAGACTTCCATCAGGATTCAGAGCGTAAAGGTACATATTGTTTAGATATATTGTTCCATCAGGAGCTATTGAGGGTGAAGTAGGGTTGTAGTAGCCAACGTCAAATTTCCATTTCAAGGTGCCGTCTGAATTTATGGCGTATAGATAGCCACCGTATGTTTCTGTATAAGTTCCAATGTAGATTGTTTCATCGTTCCCCAATGCTGGTGATGAGTGCCATATCACCCAATCTGTTTTATACTTCCATTTCAAAATACCGTCCTTATTTATTGCGTAAAGGTAACCATCTCCTGATCCTATATAGATTGTTCCATCATTTCCTATGACCGGAGATGAACCAACATTTCCATCTATTTGATATTTCCATCTTAAAGTTCCATCAGAATTTAGGGCGTAGAGGTAACGATCCCCTGACCCAAAATAGATGACACCACTGCTACTAATTGCTGCTGAGGATAAGCCTACGCCTTCAGTTTTATATTCCCACTCTAAAACTCCTTCAGGGCTAAAAGCATAGAGATAACCATAATCCGACCCAATGTAGATGGATCCTTTTTCGTCGATGATAGGAGACGGGGCGCCCCAGTTGTGGCTTGCTATCTGATACCCCCATTTTACTTTTTCAGTCTGCGCTCCCAAGTACGGACTCTGACTCGTATGCTGAGGATTCTGCCCAAACATTGGCCAGGGTGCTTCTAATAATTTTGACTCATTGAACAATAGACTTTCACTGGTTTCATTACTTGCCATTGTATTTATTAACACTTGTATTGGCCTTGCTACTGTCGAAGTCGCGCTGATGGCGGGGAGTTGGACTTCAGCGGTTTGTTTTTTAGTCGGAGTTTGGGATTTTTGAAAAATTGAAACAGTTTTAGACTTAAAACCCGCTAACTTAACTTCCTGAAGCAAAATCCCCCTCTGCCACCACGAAAGAACTCCGGCAGTAGCCAGAAATAAGAAAATAGTAAAACTCCATTGCCTGATTTTAAAATTTAGGTCCTTGTTCATAAATTTGCACCATTAATTAATCAACCCTCTCTCAAGAAAGATTGATCGAGATCTTCGAAAGGCCGCAACTCCCGCGCCCTTCAAAATTGTATCGATTAGTCCCAAAGACGAATCCTTAGAACCAACCCCATTGTGATGTATTCCCAATCTGCTGTCAAGGGAAAAAGCCAACTATTGACATCAGCCGGATTTTATGCTACAATACTGGGTCTTCTCGAAATGCGGGAAGATTTTTTTATCCGCCGAAGTAAAACCTGTTTGGCGAAGAGGAATAATCACCTATTTCGCCAAGAGGTTGAACGAAGGGCTGGATGTTTAAGAAAGGATTCAAACATGTTTTTAACCATTAAAATGATTAAAAACGTTTACAAGGATGCTCGAATTAAAGCCAAGAAAGTTGTCAAAGATAACTGGAAGAGGTTATCGGTTTTGTCAATGACGATGAAAGTAATGACTATGTTTTCGATGGTCGCTTTAATTCCGGTTGGCTTGGCTGACGTTTCTCATAAACCTTACAGCACTAAAATTAAGCTTGACCAAACTAATCCTTTTGTTTTATCTACTGACTATACCGTTCAAGTCGCAACCGGTACATCTAATATGGATGCGCAAAAAATGACCAAAACTATTGGTCAGATTGCTTATGCGAAAACCTACGCTAATGTTGAACGTGATGGTTCATATTTCCAAAACGTTTATAAAGCGGCGGCTGCCAAATACGGAATTCCTTGGCAGTTATTGCAAGCTGTTCACTATGTTGAAACCGGCTGTTCCGACGACACCACTAAAGGTTCATCTGCCGGTGCGCGTGGTCCAATGCAGTTTATGCCTGGTACTTTCCGGGCGTATGCTGTTGACGGAGACGGTGACGGTAGCTGTGATATCTATGATGCTGATGACGCCATTTATGCGGCTGCTAATTTGTTAGCTGCTTCGGGTGCGGCCAATGGTGACATTGATGGCGCCTTACTTAACTATAACCACTCTTGGTCTTATGTTAATAAGGTTAAAGAAGTTATGGCTTCGGTTCAGTAAAATTAGCGACTAGAGACTAGAAACTGACGACTAGTTAAACCAAAAAGGGCCCGCGACCAGCCTCGCCTGACGCGAGTCAAGGCGGGTAGTATCAAAGGCTCTTTTTGGTATCAGGTTAACCTGTTAGATACTTGACATATTCCGCTATCTATGCTACAATACGGGGTCTTCTGGTAAGTGCCGGAAGATTTTTTTAATCTAATCCCGTTTAGCGGGAGAGATTAATCCGCCGAAGTAAAACCTGTTTGACGAAGAGGAATAATCACCTACTTCGTCAAGAGGTTGAACGAAGGATGGATGTTTAAAGAGGACAATATGTTAATTAAATTCAAATCTACAATTCATAAATTTGCCAAAAGAAATTCGGAAATAATTTCTCGTTTTCATATTGCTTCAAAAATGGCTTCTTTAGTCGCCTTGCTTGTGATTATTCCTTTAGGTATTGTTAAGCCCCATCAGTATGAGACTGCGATTAAGCTTAACGATAAAAGCGATAATCCTTTAGTTTTGGAAGATAGAACCGTGAATGTTTTAGCGGTTCCTTCTCGCGCAGAAATTGATGATGCAACTTTTGGTTTAGATCCAGAGGCGATTAAAGCTTTAATGCAGGAAATTGGTAAAGAATACAATGTTGACTGGCGTTTAGTTTACGCCATTGGTTACCATGAGTCTGGTAACTACTCCTCGCAGTTAGCCCGTGCCCAGTTCAACTTCTTTGGCCGTAAGGCCCATTCTGGCGGCTATGCTTCTTGGGGTGATCCCGAAGAGGCCATTCGAAACCAGTTTGAATATCTTCAAACCCGTTACTTTGACCGTGGTTTAAATACCCCGGCCAAAATTAACCCTGTCTACGCCGAAGACCCTACCTGGCATTATCGCGTTGAAGCGGTGATGAATACCTTGTAAATAATGCTCAATAATATCAGATAAGATAATCCAAAAAAGACCGGCGATAATCTCAAAGGTCTTTTTTGGTCGCAAAATACCCTGCCAGAGGCGCTATGAGGTCCTATTATGCGTTATTTATACTAGTAGCGCTTATGACGCGCTCGGATTCGGAGTCTCCTCTATCTTAACCTTCTCAAACACATCTGGCGGAACGATCTCATACCAGAACTGACCAGGAAGGAACTCGATCTCATCCCCGGAACTATCATAGAACTTGGTCCGGGCTTTTAGATCCTGCTTTTTCCAGGTGGCGTCTATCTTTTGGCCTCCATAAAAAACATAAGCTTTGCCCTCGCCAATGGTATCGAAAGTCCAGCTATCTTCGTTGATTCGGGTTGTGCCCGCATGTCGCTCAACCGATTGAATTATTACATTGGTCGGTGCCAACTGATTGCCGGTGTTCCGGTCTTTATGGGCGAAAGCGCCCAGAGATCGAAGATAGGTTTTGCTCGAAGGATCATAGGTATAACCAACTCGATAAGAGGCGGAAGAAAAATTGATTACAATAGTTTGCGATGTCCCGCTTTCTTTTAACTTCTTTAAGAATTTTAAGCTCGTAAAATCAGCGGTCATCTCAAAGCCTTTTTCCTTAGCTGCCTGGTAAAGTTTTTCCGTTGAGGTGTACATGGTATGTTCAATCGCTTTTCCCACTTGCGGTTCGCGCCAATAAGCTTTATCGCCCAAGCCAAATTGATCTAAATCCAAAGCCCCCTCAACCGGAATCCGATCTAAAGCATCAATATTTCCGCCGACATGGGCCAAAAAGGCATTGTACTCCCAAGCCCAATCAAGGAAAAAGGTCCGCATCGAGCGAACAGGCCCAATCTTATCCGCGTCCCTCGGACCGTAAATTGCCAAGTACCGCGTGATGCCCCCTTCAGTAATCGCTTCATAAACAATTGAGGCTTTGTCTAGGCCGATTTGCGGTCGAGAATCAGGATGATTCTCGATCACGATTGCCAAGGGATGGCGATTTGCCAAACTCTTTTCTACCTCGGTTCCGTCTAACGGATTTACTGTTAAATCTGGTTTGGGTGTTTTTTTGGCCAAAATTTGAAAAGCTTCAGGCCCTTTATTCGCATAAAATGCTCTGTAGCCACTATAGAAAGCTGCCCCCAAAGCAAGACCGAAGATTAGACAAATTATAATTATACCAATTTTGCGGCGGCGGCTCATGCTATCTCCATAGTAATAAATAGTCTATTTTTTCAGGAAGATTTAATATTTTTGTTTCAGCGGTTTTATTCGAATCAATCACATAAATGCCGTCATTTTGCCGCAGGAATGCAACCTGATTGCCGTCTCGAGATAGCAAGGGCTGGCTGGCGTTTTTCGTATTGGTAAGCTCGATAATATTTGTGCCGTCTGTTTTGGCAAGATAGATATCGGAACTTGAGCCGTCATTGATTTGATAAACAATATTTTGTCCTTGCGGATCAATCTCGAACTTCGCCACCTTTTTAGGATCCTGAATGTTAGTAATTGCTTGAGGGTCAGCCGTCCCCTCTTTAATACGAAAGAGATTACCCCCTGAAAGATAGAAAATTTCGACTGTTTTATCCCACGATACCTGTGACATCTCAATCGCTAATTTTTGGCTTACTTCCGCTTTGGTCACATCCAGGATTTCGGAGTAATTTTTCTCTAAACCCTCGGTGCAATAAACCATTTTTTGTCCGTTACTGCTCCAAGAAAAATCTAAAATATGACTTTGAGAATTTGGCGTGGCATCAGAAATATCACCGGTTGCGAGATCTTTAATCAAGATTGAATCTTTACTGCCGCCGCGGGCAATAAAAGCAAGACTTCCCCCATCAGGCGAGTATTTTGGCCGATAAAAGTTTAAATAATTTTTCAAGATCTCATAGCGCGGATCAGTAATCTTCTCAGATTGATTGGTGGCAAGGCGAACTTGCCAGATCTCGTTTAGGCCATCACTATTTATTGAGGTATAGGCGAATAAATTGTTAACTTTGTTATAATCGAGAAAGCTTACTAAGCCAGTCGACTGAAACCTTTCAGTGCGATCAATCGTGTTAAGCGAGGTTTCGGGGCTAACTCGCCAAAGATTATTCCCTAAAGAATAGTAGATTTTGGAGGTTTCGACTACCTTAACCTCTTCTGGCGCCGCCCCCGAAGAAATAAATTTGTTCAAGAATTTAAAATAGAAAATAATTCCTAAAGCGACAAAAATACTAAAATAACCCAAAAATAATAACCAGGTTACTTTTTTCATTTCCTTTCCTTAATAATGGAGAAGACAATCGTAAATTGAGAGCCAACACCTTCCATCGAGTCAGCATAGATTTCCCCATTCATTCGATGGACAAGCTCACGGGTAATCCAAAGTCCCAACCCAGTGCCAGGAATATCCATTGTCTTTTCATTTTGGATACGATAAAACTGCTCGAACAAGCGTTTACGATCTTCCGGAGCCATGCCAATACCCGTATCCTTAATCATTGTTTTTAGCCTGTCGCCCTCTATTCGGTGGAATATTTCAATCCCTCCCTTTTGGGTATATTTGATCGCATTGCCAATAACATTATCTAAAACCTGGCCGATCCTTTCTGGATCAGCGAAAATAACTGGCTTGGGTTCTGATGGCTCTTGATATTTAATATAAAGCTTTTTTTCATCAGCTTTTACCTTAAGTTCGCCAATAATCTGTTTGATAATTTGTGAGATATCAACAGGCTGCATATCAAACTGAATTCTTTGTTGCTCAAGTCGCGAAACATCCAAAAGCTCGTTGACTAAAATATCTAGACGTTTGACATTCGCATAAACCTTTTCTAAATGACCTTTCGCCTTTTGATCAATTGAACCAGCCACGCCCTCAAAAATCATCGAAAGATAACCTTTAATTGCCGCCATCGGTGTTTTTAGTTCGTGAGAGGCGATTGAAATAAAATCATCTTTCATTTTATCAACTTCTTTTAGCCTCCTGAACAAAATCGCATATTCGAAGAATCGAAAATGGTTAACCAAAAGCAATAAGACGATAAAGATTGTGACGACTAAATAAATCAGCGAAGTAGAAAGACTTTTTCTGGTGAGGGCATCAATATCTTCGAGAGAAACTTTTAAATCCACCACCGCTATTTTAGCGCCGGAAGTATCTCTTAAAAGCGAAGCAACCGCCCAATAGCGTTCAGCCGGCACTTCCCTAGGATCGCTGACGAGCGTGGCCGTGCTTTTTTCATTAATCCAGGCAATCGTATTTTCTTCCGATTTAATTAAGAGACTTATATTTTTGGCGTCAGAGCTAGCGACGACTCGGAAGCCATCAGTTTCTGGCTTCATCACGGTAATTTCTTTTAATTCGAGGTTGGATTTTGTAATTTGGTCAATTTTTTGCTGGATGGCGTTTTCATCAGTTAAAGAATCAGCAACAGTTGCCGCAAAAATAGATTCGGCGAGCACCGCCTTTTTGCGTAGCTCTGAATCCATATTTTTTTGCGTATTTTGAATATTAATAAGAGTATTAATGACTATCGCTACTGGGATGAAAATTATCAAAATTAAAGAATAAATAAACTGTGAATTATTTTTTAAAAACCCGAAAAAATCTTTTTGCATTTAGCTTGCTTTCGTTGGCTCCGGGGGTGTAAAGATATTTTTTTTACGTAGCCGGATTAAAATTATTACGGCGATGCCGATTAAAACCAGCGCCCCTGCAACCAAAAGATAGGTTTTAATTAATTTTGAAGGGTAAATTAAATCGAGCGATGTCCCAGTCGGATTATCAGCTGAAGCTTGGGCCCTGGCAATGGAGAAAAAGTATGGTCCAGCGGTTTCTTTGGCTTCGTTTTCGCCAACTTCAATTACAACCTTGTGCTTTCCTGGTTCCAAGGGCTTCTCAAAAGTATAAGTCCAGTTACCAGCCGTATCGCTTGTCGTATTAATGACAATCGGCTCTTGAGAATTAATGAATAAACTGACACGGGAGCTCGGTTTGGTATGGCCCATAAATAGAAGGAATTTCTGTTTATTTTTATCGCGACGATTTTCGATTTTTTCCAAGCGGGTGTTTTTGGCAAGATCTTGCGTATAAGTGATCGCTCCGAGAAGTTCAGAACCGCTTAAATTATCCTCGGTAAAAATTGAGTCTGCTTTAAGATGGGGTATGAGCGTTTTCGGATCAATCGCCGAGATTTTAATCGTATTGGCGTCAACCATCTGCTGCGTAATTTCTCCTTCAGGATTGATCACTTTGCCAATCGGCTCTGATTTAGTGGTTAATTCTTGGGGAGATGAAGAGGATTCCGATTGAGGACTAGGAGAGGGACTTTCAGCTGGTTTTGGCGATGGCGAAGGACTTGGGTTGGAAGCCGTGGAAAGGGTGACTTGAACTGGGCTTGAACTAGTCGTCACAATATCTGGGCTACAATAAATTTGCGCTTTAGCTTGCAGGCGGTAATTACCATCAACATAGCCTCCAGTCTGCCAGATTGTATCGTAATTTGGACCTCCTGTACTTTTGGTTGCAGTGCCGATAAATGATACCTGCCCGGTTGCCACGGCGGTCGCATAAACCTCCATCGAAATAATTACCACCGGATCAATATAGATTGAGACCGCCACTGCCCCACCAGCAGAACCGTCCCTGATAATTTGGGATCCGGAAGCAGGGTGGACAATCTGTGGGTTAGGAAGGAGCGTACAGTTGCCAATAATATCCGCTGCTCGAGTTCTTATCCCCGCGATAAAAACCAAAAATACTATCACTAAGATAAATATTGATAGCCTTTTAAGAACATTCATCGTCCTCCTTCTCTATATACAAAATCTCCCCTCAAATTAATAATAGCAAATTTTTCCAAAATTAGAATAGCAAATTTTCCGAAATTTTAATATCATTTTTTTTGTTTTTTAATCAACTCTATTGCTTTCTCAAGTAAGGCCTCATTATCCTTTTTATAGCCTAAAATATTAAAAGCCTCATCCGCCCCAAACCATTTTGCATCTTTAATTTCACTGCTTTGGGCCTTAAGAACAGTTTCTTTGCTGGTGCGCATTAAGTAAAAATAGACAAATTTGTGGATTAAAACGTCGTCTTCTTTAAACCAGTAGTCAATTTTTTCTAAGAGGGCAACAACTTCTAGCTCGGTTATACCTAATTCCTCTGCAACTTCACGCTTGGCAGCCAATTCTGGTTTTTCACCCTTTTCAATTCTTCCTTTCGGGAAAGTCCATTTTCCATAAGGATCTAAAATGAGAGCTAATTCAATTTTTTTATCTGGTAAGCTTTTATAGATAATTCCACCAGCTGAAAATTCAAAGCGCATGATTCTCTCTAGCGACAAGCGAGCTTCAGCTTAATTTTATCGAGTTAATTATCTGGTTGTAGAAATCGCCGCCCTCGCTTATCATCTCAGCTGGAGCAGTATAAGTTACAATCATAATTTTATCTTTTAACTCAATATAAGTGGTAACGCCTGGGCCATTTCGGTCTAAATCTTGTTGATAGGCGTTTTTTTCAGCGACGCTAATTGATTTTAGCGGTTTACTATTGCCCGTAGCTGCGCTATTGGCCGCCACCCAATCCTTAAGGGTTTTGCCATTCGTATCTTGAAAGACGATATTTACCTTATAACCAGTGGGTTCGGTGCTTAGACTTTCCTGATTTGAAGCAAAAGTAATTTCATCAGCCTGATTGCTAGAGGTGCTCGCGAACCAAGTGCTAGGATACTCTAAAGAAAAACCATATTTTGTCGAAGAATATGTCTTCCCTTTTTCAGTTGTTGCCGTTTGATTAATGCCCGGCGAGGAGGATGCTAAGGTTGAAGCAGTTGTTTTTAAGCGGTCAAAATATCTGAAGCCAAAGAAACCGCCGAAACCACCAACAATTAAGGCCAAAATAGCTAAGACAGTAATTGTCCCAGCTGCACTCGGCGGAGCTTTAATGGGGGGCTTGGGGGCAGAGCCGGGACTTGGGGCGCTTGGGGCGCCGGAGATATTAGAAAGATTAGGATTTAATGGCAGGCTGGCCGCGGGTGCGCTCCCTTGGGTATTATCTGAGACTTTGTCCGAGTATTTATTGATCGGAATGTTATATGAAGAGGGCTCGTTTTGCGCCGGGGCCCCAACAGCTTTTATATTGACAGATGAATCAGTTTGCATTGGCGGCGCGCTCTGGCTAGCCGGAGGGCTTGGGGGTACGGCTGATGTTTGAGAAGGACTACTTGATTTTTGATCATCTGGCTCAACGCCGATGTTTGGCCTACCTACACCAAAATTATCTTCTGGGGGTGGCGGTTCGTTAGTATCGCTTTGGGCTGGCGGAGAAGGGCTCAAAGGCGGCGTTTGCGGAGGCGGAGGAGTGGGTGGGGTAGGAACTGGCGGTGGAGGGGGAGTCGGCGTTGGCGAGGGCAATGGTGATGGCGAAGAAGGGACATCTCCTCCTGGCGAAGGAACAGGCGTAGGAGTTACTGGCGGAGCGTTAGGCGGGACTGCCGGCTCTGGTGCTGGAGAGGGATTGGGTTTATCTGTTGGGAGAGATGAAGAAGAATCTGAAGCAGCATTAGAAGCCGCCTGGTTTAATTGAACGTTACTTAAATCATCGCTATTTGGCTGATCTGAATCCATCAAACCTCCTTAGGGTTTACCTAAAAAAATAAGTAATTGTCCTCAATTAAAAGTAATTGTGATTGTTCCACTCAATTAAAGTGTATTTATCTATATTCTAACATAAATAATGAAAGTCAACAAAAGGGCTTGACAAAATAATTTTGATTCTATATAATATTACTCACCATTGACTTTGTGTCCACCCTGATCGAGCTGTTGGTGGCAGCCCGGCGCGTGCTGTGAACCCTGGCGGGAGGCCGGGCAGGGGGTGATGGATCGTGGCGGGGCCGGCTGGCGGCAGGTCCCCGGCTGGCTGGCTCCGCCTACCCCCTATCACGCACACAAAGTAGAGCATGAACCCGCTCGTCTAGGACGTACCTCCTACGGAAGGTGTCCTGAAGCGCAGTCCCGCGGAACTCACCAATTTCGTCTGGGCGTCTCGGATCAGGCCAATATCCCCCTCTGAGGCCCCCGACGATGACCCAGACAGGGCCGGCGCGCTTGCGCGCCGGCCCACTTCTTATTTAAAGAGAACAAATAATTTATACTTTAATATAACTTTCCACCAATGATTATGGCGATATCATAACTCGAGCTTTGAGAGAACTTTTGCGTTTTAGCATTATAAGATTTTAATAAATCAGCAATCTCGAGAGCGTATTTCTCGACCGACGGGCTATTTGGAGTATAGTAAACAATTGTTTGATCGTAAGTATTAACCGCTGTTTCGGTGGCAACAACATTAAAGCCGTTTTTGGTCAAAATATCTTTAACTTTAGTTGCTTCTTCAAAACGACCCGTACTATTTAGTATCTTAATCGAAAGATTGCCTTGAGTTTTGGCTGTAGAGGAACTCTGGCTTGCGGATGGCGCCGGAGAAGATGGAGAATTATCAAAATATTTTAGTTTAGCCCAGCTCCCACCGAAAACAAAGACAAAAGAAAAAACGACTAAAATAACCAAGTACCACAAAGAAAGCGACCTTTTTCTAGAGACGGTTTTTTTAGTTTTAGGTGCGGGTCTGGGAGGAGGGGGTAGAATGTCCCAAATTTTAGGCAAAATTTTCTCCTTAACTAACAACTGTCAGCTAGCGACTACTTTACATCCAGTTGATTTGTTCCAGATAGGTTTTATGGGGCCTAAAATGAAACTGAAAACCTTCGCGGCTTTTGCCAACGATTTCGGTTTGGGCTTTGATCTTTTCGGCACCGAGCATATTTAAATAGCCGATTTGTAAAGGGTTAAAACCCATTAATTCTGCAACCAAGGTATCAGCGGCGATTGAATTGGTGGAGGCAACCGCGAAATGAGTCTCAACCTTATTACCATGATAAGGGCCGTTTCCCTCCATGCTTTCCCAGGCGTCAATAACTGCCAGATGGGGATGAGTATGTTCATATAAAATTGCCAAGGACTTATTAATGCCTCGGAATCCTCGATGAATCTTCTCTTTATCTTCTTTCAAAATTGAACCAACCGCCATATTTTTAATCGAGAGCGTTACAACCACCGCATCATGAGTTTTGGCTGGGCCGACAGAAACGCGCATTGGTGCCTGGATGACTGTATTAGAAACCTGTATTGTGATTGGCTTTAGATCATTATCAACAACATCAATATTAACCGCATCCGAATAATTGAGATCTAAAAATTCAAGATTTGGGAAATCAAGCTTCATCTCCTCATATTTATAGTTTCGAAATGCTTCAATCGTACTCCCCATCGCCGATCCTTCAGCTAAAATAAGCCGACCCTGCCAGAGAGAGCAAATAAAGTGCAACGTTGCCCTTAAGGCGTCAACATGCGTCGCGCAGAGCTGTCTATCACCGGCGAGACAATTTGGTTTAACTAAAATATAGTCTTCTTTCCCGTCTAAAAGGGCAATTTCGTCATTGATCTCCTTTTTTATTAGATCGAGAGACGTAAATATCGTGTCATAACGATTATCTTCACTTGCCAATGAAACTTTGACTTTTTCTTGCATAATCACTTTCTACCCCGACACTGTCGGTCGGGGCTTGCATCTTTAATTAAAAATCGCCAAGGCTTTTTTGCGAAACTGCCAGCGTAGGAAACACCAATTCGCGGCGTTTTTAAAATTTGATTTTTGGGGATTTTTATTCCTCTATCTTCAATATAGATGGGGCCTTTTCTTAAATCAAGGCCGTTATGAGAACGGGAAAGCCCGAACACTCGACAAAGTTTGCCCGGCCCATCGCAATTTTCATATTCGAGCGCACGGATGAGAACCGCTTCTGGGGTATCTTTTTCTCCTGTAACGATATTCAGGCAATAATAGATCCCATATATTAGATAAATATAGGTATGACCACCTTCGAGAAACATTGCTTCATTGCGTTTTGTCTTGCCGCGCGAGGCGTGGCAGGCAAGATCTTTTTGGCCAACATAAGCCTCGACTTCAACAATTTTTCCCGCCTTTTTGCCATAAACCAGATATTTGCCCAAAAGATCTGGCGCAACTTTAAGGGCAGAACGTTGATAGAATTTTCTAGAAAGCTTCTTTTGCCGCATGCTAATATCTTAGCATGCGACCATAATAATAGAGAAGCCCCGCGACTAAGCAAGTCGCGGGGCTCACATGGCGGGCGGGCTACCGACGGTAGCCAGGCTCGACGATCGAGAGGGCAGTTCGCTCGAGGCGCTCGGGGTCGTCATGGAGAGATTCTAGACGCGCCAAGTTGTGGCGGAGGTCGTCCGGATGGAGGACGATTTGGCTCGGCAGCGCCAGGAGTATTGCTCTCATCGCTTCGATGCGGTCATCAACCGTTTCTGTTGTCTTCGCGGGATCCTTATCCGCACAACATCCCATATCCATCTTCCTCGCCTCCGTTGTTTTGGTATTGGCTCACTTCCTTTGGTACTCTGGTATCGTCTCGCCGTATCGGCATCCATCAGTGCTTCGATCAGCTCACAAAACTTCGGATACTCCATCCCGGGGATCTTCGCCAAGTCCGCGTCGTCGAGCTGCTCAAGCGTTTCGCTTGAGACAAAGAGCTCAAACTGACGCGCTAGGCCTCTGGCGAAACAAAGCAGCTCTTGACGGGACATCACGCTCGCCTCCTTTCCCAAGGTTCGCTGATACCAAAAAACCCTCGGCAAGCGTCCGAAGGTCTTTTGGTCGATGCTCTATTAGCTACAATGCTACAAGATAACTACCCTCGGCTGGTGCCGGTATGAAGGGGTGGTCATCTTATTGTTGATCTGAAATAGAGTCATCTTGATTTAATTATATTAGAGGCATTAAGGTTTGTCAAGATGGGATTGACTTTTGAGTTGTTGTATGATATGATAAATCAGTTTTGAACCTTGAAATATGTCCTTCTCCTTGGAGGGAATCTGGCTATCTTGTACTCTTGAGGTAGTCAGTTTCCCTCATAGGGAGGGTTCCCACTCCCACTTTTCAGCCGAACTCTAATCTGGAAGGTGGAAGTGGGAGAATAAACGGAGATTTCCGGAATACGGAGGGCGAGATGAAGCGATGGTGTCCGAATTGTCGCCGGCAAGTGTCTGCGATGGGTCGAAGGAAGCTATGCAAGAAGTGCAGGACCGTGACGACGTCGATTTCCTGGTTGTGTCGGTTGGGCATGGCGATCGGACTCGTGCGCTCGTAGCACGCCGGAGCCTATCAATCGATTAACATTCCCAACAAGCCGTGAGGCTATGGGACACGGAGAAACAGCGTGCTCACGCGTATCGTTTTTTGGCTTCTGTCGACTGGTTTCCTGATCTGCCTTGCAGCTATTTCAGTGGCGGGAAACTATCCACCGCTGGACAAAGCAGCCCGTGCGATGTTCCCGGCGGGAGTTTGGCTCGGCCTCTGTATCACCTGTCTTCTGGGAGCCACCGCGATAGCGCTATTCTGTACGCCACCGCGTCCAGACGGGTCTGAATGACTGGCGGAGGGCCGTAAGGTCCAAGGACTTCTGACAGCCGTCGTGGCGGAAGCTACGGCGGCTTCGTCGTATAAATTGGAGTTTCATAGCCAATAAAGTGAGAAAGGTCTATACTACTTTTAATGCTCGAGCTGTAAAAGTAGTATAAATAGTGATAATTAATCTGTAAATTTTATAAAATTGAGTTCTTATTCTATCCTATGCTCTTCGAACTCAACCTTCTTTTGCCAAACCAATTCCGCCAACTGACGCTGGCGAGGAGAAAGTTGAGAGCTATTTGTCTTAAATTCAATAAAAATAATCTTATTATCATCAAACTGAATTCCGTCAATTGGCGTGCCCAAAAAGCGGAAATTTTGCGGATCATAAGGATAATCCTTCAGAAACGGCATAAATTGCTCGGTCATTTTGCCATATTTCGAAGATAATGAATTTTTCGAAAAAGCCACCTCGGCGTGACGGGCACTCGCCCGCCGCCATAATATAAATAGTATAATTACGAGAACGATTAAGATGATAATAATAGTAGACGAAGTTGGCATACCCCTCCTTTAAAAATCCTTAAGAATATAGGCGTAGAATACAAATAATATTTTATCTAAACTTTCGGATAACACCTCTCACCCTCCCTTGTATCAAAACTTTTTTGACTCTAATTGGGCCATAATTAGAATTTGCTGGTTGCAAACGAATATGGTCTTTTTCGCGGTAATAACGTTTTAAGGTGGCGCTTTCATTATCTAAAAGGGCAACAACAACATCCCCGTTATTTGGGTTGTTCGTTTGTTCGATGATGATATAATCGTTGTCAAAAATCCCATCGCCAATCATTGAATCGCCACGCACTTTTAAGGCAAAAACGTTTTTACCCATCATATCTTTTGGAATATCGATTGTTTCATTAGTGCGAATCGCTTCAATCGGCGCGCCAGCAGCAATCACACCCAGCAAAGGTATCTCAAAAATTCTTTCATCCCAACGAGGGGTCAATTGCAGGGAACGCGCTTCATTAAAATCTTTAGTGAGATAACCTTTATTTTTAAGGTTATCAATGTGAACGGCCACGGTAGCAATTGACCCTAAGTTGAAATGCCGAGCAATTTCACGATAGGAGGGGGCGTAATCGTGACTGCCAATAAATTCTTTAATAAAGTCTAATATTTCCTTTTGTCTTTTAGTTAAAGATTCCATAGTACGCCTTGTTCTAATTATGTTCAATCAATTCTATCTTATACGAACATAATACGAAAGTCAAGATAGCAAAACTGTGGATAACCCTTCGATAAACTCAGGGTAAACTAAAAAAACAGCCTCGGCTGTCTAATAAATTAACTAAATTCTTTTGGTTTATCAGAGTTTGTTGAGCTTATTTTTTAAAACCTCAACCAATTTTTTCTGATCAATTGTTTCTTGAGAAGATTCCTGCATATCGCGAACAATCACTGATTTATCGATTACTTCTCTTTGACCAATAATCAAGCAAATTTTTACCCCATATTTACTGGCTGATCTTAACTGTCCTTTTAAAGATTCTTTCCCTAGAATAAAGGTGACCTTAAAGCCCTCATTTTCTAATTTAGCGGCCATGGGCAAAGCCACTCTTCGGGCCTTGTCGCCAACCTGGACAATGCAAATTTCGGTGGAAAGTTTTTCCGCTATTTCAATATTATTCCCCTTTATTTCCTCAATAATTCTCTCAATTCCCGCCGACCAGCCAATGGCCGGCGTATCCTCACCGCCATAGGCCTTGACTAAGCCATCGTATCGGCCTCCGCCAATTAAAGTCCGTTGCCGGCTTTGATCCGCAGCAGGATAGATTTCAAAAACTGTTCGCGCATAATAGTCTAAGCCCCTGACAAGGCGCGGATTAAGATTATAGGGTATTTGCAGGGTTTCCAGGTTTTCCAAGACCTGCTTAAAATGACTTTTGCAAACCGGGCAAAGTAGATCAATAATTTGGGGCGCTCCGCCAGCAATTTTCTGACATTTCGGTTCTTTACAATCAAAAATTCTTAAAGGATTTTCAATGAAACGCCGGTTACAATCAGGGCAAAGCTCTGGCAAAAAATTTTGAAAATATTCAGTTAGTTTCTTTTTCATTTTCGAACGACAGAATTGGCAGCCCATACTGTTAATATCAAGAGTGCAATGCTGTTCCAAATCCAACTTTTTAATTATTTGCCAAGCCAAAAAGATTATTGCCGAATCGGTTAAGGGATTATCATCGCCAATTATTTCAATGCCAAATTGATTAAAGATTCGATAACGGCCAGCTTGAGGCCTGTCATAGCGAAAATTTGGTCCCCAGTACCAGAGTTCAACTGGTTTCGGCCAAGCATTCATTCCGTTTTGCAAGTAAGCACGGACGATCCCAGCCGTATATTCTGGCCTTAAAACCATTACTCTCGCTTCCTTTTCGTCGAGGGTATCAGTAATTGCACTAGAAGCGCGTTTTACTTCATACATTTCTTTCTCAACAATATCAGTGCCTTTCCCAAGAGCGCGGGTGTAAATATCGCTAAATTCGATAATTGGCGTTTCAATTCTTCGCGCCCCGAAGGATTGCATTTTTTCTTTGACAATGTCATAGACAGCAAACCAGTATTTTTGGTCGTCAGGCAGAATATCTTTTGTTCCCCTCGGGTGTTGGATAAAATCTTTGCTCATTGCTTCTCTAATATAGGCGTTTTTATCTTAAAAAGCAAGACTTTTAACGTCTGGCTGGTTTTGCCTTAGATAAATTAATAGCTTCGATCGATCTTATCCCCCTTTTGATGTGTGATTTAGCCAGCGAAGTTTTAACAAATTCAAGCCAATCTCTTTTAGGACTACCCCCACGTTTTGCTTTTATTATTTCAACAATATCGCCGTTATGAAGCACAGTCGACAGGCTGGTCATCTTACCATTAATTTTTGCGCCTGTGCAGGAATTTCCGATCTCAGAATGTATTGAATAAGCAAAATCAATCGGGGTCGAGCCAGCCGGTAAGTCTTTAACCTCACCTTGCGGCGTATAGACAAAAATTCTGTCCGAGAAAAAATCAACTTCCAGATCATGGGTAAATTCCCGATTGTCTTGGAGATTTCTCTGCCATTTGGCGAGTTCTTTAACCCAGCGAAGATCTTCTTGCGGCACCTTTTTAATTCTTTTTAAGATATAATCCAAGGTCCCCTTTTTTTCAGAATAGTGCCAGCTGGCGGCAATACCATTTTCTGCCTGGGCGTGCATCTCTTTAGTTCTAATTTGAAATTCAACAATTTTTCCATCCAAACAAAAAACGGTAGTATGTAACGATTGATAACCATTTGGTTTGGGCATGGCAATGTAATCTTTAATCCGACCGACTAGCGGCTTCCAACGCTCATGGATGATGCCTAAGACTCGATAACAATCAGCCACAGAATTAACAATGATTCTCGTGGCAATTAAATCATAAATCCGGCTAATGTCGTTATCGTATCGCTCGAGTTTTCGCCAGAGGGAATAAAGATGTTTGGCCCGGCCATGAATTTCCGCTTTTATATTCTCGTCGGCTAATTTTTTTTGAACAACTTTGATAACTTTGTCCAAATATACCCTACGATTTTGCATCGCGTCCGCAACCAGTAGTTTTACTTTTCGGAAATCTTGCGGATAAACATAAGGAAAAGCTAAATCCTCAAGTTGACCTTTAAGTTCACCCATCCCCAATCGATAAGCCAAGGGGGCGTAAATATCCAAAGTTTCTTTGGCAATCCGGAGCCGTTTTTGCTCGTCAACGCCTTCAATGGTTTTCATATTATGGAGCCGGTCAGCCAGTTTAATAATGACAACGCGGATGTCTTTGGCCATTGCCATAAACATTTTTCTTAGAGTTTCAATTTGTCGGTCAAAAGATTCTAATTCGAGCTTATCAACCTTAAAAAACCATTTTTTGACAATTCTGATTTTTCCCAGTTTGGTTACGCCGCTGACAAGATGAGCCACGGTTTTGCCGAAATTTTTTTGAATATCGGCTAAACTGCAATTAGTATCTTCGATACAATCATGCAAGAGCGCCGCCGTAATTGCCGAGGCATCCATTTTTAAATCGGCGATAAAAATCGCTACCTGCAAGGCATGGTTGATAAATGGCTCACCGGTGCGTCGGTTTTGGCCTAAATGGGCCTTTTTGGCAAATTCAAAAGCCCGCAAAATTTGTTTTTGTTCCGGCTCTGGGAGATAAACAATTTTTTTCTTTAGCACTTCAGATGGCATGGTTTCCTTCTAGCCCATTTTATGCGAAAATTGCTAAATTGTAAATTCCCCCCTAAGCGCCAACGAGAACAATTTTAGAAAATTTTATTGATACTTTCGTAAGCGGCCTGAAACCAGGGCGGATATTTCCAAAATAAATAAATTGCTAAGGCGACGAGCAAAAAGATCAGAATAAAAATTTTATTAAAGCAAGAGCGCAGACAACCCATTACTTTGCCTCCGTTAGCCCACCAGTGGTTGATGATGGAGTTTGGACGGGTGATGTAGAAGCAACTACTTTCTGCGGTATGTTTCGCATTATAAAGGAAATAATTATTAAAATTAGACCTAAAAAGAAGACGGCACCGGAATAGATTAAGATGATTTGCGTGCTCCCTGAAATGATTTTGTCAACTATGGGACTGACAAATTGAATTGATTCATGCTTTAGCCCCGTATAAATTTGTTGGGTCGCCAAATTTGCGAGCGGCTTGCTCAAGAAGGACTCCATTAAACTTAAACCCCCAGGAATCATTAAAGCAACTCCAGTCCAGCGAAAAATCGAAGAAGGATTATCTTTTCCCAATAATATTAAGAAAAAAATAAAGATTAAACTTAAAACTATATCGACATAAAAACCAATTTTCAAGATAGTATAAAAAAGACGAGCTCCATAGAAAGTTTGAGCGGGATTTTTAATATAGTCTGCCAATTTAAATTGATCCGGAAGCATTTTTAGGAGATCATCAGGATCATAATTTTTCATTAGTTGGTTGGCAAAATCTGATTGAGTCGCATTGGCTGGTATACAGTCGATCGCTTCTCGCGGGGCTTGATCAGCCGGACATATCGGCAAATTCTTTAACTCATCAGTAATTATCGGTGGTAGGAACGACGCAGATTTGGCTTTGACGGCTGTTTTTAAATTTCTAAGATCAAAAGTAACGTCCAAGGTCGGCCTTTCATTGCGTAGGTAGCCGATAAAAACGGTGCCATTTGTTTCAACTTGAGCTTTTAAATCAGCTGGTTCAATCAGTTGGCCAAATAGTTTAATAAATATTTTTGACTGAAAACTTTGGTTCTCACTAGATTCAGCCAGCGAATTGGCAAAATTAGGTAAATTATTATAAAAGTTTGAGGACGAAAGTGCATGATTTAAAAATTTAGCAGTTGTAATTGCTCCAAGAACTCCAAAATTAATGAAGCCATAGATACTAAATATTAGAACAAAGACAATAAAACTTCCGAGACACTTATGCTTCATCACCCTCCTTTGCTCTCTATTCTAATTATTCCACAAGAAGAGACGCGCGTCAAACTGATGATTTTACCAGAGGCGCGCGTGAATGTTTATAGTAAAAAACAATTTCTTTTTTCGCATTTTTTTTAACTCGAACCGCCACCTTTTCATTTTTTTTCACCTTGCCAGAAAGAATTTCTTGAGATAAAGGGTCTTCGATAAGCTCGGAAATTGCCCGACGGATGGGCCTGGCGCCAAAATTTGGATCAAAACCCTCTTTTAGAATTAAATCTCTAACCTTTGATTCAAAATGCACCTTGAAACCAAGCCCGGCAAGACGTTCGGAAAGTTTGGCCAAATTCATATCAATAATTTTTAAGAGATCTTTTTTATTGAGTGGTCTAAAAATTACAATATTATCAATTCTATTTAATAATTCAGGCCTGAATTCATCTTTGAGGCTTTGTAAAATTTCATTTTTCATTTTTTGGTAATTTTCCTCGAGCTTTCTTTTTTGAGAGCCAGTGGCAGAAAAACCAATCGCTGCCTGTTGGTTTAATTGTTGGACGCCCAAATTCGAAGTCATGATAATAATTGTATTTCTAAAATTAACCTTTTTACCCTTAGCGTCAGTTAATTCACCATCTTCCAAGATTTGCAATAAGATATTAAACACCTCTGGATGGGCTTTTTCAATCTCATCGAAAAGAACAATCGAATAAGGTTTACGTCGCACTTGCTCAGTCAGTTTTCCGGCTTCGTCAAAGCCAACATATCCTGGTGGCGCGCCGACTAATCTTGAGACATTATGACGCTCCATGAATTCAGACATATCAATTTTGATAATTGCTTCCCGAGAGCCGAACTTTTCTTGGGCTAAGACTCGCGCTAGCTCGGTTTTGCCAACACCAGTTGGGCCCATAAATATAAATGAGCCAATCGGACGGTTCGGGTCAGAGATACCGATTCGGCGACGACGAATTGCCTGGGTAACTTTTTTAATCGCTTCATCTTGACCAATGATATACTTTTTTAAAAGTTTATCTAAATGTAATAATCTTTGTTGCTCAGATTTAGCGAGATTTTCAACTGGGACATTCACCCACAAAGAGAGGACTCTGGCTATATCTGGAGCTTCGATCTCTTCTATTTTTGGGGGATGAGTTTTGCGAGCGGATTCGATCTCTTGACTAATTCTTAACTCTAAATCGCGTAGCTCGGATGCTTTTTGATAATCTTGTAAGCCAAGACACTTCTCTTTTTCAAGCTTAATTAAGCCAATTTGCTTTTCTAAGTTTTTGATTTTTAGAATTTCCGGGTCTACGCGATTTAAATGTCGACTGGCTGCGGCTTCATCAATTAAATCAATCGCTTTATCAGGTAAAAAACGGTCATTGATATATTGACGAGATAAATTTACCGCCGCCTCAATCGCTTCGTCAGTGATTTTAACATGATGAAATTCTTCATACTTTGGTCTCAAACCCCTGAGAATCTCAACCGTTTCCTTAGCTGTCGGTTCCTCGACCTGAATTTTTTGTAACCGTCTTTCAAGGGCCGAGTCTTTTTCAATTACTTTGCGATATTCTTCTGCGGTGGTGGCGCCGATAAGCCTGATTTTTCCTTTTGCTAAAGATGGTTTTAAAATGTTGGCGGCATCGAGCGATCCCTCGGCCGAACCGGCGCCGACAACAGTGTGTAATTCGTCGACAAATAAGATTACGTTACCAAGTTTATCTATCTCGTCCATGATTTTTTTAATTCTATCTTCAAATTGACCACGATACATTGTGCCAGCAACCAATAAGGCCAAATCAAGCATAATGATCCTCTTTTGCAAAATAGTTGTGGGAACTCTGCCTTGGGTAATCCGCAGAGCTAAACCCTCAACGATCGCGGTTTTACCGACACCTGACTCACCGACTAAAACAGGATTATTTTTGGTCCGACGCGAAAGAATTTGTATAACTCGCATTAATTCACGCTCCCGGCCGATTAAGGGATCGGTTTTGCCATCGGCAGCCAATTTGGTAAGATCCGTTGTATAATAATCCAAAATATTTTTCTGTTCTCGAGAGGGGATTTGTTCTCCGATCGGCGATATTTCATGAAGGTTTGTTCGCTCTTCAAGATTTAGAGATGGCGGCATTTGTAATTGCATATTAGACCCTCTAAAATTTTGCAAGTCGACATCTTCAATGTCGCGAAATAAATCAGCGACTTGATCGTGGATCGTGGTTGGGTTTGAACCAACCCGGGAAATAATTTCATAGCCAAGGGATTCTTCCGTTGAAACAATTGCTAGTAAAATATGTTCAGGATCAATCTGGCTATGATGATATTTTTTGGCCAGGAAAACGGCTTTTTCAAGGACCCTTTTGCCTTCAAGGGTAAGGCCAGGCGAGTCTTTCTTATTCTTTGTCCCCTGGAGAGAAATTACCAGCCTGATTTGATCGAGAGAAATCATATGCTCTTCGAGAATAGAGTGAGCCAATGTTCCTGGCGTAATCGCGAGTGCTAAAAGAATATGCTGCGAATTAATCGAAGAATTAACGCTTTGGGCTATTTTTTGGGCGGAGATCAGTATTTTACGAGAATTTTCAGAAAATTTATTAAATATTTCATTTGGTTCGTTCATTCTTACTCTTTTTTATCTTTGGCTTAGAATTTTTTTTACTCTTGGCGGGTTCTTTGGCGGATTGATCAGGCTTAGCGAAATCCTTTTCAGCCTGAACGGCTTCTGGTTTTCCTTCATCGGATTTTTTTGGTTTTTTCCCGACGCTTTCGGGTCGGGACTCCGATTTCTCCATCGGAGCAGCAAACTTTTCGACATCAATATTCCAACCAGTTATTTTAGAAGCAAGTCGAACATTTTGACCGCCCTTGCCGATGGCCAACGACAATTGATCCTCCAAAACTTCCACGCGGGCTTTCTTTTCCTTTTTGGAAAGTTTGACTTTTTCTACTTTTGCCGGCGATAGGGCATTCATAATAAATTGATCGTCTTTCGGGGACCAAAGCACAATATCAATTTTTTCTTCACCAATTTCCGCCAAGATGGCCTGAATTCTTGTGCCCCGCTGGCCAACGCAGGAACCAATCGGATCTAAACCTTCTTGTTCGCTAAAAACTGCCACTTTTGAGCGTGAACCAGCCTCCCGGGCAATGGCTTTTATTTCCACAGTCCTGGCAGCAATTTCCGGTACTTCCAACTCAAACAAGCCCTTAATTAGGTTGGGATCAGTTCGCGAAACAAGTACTCGCGGGCCGCGGTTTGTCTCTTCGACTTCTCGAACATAAATCTTTACACGTTGGCCGGTATAATATTTTTCTTGGGGCAATTGATCAGAGGGAAGCATCAGGCCGTTTAATTTCCCAAGATCAATAATGACATTTGAGCCTTCAATTTGCTGAACAATCCCATTGACGATTTTTTGTTCTTTATCTTTGAATTCTTTGTAGAGCATCTCTCGCTCCGCTTCCCTTATTCTTTGGATAATGACTTGTTTGGCAGTCTGGGCGGCAATTCGACCAAAATCTGTTTTTGGTTCAAGTTCAATTTGGACCTCTACGCCAAGTTTGGCTTTTTTATCGATTTTTTTGGCCTCGGCGAGGGTTTTTTGGGCTTCAGAGTTTTCTACTTCTTCCGTGACTTCAAAAGCCTGCCAGACTTTAGTTTCGCCTGTTTCAGGATCAAGTTTAATTTTAATTATTTGTGAAGGTTTACCGAAATCTTTACGATAAGCAGCCGCGATCGCAGCCTCAATTGTTTCAAGCACAATTTCTTTTGAAAGACTTTTTTCGTCGCAAATTTGATTAATTGCGGCCATGAATGGTGAGATAGCCATTGTGCTCCTTTAGATGTTCACATCGGATTTTTTAGATGAGATGTAAACTCCACTTTACATATTAAGACTAATAATTATTGTTGTCAAGTCCCCGTTTGGGGTATAAAAAAAGGTAAGTTTAATAACTTACCATCTCTACTATTTAGTATATAACCTTATTTTTAAAAAGTCAACTACTCGCCCTCAAACTCAACCAGTTTAAATACATCATATTTTTTAAGTTTTTTACTGCCTTTTAGTTCCGGCAATTCGACGATAAAAGCGCAGCCGACAACCTTACCGCCAAGTTTTTCAACAAGTCTACAAGCAGCTCGCATTGTTCCACCGGTAGCTAAAAGATCGTCAACAAGAAGAACTTTATCACCTTTGTTGATAGCATCAGCATGGACTTCGATTTTGTTTTTACCATACTCCAATTCATATTCCTCTGAAACGGTTTTAGCGGGTAATTTGCCTGGTTTACGTATCATCACAAAGCCCTTTTTTAATCGGTGGGCCAAAATAGAGCCAATAACAAATCCGCGTGATTCAATTCCGGCAACGACATCAATTTTAAAGCCTTTATATTTTTTGACTAATAAATTTATTACCTTAGAGAATGCCTGATGATCTTTAACCAAGGTCGTGATATCGCGAAACATTATCCCCTTTTTCGGAAAATGCGGCACGGTGCGGATTTTGGATTTAATGTACTCAAGATGTTTTTGATGAATTTTCTTTTTAGTGCTTAGTTTGGACGGCATGTTTAAAATCCTCCTGGCAGGGGCAATCAGTATAAGTTTTAATTTTCGGAATAATTTTTAAGATGAGCTTAACAACTTTGGCGACATTTTTATTCATTGTATTAATAACCATATTAACATCCACGCGCTCAGATTTTTTCCAGCAGTCATAGTCAGTCGACATGGCAATTGAGGCGTAATGCATCCCCGATTCTCTGGCCAAGACAACTTCCGGCACCGTGCTCATGTTAATCACGTCCGCGCCCCACGAACGAAACATCAAACTTTCTGCCAAGCTGGAATATCGAGGCCCTTCGATCGTCACAACCGTCCCTTTTGGGTAATAGCGCAATTTTAGTTTTTTAGCTTCGCTCGTAAAAAGTTTTCTTAAATTTGAGCAAAAGGGTTCAGCCATGGGAATATGAAAGGCGAGATTTTTACCGTACATCGATGGGTTTCTCTGGACTGTTCGATCGATAAATTGATCAATGAAAACAAAATCGCCTGGCTTGATCTTTCCCCGTAAAGATCCGCAGGCAGTCGTCGCAATAATATGGGTGCAGCCCAGTTTTTTGAGAGCCGCGATATTGGCTTGGTTGGGAATAAAACTCGGAGGGATTTCGTGCTTTGGCCCGTGGCGCGAAAGAATGGCGACCGGGATTCCTTCAATTTTCCCAGTAGTGATTTTTGAGGATGGCTTGCCGTATTTGGTCTTCACGCCGATTTTTTTAGCGGATTTTAAAATCTCTGGGTTTTCCAACCCGCTGCCGCCAATAATGCCAATTTTGATTTTTTTATCCTCCATAAGTTGCAACCCTAGCATATACAAAAGGTCAAACAAGTCAATATACAGTGAGAGCCTGAAGGCGCGGGGCCATCAGGCTCTTGGGTTGAGAACTGTGCCGAGATTCAGCAACCAGTTGGGCAGTCGGTTGATGACGCAGCGTACGCCGGAGCTCATCAACTCTGGATAGACCTTGAACGGGTAAGCCGTCGTGAAAACGCGCTTGCGACCGAGGATCCGCTCGGCGATTTGGCGGATTTCGACGTCGCCACTTGAGATCAGGAGGTTACCGTCGTCCTTCCAGCAGTTGAACCCCAGCGGAACCGTCATCTTCGCCGGCACGTGGACCTCGACGTCGTAGGGCTTCAGTAGCCTCCGATAGACGCTGATTGACTCTTTCGTTCCGAGGATCGCGTCGGAATCCAACGCCGTCTGGCCCATCCGCAGGATACGGAGCGCCGGATTGACGATAATGTGGCGTCCTCCCTGGCGGTCGGTGATGATCTCGCTCGTGCTGCGATCCATGTGATCATCGACGCCGAGACCGGGAGGATTTCTTCGCGTCTCGAACCGGACTGAGTTGGGTAGCACGGCAACCTTCAGACCAGCGAGCTTGAGAACCTCGAGGTATCCCCTTTGTTCTACCAGCTCCCAGTCTGCCGTTTGGTCGTCGAGGAGGTGCTCGTGAACCAACGCCAGTTTGTTGGAGAAAACGATCCTTCCTCCAATAGCGAAGGGCGAGACTGCCACCGGCCCGATGCCGCCACCGATCCCACCCCTCATCAGTCTAAGCCACGTGGCCAGATCGCGGTCGATGAGAATCAGGCCGTTTGGCAGGACGGTGCAGAGATCCCGCGGGAAAGTCACGGCTCGCGGATCGCCCATCTCCGGCATCTCGATGACCTCGAAGGGCAGATCCTTGAGCATGTCCCGTAAGACCGCCTGGCCGTGGGCGGCCGAACAGATTCCCTTGAAGGGGATTCCCATCCTGCCGAGACCCGCCATCACTCCCAAGTACTCTTGGACAATGCCCCAGCTGGTCTCTTTTGGAGATGCTGCCACCACTCGACCACCTTCATAGTGGCGGCCGACCTCAACCTCTTCCACCCCCAGCGCCTCGGAGGCGCTTTCGGTCGAGTGGAACTGAAAGGCGGGTACGCCGACAACAACTGTCGTTTCTTGCTTTGGCACTCTCGCACCTCCTTATCAGATTATCGGCTCTATAGTCTAATATAAAAATCAGCCCCTGTCAATCTTGAAAAATATACCAGAAGCGAGTAAGTTGAAGTCAAGATGGAATATTCTGATATTTTAACCCCCGAGGGAAAACTGACAGCTCAAAAGAAATCGCGGGAAGACGTACACAAACATGGCGATTGGCATCAATCCACCCATGTTTGGATTTTGAATTCTCGAGGCGAACTTCTCATCCAAAAAAGATCGCCAAACAAACCCAATGCTCCTAACAAGTGGGACAGTTCAGCTGGTGGCCACGTTTTAGCTGGTGACACACCAATTGAAAGTGCCCAAAAAGAAGTTGAGGAAGAACTTGGCATAAAAGTTGATAAAAAGGAGCTTCAATATCTTTTTACCATCAAACGAAGCTCTGTTCAGAATGAAGGCAAATATCTCAACAATGAATTTGAAAACGTATTTCTTTTTAAAAAAGATTTAGATCTTAAGAAATTAAACTTCCAAAAGGAAGAGATCACCGAATTAAAATTTATTCCTTGGCAGGAATTAAAGAAAAAAATTGAATCAAAAGATCCCCATTTTGCCCGCCACATTGGACAATACAAAAAGTTTTTTGAATATTTGAAAAAGGAGAAGTAATGCGTAAACCAGGACCAGAATATCTTTCAGAAAAATATGAACCATTTCGCAGCCAACAAGAAATTGAAGAGGGAAGAAAAGGGCTCGCGTCGTTACCGATCGGGATTAGCGAAATGCCGCTTCCCACTCAATCAGGAGAGTATAAGCTACCCAGTTTAACTTTTGAACTTACTTTAGAAGATGTTAATCCTTCCGAGTACTTATTTAATCGTTCTTCTGAAGAAATCGCCCGATTGGAGCAAGCGCAGAACCTTGATCAACAAACAAAAGACGCTCTTTCGGTTCGCAAACGGCTGGGGGTTGATTCGCCAGAAAAAGTAAAGATTGTTCGCGGGTTCACTGCCAATTTTGAGGACGGTGCTAGTTTTAATTTGTCAGATGTTATCCCCGAAGGTTGGCGGGTTTTGTATGTCCCTAGCTCATCGGAAGTTACGCGAGGAGGAGCCAATATGGATTTAAAAATGGTTATCGTCAATGGAAATCTCCTTGGTTTTGAAGGTATCACGGCTTTAACCCACGAATGTGCCCATTACGCGACATTAAAAACCTTAAGCGAAGAAGAACACGACCGGTACGAACTGGCTTTAAAGCGCGTTGTCGAAGCGAGACGAAATTTAAACAAGGCCGAAGAAGTTACCGCGGAGGATTTAAAGCTGGTTTATCATGCCGAAAGATCGGCTTGGGCAGAGACCTTATTAAAATTGAAACCTTTTTTACGACATTACGATCAAGTGACAGGAGAACATTCTGCAGACGCATTACAAAGGGCAATTCACGAATTTGCTCTGAGCAAAGATACTAATAGTTTAAGAATGCTTGATCCAGGTATCCGCGAATTATTCAAAAATGCCAGAGATCCATTTGATTGGTGACTCCATTTTAGTGGATGAAGGAATTATTTTGTGAGCGAAAGCTCTTTTTTATTTAAATTTAGATCTCAAAACTGCCCAAGGAAAACGAATGGTGGCGGTGAGGATGCGATTTAGTCTTTTTGGTTGAGTAAATAAACGATAAAGCCATTCGAGGCCTGCTTTTCGGATCCACCTCGGAGCAAAAGGCTGAACCCCGGCAATATAATCAAAAGTTCCCCCAACACCCATCGAAAGCGGAATATTGACACGATTTTTTAATTGATAAATAAATTTCTCTTGTTTTGGGGCGCCGTAGGCAACGAATAAAATATGTGGTTTGGCCTTTCCTATCGTATTGATAATATCTTTATCATCAGGATCGGCTGATGAAATTCCTACGAACTTGACCTTTGGATGAACGCGTAAAATATTTTGAACGGCTTTTTTGGCCACGCCAGGAGCCCCACCGAGCAAAAAAACGCTATATCCCCTGTCCTCTGCTAATTTAATTAAAGCCCAAGTTAAGTCCACGCCCGTAATCCGCTCTTTAAGCGGAGTGCCTAAAAATCGGGCTGCCAACATCAGACCAAAACCATCAGGCGTAACGAGATCAGCGCGATTAATAATGCGCTTGAGCTCATTATCATTTGTCGCCGCCATAATTATTTCTGGGTTTAAGGTGACGATATAAGATGATTTCTTATTTCTAATTAAAATATCGGCATATCTCACAGCCTCTTGGAAACTCAAAGAATCAATCTTGACACCTAAGATTTTCATAACAATCAATGTTAGATCAAAATTCAACGAAAATCAAGGTCTAGGCCCGGATTTTGACATAGACGGCCCAGACCGCCAAGGTAGCCGCGATCAGCACCCATTGGGTTGAAGCGAGCCAAATGTCCGTACCAAAGGCCCCGATAATCGAAAGGGCGACGGCAATGACGGAAAGGCCGACTAACCAGTCACCTAATGACTTCATCTTCCCTCCTAGTTAAATAGTGTTATAAATTTTCCAAAACTTCAAGGGTTTTTTGAGCCGTTTTCCGCCAGGAAAACAAAGTGGCCCGAGCAAGGCCTTTGGAGATCAGGGCTTTTCGTAATCCCTCATCATTAATAATCTTACTCAAAGCAGCTGCCATATCAAATGGTTTTTCTGGGTCAACTAATAAAGCCGCTTTGCCGGTAATCTCGGGAATGGAGGTACGATTTGAAGCCACTACCGGTACACCAGAAGCCATTGCCTCAAGTGGCGGCAGACCAAAACCTTCAAAAAAACTACAGAAGAACAAGATATCGGCCTGGGTTAAAAGCTCAATATATTTTACCTCTGAAACATAACCGGGCAAAATAATGTCTTTTTTAATTTCTGACGGGAGTTTGTTGATTTCGGCCAAAATTTTATCAAAGCCAAAGCCCGGGTTCCCAGCCAAAATAAATTGATGTTTAATTTCTTTTTCTTGGCGCAATAAGGCATAGGCCTTGATCATCCCAGCAATATTTTTCTTTTGCTCTAAACGCCCAATAAATAAGATATATGGTTTTTTAGTATTTTTCAGCCGAGAGGCCCGGAAAGCTTTCTCGTCGTATCCTTCATAAATAACCGTGATTTTTGCCGGATCGATAGTGAAGCACGATAAAATATCTTTTTTAGTGAATTGGGAGATGGCAATAATATGAGAAGCGTGTTTGACTGAATGTCCCATTGCCCAATTGTGATACAAAAGATCGTTTGACGAATAAAGCTCGGGAAAATGTTTAAACCCAAGATCGTGCAAGGTGACTATAGATTTTGAGGGAAAGACCAGGGGTAAAGTATGGGCAGGCACAAAAAGGATATCTGGTTTATGATTGATCATTTCCCGTGTTAGGCGGATCTGCGTCCAAAACCGGCCAAAAGGTAAAACTTTGAATTTGAAGTTCCCGCCCAAGTTAGGCAATTGCTCTTCGATTGATTTTGGAGAATATAATATATAGTTATTTCTACGATCAATTTGAGAGAGAGCTTTAACAAGCTCAATCGTATATGTTTCAGTACCAGTTCTGATAGGTTTAGCTATCCTTGATGCGTCAATGCCAATTAACATTTTTACCTCAACCACAAGACAGACTTTTTAAAGGCGTCTAAATTTTCGATTGCAATGCCGGTCCCCTTGGCAACTGAAAGCATTGGGTCTTCAGCTGTCTGACATGGCACACCAGTGACTTTAGTCAAAAGAGAATCTAGTCCTCTAAGCAAAGCCGCGCCACCAGTCATCACAATACCCTTATCCATCACGTCAGAAGCAAGCTCAGGCGGAGTTTTTTGTAAGACACTTTTAACTGCTGAGATGATTTCATTTATCGGTTCACGTAAAGCCAGTACTATATCAGATGAGCTAACAATTAAACTTTCGGGCAGACCGCTAATGGCGTTACAGCCTGTGACTTCCATTGAAAGCTCTTTTTTGAGTGGCAGGGCCGAACCGATTTTTATTTTGACTTGCTCGGCGGTGACCTCGCCAATGACAAGATTGTGTTTTTTTCTAATTTCCTTGGCAATTGCTTCATCAAAACGATTACCGCCAACTCTAACCGAACTTGAGGCCACAATATCTCCCAACGCAATCACTGCCACTTCTGACGTGCCGCCGCCAATGTCAATAATCATATTGCCCGAAGGACCGGCAATACTAATTCCTGCGCCGAGGGCTGCGGCTACGGGCTCTTTAATGAGATAGGCTGTTTTAGCGCCAGCTTGAAGGGCAGCGTCAGTGACCGCTCTGCGTTCGGTCGAGGTGGCGCCAGCTGGTATAGAAATCATTATTTCTGGCTTTAAAAACCTCACTCGCCCACTCAATCGATTAATATAATGACTGATCATCGCCTTAGCAATGCCGAAGTTAGCAATTACCCCATCTTTAAGAGGATGCGCGGCAATAATACTGTCAGGCGTTCGGCCAAGCATTTCTTTAGCTTCTCCGCCAAAAGCCATGACTTTGTTTTGAGAAACTTCTAACGCAACAACCGAAGGCTCATTAATAACTATACCCTTGCCAGGAATGTAAAATAATATGTTTGTCGTTCCTAAATCGATCCCAATCCTTTTTAAAATCATCTTTATCCTTATGGGTTAAAAGGGGTACAGCATGCTCTTTAGTTTACCCTTTGAATCTTAGCACCGATCTTTACTAGGCGCTCTTCAATTTTTTCATAGCCCCTGTCAATTGTTTCAATCCCAAGAATTTCAGTTTTGCCACGAGCGATCAAGCCAGCGATTATCAAGGTTGCGCCAGCGCGTAAGTCCAGACTCTCGATCTTTGCTCCGGAGAGGTCAGTCGGACCATAGATTTCTGCTTCTCGATCATTTAAAATATTGATATTTGCGCCCATTTTTTTTAACTCTTCGAGATATCCAAGACGGTTTTCGAATATATTTTCTTTAATACGACTCTTGCCATGAACTTGTGTTAAAAGTACCCCCATTGGCGATTGCAAATCGGTCGGAAATCCGGGATATTCAGCAGTCGAAATTTCAATTGCTCTTAGAGTATCCGACTTCTTAATATATAATTTATCTTTTTCCATTTCAAATTTTACGCCGACTGCGCGGAATTTATCCAAAAGAGCGTCAATGTGATCCGGATTAACATTATTAATCTCAAGATCGCTACCTGTTGCTGCCCCGAGAATCGCAAAAGTCCCGGCCTCAATTCGATCGGGAATAACCGTATGCTCGACACCTTTTAGATTTGCAGACCCTTTAATTTTAAGCTCGCGGTCTTCTATTTTAATGTTCGCCCCGGCCTTTTTTAGAAAATCAATTAAGTCAATAATCTCGGGTTCAATGGCGGCATTTTTAATGACAATGTTTTGATTTTCCGCCGCCGCAAAAAGAAGAATGTTTTCCGTGCCGGTGACCGTGATTTTTTCAAAATTAGCCCCCGTATTGATTACCGCCCCTTTTTTAAAAATATACAAATTATTTTCAGCTTGGACGCTGATACCTAAATCTTTAAAAGCTTTAATGTGGCGGTCAATCGGTCTTGATCCGATTTTGTCCCCGCCGGGAAGAGGAATTTTAACGTGACCAAAACGAGCCAGCAGCGGCCCAACGAGCACAATTGAAGCCCTTATTGATCTAACCAAATGCGGATCCGGATCAATATTTTTAAGTTCGCTCGTATCTATTTCGAGGCTGTGATTAGTCCGGGAAATTTTAGCATTCATTTTTGTCAAAATGGTGCAGAGTTTTTCAATATCCAAAATATCAGGGACATTGTGTAGTCGAATTTTTTCCTTAATAATGATGCTGGCGGCGACCATTTTCATACACGCATTTTTGGCACCGTAAACATCAATTGAGCCTGATAATTTTTCTCTACCCTCAATATTAAATTTGGCGATTTGGCACTCCTTAAGCTAGATAGTCTTAATTACTCTTTATCTTTGCTCTTAATTATATTATACTACAGACAAAGTTTTGTTAAGCCAAAAACAATGAGGAAATTTTCAAAAAAATTAAAAAAGCTTTTATTAATATCGGTTTTTTGGGGAATTCTTTCTTTGTCATTCCTTTTTTTCGCCTTTTTAATCGTTCTTAAAGCCAATGGTTACCAATTAAACTATCAAAATTGGAAGATTATTAAAACAGGGATGATTGTTCTAAATGGTGATCCAAAAGACGTGACGATTAAAATGAACAATAAAATTCTAAAAGGAGGTTTGCCAAAGCGAATTAGCAACTTGGCGGCTGGGACGTATGAAATAACAATTAGTCACAAAGATTATCAAGGGTGGGATAAAGTAATTAAGGTTGATTCTGGGCTGGCAGCAACCTATAGTGATATTATTTTATTTAAGGATGTTCCTGAAGAACAAGCTTTGCCAGAAAATACTAATATTGAAAAATTAGGAGCGGAATATACTAATGCAACCCGAGATTTAACAATCAAAGAAAGAGAAATATACTTCCGCGAAAATCTTATTACTCGCTTTAGCCAAAAAGTCTTAGCTCTTGCTTTTTATCCTGACAACAAGCATATTATTTATCAAATTCAAAATGAATTAAGAGTAATTGATCTCGACGGGTCCAATAATAAACTTTTGATTACTTTAGCAGCCACAGAGCCTTCAATTTTTACTTTTATAAATAATGATGCCACAATTATATATTTAGACGAGGGCACGATTAAGGCTAAAAATATTCGTTAGCACTCGGGGGCTTAGGATCAACCTGGCTCGCAACCACGATTAATCTATTTAAATTAGTGCCAATGGGGACACAAGTCATTAAGGTTAGCGTATAATTGCCGGTTGACTCGAGAACTTCTAATTTGTCCGGGCTAACCACTTTTGAACTCGCAACTTGATACGTAAATGTTTTTTGATTATAGCGAATATATATTTTATCTCCAACATTAAGTTTATCTAAAAGGGCAAACACATCCTTGTATGAAGATCGAACCCAGGAGTAATAAGAAGAATGCCCAGTAATAAAAACATTACCAAGTTCTCCAGGTAAGGCCGTTCCTTTGTAATGAGCAACGCCTTCTAATAGTTTTTGATTCAAATTACTATCATCAACATTCCAGGAAATTGGCGCATCAAGAGCAATTTTTGGGATAGCCAGTTTTGCTTCAGAGGTGGCGGCAAATGGAGGTGGGGTTTGTAGATTTTCAGTTACCCTTTTATTATAAGTAGTTTCCCAGAAATATTTGAACTTTTTGGTTAATGCGGTGCCATTAATGAGCGAGTAAGTCAAAACAAAAACCAATACAAAGATAGTGGCGAATTTTAAAATAGTATACTTAATATCATTGAGGAATTTGAAAACCTTTTCTTTTTTTGATAGCGGTGGGTATATAAATCCTTCTTTGGGTGTCGGATAAACAAAGGCATTTTCCGATATTGGCGGCAACCCCAAAATATCCTCTGGCGGTTTTTCAGCCTCGGCACCAAAAATAGTCTTGAGATCATTCTCATCTAAAATTGGCTCCATTTCCTCCTTTAGAATATGAGTGCTAATACCATTATACATCGAAACAATCCTTTAAAAAACAGACTTTATTTTTGTGAAGATATCAGGTATAATTTAAACAAGGGCCAGTAGTTCATCGGTAGAACGCTTCATTCGCATTGAAGAGGTAGAGGGTTCAATTCCCTCCTGGTCCACATGCCCGAGTGGCGGAATGGTAGACGCGCAGGTCTCAAAAACCTGTGAGCGCAAGCTCATGTCGGTTCGAGTCCGACCCCGGGCATTTTTTGTATGTTGACACTATTATTTATAGCTCTAATATGAATTTAGGGGTGCGTAGCGTCGAAACTTAAGGAGCGGGTAAGATGAGGTCTCGTGATGTAAGGCGTCTTGCGTGCTACCACAATCGAGATGGAGACTTGGTTGTTGTCGTCAACTCTCAAGAGTCGAAGTATCCCTCAAGAATGCGGTTAGATGAGGCCATCTTCTTGGGAGGCATAGAAGATTTCCTAGGAGGGAACTGGGGAGTCTTGTGGAGTCTTGGCCAATGGCTTAAGGAGCCGGCGACAAGACTAAACATCAAGTTCAACGGCCGGCTTTTTGTCGCCGAGCTCTGGCAGGACGACAAAATGATGGCCTCCGCTTCGATCAACGACCTGGATGCAGTAATGCTCACGATCGAAGGCCTGGCGCACAAGCTTCTCATCTGGAAGAAGTCGGAGTAAACGCAGCGCGGCAATCGTCGCGCTGCTCGCTTTTGAAAGATTAAAAACTATAACGACGTAAACATCGATATATCGCAATTCATTGTGTTATAACAACGTAAACGTTGATATATCGCAATTCATTGCGTTATAGTATACTTAAATTACAAAATATTTTTAGTCGCTAAAGGAGTTACCTATGGCGAATATTGATAGTATTGAAGCAATAAAAAAGCTTGATCCCGAAGGTTTTTTACCCTGCATTCAAGAATTTCCTGATCAATGCGAGCGTGCCTGGAGTGATTGGAAGAATATCGCTTTACCGGCGCGGTTTGTGCAAGCTAAAAACATTCTAATCTGTGGCATGGGCGGTAGCGGCATTCCTGGCTCATTAGCCATGAATTTTGTCCAAAACGATGTCACTATCCCTATTACCATGTGGCGCGATTATGGCATACCCGGCTGGATTAATAAAGATACGCTTGTCATTGCTGTCAGTGTTTCGGGCAATACCGAGGAAACGCTTGATTGTTTTAAGAAATCCACCGATAAAACCGATAAATTGATAACCCTTTCAATTGGTGGTGATTTAGAAATACTTTCTCGAAAATATAAAACAACCCATTATAAAATTAACTATACTGGTCAGCCTCGGGCTGCCCTTGGTTTTACGTTGACATCAATACTGGCTATATTTGCAAAATTAAAGCTTATCGAAATTTCTGACGATGATTTCCAGGAAGCATTAGTATTGCTCCGAGCCCTACAAAAGAAGATTGATGCCAATGTATTTACATCAAGTAATATTGCTAAAATATTAGCCCGAAAGCTTGAGGGGAAAATTCCGATTTTAATGGGCGCCGGCGTAATGTCTCAAGTTGCCAGACATTGGGCCCTATCTTTCAATGAGAATTCAAAAACAGCCGCTTATTTTCAAGAAATACCAGAAATGAATCATAATGCCCTGGTTGGTTTAGAAATGCCAAAACTTCTTGGTCAAAAAATTATGCCCATTATCTTACAGTCAAGATTTGACCATCCAAGAACAAAAATTAGGGAAAGTGTGATGATTCAAATATTTCAAAAACGTCGCCTCCCCCTTGAAACGATCCTGATTGATCCTGCACCGTCTCCCCTTGCAGAGCTTTTACAAATATTGCTTTTGGGCGCATATGTCTCCTTTTATCTTGGTATGATAAATGATTTAAACCCCTATACGATTGAAATGGTCGATTACTTAAAAGAAAAACTTGCTGAAAAGCCTATAGATGAATCCTAAAAGGAGGGTATTTGCATCCGTTAGTTCTCGTAATTTTGGATGGTTGGGGCCTCGCGCCGGAGGAAGAAGGCAATGCAATTCTCGCCACGCCTACTCCAAATTTTGATCAAATACTTTCGTATTTTCCTCACGCCTCTTTGGCCGCTTCTGGAGAAGAGGTTGGTCTTTCTTGGGGAGAGATGGGCAATTCTGAAGTTGGCCACTTGAATTTAGGCACGGGTAGAATTATTATGCAGGATTTAGGCCGGATTGATAAAAGCATCCAAGAGGGTTCTTTTTTTAAAAATCCAGCTTTAAAAGATGCCTTTTTAAGGGCTCGCGAGAAAAATGCTAATGTCCATCTGATCGGTTTAGGCTCAAGTGGTGGAGTCCATTCGCACTTAAATCATCTATTCGCCTTGTTAGATTTGGCCAAAAGCTTAAAATTTACAAATATTTTTATTCATTTCATTAGCGATGGTCGCGACACGCCACCTAAAGTGGCGCTCAATGATATTAAAGCTCTAAACGATAAGATGCGGTCAATCAATACTGGACGAATTGCTTCTTGCGGCGGACGATATTTTGCTATGGACCGAGACAAGCACTGGGATAGAATCCAAAAAGCCTATGAGGCATTTTTTTCTGATAATTCTCCTGGGAAGGCGACAGCTGAACAGGCGATAAATGATGCCTACAGTAGCGGTAAAACCGATGAATTTATCGAGCCGGTAAGAATATTGGATACACCACGAATTAAAGACGGTGATTCGATTATTTTCTTTAATTTTCGTTCTGATAGAGTAAAACAGCTTTCCGAAAGCATTATTAATCCAAATTTTAATAACTTTGCCCGTCAAGTTATCCTGAAAGATTTTTATTTCGTCTCATTTACAAGCTATGGACATGAGCCTTCGCCATATGTCAAAGTGGCGTTTTTTGCTGATAAAGTAATAAATCAATTAGCCAAGGTGATCGCTGACGCCCGGCTTTCGCAACTTCATGTCGCGGAAACGGAAAAATATGCTCATGTTACCTACTTCTTTAACGGTGGCGTCGAAGAACCATTTCCTGGCGAGCAAAGAATTCTTGTCCAATCGCCACAAGTAGCAACCTATGATCTTAAACCAGAAATGTCAGCCAGAGACATAGCCAATAATTTTATCCAAGCCTTAAAGTCCGCCCCACCGGCTTTTTCGGTGATAAATTTAGCCAATCCCGATATGGTTGGTCATACTGGTGTTTTTGAGGCTGTAAAAATTGCTATTGCCGCTACTGATAATGCTTTGGGTCTAATTTCCAACGCAACTTTGAGTTTGGGCGGAAATTTAATTATTACCGCTGATCACGGTAATGCTGAGCAGATGATTAATCCAATTACAAAAGAAGTTGATAAAGAGCATACGACAAATCCAGTTCCTTTGATCCTGGCCTTAAACGAAAAAAGAATGAAAGAGCCAATTAAAATTGATATGGGCTACAAAATCAGCTTAGCCAACAATGCCCCCGCAGGTGTGTTGGCGGATGTGACCGCTACGTGCGCGGATGTCTTGGGTCTACCGAAACCCGAAGAATTCTCCGGCCAAAGTCTCAGAGGAGTTTTATAATATGGCCAACAAAAAAGTTATCCTTATTATTTTGGATGGTTGGGGATATGCGCCGGCCTGGGGAGGTAATGCCGTCGAATCGGCCGAAACACCAGCGATGGATAATTTATGGCGCAAGTTTCCACATACCATCTTAAAAGCGGCCGAGGAAGCGGTGGGCTTGCCAATTCATGAACCTGGAAATTCCGAAGTTGGTCATCTAAATTTGGGCTCGGGCCAAATAGTTCGCCAAAATTTACCCGGCATAAATACGACGATTGATGATAAATCATTTTTTAATAACCAAATATTGCTTGGAGCCGTCGAGCATGCGAAGAAAAATTCAAGCAATATTCATCTCCTGGGTTTAGTTTCCGATGGCGGTGTTCATTCTCACATATTTCACCTTTTTGCCTTACTAGAACTACTCAAGGCACAAAATTTTGAACGTGTTTTTATCCATATGATTACTGACGGTCGAGACACTGACCCAATGAAGGGTCTATCATTTTTAGAGCAATTAGAGGGTCGGTTAAAAGAAATAAAATTAGGTAAAATCGAGTCTGTTTTAGGTCGATATTACGCCATGGATAGAGATAACCGTTGGGATAGGATCCAGAAAGCCTATGATGCCCTAACTTTAGGTATAGGTGGTCAATTCGAGGCCCCAGAGCAAGCTATAAGTAGTTCGTACCGTAGCGGTAAAACCGATGAATTTATTCTTCCAGCGATTGCCACCAAGAAAGAAAATTATGTGCCAGTAAACGATAATGATTCAATTATATTTTTTAATTTTCGAGCGGATAGGACGAGAGAGATAACAAAAGCTTTTTTGGAGCAAAAATTTCATGATTTTCCAAGAAGGAAGCATTTAAAAAATTTATATTTTGCTTCATTCGCTTTTTTTGAAAATTATGGACAACAATCACCTGTTAATATGGTTTTTAAACAAAATTTGATTTTAAACCCTCTCGCGAAAATTTTTTCTGAAAATAATTTGTCGCAATTTCATACCGCCGAAACAGAAAAATATGCCCATGTTACCTATTTCTTTAATGGTGGGACCGAAAAACCGTTTGATAGAGAAGATCGCGAATTAATCCCATCTCCGAAAGTTCCGAGTTACGATTTAAAGCCGGAAATGAGTGCCGCGAAAGTCAAGGACACCTTTATCAATAAGTTTAGTAATTATGATTTTGCCATTGTTAATTTTGCCAATCCCGACATGGTTGGCCATACAGGAGATCTTAAAGCAACCATTAAGGCGTGCGAATTTGTTGATCTCTGCCTCGGCGAAATTGTCAAAGCCTCCTTACCGAAAGGGTATAACGTAATAGTAACCGCTGATCACGGCAATGCCGAGCAGATGATAAATCCAAACACTGGCGAGCCCCACACAGAGCATACTATTAATCCAGTTCCTTTTATTTTGGTTTCCAATGACCCAATTTTACAAAATCCTTTAAGAGAAGGTAACGATCTGAAGCTTTCCGATGTCGCGCCGACAATCTTAAAAATCATGGGATTACCCATACCTCAAGAAATGACTGGAAAAAGCCTGATAGAATGATTTAATGGAGAATGTATAATTTAAGGAGGGGCGATTAAAAAATATACACCGTTAGTATTAATTATTTTAGATGGATGGGGGCTGTCGCCAGCTTGGGGTGGCAATGCTACCTTGCTTCGCAAGCCCGAAAATATTAATCGTCTCTGGCGTGAATATCCCCATAAAATTCTTCAGGCATTTACTCTAATCGCTGGAAAATATGGAGTTGTTGGTGATTCCAGGTTGGGTCACTCGACCATTGCGGCCGGCAGACGCATTCAGCAAAACCTAGAAATTATTTCTCAAGCAATTGAAAATCACAGTTTCTATAAAAACAAAGTCCTAAAAAGTGCTTTTGAACACTCCCAAAAAAATAACTCTAATTTACATTTAGTTGGCTTACTCTCCAATGGTGGAATTCATTCGTATCTAAGCCATATCCTGGCGCTTTTAGAAATGGCTGGACGAGAAAATTTTCAATCAGTCTACCTGCATTTATTTTCTGACGGCATTGATAGCGGCGAATATGATGCTTTAATTTTTGCTGCCGCTGTACAAAAGAAAATGTCCGAGCTCGGTATCGGAAAATTTGCCTCAATCTCTGGTCGGCTTTATGCGATGGACCGAAACCGCGACTATTTAAAAACCAAGATTGTCTATCAAGCATTAGTCGAAGGCCAAGGACGTTCCGCTTTAAATATTCAAGCCGCTCTTTCGGCAGGTTATCGTCGCGGAGAAAATGATTTCACCCTTGAGCCGACCTTAATCGAAAACGAAGACGGTAAAACAGTTATTTCCGAAAATGACGCCATTATTTTCTTTAATTTTCGCGCTGATCGAATCACCCAGTTAGTGGAATTCTTTGCTAAACCTAGTTTCAAGATCAGGTTTTGGCATCCCAGTGTCCCTAAAGGTCTTTTTCTTGTGGCCATGACCGATTACCGTCAAGATTTAAACCTTAATGTTGCTTTCCCGCAAACATCCGTCAATAAAACAGTTGGTGAAGTAATATCGTTTTATCACGGTCGCCAATTACGGATTGCCGAGCAGGAAAAAGCGGCCCATGTAACAAATTTCTTTAACTGCTCTGAAAATATATTTCCGCTTGAGGAAAGAAAAATTGTTCCCTCTAAGAGGGCTAATGATATTACGAAAATTCCAGAAATGTCAGCTGGAAAAATTACCGAAGTAGCGATTAAGGCCATTAGAAGCAAACTTTATGATTTTATCTTGATTAATTTTGCCAATGTTGACGCCGTGGCCCACAGCGGCAATATTAGTGCCACCGCCCGGGCGGTAAAAATAGTTGACGACCAGGTTGGTAAAATTGCCAAAGCCAATCTTGAAACAAAGGGCGCAACAATTATCAGCGCCGATCACGGTAATGCTGAACAGATTGTTAAATTAAACGAAAATCAGGATCCGGAAACGAAACATACTTTAAATCCTGTACCATTTATTTTAATAATGCCCGACAATCGGAAAAATTTAATCCAAGGGGCATTTAGTACTTCTTCATCAACTTTATCTAAAATTATCACTGCCAAAGAAACCTTAGCTGATATTGCCCCAACGATTTTAGAAATTCTCAATTTGCCCAAACCAGAAGAAATGACCGGTCATTCTCTCTTAAAAAAATTGGAATAATGAGGTTTTCTTCGAAAAATAATATTATGTATAATTTTTTCCAAGCCAAAAGTGTGGCAATTATTGGTGCCTCGGCCAATCCGAAGAAATTAGGTTATCAAATTACGGCTAACCTAAAAAATGGGGGTTTCGAAGGTAAAATCTTTCCCATAAACTTGGATGAAGCAAAAATCCTAGGCCTCCCTGTGCATCAAACAGTCTTGGACATTCATCGCGCGATTGACTTAGCAACCATCATTGTTCCTCGCGAAGTCGTTCCAATGGTTTTAAAACAATGCGTTTTAAAAGAAATTCCTAATGTCCTTATCATCACCGCCGGCTTTGCTGAGAAAGACGACAAAGGAAAAAAATTACAAAGAGAAATTATCGAAATTACCCAAAGAAGCAAAACAAGAATTATTGGTCCCAATTGTCTCGGAATTATCAATACAGCCATAGGTTTAAATCTCACTTTTGCCGCAACCAATGTAGCCAAAGGCAACATTGGCCTAATCTTGCAATCAGGGGCCATTGGAGCGGCAATTTTGGATTGGGCCAAGGAAAATGAAATTGGTATAAGCAAATTTGTCTCTTTGGGCAATAAGGTCCAAATATCTGAACTTGAAGCGCTAAAAATTCTCGGCTCGGATCCCCAAACAAAAGTAATTGCTCTTTATTTAGAAGAAATTACCGAGCCGCGCAAATTTTTGGAAGTAGCAAAAATGACTACTAGAAATAAACCAGTCATAATTTTAAAGGGTGGCGAGACCAAGCAGGGTTCCCTCGCCGCTCGTTCCCACACAGCAGCTCTTGCTAGCTCTGAAGAATTAGATACTGCCTTATTTAATCAAGCAAATTTAATCATTGCTCATACATATGAAGATTTACTAAATCTACTGGAGCTTTGCTCGGCAAAGAATTTCTCTGTTACCAAAAAGAATCTTGCAATTGTGACTAATGCTGGTGGCCCGGGGATTCTTGCAGCCGATGCGGCATCTAGAAATAAAATGGCGCTTGTTAGATTAAATAAATCAATAAAATCAAAGCTAGAAAGAAATTTAGATAGCTTTGCGTCGCTTGAAAATCCTTTTGACCTAGGTGGCGACGCTTCAGCTCTGCGCTTTGAAAAAATGATTGAGATATTGGAAAAAGTACCCGACTTAGATTCGATAATTATTATCATTACTCCCCAAGCAGTCACAGAGCTAGAAAAAACCGCCAAAGTTATTTCAAAGTTTAGATCGAGCTCCAAGCCAATTGTTGCCACGTTTTTGGGGGGCCAAAAAATTAAAAAAGCTGTTAGGCTTCTTTCAAAAGCGCATGTCCCCCATTTTGAAGATCCTTCTATGGCGATTGAGCAATTGTCGATTATCTATAAATATTTTCATAAAAAAGATAAGATAGATCATCCCATTGAACTTGCGACAAAATTACATCGATCGAATACTCCCGAAGAGATAATTGCAAGCTATAAGATACCATTTGTAAAAACAATCTATGTTAATAATTCAGCGGAGACAATGGCCGCAGTTGAAGAGATAGGATTTCCTTTAATATATAAAACCGCCAAAGACATCAAAAGCAAGCAAAAATCCGGCAAAGTTGGTTTAAATATCGCCGAGAATGTTAGCTTGCATCGTTCGACCAACGCCATCGGCTATCCGGGCATCATTCAACCAATGATTGATTCAATCTATGAGATTATGGTTGGGGCAAAGCGCGATGATCATTTCGGAATTGTTTTAGTTTTTGGTCGAGGCGGCATTTTTATTGAAGAAAAAAAAGATGTTTCCTTTAAAATTTTACCATTGACAGCGAATGATTTAGAAGAGATGATTGAGGAAACCGAAATCTTTAGCGCTATCAGCGATTTTAATGTAAAAGATAAAATAAAAGAAGCGATAATTAATGTGGCGGCCATAATGGTCGATAATCCAGATATTCGGGAAATTGAGTTTAATCCTTTTAAGGTCGAGCAAAACAAAATTACCGCCGTTGATATTAACATAGTGAGAAAGAATAATGAGTAAAGAATTACTAACCGGGAACGAAGCCTTGGTAAGAGGTGCTCTAAAGGCTGGGGCGACTTTTTTGGCTGGCTATCCGATCACGCCAACAACGGAAATAATGAAATATTGGGCCGAAGAGCATTTGAAAGATAATAATTTAGTATTTTTACAAACTGAAGATGAAATGGCGGCAGGGTTTGCCACAATTGGTGCTTGTTTAACAGGTATTAAGGCTTTTACCGCCACCGCCGGGCCGGGGAACATTTTAATGCAGGACGCCTTTGCCATGGCCGAGAATCTTCGTTTACCAATCGTTTCCTTTATCATGCAACGAGGAGGCCCGTCAACCGGCACGGTTATCTATTCTCAGCAAGAGTTGAACCTGACCTGTTTTGGCGGCAATGGCGAGGGCTTAAGAATTGTTTATTCTACTTCAAATATCCAAGACCTCTATGATTATGCGATAAAAGCTTTCAACACTGCTTGGAAATATCGTTTTCCAACATTTTTATTGGGAGATGGCTATCAAAGCAAAGAGCTTAGCACAATTAATTTATCGGAGCCGCAAGAAATTATTGAGCCGAGCCCCTACCTACTCAATCCCAATAAGGAAGCTGGCACATACTCTAATTTACGTAATACTTATAATTTAGAAGAAGAGTTAGCTGAAGTCATCGCTTCTCATAAGAAGTCATTTGATGCCGTCTCGCCAGAAATTGTCGAATTTGAGGATATTCATACGCTTGATGCTCGGCTGGTGATTTTTGCCCATGGCATTGTTGCGACTGTTGCCAAAGAAGCCCAGGAAGATTTAAGAAAAGAGGGTTTAAAAGTCGGCGTTTTTCGACCAATTACCCTCTCCCCTTTCCCAACCCAATCTGCTCAGCAAGTAGTTTCAAACAAGTCTATCTTGATTGTTGAATCATCCTTAGGGCAATTTGCTAAACTTCTTAAGTCAGAGGTTTCCCTAGATTTTTCTAAAGTAAAAGAATTATTTAAACCAGCTATGGGTGTGACTAAACAGGAAATTATTGAGGAAGTCAAAAAGATAATAAAAAAATGAACAATCTACCAAAATCATGGAAAAAAGAAACTCTCCCGCATAAGTTCTGTCCTGGCTGTGGCCAGGCGCTCGCTTTAAAAATCCTGGGATATGCTATCGATGAACTTGGGATACAAGACAAAGCCGTTTATGGCACCGATATTGGCTGCTCTTTGCTTAGCTGGAACATGTTCGATGTCGATACTATCCAGACCCATCATGGACGCGCCACGCCGACAATGGTCGGTGTTAAGCATGCTAACCCAGAAGCAATCGCAATCGCGTTTATGGGCGATGGCGGCGGTTATGCTATTGGTGCACAGCATTTAATCAATGCCTGTCTTCGTGATGATAAAATCACCGTTATTTTAATCAATAATGCTAACTATGCGATGACTGGCGGACAAACTGCGCCGACAACTTTAATTGGAGAAATTACGACGACCGCCCCGGCGGGGCGTAAAATAGAAGATTTTGGTCGACCGATTCATGGACCTGAAATGTTACAAACCATTGCCTCGGACAACGCCTACATTGCAAGATGCGCTTCAGATGACTTTGATACGACCCTGAAATATATTAAAAAAGCCCTCCAGAACCAGATTGACGGCCGTGGCTTCAGTTTCGTTGAGGTCTTATCAATGTGTCCGGTTAACTGGAAAAAGAATGCCCAAGAATCTTTAGATTTTATTAAGGAAATGGAAAAAGTTTATCCCCTGGGTGAAATAAAAGTATCCAAGGAGGAGAGTGTTGAGTGAAACGAAATCCGCCTTTGGCGGAAAAAAAATATTAATTGCTGGCGAGGGCGGACAGGGGGTGCAATCAATTGCCGAAATCTTAGCCAGAGCTGCTAACGAACAAGATAAATTTACCACCTATATTCCTAATTTTGGCGTTGAGCAGCGTGGCGGTGTCTCACTCGCTTTTTTGCAAATCGATAATAAACCCATCGGCTATCCGAAGTTTGACCAAGCCGATATTATTGTTGCCATGTGTAACCGTGCCGTTGAAGTAGTCAAAAAATATATTACTGATGAAAGTCTGCTTATTTATGATAGTAGTTTTATCTCTGACGATAAAATAAAAATACTCCAGGGCATTGTTAAAAAATATCTCTGTATCCCGGCAAAGCAGATTGCTCAAAAAGAACTTTCTATAAAAGTGGCCAATATCATCTTCCTCGGCGCATTATCGCAAGAGTTAGGTGATCTATCCGCCGAACAAATTAAAACGGCCATGAATAATCAATTTAAATCCCACCCGGAATTCCAGGGAATGAACAAAAAGGCTTTTGAAAAAGGTCTGCAATATGCTAAAGAACGCCTAAACCAGGAATTCACTGGTTCAAAGCCAAAAGACATTCAAAAATTATTTGAAGACGAAAGCAAAGCCTGGGAACGCTTTCCGGAGTATTGCAAGGGCTGCTCGCTCTGTATTATCTCCTGTCCGCAAAAAGCTCTTACGTTTGGCCAAGATTTGAACTTTTTGGGGACTAACCTACCCCAAATTGACCTCAATAAATGCATTGCCTGCGGCCAATGTCAAAAAATCTGCCCCGACGGAGCCATAAAAATCAGTAAAAAATCGTCATAAGATCTCGTTATCAAACAAGGATTGAAAACAAGTTATTTTTATGGTATAAATTAGATACGGGCACCGAAGGCGCCCTTTAAGGGCCCATAGCTTAGCGGAAGAGCGTCTGCATGGCATGCAGAAGGTCGGCGGTTCGAGTCCGCCTGGGTCCAAAATAATATTAGTAAGTGTTAGAGCGCCCCGCCAAGGCGGGGAGGTCGGGAGTTCGAGTCTCCCACGGTCCAAAACCTAAATTATACACTATGGGCTCATACGATTTTAAGAAAATTGAGGCTAAATGGCAGGCAATCTGGGAAAAGAATAATTACGGGAAGTCCGAGGATTTTTCGAAAAAACCAAAGCATTATAATTTAGTCGAATTTCCCTACCCTTCCGGCGCTGGTTTGCACGTGGGCCACTGCATGGGCTACGGCGCTTCAGACGCTTATTGTCGAATGAAAAGGATGCAAGGCTTTAATGTGATGTATCCAATGGGCTGGGACGCATTTGGCCTGCCCACGGAAAACTATGCAATCCAAAATAAGGTCAAACCTCAAGAAATTACCGCTCAAAGCATTACGACTTTTAAAAAACAGATGAAAGCTTTGGGCTATTCATTTGATTGGTCACGGGAAATCAATACTACCGATCCAAATTACTATAAATGGACTCAATGGATTTTTTTGCAATTTTATAAGCATGGGATTAAAGACGGCCCCGACGATGAAATGTCGGGGCTCCGACCGAAGCGTCGGAGCAAGCTTATCAAAATCGCTGATGACGATACGACTACCCCACGTTTGGCTTATCGCGCCGAAATGCCAGTTAATTGGTGCCCTTCGTGCAAAATTAATTTGGCCAACGAAGAAGTCATTGCTGGCCAGTGTGAGCGTTGCGGCACGCAAACTGAAAAAAGAATGCAAACCCAATGGCTTTTGCGGATTACCGCCTATGCTGACCGTTTGATTGAGGATTTAGAAAAAGTTGACTACGAAGAACGCATTAAAACCCAGCAGATCAATTGGATCGGCCGGTCCGAAGGCGTGAATATAAAATTTAAGATCGATGAACATAACGAAATAATTGAAGTTTTCACTACTCGCGCTGACACATTATTTGGCTGTACTTATATGGTTTTATCACCCGAGCATTCACTAATTCAAAAAAACAAAAATATAATATCAAATCTAGCAGAGGTTGAAGAATATATTGAAAATGCCAAGAAAAAATCTGATCTCGAACGAACAGAGCTAGAAAAAGAAAAGACGGGCGTTGAATTAAAGGGAATTTTGGCAATTAATCCAATTAACAACGTAAAAATTCCGGTTTGGATCGCGGACTATGTTTTGGCAACATACGGTACGGGAGCGGTGATGGCCGTACCTGCCCACGATAAAAGAGATTTTGCATTTGCTAAGAAATTTGGCCTTGAAATTAGACAATCTATAGCCAAAAATCGCGTCGAAAAAAGTAATCTCGACGAAGCCTTCGTCGATTATGGATATTTAATTAATTCTGATGAATTTAGCGGCCTTAAATCTGATGAAGGCAAAAAGAAAATTACGGAGAAGTTAAAATCAATCAATGCTGGGGATTTTGCGGTCAATTACCGTTTACGCGATTGGATATTTTCGAGACAACATTATTGGGGTGAACCGATCCCGATTGTTCATTGCGATAAATGCGGCCTAATGCCGCTTGATGAAACGAATTTACCCTTGGAATTGCCTGAAGTTGAAAACTACGAACCATCGAATACTGGGGAATCGCCTCTCGCCTCAATCTCTGATTGGGTTAATACGAAATGCCCCAAATGCGGCGAAAAAGCCCGTCGGGAAACCGACACCATGCCCAACTGGGCAGGCTCAAGCTGGTATTATTTAAAATATATCGATCCCGCAAACAATAAGGAAATTGCAGATCAAAAAAAGATGGACTATTGGTTGCCGGTAGACATTTATAACGGCGGTATGGAGCACACAACGCTCCATTTACTTTATTCCCGATTCTGGCATAAGTTTCTTTATGATTTAAAAGTAGCGCCAACGCCCGAGCCATACGCAAAACGCATTGCCCACGGCATTATTTTGGGTCCTGACCGTCAAAAAATGTCTAAATCGCGTGGCAATGTTATTAATCCTGACGAAATGATTGAGCAATTTGGCGCGGATACTTTGCGAGCATACATTATGTTTATCGGTCCATACAACCAAGAATCTGCCTGGAATATGGCGGGCATTCGCGGTGTTTTCCGATTTTTAAATCGAGTTTGGAAAAATGGCGAACTTGTTCAAGATAAAAAAGATGATGATGAACTGCTCATTAAGTTAAATCAAGCGATTAAAGGCGTTACTGAAGATCTTGAAAGCTACCAATTAAATACAATAATCTCCAAACTGATGGAGTTTAATAATTTAATCGAAAAAAAGAAATCTATTTCTAAAGAATCATTCCGGATCTTTTTAAAATTACTTTATCCCGCCTGCCCCCACATTGCTGAGGAGCTGTGGGAAAAATCCAGTTTTGAGGGGACGATTGAAAAACAAGATTGGCCGATTGCCGATAAAAATTATTTAATTGGAAATAAAATTACCATCGTCATTCAAATTGATGGCAAGTTAAGAGATACGATTGAAGTCGAAAAAGACACCAGCGAAGAAAAAATCAAAGAGCTAGCAAAAACCGAAAAAATTAATTCAATTATTAGAGATAATAAAATCAAAAATACCATCTATGTCCCTGGTAAAATTGTTAATTTTGTGGTAGAATAATTGAGTAAAAGTTAAATTATCTAGGAGAAAATAATGGCAGAGCCAAAGAAAAGATTGACGAGTGCTCGTTCGGGCAAACGACGTTCGCACATAAGCCCTAAAAAAATTATTTTAAATCAATGTCCGAAATGCAAGTCTCCGATTATTGCCCATAGAGTTTGTAAAACTTGCGGTTTTTATAAAAATGTTGATGTTCTGCGCTTAGAAGAAAAAGAGCGCGTCAAAGAAGAAAGACGAAAGGCCGAAAAAGCCGAAGAAAAAGGAGAGACTAAGTGAACCGACATTTATCACGTGTTATTGTGATGCAAACTCTCTATGAACTCGATTTCCGTCCGAAATCTGACTTAAATGCCATCAAGCAAAGAAATATTGATAACTACCAAGAAGAAGCTGATTTAGAATTTATTGATAAAACGATCGAAGGTATTTTAAAAAAACAAAAAGATATCGACTCGCAAATTTCCAAAGCTGCTCCTGAATGGCCATTAGAACAAATATCATTAATCGATAAGACGATTTTAAGAATTGCTATTTTTGAATTATTATATACCGAAGATATCCCGCCAAAAGTCGCTATCAATGAGGCCGTCGAATTGGGAAAAACATTCGGCGGTCAAAATTCATCCAAATTTATTAACGGCGTACTTGGTACAGTCTATCGACGCTCCGAAAGATACAACCCTGAAGATGACCAGCATGCTAAAAAAGCAAAGGAGGAAAATGGATAAATCAGACTTAGATTCATTCGAAAAGAAAATTGGCATAGATTTTAACAATAAAACTCTCCTAAAACAAGTTTTTGTCCATCGATCCTATTTAAACGAAAATCTAGACTTTGGGCTTGGCCACAATGAAAGATTAGAATTTTTGGGAGACGCGGTTTTAGAGCTTGTCGTCACAGAATATCTTTACCGAAATTTTGATAATCCCGAAGGAGAATTAACCAATTTACGCTCTGCCTTGGTTAAAGGCTCGATGCTTTCAAAAATTGCCCAAGAAATTGGCATTGAGGACCATTTATATTTATCAAGGGGAGAGGCAAAATCTGAAGGCAAGTCGAGACAGCTAATATTAGCCAATGCCTTTGAGGCGTTGACTGGAGCAATTTATCTCGATAAAGGGTACGAAGAGGCCCAAATTTTTATTAAAAAATATTTAATCAAACATCTTGATAGTATTATTGAAAACAAATTATATTTAGATCCCAAAAGCCACTTGCAAGAATTATCACAAGATCAAATCGGAGATACCCCAATTTATAAAGTTTTAACAGAACTTGGCCCTGATCACGCCAAAAGTTTCACTGTTGGTTGTTTTATCTCCGATAAAATGCTCGGGCGAGGTTCTGGAAGCTCAAAACAGAATGCTGAAAGCGAAGCTGCATCAGACGTTTTGTCAAAATGGGATGATTTAGAGCTTGGAAATTTAGACGATAAATGAGCGAAGTTTTAGATAAATATCGTGAGCCCTTTTTCTTAATTCGTCTTGTTCTCTATATTCCCAGGGAAGAATTGGGTCTTTCCTCAAAATTAGGGCATATTCAAAGATCAATTTTTTGGCCGTAAAGACTTGGTTGGGATCTTTATCGATATTATTTAAGATTCTCGCGGCCCGTAAGATATATTGTTTATAGTCGTCGTAAAGCTCTTCTAAATTCCAAGACTTTTCAATTATTGTTTTATCTAAATTTGGGTTGCGCCCAACATCAAAAAACTTTATTTCTCCTTCGAGATTGTATTTTTTTATTATTTTTTCAATGTCGTCTCTGATATCATTGGGAGAAATCCAGACACTTGCTTGCAGGATGCCGAGACCCAGTTTTGTCAGCTCGCGTCGAATATTGTCTCTTAAGCCTCTTTTTGCCTCCGGCACATCAAACATTACCAATCGCCACCGTCCGTCCCATTTTTCAGAAAACTTCAAGGGTTTCAAAAAATTATCAATCGCTTTTTCGCCTACCCCTGTAATTTCATAATATATTTCGCCAGCCGTATTAATTCTTTTGGCCCAACCAACTTTTTTTAGCTTCGAGAGTACTCCGCGAGCCTGCCTACCCCATCGATTTAAACGAAAGAGCGGAACTTGCTTTTCGTCCTCGAGCAAGACAAATATTTCTTGCATTGGCGTTAATACCATATTTACTCCAATTAAAATATTGTTAACACTTGAAGATAACATCTAAACAGACGGTCGTCAAGAGGGCATTGGAAATCAAAAATTTAATTCCAAATCCAGTTAGTAAATCCCCAATCTAAAAGTTTTCGGCTTTCTCTTGCCGAAGCAAAGATACTATCTTCATTAGTCCCCAAAATAACGCCCAATATCGTATGGCCATCTTTTGTGGCCGATGAGATAAGACAATGGCCGGCTCCATATGTATACCCTGTTTTAATGCCGATTGCGTATGGAAAATAATAATTTTCATCGGCCTTAATTAATCGATTTGATGTTTTTAGATCATGGACAATTTGACCATCAATTGAACTGATCGTAGTCTCTGATGTTTTGACAATCTCGCTAAATTTCTCATTTCGCATGGCATAGGCAGCTAAAATCGCTAAGTCGTGGGCAGTTGAGAAACCATCGTCATCTAGGCCCGCCGGATCTTTAAAGGAAGTATTCTCTAATCCGATTTTTTTAGCCTTTTCGTTCATTTCTTTCACAAAGGATTCTTTTCCACCGAAATGCGCTGCTAACGAATAAGCTGTATCATTGCCGGACATGATTAGCAATCCTTTCAAAAGGCTTTCGACAGTAATTTTTTCACCCGCTTTTAATTGAATATCCGAACCGGCAACATTAATCATTGGATAGGTTATAGTTACAACCTCGTTCAATTTATCGTCATAATTTTCTAAAACCACTAAGGCGGTGGCAATTTTAGTAGTTGAGGCAATTGGCAGTTTTTGATCAGCATTTTGCTCAAAAAGTGGATAGGAACTGGGAACATCGACTAAAATAGCTGATTTTGAGAGTATTTGAGGTTGGCTAAAGGAAGAACTCTTCTCTGGCGGGCGCGTAGGGGTAAATTTATCAGGTTCGGGTAAATTATTTGATACCCCAAAGATTTGCTTAAAATCACCGTTTTTTAGGTCTGATTTTAGAGTTATTCCAACGCCAACCACGATTGCCACAATTATGCAGATGACTATTAGTAAATTATTTGAATTCTTCACTTCTAAGTTTACCCCCAAATTTATCAGCAACTACGCTAATAATTTTTTTTAATATTTCTTCAATATCTTCATCTTTCATTGGTTGATCTTTTTCTTGTAACCAAATATGAAAGGCGACATTTTTCTTATTTGGTCCAAATTTTTCTGACACGAATTCATCAAATAGTTCAACCAATAAGATTCTTCCATCATTCTTGGAGATTTCTTCGATTATGTTACTCGTATCAATATCTTTTTCGACAATAAATGCCAAATCTCGTACTGTTGGCGCATATCTTGAGATGGGATGATACTTATTATGACTAATATCCAATGTATATTTATTGGACGCGATATTGACGTCGTCAAGACTAAATAGGGCGTAATTTACCGGTCGTCGTATTTTGTATTTATCGAGTAATTTTTTTTCGACAACCAGTGCGTCCGTCTTAAGATTTAGTGTTTCTATAGCTTTCCATAATAATTCCGCTTTTTTGCCCGTTGAAGCTAAGCCTAATTGCAATTTCTCTCCGCTAGGCGTAAATACTTTTTCAATTTCAAAAATATTAACTTCTGGCGCCCAGGGATTTTTGGCTATAACATTCAATAATGAGCCGAGCAATGAGGGTCTAAGATATTCTGTTTCTGGAGAAAGTGGTTTTTCGATTTGGACTAATTCCTCTATTTTATATCCTAAAACCGGGATTTTAGCTTGGTCAATAAAAGAATATGAATATATTTCGACAAAACCTAAATTCGCTAAAATATCTTTAATGTATTCAGTTTTGATAAATTCTTCGTTCTCTTTCGCTTTTTCTTTATCAAGATTATTTTTGGCTAAATTGTTGTAGCCATAGACTCTAGCAATTTCTTCGGCCAGGTCTTGCCAGATTTTAACATCGTATTCGCGAAAAGATGGAACGAATACAATATTATCGTTAATTTTAAAACCCAACCGGGTCAAATAATCTTGAGCCTCTTTCTCTTGTATATTTGTGCCCAGAAGTTTATTTACTTTGGCCATGTCATGCTCAATTTTACAAGCTCGAGGTTTCTTTGATTTGATATCAATTAATTCGCCAATTTTCGCTTCTGGGCAAGATTCTTTGATGAGCGAGGCGGCCATATCTACGCCGGCTATTGTTTTTTCGAAATCCACCCCGCGCTCGTAACGGTAAGAGGCATCGGTAATGTGGTTAAGATATTTCGATGCCTTCCTAATCAAAATCGGATCAAAAATTGCGCCCTGTAAAACAATCGTTTTTGTTTTGTCATCGACTTCTGAATTAATTCCCCCCATAATTCCAGCCAGATCATAGATTTTTTCTTCGTCTTCAATGATAATCGCCCCCTCATTTAAAACGCGGTTCTGACCGTCAAGCGTCATTACTTCCTCGCCCTTCTTGGCTTGCCGAATATTCATTAGACCATTTTGGATTTTATCGTAATCAAACGCATGCAGCGGTTGGCCGGTCGCCACCATGGCAAAGTTTGTAATATCCACGATATTATTAATCGGTCGAAAACCGTATGTTGCCAATTTGCCTTGCATCCTTTTTGGCGACTCCCCTATTGTAATATTATCGATAATTCGGGCCGTAAACCTCGGACAAAGTTGCGGATTAACGATTTTAACATCGATCTTTTTATCTATCTTTTCCGTCTTTACTTCGTAATTCGTAATTTGTAATTTAGTTTTGTATAGGGCGGCTATTTCTCGGGCGAGGCCGAGAATCGAAAGGCAGTCTCCCCTATTCGGCGTAATTTCAAAATCGAGCACATAATCGTCACCGATTTTCTCGACAGACTCCACCTCATGGCCAAACAAACTCAAATCTTTAGCCAGTTTTTCTGGGGTTTTGACGATCTCAACGTAATCTTTTAACCATTCATATGATATTTTCATAGTTAAAATTGTTTTAAAAATCTTAAATCGCCAGAATACGAAAGCCTAATATCATCAATCCTAAAATATTGCATCATGTAGCGATCAATGCCCATTCCCCACATAATTCCTTGCCATTTCCCCGGATCAATCCCCATATTTTTTAAGACTAAAGGATGCGCCATGCCCGAGCCCAGCATCTCCTGCCACTTGCCACTCGGAAGCTGGATATCCATATCCATTCCCGGCTCAACAAAGGGGTAAAGATGCGGCCTAAAGCGGGTTTTGATTTTATCGCCAAATAGCTCTTTCATATAGCCATCTAAAATACCAATTAAATGCGTCATGTTGATGTCTTCGGCTACGGCAATGCCATCAATTTGATAAAAAGTGTGTTCATGAGTTTGATCGGTTGCTTCATTCCTAAAACAACGTCCCGGAATAATTAATCTCAAAGGCGGCTGTAATTTTTGCTCCTTAATAACTCTTACATCTGTGGCCGTGGTATGAGTTCTAAGTACCCGACCGTCTTTAGTCCCCTCGAACTTGCTCGGGGCAAGCCAGAAAGTATCTTGGACATCGCGAGAAGGATGAGTGGCTGGCACATTTAAAGCATCGAAGTTATACCACTCGGTCTCTATTTCCGGCCCTTCTGCAATTTCAAAGCCGCGATCAGTAAAATATTCGAGTGACAGTCTCATAAATTGGGTTAAAGGATGAATATGACCTTTCATTTTTTTCGCCCCCTGAAAAATAATTCAACAAAAATTATTGCCAAAATAAACAGAATCCCTACCCACCAATTTAAGACACGTAATTGTTGTAAAAAAATCAACCCTGCAATCGCCGTTGAAATAAGAGCCGCCTGCCTAAGTGTCGGTACAATATGAGCAAAAATTACCTCGCGATTAGTGGCCCAGACTTTTAAATAAAAGCCAATTAATCCAAAAATAGCCAAAAGTAATAAAAATACACTTACATAAAAAATCATTATCATCCAAAACGGAGCATCAAAGGGATTGATATTAAAAATAATCATCCCGAGTAAACCGGCAGAAATAATCGCCGTACAATATAGACTAAAAAGGTATAGTCTTAGAATCATCTATTTATCTATTTCCTGTAATATTTTTTCAATTTTATCCACTTTATCTTGGTTTTTATCGATAACAAAAGAAAGCCTCGGGGTAAATTTCATCATTAAATTTTTGCCTAAATATTGTTGGAATTGTGGTTTTTTAAGCTCAAGTGCTCTGGCTACTTCTTCCTGGCATGATTTATCTAAACACGAAATGAAGACTTTGGCTTCTTTAAAATCTCGAGTCGGCACGACATCAGTAACGATCACAATACCATATTCCTCCGCTAACTCTTCTTTAATGAGTTTCGAAAGTTCCTGTTTTAAAAGCTCTGCGACCCGCTCAATTCTTTTACTCATACAAAAAGTGTATCATATCTGATAAGTGTTTGCAAAAACTCTTTTATATGCTGAAATATATAATAGAAAGGATATTATGCCAAAACCAACTGAATTTCATATTGTCGCCATTACCGCCATAATTTTTAAAGAAGGTAAAGTTCTCATCGCCAAAAGAAGTCCCGAAGAGATTGCTTATCCGGGAAAATGGACGGTTCCTGGTGGCAAATTGGATGTTAACGATTATCGCCGCCTGCCCAAAGATAACCTGGACGGCTGGCATGATGTGATTGAGAATACCTTAAAACGTGAAGTCGCCGAAGAAGTCGCAATTAAAGTAAAAAACATTAGATACCTAACAAATTCTACCTTTATCCGACCAGACAAGCATCCGGTTCTTGTATTGCCACATACTTGCCAATGGGCTTCGGGCAAAGTTAAATTAAGCAAAGATTTAACTGATTTTGCTTGGATTAAACGCCAAGAAATCCGAAAATATGATCTTATAGATGGGGCTAAGAACGAAATATTAAGGGCATTTAAGAATTTAGTATAAACGAACGCCGCGGGGATACCGCGGCGTTTGAGACCGATAGGCAGCGGGCTTACGCCGACTGCTCAAGCTGTAAAACCTTCTTGAGATCCTCCTCGGCGAACCAGACAGACGGATCGCCAACATCATGTGCGGGCGCCGTGGTGATGAGATAGCACTGCTTGTTGTCTATCTCTTGGGTGGCACCGAGAAACTTGGCCAGGGCGATAACCATAGCGGCTCTCAGCCGCTCGGGCCTGACCATGATCACACAGCTCCGCCCTGAGGACGCCTGTCCGATTCTCATCAGGACTTGTTCATCCTTGAGCCCGAGGACCTTTGACCCGCTCTCGGCGAGCCAGATGTCCAGGATCCTGCCCCCGGCTCTGGCATAGTCTTCAATGTGCGAACCGGCCAGAGGGGGCGTCGCCAGCACCCTGGCGATCTCCTTCTCAAGGACCTGGTCGTCCACGAGCGGGAGACCAACATCGACTCCTAGATGGAAACTCGGCGCGCCCTCTGCTAGGAGTTCTTCCCGAATGCGGCGCTTGATGACGAAGACCATCCAGCCCGCGCCGGATACCTTCAACAGTCCCACCCGTCCACCGGGGTCCCTGATGAGGTAGGGAACCACGCTGGCTGCTTGCTCCTTAGGCTCTCCTGTTTGCTTAGTCATGCAAAACCTCCAGACGTTTGGTGTTATCATTATATGGCTTATTAGTTCATATGTCAATCAATTAATATCGAAAAATCAGGGTTTTTTAGGCCCTGATTTTTCTTAAATATGATAAGGTACAAAAACGCTAAATTATCGTTTGGCCCATTGTGGCGCTCTTCGCGCTCCTTTAAGCCCTGGTTTTTTGCGTTCTTTCATTCTTGGGTCACGGGTCAAAAATCCTTCGACTTTTAATGTTTTATGTAGATCTGGGTTTAGTTTATCTAAAGCGCGGGCAATGGCTAATCTGATCGCCCCCTCTTGAGCCACCAAACCTCCGCCACGCACCCTAGCAAAAATATCAAACTTCTTATCGTTGCCAGTCACTTTTAACGGGTCCATATAAATTCGGCTGGGATTGGCAATCTCTTTATCATTAATAATTACCTTGCCGGTCCCAGAAATAATTTTAACTTTAGCGATAGCAGTTTTCCGTCTACCAATCGCTATCATAGATTCTGATTTTTTTCCTGCTGACGTTTGTGATTTCTTTGATTTTTTTTCCTTAATTTCAGGCATTTTTCTCTCCATTGTAAATAGTTAAATTCTTCATCCAGATTTTCCTTAATTTGTTTTTGGGCAGCATGCCATAAATAGATTTTCTTAAAACTTCAGCCGGGTTTTTCCGTAGCATTTCGCCTAAATTTTGGCTTTTGAGGTGCCCAATATACCCAGAATGCTTATAATAAATTTTGCCTGCTAGCTTTGCGCCCGTAACCTTTATCTTTGAAGCATTAGCAATAATAACTTTATCGCCCATGGCTTTATAGGGCACAAATGTTGGTTTATTTTTGCCACGTAAAATTGTCGCCACTTCAGTGCTTAGGCGGCCTAAAATTTTGCCCGAAGCATCAAGCTCATAAGTCTTAATTTCTTGCTCGCTTGTTTTACTTCTTCTTGGCAGGGCTTTCTTTTCCTGTGGTTTTGGATTGTTCTTTAGATTTTGCATTTGGGGCATTTAAATCCTTATCCTCTTTTTTAGTTAAAACGGGTGCTTCTTCTTTTACTTTCTCCATTCTAAGCATCACCATTTCCGATGAATCACCAAGACGCGGTCCTAATCGATATAATTTAATATATCCTGATTTGACATTTTTATATCGTGGCACATACACCTCAAAAACTTTCTTGACAGCGTTCTCGTCAAAAAGGTTTGCCATCAGCCTTCTTTTGGCGATCAAGTTATTTTTTTTCGCCACCTGAAGCAAATGCTCGACAAACGGCTTGACCGCCTTGGCCTTGGCTTCCGACGTCTTTATCTCCTCATATAAAATCAAAGAGGTGGCCAAGTTCCGAAAGAGCGATCGACGATAATCTTTTTTCCTTGATAATGAATTAGGCATTTTTTTTGACTTTTTTAGGGACTTTTTCTTTTTTAAGAGCTTTCTTGGCTGTTTTTTCCTTCTTGTCTTTTGGCTTTTTTAAGACCTCCTTGGAAGGGGCAGGGGTTTCGCAGGCGGCCTCAACTAAACCAAAATGCTCAACCAATATTTTTGAGGCAACCTTTAGGGCTTCTTCTGGATCAATCGAGCCATCAGTCGTAATTTCCATGGTTAATTTATCGAAATTAACCATTCCGCCGACACGGGTATTTTCAATCTCGTAATGGACTTTTTTAACTGGTGTAAAAATTGAATCTATAGCGATGGTTCCGATCGGTAATTTTTCGTCTTTCCGACGTTCAACCGGCACATAGCCGCGACCCATTGAAATGGTAATTTCCATCTCCAATTTTGCGCTTTTTGACAAGGTGGCAATTATTACATCTTTATTAACAATTTCGCAGGCTGGATTGCTGTTGAAATCTGCGGCCGTGACTGTTTTCGGACCTTTGGCCGCCATTTTTAAGGCAACCGGCTCTTCGGAGTTAAATTTAAATCTTAAGGTTTTTAAATTAAGGATAATTGAGACCACGTCTTCTTGAATACCGGGTATAGTGGAAAATTGATGATTGATGCCGCTAATTTTAACGGCTGTTACTGCTGATCCGGAAAGTGAGGAGAGGAGTATTCTTCTTAGCGAATTACCAATAGTGAGACCGTAGCCTGGTGATAAAGGCTCGATGATAAACACCCCCTTATTTTCGACTTTTTCGATAGTTTTAATTTGGATAAGACTTGTTTCTGGTAGGGTATATTCCATATTGCTCCCTATACTAGCCTCGCAGCTAGCTGGGCGGCCCGCCAAAGGCGGGCTTAGCCTTCTTAATATTTATTATTAAATTTATTAACGACTCTAAAACTTGTTTTACCTACTATAAAATTCAATGATTAATTGGCTATCAATATCGGTTTCGATTTCTTCTATTTTTGGAAGGTCTATCACTTCCGCTTTGAATTGTTTATCATCGACTTTCAACCATTTGGGAATATTTACTTTTGCTTGTTTAATTAAATCTTTATTTACCGGAGTAATTTCATCTTTTGGCCTTAAAACTTTGGAAGGGATATTGGTAATTTTATCGTTTACCTTAAAATGCCGATGGCCAACAAATTGCCGCGCCTGGGCGCGTGAGACTGCCCAACCCAATCGATAAATCACGTTATCAAAGCGCATTTCTAAGATTCGAAACAACTCCTCACCAGTATTAGTTCTGGATTTTGACGCCTTCTGGAAAATATTGGCAAATTGTTTTTCTCTAAGTCCGTATTCTGATTTCATCTTTTGTTTTTCGAGTAACTGTAAACCATATTCTGATTTACGTAAATTCACCTGTTTTGCCCCATGCGCACCTGGACGGTAATTTCTGCGGGTGATAGCGCATTTCGGTGAACTACAACGATCACCCTTCAAGAATAACTTCACCCCGAATTTTCGACATTTTGTGCATTTATCCATCTTTATACTCTTCTAATCTTTTTAGGCCGCGTACCGTTATGGGGAATTGGCGTGACGTCCTTGATACTGGTGATTTTGATACCCTCTCCACCAACCGCCCGGACTGCTTGCTCGCGGCCGGAGCCAACACCCGATACTTTAATAACTGCTTCACTTATTCCATATTGTTTTGATTTTTCTAAAGCATTTTTCACTGCTGTTGAAGAGGCGAATGGCGTTGATTTTTTGGTGCCAGAAAAACCACTCGAGCCAGACGTTGCCCAAGATAGGGTATTGCCTTTTTCATCCGTAACCGTGACGACCGTATTATTAAATGAGGACTGAATATAAATTATCGCCTTCTGAATTTGATTAATAACTTTTTTCTTTTTTTTGATCTGTTTGGGCATTAATTATCCTTTAGGTTTTTTCAGCTGCCCTTTTTCGTCCCGAACCAACAGTAACACGTTTGCCTCTTTTGGTTCTGGCATTTGTTTTTGTTCTTTGCCCCCGAACCGGCAGGTTTTTTTTATGACGACCTCCACGATATGATCCTATTTCTTGAAGTCGCTTAATATTCTGCGAAATTTCCATCTTTAAATCGCCCTCAACTTTATAATTTTTATCAATTACTTCTCTGATTCTTTCCAATTCATCGTTTTTTAAATCCGCGACTTTTGTCCCCAGTTTTACCCCTGCTTGCTCGCAAATTTTTCGCGCATTAGAAGGTCCCACACCCTTGATATAGGGTAAAGAATATTCAACATGCTTATTGTCGGGGATATTAACACCAGCGATTCTGGCCATAGATTATCCTTGTCTTTGCTTATGTTTTGGATTAACACAAACTACCCGCAAAACTCTTTTGCGTCTTATAATCTTACATTTTTGACAGATTTTTTTAACTGATGGACGTACTTTCATAATGATATTGTTAAAAGGTTTCGGTAACGAAGCTCGTTACGTTAAACGTTTGACGTCTAACGATTCGGGCATCGTAACCATCTTCCGCTTGACGCCTCTATAATCTTCGCGTAATTCTTCCCTTAGTTAAATCGTAGGGAGAAAGTTCAACCGTAACTTTGTCGCCTGGTAAAATCTTGATGTAATGTAACCTGATTTTGCCGGAGACATGGGCGAGGATTTCCGTGCCACTTTGCAACGCAACCCTAAAATTCGCATTAGGCAGAGCTTCGAGGATTTCTCCCTCCAAGATAATTTTTTCTTTATCCATAACTTGCACAACTCACTGGTTACTACAGTTTTAAATGCGTTTTTTGCGCATTTTTTATTCTTTAGTAGTAAATCTATAAATATTGTAGCAAATATTTCCCAAATAGTCAAGAGACGTGATAATTATTGACATATGCCTGTCAGTATGATATAGTTTTAGAATCGTCGGCAAGCTTTGGCTCGGCCAGCGACATCCCAGCAGGAGGTCATAGCAGAATGGGTCGCGAACGAGGTGAAATGACGGTACGTGAGGCTGGTCGCAAGGGCGGCCGCGCAACGAAGGCCCGGCACGGGCCGGAGTTCTACGAGGAAATCGGCCGCAAGGGTGGGACGACCACCAAGAAGCGCCACGGCCCGCAGTTCTACGTAAAGATCGGCCGCAAGGGCGGCCAGCGGGTGAAACAGCTGTGCGCCCAGGCGCGGAGAGCGGCGGCGCAGCGGTAACGCGCCTGCGACTCCGCACACAACCAGGGAGCCCGTCTCGGGCTCCCTTTCTCATATCTATAAAATCATCTCATGTGTACTTTTGGCGCTTTTCTTGCTAAATATGATATAATCGTAATATGAATAAAGGTATTAAAAAAATGGCAAGGATAACTGATATTCAGGATAAAATTTATCAAAAAATGTCGGCTAAGAAGAAACTAGAAATCCTTATAGGATTTTATCGAACAGGAAAATATTTAAATAATATTAATAATGAAAAACTTACCAGAAATCGAACTCTTAATCTCCATCGCCAAAGTACTTGATGGACTCAAAATCGACTACTATGTTACCGGCGGCTTTGCGGTCAGTGTTTGGGCAAAGCCTCGTTTTACGGCTGATATTGATTTAATTATCAAAATGTCGCATCGAGAAAAGCCGGAATTTGCCCAAAAAATTAAAAATATATTTCCAAAAGGTCATTTAGATTTAGATCAAATCGACACTGCCTTAGCGCGTCACGGTGAATTTAATTTTATTGACCCAGAAACTGGGATGAAAGTTGACTTTTGGGTTGCCAAAGATGAAGATTTTGAAAAAGAATGTTTTAAAAATAGCCAAACAAAAGATATTGGCTACAAGGTAAAATTTATTTCTCCAGAGGACTTAATAGTCTCTAAGCTGATTTGGTATTCTCAAACGAATTCGTCGCGCCATATTGAAGATGCTCAAAGCGTTCTGAAATTGGCTAAAGTTGATCAAAAATATCTCAAAAAGTGGTCTCTTAAACTCAAGCTTGAAAAAGAGTTTAACGAATTGACCAATTGAGATAAGTTGAGACGAGCCATTGAATTTTTCCTGGCATCTCTATCTTTCTATAATTCTATCGTTCTGCCTATCGCACTGGACAATAATCGTTTTTTGTTCTATATGTGTGTAAGATACACGCCATTCTTCGGGAGGTCCCAATGAAAGGGTTTGTCTGGAAAAGGGTGAACCGCTGGATAGACCTAAGTATCGCCCTCACCTTGCTGATGTGTGCCATGTTACCGGTGTTCATCATCTATAGCGCTGTCGCCACACTCTCAAGCAGGCCAGTCAGTCCTTGGGAATGGATCGGGTGGGCACCCGCTGGATTGTTCATAGCGTTGATGGATGTCTACTTGGTCATCTGCGCCCTGCAGTCTCTCTTCGAGGGTATCACGGGCTGGCGTCCAGCCCACAAGCATCTCTGGCCGTTGCTTGGCAGCCCGAATGCGCATCTCGCCAGGGGCGAGACAGAGTGCAAATTCTGAAACTAAGTGAGGACAGGCATGGAGTGGAAGAATAAACTGGATGCGCTGCCTCTTCTTCGGCTCAATCTTGGCCGGGCCGGAGGTCTACCGGCGGACGATGAGTGTCTCGAGGGTGATCAGGGAGGGGCACATTACATTGCCACTCGGACTTGGTATCCAACAATGGGCAATGTCTACACCGTCTCGCTTTCCGGGACTACCACCGGGCGAGAAGCCCTGGCAGGTGAGCTCATCGCCGAGTTGGGAAAGCCACTCATCCACGAGCGGCTGGGCGAGATCTGGTTCGTCTTCTGGAAGATCCCATGACCGATAACCGAACGAAATAACATACCCCGTCAGGCAATCGTCTGGCGGGGTTCTGTTATTCTTGGCGCTTTTCTTGATTTTTCCCTATTCTTAGAGTAGAATTAAGTAAATCAAAATAATTTTGAGGTCGAAATGAAAAAAGTAGGAATGATTATTGGTATTCTTTCAGGGCTGGCAGCCATTGCTTGGGCTGTGACAATTATGGTTCAAGCGGCCACTTATGGCCCGCGTTCAATTGCGAGCGTCATCATTGGCGTGTTAGCAATAATTGTTGCCGCGATGGTTTCTAAGAGCCCGAAAATCACTGGCGCGATTTTGGGCATCTTGGGAATTGTCGGTTTGTTTTATTTCATACCGGAGTTCAGTCTCTGGTTAGGCATTCCCATGATTGTGGCCGGAGTCCTGGTCTTTTTGGGTGAATCAAAGCCAGCAAACGCTTAAATTTCGAAATTCAAACAAAAACCGCCCATGCTGCAGTGAACTGGGCGGTTTTTGTATAGTGACGTACCGTGCTCTTGTTTTTGCTCTGTATCAGGGACTTGCCCTGAGTGTATCGAAGGGGTAAAAATGGGATGAGATATTTTGAATTAGTAAACTAACTTGTAAATGTTGTAATAATATACTACAATTGTTGTAAGGTTAAACAATGATAAACTTCTTAGAAATCACAAGATCCGGACTCCGGCGCAAACTTATGGCTTATTTTTACACAAATCCGGAAAGTAAGCTCTATTTGCGTGAAATTGCCCTCGTTTTAAAGGAAGACGCTGGCAATCTCTCAAAAGAACTTTCCCGTCTTGAAGAGGAAGGGATTTTTATTGCAGAAATGCGCGGAAATCAGAAATATTTTTCTCTAAATCAAAATTACCCTTTATATAAGGAATTAAAATCAATTATTTTTAAAACGATCGGGATCGAAGGGTCTCTTAGAACGACACTAAAAAAGATCAACGGCATCCGGATTGCTTTTATTTATGGTTCCTTTGCCTCCGGTAAACAGAATGGTCTTTCCGATATAGACTTAGCGGTTATTGGTAAAATTGATGAAAACGAATTATTAAAAGAAATTAATAAAATAGAAAAGCTTTTGGATAGAGAAATTAATTATACGCTTTATTCTGAAACAGATTGGGATCGGATGAAAAAAATAAAAGATACATTTACCGCCAATATTTTAGATGAACCAAAAATTATGTTAATTGGAGGGGAAAATGGAAAAATTGAAGAGCATATCCACGCCAAAAATCCACAAAAGAAGTTTAAAATTTAATCTGTCCCGCTCTTCAGATGGTATGCCTCCGACACCACCAAAGTGGAGGTGGGTTCGCATCTGACGACCATCTCGAAGAAGAACTCTGACCAACGGCTCAGGCTTGCCCCGTGAGATTTGAAGATTATCTCACTGAGGGGGGATGAGCCGTTAAGATTTATTTGATCTCCTATTATCTAGTTATCTGACTATCTGTTTATCTAACTCTTCTTTACAGAAGGGCTTGATTGGGTATAAGATGAACTAAGAAAGGGCTCGATATGGCTAGGTTTGTTATTGGTATTTCTAAGGAATCAACAAAAATCCGCCGACGAATGAATCGACAGCGAAGGCATTTGATTAAAAGGAAATTAAGTGAAGTCCAGGACGAAACTAAAATCCCTGTTTTTAAAAACACGGAAGGCTGGGAGACTTGGTGAGAAGTGTATAAAAAATGAGCGACGTTCAAGACAAAAATTATATTTTTATTGACGAATCGGGCAAACCGGAAGTCTATTCAGCTCGAGGAATTAATTTAGTTGAAAAAAAGCAGGCTACTAAATATTTGGTTATAAGTGCCGTTCGCTCAACAAATCAGTTGGATATTCAAAGAAAAGTTACAGCCTTTCGCTCAGAACTCCTTAATGACACTAAACTATCTAAAATATATTCTTCAGCTTATACCCTTGACGCTTTTCACGCTCAAAATGATTATCCGGAAGTTAGAGAAAGATTTTACGATTTTATTAAAACTCTGGATGTAAAAATCGATGTTATTGTTGTCGAGAAATTGAAATGCTACACACCGTTACAGTTAAACCCTGGTAAAATGTATGGCGTGATGGCCGGACAACTTCTGAAAAATATTTGCCATCAATCTAACAATACCGAGATAATTTTTTCTCGGAAAGATAGTAAGTTGAAATTGCAAAAAGAACTTGAGGCTGAAGTTGAGAAAGTTAGACTAGACTATTTACAAAACCACCCAAACTTAGATGCAAAATATTCTTTGTCTTATTTCCATAATGCGCATTATGCTCACGGTGGTTTACAAGTAGCGGATTATATTTCATACGCAATTTTTCAAGTTTTTGAGAAAGATAACCGCAAGTGGTTTGAAATGGTTAAAAATAATATTGGAAAAATTCAAGATATCTGCAACAAAAAATACTTCACTCGGAGCAACCCGCTGTAACTATCCACTTAAGGAAGTGCGAACTTCGCACGTTTCATTAAGCGGATTGCTCTAAATGAAGTATCCTAAATTTATCTTAACAAGCCGGATCCTAAATGTCAATAGCTTGAGGTATAAATATGACCAAAGAACAAGCGAAAATATATGATGAGCTAAGAAAGGGCTGAATGCCTAAAAGTTTTACTGTTAGAGATCTTCCAAAAACCGAAAGGCCGAGGGAACGGTTAATTAAGTTGGGCCCAGAAGCACTTTCATCTCAAGAGCTATTAGCTTTAATTATTGGCCGTGGTATCCCAGGGAAATCCGTTTTGAATATTTCTCAAGAAATGATTAGTAGATTCGGTAGTTTAAAAAATGTCAGCGAGGCAACAATCAGTCAACTCTCTGAAATTAAAGGCATTAACTCTGCCAAGGCGGCCCAAATCAAAGCCTGCTTTGAGATTGGTAAAAGACAAGATTTAGAATTGACGAATAAAAAATTTAATTTAATAAATCCCGAGAAAATATTTAAGATGATTCGCGTATCAATTAAAGACAAAGCTAAAGAACAATTTAATCTTGTTTTGTTAGATAGCAGGAATAAACTTATTTCAATAAATAACATTTCAGTTGGTATTTTAGATGCAAACATTGCTCATCCTCGGGAGATTTTTAAAGATGCCATCAACCATAATGCGGCATCGGTTGTTTTGGTCCATAATCATCCCTCCGGTGATCCGAAACCATCGCGAGAGGATAAAAAATTGACAAAACAATTAATGGAAGCGGGAAAAATAATGGGGATAGAAGTTGTTGATCATATTATTGTTGCCTCGAATTCTTTTTTTAGCTTCAAAGATAAAAAATGTATAATATTCTCGGAGGATAAATGAGCAATAATAAAACCGAACTTATTTGGAAGGGGAAGTATGATGAAAATGGTGTTATTCATAAAATCGATCGGATTGCTTTGCCGTTCCAAGTTGTTGAAACGGTTAATGAGCCGAGAAGGGCAAGTTTGGGTCTTGATTTTGGCGGCCCTAAAAATGATACTTGGAAAAATAAACTAATTTGGGGCGATAACAAATATGTGATGGCCTCGCTTTTGAAGGGCGATAAGTCAATTGGTCTCGAGCCGATGGCGGGTAAAATAAATTTGATCTATATCGATCCTCCTTTTGATGTTGGCGCTGATTTTTCAGCCAAAATCAAAATTGGCGATGAAGAAGTGACTAAAGAGCCGACATTCCTTGAGCAAAAGGCTTACAACGATACTTGGGGCGAAGGCACCGATTCTTATTTGCAAATGATGTACGACCGTCTGGCATTAATGCGTGATTTATTAGCTGGCGACGGCAGTATTTATGTTCATTTGGATTGGCATGTTGGGCATTATGTTAAGGTGCTGATGGATGAGATTTTTGGTAAAGAGAATTTTCGTAATGAAATTATTTGGGGGTATACTGGCCCCTCAAGACAAAATAAAGATTTTCCCGATAAGCACGATGTTATTTATAGATTTTCCAAAACCCCTAATTACAAATTTTTCCCTGATAAAATTAGGGTGCCTTATGTGAAACTTGAAACAGGTAAAACTTCGGGAATTTTTAAAAAAGAGGCTGTGCTTGATGAAAAAGGGAAAATTCCTGAAGATTGGTGGGTTGATATTACTCCAGTTGCCAGGTTACACGCGACTGAGTTATTAGATTATCCTACGCAAAAGCCAGTAGCCATTCTAGAAAGAATTCTTAAAGCGTCGTCTAACGATAATGATATTGTTTTGGATATTTTTTGTGGATCAGGCACAACCATGGAAGCGTCACAAAAATTGGGAAGACGATGGATCGGGTGTGATTTGGGTAAGTTTGCTATTCATACATCGCGAAAGCGATTAATGCAAATTCCGGATTGCACTTTTGAGCTTTTGAATTTGGGTAAATACGAAAGACAGGTTTGGCAATCGAGTAAATTAAATCAAAATGGCGAAAAAGAAGCCGAAAAAATTAAAAATTATCTTAAATTTATTGTTGAGCTTTACCATGCTGAATGGCTGAATAATTTTAAGTATTTACATGGCAAAAAAGCTAACAAGATGGTTCATGTGGGCGCCATTGACGCGCCGGTTACGCTGGATGAAGTGGCCAATGCGGTTTCGGAAGCCAAAGAAAACGGTATCAATAAATTGGATGTTTTAGGCTGGGATTGGAGCCACGAAGTCAATGAAATAGCGAAGTCTGAAGCCAAAAATCAAGGTGTTGAAGTTCATCTTTTACAAATTCCGCGAGAAGTAATGGATTCGATCGCTGTCCAAAAAGGTGATGTTGAGTTTTTTGAATTAGCGGCGGTTGATGTAAATGTTAAAAAAGAGAAAAATGCGGTCAAAGTTGAATTAACTGGTTTCATCTCGCCAAATGATGAATTATTGCCGGAAGAAGTTAGGGATAAAATAAAAAGCTGGACTGATTGGATTGATTATTGGGCCGTTGATTTTGATTTTGATACCAAGCCGGAGAAATCTTTAGAAGACGACACCTTCCACAACATGTGGCAGTCATACCGCACCAAAAAAGAACCCCGTCTTTCCTTAACCTCAATGTCTCATACCTACGAAAATCCCGGAACCCACAAAATCCTAATCAAGGTCGTTGATATTTTTGGAAATGATACGACTAAATTGGTAGAGGTGAAGATATGAACGCAGTAGATCAAAAAATTCAGAATGATCCATTGTTGCCCAAAATTATAAACGAAATAGGGCAAGCACAAGAAGGAACTCAAAAACGCCAGGATTTAATTAAACAATTTGAAATTGAAAGCAATAAACGAGATCAGAAAACGCACAAGTTAATGGTATATATAGCAAAAATGAGCCATCCTCGTAATACAAATTCAATTACATCGGACGATGTCGCACCCATTGGTAGCATTCTGCAATCATTTAATGGAGCGGAGGTAATTGATTTTATTATTCACAGCCCTGGCGGTGATGGAAACACCGCGGAAAAAATTGTTGACATGTGCCGTTCTTATTTGCCAAAAGAAGGTGATTTTAGGGTAATTGTTCCGAACAAAGCTAAAAGTGCGGCAACATTAATTGCTTTGGGCTCAGATAAAATCATTATGGGGTATTCTTCGGAACTTGGACCAATTGATGCCCAGATCCCTGTAAATATTTCTGGGCTTATTCAATTCATATCGGCGCAATCTTTTATTGATTCTCGAGACGAACTTATTAAGAAAACCCATGAAGCAGTTAAAAATAAAGAGGAATATCAAGGATACCTTCAGCAATTAACAACTATAGATGTTGCCTTTGTCAAAGAATGTGAAAGAGCAATGGGCTTTGCACGAGATGTGGCATCAAAGTGGTTAAAAAATTGTATGCTTAAAAAAATTAAGGACAAATCGGTAAGAACAAGATTAGCTAATCGTATTGCAAAAAAATTGTCTTCAGCACAAGATTACCTGTCTCATGGAAGAATGATTAATGCTAATGAAATTACTACCACTAGAGATCTTGATAAGCTAGAAGTCGAGTTATTATCCAAGGAAGATACTTTATGGAATATAATCTGGGAAATATATGTTCGTAGCGAAGTTTTCCTCAGTATGAATCAGAATCCAAACCAGTTAAAGGCGAAATTATTTGAGAGTTCGAATTCTACCTTAACAGCTATGGGGTGATGTGGGAAGTTTATAATAATTACTCTGGTCAATCATAGCCGAAGGTTTCTGTGTTTTCTTTGATTGTTCCATTATTTGTTTAGCAATCACAATATCAGGATTACGTTTAATTAAATCCTGCATGAATACATCAGCTTCTGAATTATTTCTCACCTGCTTTTTATCTTTCATCAACAACATAATAACAATATAACAAATTAAATACAATAGAAAAAACTAAAAAAAATGTCTAATCCATATATAAAACCTGAATCTCGTCAGCAAAGTAAGGCATATTTAGTGTCGGCTTTGAGGAAGTTGGTGGATGAATGGCGAGGGGATCCGGATAATCCGAGCTATGAGGGAATTTCGGAAACTAGCCGACGGCTTTTGGATTTCTGGTTTTTAGAGGACCACCAAGATGCCGACGGTTCGCCTTTCAAATTCTATTGGGCTCAGCGTGAAGCGCTTGAAACATTAATTTACTGCTACGAAGTGGTCAAAGCTCGAGATTTTATAACTCTCGCGCGAACTTTTGGTAGCGGACAAAAAATGCTTTTTGATCCTTCGGCCGATTTATTCCCGCGTTATGTTTTTAAAATGGCCACCGGTTCCGGTAAAACCTGGGTAATGGCTCTCACAATGGTTTGGTCATATTTTCATTCGCTCAAGGAAAAAGATTCTAAATTAGCCAAGAACTTTCTACTTATCGCCCCCAATATAATTGTTTTAGAACGTTTGCGAACCGATTTTGAAAACGGAACAATATTCTCTCACGATGCTTTTATTCCGCCCGAGTGGCGGCACGATTGGCAGATGAAAACAGTTATTCAAGAAGAATCTAATGCTAACCCAAGCACCGGAACAATTTACTTAACCAATATCCACCGGCTCTACGAAGAAAGAAAAAGAAATAATTCCGGAGGTACGCCAGTTGCTGATTTTATGGGCAAAAAACCGAAACAAGCAGTCGAATTAACACCAGAGGAACTTATCAGCCGAATTACCCAGCATAAAGATTTAATAATTTTAAATGACGAAGCCCATCATGTTCACGATCCTGACCTGGAATGGTGGAAGACGATCGTTAAAATTCATAACCTGCTTGCTGGCCGAAACTGTGGACTTTCGGCACAATTGGATTTCTCGGCGACACCAAAAGACCAAAACGGCGTGATGTTTAAAGAAGTAATCGTTGACTACCCGGTCGCTCAAGCAATTGGCGATGGAATTGTTAAACGGCCAATTCTGGGCGAAGTGGTCAATGCTTCCGAAGTATCGGCCGAAGACGCATCTGTGCGATATCGAACTTGGATTTCTGCCGGCATAAAAAGATTGCAGCAATACGAGAAAAAGCTCAAGGGGTCTGAAAAACAGCCGGTATTGTTTATTATGGCAGAAAACACAATCGCTGCTGACGAGATTTACGGCTATTTAGAAACATTAAAAGACCTCAAAGGAAAAGTTTTAGCAATCCACACCAATCTTCAAGGCGAAGTTAAAAAAGATGAAATCGAGAATGCAAGAAAAATTGCCAAAGAGATCGATTCAAACAATAATCCTTATAAAGTGGTTGTCAGTGTTTTAATGCTTCGTGAGGGTTGGGATGTTCGCAATGTAACCGTTGTTGTTGGCTTGCGTTCTTATACCTCAAAAGCAAAACTTCTGCCCGAACAAACCGTCGGGCGCGGATTAAGATTGATGTTTCCATTAGGAACAGGCAAACAAGAAGAAGTGGATGTTATTGGTAATCGCGCATTTCAAGAATTTATTTACGAATTAGAAAGACAAGAAAGTTTACGTTTAGAGCGCCGAGATCTGGAAGAACCGCCAGAAATTCAATCGATATATGTGGTTGAGAGTAAAAAAGAATTTGATTTTTCAATTCCGCAATTGTCACCACTACTTTTTCGGAACGCGGTCAAAATAGAAGAGCTTACCTTGGATAAAATCGAAAATAAAACTGTTCCGTTGGGTGATGAGAAATTAGATGAGACCAAAAAATATATCATGCGCGATGCTTTGACCCAAAAATATGAAGGTTCGGAAAAATTCAAAATTCCATTTCCTAATCAACCGGAAAGTGTTATTTCTTTTTATGCCAAAATGATTTTGAGAGAAGCCAGATTGCCAATGAGATTTGCCGATTTAGCGCCGATCGTTAAGGATTATATCGAGAAAGTGTTATTTGGAAGAAATGTCGAAGTGAGCCAAACAGCGGTTCTAAAAAGATTGAGTGACCCAGATAGCCGCCAAGCAGTTTTAGAAGTCTTTAAAGATGCAATTAATAAACTAACAATTGAACAAAAACCGGTTAAAGAAGAAAAACCACCGGTTTTGGTAAGTCATACCTCGCCTTTTGCCTGGACCGGATTGACCATTGATGTTCGGAAAACGGTTTTCAATTTAATTCCGGTTGATAACAATTTTGAAGCACAATTTGCTCGTTTTTTGGATGAAGCAAGTGATGTAATTAGTTTTGCAAAAAATACGCGGTATATGCATTTCTCGATCGAGTATTTTAGTGAAAAGGGATTAATTAGGCACTACTACCCCGACTTTATTGTTAAAACAAAAAGTGGCACGATGTTTGTGGTTGAAACAAAAGGAATAGAAGATTTGGAAGTTGCTCGAAAAGACGAAAGAGCTAAAACTTGGTGTAAAGATGCCTGCCGAGTTTCGGGGCAAGAATGGTACTACCTAAAAGTGCCCGAGGATTTGTTTAGAAATAACCAAACGATGAGTTTTGAAGAACTTTATAATTTGGCGAAATAGAAGCCAGCAAGGCCGATTATGACCAAATATTTTTTTAAAGAACAGGAAATAACAAAAGAATTAATTAACCTAGTTAGTATATGCATTTCTAGTAAAACCAATCATCAATTATCGGATACGCTGGTTACCCAAAATAAAATATTGAATATTTTCTATTGCGAGGAAGCTTTGATACAGGAATATTTAATATCTACAGCGATTAAGTTAAGGATGATAGACGATCAATTTAGAGCTCAAGGAAAAATATTTAATGTCGACAAAGTAGGAACGTTAAGAACAGGATCTACTAATATAGATTTGGATTTAAGAGAGGCTTGTAACAAAACCATTCACGCTGTTAAATTTGTCCCTCAAATCAGGAAGAAACGTGGTGGTAAAAGATACTATATACCCAAAGTAAAACTGCACGGCGAACGAGATCACAACCCTTGGGAAGCATCCTTGGATATAAAACAATATTTTCTTACAGGACTTAAGTTGATAAAAGAATATGAAGAAGATTGGCCTGTGTCTTCCAGGTAAGTACTTCCAAATTTAATAAAAATCATCGAGGGGTTTTATTCAAGCTTTTTAATTCGGTTTTGCATCCCACTTCACCACCCCCTTTGCCAAGGCTACGGAAGGTCAAGAAAGCTACGAGGGACAAGTAAATCCCTGTCTGCCGACAGGTAGAAATGAACGGAGAATTAGATGGATAAAAAAGAAGAAAAATTAGAAGTGCACGGTAATCACTGGAATGCTCTTATCAAGGATTTTGATAAAGAGATGTCTACAGTTTTAGTTAAAGCTGCTAATAATCCTAAAAGTGATTATCTTATAAAACCCAAAAAAGATTACTTTGCAATCATAGCTGAGACGAAACCTTTGAGCTCAATTATTTTAGTAGAAAATCAGGATCAAAAAAGTGTAATAATTTCTTCCTATCCTTTTATAAACATCAACAATCGGGTTGAATTGGAAATTACCGAAATAGAAGGATGGGGAAATGGTCTTGAAGCTGTAATTCATGCAGCGAGAGAAGAACACATTGTCGTCAGTTTTTTTGATGTATTCTATTTTTTCAATAAGGAAAAGTACCAAATCGGAAAAAAATATATTTTCAATCTTGCCGCTCTTGGTTATTCTGCTGAAGAACAAAAACCACAAGAATTTAAGATGGATGAAGGTCCAGCGGCAGGCGAAACTTTTTCAACCAAAGGAATGACGGCTTATTTACCACGTAATGATTATCGTGATGATTTTCAGTTTAGCGATCCAGTTAAAAATACGATGGAAAAAATAAATTACAATAATACCGATTTTCTAATTTTCCCTTTTGAATTACGACATGCAGCAGAAGATAAATTAGCTCTAAAATTTCCAATCTATATTAGGAAAGATTTATTCAAATCAATCCTGGATAAAGGACAAGACATTGGCGGCACCGGTTGGTTGCAAGGTTATCTTGATGGTACATTGGAAAAAATTTACATAAAGCCGAAGGAATAAAAATCGTCGAGAGCCAAAAGAAAAGTTGAGACTTTGATCAAAAATCCTTGCCTAAAAATCCCATCAGTTATATAATCTATCCTATGTCGATATTTAAAATAGAAAATCAAAAACTATAAAAAATTCATTACTAAAAGAAGAAGATTATTGGTGAAGGAAATCAATAATTATCTGAAAAATTTAGGGCTAAAATAGAAAGGACTCAAAATGAAATTGGAAGATCGTGTTCAACAAGTAATTAAGCAGGTTAAATCTTGTGCTATCGAGGTTTATCAAGAACTAGGCGACGGGTGGCCGGAGGGGATTTATCATAAATCAATGGAAGTGGCTTTACGACTTGCCGGTTTTCCTTACGAGACTCAAAGAATTTTGCCGATAACTTACAAAGGTTTTGTGGTTGGTGAAAGCATTCCAGATTTAGTGGTTTGGATCGAAGACGGCAAAAATCGCGTTGGCGTGGTGATAGATTTAAAATGGGAATCTGGGATTCAAGAGACTCATTCAGCTCAAGTGGCCAAATACATTCGCGAACTCAAAAAACAAGTCAAAGAAAACGAAAGCGTTTATCCTTGCGGTTATGTGATTAATTTTCTTAAATCTGCTACCAGTAAGAAAATCGATGAAGAAAAACTCGAATGTTCCCAAGGCGTCCAGATTTTGGAAGTAAAGTAGAACTAAAAACACGCTAACTAAACTTGACTAAATTCTTAAGAATTTAAGAATAGTTCCTAAGGACATTATCACATTAGCAATAAAGTCATAATATAAATCTTGACATCGGCAACAAATCTTGTATAATTATTGTTGAAAGGAGTTTTATGAGTTCAAAAACAATAAATGTCTCATTGCCGGCCGAGCTACTTAAACAAATTGACCGTAAAGCCCAAGAAGAGTATCGGAGTCGCTCTGAACTATTAAAAGAAGCGACGCTAATTTATATCCAAACAAAAGACAATTGGCAGGTGCTTCAAAAAGACCTCTCTTCCAAAGCCAAAAAAATGGGTCTTAAAAACGAAGGTCAAATTGAAAGTATGATTGATTCTTTAAGAAAATGACGAAAGTAGTTTTAGATACCAATATTTACCTTTCCGGTCTCATCTGGCCAGAAAGTTTGCCCGGTCAGGTTTTGAAGCTAGCAAGAAAAAGAAGAATAGAGGTTTTTTGTTCCCGGTTTATCCTTGATGAGCTCAAGAAAATTTTGTCGATCAAATTTGATTATCCCCAAGAATTTAGCCAAAGATATATTGAAGAGCTATTAAAGTTCGTTAAAATCGTTAAACCACAAGTCGCTATTTCGGTAATTAGCAAAAAAGATGACGACAACCGTATTTTAGAATGCGCCCTGAAAGCTAAAGCTGATGTTCTAATTAGCGGTGATCGAAAACATATTTTACCGCTAAAGAAGGTGGATGGCACCCAAATTATCTCTGCCAGAGAATTTATCCGGAGATTCAGATGGAAATAATCAAAAAATCCTCCGCCAGATGGCAGGGCGAAACCTGCGGCCGAGGACTTTCAATATTAAGCATAATACAGCCTGCGTATTTGCCAAGTCGAAAGACCTAAAAATCGCCGATTCGATATAAAAAATCGCTTTAGAAAAATAAAATTTAGTAAGGAGCTAAAAATGGCTGAATCAAAGAAAAAAAGAATGTCCATTTGGGTAATATTAGGTATTATCTCCTTTTGTTTAGTTATTGTTGCTGTTACCGTGGCCATTGAACAAAAAATGAATCCTATCAGGCAGAATGAGACCACGCCCGACGCTATCGATCAAACGAAACTAACTGTTGTCAGTACAAGTGTTAAGCCACATATAGCAGGCAGTGGTTATTGGGAGGTGGTCGGAGAGATAAAAAATAATGACAATTCTTTATATTACGATGCCAATTTTACGATAGATATTTATGGACGAAATAAAGAACTGATAGCAACGGCGTTCAGCAACATTAGTAATGTTGGACCAGGCGAAACTAAATCTTTTTGGACAACGACATCTTATGATGTGTCAGAATATTCGGATATGAAAGTTCATTTTGACCTTCTACGACCATATAAGTAGTTGTTTTTAATAATGAATTTTGTTAATGGATTCAAATATGCCTCCCGCACTTCCAAGGTGCAGGAGTGGTGCCAAGTACATTTATTAGTTTGTATGTTATAATGAACTTACAAAACCTAAAGCCACAATGTTTACATCAATTACAAACTTGTTTAAACCAAAACTATCAGAAGAAGCCTTCCGGGCATACTTTAATCGAATGCCTGATGTTATTAATGTTAAATGGTTTAGGGATCGGGATTTTATTATTGGGGAAATAAAGATTGCTAATAAAGTGTACTATACGCAAGGGGAAAATGCAGAAGATTTTATAGATATGGTGAACGACCTGGTAGTAACGGTCTGTGATATACCGGCCCAATATGTTCAGTTAGTGAAAGATTCAAGAACTTATGTGCCTTCGGACGAGGAATCAAAAAAATTAGAGGACACTAACGTTAAAAAGTCCTTTATAGGTTTACAAAAACGCAAAAAGGAAAGTTTGCAATACGTATGAAAGATTAATATGTCTGGATATGGAGACGTAAAACGCCGAAAAATTCTGCAATTACTAAAATGGTTAGAGAACAGTAGGGGTGTAGAAGTTATTGACGGTCATCGGCATCCCAAAGTAAAAATTATTTCTAACAATGAAGTTTTTCCTGTCCCGTGCAGGCATGGAGTGGTCAACAAATACATCGTCAAAAAATTTTGCGATTGGTTAGTCAAATACAAAATTTGTTCTAAAAAAGAATTTGATGAGAGGACCTAAGGAGGAATAAATGGTCTATTTTATCATCGGTCTCATCGTCGGCGGGGGAGGGATGTACTTAATTTTGAGGCCGAAGCTTAATCAAAAAACCAAGGTTGAAAAAGTCGTGGTTGCCAATGTTGAAGAAGCGCAGAAGAAAGAAAATTTGGCCAAGATTGAAAAATATATTAAAGACAAAGAGCAGTTTACCAATGACGATTTGCAGGATTTATTGAAAGTCTCCGACACCACCATTGGCCGCTATTTAGAAGAGCTCGAACACAGCGGCAAGATCAAACAGGTGGGTAAGACGGGTCAATCAGTCTATTATACCAAAATCTGAACAACCCACCCCCTGGGGCGTTTAGATATAGATTTATTTAAATCCCCGAGTTTTCTTGAGGGATTTCGTATTTAGTGCCATTCCAATGAATAAAGGCTAAATTTCCCGACTGTTCGGTAAAAACCATCATCCAAGAAAGGAAACTTTCTTTAGAAGGGTCATAGGTTTGAGTCGCGATTCTGATGGGTTTTTGAGTGAGTTCTTTGTTATCAAAAAGTATTTGGCCATCTGCTGATAAAACGTAGGCGTGATATTTGCCTTCTGATATTTTGGTGACAACAAGGATTTCTTCTTTGCCGTCACCATTGGTGTCGGCGTTGGAAGAAAGCACTAAAGTCTCGCCGGCAGGAATTTGCATATTGGCAGAAGGGCTGGGACTTAGAGCGATGCTCACCGAGGGAGAAACATTCAATGAAGGACTGATGTTGGGGCTGCCGGAAATCTTGGTATTTTCTTCCGGGGTGGAAAGCGAAGCCGTCTTACTACTTGAATTATTGGCATTTTTATAGAGCAAATAGCCAACATATCCGAAAGCTCCCAAAACCAGAACTAAAATAATCGTCATTAAAATTTTGTTGCTGCTCGATGTTCTCTTAGGAAGATCGTCCCACATTTACCCTCCTTACGGACTGCTTTTTGATTCCTCTAATTTAATATTAGTATATTTCTTACGAAGACTCAAGAACGAAAGCAATCCCACTGGTATCGGCAGCCAAAAAGAAAGAAAACGAAAAATTAAAACCGCCGCCAGGGCTGTCGGTGCAGGGATGCCAAAACCAATAAAAATCAAACTCATTGAGGCTTCGGTAATTCCCAAGCCGCCCGGGATAAAAGAAATTGTGGCGATAATTTTGACGATCGCATAAGTAAAGATTACAATGGCTAAATTTGGTTTAAAGCCAAAGCCTAAGAATGCAAAATAAAGACAGAAGATGTCGCCAAACCAAAAAAACAAGGCTCCGAGCACGGCGGAAAATTGCAAGCGAGAGTTGGCCGCCAAAATGGCGGTGGCTTCGTAGATTTTGTCGACAAAAAGAGGCACTTTTTCTGGCTCAATCTTTTTCTGATGAAATAGCCCGGCAAAGAAATTGGCCAAACCGACGAAACGTCCGGCTCGTTTAATTAGCAGCCATCTTTTTGAATAGAGATAAATCAGATAGGCGAAAAAACCCAGGGCAGCGGCATAAATTAACCAGATAATGACCAGTTTCCCGCCGGAAAGTTCCGCATTGGTGGGGGCAAAGGCGACCCCAACCAGATAAATAAAGGCAAAGACCGTCCAGATAATAATTGTCCTCGCGACAAACATCAAAATTATATGGGTGGTTCTGACTCCTTTAGCTTTATAAAAATAGTAATCTACCGCCGCTTCTCCGAGATTGCCAAGAGGCAGAAATTGGACCGAAAAACTATCCATAACGGAAATTCTTAGAACATCAAAAAAAGATAATCTATCCTTGGTCATTCGGAGCACGGTTCTGGTCAGTATCGCCGAACCGATGTATAAAAAGCCTTCAGAGACCAAAGCGAAAATAAAAGCCCAAAGTTTCACTTGATTTAAAAGGATTAAAGTTTCTTTTAAGCCGATTATCTTGGGGATAAGCAGGCCAATCCCAATTCCCAAGATTAAAATAATAACAATTCTTTTCCAAGACAAATATTCTGATTTTTCCATATTTTAAATTGAAATCTCGTAGAGGCTATTATTTTGTAAGACCCAAATTTTTCGAGATTTTGCCGAGATGATGAAATCTTTGATTTTATCAAAGCCAAAAGGCAAGGCGTATTGATGGACAAAAACACCATCTTTATCAAATTCAATAATTCTTTTTTGGTCGGAATCGAGAATATAAATTGAAGGGGTATCCGAATCAGTAAAGATTTTGACCGGCTTGGTGATTTGACTGAAGGGACTGGGGATATTTTTTAGGGAAAAGTCCTGCAATTTTGATTTTTGGATTTTTAAAACCTTGCCGTTACTTTTTAAGACGTAGATAGAACCATCAACGGCGATGGAAATAGATTGTTTAAGATCGATATTAGCAGACGTTATATAAGCTTCGCCGGCCGCGAATGTCTGCGCCGATGAATTATGTTTATAGATTTGGCCAAGCACGCCGTCTAAGAGATAAATTGAACCGATGTAATTGGCAATGGCGTTGGCGGTTTCCCAGTGTCCGTCTTGGGCGATTTTTACTTGATTGAGTTTGTCGGTGGTAGTATCAAGCTCATAGATAGTTTGATCACTGGCGTAAAGGTAAATGATATTACCGGCTAAAGTCCCGAAGGAAATATTTCCTTTGCCTTTCGGGATCGAAGCAATTTTCGAAGGCGAGCCTCCGAGCAATGAAGCTTTATAAATGTCAGTTTCATCGACAAGATAGGCTTCGCCGCCAATAATGAAAAGATTATTGACATTATTACTATTCGTTATTTGTGGACTTAAATCATTAAAGCGGGTAGTGGAAGTTAATTTATCAAGTTCTTGATAAGAGGAAGCGATGACATTTTGGGCATCTTTAGCCACCAGGGGATTATTGATAATGGTTTTGGCTTTGGTAATTGAGAGAAGATATTGATTTTTTGCCTCTTCAGCGTTATTGGCACTTTCGGAGCTTTTACCGTCTTTTTGGGCGGCCATCGCTTCGTCTAAAATTTTTTGCGCCTGTAGGTTGCCAAGTTTATTGCCTCGGCCGCGTAAGGTGACAAATAAAGCGATGATAATAATTAATAAGATGGCAATTGATATAAATAAATATTTCCGCCGAGCCGGGTCGCGGGCGGTTTTTAAAATAAAACGGGAAAAATCTTTTAATTTGCTCCAAAGCCAAATCAAAGAGTTTTTAATTGTCAAAAATGCTTTTTGGATAAATGTTGATTTACCCCTTTTTGTTTCGGCGTCGTAGTAATGAATGTATAAATCGGGAGAATATTTGATTTCCTCATCTCTGAGCAGTCCGTCGTCGCGAGGCGAATCCATAAATTCTTGTTTGAATTGATCTTTTGATGTTACTGATTCTTTTTTAAGAGGGCTTTCGGAAATTTTTTTCAAAGATTCAGCAGTGGCAACTATTTTGGGGGTTCCCTTTTTGGGTTTAAATTTACCGATAAAACCCCCAAAAAGATTGCCGAAAGATTTTAGTATCGTTATTGCCCCGGTTTTATCAATAAACGAGCCGTTGGCTTTGTCAAGATAAAAAACGGATGCGCTTTCTTCTTGAGGCAGATTAGATAATTCTTCTTTTAAGACAAGGTTGATGATAATTAAGTTAACATTTTTAACTCGTTCTTTATGAAGAAGCTTAGAAATTTGCATGCCGGCTTCGGCCGGGCCGTTGAGGGTGATAATTTGTTGAACTGAATCCATCGAAAGATGATTAAATAATTCTTTATTGGCAATTAAGATTTTGTCGTGATTTTTCAATTCTCCCGAGATAACGTTGGAAAAAGTTTTCAAGGGATGAATTTGGGAGCCTTCGGAAGATAAACCCTCGGTTAAGTGATTAACTTTGCCGTCCCGAAAAATATACACCAGAGCCACCCCGGTCGGGGTAAAATGAAGATTATTGCCAACGATGGCCGCCAAAATTCCGTTTAAATTACCGATCCAGTCGGTTTCGCCTTCCTGAGTTATTTGAGCTAAGTCTTCATTAAGGCGTTTTAAGGCGTTCTCAAAATTGACTAAATCGGAAGTGCTGCCATCTTCATAATAATACTTAGCGAAATTATTGATGATTAATTTGCCAACTTGAGCGGTTGGGAACCAGGGAGAAAAAATTTCGATTAACGAAAAGACATCTCCCATGGAGGCCTTGGCGAGGTCAGGAGAATTGAGGTGTTGCGAGGTTAAAAAGCGGTCGGGGAGTTTCCCGGAATTGGTTATTTTGGTAAATTGAATTTCATAGCTCATATAAAACATCCCCTCGATCAAAAGCGGTCTATTACAATAGTATCTGCTTACTTTCGGCCTGTCAAATGTTGACTAATTTCAATATTTTGTTTAAAATACATATAGTTCACTGAAAAGATTACCGAAGATTACCGAACCAGGGTCGGCATCTAACCGGTTAAAACTATGGTATAATGATATTGATTATTATGAAAAGAAAAGACGAGTTGGTTACCGGGCAAATTTATCACATTTTTAATAAAAGTATTGCTGGGTTTACGATCTTTAATAATCGGGAGGAGTTTTTAAGAATTGTACAAGTAATGAAATATTACCAAGTTCACAATGAGTTTAAATTTTCTAGATTTAAAGAATTGGAAGCGGTCGAAAAATTTGGGTTCGATAACTTTTTTCAAAGCTTCTCAAACGGGAAAGAACAACTTGTGCAAGTTATTGCGTATTGTATAATGCCGACCCACTACCACATTATTCTTAAACAATTAAAAGAGAACGGAATTACTTTATATTTAAGAGATTTTCAAAATAGTTATTCACATTTTTTTAATGTTATGCATAAGAGAAAAGGTCCGCTTTGGGAAAGCAAATTTAAAAACATTCCAGTTAAAAGCGACGAGCATTTATTGCATTTAACCCGATATCTTCATTTAAATCCGGTGACTGCTTTTTTGGTAGATAAACCCGAGGATTGGCCATTTTCTTCTTATAAAGAATATCTCTCAGAAAATAATCAGAATAAAGGATTATGTCGATGGGATGGAATTTTAGATATTAAACCCTCTTCATATCGTAAATTTGTCAACGATCAAATATCTTATCAAAAAGAACTCGGGAAAATTAAGAAGCTTATTTTTGAATAGTTCTACCATATAATTACCGAACCAGGGTCGGAAACTCGGTAACAAGTAAAATGGTTAAAAAATCGGGGTAGTCAGACTCGAACTGACGATCTCCAGACCCCCAGCCTGGCGCTTTACCAACTAAGCTATACCCCGAAAGTTTTCTCTTCGACTTCGTCGAAGGCGCTTTAGCATGCCAAGGAGCAACTAAGCTATACCCCGAAAGTTTTCTCCTCGACTTCGTCGAAGGCGCTTTAGCATGCCAAGGAGCAACTAAGCTATACCCCGAAAAATTAAATCATAACCGGTTTACCGGTGATGATTGTAAAGAAAAATCCGACGGCCCTCGATAAAAGCGCGGGAATTATCGGATAAAAGAAGCTGGAGAAGATTAAAATGGCAAATAAAATTGGAATTCCCAGTTGTTGTAGTCGGAGAAATGTTTCCTCACTGGTAAAAAGAGCTAAAATTTTTGAACCGTCGAGAGGGGGAATGGGGATTAAATTAAAAATCATCAAGACGAGATTAAAAAAGATGACGAGAAATATCAGTTCTCCAATAAATCCGGTGAAATTGAAAAATCGATAAACTAAGCCTAAGATTATCGCCAAGAAGAGATTGGAAATTGGTCCCGCGAGCGACACCGTTAAGTTATCAAGTTTGGGATTTTTAAAATTAGAAGGATTGACAATTACCGGTTTACCCCAACCAAAACCAGCCAGCAACAGAAAAACGGTTCCCGTAAGATCCAAGTGGGCCAAGGGATTTAAAGAAACTCGGCCCATCATCTTTGCCGTCGGGTCTCCATAGGTATTGGCGAGGAAGGCATGAGAAAATTCATGGACCGTAATCGCCACCAAGATAGCAATCACAAATCCCAAAAACATTAAAGGATTAGTAAAAAGATTAAAAAGCAGCATTTTTACCTCAATTGACTTTTCTTCTTCACTATGTTATCATAAATTACTAGGATTAACAATCTAGATTATGGAGCCAAATGCCTATCTGTCAAATCTGCGGCAAACACATACGTCACGGTTATAACCGACCGCATTCGCAATATCGAACTAAGAAAAAAATTTATCCCAATATTCAAAAAATCGAAGGCAAATTTATTTGCACTCGCTGTCTGAGAAGCATTTCAAAGACCAGTTTCTTAAAAAGCGCTAAAAGCCGCTAATTAAGGTTGGCTTGGATTTTGTGAGGCTCGCATCTTTTGAAAGCAATCGGCGCATAAAACATCATTTGGGTTTCGGGGTTCAAAGGGAACTTGACCCTCTTTACCGCACTCTTTGCAAATAATGTTGTACATTTGGCGGTTGGCCTTTTTTTCTTTCATTGCCTTGCGGCAATCCGGGCATCTCCCGGGTGGGTTTTGCAGACCCTTATCCGCATAAAATTTTTGTTCGCCGGCCGACCAAATAAACTCTTTAGAGCACTCTTTACAAGTTAAGTTTTTGTCTTGGTAATCCATTACCTTAAGCTCAAATTATTTTTCCTAAGGCTCGACTGACCCCGACGTTACGTCGGGATGCCTCATACTCATCATATGAATAAATAACGGCGTTGTCAATGCAAAAAATTAAACTAGCGTCCTATTTCGCGGTTGCTTTCTATTGGTTTATTACTCTGTTTTATCCTCGTGATGAGAGGATAGAAATAACTGATTACAAAAAGCAACTTTTTCTAGGACGCTAATAAAGCTCATTGACATAATGGATTTTAAAACAGCAAGAGAAAGATCCAATAAAACAGCTTATTTAAAAATTACTACCTTTTTACTTGCTCGAGCGGATAAAAGGGAGTAATACAGGTTAGAAGTTAGGAGATATTAGATAGTTCGGCTAAGCTAAGCCGGCTAAGCTAAACTAAGCTAAACTAAACTAAACTAAGCAATGAGATCAACAAATATTTTTTAATAACTTTACAAGCGATATTAAAAAGTCCAATATGTTATGGACCTCTACATCCTCTTGCTTAATTTTCCTCCCTATGATAAAATCGATTTGTATATTTGTAAAAGATTTGTAAATATGTATTCGATATCATGAATAAATACGAAATCACGATTATCACCCTTAAACCCTTCGACGTCGCTCAGGGTAAAGCTACCAAAGAAAATCCGCCAGCTGGCGGAGCGCCAGTTAAAAAGGAAATTGAGAACCTCGGCGGCAAGATCCTTAGCGTTTCTTCTATCGGTCAAAGACAATTTGTTTTCCCGATCAAAAAAGAAACTGCCGGTTACTACACGGTCATAAATTTTGAAATCGAACCCACCAAAGTGCTTGATTTGAATAATAAACTAATCCTTGAACCAGAAGTTTTAAGACATATTATCTTAACCGCTAAAGCCGTAAAGATTGAAGCGCCTAGGGTCAAAAAGATGCCGGAAAAAGAAAAGGTTCCGGAAAAGATAGAAGCGCCTGAAGCTCCGAAAATCGCCGAAGAACCGGTTGAAAAACCAGCTAAAGTTGAAAGTCCGCCAGCTGGCAAAGAAATAGAAACAGTTGAAGCAAAGGAAAAACCAGTCAAAAAGACGGTTAAAAAACCTGAAGTAGTACCGGTTACCGAAGCCGCCAAAGAAATCGAAGCCGAAGAGCTTTCGGCTGACGAACGCTTAAAAGCCTTGGATAAAAAACTAGACGAATTATTAAAGGAATAATGAATAACATTCCACTAATTTTTTTACACGAATATACACGAATTATTAGTGTTAATTAGTGAAAGTAAATTAGCGGAAGGAGTACCATGTTTAGTTTAAATCGAGCCCAAATTGTCGGCAACGTCACCCGCGATCCGGAAATGCGCTACACGCCCAACGGTCAGGCAGTCTGTTCTTTTGGCGTGGCCACCAACCGGCGCTGGCGCGATAAAGACGGCAATACTCAAGAACAAACCGAGTTCCACAATGTTGTTGCCTGGAGAAAGCTCGCGGAATTAATGTCGCAATTGGTGCATAAAGGCTCAAAAATTTATATCGAAGGCCGCATGCAAACCCGTTCTTGGGAAGGCCAAGACGGCGGTAAGCGCAATCGGACGGAAATCGTCATGGAAGATTTCATTCTTCTAACTCCTAAAGGAGCTTCAAGCGCTGATACTAGCGCCGGTGAAATTCCTTCATCCGAAGTAAAAATCGAGGAAGCCCCCTCCTCCGCTTCCTCCGACGCTAACCTGCCTGCCGGCAAGGCAGGAGCTATGGAGGATAAAAAAGCTACGGAGGGCAAGCCTGCTGCTGGCGATGCCGAAGAAAAGCCTGCCAAAAAATCTTCAAAAAAAGAAGCGAGCGAAGCGAAGCCCCTCGAAGCTAAAAGCGAAGACGAAGAAATAAACTTAGACGATATCCCCTTTTAATCCGACGAATCTTTTATCACTAATAATCACTAATAAATTCGCGACAATTTGTGAATAGTAAAATTAGTGGAATGTTATACTATGGAGAAATATGCCTCGACAATTTACATTTAGAAGAAAACAATGCAATTTTTGCCGCAAAAAAATCGATTTTATTGATTTTCGCGACACCAACGCTTTGATTAAATATCTGACGCCATGGTCAAAAATGAAGTCTGGCCGCGACACCGGCACCTGTTCTAAACATCAAAGAATGCTTTCTCTTGCCATCAAACGGGCTCGGTTTATGGCCCTGATGCCATATGTCCGCCAATAAATTTCTAATTATTCTAATTAACCTAATTAGTCTAAAGAAACTTTGAGGGTAGACGGTCGAAGATTGAGGATAGATCTTGAAGGTGGAAAATAGAAATTAATCTAACTGCTATCTTCAAAATCTACCTTCAACTATCCATTTTCTATC
>Ga0315282_10000055_pt1 | contig 219439 bp, 213 predicted proteins | sample YL17G07_20_MG_FD_203693 | JGI IMG/M metagenome (GOLD analysis project Ga0315282, IMG submission 203693) | Sediment microbial communities from Yellowstone Lake, YNP, Wyoming, USA - YL17G07_20 | ecosystem: Environmental > Aquatic > Freshwater > Lake > Sediment | place: USA: Wyoming | collected... | reverse complement strand
CTTTTCCGATGAGTTCCTCCAGCTCCTTAGCCCTATCGTACTTCTCTATCTCGCGCTCCTGCTTGTGGCGCACGGTGTCGGCCAGCCAGATGTACTTGAGCTCGCCGCTGAGCTTGTCCTGCCACTTCGCCACCCAAAGCCCATCGGGGTCGAAAACCCTCTCCTTCCAATGTCCTCCGTCTGGCGGCGTCGGGGTCGGGGCATCCAGTGATAGGTTCAGGATGATATCTTCATATTTGGCCCCCCGCTTCCACCTCCCGCGAAGAGGATGCTTTCCGCGCCCCATGAAGATACTCGAAGGCTCGGCTGTGTAGCCGATCTCCACGCGCTCGCCGTTGAGGATGGCGTATCCGTACTTCTCCTTGTTGGCCTCGCGAATTTTTTTCCTCGCCTCGGCCGCCGCCTTCTTCTGTTCGTGCGACATGCTCTCCCTCGTGGCTTTTTCCTCGTCGACCCAGCGCTTGATATCCGAGAAGTCAAAGTCCTCTATCGAAGAAGTTTCAACACTTAGGGCTTTAGAAAAATCTTTAACGAAATTTCTGACAAAGACGGGATCCTTCACGTATTCCGTCCCAAGCTTTTTGACCCACGCAACGGCCATCTCCTCTTGCTCTGGTGTTAGCTTGAGTTCCTTCCCCTTGAAACAGATGCTGAAGCCCTTTGGCTCGTATGCTGGGATGAGGACCCCGTTATGGATGAGTTGTTTTATCTTCGGTGGCGACATGTGTATCCTTTTCAAATCGTTCGCTGTTGTTAAAAATTATAATGGTGGAGTAGACAACTTTAGTGGGTGTTCTATGGACAAGTTCATGAAAGAGGCGTTTAAGGAGGCGAAGCGCGGGCTGAGCGAGGGAGGCATCCCAATAGGCGCAGTGCTCGTGCGAAACGGGAAGATAAGCGGCAGGGGGCATAACCGCAGGGTGCAGAAGGACAGCCCGATACTACATGCAGAGATCGACTGTTTGCAGAAAGCTGGGCGGATAAAGAACTACAAGGGAACCGTCCTGTACTCGACGCTCATGCCATGCTACATGTGCTCCGGTGCGATCGTGCATTTCGGGATAAAGAAGTTGGTCGTGGGTGAGAACAAGAACTATCGAGGTCTGGGGCCGAGGAGATTTTTGGAAGCGCACGGCGTGAAAGTGACAAACCTTCAAAGCAAAGAATGTATTGCGATCATGAAAAAATTTATAAAAAAGAATCCCGAGCTTTGGAAAGAAGATTCAGGGACTTAATTTTAGGGGAGCTATTTTTTATCGCTTTTAGAAGCATCCAAAATCGCGTTGATGATTTGCCTGTAGCCGGTGCACCTGCAGAGGATTCCGCCCATCGCCTCCTTGATATCGTCCTCCGTCGGGTGCGGGTTTCGCTTGAGCAGGGCTGTGGCAGCGATGACGAACGCAGGAGTACAAAAGCCGCACTGCACCGCCCCGTGTTCTATGAAAGCCCTCTGAACGGCGTTGATCTCATCCCCCTGCACCAGCCCCTCTACCGTCGTGACCTCATGGCCATCAACCTCTACCGCCAGCACGAGGCACGATTTCGTCGGGACTCCATCGAGCAGCACAGTGCAGAGCCCACAATCCCCCCTCTCGCACGCGCACTTCGTCCCAGTCATCTCTAGGTCCTCCCTGATCAGCTGGAGAAGCGTCCGATTTGCCTCGACCTCGACATCGTAGCGCTGCCCATTCACCGTCAGAGAAATTTTATGCCTGGACATCAGCTACCCCCAAAAGCCGCTTCAGTACTCGACTCGTGAGCACGCCCGCCATGTAAAGGCGGTACTCCTTGCAGCACCTCACATCCGATATCGGACAGATTTTACTCTGAACAATCGAAACTGCCCTTTCAATTTTTTCGTCGAGCGAGCCCCCGTCTTTAAACGCGCTTTCGACATCCGGCACCAGCAGAGGAGTTGGCGCGACAGACGAAAGGGCGACTCGCATCAATTTTTCACCGGAGTCCGCGACCAGAGCAGCGACGCCCACGACCGAGAGGTCCTCGCCGGCCGTACGCCCCCACTTGAGGTAATCGCCCCTCGCTCCCTCCGGCGGGTTTGGCACCTTCACCGCCCTCACGAACTCCCCGGGCTTCAGCGCGGTCTTCTTCACTCCCTTGAAAAAATCCTTGATGGCGACGGTCCTCTTGCCCTTCTTGCCCACGACCTCGACCTTCGCGTCCATCACTAGGAGCGCTGGAGCTGTGTCTGCGGCGGGCGAGGCGTTGCATACGTTTCCCACGAGCGTGGCACGATTTCTTATCGTCGGGTCAGCTAGGGTGCTCGCGGCTTTCCAGAGCACTCCGAATTTTTGCTTGACGACGTCGGAATCGAGCAGCTCGTTCAAGGTGACGGCAGCCCCTATCGTGAGCCCGAGCTTGTTCCAGGAGAGCTTGTGCAACTCCCTGACCCCTTTGACATCGATCACGTAATTGGGTCGGACGATCTTGTCGCGAAGGAGGACGACCAAGTCGGTGCCCCCGGCGATTATTTTTGTATCTGCTTTGTGCTCCGCTAGAGCCGAGACCAGCTTCCTCATCGTCTTGGGCCTTGTGTAGTCGAATTTAGGTAGAGGCATTTTTCACACACTCCGGACGTAAAGCCTTCCAAACTTTCTCGCGGCTCATCGGAATCTCGAATAGGTCGATCCCAACCGCGTCATAAATCGCATTAGCTATCGCTGGCTCGATGGATATCCTCGCGTGTTCGCCAACTCCCCTCGCTCCGTGCGGGGCGTTTCGCTGCGGGTTTTCGATCGGGATGAAAACGAATTTGTCTGGTATGTCCTGCATCCTGCAGATCTTGTAGTCGGTTAGATTGTTGTTGAGCAGCCTTCCCTTGTTGTCGTAGATGAACTCCTCTAAGAGGGCGCTCCCAACACCTTGGACTATGCCGCCGTAGATCTGACCCTTCAGGAGGAGTGGGTTGATCGCCTTCCCTATGTCGAACGCAGAGACGATCTTCAACACTCGCACATCGCCGGTCTCGACGTCGACCTCGACTTCAGCTCCCTGCGCGCCGAACGTCCACACGAGCGAAGGAAATCCCTGTCCAGTTTCCGGGTGCAAGTTCGTCAGCCTCTCGGCAGTGTACACGCCGTAGCCGAGCACAGGGCCGCCTATACCTCTGCCGTCTGGAAATACTCCGGCGGTCGCGAGGTTGGCGAGCGGTATATTCATATCAGGCTTATCGCGAACGAAAACTTTCTCGTCGGCAACCTTGAGCTTCTCCTTGGGGACCTTGAGCAGCTGCGACGCGGTCCTCGTCACCTGTTCCTTAAAGTCCCTGACGGCGTCCAGCGTCGCATTCCCCTCCATAAACAGGCCTCGGCTTGCAACGGTCTGCCAAGAGTATGGGCCGAAATCCGTTTCCCGCTTTGTGACGACCTTGACCTTCTCGATCGGCATCTGCAGTCCTTCCGCAACCATCTGCGCCAATGCCGTCGGTGTCCCCTGCCCCATCTCGGTTGAGCTGATAGAAAGTGTGACGCTGCCATCCTCGTTCAGCTTCAGGATCGCGGAGGATGAGGTGGAAGACGGCATGGCCGGGCACTTCCAGAGCGCGGCGATCCCTCTCCCCCTGATTTTTTTGCCGAGCTGTTTGGGTTTATCCTGCCCCCAGCCCAATCCCTTTGCGACTGCTCTGATGCACTGGTCGACCCGCCCCGCGTCATCCCTGAGCTTCTCCCCAGTCGCTGTGATTTTTCCCGGCTTCATTGCATTGATCAACCGAAACTTAACTGGGTCAAATCCGATTTTCCTAGCGGCGAGATCCATCTGCCGCTCGGTCGCAAAGTGGAACTCTGCGTGGCCAAACCCTCTGTAAGCTGTGCCGTATGGATGGTTTGTGTAAACGGTTATGCTGTCACATTTCACGTTCGGGACCTCGTAAGGTCCGGTGCACGAGTAGCCAGCAGCGCGGGTGATGTTGACGCCATAGTCAGCGTAAGCTCCAGCGTCCCAGATGTACAAAATTTCCTCCGCGACGATCTTGCCATCCCGCCTCACCCCTGTCTTGATTCGAGCAAAAAATCCTTGGCGGACGGCGGTCGTGTTGAACTGCTCCTCCCGCGTCATGACCAACCTCACGGGCCTGCTCCCCGCCTTCTTCGATAGGAGGACGACGAGGGGCTCCCAATGCAGACCGGCCTTCCCTCCAAATCCACCGCCCACGTATGGGACGACGACGTTGACCTTGTGAATCGGGACCCCTAGGCCAACGCTGAGCAGATGTCTGACCGCGAACGGCGACTGTGCGCTCGTCCAGACGTTTATCTGTCCGTCCGGGAGCCACTGCCCGATAGATGAATGGGTCTCCATCTGAACGTTCTGAACTTGCGGCTGGTAGAACTCGTTCTCGACTATCACATCGGCCTGCGCGAATCCTCGCTCGACATCGCCCTTGCGGAGCTTGAAGTGGTTTGCTATGTTGGTGCCCGCCTTCGGGTAGATGAACGGGGCATGCTTGTACTCGCCCAGTTTCTCGTGGACCAGCGGTGCGCCATCTTTCATCGCCTCACGCGAGTCGAAGATACCGGGTAGTTCCTCGTACTGGACCTTCACAAGCTCGACCGCTCGCTCGGCTATCTCCTCTGTGTCCGCCGCGATTGCGACCACAGGCTCGCCGATGTAGTGAACCTTCTCCTGAGCCAGAACTTCTTTGTCCGTCATGTAGATGCCGAACTTGTAGGGCGCCTCCTTTCCGGTCAAGATTGCCCTAACACCTAGAAGCTTCTCAGCCTCGCTCGTGTCGATGTTGACAATCCTAGCATGGGCGTGGGGGCTCTTCAGCAATTTTGCGTAGAGCATCCCCGGTAGCCTAAGATCTCCTGTGTACAGCGCGGTGCCGGTGACTTTTTCGAAGGCGTCGACTCGCGGGACATCCTTCCCAATGTACGAATATTTTTTCACTTTTTGCGCCCTAATTCTTGTCGTCACAGAGAATTAAAAAGGTTGAGCTGGCCGTCGTCGAGATGTTTCAGATATATAGGGTTGCCCCAAGCACCTCTTGCATCTTGAGCTTTTCGTCGACAGTCTTCAGAACTTTTTCCATGTCGAGCGGTTTGAGGACGTACGCGTCCGCGCCCTTGTTCAGGGCCTCGACGGCGTTTTCGATGGATGGGTATCCCGTGATGATTATCTTTATCATCTTTGGCACAGTTCCCCTCAATTGAGTTAGAAGCTCTGTGCCCTGCATGTCCGGTAGGCGTATGTCTATCAGGGCTAGGTTGAATTGCTCGTCCCTAGACATCTCGATCGCTTTCTTTCCTGTTCCTGCGCACTTGACGGCGTATCCTTTCGCTTCCAGGTTGGTGGCGAGGACTTCGCATATATTCGGATCGTCGTCCACGACAAGGATGGATTTTCTGGTCATCATCTGTTTTGCCCCCGTTCATTTTTGTTTTTAGGTAAAATAATAGTTACGCATGTGCCCTTGCCTTTTTTGCTTTCTACACTTATAGAGCCTCCGTGGGCTTCGACGATGCGTTTGCATATAGCTAACCCCAGCCCTACGCCCCTGGACTTCGTTGTGAAGAATGGGGTGAATAACTTTTCAATTACATTTTTGGGCACGCCGACGCCGGAGTCGCAGATTCTGATGCTAACATTTTCACCATTTTCCTTGGACTCTATTTTTAAGGTGCCCCCCTCGGGCATGGCTTCGAACGCATTGATGAAAATATTATGGAGGACCCGTCTGATCAGAAGGGAATCTACGCGTATCGTTGGTTCGATTTCTGTCAAGTCGATGACATTTACTTTTTTCGGAACATTTATCGAGGAGAGGGCATCCGCCACGACTTCTTTGACGGTTTTTCGAACTGGTTTGAGTCTAATTTCTTGAGAGAAGTCCAAGAGGTCGGTCAGGATCTTGTTGGAGTACGCGATGGAGTCATCGATCGTGTCGAGCATTTTTTTAGCGTTTTTGTCTAGTTTTATATTTTTGCCCGTTTTCAGATAGTACGCTGCGCCTTTGATGCTGGTTAACGGATTCCTGAGGTCGTGGCCAACCTGCGTCGCTACCTCACCTATGGCCGCGAGCCTCTCGGCCGTGATCAATTTCTTCTGCGATTCAAGCAGCTCTTTTGTCTTCTCTTTAATCTTTTGTTCTAATTTTTCTGAGTGGTTTTTAAGTTTATCTTCCATCCGCTTGCGCTCGGTGATGTCTCTAAAAATTCCTTGAATAACTTTTTTTCCGCCCAATTCAAAAATATTTGCGCTTATCGACACAGGAACCCTAGTGCCGTCTTTTCTCATCACAATGGCTTCCACATTAGTGCTAGGGGTTCTTACGTGGCCTCTAAATGCTTCTTTGTAGTGTTCTGCGTCTTCGGGTGGGTGCAACTTGGATTGATGCATACCAATGAGTTCGCCTCTACTTTTACCGGTGAGTATCTCTGCCATTTTGTTTGCATACAATAATTCTCCAGTTTCTGTGTCGGCTATAAAAACTGCGTCATTGGCGTTCTCAAACAATGTATAATATCTATTCTCAGACTCCCGTAGCGCTTCCTCCGCCCGCTTACGTTCGGTGATGTCGCGGGCGATTCCTAGTTCGCCGATCACTTCTCCTTTTTCGATAAGCGGCTTACTTGTGAATTCCCCCACCAAGTAATCACCTGATTTGGTTCTGATGCGTAATTCATACGGAGGAGGAGTCTCGCCTCGCATGGTCTGCTGGAACGTTTCCACGGCTTTAGTCAAGTCGTCGGGATGTACAAGTTCTGCGAAAGACTTGTTGAGCCACTCGTTGAGTGACCAACCAGTTATCTTCTCAAACGCTGGGTTCAGGGAAGTGAGAGTTCCGTCCCATGAAATGGTGTAGATGACATCAGGTGCAGTGTCGACCAGCCTGCGGTAACGCCCCTCGCTCTCCCGCAGCGCCTCCTCCGCACGTTTGAGTTCGGTGATGTCCTTGCCGGAGCCGATGATTCTATCAACATTTCCATTCTCATCTAAATGTGGGGCCAAAGTTGTCAAATGCCATTTCTCCCCCATGAGAAACTTGAGGTGTTGCTCTTTTTTTAGCGTTTTCTTTTCCTTCACCACCCATTCATAATCTCTTAAAATGTTATTCGCGGTTTCCTGTTCGAATATCTCACCCAAGCGCTTACCCACCACATCCCTCTTGTCTACACCGGCAAAATTAGAGTATTCGGGGTTAACATCCTCATAGACGAATTCGCCCTCTTTTACCTTAACAATCCATATTGCATCATGAGTTCCAGTGAAAATTTCCCTATACTTCTCCGCCGACTCCCGTAGCGCCTCCTCCATCTGCTTGCGCTCGGTGATATCCCTGTATGTAGCGAGGACAGCATGAGGCCTGCCCTCTTCGTCATATATTACCACACATGAGGCGGACAATGGCACCTCTCGGCCGTCCTTTAGTTTCCCAACGAGTTCGCCTTGCCAACTGCCCGTTTTCTCAAGCGTCGGTAGCACAACTGTGTCGACAAGATTCTTGGATTCTTCGTTGAGGAACTCTCGAACGTTTACGCCGACAGCGTCTCGTTCCAGTTCAAAAATCTTTCGAGCGGCAGAGTTGCCGAAAATAACATTTTGGTCCATAAAATCTAAGATAGTCATGCCGACGATGGGAGTCTCAAAAACGCGATTGTAAATCAATTCTTTATCCAACTCTCGCTTGGCAGTTTCTTTGTTCATAAACTCACTCTATTTATGTTTTTACGCATGGACAAAAAGGCTTATGTTTTTGCTCGTTTCCCCTCTCTTGGGGTCGTGATGAAGAAAGTAAAAGCTGAAAGCGCCGTTGGGAAGCGCCTTGCCCACGATATCATCCGTTACGGGCCTGCGCTCAAGGCCATTCTGTTCAAGCGTGGCCACGTGGTTCGCGCGGAGGATGTAGAGAAGTTGAAGGATGCGGGGAATTACTTCGTCTACGTCGATGATGGCAAAGAAAAGGGGGTGCACGAGGACGAGGCGGCGACGAGGATGGCTCGCACTTTGGCAGGTGAAAATATTTCGTACACTAGGCCAAATAAGGCGGCAGTATCATTATTGGCGGAAAAAAATGGGCTTTTGAAGGTCAAGGCGGATGTCGTCAAAAAGATCAACCTCATCAAAGACTTCGTCTTCGCCACCCAAGCGAACAACGCGGGCGTGAGGAAAGGCGATGTGGTCGGGGTAGTGAAGATAGTCCCGCTGACCGTGGATGAGCGACGAATGAGGAAGGTGGAGGAGATCTTGAAAAAAAACAAACCTATCCTGAGGGTGGTTCCTCCGAAGGTCAAAAAAATTGGCGTCATAACGACGGGCACGGAGGTCTACGAGAAGAGGGTGAAGGATGGATTTGGTCCGGTGCTGAAGGAGAAGCTCGCCAGCTACGGCTTGGGCATCGAGGAGTCGGTTGTGTTGTCCGACGATGAGGATAAGATCAGGGAAAAAATCACCGAGTTCAAGAAGAAGGGCTATGAGCTCATCTTGGTGACTGGAGGGATGGCCGTGGACTCTGACGATGTGACGTCAGCTGCTATAAGGGGAACTGGCGCTGACGTCGTCTCCCGCGGCGTCCCGACTTTTCCAGGCTCGATGATCATGCTGGCTTACCTCGATTGCGTCCCTGTGATCGGGCTCCCGGCCTGCGTCATCCCAGACAAGCGGACGAGCTTCGACCTGCTCCTCCCGAGGATTCTGGCGAAGGAAAAGATAACGAGGGAAGAGCTTGCCGAGATGGGGCACGGCGGTCTCATTCACTAGTTGGGAATGTCACTCCCAACTACGAAAATGTGAGGTTGAACGATGATCGGCGCAATTGTGTTGGCCGCTGGCGAGTCGAAGCGGATGGGTGAGCCGAAGCTGCTCGTCAAGATCAAGGGCAAGCCGATGGTCGAATGGGTGATCGATTCATTCAGGGGCACGGTCGAGGACATCGTCGTGGTGTTGGGGCACAAGCCTGAAGTCGTGAAGCTGGTGCTAGAAAAGCTCGGGGCGAGGTGGGTGGTGAACGAAAATTACGCCGAAGGGATGGTTTCCTCGTTCAAGAGGGGCCTAGATGAACTCAAACATTGCGATGCAGTTTTTTTGGCGTTGGGCGACCAGCCTTTTGTAGATCAATATTTTCTTCTGGAAGCCATCGATGTTTGGAAGGGCGGGGCGAAAATCGTGAGCCCAGTGCACAAAGGTAAGAAAGGGCACCCGGTGTTGTTCGATAAAAGTTTGTTCGATGAAATTCTTTCCCTCAAGAAACAGGAGATGATTCGAGACGTCATCCATCGGCACGAAAGCGAACATCATCTGGTGGAAGCCGGCGAATGGGCGATAATGGATGTAGATACTCCAGAAATTTTGGGACAACTAACTAAATCTTAACTGCTTTGGCCCCTCATCTTCTTGATCAGCTCGGCCGCTATGCTCACCGCGATTTCATCAGGCGTCTGTGCCTTTATCTCAAGACCTATGGGTGCGTGAACCCTCTTTAGTAATTTTTCTGAAACCCCATCTCTGTGCAAAATTTCTTTGAGCTTGCGGGCCTTTTTCTCGCTCCCCAATAATCCAATATAGGCCACTTGCTCACGGACGAATCTGCGCACGGCGGCGAGATCATGTTTGGGATCGCCATGGAGAACTGCCACATAAGTATTGCGATCCACCTTCGCTTTTTTCAAAGCGCGAGCAAAATTCCTGTCGAAAATAAGCTTCGCGTCTGGAAATCTTTTTTTCGTCAGAGTTTCCCTGTTGTTATCTACTACCATCACGTTGAAATTCAAAAAATTCGCTAGGTGATAAGTAGGCAGCGCTACGTGCCCGGAGCCCACGATCACCAACTTTGGTTTTGGTTCGACCACATCGACGAACACTGTTGTTTCACCCCCGCACCATAGGCCAGTATTCAATTGCCCCTTTTTGGTTCCACCATAAAAAGAAAACTTCAGGCTCTTAGACTTGCCCTCTTTTATCACCTTCATAGCTTCTCGCCTGAGCTCTCTTTCGAAGAGCTCACCGCCCCCGATCGTTCCGACGATTTCTCCGTTGTCAGCTACTAACATCTTCCTGCCTGGCTCTGCTGGACCCGAGCCAATTTTCTCAACAACAGTGCAAAGCGCCACCTTCCTCTCGGCCTTTAGGAGTTCGCGAAGTTTATTAAAAATCTCTTCGGTGCCTGACATGCTCTTTCCATCACTTTCTCTTGGCGGCGGCCCTAACGTAGCCTCCGCGCTCTGCCCTGACATCCATTAAGGTGAAAAACGCATTCTTATCATGTTTTTTTATTATATCAATCAACAGCTGAGTATCTCTGCGCCTGAAAAGTACGTTGTATACTGGCTCTGGCCCTTTTAAACCTGTACCATGGATTATTGTCACACCAAATCCTGCTTTCCTAAGCTCATGGGCTAGGTCGTTGGTGCGTTTTTTCGGCATGATATAAGCAAACATGTAACCAAGCGCGATTTTTTCTTCGATATAGCTTCCCAAGTAGTTTCCAGATGCAAAGCCTAGAGCGAAGGCGACCATATAGTAGATTTTATCAAACTGTGTGATCACACGACTTACCGCTATTATCCAAATCAGTATCTCGAAGAAAGCGGAGATCGAGGCTACCCCCCTCCGCCCCCTGATGATGAGGATCTGCCTGACCGTGCCCATCGAGACGTCCGCAAGCCTAGCGAAAAATATCGCCAGAGTCCATGCGATGGCTTCGGTCGTCGGATCCATGATAATCACCTTGACAAATTCAACGTGATGTAAGGACACCAATAAAGCTTACTGGTCAAACTTCTTGCTAAATCATTTCTCTGCGTTTAGTCATCCAGATGCTTACACCTAACAGGATAACAGCGTATCCCAACAGCACAAAAAAACTCAAGGTTGGGTTTTGGCTGGCTTGCGCCATTCCACTCATCACCGGTCCTCCGCCCATCATTCCTCCAAATGCCTCTCTAAAGTCAATGCCGTAGGTGGCGGTCATCGCGTCTCCCGCTCGATCGGGCATGAACCAAGGATTAAAGTCAGCGTAAGCTAGACTACTTGAAACGATCGAAAAGATTATCATATAAGTCAAGAGCGTAGCGATCGTTGCCCCCATGCCTCCCTTGAGCACGGAACTGAAAGCGAACGCCATGCTTATCACAAAGCACGCTAGCATCAGCGCGATGGCCAGCGACCCAAATATCCCGATCGGCACTTGGCTGTAGAACACGAGCAGAGCGCTGGCCGAAATCAGGTAGGCCACACCCAGTATTGCAGCCGTGGCGATGAAGCAGGCTAGATATTTCCCGACCACCAAAGTAGTCCGCTTCACCGGGTTTGGGAACAGGATGTAGCCCGTCTTGCGCTCGAACTCCGACGCTACTGCGTCCCCAGCGAAGAATACCGCGCCAAGAATGGCCAATGAGCCCATCGATGTCACGAATATTGCAAAGAGTTCTGCACCGTGTTGGTTTATGGTGCTCTGCGGAACGCCCATTCGCCTCGGGAGATCTAGCCCTTGGTAGAGCCCGATCGTCAAGACTACAGCCAGCAGAGATATTGCCAACACCCCGTAGAACCGCTTTCTCCTAAATTGTTTCAGGAGTTCGTACCTCGTGACTATCTTCAGCTTCTCGAACTCGCTCAAATTTCCCCCTCCGTGAGCTTGAGATATGCGCGCTCCAACGAACGATATTTTTTCTTCAGTCGGGACATGTCGTCGTAGAAGCGAAGTTTCCCATGGTCGATTATCGCAACCTTATTGCAGATTTTGGCGACCTCGGTGAGAAGGTGCGAGGCGAAGAGAATCGTTTTCTTCTTCTTTGCCTTTTTGATGATTTCTCGAAACTCCACCATACCCCGCGGATCCAGACCAAGCGATGGTTCATCTAAGATTAGAATTTGTGGATCGTGGAGCAAAGCCTGTGCCAAAGCCAAGCGTTGCTTCATCCCGCGAGAGAATTTCTCTATTCTTACCTTGCCCCACTTTTCGAGCCCAACGAGTTTGATCACCTCTCTTATCCTGCGCTCCAGCTCTCGCCCGTGCATTCCCCTCAACCGACCGAGGTAGCCCAAGGTCTCATCCGGGGTGAAAAAAGGATAAAACTCCGGCGTTTCTAGCATTGTCCCAACCTCAGAAATCGCTCGCTCGCGTTCTTCGACCACGTCAACTCCGTTTATGTACATGCTGCCGGATGATGGGTAGAGTAAGCCACAAAGGAGCTTGAGTGTGGTGCTCTTCCCAGCGCCGTTTGGACCGAGTAACGCCACATCTTCATTTTCTCTAACTTTTAATGAAAGGTTGTCTAGAGCGAGAAAGCCGTTGTAATACTTGCTCAGCCCATCAATGACAATTATCTCCTTCATGCCATCATCTCGATGCTAGATTATTATATAGAAATACTTTAAATCAGGTGACTCTAACAGTTTTTGGTTCGGTGATGATTTGCCATACATATATTGCGACCCAAGGCTGTGTACTGGCTGCAGGACGTGCGAACTCGTTTGCGTAGGGTTTCACGATCGAAATTTTAACCCAAAGGCATCGCGCATCCGCGTGATAAGATTAGAGCCAGCTTCTGACGTCGCGATAACGTGTAGACAATGTGAGAATGCTCCATGTATGAGGGCTTGCCCGGTAAGTGCGATACGAAAACTCAAGAGTGGCTTGGTTGAAGTCGTCGATGCTCGTTGCATAGGTTGTGGTGCGTGCGCCGAGGCTTGCCCGTTTGGAGCGATTTGGTTGCATCCTGTGACAAAAAAAGCGCTGAAGTGCGATCTTTGCGGTGGAGATCCACAATGCGTCAAGCAATGCATGCCCGTGGCGCTAGGACTCAGGACGCCGGAGCAAGTTGCAGAGGAGAAGCGTTTGGATGAAGCTAGGCGCATGAGTAAAATTAAGAAGGTTTGATGAAATGGTCTTTGATTACAAAGGTTACACCGGAAAATATCTGCGCGTCGACCTCACGCGAGGCAAGACACTCGAACTCGAGTTGCCGAAGGAGTGGGCGCGCAACTATATCGGCGGCAGCGGGATGGCGGCAAGAATTTTGTACGACGAGGTGCCGCGTGACGTTGAACCTCTATCACCGAAAAATATTTTGATCTTCGCTACTGGTCCGGTGACCGGTACGGTTTATCCCCCATCCGGGCGCTACTGTGTCGTCACGAAGGCGCCGCTGACAGGGATCTGGGGTGAGGCGCACTCCGGCGGATATTGGGGGCCAGAGCTGAAGTTCGCTGGCTACGACCTCCTCGTGGTTGAGGGCAGGGCCAAGAAGCCAGTCTATCTTTTCATCGACGACGGGAAGGCCGAGCTGCGCGCTGCGAAGAAACTCTGGGGCAAGAACACCGCGGAGACCACGGACATGATCCAAGAGGAGCTCGGAGACCCGGATGTCAGGGTTGCTTGCATCGGAAAAGCTGGCGAGAATTTGGTGAAGTTCGCGTGCATAATAAACGAACGCTCGCGCGCTGCCGGGAGAACAGGAGTGGGCGCGGTGATGGGTTCGAAGAACCTCAAGGCGGTGGCGGTTCGAGGAAGCAAGAGCGTCGAGGTGGCGGACTTCGACCGCGTCTGGGAGCTGACGAAGGAGGCGCACGAGCGCTACACTGGCGGCGAGTGGGGCAAAGCCTCGCATGATGCTTTGTACAGATTTGGGACTCCAGGGTTGGTCAGCTGGGAAAATGAAATAGGCAGGCTGCCGACGAAGGGGCACTACACGGGCGTCTTCGGTCGCGCCGCGGACATAGGTCCAGACGTATTCGAGAGGGAGTTTATAATCCATCGCCGTTCGTGCATGAACTGCCGTATCCAATGCAAAAAGGTCGCCGCGGTGAGGCGCTCTGGCCCGTATGCTGGTACGATAACAGAAGGGCCCGAGTACGAGACGATCGTGGCGTTTGGATCTAACTGCTTGGTAAGTGATTTACCAGCCGTGATGCAGGCCAACCAGCTTTGCAACCTGCACGGCATGGACACGATAAGTTGCGGTGGCGCGGTGAGCTTTGCGATGGAGTGTTATGAGCGAGGAGTGTTGGATGAGAGCGTAGGATTTCCGCTGAAGTGGGGAAGCGGTGATGCGATGGTCAGGCTCGTTGAGATGATAGCGTCGCGCGATGGTGTTGGAGATGTCCTCGCGGAAGGTGTTCGAGCTGCGGCGAAGCGAATCGGCAGGGGCTCTGAGCGGTGGGCGATCCAAGTGAAGGGGCTTGAAGCATCTGGACAGGACGGTAGACCTCATCAGTCGGCCGGGCTGACGCACGCAATCTCGGTGATAGGTGCGGCACACCTGCGGGCGCTTTCCTCGCTCGATGAGCTCGACTACAGGAAGACGATAATTGAAAGATATGGTGAGGCCAAAGCTGCGGCGCTCGGTGACCGACTTTCGACAAAGTACAAGGGCATGCTTGTAAAAGACGTTGAGGATCTCTATGCGATCGTCGATGCGTTGATCACGTGCAAGTACGGCACGATGTGGCCGCCGATATTCTACTTCGATGATTATGCCAAGATATTGCCACCGTTGACTGGGATACAGGAGTTCGAGCGCGTCAAGGAGCTGCGCATCATCGCGGAGCGCATCGTCAACCTCAAGCGCGCGTTCAACGCTCGCCTCGGCCTCAGCCGCAAAGATGACACCTTACCCGAGCGCATGTTGAAGGAGCCGATGCCTGATGGGCCGGCGAAGGGCAAGGTCGTGGATCTCGAGCCGATGCTTGTCGAGTACTACCGTGAGCGCGGCTGGGATGTCGGCACTGGGTTGCAGAGGAAGAAGACGCTCGAGAGGTTCGGTCTGGCCGATGTGGCGCGGGACTTGAGGAAAGTGGGGGCGTTAGCAAAATAAAAAAGGTGACGCGATAATCAAGGAGAGGTGGTTTGACGGTCGATTTATACGGTAGAGATTTCATAACGACGCAAGATTGGAGCATTGATGAGCTAGTGCATGCTATAAAAGTTGCTAGAAAACTTAAAGACATCGTGAAGAAGGGTGAGCGTCCACCGAGAGTTTTGGACCGCAAGAACTTCTTCATGCTGTTCTATGCTCCATCGACCAGGACGAGGGGAGCGTTCGAGGCAGCGACATCCATCCTCGGAGGGCATCCGGCCTTCATAGATGTTTCAACTACTCGGATGGAGGAAGCCGTGAAAGACGCCGCCAGGATGTATGACTCATACTCGGATGGGATAGGTGTGAGGATCCTAGACAAATACATTGACTTCATCTACGGCGCAGGACGAAAGGTCGTTGAGGAGTTTGCCAGGGTCGCGAAGGTGCCGGTGATCAACATGGCATGTTGTACTTACCACCCGACGCAAGGGCTCGGTGACATCATGACAATAGAAAACAAAATCGGCAAAGTGAGAGGGAAGAAGTACACGATTACATGGGCATACTCAAGCAAGCCGAGGGGGAGATGCAGTATCCAGGAAGAGGTGCTGATCGCGACACGCTTCGGCATGGACGTCGTGCTCGCGCATCCAAAGGGCTTCGAGATCGACCCGTTGATCATCGAGGCAGCGAAAAAGAATGCCAAAAATAGTGGCGGTAGCTTCAAGATAAGCAACGATTTCGAGGAAGGGCTCGAGGGCGCGAACGTCGTGTTCCCGCGGAGCTGGGGCACATCGGAGTTCCTGAGGGTCGGCGCGACGAAATTCGGCATGGACAAAGAGGTCGCGATATACAACAAGTACAAGGACTGGAGGCTGGAGCAGCGTCACGTCAAAGACCTCATGGCCAAGCCAGCGATCGCCACCCACGTCCTACCCGTGATGCGCGGCGAGGAGGCGACGGACGACGTCATGGACGGGCCGAACTCGGTCATCTACGAACAGGCGGACGATAACTTCTACGCAAAGATGGCGTCCATCGCACTGACCATGGCGAAGGAAGTCCCGCTCTAGAACGTGTTGTAATGATAGAAAATTACTTGGGGATTCGATGGTAAAAGATCCTTTCATTAAAAAAAGTTTAGAGGTAGCTGGCGAAAATTTAGTTTTAGCGAAGTTATGGCTAATGGGTTATGTTTCGTTTCTAACACCAAGAAATTATCCTAAGATTGATATAGTCGCTTATAATCCGAAAAACAATAATCGAGTTGATATACAAGTTAAAACAACAGAAGAAAATAGTTTTACATTCGGTAAATTAACAGAGGAAGATTTAAAAACAAAGTTTAAAGAACAATATGTTTTTGTTCATGTGAGTAAAGATAGAAAAGACATAAAATTTTTCATAGTTCCTTCTGATGATATTCCTAAGTTAATTCGTCAAGAGTGGGATAGATACGTTAAAACGGCCAAACATAGAAAGCCCATTGCTCCATTCGAACAACAGAGTGGGATAATACTGTTAGAACAATTAAAAGATTATGAAAATAAATGGAAAGAAAATTTAAAACTTGAATAAAAGTCCCGCTCTAAAGGACAGTCGATTGTTCAAACACTTACCTTGATCATGCCAAACATGATGTAGGCTACCGTGAAGACGAGCGTCGTCAAAACCACAGATTTTCCAGCAGTCTTCCAGAACTCTAACTTATCCTCGCCAGCTCTGATCGTCGCGATGTAGCGCGCTATCACAAGAGCCAGAGCTATCGCAGTCATCCCCATGAGGAGTTTAAGAATCGCTAGCTCCCTAGCTTCCATCGCACCGAAGATGAACGGCAGGCCAGCCAGCCCAGCGCCGCCAGCCTGCGCAGAAGTGGTGAGGCTGATACCCGACATGAACTCCATCACCCAGATCGACATCGCGCATATGACTGGCAGGAGCAAAATTGCGACAAGCCAGAGGTTGCCCACCGCCTCGTCGATCTTCTCCTTGAAACGCGACTCGACGCGATGAAGGGTGCCCAAGAACTCTGCAGCCATCATGCATGCCCTGCCAGCGGCCGCCTCGCTCCCCCTACGGATCCTCGAGATAATGTTGAGGAAACTCGCCACTAGCGGATTGTAGATTCTTTTCACACCGCCATGTTCAAAGAGGGCGCGATACATGTCTATCCCTAAGCGATCCATCGTTGTGCTCGTTTGCTTCAGTTGCTCTGCGATGGCAGATCCGGCCATGAGTTCTGCAGCTTCGTTCATCGCTTGCCCCATGGGCTTGCCGTCGAGCACACGCGACCCCATTGTGTTTAGGGCCACCTCCCAATCCACAAGCTTCCTGCCCTCTTCTTCCCTCAACTTCGCTCGCTGCGCCGAGTAGAGGTAAGCATAGATCCCAATCGCCGCTGCCACAGCCCAGACCAGCCACAGCGTGGTGAAACTCGTTGCGATGTCTCCGATGACCCCCGATGTGATGCCAACCAAGTAAAGTATCCCTGGCCACACGAGAATGATGAATACAACAATTGAAGGTAGCCAGATCGGCACAAGGGTTCCAAAAATTTTTGCTTTTCCTGGCGGAGGCAATCGAGGATCTTTCGCCGGAATTTCATAGGGCGGCAATGTGACCGGTCGACGTTTGCCCATATATGTAGTGAACAACAAGAAAGCCGCAACTAATGCTGAGATGACGAGCACGAAAAATTTTATGTCCACGAAGTTCATGCCAATCATCCCGAAGATGGGCGAGAGGCCAACTGCGCCGACGATCGCGAGCGAGCCAAACACGAGGAAGGCCATCGTCGGCATCACCAACGAATTCAATCGCTTGCCGAGCTGAAGCTCAGTGCTCTCAAAGACTCGCTCAGGCGCCTTGGCTATGTCAGCGAGGCGTGCCGCTTCCTCTCGTGCGCCCGATGAACGAAGGATGTCGAAGATAGCTCGCCTCGTGCCTTCATCGACTTCGCCCCACTCGTGCGCGAGCACGGTCAGCAGATGGCGAACGGTCTCGTAGCGCCTCTTCTCATCTAACTCAAGGAGGCCGCGCTGAAGATCCTCCGCGAGCCTTCCCTTACCGACGTCGGCAGCGTAGATAGTGGCGCCTCGCAGGTCCGGGCGATGGTAGAGGGCAAAGCTTAGGAGCATTACGGTGTTTATTGCCTGACTTTGAGCCTCGCTCCTCTTCATCGCTGCCGTGGATGATGGGTACGTTTGAAACAATGCTATGAATAATCCCGTGAGCAAAAGGCCTAACAACGGTAGGTAGAGCGACGCGAGCATGTCCGATCCAACGAGTCCCAGCAGGAGCCAAGCGAGGACGCACGGTAACGTCGGAAGCAGCAGCAGGAGGAGGAAGCCCGCCCACCATTCGCTCGGCTTCACCCTGAGCTTTGCCTGCTCGAGCGTCTTCACGGTTTCCTTCGTCAGCTTCATGTTTTTCGTGAGTCCGCCGAGCACTCGGCTCGCCCCCCTGCAGAAGCGCTCGTAGAAACCAGGCTTCTTTGGTCTAGAAATTTTTTCTAAAATGGCGCGCACATCGCTCGGTATCGGGAAGCGTTCGTCGAGCTCTAGAGGGCCTTCAACCAAGCTTGCCAGCCCCTCATAACTTTCTTGTAATCTGGAGCGTTTTGTTTCACAATCGAGAAGTAGGCATCGTATGCCTTGCTGATGAACGGTAGCTCGAGGTAACCCGCATTTTTGCTTCGCTTGGCAAGCATCATGATGTCTGATTTCATTCGCGCCTCTGCCAGGATAGCTGTGAGGAAATCGCGCTCATCTATCGCGAGTCTTTGGCATGCGGCGGGGATGGCGCGGCTCCCTCTCTTGCTAGGTGGCAGAAAATTCAGCTTCTTGCCTGCGGCGACGACATCGAGCTTCGAGAGATCATAGGAATTGATTTTTGACAATAGCCTTCGGTTGCCTCTCAAGAAGTTCTTTGGGACCAACACGTCGCGCTTGCGATCGTCAACAAACAACTCAACATATTCTGGCTTTCCCTCCCAATCTTTGAGCACCTCGGCAATTTCAGTGATGCGTCTGATGGTGCCTTGAGGGGTGGAGAAACGAGCTGTGCTAACGATGAGATCTATATACTTGAATGCTGCTTCATGGAGCCCCATGATGTGTGTGATGAGGTCGAACATCTCCCGCTTGCTGCGCGCGTGAAAACTTGCTATCACTGGCTGACTTCCCTGCCTGGCTGCAGCGCCGAGGGCAGCCTTGACAGCCTCTGCCGCGCGAACCTCAGTTATGAGCCAGTAGCTCGCTCCACCGCGCAAAAATGCGTTTACCTGCCTTTCCAACTGCTCAGGATCAGCGACCCTGACGTTCGCGAGCTTGTAGCCATGTGCGACGAAATCTTCTATGTGAACTTCCTCCGTATCCTGATAGCAGACTATCTTCTGCCCCGGCCCTATCTCAGGGATATAGGTCTCGACCTGTGATGTCTTTGCCGTCCCCATCTCACCTATCACAAAAGCGCTCGAACCTACACGAAGCACGTTGCTGAGCAAAGAGGATGCGAGCGGCGTGAGCGTGCCTCGATCTAGGAAGAGGGGCTGCGTCCAAGGCTTGCTCCTGCGCTTCCTGATCGAGATCTCAACGCTCCGCGCCCATATCGCGGGATAGCGGCTCAAAAACAACCTCATTCCGAGCTCTGGGATCTCAGCGTCAAGTTGTGGCCGAACTTCATCGAACGCGACCCCGAGTCGGCTCGCTAGAGTTTCTCCGAGGCCTAGGAGGGCCGGCGTCTCCCAGTAGATTCCTGTCTCACACTTTCCCCAGCGCTCGTGCTCGACGCTTATAGGTTGAATTTCGGGCGGGGCGGGAACGTATATGTCGGTGATTTGATCATCGTGGCTTAGAGGTTCGAGTATGCGGTAGGTGAGCCAACTTGCGATGGTGTTCGAGAGTTTCCTGAGTTCGTTCGAAGATATCGCGGCACTTCGCTTCTTTAGCATGTGCAAAAGCGTGTTGTACCAGTCATCCGCGAACCCGAACATGCGCGCGTTGTACGCAAATTTTGCTTGCCCAGGGGCTTCCCCTATTTCCATACGGAAAGCTTCGTCGAGCAGCTCAAGTTGCTCCACAGGTAACTTGAACTCCGGCAGGTCGAGTTCGTAGAACGGCACTGGGCGGTTGAGCTGTTCGTATATTTTGATCTTGCCTCTATCATCTGACAAATCGTAGCTGTCGATCAAATGCGCTTGGCCGGGCGGAGGGTGCCATATTCCTTCAACGAAGAAAGGTTTCACGCGCGCGACGAAAGCCTCATCATAATTTTTTGGCTTCAGTCGCAATACAGCAGTTGCACTTTTCATTCCATCTTTGATCAACTCGAGAAGTTTCAGAAAATACTCTCGTGTGCATTCGGCACATTTCCCCTTCTTTCGTTGTTTTTGCGCTAGATCATCGAGAGGTTTCGGGTCGTGTGGGTTCGCGAGCAGTTTGTCCCAAGTTTCATCGACGAGTTCGTGCATCCTTTCATCGACGCATTTCTTGCACTCTTTGGTGTCGATTTTTGAATAGAGTGTTCGATCGAGCGCGAGTTGTTTGAGCGTAGAAAAAGTTTTTGCGAGTTTAGATACATCGCGTGAGCAATAGATACGAGAATGGGTGCGACGGAGAGCAACTTGGTCAATGTCCCCTTCTACGCCCAGCCGATCGAAGACACAGATGCGGCAGCGCTCGTCGAGGAGGGTGCTGGTAGATGAACAGGCATGGCAATCGAATTCTGCGATGTTCAATAGTCCAGGATGCTTGATATCCACGCTCAATGGACCGAAGCCTCTGCCCTCTTTTTTGGGTGAACGAAACCGTTTCACCGTATCTCCTCTTCAAAGAGATTTGCCCATCTATCTTATAAACACAAACTACACTTTTGCTTTAGATGAAGCCCAAAGACATCCGAGAGGCGTTGCATGGCGAGCTGGCGGATGAGGAGCTAGCGCAGCTCAGAGCATTCGACATCGTTGGCGATGTGGCAGTAATAAAAATCCCTGAAAAACTTTTGCCTAAAAAACGTGCGATCGGTCGAGCGCTGATGCAGGTGCATACCCATCTCCGAACGGTGCTGAACCAGGTGGGCCCGGTCGCTGGGGAGTTTCGCACGAGGGAGCTCGAGGTGATCGCGGGTGAGCAATCGACGGAAGCGACACACCACGAGAGCGGCTGCACATTCAAAACAGACCTGGCGCAAGTCTATTTTTCCCCCCGCCTAGCGCACGAACGCCTGCGCATAGCGAAGCTCGTGAAGCCGGGCGAAGTGGTCACAAATTTGTTCGCCGGAGTCGGCTGTTATTCGATTGTGATCGCGAAGCAGAGTGGAGCCGCGAAAATCTACTCGATCGACAAAAATCCTGTGGCTTTAGAATACATGCGAAAAAACATCCGTGTGAACAAAGTCGGCGATCGCGTGATCCCATTTTTGGGTGACGCGCGCGATGTCGTCGAAAAACAACTCGCAAGAAAATCCGACCGCGTGATAATGCCGTTGCCTGAGTTGGCGAGAAAATTTTTTGATGTGGCGTTGCGCACACTCAAGCCGACGGGGGGAATAATTCACTTCTACGATTTCGGAGAAGCCCCAGATATTTTTTCTCCATCATTCGACTTCGTTCGCTTGGCCGTCGCTGAAAAAAATTTCGCTGTCGAGTTGCTGGGCGCCCGCGCGATTCGCTCGTACGCGCCACGATGCCATCATGTAGTCCTCGACCTTCTAATTACATCCAAAAAATAGCTTATTTTTGTTTAATCCAAATTTTGACGGCTTAAAAATCAATTTTTTTCCATACTAAAGCAGATATTTAACAGAAAAGCTTAAATAGGGCTTAAAATGAGGAATAATGGCAATAGGTGGTCTAAAATGGTAGAAATTCCCCTTACAACGGTCGCCAGGATCATGCGCAAGGCCGGCGCGAAGAGGGTCGGGCAAGATGCTGCCCGCGCTATGGCCGAGCTCGTCGAGGAGCGCGCTCTCGTTATCGCAAGTGAGGCTGTCAAGCTCGCTGAGCATGCTGGAAGGAGAACCGTTCGTGATGTGGACATAAGGCTTGCTACGAAGAAGCACTCCTAAGCTCGACGGACAGTTATTCGATCGCCCGTCTTAGTCCCGCGAAATTTTTCAACCCCACTCGTAATGCGCGCGAAAGTGTTGACCGCGCTTATCGGCTGGGACTTTCCAAAGAAGATGCAGAAGCCAGGTCCTTCGGGCCAGTAGGAGACATCGCCCGCGGTGGTTTTTGGCGTAGAATTTTCGTGAGGGATTTTTACAGGGATTTCAAAGTAAACTTCCTCCTTCCAAATCTCGAGCTCGGCTTCAAATGGCAACGCCGCCCAAATCGCCTCGCAAGTTTTTGGGCGCTCGCGCTCGAGCAACTCAGCCTCGACTTCAAAATCTTTGCAAGCGATGATAATTTTTTTAACCAAATTGGTCACCGGTAATAGTTCAAAATTCTACCACAAATATTTTGCTATCGAAATAAAAGCCGATGCCAAAGTTTCAATCTGTTTGAAAGACGATTATACTCTGCCTCTAATTTATCAAACCACTTTTGTCGATCTCTGCCCAACCAGAAACCGTTTTTCTCTTTGATTTCTTCCTTGATGGCTAACCACATTCTCAAATTATCATCTCCAAGTTCATCAACGTGTTGATCGAATACTGCTGATATTTTGTTGGAGTCTATCAATGATGCTTTCACAAATGCTCCAACAGTCAATTGAAGGTTACGTTCACGTGGAAATTTGCTATTAACTCCGACAATCATTGCGTGTATTGGCGAATAGACTTCAGTCAGTTTCCTATTAACGTCACTGGCATTATCTTTAACTAAACTAATAATGTTAATTCCTAAAGTCAATAGTGAAACTAATAGTGAGAGCCCTACGGCTATCTTCGTCGAAAAATCAGACACGACAACAAAATAAATCAGTAAAACAACAACGATAGAAAAGAGAATAATTGTGATAACTACCGATAGAGTTTTTCTCATAAGTTTAACTATGAAGTAGTTGATTATTAAAATTTCCCTCGATTGTTATCACTAACATAATTTACCCCCCAAAACCCGAAGAATTATCAGAACCCTATCGTTTATCTCAAAAGTCGCGCGTCCAGAACCTTGTTTTGGCCTTATAAACCCCCTTCTACTAAAGCATCGGCGGGGTGGGTGGGCATAAAAGAATTTGGTGCTGTATGCGATGCGAGCGTGCTCGTCGATCGCGGGAGTTTCGAGAGGGCGCAGCATTTGTTTGATGGCGGCAGTTTGCATTTGCCTTCGTCGACGTACTCTTGGTTGGCTCGTGATAAGCTGATAGGTGTCAGGGGAAAAGTGATAGGATACAGCTTGGTGAGCCAGTTCGTGCGAGATGGAAAGTTGCTGGTCACATTTTTGCCCGAGCTCTACGATGAGATTTCACGCCGTTTACTTTTCGACGTCGAGCGCGAGGTGCCTTTGACAGATCTACGAGCGTCGCTCCTCGCCACACATTTGAAGCTGCCACTGCTGACGTTCGACGATGGGCTATTGGAGAGGATGCATCAGCACATCGGTGCGCATTTGCTCTGGCAGCTCGACGCGCACGCAGATTGGCCAGCGATAAGAGAGGCGCTCGAGCTTTACAGGGAGCTGGCGAGCGATGTGGGAAGTTACCTACACAACAACATCGAAGACACTGAAACATTTGAGAATTTGTCAAGCGAGCTCAAGAGGTGCCGTGGAGAGAACCTGCAGGCGGTGACGCAGGCAGTGAGGAAGCTGAGCCAGGCGCGGACAAATCCTGGCGAACTGAGTTTTAAATACATCGCTCTGGATTTGATGCCCGTCGTTCGAGGCTACGTCGAGCAGCACGTGCTTCAGCAGGAGGTCGTGCGCGAGCTATGCGAAAGAGTGCTTCTGCTTATAGCTAATCCGAGGTGAATAATTGGAGGTGAAAGAATGGAGAGAAAAATAGGAGATAGGGCCGAGATGGAGCGCGTAGGTTACGTCAGGAAGACGAGGGCGGGAAAGGCGATTAAAATAACAGTGAACAAAAATCTCGTCGGGCTTGTGTCGTTGAAAGAACTGGCGTCATTCCTGGCGGGCAAGAAACATTACGCGACCGTCGTCGTGCCGACTGCAAAGTAATTGATGGGTCAGCTCCGATGCTGGCCCACTTTTTATTTTTACATGAACGCCTTTGCATCTTCCTTCGCGCGATCGTTGCGCCTTTCGAAATCTCGCGCCGCATCCTCCAAGCTGATGCCATGCGTCGACTCGTGAGAGTGCCTCTTGCGTATCTTAACAAAAATCGGATAATTCACGGCCTCACCAACTATCAGCGCCTCCCCCACCGGCAACGATGATATCATCTCCGCCACTTCGCTCGTTATACATTCGGATGACTGCTTGATGTGGTCCAGGTCGTATGGGTTCGTCACGCGCAGGATGATGTTCGTGTTCGCCTGAGATAGCACCGTCGTCGAGAGCCTCACCGGGCGCTGGCTTATCAGGATAAGCGAGGCGTAGAACTTGCGCCCCTCTCGCGCGATCGTCTCGATTATTCCCTTCGATATCGCCGTGCCCTCTGGGCAGAACTGGTGCGCTTCCTCCAAGCAGAGCACAAAGGGTGGAACGCGATGATTTTTGCGTGCGTTGAACAACCGCCGCGCCATGTAAGCTATCAACATCTGCTTCTTGCGCAGGCTCACGATGTCGCTCAGGTCGACTATCACCGCCTCCCCAGGCTCGACCGCGCTCTCCCAGTTGGGATTATCAACATTTTCAAAGATGCCTAGCGATCGGAGGCTGAAGAGCCAACCGAGCAAAGCCTGCTGGAGCTGCTTGTGGAGCTCGCCGTTTTGCTCTATCTTCCCGATCACCTCGTCAAGCCCGAATGGTCCCTTGCCGGAGTGCATCTCCCTGCGTAGCTCATCGAGCACGCGCTGGAGTTCCCGCACTTGGACCTCGGTGATTTCGGACAAAAATTCTTTGAACTGGTGAGCGTTCATGTTCGGCACGCCGATGCGGAGTTCATGCCCGCGAATGATTGAAACGTGGCCGGAATAATCGGCTTCTCCGCCTTTTTCTGCCAAACTCGAGTACTCGCCGTGCACATCTACAACTATGATTCCGACACGTCCTTTCTCCGGCGGACGCTCGAGCAGCCCTTCTATCATCACCGATGCGCTGTAGGATTTTCCGCCGCCGCTCATCGAGAGGATGGCGACATGTTTGCGCAGGAGCTTGGTCAGGTCCAGTTTGACGGGGATGTCATGATATCGCAGCTTGCCGATTTCGATCCCGCCATTTGAGTCTAAACCGAGGAAGCGCGAGAGCGTCCCCGCCTCGGCTTCGTACACCTTCTGCCCTGGCGACGGTGGAAAGCTAGTCCTCTCCAAGCCGCCGTCAGCTTGAATACCAACGACGCGAGCGTCCGCGATGATGTACTCCCAGCGGTCGGCTGGAAAGATTGATGTGAACGTCTTGCCGCCCCGCTCGTACTCCTTGACAGACTCAGCTCGCATGAAGTATCGATTTGTCTTGATGACGTTGACAACTGAGGCGATCATCTTGCCCTCTTCTGTCTCGAGCTCGACGAATTGGCCGCGTCGCACGGGTATTTCTCTACTGTTACATGTGACGACGAAGGAGAACCCGCTTGGCGACGGCCCTTCGAAAGTGGTGATAACTGTTCCGAGTTCCATCGACATCCCTCAAAACGGTCTCCTGTTGCGACGGAGGTCCATGAGCACAGACGGCCCGAGGCGGTCGATGATACTATCGTGTACGATGTCGAGGTCCCTCTCCGCGAGCCTGGCGCAGACGTCTGCCTCGATGAGCACGGAGGGCAAGCCGTAGGCGTCGTGATGTTGTGAGAGAGCATAGACTACAGATGCCACTCGCTCTGCAGTTTTTGTCGGCTCACCTCGCGGGTCGACGAACTCTATCCTCAACGGGTAATCGTACGGAACTGTCTTGATATAGAACGCGTAGATCCTTTGGCTCCATTTGTTAAGATCTAAGAGTGCTCCAGGCGCATCGGCGTACTTGAACACACAACTTCTTTCGCCGGTTTCGAGCATGTACTCCAGAAATGTCGTGTCGCGCGAGCTCGCGAGAAGATCGTCGCTCCGCAGGAGGGTCGAACCATCGTCGCCATGAAGGTTTTGGTCATCGACGAGTTTTTGTAGGATTTTGTGCCTCAGGATGTCGAGGAATCGCGTGCCCCTGCTGTCCTTTATAGCTCCGGCTAGCAGGACATTTGACTTCTCACAAACTTCGTAGAGGTTGGAAAAAGCTTCTAGGAGCTCCCGGTATGCTTTCGTGACTTTCTTGCCGTGCGGGAAGCGGTCGACATACTGGGGCACGACTGAACCATCCAAGAGCAGAATGTCCGCGCCGCTAGAACTTGCGACCTCTGCGGCTAGTCGAAGCTCCGTGAGCTGCCTTTGCATGCTCGCGACGAGTTCGAATTCCTTGGCATCCAACGGCTCGATGATGGGTATGAGGTGCGGCTCCGGCAACTCGCTCGGGTAATAATCCGCGATCGAGAGCTGTCCGTCGCGATAGCGAAATATCACAGCGACAGCGCGCGTGAGTATGAGGTCGAGGCCGTGCAGCGCCTCGCTCAGCATGCCTCCATCGACTCCAGCAACTACAACATTTGATAGCGCGTCTGGTTCCACATCGAAGATGAGTTTGTTTTCAATGATCGCTTTGGGTTCCTGTTCGTCTAAATTTGTCAAGTCTATGTTATCTTTCAGCTTCTTGACGATGGCCGCTATCTGGCATCTCCTAGTGTCTTGTTCCTTGATCCGTTCGACAATTTCGGCGAGAGTGTTCTCTAGCTCGACGCGACCGTCATGGCACACGATATCTTGGACAGCTACCATTTTCACCTGCCCCCACAAGCTTGACCTGCGGCAGCGTATCTTTTAAGTAAATGTGGGAGAGAGAGGTCACCGAAAGTAATATTTAAAGAGGTCGAAAATTGCGCACATCGGGTACGGTCGAGTTGGTCAGACCACTGAATTGTATGCTAGCTGGACTGGCAGTGCTGATAGGGGTATTCATCGTTGGCGAGTCGGCCAGAGTTTATTGGACGTCTTACGAATTCGTCCGAGCCGCCTTGGCGTTCGTCGCGGCTGTGCTTATAACAGGTGCGGGGAATGCGATAAACGATTATTTTGATCGCAACATCGATAAGGTGAACCGTCCAAAGCGTCCGATACCTTCTGGCAGGGTTGAGCCATCTACCGCGCTCGCCACTAGCCAAGCGATGTTCGCCCTCGGCATATTGCTGGTGATACCCATAAATTGGGAGTGCGTGATTGTTGCGGCGTTGAACTCGTTCATCTTAATATCTTACGCCGCGGGGCTCAAACGCGTGGGGATCGCAGGGAACGTCGCTATAGGTTACCTCGTCGGGTCGACTTTCCTCTTCGGCGGACTCGTGATAGGCGAGTTGCAGGTGGCCAGCATCTTGGCAGCGATGGCTATACTCGCCACAGTCGGGCGAGAGCTAATCAAAGACATCGAGGACATGAAAGGCGATCGCGCAAATAAAATTGTCACCATACCGCTCAGATATGGCACGAGGAAGGCCGCGGCGCTGGCGACGGCCTTCATAGCCGCGGCGATCGTTTTGGCGCCGCTGCCGCGCATCCTCGACATTTTTGGCCCAGTTTACCTGTGGGTCGCCACGGTCGCGATTGTGGTCTTCATCGCTGCTGCTGCGCTGATACTTGGCGCGCAGGACAAGGCGACGGCGGCTAAAGCTTCGCTTGCATGCAAGGTTGGGATGGGCATAGGTTTGTTGGCTTTTCTTGTCGCTACTGTAGCTTGATGTGATTAAGTCCAATTGTATGGGTTGAACTCGGACGGCGGGATGTAGAGCACCTCGGCGTAGCCCCTACGAAGGAGTTCCGTGTTCAGGCTGACCCAGGAGCCGTCCACATCCACGTAGACCACCGCGAGGGTTCGGCCATACTTGTCCTCTCGCTCGAGATCATCGACGTCGAGCCCGATCGTTGTTCCAGTGGGGCAAAGGTTTTCGACGAACTCTTTTGCCTCGTATGCCCTTCGCCTTTCATTGGGATTGTCTGAGTGTAGCTCTGGAGTGTTGACACCGACCAACCTCACTTTTTCATCCCCTTCTAGATGTATCGTGTCGCCGTCGACCACGTAGCTCACGGTCGCCGTTCGCTCGATACGTGGCTGATCTTGCGGCTGCGGGCTCTGAGATGATGTCGCGCGCTCAAATGCGAAGGCTACGCAGACTGAGATTGTGATAACGCAAACTACAAGCACAAAAACTTTCCTCGTTTGCTCCCGCTTGAGCTTTGGTCGAAGGGGATTTATAAAGCAAAAACATGTCCGGACTCGGTAAATTTGTTTGTTGCACGTGTAACAAAAAGCAGGAATTGTCGCACGGTTGTTATTTTATCTTTTTTCGAGCAATTTCTTCTATGTGGTCGATGATTTCACGTAATCCTAAACCAGTTTTTTCGGCTATCGTTTTCGCGTCCTCGTACTCCGCGGCCAATCCTATCAACTTCTTCCCCTCTCGCGCCACCTTGACGCGGGCCTTGAATTTTCTTCCGGAAATCGTGGCGTCGACCTGCAAAATTTCCCGCTCGAGTACGTAGCGCCTCGTCGGTGCGAATCGGACGCCGAGTGTGCCCGTGTGCAGCATCAGCAGGCGCGCGAGTTTTTCAGCGTCCTTGGGTTTGGCGAGCACCTTAATCAAAAACCCAGGTCTGTTTTTCTTCATCACTATCGGCGTGGCGCTTGCGTCAAGCGCTCCGGTGGCCATCAACTTTTCGATGGCGTGCGCGACGATTTTGCCCGAAACATCGTCCAAGTTCGTCTCGAGCACGACAATGTCCTCCGACCTGAGCAATCGCTTTGTCTCGCCGATGAACACGCGGGCGATGTTTGGGTCGTAGAGCTCCTTCTCCCCGGCGCCATAGCCGACCGACTTCACCCTCATGTCCGGGAAATGATCTACAAATCCATCGGTGAGTGTGACTAGCAAAGCTGCTCCAGTTGGCGTGGTGAGCTCGGCGTCCACAGCCTTCCCATGGACCGGCAGCCCCTTCAAGATCTCCAACGTCGCTGGCGCAGGAAGCGGAGCTAGGCCGTGACCTGTGGAAGTTATACCGCGTCCAACCGCCACTTCGCTCGCGAGCACTTTGCATTTGAGCAGGCCGAGTTCGTGTGCGGCGGTGCAGCAGCCGACGATGTCCGCAATCGCGTCAGCCGCGCCTATCTTGTGGAATGTTATTTTCTCAAGCTTCTCGCCGTGCACTTTTGCTTCCGCGCGCGCCAGCGTCTCGAGCGTCTCGATCGCCGCATTTTTCGCTGGGGCAGGCAGCTCGATCGTTTTTAGCTTTTTCAGAACATCCACGAACCGCCTTCCGCCGCGGTCTTTCGTCCTCACCTCGACGCGCGTTGCCCCGATGCCGCCGACGCTCACGCGCTTGACCTCGACTTCGGCCCCACCGAATGGCTTTGCTGCCGCGAGCATCGCACGTTTTACTTTCTGCGCGCTCGCCCCGGCGTCGATCATCGCGGCCGTGAGCATGTCGCCGGAAACGCCAGCGGTGCTGCAGTCGATGAACGCCAGCCTCATGACATCCCCTGAATATATGTGGAGAGCTAAATAAAAGAAACAACATCGAAATTTTTTCCTGCAGAAAAGCTTTATAAGGCAAATATTTGTTATATATATAACAATTGAGGGGGAGCTCATGCGAAAAGTGCTTTTGATATGGGACGTGAAGAGCAGGGGTTCGCCCGCGACGCTCTTCTACCGCGCGCTCAACGGCTACAATTATCGGACGAAATCCGGCAAAAATCATTCCTCAGGCATCTTGGATGAGCTCCCCGATGGCGTCTGGGAGTTCGTAAGCAGGAGCGCATTGATGGTCGAAACAAAGCACGCGATGAAGGTCGAGCGCGTGTTCAAGGAGTTCAGCGTACATGTCGAGTGGAGAAAGTTTGAGGTGGAGATTTGAGGTGGTAGGATGGCCGAGAAGGAGTTAAAACTATTAAAACTCACCGTCGCCGAGGCGATGAGACAGGCGGACGTCGGGCGAGGTATAGCGCGGCTAGACGAGCGCGCCATGAAGAAGCTCGATATCAAGCAAGGCGATATCCTCGAGATGGTAGGCACGAAGACGACGGGCGCGATCGCGGTCAAAGGGTACGCCGAAGATCAAGGGTTGGATGTCGTTCGGATAGATGGTATGACGCGTCGCAACGCTGGGACGTCGATAGGTGAAAAGGTCACCGTCATAAAGGCCAAGGTGAAAGAGGCCAAGAGTATTACATTGGCTCCAGCTGACCCGCGCATTCGCCTGATGGCCCATGGGGATGCCCTGAAACGGAACCTGCTCGGGCGACCGGTCACGAAGGGCGACATCATAACGCCGACGACTTTCGAGGAGCCCGTGCAGTGGGGACCCGATTCTATAATTGCCCAATTTTTGGGTAATGTTTTTGGTGAGATGGCAACGCCCTTTGGGTTCGGCGAAGTCAGATTTGTCGTCACGAACACAAGTCCTGCTGGCGTAGTTCTTGTCACAGAGCTCACCGACGTCGAAGTGTTGCCGGAAGCCGTCGAGGTGAAGGAGGTCAAGGTTCCAGCAGTCGCATATGAAGATATAGGTGGATTGAAGGAGGAGATTCACCGCGTGCGCGAGATGATCGAGCTGCCGCTCAAACATCCAGAGGTATTTGATCGCTTGGGCATTGAACCGCCAAAAGGTGTGTTGTTACATGGGCCACCAGGTACTGGTAAAACACTAATAGCGAGAGCCGTTGCCAGTGAGTCAGGAGCTAACTTTTTTGATATCGCTGGTCCAGAAGTCATGAGCAAATTCTATGGAGAAAGCGAGGCTAATTTAAGGCAAAAATTTGAGGAAGCGGAAAAGAACGCCCCATCCATTATTTTCATCGATGAGCTCGACTCACTCGCCCCCAAGCGCGAGGAAGTCACTGGCGAGGTCGAGCGCCGAATGGTGGCCCAGCTTTCTACACTCATGGATGGTCTGAAGGCGCGTGGGAAAGTGGTTGTCATAGGCGCTACAAATCGTCCGAACGCTCTGGATCCAGCTATACGCAGACCGGGGAGGTTTGACAGAGAAATCGAAATTGGTGTGCCAGACCGAGATGGGCGAAAAGAGATTTTGCAGATTCACACTCGTGGCATGCCGCTCGCCAAGGGCGTAGACCTAGATCACCTCGCAAATATAACTCACGGTTTCGTCGGCGCCGACCTCGAAGCTCTCGCGAAGGAGGCGGCGATGAGCGCGTTACGCAAGATTTTGCCGGAGATCAAGCTCGATGAGAAGGCCATCCCGTCAGAAGTATTGGAAAAACTTCAGGTGACGAAGGATGATTTCGACAACGGGTTGAAGATGGTCGAGCCCTCGGCGATGCGCGAGGTCTTGGTGGAGGTTCCGAACGTTCGTTGGGAAGACGTCGGCGGCCTAGAAGAAGCGAAACAGGAGCTGCGCGAGGCGGTCGAGTGGCCGCTGAAACATCCCGAGGCCTTCAAGCGCATGGGGATAGAGCCGCCCCACGGCATCCTGATGTATGGTCCGCCTGGCTCCGGCAAGACGCTGCTCGCGCGCGCGGTCGCAACGGAGAGCGAGGCGAACTTCATCGCAATCAAGGGTCCAGAATTGTTGAGCAAGTGGGTAGGAGAATCCGAGAAGGGCGTGCGAGAGACATTCCGAAAGGCGAGGATGGCAGCCCCTGCGATAGTATTCTTCGATGAAATGGATGCGATAGTACCAAGTCGCGGTTCAGGTTTCGGCGATTCACACGTGACCGAGCGAGTGATAAGCCAGCTGCTGACGGAGCTCGATGGTCTTGAGAAATTAGAAAACGTGGTCGTGCTTGCGGCGACGAACAGGCCTGATCTGATAGACTCGGCGGTGCTCCGCCCAGGCCGGTTCGACAGGCTCGTGCTCGTGCCGGCGCCGGATAAGAAGGCGCGGTTCGAGATCTTCAAAATTCACACCAAGAGCATGCCGCTCGTAAAGGATGTCGACCTCAACGCGCTCGCCACGGAGACCGAGGGCTACGTGGGCTCAGACATAGCGGCGCTCTGCAGGGAAGCCGCGATGTTCGTGCTGCGCCGCGACATAAAGGGCAAGGAAGTCAAGATGGCAGACTTCAGGGAAGTGATGAATAGAATCAGACCGAGCGTGACGAAGGAGATAGAGAAGAACTACGAGGCGTTCAGCGGACGATCAAGCAAGCGCATAGGTGGAGAAGTCACAAAGATGCATTATTAAAGCTTTTAATAGATGTAAGTTGTGTAAACAAAAAATTGCTGTATTAGGCGATGTTTTGATATACTCTCGGCGATCTTTGTTTTACTCCTTCTCATATGCTTGTCTAAGAAGATCTATCAAGTATTCAATATCTAATTCATCTTCCCTTAATCTTAAAACTGGATAACCTCCCCAGCCTTTGGGATTTATCTTGTCATACTGATCGGCGTAAGTCCCTTTTCTTAAGTGGAGTTCAAGTCTCTTTCCGCTAAGATCAAACCAAGCCATTCCCTTTCCACCACTATAGTAACATATCATTTTACCTGTAATTTTTTCTTCAATATCTTGACCGATTTGAAAAATACGATCTCTAATATTCAAAAATGCTTCTCTAATTTTCGGCGCTGCTCTGTCCAATTGTTCTTCTAAGGTTGGTATCTCGACCTCTTTTCTTTCTTCGACTCCTCTTATTGCAGACTGGGGAGCTTTACTTATCGTTATCTCTTCTAGTGAGACCATATCTCCGTGAAAGGAGTATTTTTTTAATTCGACATTTGGTCTTATTTGAGTGACTGCCGAAATTTCTTTTTGATCAAATGTCTCAGCAATAATTATTAACCTGATATTTAATGCCCAATCTACTTTAGTGTTGTTACCTAACTTTTCTCTCACCAACATTTCAAATGCTCGCTTATTTCGTTTGACCCAGTCGATGTAAAATAGCCCTTGTATTATAGCACTACCCAAGTCTTGTTTCTTCTTATATTCAATCACCACAGGAGTTCCATTCTCATCGAGGCCAAGGGTATCAATTCGGCCATTGGGAATGGGATACTCACTTTCAAGAAATGAGATTCCAAATATTTTATCTAGATTTCGTTCGATAAGGATTTGAAGATCTTTTTCTTTTGCAAGTGGTTGTTTTTTAATAATCTCCATTTCAGATGATTTATTTATGCGAAAGAGTGGCATTTTAAACCTCCTGAGTATTCAATTGATTGACACAAAATATAACCACATAATTTAGTCATACAACCCGATAATAATTGATAGTTTTAAATCTTAAAGCTTTTAATAGATGTAGCAGATTTAGAACAGGAGGTAGAAGTTTGGGTCAGATATCCAGCAACAGGCTCAAGGGCATAGGCATCTTGACCGATAAGGGAGTTCAGATCGGCCAGCTCCGTGATTTTATAATCGATGAAAATAACGGCAAAATCCTCGCGCTTTCCGTCAAGCTCGCCAAGGGTGTAACCCTTCAGGGGCTCCAAAAGGACGAGGGCGGCAACCCATTGATACCGTTCAGCGCTGTGCTCGCGATGCGCGACTACATCGTCGTGAACGAACGTGCTTTAGCGATCCAGATGGCGAAGATGCCGCAGACACCGCCAGTTCAACTCGCCATACCATCGCCACCTGCCAAGCCGGCGGAAGGGCAGCCACAGGAGCAGCCCAAGTAGTGATCACCACCCGAAGAAGAGTCTGGTGGCGAGCTCGCTGGGCAGTCCAGCGGATTTTATTTTCTTAGCTGTCTTTTCGATGTCGTACTCCACGCGCCTCTGGGTCACCTCGATCTCTTCTTTGATATCGAGGATGGCGTAGCTGGCCCTCGGGTCTCGGTCCCTCGGCTGGCCGACGCTTCCGGGGTTCACGACGAGTTTTCCTTGGATTATGCGGGTCATTGGCGCGTGGGTGTGTCCAAGTATCACAACATCCGCCGCCACATCTCTCGTAAGTTGAAATAAATCTTGGTTTGAAACATCGGGGAACACGTATTCGAACAGCGGGTCGCGTGGGCTCCCGTGCACCACGAACACTTTTTTCTCACCGAGTGTCATGTTCAGCTGCTCGGGCAGGCCGCGGAGGTATTTTGCGTTGTCCTTGTTCAATTTTTCTGATGTCCAGAGTAGAGCTTGGGCGGCGATCGGGTTGAAGCCGCTTTTGTCTCGAGCGGTCGCGCCGTAATCGTGGTTGCCGAGTACCGCCCGCATATCCTTCGATCGAGCCAGCTCGACTACTTCGTTCGGTTCGGCCCCATATCCTACAAAATCTCCGGCGCAGATGATGGAGTCTACCTTCGGCATGTCCTTTAGGACAGCTTGGAAAGCATTGAGGTTCGAATGGATATCGGAGAGCACGCAAACTTTCATTTTGTTTCCTCTTTGATTAGCCCATGAGGGAAAGTATCTTGTTGATGGCCTCCGCAACTCCTCGTCCGTCTGGGCTCGAGGTGACGTAGGTGCTCGCTTTTTTCGCAGCCTCGTGAGCGTTAGCTGGAGCGAAGCTGAGTCCAGCGGTCTGAAGCATCTCGACGTCGTTCGTGCCATCACCCATCGCGGCGATGTCAGCCGTGGTTATGCCGAGCAGTGAGGCGACCTTGCGCAGAGCGTTTCCCTTGTTCACCGCCGGGCTCCTGATGTGTATCGCGAACCCAGAGTCCACAGCCACGAGGTCCAAGCCATCGCGGCGAAAGACATCCATCGCCTGCTCAGCTGTTATCGTGCGCGCAAGCGTCAATCCAGTGAGGCGATGGTAGGAACTGCGGGTCTGCTCGAGCCTACCAAATTTTTTCTCGAGCGCTTGCAACCCGCGGTCCGCATCGACCCTATCGCCGAGCACGTACTCTTGGCCGCTCTTCGGGTCGAGTATGACTCCGCCATCTTCAGCTATCAGCGGTCCAGATGCGCCGAGCATCGTCGCGATCCCTTCGGCGAAAGCGAGCAAGTTCCCGGTAGACAGCACAACCGGCAGGCCAGCCGCCTCAGCTTTTCTGACCGCATTTATCGCAGCGATGTCTATCCTTCTATCTTCGGATGTCATGGTGCCATCGATATCTACAGCAAAAACTCTGATCAAAAGAAACACCGATCAATCTTTGATGCCGCTCTCTGTTATGTTGAAAATAGATTCTCCCTCGGGCAGGCTCGGGCTATCGACTATGCGCGCGATACGCCGCCCACCCTTGGATTTTCGCAGGTAGATGCGGGTCGTCGCAGAGTGCCCCAAGATGTGCCCGCCTATCGGCCTAGTAGGGTCACCAAAAAACATGTCAGGGCGTGCCTGCACTTGGTTCGTGACATAGATGGCGACATCCTTTAGGTCCGCTATGCGGTGCAGGGTCAAAAGATGCCTGGCGAGCTTCTGTTGCCGTTCAGCGAGTGTCTCCCTTCCCGTAAACTCGGCCCTGAAATGGGAGGTCAGGCTGTCGATCACCAGCAGTCGCACATTTTCCTTCTCGATGATGTCCTCGGCCTTTTCAGCTATCAAGAGTTGCTGGTCTGTGTTGTAAGACCGCGCGACCAAAATATTTTTCAGCACCTCGTTCGGGTCCAGCTCGATTCCACCCGCCATACTTATGATGCGCTCGGGTCTGAACGTGTTTTCCGTGTCTATGAATATCGCCCTGCTGTTCAAGCCACCCCGCTCCTGAGGTAACTGCACATTTACGCAAAGCTGATGGCCGATCTGAGATTTGCCAGAACCAAACTCTCCAAAAGTCTCGGTCACCGCCCGGGTCTCGACCCCGCCGCCGAGCAACGTGTCCAGCTGCTTGCTGCCCGTGGTTATCCAGCCGACTGTCTTCCGACGCTCGAGAACTTGATCAGCAGTTATAAAATTTCCTATGTCAGCAGCTTTTTTGGCAGCCGCGATGATTTTTTTGGCTTGGCTTTCTCCGATCTCCGCAACTTCGCAGAGTTCATCTACAGTAACGACGGCGAGCGATTCGATAGTTCCATAACCGGCTTCACGAAGCTTCTCTGCGGTCGCCTCTCCAACGCCCGGCAAACTTTCGATCGATTGTTTTTTTCCTTCCATCGGTTCAACATCCATTTTGGTGTTGTTTTTCATGCTTTTATTTTTTCCAACAACGCGCGCGCCTCCTGTTTCGGTTCGGGGATTTCAACATCGCCCGCCCTGATCTCGAGCTGATTGAAGTACTTGTCGTAGCGCGTGGTCCCAGTGATCGTGACCTCCTTGCCCAATATGTTGAGCTTGTTGTAGAGCTCGACGATGTCTGGGGTCTGTTTGAAGAGTTCGAACACCTGCCGTGCATCCATGCCGAGCAACTTCTCCGCGACCTTTCCGAAGAGCACGGCTCTGATGTTCCCGGTGCCATCTTCGACCAGGAAGCTCACGACGACTCGATGCTCGGGCGTGACCACCTTGCCGCACTCCTCACACAGGAGGCTGTGGTCGACGCTGCCGAGGCTGCGGCCGCACAACGGGCAGACATCGAAGAGTGGTCTCCTCTGAAAGACCCTAACTATCGTACCACGCACCTGAACCTTGAGGCCTTCCTTCTCGAGCGCCCCTATTTCTGCGCGCTCTGGGGCGGCGACCGTCATCGACAGCACGTCGGCCCGCGGCAGTTCTTCTTCTATCGACGGGTTCACATCGATGCTCCCCTGCCTTCCCAAGTGCAGCTCAGGCTGGCCGTACAACCCGAGGGCGCCGTAGCAATTCGTCGCTTTGACGATGTCTCCAACTTTTATTTTTTCAGCTTTATCGACGGCATCCTGCCAGAGCGAGAGCCGCGCCGTCCCCGTCTCATCGCCTATCCCGAGGGTCGCGACCTTTCCCTTGCTGCCGTCGGTGCGCGTGAACTCCCTCGCCCTCGATACCTCTATCACCCTGCCGACCACCTCGAGCGCGTCCATGCCGACCTCGAGTTCGCCGATCTTTATCCTGCTCGGCTTCAGCTCGCCGACGGAGACGCCAGCCGGATTTATCTCGATGCCGGTGGAGCTCCCAATTTGGACCTCCGGCTTGCTCGCCAATCCCGTGCGGGTATATGCGTTGTGGATTGAGACGATGTCGCCGATTGAAAACTTCTTCGCGAGTTCGACGGCATTGCCCCAGAATGATGTCCTGACAGTTCCAGTTTCGTCGGCCAGTATGACGCTCATGACCTTGCCCGTCGAACCGTCGTCCCGCTTGAACTCCTGAACGTTGAACTTGCGCCGCACCCTCGCGATGATGTCGAGCGTCTGCATGTCGGTCTCGATCTGCTCTATCTTCAACGGTTTCTCGACCAGCGGCGGAAGTTCGGCTGCCGCAGCTTCGGGCGGGTTCAGCACCAGCCGTCCTCTGCTGCCAACGTGCAGCTCGGCCTGGTCTCGCAAGCCACGGCGGACGGACGCGTTCTCGAGCTTCACGATGTCCCCCCTCTTTATGTTTTGCACCAGCTCCGCCTTCCCGTCCCAGAGGGAGACGCGAGCGTAACCTGTCCCGTCCATAAGCATTATCGTGGAAACTTTCCCCCCTTCCCTCCCGTGGCGATCGAACGTCCTCGGCTCGCTCACAACCGCAACCCTGCCGACGATGTCGACCTCGCCGAGCGCTGGCTTCAGGTCACATATCCTCACCTTCGCCTCCATCAGCGGCGGCAGGCTCTGCATCCTTGGATCGTCAGGCTCGATGAGCAAAAAGCCCCTCGTACCGATGTTGACCTCCGGCTTCTGGTCGACGCCGCTCTTTACGTATCCCCCCCGGATCTGGATCGCGGCGCCCTTGTTGATCTTCCCCTCCTCGACCAACGAAACTTTATCGTCCCAGAGCACCACTCGCACTTGACCCGTTTGATCTTGGATCATTAGGTTGCCGACTTTGCCTTGAGAACCATCCACCCTCTGGAAGCTCCTCGGCTCGTATATGCGGACGATGCGGCCGACGATGTCCACGCCCGACATGCCAGCCGTGAGGTCGTCTATCGTTAGTTCCCTGACCTCCGGCTCCTTCTTCCCGAACTCGACGCCCAGCTCCCGCCCGACGATGATCGCCGCACCTTCAGAAGTTATGAAGCCGCTGAGCTCCTCCTGCTTCTGCCTTATCTTCGACATGAGTTCGTCGCGGCTCACCTTCCCGCGCTCTAGAATAGTTTTCACCATGTCGTCGAAGCTCATCATCGGCCCAGCCACCGAGATGGTTTTGGCTTGTGGTATATTTAGTTTTATGATGTGGGGAGTTTTTTGGTTAGTTTTATAATCTAATTTTATAGATAGTAAGTTGCAGACTTGGTGATAAGATATGCCATTGAGACCTTTTATTTTATCAGAACGCGTCAGGAGAAAGCGTAGAGACTTTTTCGTGCTTCTTTTATCTGCAATTGTTGGTACGTCCCTCGGCCTCATCACTGCATCAATAGGTTGGAGCATCTCACTCACTTTGTTAATCGTATTAGTTCTACTAGCAGCAGTTACTATTTCGTCTGTTATCCTCATGATAAAATTGATACTACAACCACCCGATATCTACGAAGTTATACCGGTGTTCATTGCATATGATAAAGATAAAGGCAAGCTTTTTTCAAAAATTGATATATCTCCTTTAACAATAAGTATGCACCCGATCACAAGGGTAAGAGGTGAAATTGAGAAAGATTCTGAACTCAGTTCCATTTTGAAAGATGGAACCCCTGACAAAGTGCTACCGCTCGCCTTGGACCTCGTGATATATGAATTATTTGACTTGCTTTCTCAAAGATATCGATCTGGTTGGGCCCCCAAAATGAGGTACGAAAGCGTGGGACTTAGGAGGTTTGATTACAAACGCAAGGATGATGTCCCTTCAACTGAATTAGATTATTCTAACTTGCCTGATGAATTAAAAAATAATTTATTTTTTAGGAAGTATGACAGATTTTTAACTTCTGGAAAAAAGAATTTTTTTGTACCAAAAGGCACTCGGCTTTCATATGAAAAGAGTGAAAAATTCCCCAAATTCCCCAGCGCATTTTTATCCTTTAAAAACAAATACTGTACAATAGAGTTGAGAATCCATTGTGTAAAATGGCAGGCTGGTTTTTTACCTTGGAAGGAATTTGTGACCGTTAAAGGACTTGTGACCGTTAAAGGACTCGGCGTAGGTGAAAAGTTGATTTATCTTCAGGAACACTACGCGCACGCAAATCTGGAAATAGAATTTCGTGCAAAGTTTAACTGGTTTAGAAGTCTAATGCAATTAAGTGATGATTACTTCAACTGGGCTGAGGATATTTATGATGAGTTGGATGATTATTTCAATTTAGAAAAAGAAATGAAGGTGTTAGAGATAGAGGATTTGATGGGCTAGAGTAAGCATAATGCGAGAGGGAATTATAGAAAAAAGATCGAACACGAGGATATACGAATTTGGTGAACGCTCGACAATAAGGACTGCGATCAGAGGAAAACCATTGAAACTGGCACAATATTTGAGGGGAGAAAAACGATAATTATGCTCCAAGCGAAATCTAGTAGGATAAAACATAAGAAAATCAGTGGGAAAATGTCGAGTCGCGTCGAGAGAAGCATACAAGTTTTAGCTGGGCTTTTGACGATAATTACGGCAATAATTGTAATCTTCACAGCTATCGAAGTAAAAGAATTCATTGTAAGAACTCAACCAGATTTGAGAATTGCGAGTTTTGATCCAATGGTTGTGGAAACCGGTGAGAGCAATTCTTTCGGGTGGGAAAATGATAGCTGGGTTTTAAGTTATCATCATGAAGAAAACATTCAATCTTTTGAGATTTGGATTGATATTGTTAATATTGGGCCAGGGGTAGCTTATGATCTTGATGTGAAATTGGGTTTACCCGGATTGAAATATTCTCTAATGACGGAAAACCAAGGGGGGGTAAGGCTCTATAAAGGTGGGACACAAACAACAACGTGGTTTTCTTGGACTGATAGTTTTCATTTTAGCATCAGCAGCTTAAGCCCACAAGGAGGCAATGAAACCCTTAGATTAACTGCTCCTTTTGAGGCGATTGGATCAATTGAAAATCTCCCTAGATCATGTATCATAACAGTAAAAGATATAACTAAAACAACATTGTTAGAAAAAACCATTACTCTTAGCTATATCCAAAGTTGATGAACCCTTGGCCCTTTTTTGCGCATTAACTTTCAGGATATGCGGCGAAGTATAAATAAAGCTGGCGCAGTATTTGAGAGTGGAGAGGGTCATGTTTCAGTCAAAATTAATTAGATATGCTATATTACCAGCCCTGCTCCTGATGCTACTTATCTCGCCTAAACTTGCACGCGGGGCAAGGCTTGAACCAGTAGACAACGTTGCAGTTCAGTGTGATTATTTTTGGGAAGAAATTCATATTTTGAATCAACCTGGGATGGTTGAGGTCTCGCTCGATGTTTACAACATAAGCGCTGAAAATCCCATCCAACAACTCAGACTGACAGTCGCTTCATTTTCAGGAAATGTAGACGAAATTAAGGTAAACGCTGTAGATCCATTATACGAAAATGGAATATCGGTATCCTATATCGAAAGCCATCCCTCAAAATTAGATGACTTGGAACTTTATCGTCATGAATTCAGCTTAATTTTTGACCCGCCCATATCGACGAGAGAAAGAACTATCAATATCTCTTATACCACTAATGGATCCAAGTGGGATAATGATCTTACCAACATGATTTTGTACGTTGAAGTTTGGTCTCCAAAAATAGTGCCCCGAGAAAATTCAGTTGTTTATGTAGAAGGTGAAGGAGAAGGATTGAAGTTTAACATGGTCTACGAACCTTGGGAAAATGTGACTTATTACACCAATCGCCAAGGGTTTGGCTTTAAAATAAATTCTGCGGCGCTAGTTTCTGACCCGTATAATAGATACATTCATGCACGCTATACACCCGCTTACCCCTCACAATGGTATATGTGGGATCAATATCAGAAAATTGCTGATTTGTTAGATTCAACACGTCGAGACGTAATCATTACTCTCGGGGCTACCGTAATTAGCGTTATCATTGGTATTTGTGTGTCATTCTATTTTAGTAAGAAGCGCCCAAATCTTGTGGTAGACGAAGAGAGGGATGTAGGTTCTTTGCCAAAAACGAAAAACCAAATTCCAGAAAAGGATAATTTGGCTATAAATAGAAGGGGCCTGGAGAAGATTGACTCATTACTATTGTCATTGCCTCTAAGTATAGGCATATTGCTGAATATCATAAACTCGATAGGTGGAGCAAAATGGATTATTTACTTTCTCCCTGGTTTGATTCCCATTCTTGTAATGCCTATCTACGTAGGGTATATTGAGGGGGTAATACTTCACCCTTCTTTGGGAAAAAGAGTTCAAGGATTGATATATTTTGTGTCGGGATTTTTTGTTTACGTGCCCTCGTATATTAACATTTATTATTCGGAAATCGCATCGGGAATATATGCGAAAAATCCATCGCTTTGGACCGCTTTATTTGTTGCTATCCCCGCAATAATGCTGTCGGTTATAGTGGTGCTAACAATTTTGGCCGTTAAAAGAATCTGCATTAAAATCTTTGAAATTGGCGGACAAAGAGTTCTAACCAGAGCTCATGATAAATTTGTTCTAATAACGTTGGCAAGATCTCTCATGTTAGTTGGGGCCTGTTATAGTTTTGCATTATTTTTAGGTCCAATCTATGAACAGGCTATTACATTGGGATATAGCCTCATCACAATTGCTTTCACATTTGGACTATTCGTTGCATTTAAATTAATAGGGAAAAAATTTAGTCGGCTTGAAAGGATCTGAATTGCCTCGATTGGCTCATGCCCTTTTGATAGATTAATCGTCATTTTCGGCAATTTATCCCGTATTTTTCACTACGCCCTTCTTTGTAAGCACAGTTACATTATTTTTACTTATGATATCAAATCGTTCTGCATCAATACCTTTCTGGCCCTCGAATATGAAAGAATAAAAAACTTTAATTTTGGATTTTAAAATTAGGTTATTTGGCGATATTTGGTAAAATTTTCTTGAGGTGCCTTTTGGCTTTAGTAATTCTTCAGCAGGCTCCCAGCGCTCATCGAGTAAAACAAAATAACAATTTTCTGCCTTCCTTTGTTTCAATAATTTAGAAAGTTTCCCAATGTCACTTGATGAGAACCAAAGCTTTATTTCTGTAGCAATAATGTATCTATAGTCGGAAGATGGAATTGCCCGATCCTTTTTATCAAATTCTCTAAAACTAGGTGAAATAACACCTAGATCAAACTTTTTGCTACCTCTTTTGAAAGGATATGTCGGGATAGAACGCAATGTCAAAAATCCATCTTTTGTAAACAATCGATTTTTACTTTTAAGGTTTTCAAACAGCTTCATAAATAGATATGACTGGGCATCAGCTTCCTTATCAAAAGGATAATCGTTTTGATAATGGAATTTCATTAGATCTATCAAAGATTCCTCGAATAGTTTAACGATAATTTTTGACTCATTCATAAATTTACCTCCATTCCAGCTCCCTTCAGTTTGACTTCCCTTTTGACGCTAAATAATTGTCTATTTCATGTTTCATGTCTTTGAATCAGGACATCTCGGAGTTTCACTCATGATCCTTTTGCTCATTTGGGCGCGCATTTTCCGAGGGGCGTTCAAGGAATCTTGCCACAAGTTGGGTATTCCTGAAGGGAAGCATATTTATCCTATATGATTGATCTGACTACGGTGAAAAAGTGGATGAAGAATCTGTTAGAAGTAGAGTCATAGAATGGTTAAACAGAAATAAATATTCGCGACAACTTCATATCAGAGCAGGACATGAGCGAGGGCCCGATATCCAAGTTATGCATAACACTTCTAACACATATTTCATTGTTGAAGCTAAGGGAGATCCATACAAAAAAGCCAAGTACGCTGCCCAAGCAAGATACTTAAATTTTTCGCATTGTTTAGGGCAAATTTTGCAGAGAATGAAATACCAAAATGCCCGTTACGGAATAGCCTTTCCAGAAAGTTATCTTGCTTTTGTGCGAGATCTCCCATGGAAAGTATGTAAAAATCTTAGCCTTGAAATATTTTTGGTAACAAAAGGAAATGTTCGCCTTTTAAGATGGGCAGACCTTAGAGGAATGAGTAGATCTAGGCGTCCGTGAGCGCGCATTTTCCCAGCAACCCTATTGTGCCCCTCATTTTTCAAGTCTGGGAGTTCAAGAAAGATTGAGATGAGCATATTTATCCCTTTCCATACATACTGTTTTGGAGGTTGGAAAATGGAGAGGTTCAAGATTGATGAGACAACGGACGCCCGTCTTGAAGAGTCGATTATAGACAAAGTGATAAAACGCGAAATCGATCCCAAACTATCACTAACTGAAGCTGAGAAAAAAGCAAAAGATAAGATATCTGGAGTTATGGGACGACTTCTCTCCTTGGGGCGGGGGAAAAAGGAAATAAAAGTTATCAAACATGAATTAGCTTATAGACCTTACTGGGTAATGAAAGGTGAATACTTTTGCGAATATCTTAAAATAAAAACATACGTGATCCCCGTACATGACGAAGTCGAGGAAGTCTTCGGAAAAGAGCTAAACAAGCCCATGCGAATTGTAAAGAGCAAAGCAGGACTCCAAGATGTTCTCAACGGGATATCAGTTTCGGCGGGCGGCCCCAGTATCACGCTTGGAACTGTCGCTAGCTTGTTTTCGGCGGTTAAGGGAAAGGTATCCAAGAGTTTTGAACTGAACGTTATAGAAAGGAGAGAACGGCGCAATGGAGATGATGGTTTTTGCATTGATGCGCACGAAGACAAAAAAGAGGGTGACGCGCTAGAAATAGTCAAAGAATCTAAACACAAATCAAAAGAAATTACTTCCGAGAAGCAAATGAAAGGTCAAGTCTTGGCGTCACATGTAACAAAATCTGACGCAGTAAAAGAGTTCAAGTCACAACTCATGAAACACCCTGACGAGGCTGAGAGAATTTTAAAAGAATTTTTCAATGTCGATTCAATTGAATTGGTATACATCCCTGAATACCACTTTGACCTCGAATCAGAGGAGGAAAAGAGAAGAATAATTGTCAATGGGATTAGTGGTGATGCAGAAGACATCGCCTAGAAATGGCACTATCGTTACCTTATAGTTCCTTGGAGATGAGAATTAAAAATATATTCCAGCCAGTATTACATAATTTTCTAATTCTTCAAACGTTTTATCTTCTCCGAACTTTCCTTTAATCGAAGAGATTTGTTCTCTCAAATTTGAGAAATCGCCTCGTTCCAGATTACTCAGCACTTCCTCTGGTTTTGGATCGATGAGAATTATTTTTGGATGTTCTTTATCTCTTTGAGTCCTTAAGACATCATTCATTATGCTACATATTGTAAAATCTCTGCAGGACGAGCCTATTATTATCCATAAGCGATCTTCACTTAGTCTTTTTCGGAAAAGGTATAGAAGTTCTAAAAATGGGCTTTGAGTGGTATACCGAACGCCGCTAGTCTCGATTGGGTAAACTAAAAATTCTTCCCCAACTTCTTCTCCAAATGAAGTTACTTCTCCTGCTGGCATACTGGCTGTAGTAAATTGCTTGATCTGTCCATCCTTTTTAAAAAGATCGATAGAACCATGTAGTTTAAAAAATTCGACACGGCTACCCTCGCCCAGATACGAGCCTACATCAAAAATATTACTCCCGTATCTACGCACTACCCCATCACTAAATTCGACTTGGTGATAATTTAAGTAAGTTTCAACGCATGTGTCGTAGTTAGTAGTGAATATTTTTGTATTGGGAATATATTTCAATTTTCCATCCCCAGAAACATGTTTCGGCGATCTTTCTAACAATGAGCGGAATCCTTTATGAAAGAAATTATCATAGATCTCAATTAGCTTAGATTTGTTATCCTTTAGTCTTACGAGACATTCCTTCCTTATCATTTTTTTTGATTGAGATAGAAGGTCAAGCATTTTCTTTTTTGTTTCATCGCTAAAGTAAATGGAACGTTCTCTATCTAATTTTTTAATTAGGAATCTTGCAGTGTGCGGAGAAATGGTTTCAAGAGGATCCGGCTTTGATAAATCATCTAAAATAGTCATCAAAAATTCCAAATCGAAAGATTCTATTGGAGTGCTATTTTTGATATCCTTGTATATCTCATTTTCTCCTATTTCTTTTTCGAAAATTTTGGTGAACTCAGGCATCGTGGGTATTCCAATCGGTCTTGAAACCCCAGCACCAAGAAAGATTATCATGTTTTCCCTTCTCTATTTATTCCTGCTGCTTTTATCATTAATGTCCTCCTTTTAGAGTCACGACATCAAGTTCGACATCACTCGTGTTTACCATATTTCTGACTTTTATTGCATAACAATATCTTGCAAATAATTGTTATAATGTTTTCCCTATCTCCCCCCTCCACTCGCACCACTCACAATCATCGCTCGGCTGCGGCGGCGACTCCATCTCAAGTATCTTTTTGACCTGCATGAGCGGGCGCAGCACCCTCTTCGGGTCCACCTTCGCATGAAGTGGCGTTATCCTGAACGAGATCTTCCTCCTCGAGAGGTCCCCCTCCTCCGGGGTGAAGTAGAGCAGCGCCCCGCCCGCCACGGGCTTGCCGTTCCCCTCCAGCAAAAAAGCATACCCGTCGAGCTGCATCTGGTAGTAGTCCGGTATCTCCTCCTTCGGGCTGGCGGTCTTGTAGTCCACGATGTAGTACCTCCCGTCAGGCGTCAGCACCAGCGCGTCGAGCATCCCCTTGAGGGTGACGCCGCTCTTCGGGTCGGTCGCCTTCATCTTCCCGGTCGCGCCGAGGAACGTCCCCTTCACCGGGAACCACTCGGGGAGGTCCGAGCGCCCGATGAACCCCTTCATGTAGCCCTTGATGACGGCGTCCATCCTGATGAGGACACCGGGGAGCGGGAACGTCGGCGGGCCCAGCCCCCTCTTGGCGAGCCAGAAGCACAGCGGGCAGTCGAGCGCAGACTGGAGGCTGCTCACGCTGATTTCGATGTTTTCTGCCATGTGGCTCACTTTGACCTGCCCGACTTTAAATTGCGCCTGTTTTGCCCTTAAAAACACCCTTCGACCAAAGCATGGACGGGAAAAATGGCTAGTACTCATCCAAGTAAAAAGAAAAAAATCCCGCAGGATAGCCCACGGGACAGTCTGCAACCCTGCTGAACAAGTTTCAGTCAAGCTCACCTAAAAAAGTTTTGGTGAGGGGGGCCCGTAGGATAGTCTGGATAGTCCGCAACCCTGCTAACCCGCAAGGGTGGTTGAGGTTGAGGCCCGGGTTCGAATCCCGGCGGGCCCGCGCACCTCCTATGTGCACGGGAACGTGGGGGCATGCCACTTCCAAAAATCACTAAAAAAGACGTTTAAATCGCGGACTTGTTTTGCCCTTATAAGCCCCCACCGACCAAAACACCGGCGGGTCTAAATCTCTACTGTAATTTTGGACTTGCCTTCAGGACGGATAAACAGTTCTTGACCTTTTTCCAGCTTCATGAAATCAGCTATTTCTTTTGGGATTCGAACTACCAACGAGTTCCCTGACTTCACCACTTTCACTTTTTTACCGAGGCCCCAAATCCCCTTTCGCTTTGCATGATCGATGATAGATTGAGTAGTATTTTCGTCGGTGAACGATTCGCCACAGCGGTTGCAGACCCACGCCGGGAACCTTCCCAACTTCACCCCGAACATCGTTTCATCTACCTTCTTCCGGACTAGGGCGCCCTTTCCACACATCGGACACTTTTTTAACATTTTTACCACCTCGGCGACACCGTAACCACAACAAATATTTCATCCACTTTTTTGTAAACTACCTCAAAGTATCGGTAGGTAGCGACGATTTTTCTATCTTGGACCCTTTTGCTTCCCTTCAGGATCGCATTTTTTACTTCTTCCAATGATATTCCCCTCGAGATCATTCGCTCACGCGCATGTTTGGTCACGATAATCTTCATTGTATTATCTGTATTACCTGTCTTATTAATATAACTTTCTTCGTTCCGCCTTTCGGACATCCTCGCACACCACCAAAGCTTTGGGTGGAGGCTCCTTATAAAGAAGAAACAAGCGTAGCTGGGGGTTCTAAAAGTGATTCATGTTGGGGGAATGACTTTTAAATAAAAAAGCCGTGCTAGAGCTTAGAAATGAAATAAGAACTGAGGTTTTGATAAATATGCGAGCAGCCGAAGAGATATATCAGAAAAAGAAGCTTAATCTCACGAACCCTTCTTGAGTTCCTTCAATATCTCGACAGCTCTGTCAAATCGCACTTTCTTTTCCTTCACCATCCGCTCGGCCACAAGATCGATGAGTTCTCCTTGGGCACCTGCCATGATCGCCATATTTCTTGCGTGCAATCTGAGATGTCCCCGCTGGATGCCCTCGGCGACTATCGCCCGCATGGCGGCGAGATTATTTGCGAGACCGACGCAGGCCATCACCTCGCCGAGCTCGCAAGCGCTTTTCACCCCGAGTATCTTCAGGCAAACTTTAGCTGTGGGGTTGGAAGCGGTGGCTCCGCCTATTATGCCGACGGCAGCTGGCAGCTCTATGCGGCCGAGCAGGTCGCCCTCCTTCGTCTTCTTCCACGTCGTCAAAGGTTGATATTTCCCCTTCATCGCCGCAAAAGAGTGCGCCCCAGATTCTAGGGCTCTGGTGTCGTTGCCCGTGGCATGAGCGACCGCGATGACGCCGTTCATTATCCCCTTGTTATGGGTCGCACACCTGTATGGGTCCGCGGCGGCGAGCGAGTAGGCTTGGATGATGCCGTCCACGATTTCCTCTCCGCCGAGTACCTCCTTCTGGAAGACGGCCTCGGCCCGCACGAGCCTGAGGGCTGCGAGGTTCGAGATTATCCTGAGCCGCGCCTTGCCACCCGTGATGCGCTCGAGCAGAGGTGAGACGGCCTCGCACATTGTGTTGACCGCGTTCGCCCCCATAGCATCGCGCACGTCCACGATCAGGTGAACCACGAGCATCGGGCCAGCGGGAGTTTCGAGCACCTTCACTTCGATGTCTTTCGCCCCGCCGCCGATGTTCACGAGCACGGGATCTTGCTCGTTCGCCAGTTTGATGACTTCATCCTTGCGCGCGATGATGTCTGTCTTTGCTTTCGTGGTGTTCTTCACGTCGACTAGCTGAACCTGCCCTATCATGAGCGGCTCTGAGCTGCTCGCCGTGAAGCCGCCTTTCTCCCTCGCCATCTTCGCCGCGTTCGAAGCTGCCGCGACGACGCTTGGCTCCTCGATGGCCATCGGGATCAGATAATCTTTGTCATTGATGAGGAAGTTTGTCGCTATGCCGAGGGGCAGGCCAACTGTACCTATAACATTTTCTATCATGCGGTCGGCCTGCTCGAGCTTGAGCGCGCCTTCCTTCTTTAAAAGATTTACCTCCTCGCTAGTGAGTCCCGCTAACTCTTTGATGATCTTCAGCCTCTCGTTGAGCGGAAGTTTGTAGAAGCCAGATATGTGCGATGTCTTAGCCACATCACCACCTAACAAAAAGGAAAATCGTTTGAGAGGGTATAAACTTTAGCTTTCGTGTTAAGCCGAGAGTCGCTTGAGTGAGAGTTTGAACTTGTCGCTGTCGATCTCCCAGTCTTTGACATAGCCCTGCGTCCCAACTTCTGCAGTCGCACAAAGCCGCAGGTTTTGCACTCGAACTTCTCGAGTTATATATTCCCGCTGAGTTGCGAGGAGCTTCAGATACTCCGCGTTGTCGCTCCCGATCTCCACATCGACGCGTTCCTCCATAGCGAGGTTCTGCTCCTTCCGCATCGTCTGTAGTCGTCTGACGAGTTCTCGAGCCAAGCACTCAGCTTCAAGCTGCGGCGTCAATCGAACGTCGATCATGATTTTCCCGGCGTCCGTCGAGGCCGAGGCGAACCCCTCGGGCAGCACAACTTCGAAATCCACATCGTCCTTCGTCAGCTTCACCTTCTGCCCGACCACTTGGATGCCGAAGAATCCGTAGCGCTCGAGCTCCGCGCGCAGCCTCAGGGCCTCCATGTTTTTGAGCGTCTCCTCGACCGCTGGCGCGAGGCTCCTGAATCTCTTTGTCAAGTTTTCAATATTGGGCTTGCACTTGAGTTCACCTGCGACATCGTTCGGGCCGAGGAGCACGAGCTCCTTACAGTTCAACTGAGACCTGAGAACATCGTTGAGTCTCATGAGCAGCACTTTGAGCTCTTGTGCCGAAGTTTGCACGATTACCTTTTGCACTGGCCAACGCAGCTTGAGGTTCGCCTGTTGTCTTATGTTTGCAGACGCGTCGACGAAGGCTCTCACCGCGTTCATTCCTCGCTCGAGCTCTAGGTCGATCATGTCCTCCTGCGCGGTGGGCCAAGAGAGCATGTGTACGCTCTCCGGAGATTTTTCATATATCGACTTCACCAAACCTCGATAGATCACGTCGGTCACGTGTGGCATCAGAGGAGCGAGCAGCCTCATCAGCATGTGCAGAACCTGATACAGGGTGACGTAGGCCGCGAGCTTCGATGGGTTCTCGCTCTCTATCCACATTCGATTTCTGATGAGCTTCACGTACCACCTGCTGAGATCTTCGAGGATGAAGGAGGAGAGTTCACGTGTCGCGAGGTGGATGTTGTAGCTCTCGAACGCCCGCTCGACGTCGCGCGCAAGGCTATTGACGCGCGAAAGTATCCACATGTCCTCCTGCATGAAGCTGTTGCGAATTCTGAGGAGGTAGATGCGGGACGGGTCGAACTTGTCGAGCGCCATGTACGTCGTGGCGAAGACGTAGACGTTCCACAGCACATTGAGCATTCGGTTGACGACATCGATGCCCTTCCAGTTGAACCTCAGATCCTCCCAAGGGGCGTTCGCTGAACACATGTAAAATCGAAGGACATCAGCGCCGAATTTTCCGACTACTTCTTCTGGCTCGACCACGTTGCCCAGCGATTTCGACATCTTCCTGCTGTTGGCGTCGAGCACGAAACCGTGCATGAGCACCTGTTTGTACGGAACATCGTCGAAAACTATCATCGACGTCGCCTGCTGGCTGTAGAACCACTTCGTTACTTGGTCCTCACCCTCCGTGATGAAGTCGCTCGGCCAGATCTTCTCGAAGAGCTCCCGCTTCTTCGGGTAGCCGAGGCTGGCCCATGAGGCGATGCCGGAGTCGAACCACACGTCGAGGACGTCTGGCACGCGATGCATCTCGCCGTTGCATTTTGTACATTTGATCACGAGCTTGTCGACGCCGGGCCTGTGGAGGTCGACGTCTTTGAGCGAGACCTGTGCGAGTTGCTCGAGCTCCTCCTTGCTCCCGACGATGATGACGTTGTCGCAACCGCTGCACGACCAAATCGGCAGAGGTATTCCCCAGTATCGTTGCCTCGATATACACCAGTCGCCCACGGATTCCACGCCGTTGATGTAGCGCATCTTCACCCAGTCTGGAACCCATTGTACGCGCGCGGAATTTTTCTCGAGTATCTTCGTCTTGATGTCTGAGATGCGGATGAACCACTGTTCGGTCGCTCTGAAGATCAGCAGAGTGTGGCAGCGCCAACAGTATGGATAGGTGTGGGTGATGGTGCCCGATTTCATTAGAATTCCCTTCTGCTTCAGGTCATCCAGAATCACCGAGTCCGCATCCTTGACGAATTGCCCAACATACTTCCCAGCCTCGTTTGTGAATTTTCCGTCAGAGCCAACAGGGCTGAAGACAGGTAGGCCGTATTTCGCACCTATCACGAAATCTTCTTCACCATGTCCAGGCGCGGTGTGCACGCAGCCCGTCCCCTCCTCTAGCGTCACGTGCTCGCCACAGATGATGCGATGATGTTGTGTGAACTCCTTCTGCTTCGGCACTTCTTCGAGGAGGGGATGCTCGTAGCGCAGGCCCTCGAGCTTGTCTCCCTTCACGAGATCCATGATTTTAAATTCTGCGATGCCCAGCTCACCCATGACTTTCGCAACGAGGGGCTCGGCCATGATGTAGATGTCGTTCCCGACGGACACCCTCGCGTAGGAGTACTCGGGGTGCACGCAGACCGCCATGTCGGCCGGCAAGGTCCAAGGCGTGGTCGTCCATATGAGCAGGTATTCGTTTGGTTTGTCGATGAGTTTGAAGCGGGCGTACAGCGATGGGTCCTTCACTTCGAGGTATTCGCCGCGCACCTCGTGTTCTGCGAGCGCGGTCTCGCACCTGGGGCACCAGTGGATTACGCGCATGTCCTTCTGCATCAGCCCTTTCTCATGGGCGCGCTTGATAGTCCACCAAGCTGATTCGATGTAGTCGTTGGTGATGGTGATGTATGGTGTGTCCCAGTCCATCCAAACGCCGAGGCGCTTGAACTGCTTAGTCATTATGTCGACGTGCTCGAGCGCCCAGCGCTTGCACTCCTCAATAAATTTTTCCACGCCTATCGTCTGCTCGATGTCTTTTTTCGACTTCACCCCGAGCTTCTCCTCCACCTTGACCTCTATCGGCAACCCATGGCAGTCCCATCCAGGCTGTCGCCGGACGTTGAGGCCGCGCATCGTTTTGTAGCGGATGACGACGTCTTTGATTATTTTGTTCCAGGCCGTGCCGAGGTGGATTGCTCCGCTCGCGTACGGCGGCCCGTCGAGGAAGAACCAAGTGGGATCTTTTGCATGTGCGAGCTTCACTTTTTCGTAGACGTTGCCCGCCTGCCACCTCGCGTGGACTTCTATTTCAAATTTTTTCGCATCGTAAGCTTTCTGAGCTGGTTGAATCATGTCAATGACCACAACTTATCGTATATCCAATAGTATAAAATTCGTTCCCCAAACTTTTTAATAGGCTAAAACAATCTTTCCACAGTCTTTGGTGGTGAATTTGTTCCGCTGGACCGAATACAGGCCATTCAAACAAGGCGCCCAAACAGTGCTCAGCCCTCTTGAATCGGAGATCATGGAAATTTTGTGGAAGGAAAAGAAAGCTACCGCGCGCCATATCTATAATCGTTTGAAGGTGAAGCACAGCATAAGCCGCTCGGCGGTAAACGCTACGATGAACGGCCTGTGCAAGCGGGGATTGCTCAGCACCAAGCTCAGCAAGGGGAAAGGTGGGCTGAAATACATTTATCGAATCAAGCTCTCCCGCGGTAGGTTCGAGCGCGAGGTCGTCGACAAAATCATCGATAGTCTGTTTGAATCCTACAAGAGGGCCGCGCAGAAGAGGATGAAGGAGAAGCTCAGAAGGGTGTGAGCTTGGTTGAGGCGGAAGAGATATGGGTGGAGAAATACCGCCCAGAGAAACTTTCAGATATGGTCGGGCAAGATGAGATAGTCAGCAGGCTCCAAAACTTTGTTGATAAAAAATCTTTGCCTCATCTGCTTTTCGCTGGGCCTCCAGGCTCAGGGAAGACGACGGCCGCGCTCTGCATCGCTCGAGAACTCTTCGGAGGCGGGTGGAGGTATAACATACTCGAGCTCAATGCGTCGGATGAGAGGGGTATCGACACCATTCGGACGAAGGTGAAGGACTATGCGCGTACGATGCCCATAGGCGACGTTCCATACAAAATTGTTTATCTCGATGAGTCGGACGCCCTGACCTCGGACGCCCAGAATGCTTTGCGGCGCACCATGGAGATGTACACGCACACCGCGCGCTTCATCCTAGCGTGCAACTACTCGAGCCGCATAATCGAGCCGATCCAGTCGCGCTGCTTCATCTTCAGGTTCAGGAGGCTGGTCGATAAGGACATAGCCGCGATGCTCAAGAGGATCGCCCGCGCTGAGAAGTTGACGCTTGAAGAAGACGCGGTCAAGGCGATAATCTACATGAGCGAGGGAGACATGCGCCGCGCGATAAATATTCTCCAAGCTGCAGCGACGGTGAAGCGAAAGGTCGATGAGAAGGCGGTATATGACGTGAGTGCCTCCGCGCGCCCGGAGGACGTGAAGGAGATGCTTGAGGCAGCACTCGCAGGAAAGTTTGAGGATGCGCGCTCCAAACTCATCGGTATGCTGATCGATCAGGGGCTCTCGGGCGAGGACATCCTGCAGCAGGTGCACCGAGAAATTTTGAGCTTGGAAATCCCAGAGCCGACGAAGGTGAAGCTGATGGATAAAGTTGGCGAGGTGGATTTCAGGCTGACGGAAGGCGCGAACGAGCGCATCCAGCTCGAGGCCCTCCTCGCGCACTTCTGTTTGCTCGGCGATCGTCTTAGGACGACCTAACTTGGTGATGTAGATGTCTGAGCTCTGGGCGGACAAATATCAGCCGCAGGAGCTTGGAGAGCTCGTGGGCCAACCACAGGCCGTCAGAGAGATACTCAGCTGGGCTGAGAGTTGGCGCAAAGGGCGACCGAGCAAGCGAGCGCTTTTGCTTTACGGCCCAGCCGGAACTGGAAAGACGGCTGCTGCCCAAGCGCTCGCGAGACAGATGAAGTGGGATTTCGTGGAGATGAATGCGAGCGACAAACGAACATTCGATGTTATTAAACATGTAGCTGGTACCGCGGCCGCCGCTGGGACCCTTTTTTCGGGCACGACGGGAAAACGGCTGGTGGTGTTGGATGAGGTAGATAATGTCTATGGAGTCGCCGATCGCGGCGGCTATCGCGCGATAGAGGAGCTCATCAAGGATCCAAGAAATCCAGTTGTGCTCATCGCGAACGACCAGTATGAGATACCATGGCAGATTCGAGCATCCTGCCTGATGATAAATTTCAGACGCGTGCAGCAGGACGCGATTGTCGGCGCCCTCCAAAAAATATGTCGTGCGGAAAAAATCAAGGCCGAGCCCATAGCATTGAAGGTCATCGCCGAGACGTCGAACGGTGACCTGCGCTCAGCGATCAACGACCTGCAGACACTGGCCGAGGGGAAGAAGCATCTTGTCATGAAGGATGTTGTGCTGTACAAACGTGACCGTGAAGCAAATATTTTCGATGTCCTATCGCAGCTCATGCGCGCCACCACGGCCAAGCAGGCGCGCGAGTTGCTTTGGTCGCTGGACATGCCGCCGGAGGATGTCCTCGCTTGGATAGACGAAAATATACCCAAGGTGCTGGCGGACCCAGCCGACCTAGTTGAAGCATACGAGGCCATCGCTCGAGCCGATATCTTTTTGGGCAGGACCAAGCGGAGGCAGGCCTATGGAATGTGGAGGTACGCGAGCGATATGATGACAGCCGGCGTGGCAATGTCGAAGCATGGTGAGCTGAAGCATGTTCGCTTCCAGTTGCCAAGCGTGATTATGAAGATGTCCCGTACAAAAGTCGCGAGGGCGACGCGGGACAGCGTTGCAAGAAAAGTTGCGGGACGCTGCCACACCTCGAGCCATGTCGCACGAAAGGACTTTTTGCCCTACTTGGGTGTGATTTTCAAGTGCGACAAAAAAGTAGCCCAGCAAATTGCAGCAGAGCTGGATTTTAGTGAAGCCGAAGTCGACTACCTGGTCAAAACATAAGCAAGCGCTGACGTTCATCCCATCGCAACGCCTTTTTATCCCTGCGCTATAGTTAATTGTAGCATAGTGAAGAAATAGGGGGTGAAAAAATAGATGTCAAAAAGCACAGAACCGAAGCCTTTGGATACGGTACCATAGTGGGTATGGGTATAAGCTGTTTTGTGATGATAAGTTTTATCCTGCGACTCGAAGATGTCGTCCCCATGGGTGGACTCATTATGAGCTTAGTACTAGTCGTTCTCGGAGTTGGGTTCATAGCGACCGGAATAGGCGCGGAAGCCTACTCAAGAACCAAGATTCGTAAATAATTTTAACTCGTTATGGCCGAAGCTTTCAAATTATCTACCCTGAACCATCTATCGGCAATCCGTACCGTTTCGTTTTTCTTGCTGCTGTTATGTGGGACAACCGAGGTGATTAAAGTATGACATCAAAAGCTATAGCTTGCTGGGTTTTCCACGGTTCATGACGAGCTTCCCGTCAACGGAGAATTGTCCATGGCGCATGTCTTTGATTAGGTCGAGGTGGCTGGAGGCCTTGTTCTTGCCGTGGTAGGCCCCAGTGTTGTTGCCTATCGCGATGTGGACGGTGCCGAAGATTTTCTCGTCGATGATGACGCTACCGCCCGTATACTTGGCACTAGGGTTGCACCCCACGCCGAACTCTGCGATCCGGTCCTTTTCGCCTGTGTTCGCCTTGAGGAAATTTGAGAAGTTCGCCTTGCCGCTGGTGGCGTCGTAATCTGCAATCTTTCCCCTGCGGAACTTCAGCCATAGCCCCTTGACCTTGCCGAACCCATGAATTGCAACATTTTCAAAAAAAATCTCACCTTCGGCAGTGGTCTCGAGGGGAGCCACGAAGATTTCTCCAGTGGGTATGTTCAGCCCGACATCTCCCCGCGCCATGTCCCCTCGCGAGATGAAACCATCGTCGACGAGCACCGGGCGGCCCTTTATCCTAAACCTCAGGTTCGTGTCGTCGTCGGCAGTTATTTTTACCATGTCTTTGTCAGCGAGCGACCTGCGGTAGTATTCGCAGAGCTCCAGCAACTCGGGCGTAAAACTTGCCCTAATGCTGTCGAAGAAAATTTGCCTGAACTTGGCGACAGGGCAGCCGTAGCCCCTCGCAGCCCCAGGCACAGGCCAGCCGAAGTACGCCCATCTCACCTTTCGTTTGTCCAATATTTCGTGAAGCTTCTGCCTGATCGGCCCAGTGAGCTTTATTTTTCCCGAGAGCCCCCGCGCCCACATGGGATCGTCATCCTCACCCAGGTAGATTGTGACGTCGGCTCGCCTAGCTATCGCCTCAGTGAACGGGCTCATCTCCTTGATGGATTTCTCGGGGGTGATTTTGTAGTGTCGCCTGGCCTGCCAGCAGCGCTCGGTGAGCAGGAGCGTATGGGCCCCGACTCGCCAGCATTCTTCTTCGATGTTGAACGCCATGCGCTCGCAGCTCGGGTCGGTAGCGTTGTACAGGATGCGAACAGATTCAAATTTTCCGTCTGAGCGTCGTCCTATTTTCATTGAGCGCTTGACGAAGGCTCTAGCTATGTTTTTCATCTCCTTTTCGGACAGTTCTGGCATTCCGACACCATCCAGCGTTTGAACTTCCCTGTTTTTGAGTTTATCGGTGCTTTTCCATAGAATTATCTTTTATTATCAACCAAATCAAAAAAGAGTTGTTTAAAAGCGAAAGATTTATAAAAGGGGCTTTTATAACATTAATTAAAAGCCAACGGAGGTGAATAAATGCCAAAAAAGTTATCAACAGCGAATATGCTGGCCAAAGTTGGTGAGTTAGCCTTCATAGTAGTTGTGATTGTAGCTGTGGTAGCTGGGTTAGCGTGTACGAGACTTAGCGCTGCACAAATATCGTGGGTATACATAGCCCTCATGATCTTGGGGGTAATAGTCAGCTTGACTACGATAATCGAGGCGGAAGTCAGCCAGTTCATGACGGTCGCAGTAACCCTGCTGGTTGCGAGCTTCTCTGCCAACACAATTCTTAACTTAACTACAGTCGCAGGGACTTATGTTGCCACAGTACAGGGCATAGTGCTCAACATCATGGCCTTCGTTGCACCAGCGGCTATCATCCCGTCGCTGAAAGCAGTTTATAATTTGGCTAGGAAGAAGTAGAGCTAGAGCCACACTTTTCTTTTTTTATTTTTCTTACTTCTTAGCGTAGCGTCTATCACTTGTACCATCGCTGTTGATCACGCAAACTTGATTTTTAGGTATGCTTCTTATTAGCACTAGGCTTAGAAGAGCTATGCGCTAGTTTTTACTTATAAATTGTTAAATCGAAGTTTATAGCAATTAAATTATTGTAAATCCAATATAGGCGTTTAAAAGCGAAAGATTTATAAAAGGGGCTTTTATAACATTAATTAAAAGCCAACGGAGGTGAAAAAATGGCTAAAAAGATGGATGTATCGCATATAGCTGGGTATCTCTTCATAATAGGTCTAATCGTGGCGATAATTGCTGGTTTATACACGGGCTTTGAAGGACTTGTGGCGAACACACAAGCTTGGATTTCAATGGTACTCATTATAATGGGAATAGTAATCGGGGCATTGATGATAACCTCAAAGAAGATCGAGGAAGAAATCTATGGCATTCTTTTGGTTTCGCTCGTACTGCTAGTACTAAGTCAATTTGCTGGAGGAATCTTCACAAGTCTTAACACGGCGGTCAATAATCTAGGAACCGCGTTGAACTGTATGGTGACGAACATTGCAGTGTTTGCCGGTGCAGCAATCATCGTGCTAGCGGTAAGGACCATCACCCACTTCCACATCTCAAAAATCAGATAGGTGGTGGGTGACTTCTTTTATTTCGCTTGCTTAGTGGTAGGTAGATTTCTTAGCCTGGATCCTTTTGAGTAAATTTGCATATCTTTTTGAAATTCGCTGATTCTCAAAAGAAATTCCGCGATATTCCACATGCACAAGTACCAGACCATCTGAGGGTGCAGGCCTTGGCAGATGGTCTATCTGCTGTTCTAGCATCAGTTTGAAATCTTCCAGAGCAAACTTTCCCACTCCTACCATGAGCAGCGCACCAACCATGCGGCGCACCTGTTGCCATAGGAAAGCCGGCGCCACAAAATCGAAGGTGAGGATTTTTCTCTCGCTGATCTTCACCTGTTCAAGCTCTCCTAGTGTCGGCTTGCCCTGATCGTGCTTGCAGAAGCTCCAGAAATCATGCGCACCGAGCAACAGCTTTGCCGCGTCCCGTGCATTCTTCAAATCGAAACCCTCTGGGGCTCTGCATTTGTAGCGGTAATGTTTGCGCAGCGCCATCCGCCATGGGTCAAACGACAGTTGAACTTCAGTCGTCGAAAGGATAGAGATGTCGTCGGGCAGGTGAGCATTGATTGCGCTGGTGTTTGGCCGCTTGAGCACGTCGAGCGCCACTACTTGTCCCATCGCGCTCACTCCGCGGTCCGTCCGAGCAGCTACGTGATAGCGGGCCTCGGCTGGATCGTGGCATAGCCCACACTCTTTTAGCGCTTTCAACAGCTCCCCCTCGACTGTAGGCAGGCCTGGCTGTCTGGCGAACCCAAAGTATCGTGTGCCATCGTAGGCTACCTTGAATGCATACCTCACGGACGAACGCTCCAATCATTCACATGTCGAAGACCTATAAAACCTCTTTAGATTTTTTGCTATTTGTTAGAAAATCTTTATAGCTACTTGAGAGTAAGTAGGGGCGTCGGGGGCACATGTGTGGCAGCAAAAAAGAATGTTTTGGAGTTTATTTCTTCAATTAAAGCTCAAAAAAGGCGCGAATTGCTTGAATTCGAGGCAAAAAACCTTATTTCTCTCTGGGGGATCCATACGACGCGCGCCGAGCTCGCCCACGACGTTCAGGAGGCTGTGAAGCTGGCGAGGGAAATAAAGTACCCAGTGGTGCTGAAGGTCGCGTCTCCCGACATAATCCATAAAAGCAATGTTCGCGGGGTGAAGGTTGGGCTGAGCTCCGAGATCGATGTGAAGCATGCGTTCGAGGAGATAATGGCGAACGTTCGCGCGAACAAGCCGAACGCCAACGTGTTGGGGGTGACGGTTCAGGAGTACGTGTCTCCTGCGAGAGAAGTGGTGGTCGGCATGGTACATGACAAAACATTCGGTCCAACCGTGATGTTTGGGTTGGGTGGCGTCTGGGTGGATGTTATGAAGGATGTCAGCTTCAGGCTTGCGCCGCTCACGCGGGACGATGCACTCGAGATGATATCGGAGGTGAAGGGCTATCCGTTGCTTACGGGAACGCGGGGTGCTCCTCCGGCAGATATCGAGGCCCTCGCGGATATCATACAGAAGGTTGGGCAGCTCGCCGTGGAAGTGCCGGAGATAGTGGAGATGGACCTCAACCCTGTGTTCGTCTTCGATAAGGATAAAGGTGCGATCGCGGTGGACGCGAGGATAGTCCTTAGGGAGGGTTGAGATGTTTAAATTCTTCAAGAAAAAGCCTGCAAGGCCAAGGAAGCGTAAGGTCGTGGCGAGGAAGCCGAAAAAGCCCGTGCGTAAGAAACCAATAAAGCCCAAGCCTATGCGAAAGAAACCAATAAAGAAGCCGATTAAACTCAAGGCAGCGCCGAAGAGTGTGGCGCCGATCAGGAAGGGCGATGGCATCAAAGCCCTCTTCGAGCCGAGTGGCGTGATGATAGTTGGCGCATCTGGCGCAAAGGCGGGGACAGCACCGGCCCTATTCAGATCCGCCGTCGATAACATGTCGCGCACATATAAGGGCAAAACTTACATCATCGATCTCAGCGGGAAGATGGAGGGCGCCTTCAAAGACGTGAAAAAAGTTCGCGGAAAGGCGGAGCTTGCGGTGCTTGCTCTTCCTCAAGACCTCGGGCTTAAGAATGTCAAGAAGGTCGCGGATGCGGGCGTCATAGCGATGGTGGTTTCCCCGAGCTATGGACAGGAGCAGCGGGGAGAGCTCCTGGAGGCGAAAAAGCAGGGCGTCAGGATACTAGGGCCAAATTCTGCGATGGGGATCATAAGCACGCGCACTGGCCTGTGTACGAGCTTAGAGCGTGAGGTAATGCCGAAGCAAGGTGGGATAGCGATCGTCTCGCAGAGCAATAGCGTCGGCGCAGCGGTGCTCGACTTGGCACGTCTTCACGGAATCGGCATCAGCAAGTTCGTTTCGCTCGGCGACAAAATGGATGTGAATGAGGCAGAGTTGATCAACTACCTTTCCAATGATAACGACACGCGCGTGATATGCGTCGGCATAGGCGACATTCGAGAGGGGAGAAAGTTCGTGGATGCCTTGCGGGCGGCGGCTGAGAAAAAGCCTGTCGTCGTCCTGAGGGCGGGGATCGCGCGGTTGGAGGATAAAATTTACGACGCGGCGTTCAAGCAGGCTCGCGCCATACGCGTGCGAGATGTCGAGGAGATGCTCGATGTGGCGAACGCGCTCGCGAAGCAGCCTCCGATGACAGGTGATAAAATAGCAATAATCAGCAACACTCACGGTCCAGCAGTTTTGGCGACGGATGCGGTGCATCGTGAGGGTTTGACATTGGCGAAACTTGACGAGAAAACTGTGAAGGGGATATCCCAGAGATACCCTAGCATCGATGTCGCCAACCCGATCGAGCTGGGGATGGAGGCGAGCGCTAAGCAATATGAACTCGTCTTGAAAAATGTGCTCGCAGATTCGAACGTCGATGGAGTTATGGTCATCAACATGCTGAAGTCAAGCCTGCTCAATGTCGATGACGTGCGTGCGATCGCCGAGGTTTTGAAGAAGTTCAAGAAGCCGGTTGTCGACGTGGCGATGGGCGGAGAGAGTTATGTGTTAGTCCATGATGTGTTGAAGGATACGAATGTGCCCGCCTACGATTCACCTGAGAGGGCTTCGCGCGCGTTGAAGGCGCTTCGCATATATGGACGGGTTAAAGAGAAAAGCAAGGCACCTCTCGTTCCAAAAGCCACGAAGAAACCAAAAGCCGCGAGAAAGCGCTGAAGATAATCAAGTTTCTATCTACCAAAAAATTTTCCACGGCCGACTTTATCCGTTACTTCTCCATTTTCAGCTATCACGGTTCCTCTTGAGATCGTCAGCGTCGGCGTTCCTTTGACATTTCGCCCTTCGTATGGCGTCCACCCGACCTTATAGTGGAGCTTTTTTCCTTTGATCGTGGTTTGTTTTTTTGGATCGATCAGGACTAGGTCAGCGTCGGAGCCAATCTGTATCACTCCCTTGCGCGGGTACAACCCAAAAATTTTTGCTGGTGATGTGCACATCGAGTCGACCAAGCGCTTTAGCGAGATTCTTTTTTTCATGACACCTTCGCTGAACATCAGCGGCAGCATCGTCTCTATCTCGGGGATTCCTATCTGAGCATCCCAAATATTTTTCCACCCAATTTCTTTTTCTTTTCTTGTCCCGGGGGCGTGATCCGAGGCCACGGTGTCGAGCGTTCCTCTGGCGAGGGCCGGCCAGAGCGCCGCGATGTCTTGTTTGCTCCTCGGAGGCGGGTTGAACCTGAGGTATGGCCCAAGCTTTCGTACGTCATCTTTCGTGAATATCAAGTGGTGGGGGCAGACTTCCGCCGAGATATCTGCGCGTTTTGCCTTTGCCTGTGCGACAAGCTTGACCCCTTCGCGCGTCGTGATGTGCGCCAAGTGCAAGTGGCATCCAGTTTGGCGAGCGTACGATATGGCGCGTTCTACTGCTTTAGCCTCCGCGGAGTTCGGATGCGCTTCGACGTGGGCGAGCGGATCTTTTCTCTCGTTCACGTGTAATATTTGAGCTTGCGCCCATAATATTTCATCGTCCTCAGCGTGGACGAACGCGATACCTTTCACCTTTTTTACAACTCTCATCATTTTCTCGATCGAGGCACCGTAGAGGTGGTATGGGGCACAGGTAAAGGCCTTGAATGATTTTACGCCGAGCGCTGCAACTTCAGGTATATACTTTATTGCCTCCGTTGTCATGTTCCCGCAGTGGAGGGCGAAGTCGATCAAGCTCTCCCTTTTGCCGACCACGATAGTTTTTTTGACTTCTTCGGACGTGAGCATCGGCGTGTCGAGTGGCATCGCGATTACGCAGGTCACGCCGCCGGCCGCAGCAGCGATCGTCCCGTGGCGAAAATCTTCGCGATGTAGATACTTCGGATCGTAGATGTGTGCGTGGGCATCGATGACCCCCGGGATCAATATTTTTCCCTTCGCATCGATTTCTAGCTTACCTTTCGATATCCCAGTTTTAGCAATTTTGGAGACGCGTTCACCTTCGACGGCGAGGCTTCCACGAACAATACCTTTAGGTAGTACCAGGCGCGCGTCTCGAATGACGATATCGACCAAAAAAATTCACCGAGGCAGCGATGATCGTACCCTCGACGCAGCCGCTCTGACGTCTACCTCGCTTACGGTCTTCGCACCTCTGTGTTCAGCTAGTTTGATGGCCTCCTTTGCGAGCTCCAAGGCGTAGCCTTCCAAGATGGAGCTCAGCTCGAGAGCGGCGCTACGAGAAACGCGAACTTTTCCGGTCTTGCGGACTATCCTATCCATAGCGGCAAGTGGGAATTCTGGCATCTTCAACCTCTAACTCGAATACTACGGGCGGGTTTATTTGCCTTTTCATTCACCGAAGGTTTTAAAATACGTCGCACTAAATTCGTCGCAAGGAGGCATGGGGTTGGTCGACCTTTTGATAAAGAATGGATTGATAGTCACGATGGATAAAGATCGCAGAATTTTGAAGGATGGTTCTCTCGCTGTGGAAAATGGGCGCATCACAGCCGTCGGGCGTGGCATCAAGATAAAAGGAAAGCCGGAGGAGGTCATCGACGCTAAGGGCAAGATAGTCATGCCGGGCCTGATATGCTCTCACACTCACCTCTATGGAATGCTTTTGCGTGGCGCACCTCTGAAGATCGAAGCCCCAACAGATTTTTCCCAGATATTGCAACGAGTCTGGTGGCCGATGGACGAGTTGATGACTCGCGACGATGCATACGCGAGCGCTTTGATCGCTTGTCTAGAATTCATCAAGACCGGGACGACTTTGTTTGCCGATACTTTTTCTGGCCCAAATTCGATAACCGGAGTGCTCGATAGGATCGCTGATGCAGTAGATAAATCTGGTATCAGGGGCATCATAGCGTTCGAGGCGACGGAGAGGAGGACTCACGCCGAGGGCGCTAAGGGAGTCAGGGAGAACGAACGTTTCATCAAGAAGGTCAAAAAGGAAAAGATGCGTCGAGTTCGAGGGATGTTCAGCATTCACGCTTCTTTCACGGTTTCGGACGAACTTATTCGGTACGTTAGGGACATCGCGAGCCAGTATAAGGCGCCGATAACCATCCACACGTCAGAAGGACTCGTCGACACAATCCACAATTGCGAGAGGTACGGGAAGCGCACCGTAGAACGCCTGCGCGATGTCGGCCTACTCAGTTCAGATGTTGTGCTAACGCACTGCGTCAACGTGAACGATGATGAGCTGGAGATAATCAAATCTACGGGAGCAAAGGTCGCACACAATCCAATGAGCAACATGTTGAATGCCGTCGGCGTGGCTGCTGTTCCTAAAATGCTTAAGATGGGGATTCCTGTTGGTCTGGGCAACGACGGCTACATCTTTGATGGATTCGAGAACATTCGTGTTGCTTTCCTGTTGCACAAGTTGACGCTTCGCGATCCTAGGGTCATCTCTCCGATGGAAGCGCTCGAGATGGCGACCATCCGCGGAGCGGAGCTCTACGGGATGGAGAACGAAGTGGGCTCACTTGAACCTGGAAAATTGGCTGATGTGATAATCGTCAATCCATCGACCGCTCCAACACCGTTGAGGCCCGAGAGCGTCGTCGGACATCTTGTGAACACCGTCGATGGCGATGATGTCGAGACCGCCATCGTCGGAGGCAACGTCGTCATGCGAAATCGGAAGGTGCTGACGATGGAGGAATGTGAGGTGGTCAAGATTTCTAGAAGAGCCGCGGAGAAACTCTGGATGAAGCTCGGGGCTATAAGGAGGTAACGCATGGTCAGCTTAGCCGTCGAGATATGCGGGTTGAAGTTGCGCAATCCCATCATGCCTGCAGCTGGTCCAACTACAAGAAACGGGGATGCTCTTGTGGCAGCAGCGAAGGGTGGCGCTGGTGCACTCGTATCAAAAACCATAAGCGTTTCGCCGGCGGAGGTGCCACGCCCGTGTATGATAAAAGTGAAGGACAGTCTCCTCAGCGCCGAGCTCTGGTCAGATCTGCCCCTTGAGCGATGGTTGAAGTTTGAGTATGCGAAGGCGAAGAAGACAGGCTTGCCGCTGATAGCTAGCATAGGTTACAAGTCGGAGGAGATACGAGAGCTAGCGCCGAAGGTCGTTAAAGCTGGGGCGGACGCGCTGGAATTATCAACTCAATACCTAGGCCCTGATCCAACACAAATCGCCGAAGCCACGAAGGCTGCAAAGGAGACGGCTAGTGTTCCAGTGTTCGTGAAGCTCAGCCCAAATGTGTTGAACATATCGGATTTCGCGAAGGCGGCGGAAGGTGCGGGTGCAGATGGGATAGTCGCAATTAACACGTTTGGGGCGTGCCTCTCGATAGATATAGAAAATGCCCTACCGATGTTGGGCAGCGCGAGTGGATATGGTTGGCTCTCAGGCCCAGCGATTAAACCTCTCGCCCTGCGTTGTGTTGCCGATGTCTGCCGAGCCGTCAAAATACCGGTAATAGGTGTCGGGGGCATAACGGATGGTCGAGACGCGATTGAGTTCATCATGGCTGGCGCATCGGCTGTCCAGGTGTGTACGGCAGCAATAATCCGCGGGCCAAAAGTCTACGGATTGATCGCCGATGAGATGACGCGTTTCATGCGTGTCAAGAACTATAATTCGATAGAGGATTTTCGTGGTGTCGCGTTGAGGCATTTGCCAGAAAGACCCACACGTATCAAGGCCAAGCCGCCAGAAGTCTTGATATCAAAATGTACGGGGTGCGGGCTTTGTGAGAAATACTGCGTGTATGGCGCAGCTCGAATAATAGGTAAGAAAGCTGAAATAGACCCCGGCAAATGCTACGGCTGCGGTCTTTGCGTATCGGTTTGTCCAGCACGAGCGTTGCGGTTCTAAATATTTAAAAACGTTTCCAAAGTTCCGAAGCCAATTGAGATGCTTTTTGGGCAATGGACTTCTCGTCTAGGCCCACCAATTTTTTGTCTTTCATCAAGATTTTCCCGTTGCATATCGTTGTATCCACTGTCGCATCAACTAGGCCAAAGATCAGATGGCCAAGAAAGTTATTCTCATTTAAGGTAGTCGGGGGTATGTAGTCGATCAAGATTATGTCTGCTAGAGCACCCTTTGTGATTTCTCCAACTCTCCAGCCAGCGACCCTCTTTACAATTTTAGGGTTGTTGTTCAGGAGCATTGTAGGTGCTTCCAAAAACGCGACTCGTGGATCCTTTTTTGCATGACGATGGAGGAGATAAGCGCACCTCATCTGTGAGAGCATATCTGAAGACATTCCATCAGTGCCTAGGCCAACTTCAATCCCTTTCTCCATCATTCCCAAGACATCAGCGCAGCCCACAGCATTATTCATATTCGACTCAGGATTGTGAACCACGTTGGTTCCGGCGGCTTTCAAAATATCTATCTCTTTTTTATCGACGTGGACACAGTGAACAGCGATGGACTTCTCTCCCAGTGCTCCGTGTGAATCCAATCTCTCGATCACCCTCATTTTATATTTTTTTAGGCTGTCGTCTTCGTCAGCTTTGTCCTCGGCACAGTGAACGTGGATTCCAACCCCATATTTTTTTGCCAACTTGATCGACTTGTCCAGTGTATCATCATTCACGGTAAAGGCCGCATGTAAGCCGACCATCCCCTTTACGAGTTCCGATGGCCTAGATTTGAGAGAAGAAAGAAAACGTTCATTTTCCTCAAGTCCCTCTTTTCCCCTTCCGTACCGGTCAGACGTTCCCAGGCATAGAGAGCTACGAATTCCAACTTTATTCACTGCTCTAGCAATTTCGTCTAAGCTTCCTTTTTGGTAGGATTGACTCTCGTGGTGGTCGATGATTGTTGTGGTCCCGTTTTTTACACATTCGATCAAGGGAATCAAGGAGCTGTAGTAAATATCCTCCTTGGTAAGAACGTTATCCAACTTCCACCAGAGCTTCTCCAATATCTCCACGAAGTTCTCTGCTGGTTCGCCCGGTATGGCCATTCCTCTAGCAAAGGTGGAATAGAGGTGATGGTGGGCGCAGATCAGGCTAGGCATCACCACTTTGCCAGAAGCATCGATGAACTCTGACCTTGGATTTTTGCTCTTCAACTCATCGGTCTTTCCAAAATCCTTGATGGTGTTGCCCTCGATCAGAACTGCTCCATCTTTGATTACCTTGTTTTTTCCCCCCAACGTGACTAATGTTCCGTTCCCTATCAGGATAGTTTCCGCCACGAGATCAACTTCCTTCGAGCGAGCACAAGCATTGCTCACTTCTTTTTCTTTTCCACTCTTTTCAATTTCACGCAATCCCAGACGGGACAGATTGCCACGCACAACCCGCAGCCCACACATTTCTCCTCGTCGACCACTGGTAACCTCTCTTTATCGAGTTCAATCGCTTCGTGACCCGCATCCCGGCAGGCTATGTAACAGAGGTCGTCCTTCGCGCACGTTTTACGGTTTACCTCGGCGATCACTTTGTACTCACGCGAAAGTTCGGGGTGCGTAACTATCTTTGGAAGCGTTCGACCGATCAATTCAGATGGGCTGCTCATCCCCTTGTCCTCTAGATAATTGGTGAGGCCGTCCTTTAGATCGTCGATTATCCTGTACCCATTGCGCATGACTGCGGTACAAAATTGAATATTTGCTGCTCCGACAAGCAGGAACTCCACCACGTCCTGCCAGGTCGTCGCTCCACCCGTCCCGGAGATGGGGAGCCCAACGTGTTTCGCGAGTTCTGCAATAATATGCAAGGTAATGGGCTTGATTGCGGCCCCAGAAAGGCCACTGTAGGAAGACTTTCCATCGACGGTTGGGTATGGTTCGAATGTGTCTAGGTTGATCCCCATCAAAGCAGGTATGGTGTTGCTGGCCGTGATACCATCGGCGCCGCTTTCTTTCACCGCTCGCCCGACCTCCACTACGTCCGCTACCATCGGCGTAATCTTGATGAATACGGGCACCCTTTTTGCAGCCGCTTTTACCCAACCTGCCACTTCCTTCGTCAATTTCGAATCCTGCGCGACCATCGCACCGGGCGTTTCCCCCATCGACCCTTGAGGGCACGAAAAACTGCACTCGATGAAGTCCACGCCTGCCGCCTCCAAACGTCTGACGAGCGCCTGCCAATCATCTTTTTTGGCTCCCATGATACTCGCGCCAACGACGTTATTCGGGAACTCCTTCTTCAGCTCCGCTACTCTCCCCTCCACCTCATCGATATGGTGCTCGGAGATCAGGTCGATGTTGCCCAACCCAATAATTTTTTTGTCCTCGAAGTCCAATCCGGCCATCATAGGGTAGACAAGTTCCACTACCTCGCTTTCGACAGATGTGGTTTTGAGAATTGCCCCAGCCCAACCTGCGTCAAATGCGCGTCTTACCATCTTGATATCGTCCGTGGGCGGGCCAGCGGAGAGGACAAATGGGTTAGCAAATTTTATCCCGCAAAGCTTAACCGAAAGATCTACTTCACCCGACATTTATCATCGCCTCCTTATTTTTGAATGGTGGGATTAGCTTTTATTTCTCACCCTTACTTTTTAAATAGTTAATTATTCCCTCCGCAGCCTTCTTCCCCTCGGCTATGGCCTGGACAACCGTATCTCCACCATTGACGATGTCCCCGCCAGCGAAAACGCCCTCACGAGAAGTCATGCGGGTCTCCTCATCGACGACGATTAAGCCCCGCCCCTTTGTCTTTATACCAGATAGAATTGGGGCCAGTGAGGGATCGGGCCCTTGGCCGATGGCTTCTATAACCGTTTCAACCTCCAGACTGAACTCGGTCCCCTCAATTGGGATGGCGTTGGATGGCGAAAAATTGTTTGGCTCTTTCCATCTTATACCGACGCCTTCGAAACCTTTCACCCTGCTATTCTCATCCCCGATTATCCTCAATGGTTTAGACCGGGGGTGAAACACAATTCCCTCCTCCTTCGCAAATTCGATCTCCGACGGAAACGCAGGCATCTCCTCAAACGATTCGAGGCAAACAACGTGAACCTCCTCGGCTCCGAGTCGCAAAAGGCTGCACGCAGCATCCATAGCTACGTTCCCGCCTCCGATGACGAGCGCCTTTTTTCCTATCCTCAATGGAAATTTCCCACTAGATGGTTTGGAGTAATGAACATTTACCTGAGAAAGCAGCTCTAGAGCCGAATAAACGCCTTCAAGATCTTCTCCAGGCATTCGAACAAAGTAGGGTTTTTCAACCCCAGTAGCGATGAAGATGGCGTCGAAGCCTTGGTCGAAGAGGGTGTCGATGTTGAACTTTTCATCGATGGGGGTATCGGTTTTTATCTCCACTCCAAGCTGTTTGATGGGGTCGATCTCGGCCATCACCACGTCTTTTGGAAGTCGATAAGGGGGGATGCCCCACGTCAGCACTCCGCCCGGCAGCGATTTCGCTTCAAAGATGGTCACTCCATGGCCAGATTTGGCCAACTCAGCTGCTGCTGCGAGACCCGCGGGACCCGAGCCGATTACTGCGACCTTCTTCCCAGTCGGTGCCGCTTTTTTAGGTAGCTTGATTCCCTCCTTCATCTCGAGATCGGTCACAAACCGCTGAAGGGCGGCGATATTTGCGGGCTCTACAATATTTGTGGCGCTGCAGGGCTTTTCACATAGCTTTTCGGTTGGGCATACTCGCGCGCACACTCCCGCTAGAACGTTGCTTTCCCTTATCGTTCGAATGGCGCTGCGAAAATCTTTTGTTTTGATTCTCCGGATGAACTTAGCGATGTCGATACCTGCGGGACACTCCTTAACGCAGGGTGCATCGTTACAAAATAAGCATCTCGCGGCTTCGGCTATCGCTTGATGTGGAAGATAAACACCCTCAACTTCCTCAAAACTTTTAATGCGTTCTTCTGGCGACAATGTTGGAGGCTTCTGCCGTTTTGCCATTCTAACACCCTCTAACGAACGTTTCGAGTATTTTTACGAGAACGCGGTATTAATACTTGCGGTGTGGCGAAAACAATTAGAGAACCTTAAATCCTCAGATGAACAAATGCCATTGGTGGTCCGGTGCCAGTAGACCCGATCGTTGTCGAAGCGATACTCGTGCTGATAATTTTAGTTTTGCTCGCGATAATATTGTTCTCCGGCGGAGGCATTTTCAGGGTGAGGAAACTTTCCTCGGGCATCGATAAACTGCGTGGAGAGATCAAGAGACTCCAATCTGTGAACGAATCATTACGCGAAAATATCGACTCGACAGATGATAAGAGACTGAAAGATCTCGCCGAGCTTACCACTTTGGTGAGGGAATTGGAAAACGTGGAGATGGCGTTGGCTGGATCATCTTCGATCAGGCAGCAGCTCGTTGCAAAATATGGTGTGGAGATAGGCCCTGAGATTGTCGATGGCATCTTGGCGAGGAGCGCGAGGGTCGACCCGGCCATAAAGGAGAGGCTTGTGAAAGAGATCCTCGTTGGGGATGCTGGCAGGAGTTTGCTCAAGAGCATGAACTCGGGCGCCACCATCGATCGAGCGGCAGCCGATGCGGGACTGCCCACCATCGTCGCCAAAAATCAGGTGAAAGGCCTTCAAATCTTGGGTTACATCGACGATCGCATGGAGCTCACGAGCAGAGGGCGAGATGTGCTAAGGTAATATTTTTTTCGCGACTTTTTTGATTTTGTTGATATATTTAGGTGCGGCAACTATCCTGAGCTGGTATCGCGGGGCCTGCCTCTTTTTCAACGCCGAAGCTATCGGGGAAAGTTCGGAGAGCCCGACAAGCTTTTTCCCGACGAGCACGGGCACTTCTACCTTATCGAGGCGTGGCTCTGATACCAAGATGTCGACCACGGGCACATCCAATATTACATAGCCCCTCGGCACGCCAGCTTTGTCGGCGATCTTGTTCTGCAGCTCATGTATGCGGCCCCATCCGCTGTATTTTTTGAGTATTCTTTTTTTCTCCGCTGGCGAGAGCTCCCTGCGCTCCTCCACGTACGCCGTCTTGAAGAGCTGCCGGTAGCGCAGTCTCGTGACGATCTCGTGTGGATAGCCTCGAATCTCGTTGAGGCGCTCGAGTAGCCCCGAGTCCGTCAGGCGATAGAAGTTGTCTTTGTCTATCCGCCCGCTGCCTTGTTCGATCGCAAACTCAACAGCGTTCGCCAACATCAGCTCAGCTATTCTTACTGTGTGGTGATAGTAGACCGAGGTGTACATCAGGGCTCGCGCGGTGAGCAACCCCTCGACCGCCTCGATTCCCTTGCTCGCTATGGCCAAGCGACCCTTGTGCACGGTAAGGGTTTGCAGCAGGCGATCGGTATCCACCATCCCCAAGGCGACGCCGGTGAAGTGCGCATCTCGGAGCAGGTAGTCCAGCTGGTCGACGTCGATCTCGCCGTGGATTATCTGGCCGAGGTAAGGTTTGCGGTGCTTCCCGAGCAGCAACTGCGCGACCTCGTTTGGTGAGATTTTGTATTTCGCGAGCACATCCACGACGGAGGGCAGATGCAACATGCTAAATTTTTTGAGTTCATTCTCGTTGTAGATGCTAGTTTTGCCGAGGAGGATGTCGCCCGTCAGCTCCATGTGGTCCTTTTTGAGGTAGTTGGTCATCAGGTACTCGAGCGTGTGCGAGTAAGGAGCGTGTCCGATATCGTGTAACACGGCCGCCGCGAGGAGCAGGTTGAGTTCTCTTTTCGAAAGGTTGAGTTCGCGCCCCAGGCGTTCAACTAGGTAGGCTACGCCAAGCGTGTGCTCAAAGCGTGTGTGGTTTGCTCCGGGGAAGACAAGGTTCGCTAGGCCAAGCTGGTGGATGCTTCGCAGCCTCTGTACCTCAGGCGTGTCCACGAGGTCCAAAACCAATCCGCTGAGGCGCATGCTTCCATGAACTGGGTCGTGAATAATTTTTTCATAGACCAACTAACCACCACCAACCGGCGGAAAAATTGCCACGACATCGCCATCGCGGAGTCTAGAGTCGAGTTTTGCGCCGTGACCGTTGTGAAGGATTTTGATGTATGGCTTGATATTTTTGCTGTCAGGTTGGAAGAGTTCATCCCCAAATTTTTTACCATAGCTGCGCGCGAGATGATTGAGTAAATCACTGATGGTAAGATTTTCTGGGATCTCCATCGATAGCTCTCGCTCGCCAATGATCTCTTGGAACACGCCCCAAGGTCTGATTTTTATATTCATGCAATCACTTCAATTGTTGGTGTGGTCTGATTTTAACTTTGTCTTCGTCAATCTCCCCAGAATTGACGCGTCCTCGCGTATAGCCGCTCCGCTTGCAAAATTGCGCGGTAGAAATCATTCTCGTCTTTAAATTGATATGCCAAAATTCTAGACGCAGTTTTCGGCCCGACACCACGCGCCGCCAACACGATTAAAGCTCGCTTGCCACTGGCGAGGATGAGCGCAGCGGCCTTCTCAGCCTGCGTTACAAGTTTTCGCTCGCTCTCCTTCAACCGCTTTCCTGCAGCGTATTTCTTGATCGCTGCCAGCATTTCACGCGAGTCGTAAGGCAGCGTCGTCAGCAGTCTCGCGCCGCAGTTGCCGCACGTCGGGAACTCGGGCAAACGTTCGACCCGCGTCATCGTCGACCATTTGTAGCAGTTCATGCAGAAGAGCCGCACCTCTTTCCTGTGCAGACGATCCTTGAGCGCCAGCAGTATCTCCCGCTCGGCCCTCTTCGGTACCACAAGCTCCCCCGCGCTCGCGAGCTCGTTTAACACCGGCCAGCTCAGCGGCGTCGGCCCCTCGTCGTGCATCCTCGTGATGGTGGCCAGCTTGATAGTTCCATCTTGGATGAGCCCGACGATTTCTTTTGCCTTTGTGACGTCGAGCTTCTCGAGCAAAATTTCACGCATCGTTTCAGCTTGGATCGGTGTGCCCTCGAAGGCCCTTGCGATCCTCCGTGGGCTGATGCGCGAGAGGTCAGCATCCCTTTTGATAGCACCAAATCTCTTCGCGACGTGGATGAGGCGCCACCTGAACATTGAGCTGTCTCCCAACGTTAGCTGCAAAATTCCTTCGACGTGTTCCGGCTTGAGTTCCCTGAGCGATTGCTCCACGAGCTCGGGTTTGGCGATGATTGGGAATTTGAACGCGATTCGATAGGGGTCTATCTTCACCCCGACGCTTGCCCCAAATTTCGATGAGAGCAGCGCAGCGAGGACTCGTGCGAGCGTTTCGTTGACGAGGGAGCCGAAGCAGGCGTGTAGGACAGCAAACTGTTCGTAGGCTTCTATCACGAGTTGGTTATCGGTCGGCAGGTGTTGGCTCTCCTTCGATTGCTCCTCCATCTGCCTCACGAACCAGGCTGCAGCCGTCTTCTCCATAGGATATTTTTCACACAACTCGCCCGCCACTTGCTCGACGCTGCCTCCAGCCTTCAGGCGTTTCCAGACATCTCCTCTAATTTTTCCGACGTCCTGTGCGATATCGAAAGGTACAGGAATCAGTTCACCTTCCCACGCAGGGATGGCGCCGAGTGGGTCGCCCGCGGGTTCGACGAGCACGCGGTCCTCCTCGATCGACACAATTTTCCACGCTTCCCCCTTGCAGATGAAGCTCATCTCGGGCTCTGCGCTTCCCGCGACGAACTCCTCATCGAGCGTACCTATGGATCTGCGAGAGGCGATGTCGTAGATGCGGTAGCGCTTTGTGTCGGGAATCATCGAGAGGTTCGTGAAGTAGTACTCCCAGCTAGGCTTCCTCCGTTCGAATCTTTCATCTTTCACCCAAACTAACCCCCGCGCCTTGAGCTGCTGGAGCACGCCCGTGAGCTCATCCTTCGAGAGGTCGCGATATGGATACGCGCGAGTTATCAACGCATGCGCGGCGTCTAGGCTGGTGTCGTTTGCGTCTAGAGAAAGCCCAGCCAGCTGGTGGGCCAAAACATCCAGAGATTTTTCCTGAACTTTTGTCTGTTCAAGTTTCCCCGTCAACGCTCGCCTGGCGATGATAGCGGCCTCCACAACATCGTCCGGGTTCGCGGCGAGCACGATGCCTTGCGAGAGTTCTCCTATCCTGTGACCGGAGCGCCCGACTCGCTGGACGAGCCTCGTAACTTGCCGGGGGGACATGTATTGCGCGACCAAATCCACAGCGCCGATGTCGATGCCAAGCTCCATCGACGAAGTGCAGATCAAGCCTTTGAGTTTTGCATTCCTGAATTTTTCCTCAGCCTCGATGCGCACTTCCTTTGCAAGGGAGCCGTGGTGTACGGCCACCGGATAGCTGGCGTCCCACATGTGCATCCTCGATCCAAGAGTTTCTGCGGCTTCACGGGTGTTGACGAACGTTAGCACCGATGTGTGTTTGTCCATGAGTCCCTTGAGTCGCCTGAGCCTCGCGACCATAGTCGGCTCCGCGAAAAGCTTGTCAGCGAGCTCTACATCCTCTTTGGTAGGCATCGGACTTTCCACAAGAACCTTCATCCGCTTCGTCACGGAGGCGTCGATGATTTTCACCTGGCGCTTAGTGCCGACCAAGAACTGCGCGACCGTGTCTGGGCTTCCGATAGTCGCCGAGAGGCCGACACGTTGAAATTCGCCAGCTAATTCCACGAGGCGCTCCAGCCCGACGCTCAGCTGCGCCCCGCGTTCGTCCTCTGCGAGCTCGTGGATTTCATCGACGATTACCCAGCGCACCGTCCTCAGATGTTCTCGAATTTTTCGTCCTGGCAAAATCGCTTGGAGTGTTTCTGGGGTTGTGATGAGGATATCTGGCGGGTGCTCAAGCTGTTTACGCCTCTCGGTCGTCGAGGTATCGCCGTGCCTCACAGCTATTTTTATTCCAAGAAAATTTCCCCAGCGCGTCAGCCTTGCGAGCATGTCACGGTTGAGTGCTCGAAGAGGTGCGATGTAGATGATCTTGACCCCTTGCTGCCATTCCTGTTTCAGGTATGAGCTGAGCACAGGCAACAATGCAGCTTCTGTTTTACCCGTGCCGGTTGGAGCGATGAGTAGGACATTTTCGCCGGCGGATATCGCAGGGAGCGCCATCTCCTGCGGCTTGGTCAGCTCTGCCAGCTCAAACTCCTTCATGGCTGCTCTGACGGCATCGTGTATCAAATCAAGCGCGGTCATGATTTCACAAAATCGTTTTTCTATCTCAAGTTATTATTAGTAGAAGCTTCTTAAGTTTCTTGAGTACGCGGGAGAGAAAATGGCGAAGACTTTTATCATTTGTGAGAAGCCAAGCGCGGCGGCTAAAATCGCCGCTGCTCTCGCAGAGGAGAAAGTTGCGAAGAAGGAGCTGAATGGTGCTCCTTACTACGAGTTCGAGCGTGACGGCAAACAGATCTTAGTTTCATCTGCACTCGGTCACCTCTTCACATTGAAAAATTTGCGCCCCATGAAAGAATATCCTGTCTATGATATCGATTGGATGCCGACCTACAAGGTCGATAAGAAAGCCGCACGCACCAAATCCTTCGTTGAGGCTATTCAAGAACTTTCGAAGGGGGCTGACGAGTTCATCAGCGCCACAGATTACGACACAGAGGGAGCAGTCATAGGATACAACGTGTTGAAATTTCTGTGTGGCGAGGACTCTATCAAGCGCGCGAAGCGCATGAAATTTTCCGCGCTGACTACACAAGATCTGCGCCAGGCTTACGATAACCTTTCGCCGAAGTTGGACTTCGAGCTCGTTGATTCTGGGATAGCCAGACACGTGCTCGATTGGTATTGGGGCATGAATATCTCCAAAGCGATGAGCGCCGCAGTCGAATCAGCACATCAGCGATTTGCAAAACTGTCGGCTGGAAGAGTTCAGACGCCAACCCTGAGGGTGTTGGTGGAGCGGGAGCGAGAAATAAAAGCTTTCAATCCGGAGCCGTTCTGGGTCATCAGCCTCCTCTTCGAGCTCGAGGATCAAGAGGTTGTAGCTGAGCACGCGACACCGCGCTTCTTTGACAAGAAAGAAGCGGAAAAAGTTCGAGACGTTTGCAAGGATAAGAAAGCAAAAGTTTCAGCGATTCAAACACGGCAATATCAACAGCATCCGCCTATACCCTTCGACCTCGGAACTTTACAGGCGGAGGCCTACCGTTGTTTCGGCTACACCCCGATGCGCACCCAGCAGATAGCCCAGCAGCTCTACGACGCCGCGTACATAAGTTATCCAAGAACTTCTAACCAAAAATTTCCGCCCACGATCGACTTGGCCGCGATACTCAAACACTTGCGTGGCATATCTAGGTACAAGAAGTTAGTCGACACCCTTTTGGAGCAGCCCGTGTTGGTACCGACCGAAGGGACGAAAACAGATCCTGCGCACCCGCCGATTCACCCGACCGGAGAAAAACCAGAGAGACTGGTCGGACCTCAACTGAGGCTCTACGATTTGATAGTCAGGCGATTCCTCTCGATATTTGGCAAGCCCGTGCTCAAGGAAAGCGTCCGCGTCGAACTCGATGTAGACGGGCAGCCTTTCTACATCAGGGGGCGGCGCATCCTCGATGAAGGTTGGCTAGCCTACTACGGTCCGTACGGTGCGATGGAAGAAGTGACGTTGCCGAAGTTGTCGGAGGGGCAGCAATTGACGCCGGTGGAGTTGCAGTTTGAAGAGAAAGAAACTCAGCCTCCTCCCCGCTACAACCCCGCGTCGATAATAAAAGTGATGGAGGAAAAAAATTTGGGAACTAAGGCGACGCGTGCACCTATCCTGCAGACACTCTATGAGCGAGGCTATATTTTCGGCAACCAAATCGTCGTGACCGACATCGGCATGGAAGTAGTAGATTCGTTGTCAAAAAACTGCCCAGAGATAGTAAGCGAGGAGCTGACGGCGCACTTCGAAAGCGAGATGGAAAAAATCCAAGAGGGTAAGACAAGTAAAGATGATGTGATCGCAGAGGCTAGGGAGAAGCTGGATGAGATGTTGGGGAAGTTCAAGAAGAAGCAAGAGGACATAGGCAAAGACCTCGGCGATGCCTATGCGGAGACAAAACGCAAACAGAGGGTTCTCGGCACGTGCGCAAAGTGCGGTGGAGAACTAAAAGTAATCGTCTCGCGCGCGACCCATAAGCGCTTCGCCGGGTGTTCTAGCTACCCCAATTGTAAAAATGCTTTCCCACTACCGCAGGCCGGCTTCATCGTCTCTTTGGACAAAAAATGCGAGCACTGCGGAGCGCCCGTGATTCAAGTGAATCGCGCTGGGATGCGCCCGTACCGCATGTGCTTGGAGCCCAAGTGCAAGAGCAAGGAGAACTGGGACAAGAAAAAGAAATTCGCTTCGAAAATGAAGGAGGAGGAGTCAAGTTGAAGGTAGCTGTCATCGCGGATCCGCACCTCGGGGCGAAGTGGGGTACGGAGCGGGAGCGGGACTCCTTCGACCATATGAGGGAGGCCGTCGAGAGAGCGCTCCAGCTTGGGGCGCAGATGATTTTGATCCCAGGCGATATTTTTGACACTCGCATTCCGCGCCAGGAGGTTTGGGCGAGGGCGATGCGCATTTTGGTTTTGCCCCACGCACATGAGCAGAGCAAGATTGAGTTGGAGAAAACGATCGACAAAAACATGCAGGACATCTCTCCCGTTTCGCTGAGGGGGGTGCCTGTCGTAGCGCTGCACGGGAATCACGAGCGGCGGATAAGGGGCCTCGTCAATCCAGTCGAAGCGCTGGAGGCGGCTGGTCTCCTCATCTATCTCCATCACAACGTCGCGATATTCAAAACACCTGTCGGCAAACTCGCTATCCACGGTATGGGCAACATGCCCGAGCGAAATGCGAAAGACGCTCTTAGCATATGGAACCCGAAGCCCGTGAAGGATGCGATAAACATTCTGATGCTTCATCAGGCGGTCGGGCAATACGTCTATTCGGGAGAAGAGTACCCAAGCTTGGATCTAGCCGACCTGCCCCGCGGTTTTGACGTCTACATCGACGGTCACATGCACTACCACACCGAGGCGAAGGCGCACGGCAAGCCCCTGCTCTTCCCCGGGAGCACCATACGCACACAGCTCTTGGAGATTGAGGCGCAAGTGCCGAAGGGATTTTACATGCTCGACGTCGGGGAGGATGTGAGCTACAAGTTTGTTGAGCTCAAGAGCGTGCGAGATTTTCACTATGCGGAGCTGAAATTTGAAGACGCCACCATCTCTCAGCTCGAAGCCACGGTCAGGAAGAAGATACAGAAATTTTTAGATGAGCCGAGAAAAAACAAGGAGAAGCTCCCGCTGGTCAGGCTTAGGCTGCTTGGAACGCTTGCGAAGAATTCATCGCGCAGCGACTTTGATGAGAACGCGATGGTAGATGAATTTTCCGACAGAGTGCTCGTCTCTATAGGTAAGGATGAGTTGGTCTCCCCGGGGCTTGAAGAAAAAATAAAATTCTTGCGGGAACTGCGCGAGCGTAGGCTGCCCGTGGAAGACATGGCGATGCAGTTGCTTGAAGAAAACTTGCGCGAGTCGAAGCATGTGCAGACGTTCGACGTTCGGGAGCTGTACCAACTCCTGATGGATGATCGCGTCGCGGAGGCGCGCGATAGAGTGCTGAGCATCGTGAACGAGCTCGTCGATGCGGAGCTGAAGAGGAGAGAGCGATGATAACTCAGGTCAGGCTCCGCAACTGGAAGTCGCACAAGGATACAGAGCTTCAGTTCGGCGACGGCACAAATGTCCTCGTAGGGATAATGGGTTCGGGGAAGACTGGCGTCATGGATGCAATCGCTTACGCTCTTTTCGGAACCTTGTCTGCCGTTCGCGGGCGAGTGATAAAGCTGGAGCAGATGATAATGGACCGCCCGAAGCAGATGGACTCGGCCGAAGTAGAGGTACAATTCATCGCACCGGATGGAAATGAGTACATCGTGAAGCGCGTGATCGAACGCGGCAGCGGTACAACTCTGTCGGAGCTCAGGAGGGCGAGCGGTGAGCTGATTGAGAGCCCGAGCTCGACCCGCGTCACCGAGACGATAGAGGGGATGCTCAAGATGGACGCCGAACTCTTCGAGCGGGCCGTCTACTCGGAGCAGAATCGTCTGGATTACTTTTTGGTCTTGGGGCGGGGCAGGCGCATGGAGAGCATCGACGAACTTCTCGGCATCGACAAGCTCGAGCGGGCTCGGAAGAACATGGGCACGTTAATCAACAACATTCGCGAGCGCATCGATGAGAAGATGGATGAGAAATCTCAGCTCGAACGGGATGCCACACTCGCGACCCTCCCGACGCTCGAGCAAGATTTGAAAGACTTGGAGCTCGAGAGGCAGGGTATACAGGTGAAGCTGCAGCAGCTCCAGCCGAAGCTCAACGAAGTTCAGACCCAAATGAACGAGATGCGCGTTGTGGAGCTGAAGGTGACGCAGCTTGAAAAATCTCTCCGCGAGCTCGGCGGGACGGTCAACGAGCTCAAACGCAGGCTAGAACAGACGAAGGAAAAGCTAGGGGATGCCGCGAGCGCTGAGCCGGGAGAGATTCAAAAACAGGTCGTGGAACTTCAGGATAAATATGCGAAGGTGCGCAGCGTCGCAGACGAGCTTGGCATCATGTGCGCAAAGCGTTCGTCGCGGGTGGGCGAGATCAGGACGAAGATGGAGATGGTGCGTTCCCGCATCGCTGAGATCGAGAATGACATCGAGCGCAAGCGCGCAGCGCGCTCCGAGCTGGAGAAGGTGAAGCTCGAGGATGTCGTCAAGCTTGTGGAAAAATTGCAGCTGGGCGTCAAGGAGACGAGCGATGAGCTTGCGGCCTGTCGCACCAGGTTGCAAGATATAGAGCAAAATTTGGAGGAATTGGCTGAGGCTGGTTCTGTCTGCCCGGTGTGTGAGAGTCCGCTGTCGGACGAGAAGAAGCAACAGCTGCTCAAGCAGCGTCAGGAGCAAAGCATAGAATACACCGAGCGTGCAACTGAGCTCGAGAAGAATTTGAAAAAATTAGATGCGGAGCTCAAAGAAAAACTTCAAACTCAGCGACGCCTCGAGCTTCTCGCGAAAGAAATAGAAGACCTCCCGTCGATCGAGGAAAAAGTTTCACAGTTGAAACAAAATGTCCAAGTTAGCGAAAGCGAACTCGTGGATGCTCAGGCCGATTTGGAGAAGGTCAACTCGGATTTCGAGCGCGCTCGCAAGGAAGTCGATCGCGCCAACGAGCAGCTCACGGCCACGAAGCAAACTCTGGAAATGCGGCTGGACCTCGAGCGATCGGAAAAAGAGCTCAAGCAGAAGCAGGCCGAAAGCCTGCGCGTGCAGCAGGAGCTTTGGAAGGTCAGGCGGGGCTACGATGAAGCGAAGGCAAAGGCGCTGGTGAACGAGTTCGTCGAGCTGAGCAGGACGCAGGAGCGATTGAAGACGGAGTTCGCGGCGAAAGGGCAGCTCATGGGCGTGAAGCAACAGCTCGTCAAGAGCATCAGGGAGAAGAGGGAGACGCTCGCGCGCAGCGGCGTGGAGATAGGACATCTTCAGCAGGCCGTGCAATCGCTTCAAGTCATTCAAAATGCGCTGGCACAGACGCAGACGACCATGCGCAAAGATTTCGTGGAAGCTGTGAACGTTACGATGAACGAGTTTTGGCGGGAGATCTACCCTTACGGAGATTTCACTGGCATAAGGCTCGCGGTCGAGGATGATTACGTCCTGCAGCTGCGCAGCCGAATGGGCAGCTGGGTGGCCGTCGAGGGACTGACGAGCGGAGGCGAGAGAACATGTGCTTGCCTTACGCTGCGGATAGCGTTCGCCATCGTCCTCGCGCCGGCATTGAACTGGCTCGTGCTCGATGAGCCGACGCACAACCTCGACTCCGAAGGGATTCAAGAGCTGGCTGTCGCGCTTCGCGAGAGGATACCGGAGATAGTGAGGCAGGTGCTGCTGATCACACACGAGGAGAGGCTAGAAGCAGCTGTGAGCGGCTACCTCTATCGCTTCGTCCGCAACAAGGAGCTGGACGAGCCGACGAAGGTCGAGCAGGTCACTGCGCCGGAGGCCTTGAGGAAGAAATGATTCTATGGTCGCGTTCAAGCAGCTCGCTGGCGTCATATTTGCTGCAATATTTTTGTCGATAGTCGGGGCGATCTACGTCGGCTATAGCAGGGGCAGCGCCAAGTCCGAGTTCGAGCGCAGAGCGCAGGGCTTGGCAGATCAAATAGATATCTTGGCTAGCAAAGACGTTGGCACGAAGGAGCTATTCGAGATAGATGTGCCTCCCGGCTGCGAGCTGCAGTTTGAGAACAACAACATCGTGGTCGTCGTCGATGGTAATCCCGAAAATCATCATGTCGGAGTAAAAGTCGTAGGCTCAACAATCACCAGTAGGAAGGTGACGCTGACGCTCGAGCGGACGGAGAACGGGGTGATGGTCAGTGGATGACGCCGAGAATATGCCATTCTACGTGTTGTTTGGGGTGATCGTGGCGGCGATGTTGGCCGGCATCTTCATCGTGCAGTACAACCGACAGCTTGAAGCCAGAGTAGATGAACAGGCGCAGGCCCTAGCAAATGATTTAGCGAGAATTTCTTTCACAGCATTCTCGCGCGAACAGCCCAGCTTTCTACTCCCGCAAACTCTCGGTGGTAGCGATTACGAGCTGAGCGTGAATGAAAACACATTCATCGTGCGCATCAAAGCTGGGAGGCAATCAGGCATGAGCTACTACTCCACGGCGAACGTTTCGTTGATTAAGAATAATTTCAATCCTGTGCCCGAGAGTAGCGTCTACTTCAAGTGGAGCGGCAATGTAGTGATTATTAGTTCCTCACCCATAACGGCGCCACAGGAGAACCTCTTACCACCGGTCACGGCAACGCCTCCTGAGTTTTACTACTTTGCGAAAGAAAATGCGAAGGCCGCGACCGCGATAGCGTCGGCGTACTTCTTCGCGCTCGAAAATTTTGCGCTTGAAAACAAATCGACAAAAGACAAAGACAACAACCCGCTCGACGTTTTGGGCTACGAACAAGATGAGAATGTGCTCGTGCAAATCGGATACAGAGGTGGAGAGAACATCTTTGGCGTCAAGGTGAGTCTCGGATACGAGAACTACGAGAGCACAGAAAATATCGGAAAGGTTGGTAACGCTTGGATCGTGACCGGCCTAACTATCAAAGAGAACCTTACCGGTGCAACCACATGTCCGTCCGTCGAAAACGCACACGATGATGGCTGGTTCTACTCGCCTACGGAAGTGCTGGATTACCTGCGCTCTAGAACTTGGATGAGCGGCGATACCCCAGTGGTTGTTCCCGAAAATGCTTCGGTACGAGCTGCGGCCGCGACGACAAATGTTTCGATTTACCCAACGTACTGCGTGACGTTCGATGGCTATGTGATTTACTACCGGGCGATGCCGTGGTGGGCGCGGGACCCCTCGCCGGGCTTCGTGTTCCAGTCGGAGCCGCCGCTCGAGGCGGTCGCCTGAAGTTTTGACTTGTTTTCACTCACCTTTTCTCATCAAAAACATCGCATGATCTTTTTCGTACGGCTCGAGCACCTTCGCGTCCAAAATCTCGAACTCTCGCTCGAGCTTCTCCATTTCATTGCGGAAGATCTCTCGCGGCTCCTTTGTCACGTCTATGCTTCTGGCCTTCAGCGCGAGCATCGCGTGCCCTCCCTCGCACAGGAAAGCCTTGGCGTTTGCGAACAGTATCTCGCTCTGCTCTGGCTGCGCAACGTCTTGGTAGATGACATCCACCTTGCCGACGAGCGAGCAGTACATGCTCGGCTTCGTTGCGTCCGCCAGCATGGGCGCCATGTTGGGCCTGCGGTTGCACACGAGGAGGAGGTCGCGCAGGGGCCTCGACGATATCTCGACGCAGTAGACGGTGCCATCCCGACCGACTATGTCGGCCACGTGCGAAGCGGTAGTCCCACTTGCCGCGCCCAAGTATAGGACCTTCGAGCCAGCGGTGATAGGTACGTCTCTGATGTTCCTGGTAATCGCCGCCGCCAACTTGCTCCGGTAGGGATCCCAGAGCCTGTACTCGACGCCTTCGCTCTCGATGAGCTTCTCCCCGTAGACCTGTGTGCCGGGCGCGGAGTTGATCGTGGCGAGCTTCTGCGTCCCGTCGTCGAACTCCACCCAGTACACGCCGTTGAATCGCTCGTGCTCGATGACCTTCATCTCTCTTCCCTCTGCTTCTCGGACTTCGACTTGATGTCTGCTATCCTAGCTTTGAGGTATGCGACCAGCTTTTCGCCGATGAATTCGCCCGACATGGCGTCGACCCGTGCGGCTATCGAGAGCTTCCCCGCGAGGGCCCGGGCAACCTTGCCGCGCTGCCATTTTGGAACGCCTCGGATATCCGGATATTGATAGATGGCTCCATGTTTTGGAGGCCTCGCCCGGCTACGTAGTGCCCTGAACAGCGCCTTCTCGGCGCCAAGGATCTGCAATGTACTCGCCGGCATGCGCGCGAGATTCGTGAGCCCGCCTGCGAGGGAGATGAGCCGAGCGCCGATAGAGCCCCCGACGACCGCGCGGATGTTTGGCGCCACCTGTGCCATCAGCCCGTCGATGTATTCGGATATTTTTTTGCGCGCTTCGAACAGCGAGAGAATTTCCTTAGCGGCGTCCTGAATTGTATCGATGTCGAGCTGGTCGAACGAGGCGCCGAGAGAGCTTTGAGCAGCGGTGGCGATTTTTTCCACGGATTCATCGGGCAGCTCCACCGCGGCCTTTATCGCGGCTTGCTCGAACTTCTCCCGCGGTCCGAGCGCGAGGACGAGCTTCATGTAGTGCTGGTGCTCTGGCACTAGGCGGTCCAGCTCAGGAAAATGGATCGAGTACCACTCGCGCACGCGCCCGCAGATGACGTTCGCGGTCTTGTCTATCTCGTCGAGCATGTTTATCGCTTGGATGATAAGCTTGTCGCGCTGCGCCGCCTCCCTGTGAAGGCTATCGCGGGTGAGCAGAAAGTTAACATCGTGGACAAATTTTTTAACGTTTTCAACGCCTGCCTTGGCAGCAAATTTTTCGAGATCGCTCCTCAAGACTTCTCCAGCCTTGTTCGGCATGGCGACCTCAAACCGAGCGTGTTTGAAATCCTTGCTCAGCTGATTTGCCAGCTCCTCCGATTCGACGATGAACTCGTTCGACTTCTTCCGCATCAGCTTCGCGATGAGCGCGCGGTGCTCCTCTGTCGGCACTCCCATCTGGACGCTCGCGAGCCTCCCGACCACCTGTGCGACGTCATGCGGGAACTGCATGGAGCCGATCATCTCGCCTGAGTCGTCGAACGCGAAAACGCCGAGGACGCATTCGGCTATGTGTACAACCATTTAAACACCAATTGATTCTGTTTGGGGCATCAATAAAACTTATCAAAGCAACCGAGGATCGCCTATCCTAACTTTCTGTGGCTGTTTTAAAAACACGACTTACCTAATTTTTATAGTTCCCAAAGTCATTGTAGTTTGAGGCGATATTGTGGAGATAACTGTCGGTTCGGAGCGCCTGAAGCGCGGGTTCGCCAAGATGCAGAAGGGTGGCGTGATCATGGATGTCACCACCGCAGAGCAGGCGATAATAGCTGAGGAGGCCGGTGCGGTAGCAGTCATGGCGCTGCAGGCCGTGCCAGCCGACATCAGGGCCGCTGGGGGCGTCGCTCGAATGGCCGACCCGGCGGTGGTCCAGCAGATAATGGATTCTGTTACCATTCCGGTCATGGCGAAGTGCAGAATAGGCCACTTCGCGGAGGCCCAAATTCTGGAGGCGCTGGGCGTGGACATGATTGACGAGTCCGAAGTTTTGACGCCAGCTGATGAGGAGTTCCACGTCGACAAGCACAAGTTTAAGGTTCCCTTCGTCTGCGGTTCGCGAGACCTGGGCGAGGCGCTGCGCAGGATAAATGAGGGGGCCGCGATGATTCGAACGAAGGGTGAGGCGGGCACGGGCAACATCGTCGAGGCGGTTCGCCACATCAGGCTCACCAAGCGCCAGATCGCCGAGCTCTCGAAGGAGAATCTGGAGGAGAAAGCGCAGGAGTACCGCGTGCCAGTGAAACTCGTCGAAGAGGTGATGAGGCTGCAGCGGTTGCCGGTGGTCTGGTTCTGCGCAGGCGGAATCGCGACGCCGGCCGATTCAGCTTTGGTTATGCAATTGGGTGTCGACGGCGTCTTCGTCGGCTCGGGCATCTTCAAATCCGCAGACCCAGCGAGGATGGCTCGGGCGATAGTCGAAGCTACGCGCTACTACGACGACCCGCAGGTAATGCTCGACGCGAGCAAGGGGCTCCCGCAGGCGATGCGCGGGATCGACATCAAGGCGCTCAAGGCTGAGGAAAGGATGCAGGTCAGGGGCGTCTGACCAAAAAGTTATTATGATGTGAAGAAGATCTATTATCAACACGGCTCGGTATTGTTAAGCTACGGCCGGTCACCACACCGCCAGCTCGGAGTTGGTTGAAGGTGGTTTATAAAGAGAAAACAACCTGAGGTTCAATTTTCTTCTACATCCACAGCAGCTGCACCAATAGGTATGCAACCAAAACTGAAATTACGCTGACTGGAACGCTTATTTTCATATACTCCTTGAGCTTTATTTTATGGCCGCGTTTTTCGAGCATCCCGCAGGCGAAGACGTTAGCAGTAGCGCCCACTGGGGTGATATTCCCACCAATCCCGGTGCCGATGATCATACCATAGAGGAACGGGAACGGGCTCATCCCCATAGACGCTGCTAAGCTTGTGCAGACTGGAATCATCAGCACCGTGTACGGGACGTTGTCCATGAAGGAGGAGAGTGCAACAGAGAGCCAAGTGACGATCGCAAGAGTCAAAACTGGGTTGTTGAGTCCAATCCTGAGCAATGCGCTTGAAAAGTCCTGCAAGATTCCCACCGCTTGTACTGCACCTATGATGACGAAGATTCCGAAAATGAAGGCGAAGGAGTTCCAGTCAAATTCGACAATCATCTCTTTGAGCACTTTACGCCCGAGCACGAGCGAAATTATGCCTATTGTCAGACCAATGAAACCCGGCCTAACGCCGATATAGGAGTTCAGAGCTAGTGCAAGTATCCCACCGATGAAAAGAGCGCTAGGTGCATAGTCCATCTTGATTTTTTCTTCTTCAATAGTGATTTTTTTATCCATTTTTCTGAAGTTCAAGTAATATAGTACAGCCAGCCCAACAACCGCGCCGATGATGGCGATTATGCCTAGGCCCAACCTTCCTTGGAACCAGTAGAAATCCATAAAATTCATTCCGCTTTCTGACGCCAAAATCAAGGCTGGCGGGTCAGCTACCATGCTGACAGTTGTCACAATGTTGGCGCTTATGACGATTGGGATTAGATAATGGAAGAGGGAAGATTTGGTCTTCTTTGCGGCTTCTATCGCTATCGGGGCCATGATGAGGACGACGCCCACATTTTCCAAGAAGCTGGAGAGTAAAGCAGTTATGGCGCAAAGAGCAAGCAGAGCCATCCCCTCATTTTTGGTTTTGTGCAGGATATGTTTGGCCAAATGTGCTGGAACTCCACTTTTTGCGAAGACAATAGCGAGCATCAAGAAACCCCAGTAGATCCCCAGCACATCCCATCTGATGGAGTCGTAAGCCTGTTGAGGAGTCATCGTGCCGGAAGGTATTAGCAAGGCCAGCAGGAGAAGGGCAGAAATAAGTGCCACATACGCTATTCTAATTTTTCTTGAGATCACCAGCACATAGCATGCTATGAAGATAGCGAGTGTCGCGATTTTGAACACAACTGGATCCACTTATCCACCTCTCTAAAATGGTATTATGATATTAAAACAGGCGCCCCGTGTTCATGCTTAAATTTAATTAGTGGTTGAATTGAATGTGCTGGTTGAGTGATGATTATGAAGATTGGCATAATTGGTCTGCAAGGCGCGGTCGGCGAGCACATCGAGGCGGTCAAGCGAGCGATGCACAAGCTCGGCATCAAGGGCGAGGCGGTGTGGGTCGGCAGGCCCGAACAGCTTGATGGAGTCGATGGCATCATAATTCCGGGGGGCGAGAGCACGACGATAGGCAAGCTGATGCTCACCACCGGCCTCTTTGAAAAAGTGAAGCGGATGGCCGCGGATGGAACTCCAATATTGGGCACATGCGCCGGGCTGATAACCCTCGCGAAGCGCGGCGACGAGCAGGTGAGGAGAACCAAGCAGCCGCTCCTCGGCCTCATGGACATCGGCGTCGTCCGCAACGCCTTCGGCAGGCAACGCGAGTCTTTCGAGGTTGACCTTGAGATACCGGCACTAGGAAAGGAGCCGCTGAGGTGCGTCTTCATTAGGGGCCCCGCTGTCGAGGAGGTGGGACGCGGCGTCGATATTTTGGCCGAGTTCAATGGCAAGATCGTGGCCGTGCAGCAGGGCAAGCTGATCGGCGTGGCGTTCCACCCCGAGCTTACCCTAGATACCCGCCTGCACGAGTATTTCCTGAGGCTCTGCAAGCAGAAAAAATAGCGAAACATAAATCTTTTAAGCAGCCAAGCCCAAGTATTGCTCGATGAAGGCAGGCTGGGCCCACTTGGGCGCCTGAGGAATGGAAGTATCTGATTGGTTGAGATAAAGTACCCGAAAAATGCGAAATTTGAGTGCCTGAGATGTACAAAGTGCTGTGGCGATACCCCGCAGAAGAAAAGGCAAGTCCTCCTTTTACGCAGGGAAGCCAAGAAAATAGAAAAGATTAGTGGGATGCGGCTATCTGGATTCGCTGCTTCTGTGTCGAACCCGAAACCTTTCAAGTATGTGATGAAGAAGAAGAACAGAAAATGCGTTTTCTTGAAAAACGGCGGGTGCTCGATATACATGCACAGGCCGTTGCTCTGTAGATTCTACCCATTTTCCGTGGAGAAGCACAATGGTGGCTACATTTTCAAATCGTCCGATGAGTGTCCAGGTATTGGACTCGGAGATACTCTGAGAGAAGACGATTTCAAAGAGATGCTGACAGAAGCCAATGGGGTATTGGCAAAGGCATTTTAAAGAACGCTAGTTATAGCCCCCTTTCAATATTAACAAAATGTTAAATTGGCGAACAAATTTAAATAGTAATGTTAAGTTGTTTTAGAGACCATGTGCGGAATAATGGGCCTCATGCTAAAACATCCTGGCAAGATTGGGGACTTCAAGCGCTTAAAATTTCCTCCAATGTATCGCTTTCAAGTTCTTCAACCATCGGGATGTCGGTGGCTGTTTTTGCCCTTTCTGACAGTGACACAATGTCTCCCCGCTCGATGAGGTTCAATTTCCATTTCCTGCTCCCGGCCAAAAGCTGCTTTAAGCCAGACTTGAGTCTCTCGGAATAATAGGTGTAGACCCCAATTGCACCGAATGGTATTTTGGCGTACCGATCGCCATACATCTCCTTGAGTTTTGGAGCCGTTATGAAGAACCGCTCGGGCTCGGTGCCATAATAGTCGGCGAATGCTTTCGGCAATTTCTTTTCCTTCGCCAGCTCCACAAAGTAAGAGGCCTTCATAGCCGCGGTGACAGGGGCCCTCGCCATCGCGATCGCTTTGACGTATGGGCCGCTGCCGAAGTTGCTCATCGCAATCGATTTGAAAATTTGAGTTTCATTCACGAAACCGCCAGCCATCGCGATGTCTGGAACGTGTTTGCGCTTTTTCTTTAAAATTTCTGCGCACTTCAATACCTGAGCTTCCAAGTAAACCGTTGGGGTGCCGCATTCCTGCATCATAGGCACAGGGCTCATCGCGGTCCCACCACCGGCGCCATCGAATGTTATCAGATCGATCTTCGCTTCAGATGCACATTTCATGGTGAACGCAACCGTGGCCGGACGGTAAGCGCCGGTTTTAAGAAACACTTTTTTGGCCCCCTGTTCACGAAGTTGCTCAACGTCTTCGACAAACCCTTTTTTCTCAGGCATTCCAATCCTGCTGTGGCGCTCGAATGTTTTGAAGAATTTATTTTTGTGTGCCTCTTGAATCACGCGATCCTCTGGGTCAGGGAAAACGATGTATCCCCTCTTTTTCAGCATTTTTGCCTTATCGATGTCGGATACTCTGACTTCTCCACCAATCGCCTTAGCTCCCTGCCCCCACTTTCGCTCGATGATGTTGACTTCGAGCTTCGAAAGAGCATATGTGTCGACACCAAGCCGCTGATCCTCAACGTTTGTCTGAACCGCGATGTCACCGTATTTACCATCCCAAAACTCTCGATATTTTTTGACGCGATACGCCATGTCTTCCGAGTGCACGACTTTGCCGCCCTGAAGCTTAGATTCTGGATCCATCCCGCACACGTTTTCGCCGATCACCTGCATGGTTCCAGCCAGCGCCGCACCGACCGCGAGACCATCCCAGTGTGATTTTGCGACGGTAGTTGAACCAAGGCCAGCGGTGAACACTGGCAATTTCAATGGCACACCTCCAACGGAAGTTGTGACATCGACGGCTTCGAACACCGCTTTATCGGAATCTGGTTCTATCCCTTTTGCTCCTCGCACATCTACCATTATCTGGAAATGGGACCAGTCGAGCAGGTAATCCTTGTTTGAAGCTTGAGTGCTTTTCCCGAACTCGTCTGTTCTGGGATAGAGGACGGCCCTTCCTCTGAAAGCGGACAAACCAACCTCGCAGAGGATCGGACATTCACGAACGCAGATCGGGCACATCCCGCTCGTCGGGCTAATGTCGGACAACCTCACTGCAGTCCCCGTCGTCGAGCGAGCGTTTGCGCGTATGTCTGGCAAATTTTCAACCCTTTCAATTGGTGAAGGTCTTCAGCTTTAAAACTAACGTAGAGTTGACATTTTGTTAATTGTTATAGATATAACAACTGCTGAAAATTTCCTGTTGTATAATTCTTTTATTTTCGATAAAAAGGAAGAATTTCGGAAATAATCCAATTCAAAAGGTTTAAATATGAGATTTGGGCAAAGAGCATAGCGGTAGGGAGGAAGCCCGCAAGGGAAGCCGAACCGAAGCCCAAGGGCGACGGAGAGCTACGGTGAAACTCAGCGCAGCTGGGGCAGGCTGTGGCTAAAGCGTTCTGCAGTGAACGTCAAGGCTGAAGGGCGGGGAATGGCCGCGCGACGAAAAGCACGGGCAGGGTAACCGAGCCGTCGCGGAGTAATTTCGTGGTCGAATCCCTACCACTTTTTGAAATTCAACTAGCCTTATGGTAATTTTTTCAGCTGGGTAAGATTTTTCGCAACATCGGCGAGGCCAAGCTTCACCAAGCGGGAGCGGGGTATCCAACCCGTTTTTCTGTCCCAGCCCCGCAGTTGGTAGTACTCGTGCATCATGCGATCGAGTTCGACGACATGCCCTTTACAAGGTCCAGCTGGTGCAGGTTCCTTCGTCAGGCGCTCGGGCAATCTGTCGTCCTTCGCGGTCACGCCTTCGCGTATGTCGAACGCGCGCTCGAGTGTGAAGATGCGCTCGCCTATGAGGCGAAGATCCTTCTCGGTGTAGCGAGTGCCCGTCACAACCGTCAGTGCGCCCGCGAAGTCGGCGAAGTACAAAGCCGGCGGCCAGACTGCACCGAACTTGCATGCGACCAGCGAGTCGACTATCGCGCAGAAATTCTCGCCATCGCGCACCATCAGCGGTTTGTGTTTCGGGTTGAGCCTGTCCGCACCCTCGGGCATGACTTTTTTTCCGAACCTTTCCTCGATCGCCTCGACGAATCCGACTTCGCTGAGCACCTCGAACGATGTCAGGTGGTCCGCTCCGCGGTTCGCCGTCGCATGCGATAGCCCCATCGATTTTTGAGCTCGCCCATCCTGCGCCGGCTCGTCCATGCCTTTCACGACCATCGTGAACCGTTCTGCCTCCTTGCCGAACTTTTTTGCGAATCTAGCTGTCCCCTCCGCGAGCTTTGCGCCGAAGCCCTCGCGTCTGGTGATTTTCTCGATGCACTCGATGATCGCTTCGGAATTTCCCCACTTCAATTCTATGCCGTCGGTATCCTTCGATGTCAACAGGCCGCGCTCGTAGCACTCCATAGCGAAGGCGACCACGCCGCCGCACGAGATGGTGTCGAGGCCGTAGAGGTTACAGAGCCTGTTCGCGTGGAGGAGCTTTTCGAGGTCGGCATTCCCGCAGCGCCCGCCGAGGCTCGACAGCGTCTCGTACTCGACTTTTCCCTCCGAGAGCCGTTCAGCGCCAGGTACCTGTACAAAATTCTCGCAGCGGAGCGGACAGGAGAAGCACGCGCGGTCCTTTAGCTTGAACTCCCTGACGATCCTCTCCCCCCCGATTTGCGACGCGTGCTCGAAGACGCCGCTCTGGAAATTTCGCGTGGGGAAGCGCCCGATCTCGCTCATGAGTTCTACTAAAATCGATGTGCCGTACTTGGTCGTTGACGCGGAGAACTTGTGTGAAAGCAGCTTCTCGCGTGCAGCGTTCGCGAGGCGCTCAAATCGTCCAAGATCAGCAACCTCTATATCTAGACTCCCTCGTACGGCTATCGCCTTCAGCCGCTTCGAGCCCATCACCGCACCCAGCCCCGTGCGCGCGGCGGCGCGGTAGTTTGTCATGATGCACGCAAAACGGACTATGTTCTCCCCTGCCTGACCGATAGAGGCGACTTGGGCATCCCTTCCATGTTTTTCTTTTAGTACGGTTTCGGTTTCTAGAGTCGATCGGCCCCAGAGTTGCTTGGCGTCCCTGAGCTCGGCCTTGCCATCTTCGATGAGAAGGTAAGTAGGTTTTTGGCTCTTCCCTTGGACTACTATGGCATCAAACCCAGCATGCTTTAGCTCTGCGCCCCAGTGACCCCCTGAGTTGGCTTCCCCATAGATGCCAGTCAGCGGGGACTTCGCGGCGACCTCATAGCGCCCCGTCTGAGGCCAGATTGTTCCGTTCAGCGGGCCGACAGCGAAGACCATAAAGTTCTTTGGACCTAGGGGGTCGGTGCCTGGTTTTATCAAGTCGAACAGCAACCGTGCGCAAAAGCCGTTTCCCCCGATGTAGTTTCTTGCGAGCTCCTTATCGAGCTCCTGCGCCGCGACTTTCCCACGGGTCAGATCAACTTGAAGCACGCGCCCAGCGTAACCGTAAAGCGTTGAAGGGTTTTTCATCCTATCATCCGCTTCGCGCGTTATAGGGCGGGCAACAGATTTTTGATCTCCCAGTCCATGACCTGAGCCCTGTAGGCTTGCCACTCCTTGCCCTTGATGTGCAAGAAGTGTTCGAAGAGATGATCGCCGAGCGCTCCCCTCATCATGTCGCTTTCGCTCATGCAGTCGAGTGCCTGCCCCAAGTTCTCTGGCAATGATTTTATCCCCGCGGCCTTCTTCTCCTCAGCGCTCATGCGGAAGATGTCCTTTTCAATTGGTTCAGGTGGCATAATTTTGTCTTTGATGCCCGCCAGCCCAGCCGCGAGCATGACGCTGAATTGCAGGTATGGGTTGCCCGCCGGGTCCGGGTTGCGAAGTTCGATCCTAGTCTTTGGACCTCTCCCAGCTGGTACTCTGATGTACGCGCTTCGGTTTCTGTTCGCCCAAGAGATGTACACAGGCGCTTCGTAACCGGGCACCAATCTCTTGTAGGAGTTTACGGAAGATGCCAAGATTGCGCAAATATCTTTCGCGTATTTCAGAAGACCGCCGATGTAATACAAGGCGTTTTTGCTGAGTTGATAATCTCCTTTGGGATCATAGAAGGCGCCTTTTCCATCCGTGGTCACTAGCGACTGATGAACGTGCATCCCTGAGCCATTGATGCCAAATATCGGCTTGGGCATGAATGTTGCGTAGAGCCCGTGTTTGTAAGCGATGGTTTTCGTCACATATTTCATCATCGCAACCCTGTCTGCAGAAGAGATAGCGTCGATATATTTGAGGTCGATCTCGTGTTGGCCGGGTGCTACCTCGTGATGGGAGGCTTCGACCTCAAAACCCATCGCATCTAAGTATGTCACTATCTCTTTTCTGATGTTATCGCCGCGATCTTGCATGAGGTCAAAATAACCACCGAAGTCCGATGGTTTCGTCGTCGGGTTTCCATTTTCATCGAGCATCATGAAAAAGAACTCATACTCCGGGGCCGTGTTGAAAACATATCCCATCTTCTTCACGGTTTCCACGAGTTTTTGCAGGGCGTATCTTGGGTCACCGTCGAACCTGGTGCCCTCGTGGTCGTAGACATCACATACCAAGCGAGCGGTCTTGAGGCTGTCCTGCGTCCAAGGCAACACCGTGAAAGTTTTCGGGTCGGGCATGAGGCGCATGTCTGACTCTTCGATGGTGGCGTAGCCCAACACAGACGAGCCGTCGAAGAACACGCCTTCGTCGAGAGCTTTTTCCAACTGGGTTATAGGAATTGTTACATTTTTCACGGTGCCGAGGATGTCCATGAACTGCATCTGGATGAAATTTACTCCTTCCTTCTCCGCAGTTTTCAGAACTTTTGTCTTAAGGCTCTCCATCTCATCCCCTTTGGCAATAAACCTGCGCTGTATTTAAACTTTCAGCAGTAGTAGCAGCGATATCTACTCAAGTGTATACTTTCATTTTAAAAAAGGGGGAGCGATGGTTTCGCTGTTCAATGAAATTCGTCGGAAGGGCATTCACCTGATAGGTCTGATCGTGCCTCTGCTTTATTGGGCAGCAGGGAAGTTTGTGACGCTCTGTTTCATCGCTTTTTGGACGATACTCTTTATCGCTGGTGAGGTCTATCGTTTCAGGCGCGGGATACCCAAGGAGATCGAGGAGGTGGCAGCCCCAATGATGAGGAAGCACGAGAGAAGTGGCATAGGAGGGCACGCCTTCTTCGCGCTCGGCCTTTTCATAGCCGTATTTTTGTACGAAAAGAATATCGCGATTGCCATCTCTCTGATAATGGTCCTAGCAGATAGCGCAGCTGCGATCGTCGGGAAAAGTTTTGGGAGAAGGCGTTTGATTGGCAAGAAGACGCTCGAAGGAACTTTGGCGCTCATCTGCGTGGCGTTCGTCGTGTCGGTCTGGTTCGTGGGCTGGGCGGTTGCTCTAGTAGGGGCGGTGATAGCTGGGTTAGTTGAACTGATGCCGGTGGACGACAATCTATCAATTCCGATATTCTCAGGGCTAGCGATGGTTGCGATGCGCTACTTTCTATGAATTGGCTTCAACTCTCTAACCACGCGTTCGACCGTCGCAACAGCACTGCCCAAGTATCGTTTCGGGTTCGTGAGTGCGTCGATGTCTTTTTCGGAAAGATATTTTTTGACCTTCGGCTCCCGGAGCAGCGCATCCTTCAGCGAGAGGTTTTTTTCAATCGCTCTCATGCTGCAATTTCTCACGACAGAATGCGCGACTTGCCTGTTCATCCCCCTCTTCGTTAGCTCGATCATCACAGCCTCGGCCATGTTCAGGCCGCGGGTCAGTTGCAGATTTCTCTCCATTCGTTCAGGGTGCACGACGAGCCTTTCGAGGACATCGCAGGCTGTCCTGAGTATTTCGTCCGTGAGCAGGAAACATTCTGGCAATAACACCCGCTCGCATGAGGAGTTCGTCAGGTCGCGTTCGTGTTCGATCGTGATGTTTTCGAGCGCCGCTTGCACGTTGGCTCGAAGGATGCGAGCTAAACCACAGATTTTTTCGCATCTTATTGGGTTGCGCTTCTGCGGCATGGTGCTGCTTCCGACTTGACGGGCGCCGAATGGCTCTTCGACCTCGCCGATCTCCGTGCGCTGCAGGTTTCGCACCTCGTTGGCGATTTTGTCGATGGTGCTTGCCAAAAGCCCTAGTAACGAAACGAGTTCTGCGAATCTATCGCGCTGGAGTATTTGATTGGAGGCGAAAGCGCTCGAAAGCTTTAGATCGTTCATGACGAGCTCCTGAATCTTTGGTCCTTTACTGCCCCAGGCTGCGCCCGTGCCTACAGCTCCGCTCATTTTGCCGACCAGGATGCGGGGCTTGAGTTGCTCGAGGCGCTCGATGTGGCGCGCGAGCTCGCACGCCCAGATTGCGAACTTCAAGCCGAGCGTCGTGGGCACGGCGTGCTGGCCATGCGTGCGCCCGACCATGATGGTATTCTTATGTTTAGCAGCTTGCTTGAGCGTGATGCCAAGAAGCTTTCGCATGTCACGCTCGACGATCGCGATGGCATCCCGAATTTGAAGGGTGGTGGCCGTGTCGAGGATGTCGTTGCTCGTCGCGCCGAAGTGGACGTATCTCCCGGCATCGCCGCTCGCCTCTGCGAGGGCGAGCACCACAGCCATGGTCTCGTGTTGTACCTTCTGTTCGAGCTTGAATATTCGTGCGACTTTGACGTACTTTGTCGAGGCCTTCGTTGCAATTTTTGCAGCAGACTTCTTCGGAATGACTCCAACTTTACCCAAAGCTTTCGCCAGGGCTGCTTCGACATCGAGCATGCGCTGATACCTAGCTTCGAGCTCGAAGATTTCTCGCATCTCTCCGCGACCATAACGCATCTCTATTGGATGGACTGGCATTCAACTCCCTAAGAATAATTTTGGTGCAACAATAAAGCTTTGCTGTTTTAGGCGAGCACTGAGCCAAGTAACCTCCGATGCCTGTGACGAAAAACAATTTTGATGTATGATAAAAACTTCGGTTATTATAGCACATTGTCCGATTCGCCAGAGGTCTGTCGCTTGATGCTTTTCGCAGTTTCCGCACCGATGTAAGGCACCCGCGCCAGTTCCTGCTCACTCGCACGCTTGATATCGGCGAGTTTACGATAGCCGGCCTTGGACAAGCTCCGTCCGCGCACCCGCCCAATGCCTCTAAGCTGCACAAGCTCAAGCAAATCTTCCTTGATCCCGTAGCGCATCCGCTCCTCTAAACCATGCAACATAGGCATCACTCGTCCAGCCTTGAAAAGTTTCGCGAGTTCGTAAGTTGAGTACAGCAACCATTCAGCTATGCCTGCAATTCGCCTGATGTCGCCAGCGCCGACGCCAAATTGTTCATGAATATCATCTTCATATTTTTCATCCAGCCAGGCCTGCAGCATGCGCACCGTCTTAAGCTCAGCCAAAAAGTACTCGTACCTCTCGGGCTCGTTCCACTGGTCGGGGATCGGCGCCAAAAACTCGGCTGCGTGGTCTGAGGCGAAGAGATCTAGGTCCACGTAGTCTCGCCTGCGCAGGTAGAGCAGCTCCATGTTCGGGGTATGGCAGATGAGGTGGAGGAAGCTCAACTCGGTCGGCTGTATCAGCGTCGCTTGTTTGAGGCCGTCGCGCAAGACAACGGCAGACAATGGGTCGATGTAAAGCATTGAAACGCGTTCTCCAAATGGGGTCGCCGAGAGCCCCTCGCCGTGCTGTGTAACCATTTTTTCCTGTTTCAGGAAGTCGAGCACAAGCTCGATGATGCTCGCGACCCGGCTCGCCTCGTATTGATAGGCGAAGAAAGTTTGCCCTATGAAATCTAGCATGCTCTTCAGGCTGGTGACATATCCGGACGCGATCGAAGCGAGGACATGGGAGCGGAGCGCAGGTTCAGAGGCGAGCTTCGATTTTATGCGTTCCGGTTCGGCGCGTATGAAATCTTCGAACAGGGCGTCGCGTTCTGCATCGGTCTTCGCTACGAGTACAGCCTCGCCGTACTTATCGTACTTCGGTCGCCCAGCCCGGCCGGCCATCTGCTTGTATTCAAGTACTGAAATATTCTGCGACCCGAAAGGCGGCTCATAGCGCCGATAGTCACGGATCACAGTTCTCCTCGAAGGAAGGTTGACACCCGCGGCAAGCGTCGGTGTTGCAGAGATCACCTTTATTAAGTTGCTTCGAAAGGCGTCCTCGATGTGTTTCCTCTGTGCATGGTGAAGCCCAGCATGATGGAAAGATGTGCCTTTGCGCACGCATTCGGCGAGGAGTTTGCACGTTCGCGTTGGCTCACCCAGAGCTCCTTCTATCGATTTGGCGATCCCAGCTAGAGAGTCGCGCTCTTTTTGCGTCAACAACTTTTGGATATCTTTAGATGCAGCGATTGCAACAGCCTGAGCCGAGCGCCGCGTGCCGACGAAGATGAGCGCCTGTCCACCCTCGCCGACCGTATCCGCAGCGAGCGCCGTGAGTTCATCCCTCGCCTGCGCTACAACAGTTCGCGAGGTTTTGTCCGAGAATTCTATTTTTCCTTGGCAGTACACCCCCTCCCTGAGTGGTACCGGACGCCATTCACTCGTGACAAGCTCGGCGTTAAGCCAGTCAGCAATTTCGTTTGAGTTTTGAATGGTAGCGCTTAGGGCAAGTACCTGCATTTTTGGGTTGAGCTGGCGCAGCCTAGCCGTCAATATTTCTAGCGTTGGTCCTCGCCCAGGGTCATTGATGAGGTGAACTTCGTCAAGCACGACTACAGATATCGCCGAGCCCAGCCATTTCGCGCGGTGGCGGAGGAGCGAATCAACTTTTTCAGACGTAGCGATCAGGATATCGAACTGCGCAAGCCTCGGGTCTGCAGCATCGTAGTCGCCTGTGCTTATTCCAATCTTCACACCCAGAGGTCCATACTTCTGCTTGAATTCGTCGTACTTCTCGCTCGCCAAAGCCCGAAGCGGCACGACGTAGAGGCATCTGCCGTTGTCGTTGAGTATAGATTTCAGCATGCAGAGCTCGGCGATGAGCGTCTTGCCGGCTGCCGTTGGTATTGCTAAGACAAGATTTTTTCCGTCAAGCGAGCCTTTTTTTACCGCGTCGACTTGAGGCGGATAAAGTTCTGCTATTCCAGATTTTTTTAACACATCCACGACTTGCTCAGGCACATCGTGCTTCTTGCAGAGTTCCTCGGCTTTCATCAAATCACGGTTCAATCTTTTAGTTTCTCCTTTTAGGATTAATGCTAATCCCTTGGTGATTTCAACGTACTGAAAAATTAGCAAAAGCTAAAGGACACATTTCCTCAGTGATACCGTGAGTGAGCGCCGAGGAGGGGCGCTATAGAAGTACCCAACTTGACGGAGGTGAAAAGGATGAAAGAAACACAAATGATGGCAATTTCTATAGTAGCAGTAGTTCTTTCAGTTGTTGCGATCACTTCAGCTGTTATTCTGAGACCGACAACTAGTACCGGCGCAGGCACAAGCGAGCTCGCAGACAACTCGGTAACTGGCGCCAAGATCACTGATGGTACAATCAAAGATGCGGATATTACTCCAGAAGGAATTTCTAAAATTGCGAATAGTTCGATTGGCAGTAATCAAATAATTGATAATTCGATCACTCTACAGGATCTAAGCTCTATTGTGGTCGCTGTGATAAGTGGGTTGGAAAACATCGCCGACAATTCGATCACGAGTGCAAAGATCGCAGATGGAACCATAACTAGCGATGACATCGGGTCGGGTGCAGTTACTTCGTCAGACATAGCCGATGGAACGATTACAACGGGAGACTTGGCAACAGCGGTTTCGAACAGATTGGGCAAAGCGGCTACAAAGATAGTGGCTGCGGATGGCTCGGGTGACTATACGGACATCCAGAGCGCGATCAACGCCCTGCCAGCCAGCGGTGGAGTGGTCTATATCCGTGAGGGAACTTACACAGTGAGCTCATCGATTGCAATTATCTCGAGTAATGTCACTTTGGTTGGGGCCGGTGCAGCGACCAAGATATTTCTGGCTAACGGGGCCAATGTCGACGTCATCTCAGCTACTTGGGGACAAAACATTGTCATCGCGAATCTTTGCATAGATGGAAACAAGGCGAACCAGACGGCAGCCAGCAGTGGAATTAAATTCACGAACGTGGAGAATTCGCGGATAAGCGGTTGTAGGATAGAAAAGAGCAAAGATTGCGGTGTCTATTTGGACAGCTCATCCCGCAATGTTATAACCAACAGCACTGTTGAGTCAGGCGGTAACCTTGGAATCTATCTTTCCAGCTCCAACAACAACACCGTGATGGGGAACACCATTGAATCGAACAGTGACGATGGAATCCATCTTTACTCTGGCTCCAACAACAACACCGTGATGGGGAACACCATTGAATCGAACAGCAGTGATGGAATCTTTTGCTCTGGCTCCAACAACAACACTGTGATGGGGAACACCATTGAATCGAACAGTGGCATTGGAATCTATCTTTACTCTGGCTCCAACAACAACACTGTGATGGGGAACACCATTAAATCGAACAGCAGTGATGGAATCTTTTGTAACGGTGCCAACAACAACACCATAACTGGAAACACCAGTGAGTCAAACGGTGGTAGTGGAATCCAGCTTTACTCCAGCTCAAACAACAGTGTTACGGGAAACACCATTAAATCGAACGGTAGTTATGGAATCATGATTGCCAGCTCCAACAACAATGTTGTGGTGGGCAATGTGGTCATGAACAACTCGAAATCCGTCGCTGGAGCTTATGACGGGATATATATCAGCACTTCAGACTACAACGTTATCACGAGCAATCGATGTACTGATGACCAATTGGTGAAGACACAGGGCTATGGCATAAACATATTCAACGGAACGTGCGACTTTAATCTAGTGGACGGTAACGTGCTAGTTGGCAACTTGATAGGAAGCCGGAATGATGCATCTGGTGGCGACACGACTTGGGGGACCAACATAATATAGAGACAAGAACGCGCCAGCTCTCCAAGCTAGGGAGCTGGTCCATTTTTTCTTTTTTATTACGGAACAATACATTATTTTAGGTGCGAGCATGGCTGATGCTGAGGTTTACCGCGCGATCTTGGACAAAATAACGACAGGGGGATTAGCAAGTGTTCAAGAGCTGACTCGGGCCAAAAATTGGGCGTGCCGCGAATTTGGTTTGACAAAGCCCCCGAGCAACTCGGAACTATTAGCAGCTGCAACAGCCGAAGAAAAAAGCAAAATTCTTCAGCTGCTCAGGCTGAAACCCGTGCGTTCGATCTCAGGCGTCTCGGTCATCACGGTGATGCCAAAGCCCTACCCCTGCCCAAAGGATGTACCCTGCGTATATTGCCCTGGAGGCCCCAGTTCGGGCACACCGCAAAGTTATAGTGGACGTGAACCCGCCGCGATGAGGGCAATCCAGCACAATTTCGATCCATATGGGCAGGTGAAAAGCAGAATTGAGCAGCTCCATGCAATCGGGCATGACGTTGACAAAGTAGAATTAATAATCTTTGGTGGTACTCTGACAGCTTATCCTCCAGATTACCTTGAATTGTTCGTGGCGCAGTGTTTGAATGCGATGTCAGGCGCTAACGCAAAAACAATTGAAGAAGCGCAGGTAGCAGCTGAAAATTCGAAAATAAGAATCAGCGATATTGCGTTTGAGACTCGGCCGGATTATTGTAAAGAATCGCATGTCGATCTCATGCTTCGTCTTGGTGCTACGAGAGTCGAGTTAGGAGTACAAACAGTTCACGAGGACATTTACAAGTTGGTCGATCGCGGGCACACGATTGGAGATGTTGCGGAAGCGACTCGAATAGCGAAGGATGCGGGATTCGCGGTAGTGTACCACATGATGCCGAATTTGCCGGGCTCAACCTACGAACGCGACCTCGAAGCATTCAAAACTATTTTTGAGGATGAGAGATTCAAACCGGACGCAATAAAAATTTATCCAACGCTTGTGATGTCGGGAACAGAACTTCACAAAATTTGGGAGCGGGGTGAATACAAGCCATATCCATTCGAAAAAATCGTCGAGCTCATAGCAAATATCAAAAAGCGCGTACCAAAGTGGGTGAGAATCCAACGTATTCAGCGGGATATCCCATCCGATTTGATTGTTGATGGAGTTAAACGCGGCGACCTTAGAATTTTGGTCCGAGAAAAATTAGCGCAAGAAGGCGCTCGATGCAAATGTATACGTTGCCGAGAGGTTGGGCACATCGAATATGAGCAAAATATAAAGCCGGATAAAAAAAATATCAAGCTTCAGATCGAAAGATATCGCGCAAACGAAGGTGAAGAGCTATTTTTATCATTTGAAGACATCGAAAAAGATATTCTCATTGGTTTGCTTAGGCTTCGCCAACCATCAGAAAAAGCTCATAGGTCAGAGGCTAAAACAAACAGGGCGATGTTGGTGCGAGAATTGCATGTTTATGGGCAGTTGGTCCCAGTTGGTGAGAAGATCGAGGAAGGATGGCAGCACCGCGGCTATGGAGCTAGATTGATTGAAGAAGCAGAACGCATTTCTCGAGAGGAGTTCGACGCGCGCAGGGTCATCGTGCTTGCGGGCATAGGCACGAGGAACTACTATCGACGCTTCGGCTACGAGCGAGATGGCCCCTACATGGTGAAGGAGCTGGGCTGATGCGTCCACTCAACCTGATCGTGCTCGGCACCGCCGGCGCAGGCAAAAGTGCGCTGACCGCGGCTTTCGGCAAGTGGATCGAACAAAACACCGGCCAGAAGGTAGCCTACATCAACCTAGACCCAGGATGCGACTTCATCCCATTCGAGCCAGACTTCGACATCCGCGACTACTTCACGATAGCCCAGATAATGCGCGACGAAAATCTCGGACCGAACGGGGCGATGGTCAGAGCATCCGAGTTGCTCGAGCAGAAAGCGGGGGAATTTTCGAAACAAATAGACAAAATCGAGGCCGATGTCAGACTCATAGATACTCCGGGGCAAATGGAAGTTTTTCTCTTCCACGGGGGTCCTGAGATGGCCAAGCTCATGAGAGGCGTGACGATATCGCTCTTCTTGACCGATGCGGAGATCACGGCGAAGGCGACTGGGCTCGTGTTCACCCGCTTGCTCGGGCTGTCGATAGGACTCAGATTGGGGGTGCTGGCAATCAGCGTCCTGAACAAGATAGACCTAGCTCAAGGCAAGCTGGCTGATATCGACCGCATGCTTGCAGATGCGGAGCTCCTGAAGGAACGGGTGTTAAAGGAGAGCTCGGGGGTGATGATAGATCTGACTTTGGGATTATCAAAGATTTTGCCAGAGCTCTTGCCAGCTGCTAGGCTGGTGAAGGTGAGCGCAAAAACAGGTGAGGGGATGCAGGAGCTCTACGATATCGTGCACGAGATCTTCTGCGCGTGCGGTGACCTCACATAGGTTCAGACGATCTCAAAACTTTTACAAACGGCTCTTCAGGTTCATCCTTCACCGTGCTGTGCACGATGAATGTCTCGGTTTCTCGCACTCCTTTCAGGCCATGTATCTTTTTGACCAAGTTCGTCAGCTCCTTGCTGTCCTTCACTCTAACTTCTAGGATTGCGCTGTATCTACCGAAGAGACGGTAGAACCCAGAGACCTCGTGGAACTTCTTGATCGCGTCTTCGTTTATCTTTCTAAGCATTGTTCGTGGGTCTTCACGTAGAAACACGTAGGCCTTTGTCGCCAGACCGAATTTCTCCAGATTCAGCTTTGGTGCGAACGAATTGATTATCCCCGCTTCTTTGAATTGAGCAATTTTTTTGGCGACGGTTTGCCTAGTGGTTCCGACTTTCTTTGCAATTTGGTGGGCAGGTTGTTTACTGTCTTCTATTAGCTGAAGCAGTATTTCTTTGTCCAATTTTTTCATTTCTATCCTTAACATTTTGTTAACAGAAATACTTAAAAACTTAACTATTCTATTGCTATGAGGCGAGAAAATGCTGATACGTCAAGAGGAAATCACGATTGAAGGATTTAAAAAAATCTTCGGAAAAATCGTTGAGACAAAAGAAAAAGCAGGAATCGCTGCTATCCAAAACAATCCACTCGACCTATTTGAAAGAGCGAAACTCTACGGTACGCGATTCAAAAACAAGGCGTGGGGTTGGGCCTCAAACATCTGGCACAGGTCGGCTGCTGAAAGCGTGGTCGTTGAAAAAGAAGAGAATTTGAAACCAGAGCACAAGCAGCTGATGATGCGGGTTCTGGAGCACATTTTGGCCCAAGGCCCATTGATACAAATGGATGCCACCCTTGCCCCTCCAGGCTCGAGGGCTGCAATGCACTGTCGGCTTTACTGCGATCCACAATTCCCAGACATCGCTTACAGATGGAGCCAAATGAATTTTCCCGCAGACCCATCTGAAAAGCCAGACGTTGAGGTGTTCAATATTCCCCATTACTTGAGCAACCCCACGATTCCTGGAACTAACACCATGCTTCAAGTGTTGCGGTTCCCATTTCACAATTATACCATCGTCACAGCTAGCTCCTACCAAGGCGAAGTGAAGAAGGGATTTTTGACCCACTGGATTTACCACGTCTACAAGAAGGGAGGAACGGGGGAGCACGCGGCGTTGAGGGAGTTCACCGTGAAGAGGACGAATGACACCACGAAGAGGATAGTGATGTGTATCTGGGCCCTAACTGGCGGTGGAAAATCCACGCACAGCATGTACGTCTTCAACAAGCACAATGCTGGTGTATTCATGGAAAAATTCGGAATTGACCCAACCAAATACATATTCGATCAGGTGGCGAGGAACGACGATATCGTGGCTGTATTTGAGGATCAGGTGATAGGTTCAGAGAAGGGCTCTTGGACAAAGACAGAGGATGTTGACGAAACTCAGGTGGCTCAGTGGCGTGCTGGCATGTCCGCGAGAGCCCTGCACGAAAACACTGAATTTGGGCCGGATGGGAACCCCAGTTTCAAGGGCGAACTCTTTCAATACTTCGGGAGACCCAACCGAAATGCAAGAACCGTGTTCTATCTAGAAGACACGGGCTACTTCGACGGCAAGGTTGTTTCCTCAGAGCCCCTCAACACAGCTGTCTTCATCAGCCCCGGATACACCACCGACTACGCGTGGATTAAAATAAAGGACCCAGCTTTTGCCGCGAAGGTGCTGGCGGACGGGCGCTCGGTCGGCCATCCCGCCATAGCTAAAACTGGCATCGGTGAGGAGCTGTATGAAACCAGGTACTGCTTTCCATTCACGATGGGGGTGGGCAACGCTGCGCACGTCGAAAGGTTCTACGGTTTCTTGAAGAAGAGGAAAGATGCGGGCGACCCCATCGATGTGTATCTACTGAACACAACTGGCAAGGTGGGAGCAGAATACGAATGGGTTGAGCGGCAGCTTGGCGGAGAAAAGGTGCTTGTGCCGAAGACCAAGTTCAAGGAAATCGCGGGCAGAACCGTGCCAGTCGAGGGTACGGGCCCATCAATCGAGGAAACCGAGCTATTCTTGCTTCAAGCGGTAAGGGGAGCAGTCGAGTATCAGCCGCACCCTATCTGGGGCGAAAAAGTACTTGCGCCAATTGAAGTCGAGGGGCTCTCCAAGGAAAGACTACGGGGACTAAATCCCTTCAACTATCGCTCTATGGATGAGATGAAGCGACTCCTAAAAACGCAGATCTTGGTCAGCAAGTACTATCTGGATAAACAATGCCAAGGGTTACCTAGCCAGATATGCAATGCCATGGATTTCTGAGGAGATTACGTTGGTGCATTAAAGAGATATGCAAGAGGGCAAATTAATTAGTTAAAAGATTTTGATTAACAATGGGAACAAATTGAAAAAAACATTCAAGCTCATCGTATCAGTTTTTGCATGTCTATTAGTTTTGGGTTTAGTTGGCTCGGGCGTAATATATGCGCTACAACACTCGGTCGACTCAAACTTTTCAGAGCATGAAACAAGGATAATCGAAGGCTTCGAAAAGAATATCGATACAATTTCCGACGGTGAAAATCACAAAGGTAGCATTCTCAGCTCAAGAGATAGCTCTCTATTGGCGCGGACTTCGGTAGAGTTCCTTGAAGCAAAACTCAGGCTCTATCAATGGAGGTATCGCCCATCTCAACTCACCGTCGAGGTATTCGGATCCAGCTGGGATAACTGGGGAGATGGCACGTTGTCTTGGATCCAGGCTCTCGAGTGGGAGAACGGCGGTTGCGGAAGGTCTCTGACTGGAGTTCTCGATTCGGTGACGATAACAGATAGAGGCTGGTGCGAGTGGGATGTGCTTTCGTTCGTTCAGAGCGACTACGAGCCGACCGATTGGAGGGTCAGTTTTCGCTTGAAGGCAACTGATGAAACTAGTGGTAGTGTTCCATTTGACGCGAAAGAATTCAACAACGCAGTATATGCACCTCGACTATATCTCAAGTATCGAATCGGAGCTGATCAATATGAAACTACAATAACGGCATCAAGTGGAACCGATCCAAAGGTGCAGGACACATATGCAGAGGGGTACTGGCCCCAATATTCCAATTCTGGAGCTTGGACCAGCATGTGGGTTGGATATTATGAGCACGCTGGAATAGAACGGCCATGGATTCAGTTTCAGGTAGGGGAATTAGATTTTCCAGATTTTGACATTTCAGTTGATCCAATATTTGGCGAGCTCGAACCAAGTGGCTCTGTTCAAGCAAATGTAACTGTTGCTGCGGTTAACGGTTTTAGCAAGCCCGTGAACTTGTCATACAGTGTTTCCCCGTTGGAACCTGGCATAACCGTGGAATTTGAACATGAGAATGGAACTCCCACGTTCACCTCGCAAATGACGATTCACGTGGATCATAGTGTACCAGCGCAAAATTACATGATAACTATTGAAGGCGTGGGAGATGGTAGGGCTCACGCTTGCAACTACTGGTTGGTGGCCGAAAATTGGCAGCACACGGAAAACTTATCGCCGATTGAGGATGCGTACGTGATGGAGAATCAAAGTTCGGTCTCTGGATATCGAGGATACTTGGAAGCTGGATTTTACTCCCAAGACTTGATTTCTTCCTTCATAAAGTTCGATTTGGATGATCTTCACCTCGCCCCTCTTGAAATTTTGAGTGCAAGGCTCTGGCTCTATGCTCAAGATGAATATAACGGTGGCCCTTCGGCTGTCGATGTTCATGGGGTTGTGAATGACAATTGGTGGGAGATGGCGATAAATTGGAACAATAAACCAGCAGAGGGAACGCTGCTTGACAATGAAGCGTATGCTGGAATAAACAGATGGTACAATTGGGATGTCACTAATTGGGTGCAGTCACAATTTAGCAATGACAAAATCGTGAGCCTCTACGTGAAGCCGGGGTCGACCTCCCCACCTGCCGAGGATGTAGAATTCTATGGGAAAGAGTATTCTTATGGTAAATGGGGCCCATTTCTTGAAATCACTTACATCGGAGCGCGGCAGGTAGAGCCCGATTTCAGCATCTCTGCCAGCCCGCACGGCAGCCGAGTCAGAGTTGGAGCGTTTACAACAGAGAACGCAGAGGTAACAGTCAAAAAAATCGGGGACTTTGGCAAGATCGTGAACTTGGGTTATGTAATTGACCCAGTTGAGCCCGGCATAACCATGAGCTTTGAGCCGACGAGCGGAACGCCCCCATTCTCTTCGATCATGACTGTGAATGTAGGCAACGATGTGCCGGAGAACATTTATAAAATAACCGTCACGGGCGCGAGAGGTGACAATCAACGCTCCTGTGCCTTTAACTTAGCTGTGACGAGCAGCAAGGTCGAACATATCGTCTTTATCGGCCTCGACGGTGTTAGGCCGGATGTACTCCTTGCAGCGAATACTCCAAACATGCATGCCCTAGCTGAAAACGGGTCCTACAGCTGGAATGCTTGGTCGGTTTACCCGTCGGACACCATCACCAATTTTCCATCAATTTTCACCGGCACGACGCCCGAGATCCATGGAGTCGTCGATTGGCTCGGAGAAATATATGCTGAATCGATGTGTGAGGTATTCGAAGAGTTTGGGTTATCGACTGCTTTATCGGGGCAAGATCAGATACTTGCTGGTTATTCGGCCACATACGCGACTGGATATCATTCCGTCCCTAACCCAGATGTGTACTATACCGATGTTGCGATCGAACTGTTCGAGAACTATAGGCCATTCTTCCTCGTCGTTTACAATCCTGTGCCCGATCATATGGGGCACGAGTATGGCCACGATAGTCCTGAATATCGAGAGGCAATCGAGAATGCCGATGTCCAGATTGGCAGAATCTTGGCAATGCTGGCGGAACAAGGTGTTTTCGATCAGACATTGATAGTGGTCACCACCGACCATGGCATGACCGGAACGCGGCAAGGGGACCGACTTATTACTAACAGAAGGATTTTTACTATTTTCAAGGGGCCGGGTGTGAGGCAGGGTTATGAGATGCCGAACACGATTCCCGTTCCAAATCCAGAAAACCCAAGTGAAGATTATTACGTGGGCCAGCTCACAATAGACACCGCTCCGACAATAACAGCACTCGCTGGCCTCAGGATGCCAGCTGACGCTAAGGGCAGAAATATATTCGGCGAAGAGGTGGCACCGACGAAACTTATCCCCGTAGCTGTCGCAGCAATTGCAGCGGCGATGATAATCTGCATTGTATACATTTTCATCAGAAAAAGGCGAGCGCTGGTGAAAGTTGCTTAGCCCACTTAGCTAGCATTGGAGGCAAAGGAATGGCAATAACAATACCTATTGTGAATTTTAGGGGAGCTACGACGTGCTAGAAGAACTCGTAGAGGTTTTTGAATATTTCTCTTAGTTCTTTTGTTTGGTCGACGTATTTTTCTAGTCCACCCTTGTACCTCAGGGCATATATGATTCGTATCGGCAAAAATTTTGAGAGGACCACTGCGCTCGCCCCGAGGAGGAGTTTGACGCTGGCTGCACCGCCAGTATAATTTATCACGACCTCGTCCTCTGGCTTGACATGCTTTATTATTTCACCTATAGCCTCGCCGACGGATTTCGGCTCGAAAATATTGCATTTCTGGAACACTACTTTTGTGTTGGTCTTTTCAGCAGCTTTTTTCACGATGTCTTCATTTTTCTCATTATAACCGAACGGGGACGCGACGAGTTCCATTTGGTATTTTGAACACAGGATGTAAGTGATATCTGGTTTTTCTTTCTCAAGAGCGAATACTACGGTGGCTGGGATCTCCCCGAGACCTTGTATGAGGACTTTCATGTGACACCCAGTTCCATTAATCGTTATGCGTTTAAAGCCTTTTTTATCGATGTTCAAAGATTATCGATTTAAGCATGGCGAACATCAATTTCATGGTGCTTGCGTGTCTGGCTACAAAGGCAAAGCTTTGAAGTTTCTGGAAGCTGTTCGCGCCAAAGTTGGAGACCGGCTGAGGGTGGAAAAGCTCGGCCAAGTTTACGAAGGGATTTTAATGCCCCGCACCGAGCTGGGCGATCAAAATCACTTGGTGATAAAGCTCGATAGCGGCTACAACCTTGGGGTCAGGCTCACGAGGGATGTGAAAGTTAGCAAGATAGCCGTCGGGAAGGCGCCGAGGATGAGCTTGCCGCCAATTGCATTCAAACCCGATCCGAGCAAACCAAGCGTATCGATCTTGGGTACTGGAGGCACTATAGCTAGTCGCGTGGACTACCGCACCGGCGCGGTTTATCCCGCCTTCACCGCGGAGGAGCTGTACAGCGCCGTGCCGGAGCTCGCCAGTTTGGCCAACATCAAAACCTCGGCGGTCTGCAGCGTTTTTAGCGAGAATATGCGCCCTCAACTCTGGGTGAAGATCGCTCGGGCGGTTGCGAGGGAGATAAATGGAGGCGCGCGGGGCGTGGTCATCGCTCACGGGACCGACACTATGGGATACACCGCGGCAGCTCTGAGCTTCGCATTGAAAGGCGTCTTCAGACCGGTGGTGTTCGTCGGGTCGCAACGCTCCTCCGACAGGCCGAGCAGCGATGCAGCTCTGAATTTGCTGAGCGCAGTAGCAGTCGCGGGCAAGTCGGACATGGCGGAGGTTTGTGTCGTCATGCATGGCTCCACCGAGGATGACTTCTGTTTGATCCATCGCGGGACGAAGGTCAGGAAATGCCACACAAGTCGCCGCGATACTTTCCAGACGATAAACGATCTCCCCATAGGCATGGTCAAGGACGGCGAGATAATCCAGCTCAGCGATTACAATAAGGCAAAGCAGGAGGGCAAGGTTGTCGTCGACGCAAGATTTGAACCGAGGGTAGTGTTGGTCAAAGTTTCACCTGGAATTCAACCGAAGATGATCGACTCTCTTCTCAGAGCGGGATACAGGGGCATCGTACTCGAAGGGACGGGTCTCGGCCACACGCCGGAGGTTTTATTCCCGAGCATAAAGCGGGCGATCAAACGTGGCGTGCCAGTCGTGATGACTTCACAATGTATTTGGGGAAGGGTTGGCATGAAGGTCTACTCGACTGGTAGAGATTTGTTGCAGCTCGGCGTCATCTCAGGCGAAGACATGTTGCCAGAAGTTGCTTACGTGAAACTGATGTGGGTCCTCGGGCACACCCGTGACATGCACGAAATTTCGAAGCTCATGCTAACAAACATCGCCGAGGAAATCGCACCGAGGACGCGGCCGGACGCTTTCCTAAAAGTTTTTTGAGGAAGTGAAATGACGCTCGATTATGGTACTCTCGGTTTGCGGGTTGGGTTCGAGATCCACCAGGAGCTCGCCACGCACAAGTTATTTTGTGATTGTCCGTCGATTTTGCGCGAAGAGGATGCGCCGCTAAAAGTAAAAAGAAGATTGCGGCCGACGCAGAGCGAGTTGGGTGAGGTCGATCGCGCTGCTTTGATGGAGGCCATCAAAGGGAAGGGGTTCAGATACCAAGTTTATCCGGAAAACATTTGTCTCGTCGAGTTGGACGAGGAGCCACCCCATCCGGTGAACCAGGAAGCGTTGGACATCGCGCTTGAGATAGCGTTGTTGCTCGGAGCCAATCCGGTGGATGAAGTTCACGTCATGCGCAAGACGGTCATCGATGGAAGCAACACCTCTGGCTTTCAGCGAACGATGCTTGTGGCGACAGGGGGCAAATTGGAGACCGAGAAAGGCGCGATCACAATTCAGACGATATGTTTAGAGGAGGATGCCGCGAGGAAAGTTGGTGAGGATTCTGAGTTCATCGATTATCGATTGGATAGGCTCGGCATACCTCTGGTCGAGATCGCTACTGGCCCGGATTTCACGAACCCGCACACGCCGGCGGAGGCCGCATTGAAAGTCGGGCAATTGATACGCGCAACTGGCAAGGTGAAGCGCGGCATCGGAACAATTCGTCAGGACATAAATGTCTCGATCAGAGATGGCGCACGACAGGAGATCAAAGGCGTCCAAGAGCTTTCTTTGATACCCATGATCGTCGAGAGGGAGGTCAAGAGACAGCTCGTGCTTCTGCGAATAAAAGGGGAGTTGAGGGGGCGAGGTGCCGCGCACATTGAGGGCAAAGTTGTGAACGTTGGGAAAGTTTTCTCAAAAACAAAATGCAAAGTGATTGCAAATGTTTTAGCGAAGAAAGGCACGGTGCTTGCGGTCAAGCTTCCAAAGTTTGCAGGTTTGGTCGGCAAGGAGTTGCAACCGGGGAGAAGATTTGGAACCGAGCTCGCAGATCACGCCAAGGTCTATGGGAAAGTTGGCGGGATCTTTCACACAGATGAGTTGCCCAGTTATGGGATATCTGCGGAAGAGGTCTCGAAGATGAGGAACATGTTGAGTGCGACGGCAGATGATGCCATAGCGATAGTTGCGGCTAAGAAGGGGAACGCCGAGAAAGCTCTCGACGCGGTCATCGCGCGAGCCAATCAAGCGCTGTTGGGCGTCCCAGAGGAGACGCGGAGGGCATTGCCCGATGGGAATACGGAGTTCATGCGCCCATTGCCTGGAGCCGCGAGGATGTATGTTGAAACGGATATCCCGCCGATAGTGGTCGATGAGAAAAAACTTGAGCGCATCAAAAAAATGTTGCCCGAGCTCCCCGAGGAAAAAGTCAAGAGGTACATCGACGAATACAAGTTGAACAAGGAATTGGCCGAGCGAATGAGTTTGTCGGAGAACTCTAAGTTGTTTGAAGAACTTGTGGAAAAATATGCTAGCGGTCCAGCTGTGGCAATTACGGCGCTGGCTCGTTATCCATCACCATTTCCTGCTGCTATCGATCCAATTTTGGTTGCGACAACATTAGAAGAAACATTGGTAAGTTTAAAACGTGAGGGTGTAGCTGTAGAAAACATTCAGCACGGAACATTAGGTGAAATTTTTGACCTAATTAAGAGGGGCGAGATCGCCAAGGAAGCAATACCTGACGTCTTACGAGAAGCTGCGAAGGGGTTTAGCGTGCCAGATGTCGTGCAACGCCTGAGCCTGAGGAAGATCACCGAGGCGGAGTTAGCGAAGATGGTCTCCGATGTGATCCAAGATAATTGGGTACTGGTCGAGAAGCGCGGCAGGGACGCGATGCAGCCGTTGATGGGTATCCTGATGGAGAAAGTTCGTGGCAGGGTTGATGGAAAACTCGTTCACCAATTGCTCGAGCGCGAGTTGCAGAAGTTTGAGTTCAGGACGGAAACTTCATAAAACTGTCACTGATTTTGCCAAGTTGCGCGGCATATCTGGATTGCATCCGCGCTCTATCGCCATGTAGTACGCGAACAGCTGCAGAGGCGCGATGTAGGGCAGAGGAGTGAGGACTTCTGGCACGCCTTTCGGTATCTCGATATAATCATCCGCGAGGTTTTTGATCTCTTCATCACCTTCCTCGATGACCGCGATGATTGTTGCTCCCCTCGCCTTCATCTCCATTATGTTGCCGATGATCGCCTTGCGCGTGCTGTCGTTCGGGCAGACGAATATGACTGGGAATCCCTTCTCGACGAGGCTGATCGGGCCGTGCTTGCTCTCGCCAGCCGGATAGGCTATGGCTGGCACGTAAGCTATCTCCATGAGTTTCAGCATGCCCTCGTAGGCTGTGGCTGTGCTTACCCCCCTACCGAGGAAGAAAAAGCATCCTTTGTTCTTGTACTTCTTCGCGAGCCCCTTGATTTTTTCTTCCTGTTTTTTGATGACGTCCTCGACGATGTCCGGGATTTGAAGGAGTTTTTTTCTGATTGTTTTTGCTTCCTCGTGGAAGAGTTTTCCTCTCTTCTCCCCAAGCTTTATCGCGACTTGCGCAAGCACGGCGACTTGTGAGGTGTAAGTTTTTGTAGCGGCCACGCCTATCTCCGGACCAGACTGCTGACACACATATGTCCTTGAAACCCTGGTCAAAGTTGAGCCGATGACGTTCGTCAATCCAAGGATGGTGGCGGCCTTGTTCCTAGCGTGCATCACCGCGGAGAGCGTGTCGGCGGTTTCCCCAGACTGGCTCACCGCGAGCACTGCAGTATCTACGCTAATTGAATCGCCTACCCTCTGGGCGAATTCGGAAGATATCATAGGTTGAACGCTCTTGTATGCAAACTTGGAGAACATGTGGGAAGCGGCGATGCATGCGTGATATGAGGTGCCGCACGCTGCGAGGAATACTTCCCCAGCCCTGTCCAAGAAGGTGGCCATCAGGTCCAGGTACTGATCTTGGAGCCTCAGCGTATTTCTAAGGGATTCCGGCTGCTCGTGTATCTCCTTCAACATGAAGTATGGATACCCTTCTTTCTCAGCTCTCTCGATATCCCACTCGATGATTTCTGGTTTCCTCTCGACAGGGCTCCAATCCTCTATCTTTTTGATTTCGACTTTGTCTTTGGATATGATCGCCATCTCACTATCGTGCATAGCGATCGATTTGTTTGTCAGGGGGAGAAATGCGGGGATGTCTGATGCGCAGTAGGTTGCGCTGTCCCCGACTCCAAGGACGAGCGGGCTCTCCTTGCGCGCGCACACAATTTTATCTGGTTCCTGCGTGCAGACCGCGGCTATCGCGTACGAGCCTTCGAGCCGCTTCACCGCCTCGCGCACCGCCTCCGCAAAATTTAGCCCGGCCTTCATGCCATCTTCGATCAAGTGGGGGATGACCTCTGTATCAGTTTTTGACTGAAAAGTGTGGCCCCGCTCCTCCAGTTCTTGCCTGAGGTTGGAAAAATTCTCGATCACACCATTGTGGACCACGGCTATGTTATTCTCGCAGTCGAGCTGCGGGTGAGCGTTCTTTTGTAAGGGTGCTCCGTGGGTGGCCCATCTCGTATGGCCTATCCCAATTTTTCCAGGGAGGTCGTCCAAGTGAAGCTTGGCATGAACCACGTCCACATTTCCTTGATCTTTTTTCACGTAGAGGCGGCCTTCGTGGATCGTAGCTTCACCGACGGAGTCGTAACCGCGATACTCTAGGCGTTTGAGGGCTGCATGAATTAATGGGGCGGCAGCTTCATCTTTCAGCACACAACCAAAGATGCCACACATATTGCCACCATTCTAAGCAAAGTTGCCTCTAGTTATATTTTAACTTAGCTAGAGCTTCAGTTTGCCCTCGCGCATCACGATTTTTTCATCCAATTTTATCGTTGGATGTTTGATTATGCCATCCACATGTATACCCGCCTTGACCCTCCCGCCGAAAGTGGAGTTGTCTCCGAGAGCGATGTGGCAGGTACCGAGGACTTTTTCATCCTCAAGGACGTTTCCTATAAGTTTCGCTTTTGGATTTGTGCCTATGCCGAACTCCGCCAAGTTCATAGCTTTTGGTCCAGCTTTTCTGAGTATTTTTAAAAGTCCGGGAGCTGGAGAGCCAGAGATTTTTTTGGCAACGCCTTTCTCAAAAATTATTTCAACAGTCCCCCGCACTCTGTCGACCATCGAGCCATCCACGATCGCGCGCCCTTCGGCTGTACCTTCGACTGGTGCGATGAACGCCTCGCCAGCTGGGAGATTTCCAAAATCTCTAGGGTTGTGGAAGATGCCAGTGTCTGGATGAGCTTTTCTGCCCGCGATACTCATGTGCAATTTTGTTCCGATTTTCGTTTCTATTTCAACGGCAGATGCGTCATCGAGCAGTTTGGCAACTTTCATCGTTAGTGCACGGACTTTTTTATAGTCTGCAAGCATCGCGCCACGCATCATCATATCTTCGGTTATCATCGGCATCGTCGCTATCCTCGCCCCCGCTTCTGTGGCGCGAAGGCGCGCTTGGGTGTGGGTCAAAGAATACGTGGTAGGTGCGAGGACGACATCCGCAGCGCACATCGCCTTTTCCACAGCTTTCGGTGGTTCCTCTCCATGTCTCGTTCGCTCGTGCATCACCATGAGCAAAGTTTCCTTGGCCACCTCCTCGGCAACCTTCCTGATGGCCTCGGCGATTTTTATCCTTGGTCCATCAGTTACGATGAGAACTGTTTCGGACGGTTTTACACCCATACAATTCTTTACAGCGATCCTCGCAGCTTTGAGCAGGCTCATATTCTCGCCCGCTATTTGATCAAGCCGTGTTCGAAAAGTTTTTCTCTGAAGGCTAGGAGGACAGAGCGCATGCCCTCTTCGTCTGGGGCGTGCACCTCAACGTAGCCTCTTGGGAAGAGCAGGAGGTAAGCGCCGCGTCTCAGCTCAAATTTTACGATGTCCTTGTTTGCGGTCCTTATCGTCTTGATATTTGGGATTTTCATCGCTTCTTTGATATTGAGCTTGAATCGCAGATTGGTCACAGCGCGCAGGGCCTTGATCTTCGGCATCTCGAAAACGTCGTAGAGATGCGGCATCTGGCTGATCCGTGCTTTATCTTCGCTCACATGATCCCTGGTAATAGCTGGTTAGGTTAAATTTAAAAAAATATGGGTGCTGGCCTAGACCCTTTTGGCGGCCAGCCGGATATCCACGTCGCGGACGGTTCTCCGTCCAGCGTGCTCAGCGAGCTTCGCGGCCTCCCCAGCGATGACAATTGCGCGTTCCTCAAGAACTTCGGATAGGGCAGTTGCAGCATCTTCGCTGACACGCTTAGCGCCAGATTTCCGAATTATGCGGTCCACGGCCGCAACGGGTAATTCAACCATTTTTCCTCCTCCTCAAATACTTTATCCAGCACTACTTAAGCAGATTTTTCTATTAGGAGGCGCCTATTTAAACCTTTCTTTCAAAGAGGCTTTTATCGTCCTTTAATCCTCCAAAAATACCTTTTTTGAGCTTTTATTTTGAAGCTAGATTTCCTGTGGAGCGGGTGGAAACCTAGATTTCTAAGATTTGTATCACGCCACGTATTTTAAGAACTAATAGAAACATTACAAAATGGTAAAACTGATGAGGTGATGAATTTGCCCTGCATGATTGTCGCAGGCGGACAATTCGGCGATGAAGGTAAGGGAAAAATAGTGGCCTACCTAGCGCTCAACGACAAGCCGAAGATCGTCGCGCGCGCAGGCGTCGGGCCGAACGCCGGTCACACGGTGCATTTCCGCGGGAAGAAATTCGGGCTCAGGCAGGTGCCGTGCGGCTTCGTCTACGAGGGCGCGCGGATGCTGATAGGGCCCGGCGTACTCGTGAACCCAGAAGTATTGTTGAAGGAGGCTGCCGAAACTGGTGTCGGTGAAAGGCTCGGCGTGGACAGGCGTTGCGCGATAATCGAGCCTGGCCACATCGAGCAGGATCGAACTTCGGCTCACCTCAAAGAGAAAATAGGCACGACAGGCACGGGCTGCGGCCCGGCGAACGTCGCGAGGGTGAGTCGCATGGCGAGGCTCGCTGAGGATGTGCAGGAGCTTCGGCAATTCATCACGGATGTGCCTCGTGAAGTCGACGATGCATTGCGACAGGGAGAAAAAGTCATGCTCGAGGGCTCGCAGGGATTCGGGCTCTCGCTTTTTCATGGCACATATCCTTATGTCACGAGCAAAGATACAAGCGCGAGCGCTATAGCGTCCGATGTCGGCGTGGGCCCGACGAAGATCGACGATGTCATGCTTGTGTTCAAGGCCTACGTGAGCAGGGTCGGTGCTGGGCCTTTCGCCACGGAGATACCGCAGGAGAAGGCGGAGGAACTCGGCATCGTGGAGTTCGGCACCGTCACCGGCAGGCGGAGGCGCATCGGCACCTTCGATTTCGAGCTGGCGAAGCGGGCGGCGATGATAAACGGTGCGACCCAAATCACAATAACATGTCTGGACAGGCTCTTCAAGGATTGTGTTGGGGCGAAGAAGTTTGAAGAACTTTCAGCGGAAGCGAAGGACTTCATCGCGAAGGTGGAGGGCGAGCTTGGTGTGCCCGTGACGATAATCTCGGTCGGCCAGGGCGTGGACGATGTAATAGACATGCGCTCCGAGAAACTTCGTTGATTTTATGAGGCTCGTCGTGGCGGTCAGCGGAACTCCGGGCACTGGAAAATCCGTCTTTGCTCTCGCGCTAGCCAAGAAGCTCGGCGCTCAGCTCATCGACCTAAACGCGCTGATCAAAAAAAGAAAAATTTACAAGAAAGATGCCGATGGCACGCTCATAGCTGACCCAATAAAGGTTCGAGCGGAATTTGCACGTTTGATTAAAAGTTTACGTGGTCCGGTGGTGATTGAGGGACTTCTCGCACATTTCCTTCAACCAAAATATATTTCACATGTCGTAGTCCTTCGTACGAAGCCGAGCGTGCTCGAAAAGCGCCTTCGCAAGCGGGGATACTCTCTGAAAAAAATGAAGGATAACGTCGAGTCCGAGGCTCTGGGCATAATTTTGTGGGAAGCGGTCAAAATTCACGGAGTGAAAAAAGTTTACGAAATCGACACGACTAAATTGAAAGCGCAGGCAGCGGTTAAATTGTTTTTGCGCGCGCTTGCGGGAAAAATTTCGCTTCGTCCGGGAAAAATCGATTGGCTTGAGGCATTTTTCAAATGATAAGCTCAACGGGATGGGAACAATGAAACCCAACGAAATAGAACAAAAATTAAAAGATATTTTTGGAGCCTTCATAACAATCACAAATCCCAAAGAGATAAAACCAGGCGAATCTTGGGAAATACCAGAAGAAGAATTAAGAGAAATAACATCAACTGCTCAAGAAATCACTCGCATTCGAGGAAGTATTCTGACAAGAGCTGTTGAGATAGATTCAATAGTGGGCAGGATTATAAAATATTCAATTTTTGGCAAAGATACTGAAAACTCAGATTTATTCGAAAACCTCATTCTTAAGACAAACTTCTTTTCAACAATGAATAAATTGAATGTTTTCAGAGAACTTGTTAAGCAACATAACATGCTCAAAAACAATGATTATTCTAGTTTACTAACAGAAATCCAAGAATTTATGAATACTAGAAATAAGTTTGCTCACGGAACAGTTGTTTTTAAGGGAAAAGAACCTTTTTTATGTTATTATCAAAGAGGAGATAGGGAAGATGAACTAACATGTGAATATTTTGAAAAGATATCTAAATCTTTTAAACAAATTTATTGCGAACTCCTCAAAATTCAATGTTTATTAAAAAGCTAAAAATGTTAGGAGAGCACTTTCTACCCCGCTTTGTCACAGATTTCTTTCAGCGCCTCTGAAGAGAAGTATAAATTCCGCCTTAAGCCCGCTACATCCCTTGGTGAACTGTTTTGCTGTACGAAAAATGGACAAGATTAGTGAGCTATTGTGTATAAAATTTCAACCTTAGTCTGAGGCACTTTATTTGTGCTTGAGAAAGATGAAAAAAATTACCAAGCATCCAACAATACCTAGTATGAGAAGTATACTTCCATATATAATTAAGAGACTTAGTTCTGGTGGTATAATTTAAGACAATTCTAAAATCGAAGATCCTAAGAATAAAAATAAAGAGAAAATTAAATAAACCATTGCAAAGAATATAAATCCTAATATAGCTCTCGCATGTTTTTTAGTAATCTCATATCCGTATTTTTTTGATATCCAAGATGCCAAGGTATAACTTCCGATTAAAACAAACGGAAAAATGGCTAAAATAAGCAATAAAATAAGATTTTGTGCTTTAAATAAGATAAGCAAACCACATGAAATCGTAAACCAAAAGTAAATCCCTAGACCAAAAGAAAAGTATATCCACCCCATAACGCGGTTGGGCAATGAATCACGGAGCGCGCCCTGAATATATCCCCTATAGACGGGGAGCGCTACACCAAAAACTAATAGCGGGGCAAAAAGGAGAACAATCGCGATTTTTTCAAAAATGAACTGTATTAAAACAAATATGTAGCCTATTGATGAAGAGGCAAACAAAAGTAGGTTATCTAACTTATCTATCTTTTTCTCCTTCTGGTTCTTTTGTTCTAAATTCATCAACTCATTCTGAATGTCTCGTTTTAGTCTTGTTAAGTCAGATTTTTTCACGAGTTTTGTTTTTCCCATTGTTTTCCCGATAAAAGCTACGAACGTCAATCTTTATATAAACCTAAAAAGTTTCTATGGTTTTTATATATTCACTATTTTGGGGCTTCGCCAGATTCGTAAAAAAAAGAAAAAGGGGGAGAAGTTAAGGGTATCAGAGTGGTGCGGGGTTAAGCGCAAACATAAAATCGACTGTCACCCGTTCGAGAGAATGCCCGGTTGGACAAAAAATCAAAATCTGCTAGTTTTTATTCACCTACGGGAGTACTGTATAAAGTTGATACCCCACAGACAACGCATGTAAGAAAAATCGCGAGATGAACCGATGCCGAATCGACGTGATCTGAACCTGCTGACGGAAGAATTCCTAGCCGGGCTGGGCGAGGCGGTACCACAGTCGTTCGTTCCCTCACCTTTCCAGTCAAAAGCCCTCAGCTCGGTGATGGAGCGTGACACCGTCGTGGTCGCCCCCACCGGGAGCGGCAAGACTTGGATAGCCGAGCGTGCGATCGCGAAGTTTCTCGAGCGAGGCAAGCGGTGCTGGTACACGACCCCTCTCAAGGCCCTCAGCAACCAGAAGTACGACAGGTTCAGGGAGCTCTTCGGCGAAGGAAACGTTGGGCTGCTCACGGGGGAGCGGCGCGAGAACCCGCGTGCGCCCCTCGTCGTGGCGACCACCGAGATCCTCCGCAATTCCCTGTACGGTGGGGATGCGGACGTTGGCTTCGTGGTTCTGGACGAGGCCCACTACATCGCCGAGGAAGAACGAGGCGTCACGTGGGAGGAGATAATCATTTTTATGCCGCTCGATGTCCGTCTCCTCCTTCTGTCCGCGACGATCGCGAACGCCGAAGAGCTCGTGGGGTGGATGAAAGAGGTACGGGGGAAAAGACCGCATCTGATCCTAGTGGGGAGAAAGGAGCGCCCCGTGCCATTGCGCTACGGCATCATAGACCGTTTCGGCAGGCCCCTTCCGCTGGAGGCGGCTGGCAGACTGCCGCGCAGGAAGCTGGGGCAGGTGTTCTGGCGGGGCCTCGATCCGGTTAGGCTGGTGCGGATGCTCCAGCAGCACAACCTTTTGCCCGCGATCATCTTCCTGCCGCGCCGGCGAGATTGCGACCAAGCTGTGCGCGCTTTCGGGGGTTTCCAGATGGACGGGCGTGGCGAGCGGAAAGACGCGTTCTCGAGGCTGGCGAGAACCTTCCCGAGACTCTCCGAATACCCGATGGCACGATACTTGGTCAACGCTGGTGTCGCCTCCCATCACGCGGGCCACCTCACGGCTTGGAAGATAGCGGTGGAGCGGATGTTGGGAGAGGGGCTGGTGAAAGCCGTTTTCGCGACCACGACGCTGGCGTCGGGGCTCGATGTCCCGGCGCGGACGGTGGTGCTCCCGACCATGTGGGTTGGTGACCGCACCGGCGAACGTCCGCTCACCGCTCTGGAGTTTCACCAGATGACGGGACGGGCCGGGCGGAGGGGGATGGACAGAATCGGGTTCGTGCTCGTCGTGCCGCGCGGACCGGGGGACTTCAGGCAGGCGATGGAGCTGACAGAGAGCGAGCCGGAGGAGCTCATGTCGGCCTTCCGCGTGCAGTACTACCAGATGTTGAACCTGTTGGCCACCCGCAGCTTCGAAGAAGCTCTGACGATCGTGGACCGCAGCTTCGCTCTGTACCAGATGGCGCACCGAAGCCGCAAGCGGGAGAAGGCCGTGAGACAGAAGTTGGTCTCCGAGTTCAGACGCCGCGCGGCGATCATGCTGGAGCTGGGGTACTTGGACGAGAATTGGGCGTTGACCGAGACGGGCAAGTGGGGGGTGCTGATCAGGCACGGGCGCTCGCTGCTGATTACCGAGGCCGTCAGGCGCGGGATGATGGACGGGCTCCCCGCCAAGGTGCTGGCGGGATGGACGGCAGCGCTCACGGCCGAACGCGCCCCCCGTTTTATGATCGCGAGATTGGATTTGATGCCCCTCGAGAGGCTGGCGTTCGAGCTGGACGCGAGGGAGAGGAAGCACAAAGTGGAGGAGTCGGATTTCGGTGAGGTGTTCGAGGGCGATCAGGGGAGCACGGCGAACGCGGTCGCTGGCGCGGTGTTCAAGTGGGCCGAGGGGAACACTGACTGGGCGGACCTCGTGGCCGAATCGGGGGGCGAGGAAGGCGATCTCCAGCGGATCGTCCTGCAAACGGCCGAGGTTCTGCGGCAGCTGGAAGACCTCCCGCTACCGATTTCCGAGCAGGCGAAGTCGGCCCGTCTCGCGATCCTGCGCAAGCCCGTCGGCGAACCCTAGTCCACAAATTTTGCACTTCATACCGTGCTCGATACATAACCACCGCGCACAGGCGGGATACTGATGAATGTGCCCATCACACAACGCAGATACAGCTATGGGGAAGGGATTTGAAGCCTTTGCGCGCCGCCCAGGAGGTAGTGTAACCGAAATGGGCAAATACCACGCGCCAATAATCTATGAGGTAAGGAAATGAGGCGATGACCAGAGTAAAAACTAAAATCCAAAATATCGTGCTCTCGGTCACATACGAAGGCACAGAGTTTAACCTTGAGAAGTTAGATAGGTCGTTGGACGGCGCACGCTACGATCCGGAAAGCTTTCCCGGCGTAGTCTATAAATCAGAGGATCCTCGAGCATCGTTTCTCATCTTCGCCTCTGGCAAGATGAACTGCGTTGGGGCGAGGAGCATGGCCGACGCCAAGCTCGCGATAAAGAAGCTTACAGAGAAGCTCAAGAAGGCGCGCATAAAGATTAAATCCGAGCCAAAGGTCAAAGTTCAGAATATCGTGGCATCCGTTAATTTCGGCAGGGAGTTCGATATCGAGCGTATAGCTCGCAGATTCGAGAACACCGAATACGAGCCTGAAGTTTTTCCAGGCCTCGTGTTCAGGCTCGACGATCCTAAGGTGGTAATATTGCTCTTTGTATCGGGCAAGGGCGTATGCGCCGGGGCGAAGAGCGTGAGAGACGTAAACAGAGCAGCACAAAATATAAACAAAATCCTCTCTCGACATTAGCGGCATTTTTTAATTACGTGAATCCCTTTGCGCGCCACCCGAGGAAAATGCGCGCTAGATGGGGGAGGCACTAAGAGCGACCGTTCTTATGCCGCCCGCATATTCCAGATTTATGGTTGTATAAGTAGAGTTGGACACCTCTTCGATTTGAACACTCTGGCTATCTATCCGAGCCGTGAAGTTTCCTCTGACAAGGGCCGTTGGAATCGTTATGGCCGCAGACCCGGTCGTCCCGATGGAGTCGGCGACCGTGAAGCTGACGGCTCTTGTGTCCGGGTCGAATGTGAGCTCCGAGACGGACGAATTGGAACTTGCGAAAATGGAATAACACTTGCCATCTGACGGAACCAAATAATGGTAAGGAGGTCTCTGTTCCTTCAGGAAGAGCTCCCTGGCATTGCCGCTTAGGATGTTGTAAGCGGCGTTGTAGTCCAGGTTAGAAAGGAGAGATCTCCAGTGTCCGATGGCGTTGGGCGTGGCACCGTCGACTGTGTTGTCCGCATAGTTGAGCCATCTCTCCAGACCGTTTTGGCCCCCTCCCGCGTCTGAACCGAATAAGATGCGAGAATTCCATGTTTCAAAGAACTGCTTCCAGTCCTCGTTCAATTGGCCGTTTGATTGGTTTGCGAGCACCGCCCAATTGGAGTTGGGTTGCGGCAAGGGGTTTTGCATGTTCTGGATTCCGGCCGTGTCGAGATACAGGTTGGGATATTGCAGGAGGAAGTCGTTGAGCGCGGTGCAATCGAGCGGCATGTTGTTGAATCCGAGATGAGCCCAGATGAGGGTCGCGTCTTTGTTGTAACTCAACATTCTTTCGAAGGCAGCGTTCGCAACGGGGTCGTCGGGTATGAAGTGAAACGAGATGGGGACGTGATATCGAGCGGACAGGTTCACCAGCTGAAGCCAGAGCGGAGCATCCGGCTGAACATATATGTCCGGGGGCGGAATGATCTCACCCGTGCTGTAGTATCTCAAGTTGGTTTCGCCTATGCCGTAAAAATTTCCCGTGCTCAACTGCGCCTCGGCAAATGTGGCGAATGCCTGGCCTTGCGTGAACCAGGTAGCGGGTTGCGGCGAGTCGGGAGTATCTACGAATGTTACAAATCTGCTGGGGTATTGAGATATGGTTTCGAACGAACCTGAATACAGGAGCGACACACTCACACCTGCCTTATTCATCTCCGAAATTATCTGGGGTGTGCTAACTTCGGACAGTGCGTGGACATGGGAATCGAAAATATCCATATGCTCCGTGTCGGTAAAGTTCTCGCAGGTGTTGTTCTCGATTGTCCCGTTGACCACGTTATTCAAGTAAATTCCGCCGTGCGTAGAAATCGCGCTATTCTCGATTAGACAATTCCGCACGATGAAGTAGGCGGTCGTGTTCTGGATGTCGATGCCGTTTGCGCCGGAAGCGTCTATCACCCAGTTCTCGATGATGTAGGGATCGCTCACGGTTCCGGAACCGCTAACCACCCCGTTGGTGCCAGTGAACTGGCTGTCGGACTGAATGCGAATTGGGCCGCCGCTGTAGGTTCCAGATTGAGGCACGTTCTCGCCTCCCGGCAAGTTTTCCCCTCCGCCACGCGTGGTCGCGTAGATGCCGATCCCCGCCACGACGGCTACGACGACTATTGCCACGATAACTAATGGAGCTATCCCTCTTTGATCCATTCCTTGCCTCCGATTGATTATTTGTGCTCCCCACCTAAAAAAGCCCTTTGCGCGCCGCCAGCTTGCCGATCCTCGCTTTATTTGGGCATAAAAAAGAAAAAAGGGGAGAAGTCTATTAAATTCGTTGGGTAGTCTTGAGGAAGTCTTTTAAGCGTGATTGAATCTAAATAATGATGATAAAAATGGGCGCAGCTTTTCGGACTACTATGCTTTTGGGCATGATGACGGGGCTACTCTTAGCGATAAGCCTGGCTATAGGGTATGTCCTAAACGTATCTATGATGTTGGTGCTCACTATTGCTTTCGCGATCGCGATGTCCCTCAACTTTTTCGTGTATTTTTACGCCGACAAGTGGGTGTTGAGGCTCTACAAGGCGAAGGTGGTCAGCGAGTCTCAGGAGCCGGAGCTTCACGAGATCGTCGGGCGATTGTCGAAGAATGCCGGATTGCCAAAGCCGAAGGTCGCTATCGTGGAGATGGACGCGCCGAACGCCTTCGCTACCGGACGAAATCCATCCCACGCGGTCGTCGCCGTCACCACCGGAGCTAAAAAACTCTTGGACAAGGAGGAGCTCGAGGGAGTCTTGGGCCACGAGATGGCCCACATAAAGAACCACGACATGCTCATCGGCACGATCGCGGCCATGGTGGCGGGTGTCATCGCGTACGTGGCGATCGCCGGCAGGTTCGCGGCTTTCTCTGGCGACAGACGGGATAGCGGAGCAACGGCGGTCGCATTGCTTGCAGTATTTCTTGTACCATTTGCGGCGACTTTGATAAGGCTTGGAGTTTCGAGGACCAGGGAATATGGTGCGGATGCAGAGGGCTCCAAGATATCCCACAAACCCAGGGCACTGGCGAGCGCGCTGAGTACGCTCGAAGAGCACGCGAAGAATCGTCCACTCACGAAGGGCAACCCTGCTACCTCCAACCTGTTCATCGTCAACCCGTTCCGCGGAGCGAGCGTCCTTGAGGCATTCTCCACCCATCCGTTGACTGCGAAGAGGATCCAAAAACTAGATGAAATTGTGGCTAGCGGAAATTTCTAAAATCCGAGGAGGGCTTGGCCGAGGCCCATCCGCAGGATCGCTTCGAAGACTATCAAGCCTATCGCAATGCCGAGCACTAACTTTGGAGATATCTTGTAGCCGTGGGCTTCTTCCTTGAAATAGCGTATCAAGCCCGCCCCAGTTGCCGGCATCTCTCCGTCACGCCTGCGCATGTTAACACCATCTTTTGTTGCACATAGCACGGTTTAAACATTTTCCCAAGTCAAAAACTCACGGCATGAATTGGCGCTGCGTTGCGACAACTTCCGCGCTGTCCTTTGCAGCCGCGTAGGCTTCGAGTGGCTCTCTGTTCAGTTCGAAGAAAGTTGGTCCCCATTTGAACCCGGCGAGAATTTCTTTCGCCCGCTCACGGTCGCCGAGGATGAAGAGAGCGGCGGCGAGCGCCTCGGCCGTGCTCAATATCGTCGGCTTACCGTAGTGCGTGGGGTTCGAGGCCACGAGATATGGCAAACTCCTCAGTTCCATCTTCCTTCTAACGCTTTCGATTTTCCTGATCTTGTTCCAAGAGACATCGAGCGCCACCAGTCCACGTTTTTCTGCGATGGTCGCATCAGCGTGGGAGATGGCTTTCTGCGCGAATGGGTCGAGCAGGATAGCTTTCGACGGCAGCTCCCCTAGCTTATAGGTCATCTGAATCTTCCCCGCTCGATGTAGGCGTACCGCGGTGCAGCGCTTCGGGTCGCACTCGCGAGCGTTATAGACTACGAGTCTCATGCTCTCAGTTAATATTTGGGAATGTTTTAAGCTATAACAGGTGGGCAAATGGTGCGACAGGTGTTCTACAATGCGATATTATTGGAGGGCGAAGATCTAGATGTCACGCATGGCTACCTCGTGATCGAAGATGGTAAAATAGAAAAAATTGGCGAGGGGACGCCGCGCGCTCGGGGCATCAACATCAAGCGCGGCTTTGTGGTGCCTCCGTTCGTCAACGCCCACACTCATCTAGCAGATGCGATCGCAAAGGAACTCTACCTTGGGAAATCACAACCCCAGGTAGTAGGACCACGTGGCGCCAAGTTTCGTGAGCTCAAGGGAGCAGGTCGAGAACTTGTTGGCACGATTCGTACGATCATTCATGATATGCTTAAAAGCGGAACACTGGCCTACTGCGACTTCCGAGAAGGAGGACTTGCGGGGGTGAAAATCCTTAAAAAGGCTTCCACCGCACCCGTTCGAAGCGTAATCCTCGGGCGCCCGTCAAAATTGTCAGAGTTGAATGACTTGCTTCGCGCATGCGATGGCGTGGGCCTACCATCCCTAGATGCTTTTGAATCTTCAGCCATCAAAGAAATCGCGCGCAACGTTCGCAAGGCTGGAAAGATCTTTAGTGTCCATGTTGCGGAGACCGAGGAGGCCCAGAAACTTTCGTTCAAAAAAACTGGGAAGAGCGAGGTCGAGCGGGCTTTGAAGTTGCGACCCTCTTTCATCATACATTCCACATGGGCAAGCGATGAAGATTTGCTCATGCTTAAGAAGGCGCGCGTCCCCGTCGTCTTCTGCGCTAGGGCAAACAGCTTGCTTGGCGTCGGCATACCACCAATTTTGAGAGCATCGAGATCGGGGGTGAAGTTTTGCATAGGCACAGATAATGCCGCAGTCTGCCAGCCAGACATGTTCGGCGAGCTCTCGTTCAATTGGGCGTGCATGCGCCGAGAGGACAGCGGAGTCGGTGATGAGGAGGCGCGAGAACTCCTGCGTGCTGCGATGATCGAGCCGCTCAGCATTTTCGATTTGCCGTGGAAGCCCTTGCAGGAGGGTGCCCCAGCGACTTTTCTTGTTTTATCGAGGGGGCATAATTTAGTCGGGTTGAAAAATGTGCATGCGGGGCTGGTGAATCGAGCGAGGGCCGATAATGTAAGCGCGATTTTTATGAATGGTAAAAGATTTAAGCTTGGCAGTTGAAGATTTTTCAAGATTTTGTGCAGTTACTCAGAGGAGGATATCGGAGGGTAAAAATGAAAGTCAAGGATGTCATGACGGCTGAAGTAAAATACGTCGAAGTACCTGGGACGAGGGCCGAGGCGCTGGATCTATTGAGGAAGCTCGGCGTGAGCGCGGTCCCAGTGGTGAAGGAGGGCACCGAAGAGCTTTTAGGGATGGTGACGCTCAGGGGCCTGTTCGATCATTCTGATGAGGAGCAGCTGGGGATGTTGGTCGATCGCGATGTCCAGACGGTTTCTCCCGAGGATTCGATCGAAGATGCAGCGCGTTTGATGGTCAAGAGCGGTGGGCGGAGGTTGCCCGTCGTCAAAGAAAAGAAACTCGTCGGCATAGTCACAGTTAGAGACATAGTTTATCGGGCGGTCACGGGGATGGGTTTGGACAAACCGGCCTCCGATTACATGCGGCCCAGGCTCGCGGTGATATGGGAGGGGACGCCAATCCGAGCGGCTGTGGAGATAATGGCGCTGGCTGGACTCCGCGCGTTGCCGGTGATAGATAAGGAAGGTAAACTCATCGGCATAGTCGACGATGCGGATATACTTGGTTTGAGTGAGGTAGAGACCGAGTCGAAGATGGGCCAAATGGGTGGGCGGAGCGAGGGGGATAGCTGGACCTGGGATAGCGAAGATAGAATTTACATCACCAAGAAAAAGATCAAGCTCCCGAATAAATCAGTCAAGGATGTCATGTCGAAAGATTTGGTCACAGTAGCCAAGCGCACCTCCGTGAGCAAATGTGCAGAAGTGATGAAGCAGCACAAGATCGAGCAGACCCCAGTGATGTCGGCGGATGGCGAGCTCGTCGGGATGATCAGAGATATAGATTTGTTGCGCGCGATGGTCGAGTAATCCTAACAAGCCTTTTATATGACTTTTCTTAATAGGAGTGGTAATTACAATGAAAAAATTAGTAGCTGTGGTCATCTGCTCGATTTTTATTATGAGCATGGTGCCTGTGGCCGCCGCTGTAAGTTTTACGAGAGGGCAGGTTTTAGAAACTGCCAAAAATCCAAGTGAACTGATTAGGATCAGGATCGACTTTCCCACTCCTGAAATTACTGCCGTGAATGAATATTATCTAGTCACCATGGAAGGGTTGGATATCGCTGGCGATGCTGGCGAGCCGCTGTTACCCTTCAGAACCGTCAGTGTGTTGGTACCATTTGGCCGCGAGGTAAAAGAAGTGAGGGTCGTACTAGGTAAGAAAGTAACTTTGTCTGGGTCCTACATCCTCGAACCCGGGCAGGAGTGTTTCCCCATTGGCATCGTTGATGAATCTACCGTTGGCCCCACACCTCCTAATGATAGGATATACAGTTCTCTCTCCCCATTCCCGGCGGAGATATCCTCTGATGAATCCATCCAGTCAAAGATGGGCTGCAAGATACTCTTCCTGAACATCCATCCTGTAAGTTACGTTCCAGCGACGGGCGAGATATCCTACTTCAAGAGCGTGACGGTAGAGGTGGAAACGAGTCCATGTTCAACAACGGGAGATGAACTTCCAGCAAGACGTTCACCAAATGTTGAGAAAATAGTGGAGGGGATTGTGGATAACCCGGAGGCTCTGGGAACCTATTTTGAGGAAGCGCCGCGCGGAGGTACTGGTCTTCTTGATTCAGAGAACTATCAGTACGTGATAATCACCAACCAGCAATTGAGAGATTCTTCGGTCGCTGACAACTGGGGCGCGTTGATGGCCCAAAAGAATAGCAGGGGCATCACAACTAATTTAGTTACCACCGAATGGATTTACGCCAACTACGATGGAACCAGACCGGATGGCGGGACGGATAACCAAACGAAAATTCGCAATTTCATCATCGATGCCTATACAAACTGGGGGACGGAGTACGTGCTGCTCGGCGGGTACAGTGGGATAATTTCTCCGAGGATGTTTTACGCGGATGGAACATCGATGCCTTCTGATTTGTATTACGCCTGCCTCGATGGAACCTTCGATGATGATGCTAACGGCACATATGGTGAGCCTCACGACGGACCTGGGGGCGGGGAAGTAGATCTCCTCGCAGAGGTCTATGTCGGAAGGGCCTGTGTGGCCAATGAACAGGAGCTATCCAACTTCGTGAGAAAAACCATCGCCTACGAAACCCAAAATTCGAATGATCTGCGTCACGCCTACATGCTCGGCGAGTACTTGGGCTTTGGAGGGATTTCGGATTACGCGACGGAATCCATGGAAGAGATAAGGCTTGGCTCGAATGCCCACGGTTATCACACGGAAGGCTTCGCTTTCACGAATTTCTTCGAGGTGGGGACACTCTACGATGCCCCAGGTTATAGCTGGCCGAAGAGCGATCTCATCGATATCATCGACAACGACGTCCATATCCTGAACCATCTTGGCCATGCAAGCTACCAATATGATATGAAACTTAACAACGCTGATCTTGACACCCTTACCAACGACGAGTACTTTTTCGGTTATTCTCAGGGGTGCAATCCAGGTGCGTTCGACACCACAGAATGTTTCGCTGAGCATGCCACCACAATAGAGCATGGGGCATTCGCCTTCGTGGCGAACGCTAGATTTGGGTGGGGAATGGGTTCCAGCACGGACGGACCGTCCCAGCGCTACGATCGAATGTTCTGGAATAAAGTATTCGGCGAGGGCATGCTTAACATAGGAAAAGTGAATCAGGAGTCAAAGGAAAATCTGAGCGGGCGCATAAATGAACAGTGCATGAGATGGTGTTACTATGAGACCAACTTGTTTGGGGATCCGGAAACTCCATTCCAAACGATCTGCGATGAGGGAGTGGTCAGCACAAATAAAAAGTTTTACCAGACATCAGATACTGTAAATGTCACGGTTCGGGATTTTAATCTAGATCTCAACCCGGGTGTGCCCGACACCACAACCGTTGAGATTAGTAGCATCAAGGAAAACACGCCTGAGAATATAACCCTCACCGAGACCGGGCCGAGCACCAAAACTTTCGTCGGCTCAATAGACCTCGATAATGGAGGATCCCCAACACCCGACGGAAAATTGCAAGTTTTTAACGAGGATATAATTACCGCGACCTATCATGATGAAAATGATGGCTCTGGCAACCCGGCCGTTTCGATATGCACGGCAATCGCGGACGGAGTTGCGCCACCAACTCCGGTCCTCTTGTATCCACCAGATGGCGCGTCTGTGAGCGATATAACCACGGATTTTGGATGGACGAAGGTAGAGGATTACTCTGGTGTCGTCACCTACACGTTTCAAGTGGACAATGAGTCGAGCTTCACGGATCCGATCGAGCGTTCAGGCTTGGTAGACAACTCCTACGAACTAGACGTTACCTTGACCAATGGAAACTATTACTGGCGCGTGCGAGCTGTAGATGGGGCGGGCAACCCGAGCGAATGGTCTGAGGTTAGGCAGTTCACGCTTGAGATCAACACACACGAACCGATACTCATTCAAGGGAACAACGAGTTTGACGCTGCGCATGGCGTGACCGGCGGTTCAGGGTCGGCAGAAGACCCGTATATCATCGAGAATTGGGCCATCCGCGCCTCAACCGCTCACGGGATACACATCAAGAACACCAATGCGTATTTTGTCATAAGAAACTGCCAGGTGATAGGTGGGCAGGACCAATATAATGGGATTTATCTAGAGAATGTACAAAACGGTAGGATAGAAAGTGCGATTACGGAAGAGATTTACTACGGTACTGGCATCTACTTGTCCAATTCGTCCAACAACACATTGATTGGCAACAATGCGCCGAGCGGTTTGTTCGGCATCTACTTGTCCAATTCGTCCAACAACACATTGATTGGCAACAATGCGCCGAGCGGTTTGTTCGGCATCTACTTGTCCAATTCGTCCAACAACGACTTGACCGGCAACACTGCATTGAACGACGTCGCCATCGTCTTGGATGGTTCGAAAAACAATACCTTAACTGGCAACACGGCGTCGAGCGGAGCCTTCGACAATCCCAGCATCGGCTTGTATAATTCAGACAACAACACCCTAACCTATAACACCGTGTCGAGCAGCGACTACGGCTTCTACTTGCAGGATTCGGACAACACAAACCTAGCACACAATATCGTGTCAAACAACGGAGATGGCATCTTCTCATATGGCTCGAACAACACCGCCATAAATTACAACGCCGTGTCGAACAACACTGGGCTCGGCATTTCCGTGGATTTTTCATCAAACAGTATCTTGACTGGCAACACCGTGTCAAACGGCTACTATGGCATCTATTTTGAGTATACATCCAACAATACATTGACAGGCAACTCGATGTTAGGAAATGAGGTCAATTTTAGCATTCGAGGTAATAGTCTCTCTCATTATATCCAAAACATAGACACTAGCAACACGGTAGATGGGAAACCCATTTACTATTGGGTCAATCAGCAAGATAGACAGATACCGAGCGACGCTGGTTTTGTTGGGATCGTGAACTCTGATAACATTACTGTGAGCGGCTTGACTTTAACAAACAATTTGACGGGGGTATTGCTCGTTTACTCGACCAATTCAAGGATAGAAAACATAATTGCGAATAATAACGCTAATGGTATCAACTTGTTTAGTTCAAACCACAACACTTTGACCGGCAACAACACGTCGAACAACTCTATTGGTATCTCTTTGGATAATTCGAACTACAATAATGTAACAGCTAACACTTCATCGAACAATATCAGTGGAATCGGTCTGTACAATTCATCTAATAACGAATTGACCGGCAACACCGCGGAAAATAACAGTTACTACGGCATAACCGTTACTCTTTCAACTGGCAATACCATAAAAAACAATACCGTGTTGAACAGCTACTACGGCATCAAATTTTTATATTCAAGCAACAACCTCATTTACAACAACTACTTCAGCAATGCCCATAACGTCTATAGTGCCGACAACAACACCTGGAATATCGAGAAGACTGCAGGCACAAACATATTGGGCGGCCCATACCTTGGCGGGAACTACTGGTCGGATTATACGGGCGTCGATAATAATGGAGACGGTCTGGGCGACACTCTGCTTCCGTACAATGCTAATGGAGGGATAGCGAAGGGCGGAGATTACCACCCATTGGTACCACCTGACAACACGATACCGCCAGCCCCAGCCCTTATTTCACCACTTAATGGCGCACTCGTGAACGATAGCACTCCAACTTTCAGATGGACATCCGTCACAGCTCCCGCAGGAGTCACCTACAAGCTGCAGTATTCGACTGATAATTCATTCCAAACCGCGACAACTATAGAGAATTTACTCGATAATACTTACACTGTGCCCGACAACATGGCGCTCGTCGACAATGGATACTATTGGCGAGTCCGGGCGGTCGACGGAGCGGGCAACCAAGGCAATTGGTCAGATATCTGGTGCTTCACGGTCGACGCCACGCCACCCGCGGCGCCTTCCCTCATCTCGCCTGCGAATGGTGAAAATCTCAATAACACTACTCCGATGTTGAGTTGGAATGCCGTGAGCGATGTTTCGCTGCCGGTTCTTTACAGGGCTTTGGTCGACAATGACAGTAATTTCTCATCTCCAGAAGTTGATTCGGGTTGGATCGCTTCTACTAGTTTCACCACTTCTGCGTTGACTGAGCGTGTTTATTACTGGAAGGTTCAGGCGAAGGACAACGCGGGTAACGTCGGTGGGTACTCTTCAGTGTGGTCCTTCAGGGTTGATGTTACTGCGCCGTCAGCGCCTTCTCTTGTCTCGCCCGCGAATGGTGCGAATCTCAATAGTACTACTCCAACTTTAAACTGGAATATTGTGAGCGATGTTTCGGTGCCCGTTGTGTACAGGGCGTTGGTCGATAATGATAGCAATTTCTCATCGCCTGAGGCTGATTCGGGTTGGATCGTTTCGACTACTTTCACGACTCCTGCGTTGACTGAGCGTGTTTACTACTGGAAGGTTCAGGCAAAAGATAACGCTGGCAACGTTGGCGTGTATTCGAGTTCACGTTCGTTCAGGATTGATGTGACTGCGCCGTCTGCGCCTTCTCTTGTTTCGCCTGCGAATGGTGCGACAATTAACGATAATACTCCAACTTTCAGGTGGGCAGCTGTCACTGATCCCTCAGGCGTCGCCTACAAGCTGCAATACTCGACCGATAATACCTTCCAAACCGCGACAACGATCGAGAATCTGCTCGATAATACTTACACAGTGCCCGACAACATGGCGCTCGTCGACAATAAATACTATTGGCGAGTCCGAGCGATCGACGGAGCAGGCAACCAAGGCGATTGGTCCAGCACATGGCAATTTACTGTTCAGAAACCAGCTCCACGTGTTTGGGTTCAGACGCGCTGGTCTGGTATTCAGACTTATCCGACGCAGCAAGTGGGCAAGTGGGATAACATGTATGACAATTGGTACAGGCACGAGAATGTCACGCCGAGATCAGGGGACATCTTGGGACCAAAGCCGGGTAATGGTTATCTCGAATCCTCAGTTTATGATGCTGGCTTAATCGTTAGCTGGACTAAAGTCGAGTTCGACACTACTGGTGGTGGTACAGTTAAAGTCTACCTGCGTTTTGACAATGATAGCGACCCGAGCGACAAGCAATGGGTCCAGAGGGCGAACGGCGCCACCTTCAACGTGCAAGCCAGATATGCACAATACAAGGTAGAACTGACTGGAACAAGAACGCAACAAAAGACATTCACAGAAATACGTGTCCGCTACACGGGTTAATAAACACGAACATTTTTAGGTTTGTAAACATTCTTGAACTCGGTGAGCTGGTGCCATCGAAGAAGAGTGAGAAGGTGATGGATCTCGCCAAGAGGCGCGGATTCATCTGGCCGTCGTTCGAGATATATGGGGGAGTTGGTGGTTTCTACGATTTTGGGCCGCTCGGCTCGCTTCTAAAAAATAAAATAATCCAGAAGTGGCGCGAGTTTTACGTACTCGATGAAGGATTCTTTGAGATAGATTCCCCAAGCGTGATGCCTGAAGAGGTGCTGAAGGCTAGTGGGCACGTCGATCATTTCGTAGATGCGATGGTCGAATGTCAAAAGTGCGGTGCGGCGTTCAGGGTGACGGACGTGGTTCGCGAGGCCACGGACAAGGACATCGAGGGCATGCCGAAGGAGGAGATGGAGCAGTTCATGAAGAAGCACAAGGTGCATTGTCCGGACTGCGGCGGGGAATTCGGCAAAATTTTCGATTTCAATGCGATGTTTAGGACCACGATCGGACCTGGCAGCCAAAGGGTCGGGTATTTGAGGCCAGAGACGGCTCAAGGGATTTTTGTGGACTTCAACAGGCTTCAGCGTCATGCGCGCGGGAAGTTGCCCTTTGGAGTGGTGCAGATAGGTCGCGGCTATCGCAACGAGATCTCACCCAGGCAGGGGATAATCAGGTTGAGGGAGTTCACGATGGCGGAGGCAGAGGTCTTTTTCGATCCCGATGACCCGCGCCACCCGAGGTTCAAAGATGTTGCGAACGAGGAGCTCGTGCTCTGGTTGGCGGGCGATCAGGAGAAAGGAAAAGAGCATCTCACGGAGGTCACGGCCGAGCAGGCGGTGAAGAAAAAAGTTGTGTGCAATGAGTTGATGGCCTACTACCTAGCTATCACCAAGTGTTTCTTGTTGAGCATAGGCGTCCCTGCGGGTGCGATCAGGTTCAGGGAGCAGACCAAGGGGCAGAGGGCGCACTATTCTGCCGAGACTTGGGACGCCGAAGTATCGACAGAGCGGTTCGGTTGGGTGGAGGTGGCTGGGCTTGCATACCGCACGGATTACGATCTTTCCAGTCATGCCAAGTCGAGTGGCCAAGACCTAACAATGTTTTCCGCAGACAAAAAAAGGAAGGTGCTCTGTCATGTCGTCGAGCCATCGTATGGAATAGACCGTTCGCTGTACTGTGTGCTTGAGCACGCTTACGTTGAAGAAAAAAATCGCGTGTACCTCAGATTGAAAAAAGATCTTGCTCTAGTGGAGGTTGGGGTTTTCCCACTGCTGAACCGGGACGGTCTGCCGGAGAAAGCTCGGGAAATTTACGAAAAATTAAAATGCTGTGGAATCATGGCTGTTTATGATGACTCTGGTTCAATAGGTCGAAGATACGCACGTGCCGATGAAGTTGGGACGCCTTATTGCGTGACGATTGATCATAAGACAATGGAGGACGGCACGGTAACTATCAGGGACAGGGACACAACCTCGCAGATAAGAGTCTTGCTGGACAAGCTTCCAGAAATTTTGCTTTCACTTCTTCGCGGCGGGAAAGAGTTTGAAGATGCAAGTTCAGTCAATTAAAATCCAAGGATATACATCATAAGTGGAAGTGCAACAAATAACGACACGATTGTAAGGTATAACACGATCGTTCCGTAAAGTTTGAGGTCCTGCTTGAATTCATGCGCGAGGACTATGTTGAAAACTGCCGGTGGCATGGCAGCCATAATTAGCGCAGGTTTAGCGGTGAGTCCAGTTAACTCAAGCCCAAATGCAAGTATCCCCAGATAAGTTACTAGTGGGCAAACAGCAAAGCGAAAGATACCGACGACGGTAAGCGGTCGCAAATACTTTCGTGGGTTAACCAGCGGCAACTTGTATCCGACATACAGCAACATCAGGACGAAAGATGGCTTGGACAAGTAGTCAAACGCGGGTTTTAGGCTATACGGTGGCGGCCCCAAAAATGCGAAAAGCAGCGCAACGATTAATACAAATGCTGCGGGGAAAGTTAGAACTCCGAGAGCTATTTTGCGCAGACTTGTTTTTTTATTTGTAGCGGAGTTTAGTAGTACCAAGCCAAACGTTAGGTGCATAATCCCTATCGCCATCGCGTAAAGGCTTGCGGGCCCCATATCTCCGCCCAAGATGTAAACGAGGGGGAGACCAAGATAAGTGACGTTCATAAACGCGGAGTTGAGTATAATTGCAGTGCTTTCCTTTTTGTCGAAACGCATCGATCCCGCCACGAAGAGTAGAGGGACTAAACATACTCCAAGCCCGATGAACGCGAGCGGAATAGCTGCACCCAATATTTTTGTTGGAGTTTGCCAGGCTATCGATCCAAACACTACAGCGGGCAACAATACCAAGATCACCAGCTTGTCAACAAAGTGGAAAAATGGCCTTGCCACTTTCACCCGTTGTAACGCCATACCGGTGCCAAGCAACGCCAGTGTAATGACAATGGTGCGCAAGTACTCTTCTAACGTTTGTTTCACCCACGCCGAGTGATCACTTTGTAGAGCCAATTATTCAACATTTTTTCAACCGGAGCCTTTTTCCACTTTTTTCAGCGTGTTTTCAAATATCTCTAGCCCCACATCCGCATGCTCTTGCGTTAAGATGAGCGGCGGGGCGAGCCTTAGCGACGAAGCCCCAGCACCCAGCAGAACCAACCCCTGCTTGAATGATTTGTCCAATATCTCGTCGCGTTCCTTTTTTGCGGGTTCCTTGGTAGTTCTGCTTTTAACGAACTCTATGCCGATCATGAGCCCTTTGCCCCTCACGTCGCCGATGAGTTCATATTTCTCGGCCATCTCTCGGAATCGCTTGAGCAAGTAGTCGCCAACCTTTGCAGCGTTGTCAGCTAATTTTTCCGATTTCAAGACATCGAGCACGGCGAGTGCAGCCGCGCACACGACCGGATTGCCGCCCAACGTGTTTTCATGCGCGTTCGGGTCCCACTCCATGAGTTCGGATCTGCATATTGTCGCACCGCACGGCATGCCCGCGGCGATGGCCTTCGACATCGTCATGATATCGGGCACAACGCCGGAGTGCTCGCACGCCCACCACTTCCCCGTGCGGCAGAATCCCGTCTGCACCTCGTCCATCACCAAGAGGACGTTGTTTCGCTTGCAGATATCGGCGAGCGCGGGAAGGTATTCTTTTGGCGGAACTATGTAGCCACCAGCGCCTTGTATCGGCTCGACCACCATGCACGCGAGGTCGTCGGGTGGCACGACTTTCTTGAGCAAGATCTCCTCGATGTAATTCGCGCACCAGAGACCGCAAGATGGATACTCCTGCTTGAACGCACATCGATAGCAGTAGGCGTACGGCACGTGGAAGACGCCTTGCATCATCCCCTTGAAGTGCCTGCGTGCAGCGACGCTAGTCGTCGTCAGCTGCAGCGAGCCCATCGTGCGCCCGTGGAAGCCGCCTATAAAACCTATCACATAAAAATTGCGGGTATGCCACTGCGCTATCTTCAACGCCGCCTCGACGGCTTCAGTACCAGAGTTGCAGAAGAACGCCCGCTTCTTGAACTTGCCTGGCGTCACCTCGAACAGGCGTTCCGCCAGCTCCACCTGCGGGAGCGTGTAGAAATCGCAGCTGTTTATGAACATCAACTTATCCAACTGGCGCTTCATCGCCTCAACAACTTTGGGGTGCCGATGTCCAACATTGGTCACGGCTATCCCGGAGCTGAAGTCCAAGAACACATTTCCATCAATATCCTTCACCCACACGCCTTCCTCCTCGACACCAACAAGCGGAGCGGTCCTCGTCAGCGATTTCGAGGTCACCACATGATCCCTCTCGATGAAAGCTCGCGCCTTTGGGCCCGGGGGCGTGGTCACGATCTTTGGTCTCTTCGTTTCTTTCATCCAATCACCTCTCACCTTTTGCCTTTTTTGCATCGCCTTCTCGGCTGATAAATTTTTTGTTGGCAAATTCTTTTCATTTATCTATCCTATAAAGTATTCTTTAAATGATATATTTACTTTATTAGATACTTGTAACGATACATTTATAAGGAGGGAGATCTAACTTATGGCTGGTGGTGGATATGAAGGAGGGTATAGAGGAGTTCCTTTTCCAAGAAAAGCCTGTAAAAGCCATTTTAGCTCTAAAAAAGGCAGAAAAACCGCTGTATGCAGCAATAATATCAAAAGAAATCGATAGCACGTATGCGCACACATTAAACGTTCTTTCTATGCTAAAAGAGCTAAAATTGGTCAGTTTTCAAGAAAATGGGCGGATAAAACAGGTATTTTTGACAGAAGTCGGCCTAGAAGTCGCCAAGGTGATTGAGAGCCTATCAGAGCTATTTAAACTATCTGAATTGGAATATAAGCTTGATTTATTGTATGAAAAAGAAATAAAAGGTAAATTAAGGGAGGATATAGACAAAAAAACCGTAGTAGGTCGTTTGGATAATTATAAAGGAGAATTGGAGCGTATAATCAAAGAAGAGCCTCAAAATATCTCCCAATTGGCAGAAAAACTTCTTAAAAAGGCCGATTCGATCTCCAGAGAGGTCACGGGGCTAGTCATTGAGTAAAATTTTGGCTTAATGCCGAAGTCGCGAAAGTAAAAGAAGCCTTAGCGCAGCTGGTTTTCTAAAATAGATGGCATTTGGGGGGGATCTAGTCGCGTATATAGTCTATATACCCAAAATTACTGGACGGGCAAGTCAGCACCTCCTAGCATTATTCGTGTTTAATAGCCAAATTTTTTAGGCATAAAGTATATATTGTGGTATCTATAAGCAAATACTTGGTCATCATGCCCGAAGAAATTGATACCGGCCTAAAAAGACTGCTCGATTTCAGCTATGGCAATCATCCGAAGCGACAGACATTGAAGGCGAAGGGAGCGATCGTGATAAAATTTTTGCGTGAGAGTCCAAAAACTTTGAACGAGTTGGCGGTGGGACTCGGGTTGGATCTGAAGAAGCCGGCGGAGCTTTCCCAATTTTATGTAGCGCTCAAGCCGTTGCGCGAGACCGGGATGATCTCGACCCACCGATCGCAGGGCAAGACGTTTTATGCGCTGTCGTATGCGTCGTTCAGGTTCGCGCTCGAGCAGTTGAGGAAAGATGCGGAGTACTGGTTGAAGGAGGAAGGGACGTAAAAGTGTGTGGGTGATAAGGATATTTAAAGCTAGGAACAGAGGATAGAACGCATGACTCGAAAAACTGGGGCAAAAGCTGTAAAGGCGAGGCAGCTCACGCGAGCAGCGAAGGTTCATAGGTACAAGCAGAAGCTCAAGGACGCAGGGGAGAGCTTGAGCCTGCCGAAGCCGTCGAGAGAAGCGCAGAGGCAGAAGGACGCGGAGCTGAAAAAGCTTTATCTGGAGCTCATCTCGAAGAAGGAGCAGCCTAAGGAAGGCGAACAAGCGGAACAGCAAGTGGAAAAGAAGGAGCAACCGCGGGAAAAGACCGAAGAACAAAAACAAGCCGAGCAGCAGGAGGAATAGATGACCGAAAAAATGCCGCCCGGTCTTGCGCCGAGAATGGTAGTTTCCATTGTAGTCGGTATCGCATGGCTGGTATTCCTAGTGATCTTTTTTGCATTCTACGCCGACCGTTTTAGCGTTTACCAAAACCTAGCGATTTTCATTGCATCAGTTCTCGTCGTGGGCGCGATAATGATTCCGATGTGGGTGTATTGGGGGATCAAAGTAGGGCCCAGATACGCCGAGCGATGGGAGCGCAGATTTGAGCGCGAGCGCGTTCGGAAGAAGCGCAAGAGATAGCGCTTGGCTCGGCCAGCGACAAACATCAGCGGGTATTGTCAAGGAGCCTTAGATCCATCCCCTTCCTTCCATGGTATCAATCAGGCGGGTTGCTGCTAGAGCCAAAGCGGCTTTCCTAAGCGAGATCTCCTTTTTAGATGAATAGTCCAAGACCTCTTCAAACACGTCGAGGAGCGTTTCTTTTATCGTCGCATAGGTCTCCTCCCGCTTCGTTCTGCTTCCAGACTTCCCCTTTCGCCACTCATCGTAGCTGGCGACCACTCCACCTGCATTGGTGAGGATGTCTGGCACTACGGTTACGCCCTTTTTTGCAAGGATCTCATCGGCTTCTCTTTTTGTTGGGGCATTTGCACCCTCAATGATGAGCTTGGCTTTGACATCTCCCGCGTTCTCCCTCGTTATTACCCCGCCGATCGCCGCGGGAATTAGAAGGTCCACATCTAGTCCAAACAGTTCCCGGTTGCTCAGGTGCTTCCCACCGTAACCATCCACGCTGCCACGCTCCTTGGTGTATTTTTTGAGTCCCTCCACATCGATGCCCTCTCGATGCATCGTTCCTCCGCCGATATCCGCGACGGCGGTGATTTTTGCCCCCTTCTCGGCAAGAAAAGTACACGCCCAAGAGCCAACGTTTCCGAATCCCTGCACACCAACAGTAACATCGGGGAGCCCTTTGCCCAAGAACTCGCGCACGGCATGCTCAGCGACAACCGCAACGCCATATCCAGTCGCTTCCTCTCTTCCTGGCAAACCACCTATGCCAACTGGCTTGCCGGTCACCGACTCTCTAATGTGTGTCTCCCCGAAAATCACAGCCATCTCCCGAGGGCTGGTTCCCAGGTCTGGGGCCGGAACATAGTTGCCCGAGATGAGTTCGTACCTGATTTCGTGGACAAATCCTTCTATGAGCACTCGCTTGGCCTCGGGGGAAAGCCCGCTATCGGCGACAATCGCTGCTTTTCCGCCCCCGAAGGGCAAGTCCATCAGTGCGCTCTTGTAGGTCATTATCTCCGCGAGCTGAATTGTTTCATTAAGAGTGGCATCGCTTGACATTCTTATCCCACCCTTGCAGGGCGGGCCTCGGGCGGCATTGTGGTAGACCACGTAAGCGTGAACAGTCTTGTATCCCGGCGGAAGGTGTCTGCGAAGCCTGAGGGTGATTACTCGGTCGGGCTCGCTTAGTAACATAAGAGCTTTTTCACCCATACCAACGAGGCGCACAATCTCCTCGTCAAGTATCACCGTAACACCAATCCGTATTGAAGTCGCCCGCTTCTTTAATGTTTTGAGTTTCAGTTATCGTATAAACATCAGCGGGTAGTTCAGCTCGCGAACGTAGCGCATGCCGGCGCGCACGCGGGTTTTGCCGTATTTTGCCACTAGATCAATTTTTAGCATTTCAGCCGAGAGCTCGGGATAGACGTATGGGTGTTTCCTCTTTCTTTTGGGGCACTTGATTCTGACCTCCGCCTTCTCGATGAACGGCTGCGCGATCGCCGCCTGCTCCATCGCTCGCTCGAGCGCTTTTGCATCGTGGATGGCTGCGCCTATGAATTGATGGTAGAGGGCGCCGAGCGTTATCGCGCCTTCGAATATCGCGCGTTCGCGGTCGGTCACCTTCGAGTCAAAATATTTTCTGGCCGGATCTTTCATAGCAACTCCTCCCTTCGCACGTTAGGTATTTCCTCCCCTTTAGATGTTAGGTTGGTGATGTTTGCCCCGAGTTCTCTCGCTAGCCATGATAGCAGCTCTTTGCATATCTCTAGTTTGATGAGCTTGCGCTTGCGATCCTTGTCCCCAGAGTATCTACCGATTTCTGCCCCGAGGTTCATCCCCACGAGGTAGATCTTTTTTGCCCCGAGCTCATGCGCCATGAATGCAGCCCGGTCCCCGTCGGTGAAACCCCCAAAGTTGTACAGCCTGCCGAATGGTTCCACTTGGGTCGTACCGATGATGCGCTCTTTGAGCTTGGGGGCTATCTTACGCACCTGTGAAACGTTGTCGCCGTGAGCGTGGACGACTATCCAAGAGCCTCGTCGCCAGGCCTCGAGTTGATCCTTCACGACGCCATCAAGGTCGGTGGCGATGATTTCAGGGTTGCGGTACTCGAGCACGGCGGAGGTAGCGCCGTCTGCAGCTATCAATGTTTTGTTCAGGAAGCCAGCTCGTTCGAGTTTCTTGAGGTCGTCGTCGAGCGACGGACCGGCGCCGAACACGATGCACTCTTTTTTCTTGACTAAGCTCGTCAGCTTTTCGATCTCTGGTTTCGGCAAGATGTCGTTCAAGATTTTTGCAGCTGCTTCATCCGCCGCCATGTCTAAATTCAACCGCCTCACGATTTCATCATACCACGGACGCCATAGTTCCCAGCGCATGTGTTCAACCCACTACTTCCAACGAGATTTCTCCCCCTCTATGATTGTAAGCTTTCCACGAGTGCTCGTTGTATGGGGCGGCGGCGATGATGTGCACTCGCCCGTGCTTTGCAAAAAGCGCGAGGTCTTCACCCGAGGGCGAGGCGTTGGGTGAGGAATGGCTGTGCACGGTACCGCAGGCGGTTGGGTCGATGGGCATCATGTGGAGTTTGAGCACAGCTGATCGGCCTGAGGAAATTGTACCGGGCAACAGGAGCACTTCTTTGACCGTGTCTCCGGTAGCGCGTAGCACCCCTGCGAATTCTTTGGGATGGCTTGAGCGGGAAGCACCTAGAATAAACTCCAGAGCTTCCTTGTCGATGCGGGAAATTTGTTTCATAGCTCAGCATTCACCCACGCCATGCTCAAATGAGTTCCCCATACGTGGTTTCATAAGAGGAGAGAACTTCCTGCCAGGTTTCCTCGACGCTTGAGTAAATGTTGCTTTCGTACATGGAAATTCGGAAGAGGTTTCCAGTTGGATCGGCGAAGACCCAGCCCTCCGACGGAAGATACACCTTCGTCCAAGCGTGGCCAACTATATACTTGTTGTCCGGCGTTATCCCCGCGATTTCGATGAACGGCGGAGATACGCGCTCAAAAATTAAGAATCCGTCCACGCGCTTGGCTGGTATCCCAGCTGTCTTAACGAGGGCGAGGTACAGATTGGCCTTGTCGAGGCACTTTCCTTGCCTTGTGTCTAGGACCTCCTCAGACGTGAACCAGCCGAGGGGAGGCGGTATAGGATACGTGATGTTTTCATAGACCCATCTGCAGAGGTTTTCGGCGAGCTTGTTGTCACCTACCATCTGGCGCATGTCTGACACTATTTGGTTCACCCTAGAAGTACCAGTGATGACGTACTGGGTGCCGAGCAAGAAGTACGCGTGGTTCGCTGGGATCTCAGCGCCGTCCCGAATCAAGTTGCCCACAGGCGCCGGGGCAAACACTAAATTATCTGGCAATTCCCCGTGTTCGTTATAAAATGAGATGATCCTGAGAAACGTGAATAGGGCATCTCTGGACCTAAGGTTTCCAATGGCGCTGCTTATCGTACCCGGCGCTTTTCCTAACAATTCTATTTGGTCCCGGACCGCTCGTGCTAGAGCGACGTAGTTGTCCTTCATCAGCGTTTTTAGAAAAGCATCCCATTCGCCGCTCTCGTTGTCAGGAGGAAGGACCGGGATTGGTTGGGCGCCTGAGAGGAGAGGAGCACCGCTGTTTTCGGCCAAAATCACGACTTCTTTGGCGGAGTAGTACAACAATTGGTAGGGCGTGATGTTGAACTCCGACCCATCAAAGGATATTGAGTATTCATTCTTCTCCCGACCGAATTTCATGTCGATGGCCGCCCAGCTTGCGGAGCCCTCGAACCCATAGGTGAGCGGTATTCCGGCGTAGTCTATCGGATAAAATTGAGAGAGTTCCAAGAGCTCCTCGGGTGTGATGGTGATCAACTGTTGAGTGATCGTGGATTGGTCCTCCATAACTATCGCCGGCCTTCCATCTATCTCTTGGGAGTAGATCGTCGTTGTTCCCGTGGTTCCTCCACCGTAATCGATGCTTTGTGTGCCGATGCTCGACAATTCATCTTCGTTTGTGATGTTCGCCCCGCTTGGCATGATGAACGATGTTTTTGAGGTAAGGTTGAGTTGGTAGTTCTCGGAGGCCATCTTGGAGAGCACGGAAAGGGTGCTTTGAAGATTTTTTGTATCGTTTATAGATCCCCGTGCAAAACTCTCATTATCAACAGGCTGGAACAGGATTCTCCACTTGTTTTCATATCGGCCAGCGAAGTAAGGAGTTTTCCACGTTATAGTCGTTTTGTACGTTTCGCCGGCGTCAAGTCCCGTGATCTCGCAACTGGTATTTTCCATCTCTATACCATATTTGGCATACTCGCCTTGTAAACTTGCTAGATAGAAAGATTTCGCGTTTTCGACCCCAATCCCGTGAATGGGGAAGCTATCCTGCATCCCACCCATAATTGATAACCTTGCTTGATCCGCCAGATAGGACGGAGGGATTTCGTAGACCCACTGCCCAGCAGCGTTTCCATTTTCGTCTATGTAAAAGGTCGTGTACTGATCAATTTGAAAACTCGGCAGTTGTGGCTCTGCTTGGATGGTCAAATAGAGATAGACGCCGCCGATCGATATCGCAAGCACCAGCGCAATTAAGACGATAGCTTTCTTCATTTGCCGCACATCTTTACTCGTCGATCAATCATTTCAGGTTTTCCCTTATCTCTTTGGTAGCTTTAACGAGCACCTTGAGTTTGGCGATCGCTTCTTCGGTCGTGCGCGTCTTGAGCCCGCAGTCGGGGTCGATCCAGAGCTGCTCAGGCTTCAAAACCTCTAGCGCGCGCTCTATGCGCTTCTTCACGGTGGCGACGTCCTCGATTACGTGGGAGTGAACATCGACCACGCCGAACGAAATGTCCTTAGTGAACGGGTGCTTCTTGAAAATTTCAACTAAATCGAGCTCGCTGTTCGACATCTCGAGGTCAAAGTTGTCGACGGGCAGCTTCAGCATGTCCGGGTAAATGAACTCGAACGCGCCGTAGCATGAGTGAGTAATAAAGTAGGCGTCGACGCCTTTGGTGACGATGTTTATGGCCTCGATGATGAAGTCGCTCAGCTCCTCTGGCCTCGCTGAGAGGGCAGGTTCGTCCACCTGAATTATCTTGGCCCTGGCGTCGGCGAGCGCCTTGACCTCCTCGTGCAGTGCGCGAGCCATGTCGAGGCAGGCTTCTCGGCGGTTCGGGTAATGCTCGTTGAACGACCAGTCCATCATTGTGTATGGCCCCGTGATCATTCCTTTGACCGGTTTCGTGGTCAGGCTCTGGGCGAACTTCCACCAATCGACGGTTATTGGGCCGCGCCATTTGATCTTGTCGGAGATGATCGGTTTTCGATAGTAGCGGTTGCCGTAGCTGCGCACGAGCCCGCTTATCTTAAAGCCATCCAAATTTTCAGCGAAGTATGTGGCCATGTCGCCGCGATACATCTCCCCATCGACCAGCACATCGATCCCGATCTCCTCCTGCGTCTTTATCCAAAAACGCGTCGCCTGCTCCTCGAGCGGCCGCAGGTCCTTTTTCGTAAGCTTGCCCGCCAAGAGTTTCTGTCGGGCTTCCATCACCTCCTTCGGCTTCGGGAAGCTGCCTACGGTCGTCGTCGGAAGCAGAGGCAGGTCCAAACCGAGCGACTCCACTTTCTTCCTCATCTCATCTCCACCCTCACCTGCTTGGCTATTGCGACTAAATTCTTCATTTTTTCAAATGCAACCTCTCGCGGTAGGTATTCGTCGAGCCCGCATGATGGGGTCAGATAAGCTCGTTCGACATTTAACTTCTTCAATATTTTTGCGGCAACTTTTGCTGTTTCTTTCACATTTTCTATTCGCGTGTTTCTTCCGTCGATGAGCCCGAGCCCGAGTTCCTTTTTTGAGCCCGAGCTTTCGATGACGTTCGGCAATTTTTGGCCGTAGGCGAAGTCCAGCCCCAGGATATCTATGGGAAGACTTTGTAGTTTATCGTATAACTTTGCGGCGTCCCCAAAATATGTATAGAGCGCCAAGCGCGCTTTCCCCTTGTTCTTGTTGATTTCTGTGATTATGTTTTCAAAAATTTTGAAGTCTTGAGGATTTTTAAGGATGGAAGGCTCGTCCAGTTGGATTATTTCAGCTCCAGCCTTCGCCAACGCGTTAACCTCTTTACCGATCGCGACCGCAAAATCAGCGACAAGTGATGAAAAATTGTGATAGTGTCTATCGATCGAGTGTTTGGCAAGCGTGTAAGGCCCAGTCACGACGGGCTTGATGGGCACGGATGAAATTTTTTTTGCAAATGTAAATTCGTTGACGACTATTGGCGTGATCCATTGAACGTTGCCATTGATCACCGGCTGACGGAAGTAGAAGTTGGTGTCGAACAGCCTGAGCAGGCCGTCGATTTCGCAGCTGGAGAGCTTTCGCGCAAAGTGCGAAATCTGATCGTACCAGCGTACCTGTCCATCCGTCGCCAGCTCAATCCCCGCGTGTCTTTGCTCCTCGATGACTTCTTTAGTCACTTCATCTTGTACTTTTGCGAAATCCTCCTTTGAAATCTCACCCTTCTCCAAACGGGCGTATTCAGCCCTGAGTCGCTGTTTTTCAGGCGCCGTGCCTATACGCGGGTAACTCCCCGCGCTTGCAGTTATCAACTCCATTTCATCCCCGAAAAAATACGGTTCACAAAGTTAAATAGTTGCATGAGAGGTGCTTTATTTAAAACCCTCGTCAATACTAATCAATAAGGCGAAATTGGAGGGAGTTGATGAGGAAGGGCAGAGGATTTGGCAAAGTGATTTTGTTCAACGAGCACTTTGTCGTCTACGGTGTGCCATCAATAGTGTCCGCGATTGACAGAGCAACAACTGCAACCGTAGAACCTTTTAAAGGCAAGGGTTGGTCCCTAGACGATCGCAGGGAAGCCACGCCAAATTATAAGGAGGACAAGCTGGAGCAGCAGAAGGAGTCGATAGAAAGAATTTTGAAGGCCGCGGGAGTCGACTCGACTAAAAATCCGATCAAGATCACATTGGGAGGAGACTTGGTCGCGGCGAGCGGAATTGGCGCGAGCGCAGCATCATGTGTGGCAATAGCAAGGGCGCTGTCGAAAGAATTTAACTTGAAACTTTCTGACGAGCGGATAAATGAGATAGCTTACGAGGGCGAGCGCGCGTACCACGGGGCGCCGTCTGGTGTGGACAACACTGCGGCGACGTACGGCGGGCTGATCTGGTTCGTGAAGGGGCGACCAATTGAACTGATAAAGATAAAAAAACCGGTCGAGATCGTTATGGGGAATACTGGCGTCGTCACCGACACGAAGGCGGCGGTCGCTGGGGTTCACGAGAGGAAAGAAAAATATCTAGAAAAATACGCAAAAATATTCAAGGAGGCCGAGGACTTGGCGCACAAGGCGCGGAAGGCGCTCGAAAGTTACGATTTGAAAGCAGTTGGGAAATACATGAACGAAAATCACAAGCAACTGCAGGAGATAGAGCTCTCGTGCAAGGAGCTCGACTTCTTGGTCGACATCGCGCGGAAGCAGGGGGCCCTCGGGGCGAAGCTGACTGGAGGAGGCCTCGGTGGGAACATGGTTGCGCTTACCCCAGGGAGGGAGCTGCAAGAAACGGTTGCGAGGGCGATTGAAAAAGAAGGATTTGGGGTCTTGAAAACAAAAATAGGGTGATGGTATGAATATGCGAGAATTTGTGGATGTGTTGGATAAAAAGGGGCTTTTAATAAAAATAAAGAGGCCAGTTGACGTCAAGTACGAGGTGTCGACGATAATGAGGATGCTCGACGGCAAGCCGATACTTTTTGAGAAGGTCAAGGGTTTCTCGATGCTGGTGGTGGCGAACATCTCCTCCTCGCGCGAGCTCATCGCGATGGGGTTGGGGATAAAGCCGAACGAAATCATCGACAAACTCGCTGATGCGATAGACCACCCTAGGGAGCCAAAGATCGTCGGAGCGAAAGGTTACGAAGAGGTCGGCGTCGACTTGACTAAAATCCCGATCCTGACGCACTACCCGCTCGACGGCGGCCAATACATTTCCTCTGGCGTCGTCATAGTGCGCGATAAGGAGCTTGGCATCAACGCCTCGTTTCACCGCATGATGGTGATAGGCAAGGACAAAATCGTGATGAGGATACTTCCGAGACACTTCGACGAGTTCCTGAAGCGAGGAAACAAAGAGTTCGCGATTTGCATAGGAAACTCGATGCCCGTCTTGGTGGCGTCTGCAGTTTCGGCGGAGCTCGGGAAGAGCGAACTGAGCATCGCAAATGCCTTGGCGGAAACCAATTTAATAGAGCTGGCGGGCCACAAGGTTCCTGAATCAGAAATAATCATGATCGCGGAGATGACGGGCGAGGAACACGACGAGGGGCCGTTCCTCGACCTCACCGAGACGCCAGATATAGTTCGGAAGCAGAGGGTGGCGAGGATCAAGAAAATTTTTATGAAGAAGAACCCGATCTACCACGCGTTGCTCCCAGGCGGATTGGAGCACAAGCTGCTGATGGGTATGCCGCGGGAGCCGACGATTTTCAGGGAGGTCAGCAAGGTCTGCGAGTGCAGAGACGTGTCGATAACTCCCGGCGGCTGCTCTTGGCTGCACGCAATCGTGAGCATAAAGAAAAAGGGCCCGGAGGACGGCAAGAAGGCGATAGAGGCGGCGTTCAAGGCGCACGCGTCGTTGAAACACGTGTGGGTGGTCGACGAGGACATAGACATCCACAACCCGCACGAGGTCGAGTGGGCGATGGCGACAAGGTTTCAGGGCGACAAGAACATGATCGTAAAAAAGGAGAAGGGCTCATCGCTTGACCCGTCGTCGGATCTCGAGACTAGGATGACTGCGAAGGTCGGGTTCGATTTGACGATACTATGGGGGCGTGACCCGAAGGACTTCAAGAAGCTGGAGTTACCAATTAAGTTGAATCCCAATGAGTACTTGAAGTAATATCAAACTCCGCGTGGTAGCCAGATCAGGAAAGTAGTAAATAAGATAAGACCTATGAGGGCTGATATCCAGTAACTAAGCTTAGGATTCTGAGGCCAAAGATACACGTCCAAAAGTCCCCATATTCCACGCCATACCATAACGGCCGCTACAATGGCCATTAGATAAATGAAAACGAAAAAAATCGACATGCAACACAGCTCCTACTCAAATTTTACTTTAAAGCTTCGCCACATTGAGGACAGATTTTTGTTCCTGATGGATATTCCTTTTTACACTTAGGGCACTTCACTTTTTTATACTCTATGGTGACTGCTCCTCCTGTTTTGCGCTTCAAGTCGCCCCCCGCTTTTTTGAGCGCATCTCTAAATCCCATGCTAACCCCACCTAACGTTACTTGTTGTCATTTAAAACTTTTCTTTAGAAGTAAGCTTAAAACGGCAAATGATAAAGTAGCGCAAGAGTGTTCGTATGCAACTGACAAAAGAGCAGGAGCGGATGCTCGCTGGCGAGTACGGCGAAGTTGTGGAGCGAAATTTCAGGCTACTCGTGAGGCTCGGTGAAATTTACGGCGCCGATCGCATGATTCCCGTGGAGTCGGTCCAAGTCGCTGGCGTTTCCTACAAGTCGATCGGCGACTCAGGTCTAGAATTTCTTGAGGACATGGCGAACAGAGGGGCCAAAGTTAAAGTGCCGACGACATTGAATCCACCCGGCATGGACCTCGTGGACTGGAAGGAGTTGGGTTTTCCGGAAGATTTCGCGGAGAAACAGCTGCGGATAATGGACGCTTTCAAGAGAATGGGGATAATGATGACCGCCACATGTACTCCCTACTTAGTGGGCAACATGCCACGGTTCGGGGAGCACATCGCTTGGTCAGAATCGTCGGCGGTTTCGTTCGCGAACTCCGTGCTCGGCGCGCGTACGAATCGTGAGGGTGGGCCCTCTGCGCTGGCTGCAGCGCTTTGCGGGGTGACGCCGAACTACGGCTTGCACCTGGATGAGAAACGAAAGCCCACCCTGCTAGTGAAGGTCAACGCCGAGCTGAAGGACAACTCTGATTTCGGCGCCCTTGGCTACCACGTGGGTAAGGTTGTCAAAGATGGGATTCCTTATTTCAAGGGCATCAAAAAGGCCGAGCTCGAGCAGCTGAAGGCGCTGGGGGCGGCGATGGCGGCATCCGGCGCGGTTGCACTCTATCACATGGAAAAGATAACGCCCGAAGCTCACCTGATGAGCCCAAATGGGTTGGATGTGATAGAGGTCGGTGAAAAAGAACTGAAGGAGGCCTACGCGAAGTTGAACACGGGCGAATCTCCAGACATCGTCATTCTCGGATGTCCGCATGCATCGCTCAAGGAGATCGCAGAGCTCGCGGGCAAGTTGGAGGGCAAACGTCTGAAGAAGCCCGTATGGATATGCACGGCGAGGGCGACGAAGGAGGCAGCGAGCAGGATGGGGCTCGTAAAAAAGATAGAGAGCGCGGGTGGCAAGGTGGTCGCCGACACGTGCACGGTCGTCTCGCCGATTGAGCGCATGGGCTTCAAGTGCACTGCCGTGAACTCCGGAAAAGCTGCGAATTACCTGCCGGGCTTCTGCAAGCAGACGGTCGTGTTCAACAACGTCAATGAACTGTTGAAGAAGGTGCTGGCATGAAGGGTCGAATGATAAGCCCTGGTAAGGCGGAAGGCGAAGCGATCGTCTCAAAGGAGCCAATAGGGTTCTACGGTGGGATAGATGCGAAGACCGGCATCGTCATCGAGAAAGGGCACGAGCTCGAGGGCAAGTGCGTGAAGGGAAAAATCTTGGTATTTCCGCAGGGCAAAGGCTCCACTGTCGGCTCTTACGTGATTTACGGGTTGAAGAAGAATGGAGTCGCTCCTGCGGCGATTGTGAACAAGGAGACAGAGACCATCGTGGCGACAGGTGTCATCCTTGCTGGGATACCATGCGTCGATAAGATCGATATAAACAAAATCAATACAGGGGACAGATTGAAGGTAAATGCGGACGAAGCGACCGTCGAGGTGATAAAATGACTGGTCCAGCCGAGAGCAAAATTGAAATCGAGGCAAAAGTCTACATCCACAAGCGCGACCCTGCCACGCGGTCAAAAATTCCTCACATCGACATCGAGTCGCCCGTACTCAACGAGATTATCAAACCGAATGAGGCAACTTTTGTCAGCGGCAAGCCCGGTGGCGTCTTCATCGGCCTCAAGCGAGAGATGCTGGCGCGGCTCGAGAGAGTGCTTGAGCGACTCGAAAAATAGAAAGTCCCGTTGGCATTTTATACCAAAACCGAAGAATCATAGATTGGGCCCGTGGTCTAGTGGTATGACGCCACCTTCACAAGGTGGAGGTCCTGGGTTCGATCCCCAGCGGGCCCACCATCAACCCATGAGCTTTTGTATCTCTGAGTGAAGTGCCTCGAAACGTCCCACCGAAGGGTGATCCCTTCCGAATTCTGTCTTGAACCACTTCACCGCTTCTTCGTATGATATTTCTCGCTTTCTGCTGATCCTCTTATCGGCGTACGTGACGACCTTCTCCTCAAGCGTCAGCGGTATGAAGTCCTTCGCTGGCAGCCCGAGTTCCATCGCCTCAGCAGCGGGGATGCCAGCGCCGATGTGAATTTCCGCGAACCTAGCGAACTTCCCCAAGCCCATCTTGCGCAGCATTTCAGCGCCGACCACGCCGTGGTCTATCCCGTGCGTCTTCGCGCGCCCGATATCATGCAGGAGGGCGCCCATGCTCACAGCTCTCAGGTCGATGTCGTGGCCGTTTTTCTCGATTTTTTTGGCAATTTTCGTGGCCATTCGCTCGACCGCTGAGCAATGTTGGATGACTTGTCTAGAACAACCTGCGTCACGAAGCGCGCGCAACGCTCGCTCTCTGCCGAACAACTAACTCCCCGCGAGGTGCTGCTTGAGTGACTCGACCTGATGCTCGAGAGCAGTTATGACATTGCTGTTGTCGTATTTGTGCATTTTGGAGCCGCACTTCGGGCACTTGAAGTCGTTCTCGACGGCGATGTCGAAGGTCACCTTCGGGCAACTGTTATCGCAGGTGAAATACATGGTGTTGCGCTCCTCCTCGAGCCTCTCCTGGAGCTTCTGTAGGAGAAGGCGCTTGTTGGTTTGGAAAAATTCCTTGGCACGTTCCGGCTCGATCCGCCAGTAATATGTGTACCAGCCGCTGCTCTCGTCGCGGACCCTCCTGTAGCTCATGACTCTGCTGTCATACAGGTCGTACAAAATCTTTCGAACTAGGTTGACGCGCATGCCGGTCTTCTTGGCGACCTCATCATCGGTCAACTCCTTGTTGACCAAAGTGGCGGCTACCTCATAGCCATGCTCGCCAGCTATCCTGGTCAGTATCTCCCGAAAAACTGGATCCTTTTTAAATTTTTCTGCGCCCATTTGAAAACTCCTCCTAGGTCATTTTACAATTTGTTAAACTTTGTATTAAAATTTTGGCTTTAGGCGATGTTGAATACCAAACACTATTGTACCTTTTGGACATTTTTCCCTTTATCGCTCGGTATTATCCTGAATTTGCCATTTAAATGCTTCTTTTTCAATTTGGAGCCATAAAATAGCTTATCTAGCATGACAGCTAGGGCGCCGACCTCCGAGTGGGGCTGGTTGGTCACCGCCACATTGAAATCCGCGAGCTCGAATATTTCGCCCGGAACCTTCTCAGCGCCCACAACGATGAGCAAGTCTTTGCCATGAAGGCTGGGCAAGACGTCCTCGACAGGTAGACCATACATAGTCAGGTGCACAACCGAACCGCCATTCGAGCGCCAATCTTCGATCGCTTTCCTCCAACTCTCACCACTCCTGATGAAAAATGGGCCACCCCAGAGTTCGGTCACCTTTGTCACGCTGCGCTCGACACCGGCGTCCTTGGTCGTAAGAATTATTCCATCTGCTCCAAAAGCCCTAGCTACCAAGGCGACGTGCGTGGTCACCCTCTTGTCTCGCTGCGGCCTGTGGCCGAGCCTGAGAACAACAATTTTAGGCGCTCAATCACCTCCTCCAGACGTTTGCCCTGATCGCTTCCATCAACTGTGGGATATTTTCGCCACGCATCGCTGAGATGGGCACAATTTCCCCGGGCATCGTTTGGAGCATCCCAACCCTTCGCTCGATCTCAGTAGGAGATAGTTTGTCTATTTTGTTGATGGCCATGATGACTTTGACTGGATACTCTTTGAGGATTTCCCGGGAGGCGCGGAGTTTCCTGAACATTTCATCTACTGGTTCGGCGACATCCAAGATCAACACCACTAAATCAGCCAGATAGATCTCCTCGAGCGTGGCCTTGAAGGCTTCTACCATCCATGGGGGGAGGCCGTCGATAAAGCCAACTGTGTCGGTGAGCAAGATTTTGGGCGATGCATTTACCGCCCTGGTCCTTGGCGTCAAAGTGGTGAAGAGCATGTCGTCTACCTCAGCGTTTGCGGATGTGAGGGTGTTGAGGAGTGTGCTCTTGCCAGCGTTCGTGTAGCCGGCGAGCGCGACTAGTTTGAAGCCGCGGCGCCGCCTGAGCTTCCTCCTCTGCTCGCGTGCCGTTGCCACGGACGCCAACTTGCGCCTGAGGTGGACCATCCTCCTCTTTATCATGTCGTAGTAAACATTGGCCTCATACTCACCTCCACCTCTGAAACCTGGCTGCTCGACCGATAGAAGCGCACGCACACGTTCCTTCACACGAGGCATCTCATAGCTCAGCTTTGCATATTCTACCTGGAGCTTCGCCTCCGGCGAGCCAGCGCGCATCGCGAATATTTCCAAGATGAGCTGGAAGCGGTCGATGACTTCTACTCCTGCCAACGTCGAGAGTTTGAACGCTTGGGTGGGGGTGAGTTGATTGGAGAAAATAACACGCTCAGCCTTGGAAGCTTTCACGAGTTCGGCGAGCTCCTCGGCCTTTCCTCTGCCGATGTTGTAGGCTGGGTCGGGCTCACGGATCTGCTCGATCGTCCCGACTACCTCGTGCTCGAGCGTCCTCGCGAGCGCAGCCAGCTCCTGCAGCGTGAAGGCCTCGCCCCTCTGGCGCCGCTCGACCAAGATGACTCGCATACTATCACTCCTTATTTAGTGGCTCAAAACCAAAAAGATTGGGGTCAATTTGAAGAAAATCGTGCTGATATTGCTTCCGCTGGTGTTGTTGGCGGTCGCAAAACCTGTCGAAGCACAGGCGGCGCGGGGTTACTATGACTTAGTAGAATTGAGCTACGTCATAAACGCCGATAGAACTGTAAGCGTCACCGGGGACTATGCTGTAGTTAACACTTCAGCCACTCGGGTTATTACGAGCACAATCAATACCATCCCGGCGTCGGATGTGAGTTCGGTCAGCGCGTGGGATAGCGATGGAAGTTTAACGTGTATCACAGAGCATATTGGTAATCAGACTAGGGTTACCGTAAACTTCAGGAACCCGATTGGAAAAGATCAGAGTTATGCATTCAGCATATCATACGTCGCGGGCGGATTGGTCTCCGGTAGTGGTTCGAAGTATGCCTGCAGGTTCGGTGAAATAAATATCGATCCAGCTGATTTTCCATACAATAGTTATATCGTCAGGATTCAGGGGCCGAGCGGTTCGAAGCTTTTCGCGACGGATCCAACTGCAGAAGTTGTGGCGACGGATCCACCGACGGTCAGGTACGAGACGCAGTTGAGTGCTCCCGGCAGCTTCGGTGGGCTCTCCGCCGTGTTCTACACATCGCCAACGTACTACAAGGTAATCCTGACCGAGCGCGTTGTCAACGGTGGTTCGGAAGCCTCGAGGAACATAACTTTCGACACGACGATGTTTGCTTATCCATCATGGCAGTTCGCCGCTTTTGCTGGAGCAAACCTGCCGCTCAAAACAATGTATGTTGACGAGGAGAACAATTGGCATGGCGTCTTCGATGTTGGTGACCTCCAGCCCGGGCAGAGCAAGAGTCTGAATATCGAGCTCATCTATATCGAAAACATTTACACACCGAATATCTCGAAAAATGACGTTGGAACCATAGCAGATATACCAACTGGACTTTCTCCTTACCTAGAAGCGCGCGAATATTGGGAGGTGAATAATCCCAACATCAAACAAAAAGCGGATGAGGTCATAGAGGGTGAGACAAACGCCTACGAGATTGCAAGGCGGATCGTCGAATACGTCAGCGGTTATGTGGCGTATGTGGTTACACCACAACGAAAGGGCGCTCTTGAAACTCTTTCGAGTGGGTGGGGGGACTGCGACTGTTTTAGCGATTTGGCGATTGCAATGAGCCGAGCGGTTGGCCTGCCCGCGCGCATGAATTTCGGTTGGGGATACCAGGAAAATCTGGTCGGTCACGCTTGGGTCGAGTTCTACCTACCCGGGAAAGGCTGGCAGCCGGCGGATCCAACTTGGGCTAAAACTTCTGGCGATTATTTGTTCAAGCTAGATCCGATCCGCATACTTCGATACGTGCGTGGCATAAGCTCTTCCGAGTCCGCTTCCAAATACACTTGGTACGATGCCCAACCTAGCGTGGGGGACGAAAGCGAAAATATCGTTCCGCTCACGAAATCCGAAGCTGCGCAGGCCCTCGTCCAAGCTGGGGAGAGCACCATCGACGTCGCGAGCAACCTGCTGGCGTCGCATCCAGATGAAGCACTCTCTCAAGAGCTCGATTTTGCGCGCGCGAAATTGGGACAAGCGCAGGCGGCCAGCGACGAGGACGCGATTTCGTTGGCCCAGGAAGCCGTTGGTCACGCGAACACCGTAATCGAAGCCCTCGGAGGACCGCCTGAAGCTGGCTCCATTTTCGCAATAAATCTTCTATACCTAGCACTCATCCTATTAGTCGTCGTTCCAATCGTCGGAGCGGCCGCTATTTGGATTCAAAAACGGAGAGCTTGATGCCAAACCTTCATTTCCACTGAAAGTTTTTATGTCCATTCCATGAGATTTGATTGTGATTCGATGTCAGAGGAACCGAAGGCAGAGCCACATGCGCACGACGACACGTACGTCGCCGATTACATCAAACACCTTGAGCAGCGCGTCCGAAACTTGGAGCACGAGAAGCGCACGTTCGAGGCGAGCTACGCGCGGCTCGAGCACGAGTTGCGCGGGCTCAGGGCCGAGTTCGAGCACCTGAGGATGCCGCCCCTCGTGGCGGCGACGTTGATGGACATGCTGCCGGACGGGCGCGCCATCGTCAGGAGCACGACCGGGCCGCAGTTCGTCGTGGGCGTTTCGCAGTCCATCAAACCGGACGATCTCAAGCCCGGTTCCAGGGTCGCGCTCAACCAACGCACGTTCGGCATAATGGAGATTTTGCCGTCGAAGAAAGATCCACTCGTCCTCGGGATGGAGATAGAGGAGGCGCCGAACGTGACCTACAAAGACGTCGGCGGCCTTCAAAGCCAGATCGACGAGATACGCGAGACCGTCGAGCTGCCGATGCTGAAGCCCGAGCTGTTCAAGAAGGTGGGCATCGAACCTCCGCGCGGGGTGCTCTTGTACGGCGCCCCGGGGACGGGAAAAACATTGCTGGCGCGGGCGGTCGCTCACGAGACGCACGCCACATTCATCCGCGTGATAGGATCGGAGCTCGTGCAGAAGTACATAGGGGAAGGGGCGCGGATGGTCAGGGAGATGTTCGAGCTTGCCAGAGAAAAGGCCCCCAGCATTGTCTTCATCGACGAGCTCGACGCGATCGGTGCGAGGCGCATGGACACGTCGACGAGCGGCGACCGCGAGGTCCACAGGACGCTCATGCAATTGTTAGCAGAGATCGATGGATTTGATCCACGTGGTGATGTTAAGATACTCAGCGCGACCAACCGACCAGACATCTTGGACCCAGCGCTGCTGAGACCGGGGCGCTTCGACAGGTTGATTCAATTCCCGATGCCGGATGAAAGCGCGAGGGTGACGATATTCAAGATTCACTCAAAGGGCATGAACTTGGCAAAAAATGTCGATCTGGCAGTGCTCGCTAAAAACACAGGTGGGAGCACTGGCGCAGATATCAGATCGATGTGCACTGAGGCGGGAATGTTTGCGATTCGCGACGCGAGGGAGCAGGTGACGGGGTCGGACTTCGAGAAGGCGATCGCGAAGGTGACGGCCGTGGCGAAGGCGGCGCCCAAGCCAGAGGTAATGTTCGGATAAAAAAGTTAGTCATCATCGGATTTATGAGAAGGTGCACTCGAATGCCGAATTCATGGAAGACGATCGGGATTGCCATCGTTGTTATTGCAGTGGCCGCCTCTGCGGTTGTCTACTTTCATTCCTCTTCGGGGGGAAAAGGAGGAACACAAAAGGGAGAAAACACACAGGTGTGGTGGATAGCAAGCGATTCTCACCTGGGTGACTTAACAGCACGACCCCTAGATAGCCTGCAGGTGGCGATACAGGATGTCGAGGAGCTTGGAATAGCAGACCACGCCGCGATCCTCGGAGACCTCGTGTACGATTCCGACACGTACGCGAGTAACTTCGTTCAAATGATGAACGACATGAATTTAGAGAACTGGTACTATGTCACGGGAAACCACGATTTTGACCAGAGCACCAGAGAGAACTTTTTCCCCATATCTTACAAAGGCATCGACGTCTGGGGCATCAGATTTGTCTTCATCTTCACCGAAGGACCCGGGTTGCCATCCCGGAACGGCGTGATGGGGGACGACCAGCTTGCTTGGCTTGAAAACGAATTGGAAACACACAAGGATCAGCCCGTGTTCATGTTCTCCCACCAGCCTTACTCCAATTGGAACGTTTGGCCGAGTTTAGGACCGATAATCCAGAGCGATGCTAACGTGAAGGTCTGGTTCTGCGGACACGAGCACGTGTGGACCATAAACGAGAACCTCCAGCCATATAATTTCATATATATCTGCGACAGCTCCCTCGACTGGTCGCAGAATTACAATGGAGTGTTCATGTTTCTGCAGCGTGAAGGCGACACCGTCGATGTTACACTAAAGTTCAGGGACCACCAAGACCACGAATGGATAAGCGTCCCGAAGGCAGGTGGCGGGATGATCGACAACCTGAGTTTCTCCGTCCAAGTCGCTTAGGTAATGTTCGGATAACTACAGAGGTACTCGTTTTTCCAACACATTATTTTTGTTTTATGCCCAAACAAGGCGAAGGATTGGCAAGCTGGCATAGGCGGCGCGCAAAGGGCTTATTCCAACACACTAAATCAAGATGGGAGGCTGCGTGCGGATATGAATTCAAGACTCAAGTTAACACTTCAAATGGTTTTTTACTTGATTAGTGGCAGTGTGGTAGGCACTTTTGTCGCTGGTTTGATATATACGAGATTCGAGTTTTACTACATTTTTGTCTCTCTCGTGATCGCATTTTTTTGTGTGTTTTGCTTATTTGTTAACCTTCTCCCTAAAATCTCGGCTTTGCGCTGCAAATGCATCCCTATAGAGGACAATTTTTTGAGAGAGAAGGCTTATGAATTATTTAAAAATGCAGGAATTTCTGCCAAGAATATTTCACTAGAGAAATGCGAAGGGGGACGAGATAATGTTACTATCATTCAACTGAAGCGTATTCGTTTTTTCGGGAAAACCTCAACGGAGATGTATACTCAAGACGAAAAACTGGCTGCCATAGGACACGAAATAGGGCACCTCTATAAAAAGAATGGCTTAATATTGTTGTTAGCTATCATTGCTCCAATCATTGCCGCGTTTATAATTAGCTATCCCATATTTTTAGTTCTCAACTTGCTGAAAGAATATTTTGCTCTTTCCATCACTGCCAATGCAACTTTGCTGCTATATGTTATTATAATCGGTTTTGTGACTTACCCGCTAGTTGCAATAGGAAATTTTTGTCTTTGGCAAAGTGAATACCACGCAGATAGCAAAGCCGTGGAGTTGCTGGGGGATAGTAAACCCCTCATTTCATCTTTACAGAAAATCTCAACTACGAGACAGAGGCACTACAGATTTAGGCCAATCTTGATGTTTTTCTTCAACACCCACCCAACAACGGATAAACGCATAAAACGTTTAGAAAAACTAAAATTAAGCGCGCATTTTTCAGTTGGGTTTTAGTTCGTTTAGTCGTGGTTTTTTGCTCGGGGGACTAAAATTTATTTAATCTTTATATAATCATTCTTCGATATATGGAATTGATGGGGTTCACATGGGTAAAAACATGTATCGAAGCGGAAGGATCGCAGAAAGAAAAGTTATGAATCGCTTAAAGGCGCGCGGGTTCACGAATATAAGAAGAAGTAAAGGTAGCAGAGGCCCTGCTGATATCTACGCGGTTAAGAAAGGAAAAAAATACTACATCCAAGTTAAGAGTGGCAAATAGTGATCAAAGTGGCAAGATTATCAAAAAGTGGGAAAAGAGATCTAAGGGCATTGGCTAAAAAACGGCGTGGAGTTGCAGTATACGCACATCATAACAAAGGTAAAACTACCTTTAGATTTTTAGGCGATTGGTCACGTAGAAAGAAACGTAAATAAAGTTTCATCTTTCAACCACTTTCAAGTCGGAAAATGCGCGCTTGGAGGGGTTACAAAATTATTTATCGAAGTTTTACTTATGTTTCACAAGGAAGGAGAGGTGCCATCAACAGCTTGAAGGAGTTTGAAAAATGAATGGTAAGTTTAGAGAAGCCTTGAACGAGGCAGTTGGGCAATCCGAATTTGTCATAGTGGTATTCGTAGACATAAGGGGATTCTCCAAATTCAGCAAGCATCGAGAATCCCCAGATACTGCGATGTATATCAAAAGAGTTTATACACGACTTATTGATGAGTATTTTCCCTCTGCAACATTTTACAAACCAACAGGTGACGGGTTGCTTATTGTAATGTCGTACGATCACAAAACACTAGCAGATAAATGCAAAGAAGTTATTCAATCTTGTTCAAGATGCCATAACGAATTCGCAGATATCTGTAAAGGAGACCCCATGATAAACTTTGATGTGCCATCCAGCGTTGGTATTGGTGTTGCCCGAGGTACGGCCTGCCGTTTGAAATCTGGCGACACCATCCTCGACTATTCAGGCCATATCTTGAACCTAGCCTCGAGACTGATGAACCTAGCTAGGCCCTCGGGAATCGTTATCGATGGAGCATTTGGGTTTGAGCTTCTTTCAGAGGATCAACGAAAACTCTTTGTAGAAGACAATGCCTACCTAAGGAGCATCGCTGAGGATACGCCAATAAAGGTTTACATCCTCAAGGACGTGGTTAGCATCCCCCCTGAAAATAAGCAGCCTCTTGCCGAGGAGCGGTGGGAAGTGATAGAAACAGAACGTACCGTTCAGGAATGGCAAACCTTCAAGAAGTGGTATCGGACAGATTTGAATACTACATTGAAAAGACCCGATGCAATAGAAGTCTTTTGCACTCATCCCGTGATAGTGGAAGGAAAGCTATCAAGTTCAGCAGAGACAAGTCATCAACTTTTTAAGGTCATGTACTACAAGCGGGCAGGACAGCCGTGCATTGGTGTCGACATCGATGAGCTAATGGGCTACCTTGCGTCCAAAAATGTCCCACCCGATACGAAGGTTAGATTGAGTGTTGGATATGTGCCGAAACCAAGGTAACCGATCAATGATAAACATTTGGCTGACCGTCGTAAGCTTTTTTCGTTTTTAGTCGGGGGTTTTTGAGAAGGGGGGGTTAAATTTTAACTTTTATGTTTGGATAACTTTTTAATCCACAAAGATCAAGTTTCGATTGCCCGATGATGTCAAGACATCTACGAGCTTCGGCTATGACCTTATGATGGGCGAACTGAGGGCCCCAGAATCCAAATTCTACTTTCCAACTTTAGGCAACTTCGTCAGAGCTTTCTTTATGAGCGATTCCGGATATTCGTAGTCCACTAGTTTTTTGTTGAGGTATGCGTCGTATGCGCTCAGGTCAAGCAGCCCGTGCCCGCTCGCGGCCAGGAATATCGTCTTCTCCTCGCCCGTCTTCTTGCACCTCAGGGCCTCGTCTATCGCGCCCCTGGCGGCGTGCGCGGTCTCCGGGGCTATGATGATGCCCTCCGTGCGTGCGAATGTGATTGCCGCCTCGAACACCTCGTTCTGGTTGAAGGCTTGAGCTTCCATGAACCCGTCCTTCGTGAGCCTGCAGAGCAGCGGGGCGTCGCCGTGATACCTCAATCCTCCGGCGTGGATCGGCGGTGGGATGAAGCTGTGCCCGAGCGTGTACATCTTCACTATTGGTGCCATCTCGGCGGTGTCTCCGAAGTCGTAGGCGTACGGTCCTTTTGTAAGAGTCGGGCACGCCTTCGGTTCGCAGGAGACCACCCTGAGGTTCGGCTTCTTTCCGCTTATCTTGTCCGCGACGAACGGGAATGAAGCGCCGGAGAAATTGCTGCCACCTCCAACGCAGCCGAACATCGAGTCGGGATATTCGTCGATGAGCTCGAACTGTTTCTTGCACTCCAGCCCAATCACAGTCTGGTGAAGCAGCACGTGGCTGAGCACGCTCCCCAATGAATATTTAGTGTTCTCGTGAGTCACGGCGTCCTCCACCGCCTCCGAGATCGCCATGCCCAAGCTGCCCGAGCATTTCGGGTCGTCCTTCAAGACTTTTTTGCCGTACTTCGTCCTGTTGCTCGGGCTTGGTATGCACTCTGCGCCCCAGGTCTCCATCATTATGCGCCTGTACGGCTTCTGGTCGTAGCTCGCCCTCACCATGTAGACCGTGCACTTCATCCCGAACAGGCAAGTGGCGAACGCGAGCGCGCTTCCCCACTGGCCAGCGCCTGTCTCCGTGGCGAGGCGGGCCACGCCTTCCTTCATGTTGAAGTAGGCCTGAGCGACGGCTGTGTTAGGTTTATGGCTCCCGGGCGGGCTGTTGCCCTCCCACTTGTAATAGATTTTAGCTGGAGTTTTCAGGAATTTTTCGAGCCTCGTGGCGCGGTACAGCGGCGTGGGGCGCCATATGCGATAGATATCACGAACCTCTTCCGGTATCGGAATCCAGCGCTCCTGGCTGACCTCCTGTTTGATCAGCTCCATCGGAAAAAGTGCGCTCAGATCCTTCGGCCCGATCGGCTCCCCAGTGGCTGGATGCAACGGCGGGTCGAGGGGCGTTGGTAAATCAGCTTGAATGTTGTACCATTGCTTTGGGATGTCGTCCTCGCTCAATTCAATCTTAACTCTATCCACGTCATCACAACAAAACCACTTGAAATGGCCCTATTTTAAGGTTTATGTGTAAGTTGGAAATTGTGTGTTCCATGTTGGAAACGATCGCTCAGCTCGGCATCGGGTTCGTCGTGGCGCTGTCCGGTGCCCTGATACCTGGCCCCATGTTAGCCTTCGTCGTGGCGAAGAGCGCCTCATTCGGCGAGAGGGCCGGGTTTTTTGCCGCGGTCGGGCATGCGTTGGTGGAAGTCGTGATACTCGCGCTCATCGCCGTCGGCTTGGGCTTCGTCTTGGCCAGCACCAGCTTCCAAACGTTTTTTGGTGTGCTCGGAGGCGTTCTGCTCGTCGTGCTCAGCTTTTTCACCTTCGTCAAGTTGAGGGCCAAGACTCCGAAGTTGAGCAGCGCTGCGTTGGGGTACCATCCGATCGTCGGCGGGATCATTTTCAGCACCGTGCTAAATCCGAGCGTCTTCATCTGGTGGGCGACAGTTGGTTTCGCGATGCTGATGGAGGCGGTGCTGGTGGCATCGTTTGCTGGCGTCGCGCTTTGGTTGGTCGGGCATTTCATGGCGGACCTCGCTTGGTTCTCCTCGATTTCTTACCTCGTTGCGAAGGGCAAGTGGTCCAAGGATAGCAAGGCACAAAAATATCTGCTGGTTACATTTGGATGTATATTACTTATCTTTGGGTTTTATTTTTTGGTCAAATACGGACTGCAAATTTAGAAATTTATAAGTCTGTGTGCCGCGCCCAAGCGTTTTTGTTTCGACTAGATCATCTGGGTCGTCTATGTCAGTGGCTACAGTGATAGAACGGTAGATGCGAGGTTTGACGCCAGCGCGATGAGCCTCCGAGAGGTGCGCTGGAAAACTTTCCCCGCCGAAACGCGGGCTCATGACGTCGGGAGGCCTAAGAAAAAGCGCGTTTGTCCCGTTGTCCTTGGACGGCGCTATCACAACATCTCGCTGCGAGGAAGCCATCGCCACGATGTTTTCGATGTCGTTGGTGGTCAGAAAAGGTATGTCGGAGGGCATTATCAGCACAGACGTGGCCCCGTTCGTAATCGCACTCTGGATGGCCAGCTTCAACGCCTCGTTCAATTCCACGCCTGGTTCAGCGACCACGTCCGCTCCATTTTTTCTGGCAAACTTTATTATGTAGTCGTCCGGGGAAACGACGATCGTGCCGGTTATCGATCGCGCGCCACTCATCGCCTTTAACACATCCTTCAACATCGCAAGGACGAGCTCGCGCCTCTGTTTGAGAGTGAGCACGGCGCTCAGGCTCGACTTCGCCTCCTTTAGACGCTTGACCGGGACGATCGCAAATGTCAGCATATTCTCAAAACACATTTATGGAGTCGTACATCTTTATGATGGTATCTAGATGAATTCAAACGCACATATCGGGCGCGAGGTCAGCTACTCCAACAACGTCTTCCTACCTATCACAAACCTTTGCCGAAACCTCTGCTCTTACTGCGGATTCAGGCGTGATCCGAACGATGGCACCTGGTTCATGTCGCCAGAAGAGGTCATCGAGCTTGCGAAACGGGCAAAAGTCACGGGGTGCTCGGAGGCTTTGCTCACGCTCGGTGAACGGCCAGAAGTTCACGCCGAAGCCGGAGAAAAGCTTGAGGAATTGGGATACAAAAATACTGTCGACTACCTAGTAGAGCTCTGTCGACAAATTTTAGAGCTCGGGTTGTTGCCCCACACAAATGCTGGCACATTAAATGAACGTGAGCTCCTTCATTTGCGCCGATACAACGCCAGCATGGGGCTGATGCTCGAATGCGCTGCGGAGCTTCCCGCGCATCAAAACAGCCCTGGCAAAGACCCAGGGTTGCGTCTCAAAGTCATTGAGGCTGCAGGTAAACTTCGAATCCCTTTCACGACTGGCCTGCTCGTAGGCATAGGCGAAAGCTCTGAGGATCGCGTGCGCTCGCTGCGTGAGATCCAAAAACTTCACGAGCGCTATGGTCACATTCAAGAGATCATCATCCAGCCATTCGCACCAAAGCCCAATACACCGATGGCGGAATGCGCTGGCCCGAGCGAGGCCGAGCTACTCGCAACTGTAGAGATGGCGCGGTCGTTGATGCCGGAGATGAGCATTCAAGTGCCGCCCAACCTCGTGTCCAACGTTGGACGCTTCTTGCTGGCAGGTGCCAACGATCTCGGAGGCATATCGTCCGTGACGCCAGATTTCATCAATCCCGAAAGACCATGGCCGACCATCAAAGAAGTTGAGGTGGCTATCAAAGATACTGGGTTCTTGCCCCGCGAACGCTTACCTATTTACCCACGCTACGCTTTGGACAAAAGTTTTATGTCAAAGGAAGTTTATGAACGCGTAAGCAAATTGGCTGATGCCGATGGTTACCGAAGGTTAGATTGATGTTTGGCAAATTATTCGACTCGCTCGATCCGGAATTTGGCGGAATCATTGAAAAAGCGTTGATGGGAGTGGAGATAACCGTCGAAGAAGGCGAGCGATTGTTGCATGCGGAGGGGAGAGAACTTCATGCGCTTGGTTTGGCGGCCGATGAAGTCAGGCGCCGGAGAGTTGGCGATGTCGTGACCTATGTGGTGAATCGCAATATCAACTTCACGAACATTTGCGTGGGTGACTGCAAGTTCTGCGCATTCAAACGCAACCGAGGCGACAAGGGCGCATACATGCTGACCTTGGAACAGATTTCGGACAAAACGAGAGAAGCGCTCAATTTTGGCGCGACAGAAATTTGCATGCAGGGCGGCCTCAACCCTGAGCTCACGCTCGAAAACTACGTTGCGATGTTGAAAGCGATCAGAAACGTATCGGCTGACATTCACGTACACGCGTTTTCGCCGGCTGAATTGAACTTCATCGCGGGACAAAGCGGGCTGCCTTTAAAAGAAGTGATTGAAACTTTGCTGGTGGCTGGATTGAACTCGGTGCCAGGAACAGCCGCGGAAATTCTCGCCGATAGGGTGCGGGATATAATTTGTCCGGGAAAAATTAGCTCGAGCGAGTGGCAAACGACGATCAAACTCTGCCATCGTTTGGGTTTGCCGAGCACAGCGACTATGATGTACGGCCATGTTGAGACGCCGCGCGAGCAAGCTGAGCACATAGCGCTCGTGCGAGAAATCCAACGCGAAACGCACGGTTTCACCGAATTTGTGTTGCTCCCATTCATGCACGAGAACACGCCGCTTCAACGGGAAGGCATCGCGCGGGATGGCGCGAGCGGTGTGGATAACATTCGCGTCCACGCGGTCGCAAGGCTCATGTTGGCCGGATACATCGACAACATACAGACCTCTTGGGTCAAGCTTGGGCCGAAGGTCGCGCAGACGATGTTGAACGTGGGGGCGAACGACCTCGGCGGCACGTTGCTCGAAGAAAATATTTCTCGCGCGGCCGGCGCTCGGATGCAGATGATGGCCCCACAAGAATTTGAGCGGTTGATCAAGGAAATCGGGAGGATCCCAAAACAGCGGACGACGACGTATGGCGCTCCTCAGATGGGCGGCAGCTTGATGTCCGCTAGGGGGAGCTGTAAAATAGTTCGTGCGAGCTTGACCCGCGCCGCATGATCGGGCATCATCAGGTCCGCGAACATCGCCCTCATTCCAAGCTCCATTATAGATTGAGCGAACTGGTCGTCGTTCTCATCTATCAAGATGCTCGCAGCGACGTCCCGATACATCTGCGCCACGCCGCGCGGGGTCACCTCCTGCCCGACGCCCTGCATCAGAACTCCGGCTGGCCCGCTCACCGGTTTCCTCCCGATTATCGGGCTGACCGCGAGCACCTTATCGCGGTTCTGTGATAGAAATTCCCTTATCTCCTTTATCGCGAGTATCGGCCCGATGCTCGTCACAGGGTTGCTGGGTCCAATCAATATTAACTTGGCCGCTTGGAGCGCCTCGATCACCCCAGGTGCTGGCTTCGCGTTCTCGGCACCTTCGAAACTTATTCCAAGAACTTTGTCCGAAGCCCCTCTAGCGATTAAGAACTCGTGAAAATTTAGCGGGCCAGCTTCGGTGTGGATGAGCGTCTGCACTTTATCATTCGTCATCGGCAGCACGCTCGTGCGCACGCCCAATTTGTCGCACGTCTCCCTCGTCACTTCGGAAAGCTTTTTTCCTTGCTTCAGCATCATCGTACGGTAAAGTATGGTCGCCCTGTCGCGATCGCCTATGCGCAGAAGTTCCGCCTGCCCAAGTCGTTTGAGCATCTCGTGGCAGAAAAATGTGTCACCGCGGATGCCGTACCACTTGTCTTCATCGACGATACCAGCCAGCGTGTATGTGACGGTGTCAATGTCTGGGGAAACGTGCAGGCCTGAAACGATGGTGTCTTCTCCGGTGTTCGCTATCACCGAAAAATCCTCAGGCTTCAGCAGCCGTGAGAACCCTTGGATTAATTTTGGTGTTCCAGTCCCGCCCGAGAGTATGGCGAGCATAGCCTCACACGAAGAGATCTTTTTCACGCGGCCTTATCAACTCGCCCACGCTTCCTTTACCTTTCTCATACGTCGCTCCTTTTATTACCGCGACGGGTGTGCCTTCGCCAGCTTCGCCTATCACGGCAACCCCCGCGGCCGCGAGAGCATCAGCAACAGCTATTACTTTGCTTCTGAGTTTCCTGTCGTACAGGTCTCGCCTGCCTCGTAGATGCATCAAAGGTTTTATGCCGGATAACCCAATCGCCGTACCGATCGCACCCATCCTAAATGCCCTGCCCTGAGTATCTGTGATTATCACCGCGACGTCCACGCCGCTCTCCTGCTTTATCTTTCTCCTGATGCGCCTTGCGCTGGCATCCGGGTCGCGCGGCAGCAGGGTGACCTTTCCACGATCCACATTGGAATGGTCCACGCCCGCGCTCGCGCAGATGAATCCATGATGAGTTCTAGCGACCAAAACATGCCGCAGCCGCACGATCTCCTTCGCCTCGTGCAAAATCACCTCCATCTCGCGCGGATCCTTGTCTAGCTGCTTCGCCAATCGCTTGGCAAATTCACTAGGTTTCACCTTGTCGAGGTCTACGACACACCCTTCGGCTTTCGAAACTATGCTCTGCGTCACGACGACGACATCGCCATCTTCCAACTTGAGGCCTTGTTTATCAGTTGCGCGAGCGATGAGTCCGCCAATGTCGGCTCCGCGTTTCACAAATGGGAATCCTTCGAGAGCTATTACCTGCATCTGCACACCATCGAGTATTTTAGCATACCCACATTAAAACCAACAGGGAGAAGATGAAATTTGGTGTGGAATTCGTACCATACAAACCGATAGATGTTTTGGCCAAGCTCGCGAAGGAAGTTGAAAAAGCGGGATTCGAGCACATTTGGATATGCGACCACTACCACAATCGCTACGTCCACTCCGTACTCGCGAGGCTTGCGACAGAGACCAAGCGCGTGAAGCTCGGCCCAGGTGTGACCAATCCTTATCTCACCCACCCAGCGATCACCGCTGCGGCAATCGCCACATTGGATGAGCTTTGCGACGGCAGGGCTGTGCTTGGGATCTCTGCGGGCGACCCCATTTATCTCGCGACGCTCGGTGTCAAGCTCCACGACCCCATCGAGTCCGTAGATGAGGCCGTCCACATCATAAGAGAACTCTTGGCTGGAAAACGCGTCGACTTCTCTGGAAAAATTTTTACGTGCAAGGGCGCCAAGCTGAGGCACACTCCGAATAAGAGGATACCAGTGTACATAGGTGGCAGGCGCCAGCGCATGCTTGAGCTTGCAGGTTCGGTAGCCGATGGAGTATTGATAAACGCATCGCATCCTGATGACATGAAAGAGTGTATAGAATACATCCGCGAGGGCGCCAAGAAGTCAAAAAGAAATTTGAAGGATTTGGATATCGCGGCGTACATGGCTACATCGATAGACGATGATATTGAGAAGGCGCGATCGATCGTGAAGACCGTCGTGGCGTTCATCACAGCTTCCAGCCCTAAGAGCTCGCTCGAGCGCCATGATATCTCGCTTGCAGATGTGGAAAAAGTGCGCAAGCATCTTGGAAATGGGGAAATCCAGAAGGCGGCTGCGGCTGTGACTCTTGAGATGATAGAAGCTTTTTCCGTGTGTGGGCCTATCGCCAAGTTGAAGGCGCGTGTCGACGATCTACGCGGGCTCGACATAACCCAGGTTGTTATTGGCTCACCAATTGGACCGGAGCCGACGAAAGTCATTGAATCGATCAAAAAATTGCTGTGAATCAAGCGCTGGGCTTAAACGTGCCGGACATGGATTCGACAGCCACTGGCAGAGGTTGGTTCGATGTCCGCCGTCGTTCGATTTCTCCTAAAGCGTTCTGCATTTTCTTCAGCGATAAACGTTTCACTAAATCAATGCCAGGTTTGACATCATTGAGAAGCTGCACATCGAGCACTCCGGCTGACTTGGCCAATTCGAAGGCCTCTTCACCAATGGAGGTGCGAGTAAGAACTGTTGAATAACTAAGCGGGGATCCGACCGCTCCGACTGAGATATCTGCGAGATCCGAGGCGAAGTCAAAGCACAACTTGCACGGCGTGTCCACGAACTGTCTGAGCGAATCGACATCCAATTCACGTTTTGGCTTTCCTTTGCAGTAAATTGTAAACTTTCCGTGTTTAATGTCAAACTTAGCAACATCCGCCAATTTTATTCCGAGTTGCTCCTCCACGACTTTTTTGAAAAACGCCTCGTAGGGGAGCGCTTCCACACAGAATATTCCTATGCAGATTTTTACGGCATCCGCCAAACGGTAAACTGCCAGCGTGGACGACTTCATCCGGCGTATTGCCCTTATCTGGCAAGGCATACCCACAAACGCAACACGTTTACGCTGATATAGATCGACGGCGTCCCGCAGCCCAGTTGTGATCACTCCGCGGGAATATTTCGTCCCCGCGCATTTGAGTAAATCTTCACGCATCGTTGCTACAAATGGTTTTGGAAACCACGGCGAGTCGCCAGTGCCAGTGACGACAGCGCCGTCGATAAAATCTTTTTCAAGAAGTGCCGCGAGCAAAGCAGTCACCGCCCCGCCATCTTGGCAACGAACAGCGATATTCGGGTCTTTAGCTTTGACTGAATATGCCTGTTTGTAAATACCAATCGCTTCGTCGGTGGTAGCATTTCTCCCGAAGACATGCTTCTCTATCTCTTTGAAGTCGGCTGTCTGGGGGCACTGGTTAAAGCATATCCCGCAAGCCTCGCACCGCCCTATCAATTTCGGTTTTCCATCGACCATATCCAAGACAGAAAACGGGCATGAAGCGACGCAAGTCCCACAACCGAGGCAAAAGCCAGGGTTGATTATCATCTTCAGGAGGTGCCCAAATACTTCAACCAACTTGCTTCCTCCCAAAACCGAATTTGGTGGCATCGTAAAAAGGCATCTCCACCACTTCAGCCGCCTTCTGTTTGCCGTGGATCTCGATCGTAACCTCGTTCGCATCCTTTATGCTCGGCGGCGCGTAGCCCATCGCGATCCCGACGTTGAGAATTGGGGACAGCGTTCCCGATGTCACGTATCCCGCTTCCTCGCGATCGGCTAAAACTTTGTAACCCTGCCTCGGCACCCCCTTGTCGCCCATGCGGAGGCCGATGCGCGTCCTGGCCAGCTCCTTCTCCTTCTGTTTGAGGAGCGCCTCCCTCCCGATGAAATCGCCCTTGTCGAGCTTGACGGCGAAACCTATGCGGGCCTCGAGCGGCGTGATGTACTCCGCCAGCTCGTGCCCGTACAGCACGTAGCCGGCCTCCAGACGCAGGGAATCCCTCGCGCCGAGGCCGCACGGCTTGATCCCAAACTCTTTGCCCGCATTCAGCAGCTCGTTCCAAAGCTTTTCCGCACGCGAAGGTTCAGATTGAGATTCGTCGAACAAGTACAGTTCGAAACCATCCTCGCCTGTGTAGCCGCTCCTGCTGATGAGCGTTTTCGCCCCAGCGACCTCGATGAACGCGGACTTGAACCGCCCGAGCGTCTTCAAATCGAAACTTGTGAGCTTCTGGAGCGTCGCCTGCGCCATTGGCCCTTGGAGCGCGAGCATCACCGTGCTCATCGTGATATCGCTGAGCTCCACTTCATCCTTCGCCTGATTTTTGAACCATTTGAAAATTTTGTCGACATTCACAGCGTTCGCGACCACCATGTAGTCGTGTTCACCCAAACGGTAGACGAAGATGTCGTCGAGTGTTCCACCGTTTTCGTTTAGTACAGTTGAGTAATGAGCATCGCCTATTGCTAATTTTGAAACGTCATTTGTGGTGACTCGCTGCAAGAAGTCCAATGCGTTTGGGCCGCGGACGGAGATTTCACCCATGTGGCTTATGTCGAACAGCCCCACGGCGTTCCTCACGGCCATGTGTTCCTCTATTATACCGCTGTACTGTAGAGGCATATCCCAGCCAGCGAACTCTACCATCTGAGCCTTGAGTTCGTGGTGCACCTTCGTGAGATGAAGCTGTTTCATGTTTGTCAATTTGTAATGGCGTGGACAAACTTTAAACTTTGCGAGTTCAGCGCGATAGCTATTAAAGGCGCGCGATGGACACCTTATTGGTGATATTTTTGCCGCGAAAGTGGAAGCTCACGAAGGAAGAGTCGAAGAAGAATGGGTGCATCTGCGCATCCTGATTCACCTCTAATTTTCAGGCGGGAAGATGGCAAACGGGCACGGGTTATACTCGGCAGTTTGGAATGTGACGAGCAAGTGCAATTTCACATGCAAGCACTGTTACGTTCCACCGCCCGACCATCGGGACCTCAGCTTCGACGAGGCGAAGGATCTCCTGAATCAACTTGCGGAGCTCGGGGCCGAGGAGCTTCACCTGAGCGGCGGTGAGCCCCTCGCGCGCGATGACCTCTTCGATATAATACGCGAGGCGACGGATATCGGATTTCACGTGGACACCATCACGAACGGATGGTACGTCAACAAAGAAAACGCCCGCAAATTCAGAGAAAGCGGCGCAGCACATGTATCGGTGAGCACGGATGGGATAGGAAAGACACACGACGATTTTAGAAACAAACCAAAGTCTTTTGAGAGGTGTGTTGATGCGATAAAAATATTGAGGAGCGAAGGTGTCGAAGTCTACGTTTCCCCCACGATCTCCAAGCTCAACTTTGGTGAATTGCCCGACCTTTTTTCCCTAGCTGAATCGCTGGACGCAAACTTCTCGACTAAGGTGCTCGTGCCGATAGGCGAAGCCAAGATTTTGGATAAGTACTGCCTCACCCCGGAGGAACAAAAAAAGTTCTACGAGTTCATATTCGCGAAGAAAGCTGATAATCACATTGATATCGTGACGACGTGCAGTCCGTACTCCGTGTTGTTCACGAAGAAGAAGGTACCAAAGGACGACGGTCGCATACACGGGGGCTGCACTGGCGGGATAGACTTGCTTTGCATCGCCGCGGACGGCCGAATAATGCCATGTTCGAGGCTGCAGATGCCGCTCGGCAACGTGCGCAACGACAAACTCATGGACGTCTGGTACTCGTCTGAAATTTTGGCGACCCTCAGAGATAGGGACAACCTCAAGGGGAAATGCGGGCGCTGCGCTTACAAGAACTGGTGCGGCGGGTGCAGGGCGATGGCGCTGGCCAAGCTAGGCGATCATCTGGCCGAGGACCCGACCTGCTGGTACAGCGCATGAATCCGCAGTTGTGGAATGGGTTAAATTTAACTTTTATAATATTCACAATTTTTGACCTTGAAAAATCGCCAAAAATAAAAGGTCAAAGTGAACCATCAAGAAAAATGGAGTTGAGCTAAAATAAAATAATAAATACAAGTTCCATTAGAGATAAAATTGAGGAGATGTCTTCGTGATTAAATATAGTTTCATAGTTTTTCTTCTACTGGTTCTTCTTTCCTTTTCAAGCGTGCCTGTTTTTTCTTTAACAGAAGCAAATCTAAAAGGAGATATAGAAAATGTCGTGGATTACTCGGGTAATGGATACTCAATTATCAATAGACAAAATGAATCTAGGTATACTATTACGCTTATAGGAGATGGACTAGCAAAAATATACTTTTTATTTAAACTCTCGAACGTGTCAGATCAATACTATGAATTTGGGTATGGGGATCTAAAGCTCGAAATCACAGTTAAAGATCCGCAAGGCAGTCAGGACTACTCCAATAGAGAAATCCTCCTGAGTAATTTAGATGAATTAATTCTCCCGGTAAATGGGTCTATGGAATTTTATGTCAAAATTCTTGGAGACTTGGGGGAAATAAGTCGAGCAGAGAGTGATGGCCCTGATGATGGCGAGTGGCAGGTTATAGTGACACCTTTAATATACTACAATAATGTGGAGATTCCATTATCACAAAAACCACTTTACATTCAAGTGTACACGAGTTCACAAGAAACTTCACCCGAGCCTGGTTCGAGTTTACCGGATTTTGGAATAATAATTGCAATCGTGGCGTTTCTTGCATCTATTATTACTATCGCTGAGGCTATTTTCAAGCCTATTAGAAAAGCCTTTCGCCGCTCAAGACGAATGAAAGAGTAAAACAAAACCCTGCATCGATCTCGGTTACTTTCATTTTTGTGCTTAATAAGAATCTATAGGAATATTTAATGAACAACTTGGTTTTTGCGCGTGTTTATATTTTCCAAGTTTTCAATTGGTTTGGCGATAACTTGAGTTTCAGCGTCCGAGCTGGAGGTTTTACGTTCCAGATAAAGCTGGTCGAACTTGGCAAACTCCACATCCATGAAGAGATAATCCCGGAGTTGCTCAACTCGATGGTTGACTGGATAATGTCCAGTGGCATGTTGAAGCATCCGATAATCGCCGACGTAAATACTTTGGTTGTCCTCGACGGAATGCATCGCGTCGCAGCTCTCAGAAAAATTCGGTGCCGTTACATCCCAGTATGCCTAATCGACTACAACAGCCCCAAGGTAAAGGTCGGCTGTTGGTACCGCACCGTCAGCGGAAAGGCGAGCACGAATGTGTTATTGGACTTGCTTCGACAACTCAAAGTCAAAGTAGATAAAGCCTCAATAACAGAGGCGAAGCGCGCGCTTGAAAATCGTGAAGCTGTGGCTGCAATTCTTTTGAAAAATGATTGTTATAAAATATCTGCAAAGGCAAGCGGGATAAGAGAAGCGTACGCTTTGGTCGGGCACATCGAGAAAACTTTCGCAAACAGCGGATTAAATGCAAGCTACGAGATGGAGCGAGACGCAGAAGAAAATGTAAAATCTGGTCAAGCTATTGCTGCTATAATGACACCAAGGGCTACTAAGAGTGAAGTGTTGGAAGCTGCCCTCTCTAAAAAAGTGTTCGCTCACAAGACCACTAGACATATAGTGTCAACGAGGCCGATGTGCGTCGATGTACCATTGAAATGGTTGATGGCAGGAAAATCGATCGAAGGAGCGAACAAAATGTTGATCGAACACCTCGCGAAGCGCGAGATGAAGCGTTTGCCGAAAGGTTCAGTGTTCGAAGGGCGCAGGTATGAAGAGGAACTCGTAGTCTTCAAGTAGGACTTCAATTTTCTTAAATGTCTTTCAAATGGGGTATAGCCATATTACAGACCCGGCGGGCGCATTCTCCACTCCATTGTAGAACGTTTCTAAATTATCAGTTCCTCTGGAAAGCCGCGACCAAAAAGATAGATCTATGCGCCACTCGGGCTGATGCCAATAGTATGCGGAGCTTTGGGCATAGCCGTAGTTTCGAATTGTTACTTTGCTGGCGTCACTTTGAGGAATGTTTGTAAGGGTTTTGATCACCAATATCTCTCCCGGATAAAGTTTATCCAATACATATCGGATTTTTGGGCCCCATTCAGTAGCTACCCGGCCACGAGATATTATCCCCAGCGTTTGAGTTCGTTGCCCCTTGAACTGGTAAATCTGGGCTTCGCTGGCCTGCAAATTCTCGTTGTCGAGAGTTTGGTAGTAAAGTGCCCAAGTCGTGGCAGTAATAGGTGGTTGGTTATCTACATTCGGGCAAGGGAATAACAATGTCAAATTCTCGATTGGCAGGTTATTTTCTGATCCATGGTAAATAAAAATATTTGTCACCTCAAACAAAACATTTTCTTCTACAACCTGCTCTTCTGGCCCCCTCATCAACATCACGACGGCGGTGAGCGCGAGGACAACAAAGAGAACTATGAGGATGTCACGTTTCATACTTCACCATTTTTAATTTGTTGGGATGTTTAATAAATAAGTTCCCCGACGGTAAATATGTCGTTTGTGAACGGCGCATGTTGATCAGCCCTAGGTAATTTTTTGAAAATTATTTCTTACTGATGGCGACCATCAAGAGCGCAGCAGCAGCGAAGGAGAGAGCGGCTCCATAGGCGAACGCTGCCTGAATTCCGACTACCTGCCCAATTATTCCCGCGATGAAGCTAGCTGGAAAAGCTGCTAAGCCAACGGCGGTATCGAACGCCCCCATCGCCGTGCCCCTCAACTGCGGGGCGACGAGGTCAGAGACGTAGGCTTTCTGCACACCATCCGTTATCCCCTTGTGGAGCCCGTATAGGGCAAACAGAAATATCGCCAGCCAGGCGCTGCCCGCGAGCGCGAAGCCCACGCAAGTCGCACCGAATATTGCGTAACCGAATGCGATGACTGGCCTCCTGCCCACGCGGTCGGACAGAGGGCCGGCGGGCAGTGATGTGAGCGCGTATATCAGGTTGTAGAACATGTATAGGAGAATCTGATTCTTAACATTTAGCGATCGGACTTGAGTTTCCAAACAACACAAGTCAACTCTTAAGTGCCTCGTGTAATATAAAAATCGCCAGCGCTTGGGTTAAGACCGCGTAGGGGATAGCGAAGTAGAATAGGTTGTTATCCAAGAAGAAACCGAAAACGGCTCCGCCAATTAGAAAACCGAGGCCGTATAGGGTATGAAAAATACCGTAAGCTGAGCCCCTAACTTCCGCAGGGGTCATGTCAGCCACGGCTGCTCTATAAATTGATTCATGCATTCCGAATATCACTCCAAATAGGATGGCAGAGGCGATTACACACTCCAGACCACCAAAGAATATGAGCGTAGACGGAATGACAGAGAGCACAAAGGGAAAGTAGAGCAGTCTTCTCCCGACAGAATCGTAGATATAACCAGCGATGGGTGCGGATATTGCGTCCACAGCTTGGGTGACCAGGTAGAGTAGCGACACGGCCCAAGGCAGTACGGATGGCGAGGCCCGATACAGGATAAGTGCTATCGACACCAAACCCATCGAGTTGAAGGCCACGGCAGTTGAGTATATCGCGAGCCTTCGCGGTATTTTCTTAAAATTAACTTTTCGCCTAGGGCCCGTTGGCAGCGAAATGCGGGGCCTGAGCTTTGAATAGGCTGCACCAAGTGCAAACAGCATAATGATGAATGGAATTAAAAGGATTGAAAAAGCCACGCCAAATCTTTCCCCCGTGACAAGTAAGACAACCGCCACTATTGCCGGCCCCACGATTGCGCCGATTTGATCCATGAGCTCATGCAGCCCGAACGCTTTGCCCGTCCCCATGCCCTTTGTTGCATAGGAAAAGAGAGTGTCTCTTGCCGGAGCCCGTATTGCTTTTGAAAGTCTTTCGAACATCACAAGGATTATAGCGATATGCCAGCTGCCGGAGATGGCTAAAAGAGGTATCACAATCAGGAGAGAGTAACCACCTATTGTGAGCCCCCAGTATGATCCTGTCCTATCTGAAAGGACCCCGAATGCGATTCTGAGGGCATAACCTAGGAATTCACCCAAACCCAAGACTAAACCCACGAGGAAGGCCGAGACACCGAGATTCTGAAGGAAGGGAGGAATTGCTCCCCTTGATCCCTCGTATATAATATCCCCCAATAGGCTGATGAGACCAAAAGTGACTATGCTTAGAAGCGCCAACTTCTTTGCCTGCATTCGCTGCATACTTCATGCCTTCTTCACTGGCACTTGGACGACCGTGAATATCAACAGTTCCCCACCTACTATCTTTGGTTTCGATAGGTAAATCTCCATAGATGGCCCAACCCAAACATAGCCATTCTCCGCAATCCATTGGTTGAGTTTTTTATAAGTTTTCCCATAATCTTTCATCGGTCCCCTATGGACGATTCGCGCAACTGTGGCAGATGGGACTTTTTTTACTTTGATATCTTTCTCAGACCTAGCGTTTCCTTTGATTGGTGCCCCAACCTCACTTCTGCACTTCTTGGCTGGTACTTCCTCTGGGTTATCGTAGAATATCCCAAAAGGCGGGCCGGCGGGTCTCAAGCGTTTCTCTTTTATCCACGCGAAAAGTTTTTCGAAATATTTGTCGTAGGGTATCTTGTTGTATGCCCCGACGTATTTTACATAGGCGATTTTCATCCCCTTGGATTTCTTCACCTTGACTTCTGTCGTTTTATCACCTCCGAGTATTTGTTTAGCTCCCGACGAATATTGGCCTCATCGATAGGAGTTTGGGTAGCGCCAACGGCTTGAACGGCATGTTTACTGTTTCCTTCTTTATTTCATCGACTAGCTTCTGCGATGTGAGAACTTTGAGCTTTTCGACACCTCTGATTCTCGCTGGCAAATTCTTTATTTTCATCTCTTTTTCACCGATCACGATGACGTATGGCACCCAGTCGCGCTCGGCATCGCGCACTTTTTTCGCGACGGTCTCATTTCTGTCATCCACATCCACTCTGACACCTTTTTTCTCGATATCTCCAGCGATCTTCAGACAGAATTTGAGGTGCTCGCTGCTCACGGGTATCAACCTGACTTGCGTGGGCGAGAGCCACAACGGCAGGCTCGGGGCCTTGCCAGCCTTCTGTTGTTTTGCCGCCTCTTCGAGCACAGCGTACATCCACCGCTCGATCGAGCCCATCGAAGAGTGTAAGATTATGCAGCCGCGCTTCTTCCCATCATCATCGACGTAAAGGATGCCGTATCGTTCGGAATCCTCGAGGTCGAGCTGCACGGTGGAGAGCTGTCCGTTCCCGCCGACCGAGTCGATCATCTGAAACTCGTGCTTCATCACCCAGTAGTGCTTCTGCTCCGGCAGCAATTCGATGAGCGCCGGTGTTTTTATCTGCTTCAACAGACGGGCGATGAAGTGCTTGTGTTGCAGATAGAATTCTTTGACCACTCGAAAAGCAACAACGTAGTCAATTTTTATCGCGTCGATGAGCTTCGCGTATTTCATGAACAGACGCTCGTACTCCTCGAGTCCCTGTTCAAGGTCTCGACAGAAGCAGTGGATGTCCGGCATGGTGAAAGCTCGCATGCGCTTCAGGCCGACGCACTCGCCGCTCTGCTCGAGTCGATAGGATGGGGAGAGCTCGAATATCCGCACGGGCATCTGCTTATAACTCATCGTCGTGTTTTTCATCATCCGGAAGAGCCCGAAGTCGCCGGCGAACCTGAGGAGTAAAGTTTTGTTGGGCAATCTAATTTTGTAGTCCTTCTGGTAGAAGCGCGCCGCCTGCTCGCTGATATCCGGTTCATCCTCCTTGTACACGACTGGCGTTTCAATCCTGCTCGCTCCAAGTTCATCTGCAACTTGTATCGCAAGTTCTTCGAGCAGATTTTTGATCAGTGCGCCGTTTGGGTAGAAGCGGAAGTGGCCGGTGTCGCTCGCAGGTTCGTAGTCGACGAGTTCAAGCTTTTTCATGAGTTTGACGTGCGCCGGCTCCTCGCCTGGTTTCTGCCCGAGCTCCTCGCTGAGCACGAACTGCTTGAGGAGAGGTTGTTTCGTCAAAGCTTCGCACGCGTCGATGTTATTGAGGTCGAGCTTGTGCTCGATACCGTCCTGTGTGAGGATCACGTATTCGCTTGGCAACTTCGCTTCGACTTCTTCAGCTTCGACGGTCTCCGCTGTGACCGTGCGCGATAGCTCGCTGAGCGGATGTCCCTTGCAGCTGAGCGTGAACGATTTGTACCAGCCGAACGGCAGGCGAACCACTTCAAAATTCTGCGCCTGAAGTTTATCGCGGACTAGATCCATCACTTTGACCGCGGCGCTCGGGGAAGCCAGAGAAGAGCTGAGGTGAGCGTATGGGTAGAGCACGACGCGTTTAGTTTCTACCTGCATGCAGACGTCCGCGATTTCCTTTGCCGCGTTTGTGGCGACCGCATCCGGGCTTGGTTCGTCCGCTTCCTCGGCCGCGACAAAAGTGACGAGCGCTTCCTCTACTCGCCCAGACTTCATCTGCTCGGCGATTTCCTCAGCAGCGGGCGTCGGCTGCTTCGCCTCGAACTCCAAGTAGTTTGCGTGAATCAGCAGGAGGCGCATTCGAGCACCGCGTGGACTTGGTCAAGAAGATTTATTTAGTTACCTATGTTAAAGCGGTTAATGATACAATGCATTTGATTATCGCCATTACGGGTTGCAGCGGTGTGATTTACGGCGTCAGGCTGCTCGAGGCCTGCAGGAAGCTTGGCATTGAGACCGACCTGATAGTCTCGCAGGCGGCCGAGAAGCTACTCGAGCTCGAGCTGGGCAAACCCATCGAAGATGTTCGCAAGCTGGCGAAACGAAATTATTCACAGGATGACCTTGAGGCGCCTCTGGCTAGCGGTTCGGTCAAGACGGATGGCATGGTGATCGCGCCCTGCAGCATGAAGACGCTGGGTGCGATAGCCAGCGGTGTTGCAGATAACCTCATCACGAGGGCGGCGGATGTCACGCTCAAGGAGGGGCGCCCCCTCGTGCTTGTGCCGCGCGAAACGCCGCTCAATCTGATACATCTTGAAAACATGGTGAGGTTAAAGCGCGCAGGAGCAACAATCCTACCGGCGATGCCCGGATTTTACCACAAGCCCAAGGAAATTTCGGAGCTAATCGATTTCATCGTCGGGAGAATCCTTGACGTGCTTGGCGTGGAGCACAAACTTTATCGGCGGTGGCAGGGCTCCAAAAGATAACAGATAGGGGTATGCTATGGTTCTAAAGAAAAAGCCAAAGCCGGAGAGGCCAATAGCCAAGTTTCAGTGTCGCACCTGCAAGCACTCGGCGTATCGCATGTCGGCGATGAAAGCAGGGGAGATAGAGCACAACGCGTGCCCGAAGTGCGGGGGGAACATGGAGGTCATATCGAGCGGAGAAATACCGAAAAGCCTAGCAAAGGTCGAGGCTGCAGTCAGCAAGAATTTCAGTGTGATAGATTTTGACATCTCTGACGATCACATGCAGTTCGAAGTAGAAACTGATGATACCAAAGATTCATTCGCGAACGTTTATCATGAACTCTCGCGCCACGGTTACTTGGCCGCGCTGCGCAAGAGGGACAGCGACCTCATGCTGCTCGTGATGAAGTTTCCGCGCATGAAAAAGGACAATATTTGGATCAACGTTGGCTTGATTTTGGCCACGATCGCCACGACATTTTTGGCCGGATATTTCTGGCTCACCGAAAACAACGTTTTTGAAGCAGCACTATTCGCTGGGGCTCTGCTCGTGATCCTCAGCTCTCATGAAATCGGGCACAAGATCGCTGCGTGGAGGAACGGCGTGGCCGCGACTTTGCCGTATTACATTCCAGCGCCGACGATTATCGGAACGTTCGGCGCCTTTATAAAAGTGAAATCTCCGATCCCGACGAAGGAGGCGTTGGTAGAGATGGGCGCCACCGGCCCGCTGCTCGGGTTCCTGTTTGCGCTGCCGATCGCGGTGGCTGGGCTGATGCTCTCCAAACCCTCGGGTGGGAACATCCTATTGCCGATGCCGATTTTTTTCGCGCTCCTTGGCTTTGCGAAGTTCGGCACCATCACCGCTACGCCGAACCTTCATCCTCTGGCGTTCGCTGGGCTGATTGGCATGTTCGTGACGTGGTTGAACTTGATACCAGCTGGGCAGTTGGACGGTGGCCACGTCGCGAGGGGCTTGTTAAATGCTGACCAACACTACCAACTGACCAGGTGGCTGGGCATCGGCTTGATAATATTAGGCCTCTTTTGGGTGCCATTGTTCCTGTGGGGGATACTGATCCTCCTACTTTTCAGGAGCCATCACATGGGTGCGCTCGACGACCTCTCGCCGCTCTCGCAGCGTCAAAAGCTCCTCGCGGCGGCGGCTTTCACCGTCTTCATCCTCTGTCTACCGATACCGTTTTAGTTTAATAGTTGCGAGAAAAATGTGCGTTGGTGGTAACGTGCGGGGCAAGCTAGTATCGATAGAAGGGATCGATGGCTGCGGAAAGAGCACGCACGCCAAGCTTTTGGCGAGATGGCTGCGCGCGCGAGGTTACAAAGTTGTGGTCACCGATGAGCCGACGAACGGCCCTGTAGGGAGAATAATAAAGCGCATCCTACGGGGTGAACTGAAGGTGCCGGTCGCCGCGGAGGCATTGCTTTTTGCCGCCGACAGGTTGCACCACATGGACAAATTGATACTACCAGCGATGCGGGCGGGCAAGATTGTGATAACCGAACGCTACACCTATTCTTCCCTCGCCTACCAGTCTGCACGCGGGTTGAATTTACAATGGATAGCCAAGCTAAATGAAAAGGCGTTGAAGCCAGATCTAGAAATTTTGATAGATGTGCCGGCCGAAGTCGGATTTCGTCGGATAAAAGGTGTGCGCGTGCTCGACACATTCGAGAAAGACTTGAAGCTTCAGCGGAGAGTACGAGCGAACTACCTCCGCGTCTCCAAGAAGGGTGGCGCCAAAATTTTGAACGGCGATCATCCCGTTAAAGAAGTCCAAGCGAAATTGAGGAAATTGGTAGAAGCAGTGCTTTAATTCGAGAGTATAAGAATGAATGAAGGAACACGAAATAAGATTGCTAGAAAACTTTTCCAAATGGTATTGCGAACAAGATGGAAAAGAGTCTTGGCTAAATATTGAAAATGGAAAATATGTGTCGATGGTTTCTCTTTTAGGTCGTAACAGCTTGAAACTAAGGGAAGAAGAAGATGTTTTCAAGCTTTTCACTTTGGCTTTGAATTGGAACAGTAGAAAATATGGACGATTTAATGCAGGGTTAGATATTTTCAAAAAATCAGATGACGATGGTCTCCTAAGCAAAATATTTCATAAAGAACATCGAACATGGAGTGATTGGGAAAAGCAAAATAATAGAACAAACATTTGTCGCGAAGTTGTCCGCTCCTATTTTTATCTTAGGGATAATTGGGAGAATATTTATCGGAGTTTAATAGAGCTGGATAAAGCTCAGAACGTGAAAGAATTTATCTTGAACGTTTATGAGATGTTCAAAAATGGAAACTCCACCCCACTAAAGGTTAAAATATTTTTTATTTTAAGGGAAATGAAGTCTCAAAGAATTTTAGAGGTAGATGATGACTTTTGCTGCATTCCAGATAATAATGCTCGTGAGATGATGAATATCACGGGTTTATCTGATAGAAAATGGTCGTCAAATCCCGATATACAAGAAATGATAAGGATAAGCAAAGAAATCTCTGATCTCTTCAACAATGAGGAGTATCAGTTATACGATATGCCTCTTTTCTGGTTTTACAGAAATCGACATTGTTGCACCCTTAATTGTATAATTTACGATGAGTGTGAAAAGAAATCTTTAGGTTCTTGATGATCTGCAAACGTTACATCACATGCTTATCTGCGCCGCTAAGGGTAAGGTCTTGAAGACCTCTGCGGCAGCCTCCTCGACCTGCTTTCTGTACTCGGGCAACGTGTAGACTCGGATTATGTCGATGTACCCCTTGAGCACGTTGATCAGGCGGGAGTGGCTCGAGAGGGCGACGCGTTCCTTCTTGCCGTCGCTGCCCACTTTGAAAACTGGAACTTCCATCGGATCGATTTCTCGGGGATAGTAAGGTATAGAATCAAGTGTAGGTACGTCCACCACGATGAATTCTTGGTCTACACCGGATTTCTCGGCGATCTCTTTTTCCTTCTGGTGTCGCACGGCCTCATCGCTCAGCAGTTTAGCGACGTACAGGTCGCGTATGTGGACGTCCCTTTGATAAGCTGCTTTCAATAGGTCACGCCTATCGAGTCTGGACATCAAATTTTTTGCTTTTTCAACAAGGTCACGTTTTTCTGGGTCGACCGCATCGGGGTCCAACTCCCGCAGTTTTGTTAGGACGTACGCATCATCCATCCGCAGAAACTCATCGATGTTTTTGAACGTGGTCAGGCCGATGATGTCGTGTGTGTAATCCATCGCCTTGTGCAGCATTATTTCGGCGGAGCGGACGGAGCGGTGATAGTAGACGGCGAGGAACATCTCATAGCGCGCTATCATGAACGCCTCGAGCGCATAGAGGGCCTTCAGGTCTATCGCTATTTCGTCCCCGATGACATCCATAGCTTGGACCAGCCTGCTTATGTCTATGCGGCCATATTCTACGCCAGTGTAGTAGGAATCCCTCACGAGAAAATCGAGCTTGTCGGCGTCCACCTGGCTCGCCGTTATCTGGTGGAGGTAGCGCTTGCCCTTCGCCTCCTTGCCAAATGTGAGGTCTATTATCTCCTTTGGTTCGAAGCCGCAGCCCTTGAGGACGTCCGCCAGCTCGCTCTTTTCGACGACCTCCTTGCCCAACTGTTCGTGGTTGAGGCCGCGATATTTGACCAAGATTTCTTCCGATGAGTGGGAAAACGGACCGTGCCCGATGTCGTGGAGGAGGCCAGCTAGCCTCACAGCCTGCCACTCGTCATCAGATATTGTTACGCTCGCTCGGAGGCGCTCCACGATTTGACCAGCGATGTGCATCACGCCCAGAGAGTGTGCGAAACGAGTGTGGTCCCCGCCTGGGTAGGCCATCGAGCCTATGGAGAGCTGTTTTATGCCGCGCAGCCTTTGGACGGGCAGGGTGTCTATAACCTGCTTCTCGATGTCCGTCAAGCCTATGTAGCCTTGGACTGGATCTCGAACGTATCTCGTGAACATATTGCTCAACCAAATTTAGTGCAGCATAGTTTAAAGCCTTCATTCTTTGAGGAAGAACAACCATTTATTCTTTGGCCGCTGAACCTAGGGTGGTGTTAGCATGGTACTTGAAAAGTTGGGCAGGGCCCTGCATGGCGCGCTTCAGAAGCTGACGCGGTCGAAGCTCGTCGACGAGCAGGCGATAAAGGAGCTCGTGCGCGACATCCAGCGCGCGCTGCTTCAGGCCGACGTCAACGTGCAGATGGTTCTCGAGCTGACGAAGCGCATAGAGAAACGTGCACTCGAAGAGAAGTTGCCGCCGAGCATGGGGCGCAAGGAGCATGTAATAAAAATAGTCTACGAGGAACTCTCGGCGTTCATGGGGCGCCCAACTCCGTTTCAGCTCAAGCCCGGGCAGACCACGACACTTCTGATGGTCGGGCTTCAGGGGAGCGGGAAGACAACATCCGTCGCGAAGCTCGCCACGTACTTCCAGAAACGCGGGTTCAAGGTGTGTGTGGTTTGCGCCGATACATACCGCCCAGGCGCCTACGAGCAGCTCCGCCAGCTGAGTGAGCAGGTGGGTGTGAAGTTATTCGGTGACCCGAAGGCAAAAGATCCGATAAAGTTGGCGAAGGAGGGCGTGGAGCACTTCAAGCGCGATCGCCCCGACCTCGTCATTGTAGATTCCGCTGGCAGGCATCGCAAGGAGGAGGCACTGATGGAGGAGATAAAACAAATCGCCAAGTCGATAAAGCCGGACGAGGTGATGCTCATAATCGATGGTACCCTAGGACAGCAGGCGAAGGAGCAGGCGGCTGCATTCAAAGCGGCCACGGACATCGGCTCGATCCTCGTCACCAAGCTCGACGGCACGGCGAAGGGTGGAGGCGCCCTCTCTGCGGTGACGGCTACTGGTGCCCCTATTAAGTTTATAGGCGTTGGCGAGCACATCGACGACTTGGAACCTTTCCTGCCGGAACGCTTCGTCGCGCGCTTGCTCGGGATGGGCGACATCGAGACCCTTCTCAAGCGCATACAGGAAGCTGCGGAGGCCGAGGAGATCAAGCCAGCCGATATGAAGGCCCTCCTCGCTGGCAAGCTCACGCTGCGCGATGTCTACGACCAGCTCGAGATGATAGGCAAGATGGGGCCACTCAAAAAAATAATGCAGATGATACCGGGGGTAGGGATGACGCTGCCCGACGAGCAGATGCGGGTCGGCGAGGAGAAGCTGAAACGCTTCAAGGTGATCATGCAATCGATGACGCCGCAGGAGCTGGAAGACCCCAAGATACTGAACGCGTCGCGCATAAAGCGAGTCGCGCGAGGCTCGGGCACTTCTGAAGCGGATGTCAAGGAGCTGCTGAAGCAGTACGAGCTCATGCGCAAGTTCATCAAGACAATGGCGAGGGGGCGCATGCCAAAGCGGGGCCCGTTGGCGAAGATGCTCAAGCAAATGCCAAAAGGTGGCCCCAAAGATTTCGACGATATCAAGAAGGGTTGAGGGTGGAAAGCCCCTTAAATGTTGGAATGTTATTATTGTAGGGGAGATGCCGGTCTATTCGGTGGTTTTCATGACAAATCGCTCAAAGGGCTTCAGGAGCGCGACGCGCATGAAGTTTACGAAGCATGTGCGTGAGCACGGCGCCATACATGTGAATAGGGTCATCCAAGATCTGAGACTGGGAGCAAAAGTTGTAGTAGTGGTCGATTCCAGCACAATGAAGGGGCAACCTCACGCGAGATATCAGGGTAGGGTAGGCGTCGTGGCAGAACGACGTGGGCGCGCCTACGTGGTCGAGGTTAAAGACGGGGGGACAATCAAAAAGATTATTTCTAGGCCGGAACACCTAAAGGTGGTGGCAGCATGATAGGGAAAAAAACTTTGACTGAAAAACCAGTCACCCTAGCTGAAGCTCTTGAGGTCCTAGAAAAGCAGAAAGGGGAAGGGGAACCCGGATATTCGCAGAGACTCACCTATGACTATGCTCAGAAATTTTCGAAGCTGACAGCAAAAAAGGCGAAGGAACTCACGGCGGAGCTGCTCAAGCTCGGCAATTTGCGCGAGCATCAAGTGGTCACTTTGGTTGACCTCATGCCAGAGACAAAAGAAGATATCCAGCTCATTTTTGCAAAGGAGCGAAATAGGCTAGAAGATAAAGAAATCGAGAAAGTGCTCGAGTTGATAAAGAAATATCGCGAGTGATCTAGATAGATCGCCGGCGGTGATACAATTGATGAAAAAGTATGAGGATAGAGGGATAGTGCTTGATTTCTTGCCTCAGGGGAAGGCAGATGACCCCAGACCCATTCACCTGCGGGAGCAACTCGCGCAGGTGTTGGGCGACACATTCTTCACACTCCTCGAAGTTGTGCCAAAAGAGGGCGTCACTTTAACCCCTCACGAGCGCGTGGCGATAGGAAAGGAGCAGCGCGATAAAGTTGATAGGGTCAAGCACCGCGTGAGCTATACCGAGCTGTCGGCCGCAGCCAAAGCCGAGTTGCCATCAGCGGTCGAGAAGTTGATAAACGAAAATCCGGACAGATTTCTGGATTTTTTCAACCGAGCACCTCCAATCACCACTCGCTTCCATCAGCTGGAGCTCCTGCCGGGCATAGGCAAGAAGCTCATGTGGGCGATCATAGAGGAGCGCAAGAAGGGCCCTTTCAAGAGTTTTCAAGATCTGGAAAAGAGAGTGAAGGGCCTGTCCGATGCGAAGAAGATGATCGCTAAGCGCGTTGTGATGGAGCTAGAGGGCGTGGACAAGTATCGCGTCTTCGTCAGGCCGCCGTCCAGACACTCTGGAGACGTCGAATAATATGCGAGACGTTCAACGCTCTATGAAGGACATATCTGAGGGAGTACTAAATATCTCGAAAGGCCTCGATACCAAGCAAGTCGAGGGATTTATCCAAGCTTTACTAAAATCTAAAAGAATCTTTATCGTCGGTGCTGGGCGCTCGGGCATAGTTGCAAAAGCCTTCGCGATGCGCTTGATGCATTTGGGTTTTGATTCATACGTGGTCGGCGAGACGATCACGCCCGCCCTTCGTAGCAGAGATATACTTGTTGCCGTCTCCGGATCTGGTGAGACGAGCCTAATAGTCAGTGCGGCAAAAATAGCAAAAAAAATAGGCGCCAAACTTGCTGCTGTGACATCCTATCCACAGTCTACCCTAGCAAAAATCTCAGACATTATCGTCATCTTGCCAGGTAGGAAGAAAACCGAATCCACGACCGATTTCATGCACCGTGAGCTGAAGGGTGAATATGCCCCAGCCGCCCCTCTCGGGACACTTTTCGAGATAACTGCGCTGATATTTTTAGATGCGGTGATTTCTAACCTGATGGCGGCCTTGGGCAAGAAAGAGGAAGACCTGCGCGTACGCCACGCGACGATAGAGTGATCAACCTTTTGTCTGAAATAACTGAAGAGTCTCCGCCCAAGCTGTATTGAAACCGAGTTCATCTTTCGGTCTAAAAGTTTGTGAAACTCGCTCTTGAATCTGCTGCATCAATTTTTGCACAACTTCTCCGGAAATCTTTCCATTGAGCATTTTGGAGATCACTGCGAGTTCGTCGCTAGATTCTATGGCAGAGACCATCCCACGAAGCGCCAGATGATAACCCAGCCAAAACTCGTCTTTCAAATCGAGCTTATTCTCGATGTCGTTGAGCAACTCCCTCGCCTTTTTGACATCCTTTTTCCTTAATGCATTAACAAATGGCTTCAAATCGGGCTTCACCTGATCACCTTTAGCGATGGTCGATCGGCGCCACCACGAGCCGTTCTATGGCAGAGTTTTCGTCGCACAAGATATTCTCCTATCTAACTGTTTCCAATATGCTGAGGACATTCCATATCGTCGTCCTCGTATGTATCGGCATGTTTGGGTCGTTGCTTATCTCGTCCAAAATCGTCACGGCCGAAGCAGCCCTGACGCCGACGTCTTTTTTTTCATCGAAAAGAATTTCCCTAGCTTCGCTCGCAGCCCTGCGGATGTTCCTCGGCACGGAAGTATCCTCTGCCACGCGCGCCATAATATCTGCCACCTGCCGAAGTTTTGCTGCCGCCATAATTTCCACCCGCAAGCATGTCAATCTAAGTAATTTAAGGGGCGAACTTCATAAAAATTATGGGGTTGAGATGCAAGACGATAAGATCGTGAAGATGACGGAGGCCCTTCTGTCCGGCGGGAAGATGCTCCCGCTGCATTGTGCCAAGTGCGGAGGTCCATTATTTGAGAAGGATAAAAAAATAACGTGCGCTGTGTGCGAGATGAAGGTCGCCGAGGCGCAGAAGGCTGAAATTGTAAAGCCCGTGGCAGCCGGAGATGTCCGAGAAATCCTCACGGAAAAACTACAGGAACTGGCTGCACAGCTGCGGAAGGAGACAGATCCCCACAAACTTTCTGAAATTCTTGAGTTGATGAAATCCATTCTCGAGGCGCTTGAAAAGCTGGGGATGAAATAGTGGTCAGGGAGAAGATTCTTGAAGCGCTGAAGGCGAGCGGCGAACCGATGAGCGCCGGCGACATAGCTGCCAAGGCCGGCGTCGAGCTGCACCGCGTGCGCCCTGAACTTTTCAGGTTGATGGGTGAAGGAAAGATCGAGGGAAAGCAGAGGGGCGGTCAGATGATGTGGGCGCTCAAGTCAGAGGTTCCGTCGGAAAAGCGCTATGAAAAGATGGCAAGAAAATTGACATCGTGATCTCTTGATCTGGCTCGAAATTCTAAAAATAGTGTTGGCTGGTGGTCTGCTCGGCTACGTTGTTGGCATGCTCATCGTCAAAAGACCGTATTACATCAACAGAGTACGCCCAAAATTCTGGATGCGCATCGCGAAGAAGATGGATATCAAAGATTGGGCGAAGTTGATCGGTGCTTCATCTTTTTTCACCATACTAACATATTTTGTGATTACATATTCGGGTGACTTCATCGGCAGGGTTTGGGCGCTCTACTCGCCTGAAGAATATGTTTTTTCGCAGCTCGAGACAGTATCACCTCTTTTGCTTCTGATAACTGCCACCCTTGTCCCAGCGATCGAGGAGTGGGTGTTCAGGGGGATACTGCAAGAGGAGCTTTCACGTCGCCTGCGTTCGCGCGCCGCCGGGTTGGTCCTCACTGCCGTCATCTTCGCGCTATTCCATCTCAGCAATCCCGGCACATACCCAGCTGCATTGTTGCCATTGTTTTTTGGTGGCCTGATATTCGGAATATGCTACATGTTCACCGGCTTGGCTGGCTCGATATTGAGCCACTCGGCATATAACTTCATCCTCGTGCTACCTGCGGTGCTTGGGATTTGATATGAATAGAACCAGTTTGGTGAATGCGGCCCTCGGAAAAGTTCCGGCTGACCTAGTCATAATAGGAGGTGAACTCGTCAACGTCGAGAGCGCTGAGGTGGAGTCAAAGGTCGATATCGCGATAAAGGGCGACAGGGTGGCGCTGGTTGGGGACGCCAAGCACTGCGTCGGCGCTGGAACTCAAGTGATAGATGCTCGCGGGAAGTACATCTTGCCGGGTCTGCTCGATGCGCACGTGCATATAGAAAGTTCAATGCTGACCGTGACGCAGTTCGCGAGGGCTGTGCTACCACACGGCACGACTGGCGTCTTCATAGACCCCCACGAAATCGCGAACGTGCTCGGGATGCTCGGCGTGAAATTCATGCTCGACGAAGGTGGTCGGCTGCCGCTTAAAGTTTTCGTGACGTTGCCATCGTGCGTTCCTTCTGCGCCTGGTTTTGAGACGAGTGGTGCCGAGATAAATCAGAGAGATATCGTGAAAGGGCTGAGATGGAGTCGCGTGGTCGGGCTAGGCGAAGTCATGGACTACCTAGGGGTCCTAGCTGGAAATAAAAAAATGCGCGATGAGATAGACGCAGCATTGAATGCTCAGAAAGTCGTCGAGGGGCACGCTCCTGGGTTGCTCGGCAAGGAACTCGCTGCATACATGGCCGCAGGCGTGAGGTCGGATCATGAATCGTTCTCCCCGGAAGAAGCTGTTCGAAAGCTCAGGCTCGGCATGGCGCTGGAGATAAGGGAAGGTTCGGCGGCGAAGAACTTGGCAGCGCTGGTCAAGCCCATCCTAAGATTAAAACTGGACACGAGGCACTGCTTGCTGGCTACGGACGACCGCCACCCAGGAGATCTGATGAGAGAAGGCCACATCGACCATGTTGTCAGGCGAGCCATCGAGGAGGGCGTCGATCCGGTCAGAGCGATCCAGATGGCGACTTTGAACACAGCCGAACACTTCGGGCAACGGGATATCGGGAGCATTTCTCCGGGAAAAATTGCTGATGTGGTGATGGTTGGAAATTTGAAAAAATTCAACGTCGAGCGAGTTATCGCGAACGGAAAGATCGTCGCTGAACGTGGAAAGTTGAAGGTGGCATTGCCTATTCGCAAGCCGCCAAGTTTTGCGAAGGAGACGATGAAATTGAAGAGGGGAGTGAACGCGCAAGATTTTAAGATAATGACGAAGAAGGCGGGCAAGGTCAAGGCGCGGGTGATCGGAATCGTCGAAGGACAAATAGTCACATCTCAGCACATCGAGCGCTTGGTAGCGAGAGGCGGCGCGATTTTGCCGGACGTTAAGCGCGATATCGCGAAGGTCGCGGTAGTTGAGAGACACCGTGCGACTGGCAACATCGGCTTGGGCTTCGTGCAGGGCTTCGGAATTCGCATGGGGGCGATAGCTTCGAGCGTGGGGCACGATGCGCACAACATAACTGTGGTTGGTGTGAGCGATGAAGACATGGCTACGGCGGTGAATACGATCGCATCGGTGGGCGGAGGCCATGTGGTGGTGAGCCGAGGTAAAGTTTTGGCGCGCGTCGACCTGCCGATCGCTGGCCTGATGTCAGATGAGCCCGTCGAGGTCGTCAGCGCTCAGCTCGAGAAGCTCCATCTCGCTGCGAGGGGGCTGGGCATAAAGATGAAATCGCCCTTCATGCAGATGGCCTTCCTGCCGCTCGCCGTGATCCCGGAGCTCAGGATAACCGACAAGGGCCTGGTCGACGTGGAAGGAAGAAAAATAGTTTCTCTTTTGGTCGAATAATTACAATTTTTTAGATATTTCATATAACTATCATATCTCCATTTAAGAAATAGTGTTTTTTAAGCTTGGGCACCTTGCAGGATTTGGAGGTCAACCGCGTGAGGCTGGATCGGACCGCTTGCGCTGGAACTATTTCGGTACTGTTTGTACTCGCCATTTTGTTTGCTTCATTTCCAACTGTCTCAGCAGAGAAATTTTCAACTGTCTCGGCAGAGAACCTTCAGACCGACTATGTGCAATATCGACTAAAAGTAGTCGTCGAGAACATTAGCACGATCATTGAGGGCGAGGTCAGAGACAGCGAATTCGGAACCTCGGTGGGCGGGGCAAGCGTTAGCGGTGAAGTTCATTCGGAGGATATCCCAGTCAACGTTCAGACCGATGTCAACGGCCACTTCCGTGTTGTCTTGCCGAAGAACCTAACGGACGAAAATCATACCTTCATTCTCAACATTTCTGCCGACAATTATGATATCAAACAAATATCAGATACATTCAAGAAGGGTGATACGAAATATGTGAGGGTCCTTCTCGATTACAACCCGTTCGGCCTCTCGCTCTCCGAGAACTCCGGTGGTCTGACGCGCGGGTGGAACGCCTACACCCAGTCACAGACGTACAAGTACCGCATGAGCACGGACTTTCCAGGGTTCAAGAGCAACGTCACGCAACTTGGGGGGTACAATGATTATTTCGCGACCGCGAGTAGGTCCACGAGTGGTAGTGGGTACAATTTCACGTACTACGACCCCTTCAGGAATCAGAACGTCACCTTTTATAGCTCGTACTTCGATGCGCACGACTACTCCACAATGGTGCAGGTCACCGACCGCTGGTTCTACACAGACGGGGGTACATTCATCGACCACGACTCGAACGGAAATTCTGTGTGGACGAACCAGTTTTATCAAAACTATACGGCCTCGAACGGCTCGGAGATCGCACTTGACTCCGCCTTCAGGAATATCAACTATCTCCCGCATATCATCCATACAGATTCCCACTACGAGACGCGGGCGTACGGATACTTGACCACAGGTGGGGTGCGGATACGCAGGTACGCCACTCCTTACTGGCTGAACTTCCACTCCCGCTCCGATCTGGGTTCGGGAGTGGTCGCTCCAAAGCAGAACTTCACCATCACCTACAGCGAGTACGTCAACCTGGACTCCATACCCTACTACCATAACAACGGCTCGTTCATCCGCACGGACACCACTGACTACTCGTCGGCGCCGTGGGAGAACGTGCAGACCACGCTCACCGCGACCCCGCGCAACGGCTACACCGGCAACGTTAAGCTCGTCGTGGAGAACGACAACGGGATCGATGCCATCCTCGGCTCGAGCACCCTCACGTTCGCCTCACCCGCCTCGACGACCCTCACCTTGAAACCAAAAGACAACACCCACGGTTCCCTGCACTTCGCGAAAATCTACGCCTACGACTCAAACAACCGCCTGGTGTTCGGGACTGCCAGCAAGCCGACTCCCACCTACGACCTCAGCCTGACGACTCCATCCAAGCCAGCCCAACTCATCGTTCAGTACCTCCTCTCGTCCGGGACCAGCTACATCTCGGTGGGCGTGAATTCCTTGTACACTGGGGCGCTCCAAGGTGCATCCGTCGAGCTCCGCTACTCGAACGGGGCCCTGCTCGCCTCGGGCGCGACCGGCTCGAACGGCGTCGTAACTTTCACCCCGTCTCCTTGGCCGCTGAACACCAACCTGACGGTCACGGCGAGCTACCCGGGATACTACAGCCCCGGGGGTAGCGTAACCCCAAGCATCAACACGGGCGAAGGGGGAACCAAAAGCGCGACCGTCCAGCTCTCGAAGGGGGACTTCTACATGGCTGGAGTACAGAGCGGCTTGGCATATGTATATCCAGATGGAAAGTCCACCACCGCGCAAAAGGGAAAAGTGCAGGCGGGCCCAGCATGGCTCGGCAACCAATACCCGTACTTGCCTATCAACGGCTGGCTTGGTGGCGGCGTGTCGTTGAGCGGGCAGCTTGATAGTACGTATTTCTCGAGCTTCAGCTTTGGCAGGAACTACATGCAACCATCGAGCATCGATGAAGTGACGGTCGAGGCCACACCCAAGCAAGTCGTCACAACTTCTTGTGCGGTTCGGGTTTTCGGGACGGCCGGGGCGCCGACGAACTACCAGAGGAACGCGGACATCGGGTATGCTGTTGAACCTAGGCAACAACCCTAACTAACTAAAACTAACCTGATCAAGCAAGAGTTGTTAAAGGACCAAAACCAGGTGGAGTAACGTATCCCACAGTGGTTATTCTTCCAAATTGTTGGTTAACTACATCTACCCAATTTGCATCGACTTGTTTTTTCAAGACAGACAAGAACCTTTCACCTATCTGTATATTTGGACTAAAGTTCCAAGAAACAACTGGAGCATTTTCTAGCTGAGGATCAAAAGTCCGCTCAAGTCCACACTCGATCCAGTCATCCAGCCTGACCTTCGAGGCGTTCTCCTCCGCAACTAGGAAGGTGCCTTCGATCGCTACCGTTTCGCCGGGGCGCATGTTGGAGAGGTGGACGGTGATTTTGGGGAAAATCTGCTGCGATGCGCGGGACTCGATGTACCCTGTGATAATTGGGGCGGTTGTTCGGCCCCCGAGCAACGCGATGGGTTGGTTATCCTGCCATTGAAGCTGGTCACCATAGTAAAGTTTCAGGCTCGGATCAAAGAGCACCTGTTTGTACGGGAGACCCGGCAACACTAGATTGACCGCCCAGACCGCGTTCTCCAGCTCGTACCAGTTCTCGAGCTCCGGTCTGTTTTCGATTTCCCCGAGGGAGGGGACGCCTTCTAGCTTCCAGACCTCCCAGAGCCACTGCCGGAAGGCGTTGTCTTCAGGAAGGGTTATAGAGAGATCGGTCTTGCGAAGCCAGTTATCTAACCCCACGGGATAAGCCGCTGGTCTCCCGTTCTCATAGTCATCGATGTACGGCCATGGAAGTTCGAGTTCGACATCCGTTATCGGTTGATCCCCTTCTGAACTCACATAAGTAAAACTGGAAACGAAGCGAAAAGCAACGTAGCCCTCTGGCACGTTTTCCGGCGCCTGCCCACCACCCGGCTGCCATCCGCGCTCCCAGGGTTTGTAGTAGGCGAGCGGGGCGGCGACCAGCAAACAAATTGTCGCGAGGGCCAGCGATTGTTTTGTCGGTACAAAATTCTGCCCTGTCCCGGCCGCCACCAGCCAAGCGAGCACGAGGGGCAGCCCGAGGGTGACGAGCGGCGAAAGGGCGCTCGAACCCGGGACGAGCGAGAGCAGCTTGACGAACACGATCAGGGCAACCGCGAAGATGACGATCAAAACCGAAGCGCGGACGATGTATTTCCAAGATGGTCCGCGCTTTGGCCGTTTTCTGCCGGGCCGCTTCTCGCGCCTTCGTTTGAGTTTTTCGCGATCCTGGCTCATAACATGATAACCTCTTTTAACCCTCTGAAGTGGATATCGCCGGTCAATATCCTAGCGCCACGTTTCCTCGCCATAGCAAGCACGATGCCGTCGACAAGGCTCGGAGAAGGTTTTTTCCTCGTTTTCCTCGCGAGTTCTCGCCATGCTTCAGCCGCCGTCAGACTCAAGTCAGCATCCAAGGCCGCGATGTCGCTTCTGGCCGAGATGAAGTAGAGGCGCTTTTTTATTTCCTCGCTCGCCATTCCCTCACGCAAGTATTTCCGCGCAACCTCGGCGAGCACTATATCTGGTGTTACCGCCTGTTCTGTATCCAAGTACTTCTTTACGATGGCACCCTTCTCACTGCCTAAAAAATACTCCACCCATGCGTAACTATCCACGATCAGCATCCCGATCTTCCAACCTATCGGCCTCTGTGAATGGTTTGAGTTTCCCGCGGTCCACGCCAAACATCTCTTGCTTTACCCCCAATTTTTCGCTCAAAAGCATCCTGAGCACCTCGTCGAAGCTCCGCGCATCCATGGATTGCTTTAGGGCCTCGAGTAGCCTCATAGTTTCATCTTTCACCTGAATTGTGGTCGCCATTTCTAACCCTATAACTAATATCTTATAACTTATATTTATACCTTAACAGTGGGAGCTAGGACAGCCCCCACCGAATGACCGTCGCCACTTGAGACAGACTTAATCCGAGTCGCGTATGCCGGCCTCGAGTATCTGGAACGTCGCGCTCTCCGGCGGCAGCCCGGGGTGGTCGACCAAATGTGCGACCCTAGTGTTCGCCTTGCTCTTCCTCAGGTAGATCCGCGCGGTCGACGAGTGCCCGAGTATGTGACCGCCGACCGGCCTCGTCGGGTCGCCGAAGAAGACATCCGGCCTGGACTGCACCTGGTTCGTCACGAATACAACCATGTCGTGCATCTCCGCGAGCTTGTGCAGCGCCGCGAGGTGTTGCCCGAGCTTCTGCTGCCTCTCAGCCAACGCGCCCCTCCCGCAGTACTCGCTCCTGAAGAGCGAGGTGAGGGAGTCCACCACGATCAACTTGAAGCCGCCCTGCTTCGCTATGTCGCTCGCCTTGGCCGCGAGCAAAATTTGATGGTCGGTCGTGCACGCCCGCGCCACGTAGATGTTGTCCAGCGCCTCCTTCGTATCGAGCCCGGCAGCTTTGGCTATCTGCTCGATGCGCTCCGGCCTGAAGGTGTTCTCCGTGTCGATGTAGATCGCCTTCGCACTCAGTCCACCTTTTTCAGGTGGAAGCTGGACGTTCACGCAGAGCTGGTGGGCAAGTTGCGACTTGCCAGAGCCAAATTCTCCGAAGACCTCGGTTATCGCTTGAGTTTCTACTCCTCCCCCGATCATCTTGTCAAAGGCTGAACTCCCCGTCAAAATCCTGCCTATGTGCTTCCTGCGCTCCATGACCTCCGTCGCCTTCTCGTATCCCATCTTCGCCGCGTCCCTTGCCGAATTTATTATGCGCACGGCCATCCGCATCCCTATCTCAGCGGCGTCCATGAGTTCGCCCGTCGTGGCCACCGCCAAGCTTTCGATGGAGTCGTAGCCAGCCTCGTGGAGCTTCCCAGCCGTGGCCTCGCCGACGCCATCTAGTTCATCCAATTCTACCATATCCACACCTCCACGCGACCTTCTCTTCGACCGCTTTTAAGGCGATTTTGGGGAGGGAGAGGTCGCCGAAAGTAATTTATAAAGGATATAATTAAAACGTTGTACGAAACCCGCCAATAAAGTGATTAATAATGAAAGAAGATTTTGAGTCTGTCCGACAAAAGTATAAGCCAGAGGTAATCAAATTCCTTCTTATTGCAGAGGCACCACCAAAGGTTGAATCCAAGCGATTTTTCTACTTTGAGGATGTCCAAAATGGCGACAGTTTGTTCTTGGAGACTATGAAAGTATTATATCCCGATGATTGTTCTGTTACAAAAAATGTTCGTCGTCAAAAACGTAAATTCTTAGAGAGGTTCAAGAATGATAGGTTCTACTTGATAGATGCCACAGATACTCCAATGGAGGATTCTCGCCCGGCCGAGAAGCGGGAACAGATCAAAAAGTCTCTTCCTTCCCTAATAAAAAAGATTCGAAGTGTTGCTTCCGAAGATACAAAGATTATTCTTATTTCATCAACAGTTTATAATGTTGCTGTCCATGTCTTGAAATTAGAAGGCTTTAACGTCATAAATGAATGCATGATAGATTTTCCTGGGTCAGGCGGACAGGCGAAGTTTAGAAATAAAATATCTGCGTTACTTCAAAAATATGGTTGGCGGGCATCGTATAACACAGCATAAAAGGTTCGTGCCTATCGGCACTCCCCAAATTTTTGCTTCGCAAAAACTTCTTTACGTGTCTCAAATAAGACAGCTAAAACCTTAAGTTAAGCAGCCAAAATACACGCGTGGTCAGATGGAAGAAGTAGAAAAGCCAGCCGTGATAAACCTCCAGAAGCTGCTGAACACGAGGGTAATGGTGCACGTCAGGGACGGCAGGAAACTCAGCGGCACCCTCACACAGTACGACGAGTACATGAACATAATCCTCGAGGATGTCGATGAAGTCGTTGGAGACAAACCCGCGAACAAGTACAAACTTTTGGTGGTCAAAGGCGGCAACGTCCAGGCGATATCCGTCTAAACTGCTTTTATTTCCTCGCCCAGAAACTTCACGCCCTCGTACACCTTCTTCCCCATCTCCGTGACCTCGTATGCGCCGTCCCTGTTGCTGACCAAGCCCCTGTTGACCAAGTTGCCCACGTGGTACTTCACGGGCCACCAGTCATCGATGCGCATGTCGTCCTTGATCGACCTTATCGTGGCCGTGCCGAGCGTCGCCAGCGACCTGAAGACCGCGATTCTATCTGGGTCGTCCTTGAGCCAGTTGATGTCTTCCTGGATGCCCATCTTTCCACAACCAAAAATCACTCACTCCAAATAAAAGTACTCGCCTTTCTCCCTCTGCTCCATGTCCAAGCGGCTGTCTGGCTTGTTCGCCCTCGCCCTGCCCGTCTGTGGGTCGCGCCTGAACGTGACGCCGACCTCGCGCAGGAAAAGGTTCATCCCGTCGCGCATTTCGAGCGGCCCGTGAGTTTTGCCCTTCTTTCCAGACTCGCCTGAGAAGACAAGCAGTCGGTCGGAGATGTAGTCCACAGCGAGGACATCGTGATCCACAACGAACGCCGCGGCCTCGCGCTTCTCCATCGTCCGCCTTATCACTTTCGCCATGCTCAGCCTCTGCTCGACATCCAAGTATGCGCTCGGCTCGTCGAGGAGGTAGAGGTCCGCTTTTCGCCCGAGGCAGGCCGCGATCGCGACGCGCTGGAGCTCCCCGCCGCTCAGCGTGGGGATCTCCTTCTCCATGAGCGGCTTCACGTCGAGGGGCTCAAGCACCTCGACATCGAGCGCCTGGTCCAACTCTCCCAAGGTGGAGCGAAGCCATGACTCGACCGTCCCTTCGAACTTGACCCGCGGATACTGGGGTTTATGCGAGATGTTCAGGCGAAGGTCGATATCCCCGCTCGTGGGCTTGACCTCGCCCGCCAACATCCTCACGAACGTCGTCTTGCCTATGCCGTTCGGGCCGACGATGCCTATGACTTCCCCTCTGTGGATCTCGCCCGCCTGCACCTCCAGTTCGAATCCCTTGAAGCGCTTCGTCAAATGTTTGTAAGATAGAAAAATTTTGCCCGCCGCCCTCGACTTAATCGGTGGCCTGACCTCGAAGCGTATCGGCTCCTTCCTGAACCTCACGTTCTCCTCTCGCAAGTAGCCGTCGAGGTACATGTTTATTCCGACGCGAACTCCACGCGGCTCGGATATCACACCGTACGCGCCGGGCGTGCCGTAGGTGACGTGGATGTGGTCGCACATGTAGTCGAGCGTCGCCAAGTCATGCTCCACGACGAGCACAGCCTTCTTCGAGTGGGCCAAACTTCTGATGACCCGCGCGGCGTTCAGACGTTGATAAACGTCGAGGTGCGAGCTTGGTTCATCGAAGTAGTAAACGTTCACTTCCTTCGCAGCTGCGGCCGCTATCGCCAAACACTGGAGCTCCCCGCCGCTCAAGTGGCTGATTTCGCGGTCGAGCACTTCACCCAGCTGTAACTCATCTACCAACTTCTTCGCAACCCCTCGCTCGTCCACTTTTTCAAGCAACTTTCCAACCTTTCCCTTCACGGCAGCTGGCAGCTTGTCAACCGCCTGCGGCTTGTACACGACTTTGGCTTTACCTATATTCGCGAAGTACGCTTGAAGCTCGGAGCCCTTGAAAAAATCGTTCAGATCGTGCGCTGACGCTGGCTTCGAACGCCCGAGGTTAGGCTTGAGCTTACCCGCCAATATCTCGAGCGCAGTCGTCTTGCCTATGCCGTTTTGTCCCACGATGCCAGTGACCCCGCCCGCCCGTGGTATTGGCAGCCCGTATAGGGCGAAGCCGTTGCGACCGTAGCGATGTACGCACTTTCCCTCGAACTCCTTCGGCAGGTTGATGATGAATATCGCTTTGAAAGGACACTTGTGAACGCAGATACCACACCCGCTGCACAAGTCTTCAGAGATCGTCGGGCTCAACGTTCGCTCATCGATGACGATCGTCTCATCGCCAGTGCGCACTCCGGGGCAATAGCGTTGGCACTCGAGCGCGCATTTCTTAGGATGACACCTATCGCGGTCTAGGATGGCTATCCTTGGCATGTTATCAACCGTCCTTTTATCTTTATATAATCCTTCTACTTATTTCAGATGGGTGAGCCGATGGAGTGGTGGCAGTGGATTATCAAGATCGTGCTAGGAATAATTCTACTTCTTATAGCCGCTGGCAGCGCCCTCTTCGGCTACATATGCGCGAAAGCCCAGGCCAAGAGCTGGGCCGCGGGTTGCTTCGTAGTTACGGCTGCGAGCATCGCGGCTTTCGTCTGGCTGATATTTTTCTTGTGGCGATAAATGAAAAACAATTAGTTAAAGTTCTCCTTTTTTCCAATATTCCATGTTGAGTTTGACTGCATGTTCTGTAAGTTCAGCCAGTATCTCATCCACCGCTTGCTTGAATTTTTGCTCGGTGTCTAATTCATTTAGTTTCCTCAAGCGCGGAATTGCAAAGACATCGAGCGCGAGCTCTATGTCTTGTTTGGTGAGCGGGGCCTCCTTCACTTTGTCTTGAAGCAATTCGGCCGCCTTTTGGGCTATCCACTCGAGCTCCTGCGTCATTTCATCCCAACATTTTTAGCATGCACACACTTAAAGCTGCTCGGTGATGGAATGGATGTTTTCGACGCGATAAAGGGGCGCAGGAGCGTGCGCGCTTTCAAGCGGGACGCGGTAAAAAATGATGATCTAAAAAAGATTTTGGAAGCTGCGAGGTGGGCTCCAAGCGCAGGAAATCGTCAGCCGCTCGAAGTCGTCGTCGTGAGAGATGAAACGACCAAGCAGAGGCTGGCCCAAGCGGCGTGCGGGCAGGATTTCATTATAGATGCTCCAGTGGTCCTTGTAATCTGCGCGGACGTGGCGAGGGCTTCAAGTGGGTACGGTGAGCGCGGCGCTGATCTGTATTGCATCCAAGACACTGCGGCGGCGGCGCAAAACATTCACTTGGCGGCATACGCGCTCGGCTACGCGACGTGTTGGATAGGCGCCTTCGATGAGAAAGAGGTAGCTGAAGTCGTCGACGCGCCGAGCGGCGTGAGGCCCGTCGCTATCATCCCAATAGGCAAGCCCGCGGAGAAACCGAGCGCGCCGCAGCACATCCCGTTGAGCGAAATTGTGCACGAAGAAAAATTTTAGATGAGTTTGGCTCCAGCTTCACTGATGCCGACGACTAGCACGGAGCTTGGATCGAGCCGCTTGAGGAAGGCTTCTTTCACCGCCGCAATCTTTTCCTTTTCAACTGGTGCGAAGACAGCTCTGCCGAACATCACCATGCTTGCCCCTATCGCTCCAGCGGATGTGGCGGCATTCATCAGCGCGCGTATGTCATCGTCGAGCAATCCCATGGACTCTGCGAACTCGCTGGAGACATCCACAAAGTTTTTGATCTCTGGAAAACTCAGCAGCTTCTTTAGAGCCATCCCGCCGTATCTTTTTGATCGCTTCAATATCTTCTCATCTTGAAGGAGCTCTTTCGTCGACAGTGGGCCAAGCGTACCACACACAAGCCTTATGCTGTCCGGAACACTGATGCGCCGCCATCTTCCGTGCGGTGGGGCTCCTGGCTCGGTCCCGATTACCAAGCCACCGATCATCTGCGCTCCAACATCGCCCAAGCCTGTGCTGCACGTGACCTCGGCAACATGCGCAATCCTCGCAGCCTCCGTGTGTGGCATCGTCATCCCCAGAGCCGCTGGTAGGGCCAGCGCCACACCGAACGCGCCGGCGCCGCTCGCGCCGTATCCAGCGCCGATCGGAACCTGCGAATAGTGCTTGATGATGACGTCCGATGGTTTGGGCGCATCGTGCAATATCCGCTCGGCCACGACAAAACTTGTCCGGGCTTCAGGTGCCTGTTTATCGTTGATAAAAATTTTGACGTTTGTTCGCTCGTTCGGCCGCACCTCGATGTGTGTTGTGACACCGACGTCGATGCATGGGCCGCAGTTGCGAGAGCCCATGCGCTCTGGGTCGCGAGCTTCGCAGACTTGAAAAAATCCAGAGATGTGGCCAGGCACGAACGCAGACGCTTTCTTCATCGCTGGCTTCCCCGAAGTTTCTCTATCGCAGCGTCCAAGATGATTTTTGCTATTTCCACCTTGCTCGCCTTCAAGTGTTTGGAGCTTGAGGAGGTGACGATCTCGACCTCATTTGTATCGGCACCGAAGCCTGCACCTTGCCTCGAGACATCGTTCGCGACGACCATGTCGAACTCACCCTCGCGCAGCTTCCCCATCGCCACCGCCTTCAACTGCTTGTCGCTGACATCGTGCTCAGCCTTAAATGCGACGATGAAAGCTTTCGGCGCAAGCTCTCTCGCACCATCCACGACCCTCGGTGCTGGGATGAGTTTAATGCTCAAAGGTTTGTAATGTCTGAGTTTTTCTTTAGATATTTTTTCCGCGACGAAATCTTGAGCCGCAGCTGTCGAAACGACGATATTTGGTCGCCTCTTCATCTCATCCACGAAGGCTTTGCGCATCTCGGCAGTCATTCTAACTCGGACCACCTTCACACCAGCGGGCGGTTCCTCCGACCCTGGACCGTAAACCAAGGTAACATCGGCCCCACGGGAGGCTGCGGCGCGCGCTATAGCTATGCCCATCTTGCCCGAGCTCCTGTTTGTTATGAATTTGATCGGGTCGATGTGTTCGATCGTTGGGCCGGCTGTGACGAGCACTCGTACTCCAACCATGTCTTTCGGGCCGAGGAGGTCGATCACGAAGTTCGTTATCTCCTCAACGCTTGGCAGCTTTGCCTTGCCCTCCTCCAACTTCGGCTCTAGTATCTTGACGTCGGCCGCCTTCAGCCGCGCGAGATTATCTCGAAGCAACTTGTGTGAGTACATCGAACCATGCATCGCGGGCACCATGGCCACGAGTTTTCCCAAGCCCATCGCGACGGAGATGACCGAGGTTACTGGCGTATCGTCGATCGCACATGCTACCTTGCTCAAAGTGTTCGCCGTCGCGGGGGCCACGAGTATGAGGTCGGCCCAAGTCGCCAGCTCCACATGCTCCAGTTTACCCGTCAGCTCTGAAACTACTTGGTTGCCCGTCGTCCAGTGTATGAGCTGTGGGGTTATCAGCCGCGTCGCGGATGGCGTCATGACTACTTTGACATCTGCGCCGTGACGCATGAGCTCTCGCGCCAGCTCAGGGCACTTCACCGCAGCTACGCTACCGGTGATACATAGAACTATCCTTTGGTTCGCTAGCTCGGCGCCCTTGGAGCCACGAATGTCGTGCGAAGGATGCATGTTCCACCTTAGATAAACAACGCCTGCTGAAGTTTAAAAAAGTCACCGTTTAGCATTCACTCGGTGTACCGCTTCAGCAGCTTGCCGTGCGTATCGATTTCTCCGTACATGACTCTTATCGAGGATATTGGCGCCCCATCCTCCGCGAGTACGAAGGGTATTTCCACTATCTCGAGCGCCGCGAGCCCATTCGACGTTCTAATTTTGTTCAGCTCCTCCGCCCTCACCCTCGTCTCTGGGCTGACGACGATCGCCTGGAGTGCAACATCGCTTACAGCTGGGCCGAATGGATTTGATATTATAGTTATCTCCGCGCGCTCGATCCACCCCCTGAGCTTGAGCACCTCCAGGAGCGAGCGCATGCGCACCTCTAGGGGAGCTATACCCGCAGAATCTTTCCTGAGCTCCATCTCATCCGAAACTATCCCGATGACCACGCGCTCGCCAATCTCGAAAGCCTTCGCCAAAATCGCAATGTGACCATCGTGCAGGTGATCGAAAGTTCCCCCGACGGCAACCCTCTTGAACTTCATCTAGCCAGCTCTCTTGCCTTTTTAGTCGCGGCCTTCACGGCCTCGATCATAGCCTCGGCTACCTTTCGCTCCTCCATCGCCTTGAGCCCCTCAGCGGTGGTGCCGCCAGGCGAGCGGACCATGTCGATGAGCTCGTCCGGAGTTTTGCCACTCTTCAACACCATCGCCCCAGCGCCCTTCGCCGTCTGCGCTGCCAGTTTTTCTGCCACGTCCTTCGGCAGCCCTTCCTCGACCCCGGCATCCGTCAGCGCCTTGATGATTAAGTAGAAGTAGGCCGGGCCGCTCCCGCTCAATCCGGTCGCCGCGTCGATAAGTCCTTCCTCGAGTTCGACTGCGACGCCCACCGAGCCGAAGAGTTTTTTCACGACTTCCTCATCCCTTTCGCTAGCATTTTTACCTAGACAATATGCGGTGGCCCCCTCACCAACTGCGCACGGCATGTTCGGCATCACCCTGACAACCCTGACCTTGGATCCGAACTTGCCCTCGATGAGCTTCGTCGGGATGCCAGCCGCTATCGAGACGATCAATTTTTCGCCGACGAGATCTTTTATCTCATCCAGTACCTTCGAAACTTCTCCCGGCTTCACGGCGAGAAATATCGTGCCGGCTTTTTTCGCGACTTCTCTGTTGTCAGACATCGTGGTCACGCCCAATCCAGCCAGCGCTCTGAGCTTGCTCTCGTCCTTATCGCTAGCCGCGATGTCTCGCGCTTTCAGGGCGCTTGCGTCGAGGAAACTCCTGACGAGCGCGGAGCCCATCCGCCCTGCTCCGATGAACCCAACCTTCATGATATCACCACTTGATTTTACGGACCGCACGATTTAAAAGCTCGCTACACATATGACGTCCTCATTATTTCGATATTATGACACCCATAAGCGTAGATTTTGTATAACTAAGCGATGGTTTAAATAGGGCAAAATTAAAACTGTTGGGGTAGGCCGAGGGGGATGAATAGAAATTCACGCATGCCGGCGCTTGAACGTTTTGGAGTGTTTGCCCTAGTGGGAATCACTTTCATCGGCTTGTTAGCGACAAGCATAAGGGTGAGCAGTTCGGCTGAGATGGCGCCACCCAGCTCTGGGGCGTCGAGGAGTGACGGTTCTTCGACGGACTACGTGAATTATGTGATGACTGATGAGTCCGGGAAAGGCGATGACACCTTCCAAACGAATGGAGAGAATGAACCGTTGTGGAGCTACGATACTGGCAGTGATGTTCTTTTTGTCTCGATTTCGTCTGATGGTTCTTACATCGTGGCTAGTAGTGAAACTATAGTTTACCTATTCTCTAAGGACTCGAACACCCCACTCTGGAGCTACGATACTAGGGGTGATGTTTATTCGGTATCGATCTCAGCTGATGGCTACTACGTCGCAGCTGGTAGCGGTGGCAGTGTTTACCTTTTCTCAAAGGTGGACAATACTCCACTCTGGAGCTACAATGCCAGCGGTTTGATTTATTCGGTCTCTATCTCCTCTAACGGCAACTACATCGTGGCTGGCATCAGCGGCAGTGTTTACTTTTTCTCAAAGGTGGACAATACTCCACTCTGGAGCTACAATGCCAGTGGTTTGATTTATTCGGTCTCTATCTCCTCTAACGGCTCCTACATCGCAGCTGGTGCAGGTCATCCGGACTGTAAGGTTTACCTATTTTCAATGGCGGACAACATCCCCCTCTGGAGCTACGATACCGGCAGCGATGTTTATTCGGTCTCTATCTCCTCTAACGGCAACTACATCGTGGCTGGCACCAGCGGCAATAATGTTTACCTTCTCTCAAAGGATAATAATATTCCTCTCTGGAGCTACGATACCGACAGCGATGTTTATTCGGTCTCTACCTCCTCTAACGGCAACTACATCGTGGCTGGCACCAGCGGCAGTGTTTACCTTTTCTCAAAGGATGATAATATTCCTCTCTGGAGCTACGATACCGGCAGCGATGTTGGTTCAGTTTCTATCTCCTCCGATGGCTCCTACATCGCAGCTGTTAGCGGTGGTAGTGTTTACCTTTTCCCAAAGGATAGTAATGATCCCCTCTGGAGTTATGATACCGGCAGTTGGGTTTATTCAGTCTCTATCTCTTTTGACGGCTCCTACATCGCAGCTGGTGGCTACCCCGATGTTTACCTCTTCTTTACTGATACCACGCCTCCGCCCGCCCCAGTTCTTCTGTCACCTCCAAATTATGCAACAATCAACGATAATACTCCAACCTTTGTGTGGGAGAATGTTTACGATTTCTCAGGCGTCACCTACACCCTGCAGTACTCAACGGATAACGCTTTTCAAATCGCGACTACTATTGAAAATCTTTTCGAAAACACGTACACGGTGGCGGATGAGAACGCGCTATCCGAAAACACTTACTACTGGCGCGTTCGAGCAGTGGATGGTGCCGGCAACGTAAGCAATTGGTTAGATAACTGGCAGTTTAGAATTGATACAATCTCTCCGTCGGCCCCGGCTCTTGTCTCGCCCGAGAACAACGAGAATATTCTGGACAACACGCCGACGTTCGTCTGGACTTCTGTGAGCGACCCGAGCGGTGTGACCTACCAGATTCAGATCGATGACAACTCCGATTTCAGCTCGCTGGTCTACTCTGCGATCGACTTGGCTGGCAACGCCCACACTTTACCCGACGAGAATGCGCTCGCACTGGGCAAGTACTATTGGCATGTCCGAGCGAAAGATGGGGCGGGTAATGTCGGTGATTGGAGCGAGAGTCGAGCCTTCACAGTCACGACGAGCGTTTCGTTCACCCTCGATCTTCGGGCGGGCTGGAATATGGCGTCGTTCCCTGTTCAGCCGGATAACAGGGATCCGGACTCGATGTTCTCTGGGTATTATTTAATGTACAGGTGGGATGCGGCGGGACGGTCGTACGTGACATCCGGTGGGAGCTCGGTCGAACCAGATGAGCCTATTGAGAATGGTGTTGGATATTGGGTTTACGTCCTCGCAGCCGAGAATGTTTTGGTAAGTGGAACTCCGGTCGATAACTTGACATTGTCGTTGAGTACGGGCTGGAACTTGATTGGGTCGCCTTTGGGAGGGGCGAGCATAGCCAACCCGGACGACACTCCGGACAACTCCGTCCTTCCACCCGCGTACACTTGGAGTGGTAGCGGGTATGTAAATACCACGGATCTCGTGGCGGGCGCTGGATACTGGGTATACGCTCTGAATAGTTGTACGTTAAGACTATAGGCAATGTTTCAAGAAGCCAGAGCTGAGGACAAGCGTCAGGGATGTAGTCGTCTGGGACGAAGAAACAAGTCAAACTTTAATGTTTATACGAAACGAGCATAACATCCTCGCTGCTGGATATCTCCTCCGCGATGACCGGCTTCATGCCAGCTGAGCTGGCCCAATCGGCGAGTTGTTCTGGGCTGTGTTTGCGCTTGAGGCTCGTCACGATCGCCGTACCTCCCGACTTCAAAACTCGAGCTATCTCCTTCATCGTGGCGACTGGCTCCGGCACATTCTGCAATAATGTGACGGACACAACCACATCGAAACTTCTATCCTCGAAAGGAAGATGATCTGCGTCTGCACACACGAGCGACGCCCAGCCCGCACGTTTTCGAGCGATACCCAAAATCCTTGCGGAAGAATCGATCCCGACGACAACTTTGCCTCGTTTAGCTAGTTCTCCCAAAAACATCCCAGTTCCACAGCCCACATCCAAGATGCGCGCAGCACGTTTTGGCAAATATTTTTTCACAACTTCATATTTTTCCCGCTGGATGCCAGCGTAGCGCTCATCGTAGATATCCGCCGTCGAATCGTAGCGGCGCCTGATGTCAAGTTTTCGTTCTGCCATCGATGAGTGATATGCGGCAAAACTTTTAACTTCATGCCCCAACTCGATTTGATGTTATGCTCGAGCGAACTAAAAAACTGAGGGCCAAACTCGCTGAGATGGGGCTGGACGCATTTGTTGCGACCAAAAACGCGCATTACCTCTCAAAGACAACCGCATCCATCGCTGTGATCACCTCGAGCAAGGAACAGATGCTCATATGCAGCCGCCTCGAATTAGACAGGGCGAAGAGAGAAAGTACAATAAAAGACGTTGTAGCATATTCTCCGCATCAAGTTCCACTGCGCTTCGGTGAGAAGGTTCGCTCCGGAGAACTATGGCTGGTGATAGCCGAGTGCCTTCACGAGCTCAACGCAAGAGAGATAGGTTTCGACGTTTTGAAGCGTGAATCGTTGCGCAAGATGCGAAACTATTACGACGCCAACTACAGGGAGTTGCCGGAAATCATCGCTGAGATGCGCATGATAAAATCTGCACAGGAGATCGCTCGCCTGAAAAAATCTGCTGCGCTCGCCTCGCTCGGCATGAAGCGAGTAGCTGAGCTTATAGAAAAGGGACGAACGGAGTTGGAGATCGCGGCTGAGGTTGAGTATGAGATGAGAAAAGCTGGATCTGATGGTGCCCCGTTCGATACAATCGTTGCATCAGGAAAACACTCTTGGCTCCCGCACGCTATGGCGACAAAAAAATGCTTGCGCGACGGTGAGTTAGTCGTCGTAGACCTTGGCGCCAGATATGGAGGATATATTTCTGACATGACCAGAACTTTCGCGTTATCTCCGACAAAAAAACAATTGAAACTGGTCGAAACGATAAAGCGCTCACAAAAGGCAGCACTCGCTCGAGTCAGAGATGGTGTCCGCGCGAGCGATGTGGATGCGGCGGCAAGAAAGGTAGCCTCGCTCGCAGGATACGCGAGGTTCTACTTGCACAGCACGGGGCATGGCGTTGGGCTCGACGTGCACGAACCGCCGAGCTTGTCGCCGAGATCAACGGAGATACTGCGGAGCGGCATGGTGACGACGGTCGAACCGGGTGCCTACGTCAGAGAAGTTGGAGGCGCGCGGTGGGAGGACATGGTGCTTGTCACAAAAAGTGGGTATAGTTTACTTACAAAGTTCTGATCACAAGATATTGCAGACAGATTATGTAACTTTTGTTGGTATCAAGACAAATATTTTCTCTGGATTTCAGAGGATTTATATCCTTTTAATAAAATGTCTGAACTATGGATAAAAAAATACGGCAAAGTGTTAAACAATATCGAGACAAAATATCATCCGATCACAGATTTGCTTCTTTTGATTACTGTTATAATTACTTTTATACGTTTTACAAGAACTGTAGAACAAATGAATTGGCTAATGATCATAATCTACAATTAAGTTGTTTACATTTAGGTTTTTATTTAGCGAGCTGGGGAATGATGAGAGGTTCATCTTACATTCTTAAAGAAAAAAACATGCACTATTTTAAAAATTTAATTGAGGTAATTTCCAAAATGGATAAAAAATTATGGGAAATTGATGTTGATACTTATACAGAAGAGAATGTTGAACTTTTATTAAATTGCAAGCGACAAATAATAGAAGCATTAAAGGAAAAAGATTATAATCCCACCGATACTTTAGCAACCAAAATCATGTTAGGTGTTTTTGCTAATATTCCTGCGTTTGATGATAACGTTAAAAATTTTCTTTCTAAAAAACTTCACGTTCGTTCAGTTAATAAAAAATCCCTTTTAAAAATAAAAGAATTTTATGAAGAATATAAATCCGATTTTGATTCATTTGAAGTTTATACTTTCGATTTTTTAACTTCTAAAAAAACCGATATTAAATATACAAAAGCAAAATTGATCGACATGTGTGGTTTCATATATGGAAAAAAATAAGAAAAGGTCCCGTTCTAATTATCGATAAAATTTTTAAAAGACTATAAAAAACGTTTAAGCCAATATCTAATGAATAGTTGTAGGTGATGGAGTGAAGCGCGAGAAGTGGCAGAAGGAATTCAACGCGTGGTTCAACCAGATATTGCGAGATGCCGACATCATGGACACCCGCTACCCAGTGAAGGGGCTCTACGTCTGGCTGCCATACGGGCTGAAGCTGCGCAACCATACTTTCGGGATAATACGCCGCCTGCTCGACGACTCTGGACACCAAGAAGTTTTGTTTCCGTTGCTCATCCCAGAAGATATTTTTAAGAAAGAGGCCGAACACATCCACGGCTTCGAGGGTGAAGTGTACTGGGTCACTCACGGCGGTCGAGACAAGCTGGACGTGAAGCTTGCGCTGCGTCCGACGAGCGAAACCTCCATCTACCCGATGTTCGCGCGATGGATAAGGTCGCACGCCGACCTGCCGATCAAAGTCTATCAGATAGTCAACATCTTCCGCTACGAGACGAAGATGACGAAGCCGATGATGCGCCTGCGCGAGGTCACTACCTTCAAAGAAGCCCACACAGCACACAAGAGTTGGGAGGAAGCCGAGAAGCAGGTGAAGAAAGCCGTCGAGATCTACAAGCGCTTCTTCGATGAACTCGGCGTGCCGTACGTCGTGACGAAGCGACCGGCGTGGGACACGTTCGCAGGAGCAAAGTACTCCTTGGCCTTCGACACGCTCACGCCGGATATGAAGACGCTCCAGATCGGCACGGTACACAACCTCGGCCAAAACTTTGCAAAGGTCTACGACCTCAAGTTTGAGACGCCCGATGGCAAGCACGACTTTGTGTATCAGACATGCTACGGCGTGTCCGAGCGGGTCATCGCGGCAGTCATGATGGTGCACGGCGATGACCACGGACTATGCATACCGCCAGCCGTCGCGCCGATACAGGTGGTCGTCATTCCAATTCCATTCAAGGAAAAGGAGGTCCCTGTCCAACAGATCGCCGAGGGCGTGGTGAACGAGCTGAATTCCGTTGGCATCAGGGCGCACCTAGACGCGCGCGACATCAGGCCTGGGAAGAAGTTCTACGACTGGGAGCGCCACGGCGTGCCGATCAGGCTGGAGATAGGACCGGAGGACGTGAAGAAGGAGCAGGTCGTCGCGGTCAGACGGGATACTGGCGACAAGCAGATTATACAGAGGCGGGCGATCAGGGTCAAGGTGAGGCAGTTGCTCGACGAGATAAATGGAGACCTGCGCACTCAGGCGTGGAAACTTTTCAATGGGATGATACACGAGGCCTCCGATGTCAAGAGCATCAAGCAGATCATCGAGAAAAAAGGCGGCATAGTCCGAGTTCCTTGGTGCGAGCAGGAGGCCTGTGGTCAGACGCTCAAGGAGCAAACTGGCTTGGAAATTTTGGGTCAGGAGCTGGAGGGCAAGCAAGCATCTGGCATCTGCCCGATATGTTCCAAGCGGGCGAAGAGCCGCGCGCTCATAGCTAAGACTTACTGATCGCTTCAGAAATTTCCTTCTCGGATGGGAATCCTGCCGGTCCCTTGTACCTTATCTTTAGGGCAGCAGCAGCGTTCGCGAACTGCGCAGCCTTGATGGCATCGCGAGACTCCAAATATTTCACGAGGAAAGCCGCACCGAACACGTCGCCAGCACCAGTGAGATCTTTAGCATCCACTTTCAGCGCTTTGACTTCACTTAAATTTCCGTCAGCGAAAACCAGACAACCCTTCTCACCCTGAGTCAGGATTGCCACTTTCGGGCCGAGCCCAACAAGCTTTTGCAAAACTTCTCTGACATCGCCATGAAGCACTCCCGCCTCATCCTTGCCCACCTTCACAATATCTACATACTTCAGAAACTCCCCAAGATCTTCACGCGCCTTAAGTTTGACTTCACCGCTCGCGCCTATTTCCCTAAATATCCCCTGTGGGTCGAGCATCACCAAATTTGTGTCCTTCTTTATCGCTTTCAAGACGTCGGGCGTTATCTCATCTGCGATCGGCGAGATGTAGAAGCCGCCGGCATTTTGGTATGCGTACGGGATGTCGTCCGGCGATATCTTGGGCGCTACGTGCGTGCAGACTTGCTTGCGGTTGCCAGCCTCGTCGTATGTGTTCTCGAACGTGGTCGTGTCTTCACCAGCTACCAAGATGCCTTCCGTATCTAGCCCAAATTTGCTGTAAAGTGGCGGGAATTTGTCCGGGAAATCTGCACCGACCTTCGCCACTATGCCCGCATTCTTCTTTAGGGCCGCGAGCGCGAAGCCAGCATATGTGGGTGCTCCACCAAGTGCATTCTCTATGACACCCCACGGCAAAATGTTCACATCGATCGAAACATGCCCAACGACTATGACGTCGAAATCCATTATCTCTCCCTCCTTCCCGCTATGAAATCCTCGACTGCCTTCCTAGCATCCACGTCTGGCATTTGGGTCGGTGGATGTTTAAAGAAGTACGCTGAAACCCCTATAAGCGGCCCAGCGATGCCGCGGTCGAGCGCAAGCTTCACGGCCCTCACGGCATCGATCACGACTCCAGCGCTGTTTGGCGAGTCCTCCACAGAGAGTTTTACATCGATTGTCAGCGGGATGTCGCCGAATTTCTTGCCCTTCATGAAGATGTAACAGACCTTGTTGTCCTTCAGGAACGAGACGTAGTCGCTCGGCCCAATGCGCAGCGGCACCTCGTACGGTATCTGGCTCGACACCGCCTCTGTCTTGCTGATGCGCTTGGAGCTCAGGCGTTCCTCCTCGATCATGTTGAGGAAGTCAGTATTCCCACCGATATTAAGCTGATAGCTCTCCTCAAGCTTGACGCCGCGGTCAAGCAGAAGCCTCGCGAGCGTCCTGTGCAGAATGGTGGCACCAACTTGAGATTTTATGTCATCGCCGGCGCATGGGAGACCCGCATCCTCAAACTTCTTCCCCCAGTCCTTCCCAGACACTATGAATTCTGGGATGCAGTTCACGTAACCACAACCCGCGTCTATCGCCTGCTGTGCATAATAACGGGAAGCCGCGTAACTTCCGACCGGCAGATAGCTCACCAATATGTCGGCGCCAGAATCCTCCAGCACTTTTTTAACATTCACTTCTTTTTGCGTTCTATCGACTGGCACAACTGGCTTCAGGTACTTGCCCAGCCCATCAAGCACTGACCCCTTCATCACTTCTACTCCCAACTTGGGCACATCGCTGAATTTGATTGTGCAGTTTGGCGGGGTGAATATCGCCTCGGCGAGATCCTTTCCCACCTTGTTCGCATCGATATCGAAAGCGGCTACAAAATTGACATCGCGAATATGGTATCCGCCGAAGTTTACGTGCATCAGGCCAGAAACAAACTCATCCTCGCGCGCGTTTTTGTAATATTCTATACCCTGTACGAGCGATGAAGCGCAGTTCCCTACGCCAACTATAGCAACATTCACTTTCCCCACGTTTTCTCCTCCTTGCACTTTGATATATCTCCAACTTTGAAATATTCTAAAATTAAAACTTATAAGGGTTGCGGTCGAGTAAAATTGGTGTCATCTTTGGCTATGCGGCGGTTAAAACGCAAGACAACGGTAGAGTTGCTTTGGCCCTACATCTTGAAGTTGCTTCAAGAGAGGCAGATGTACGCGTACGAGCTCAGGGAGCAGATGGAGAAGAAGTTTGGGTGGAAGCCGCCGATGGTCACATGTTATATCGTGCTCTACAGGCTCCAGCGCGGGGGCCACGTGACGGCGGAGTGGAAGGACCAACGAGGCAGGCCGGCGCGAAAGTATTACAAGATTACCGAGAAAGGAAAGGAACTATCCGAAGTGGCAAATGGTTATTTCAAAGAACTCTGTGCGAAACTAGTAAAGAAATCCTAGCGCAAGCGGCGGTAGGCGACAACAAGCCTGTGGATCACCGTAATGTACGAAAGGATCGCCACCAAGATCAGCGCATACCCAGTTCGCTCGACCAGCGCGAATATCGCGAAGATCAGCATGCGCTCGGCCCGTTCAGCGAAACCGACATCTAACTTTCCAGTCCCAGCCGCTTCGGCACGGGCACGGGTATAGCTCACCATGAAACCTCCCACTAACGCCAAAGCACCGACTAGCCAGCCCCATTGCCCCAGCTCCGGCGTCCCACCGTATACGATTCCGATGATTATCGCTGCCTCTGTGAAGCGATCCACGACGGAGTCAAGAACTCCTCCGAACGCGGTCACTTTTCCCGTGACGCGCGCGACCGCACCGTCGATCATGTCGAAGAATCCACACACGAGCAGTGCAATCGCAGCGAAGCGTGGCAAACCGTAAGCAAAAAGTATTCCTGCGAGCAAGCTCACCACGAGCCCGATACAAGTTAGCACGTTTGGCGTGAACCCTGCACGAGCGAATGCTTTTGCCACTGGCTCGAGCGCGCTGTCAACCTTGCTCCTAAATCCGCTTAGCATGATATCACCACAACAGTTTTTTCTTGGCAAATAAGTGTGTTTGGGTGAACATTTGATATATCTTGGGCCAGCTGGAGTTCCAATCTCATGCGAGGAGCGAACCACTCTAGCCGGCATCGAGTGCACAGCCAAGCTCAAGCTGAACGCCCTCGAGTGCGAGTTCGTACGGCAAGTAGGCATGGGAAACGAGATGGCGCGACAGGTTGGTGAGCTCGCCGAAAAACTCGGTGTCCGTCTCTCCGTTCACTGCCCATACTTCGTGAACTTGTGCTCGCAGGAGAAAGAGAAACTCAAGGCTTCGAAGAAGAGGATACTCGATTCGGTGGAGAGGGCCCATTTCATGCACGCCGATGTCGCTGTGTTTCACGCTGGTTTTTACGGCAAGCTCTCCCACGACGATGCACTGGATGCTGTCAAGCGGACATGTGCCGAGATGGCGGATGAGATGGCATCGAGTGGAATAAAAGATGTCAACCTCGGGTTAGAAACGATGGGGAAGCAATCGACCTTTGGGACGATCGACGAGATAATTTCAGTTTGTAGGGAAGTCAAGAATTGCATGCCCGTCATAGATTGGGCACACATCAACTGCAGATACTTGGGGATTTTCAAGAGACAGGAAGACTACGAAAAAATATTCGACCAACTGGCGCCGTTGAAACTGAAACATCTGCACGCCCACGCGACGTGCGCCGAGTGTACCGTCGCTAAGCCGGGATTGGGGAACGAAAGACATCACCTGACGCTCGACGCGAAGAAGCCGGACTATGAACCACTGGTCAAAGAGATCTTGAAGAGAAAAATAGACATCACGATGATCTCCGAGAGCCCAGTGCTGGAGCAGGACGCTCTAGTATTGAAGAGGATGTTTGAGAAGTACGGATACAAATTCTGATCATGCGGAGCGCAGCTCATCCAAAATGTCTTTTTCGGCGATTTCCGCTTGTTCTCCGGTGCGCATGTCACGAAGCGTCACCTTTTTTGCGGCGAGCTCCTTGGGTCCAACGATTATAGCGTACTTTGCTTTTCTCGAGTTCGCGTAGGATATCGCCTTAGCTAGGCTTCGCCCCATCAGATCGACGTCCACGCGCAAGCCGGCGCCGCGCAGCTCCTGAGCTATCTCCAAGCACTTGGGCAATGTTTTTTCACCGGCGGGTAGGAGCATGCAATCGAGAGCTTCCTCTTTAGGCTTTTTTCCTTGGGCGAGCAAGGCGCCGGCAATTCTATCGATGCCGAACCCCACGCCGACCGCCGGGCACGGCTCTCCTCCGAGCAGCGATATCAACTCATCGTACCTCCCGCCTCCTCCTATCTGTACATCCCCCACGTAAAGTTCGAAGACGAGATCCGTGTAGTACTCCAGCCCGCGAGCTATGCCGAAGTCGACGTTGAACTCTCCGACCCCCAAAACTTTTAGATAGTCTAGTATCTCTCGCAAGTTTTCGATCGCGGCCTTGGCCTTCGGCATGTGTGCGACCGCTTTCTCGGCTTTTTCGATCGCAGCGCTGCCCCGCAACGTCACCAATGTCTTCAGCATTTTTTTATCCATCTCTTTCACAGAAGCTTTGTTCAGTTCATCATCGAGTCGCGCTTCGTCTTTGCTGTCTATGGCGCGCATGATCGGATCTTGGGCCTCGCTTTTTACGCCAGCATGTGCCAGAACTTCCCTCAACGCTCTTATGTGCCCTATTCGAAGCTCGAAGTTGACGCCAAGTTCGTGGACCGCGTGATATGCGAGGGCGATGACCTCAGCGTCCGCCTCTGGCTTCGCCGAGCCTATCAGTTCCAACCCGGCCTGCAGGAACTGTCGCCATCTCTTCGCCTGCGGCTCCTCGTAACGGAAGCAATTGCCGAAGTAGAAAAGTTTCAGCGGCTTCGGCTCAGCCTTGAGCTGCTCGATGTACAGGCGCACCACAGGCGCCGTCAGCTCCGGCCGCAGTGCAAGCCAGCGTCCGGCTTTGTCCTTAAAAGCGTAAAGCTGTTCGATGATGGAAGCTCCACTTTTTTTCTCGAAGAGTTCTAGGTACTCGAATATGGGCGTCTCGACCTCGACGTAACCATAACGTTTGAACACATCGCTCATCGTTTGCACAACTTGGCGAATGCTTACTATTTCTTCACCAACAAGATCGCGTGTACCTCTCGGCCTTTGCACGATACCACCTAATCCTCCGTCACATTGTCTATGACGAATGTCCACACCGGCGACGAAGTTTCTCCCCAGGCATTGATCCCGATCACCTTCCAATAATAATTGTCGTGCGCCAGTGGGCCTACCGTCCATGCTTCCATCAATCCGAAGAGATTGTCCACCTCAGGCGATGAAAAGTCTAGATCATTGTCGACGAGCAGGCGATGGTTATCAGCGTAGAATCCAGCCATCCATTCCAACGTTAGAGTATTCTCACTCATGTGTGCCCCATTCTCCGGCAAATATAGCTCTGGTGCCCCGGGTGGCGCGGTGAGAGTGAGTTTGAAGTTTTCTGACCAAGCGCCCCAGTTGCCAGCTGCATCCTTCGCGCGAACCCGCCAGTAGTATGTGCCGCCAGCTGTAAATGTGAACGTGTACAAGTTCTCTGTAATCGAACTATTGTCATGGAAATACGGCGGGTCGAATGAAGCGGCGGTGCTTATCTGTAGGTGGTATGTCGTATCTGGTTCTGGTCGTGTCCACGTGAACGTTTTAGTCATAACATTGTCGGTCCGATTATCTTCTGGAGATACTAGCGTTGGGACGGCGGGCTGCACCGTGTCTATCGTGAACGCCCATGCCGATGTCCATCCCAACTCCCTGTTATCTGCTTCAAACGCCCTAACTCGCCATGAATATATTCCATCTGGCAAATCTGTAGTTGGTGTGTAGGTTGTATCAGAAGTATTCTCCAATATCTCAGGAGAATTAAAGTCTGAATTATTGTCCACCCAAAGTTCATATTTCGCAGCGCTAATTGCATCCAACCATTGTAATGTAGGGGTGTTATCGTTTATCTTGGAGTTGTCAGTTGGTGATGTTAACTCTGGTAGGTGATTAACCTTCAATATCTTCACCAAATCATTGGGGCTAGTATACACGACTTTTATGTAGTTAACATCCTCTGTGCTCCCAGAAAAGACATACAACCCAACTGGGACAGGGCGTGCAGAAATCTCATCGGACACCGCATCTATAAGCCAACCGTATATAATTCCGTTATTTGAATCAGTGAAGACCAACAACGTTTCGGGGATATCGACTGACGTTTGTGGCGGATTGAATCCGCCGTAGGAAGATATTTGGCCGTTATTATCAACGACCAAAATGCCGCAGCCATCAAGATACTTTGTCTCACCATCAACATTTAAATACGCTTCATAGTTCTGAATATCGAATACAACATTTTCTCTGTTCTCTCCGAAATTGAATACATAGCTCTGGCCATCGAAACTTGGTTGTGACTGGAGTTGAGTATTGATCCTCTCTGCACTAAGCAATATGTTTGCAGGTTGTGTGTAGTAATAGTAATTCGCTGCCGAGTAATACTCAGAATAGTTGAACAAAATATAGTCTATTCTGACGTTGAAGTTTTCCTGATACGTACCAAGTATCCATCTAAGCTCGTCTTTGCTCATCAATGGGAACCGTTGGACGTCGATTCGCCTGCCGTTTACGTAATACTTCCTGGCGGATACCTCCAAACCATAACGATAGCCAGTGTTGTTATCTACATAATAGATATAGTCTGGAGGACGTGGAGTAAAAGAAAAATCATTCTCCCATTTGCCTTCTTCAGCAGCTGTTTCAGTTCCGTCACAGACAGTTGCACGTCTCGATACACCAGTAAGGAGATGCCCGAAAGACCACTCGATAGATACAACAGAGTTCTCTGGTGTGTTTTCGCGTAACCATGCGCAAGCCCCTAAGAGTGCTTCATCCATACCGCTGAAGCCGTGCCATTCAGTTGGGGGAGTTGTATTCCCAGCGACCGCATATGCATTTATGATGAATGGCGTCGCGACAAGAGAAAAACACAGTGCAATAGCTACTGGTTTCTGGAGAGGTTTTACCCATTCTGTGGTAATAGGCTCCCGAGATAACCACTTGAACAATGAAACTAAAGCAGCAACTCCCGTGCCAGCTGCGACAGCAATGAACGGCCACCACATCCTATCAAATCGTGCCTGACCCCGCCCAGGCCAAACTAACCCTGCTATTATAACTAGCCACGGTAACATGATCAATTCCCAACGTTTTCTCGACCAACAAATTTTGATCAACGCAAGAACCACTAATATGAGAGCAATGTATGTTAAGAGATCTGCACCATAAAACCCGCTGATAGTTTCACTCCAAGATCCTGGCGCTGCCATCTCACCCGCATATCTCACTGAAAATGATACACCTGCCCCACCAGCCATACCCCGGAGGGAGTATAACCCCAAAACACAAATCGCAATTATTACCGAACATCCAGCGTACCTCCATACCTTCGCTCGCGCTCTGATACAGATAAATCCAAGGATGCCTCCGCCAATGACTATCAAGGCGGCCATGAGCCCAGTTGAGATCGGAACGTAGCCAAAGAGAATTTGAATAAAGCCGACCCAGCTTGAAAGGCCCATCCCGCAAAATGTGTAAATTATGATGCCCATCACTGCCATCATGCCAAAAACACCAACTACCAACCGCGCATTCTCATCGCCGGTCAGGGATGCAGCTTCCGAGAATTTAGATCCCTTGATCAACTTCCCGACAAATCCTAGAAACATACAAAGCACGAGCCCGCCAACTATCACTGGGGCAAGGTAAAGCGCGCCCGTGCCCCACGATAGCCCAAAGAGCCCATACACGAGCCCCCCTAAAACTGCAAATATCGGGATCGATCGGGGTGGCGCCTTAAACAACCTGATGGTGAGGTAGATAGTCCACGCTGTTAAAAGCAACTGAATCGCTTCTCGGTCGAATGCCCCTACCTTCATCCAGTAAACGCTTCCGGTAAGCGCGCTCACAAAAAATGCCGCCGTACATCCGGCCAAATCTCCGCCAAGTTCTTTGCCGATCAGAAAAATTGGGATCAACACAAGGGCGAACAAAAGAGGGGACCAATAGCGAACGACATCCATTAGCGTGACATTGGAGTTAACAGCATGAACAGCCCTATACAACATCACCGCTAATAATGGTTGACCCTGCTCCGAGAGTGCAACCGGGTGTCCATAAGGCGCGTGGGAGAGAGAATTGTTATCTACAAATCCGTTTGCATTGTCAATCTCGACAGCAATATCATAAACCCACCCACTGTCCGAGGTAGTAAGTGTGTTATAATTCTTACCCGGAATCAACAGTATTGAGGCAGTAAAAATCATTAGGATGAGTAAGTAGGCAAATATCAGCCATCGTTTCCAGTTCAAGCTGTCACCAATTGCCCTATAGTCCGCGCTTTAAAAATAGTGCTACTCAGCTTCCTTTTCCTTTGGAGTCTCGACCGGCGCGGGCGCCACTTCCTTGGTGGTGACCATTATCCAGCCGAGCCAGAAGCCCAACCCGCATATCACGAGTATTCCAACTGTTATGGGTAGAGCAAACGCCAAGGCGCCACGCGCCCAAGCGCCAGTACCACCACTTACGTATCCAAAGAAAATATGTACAATAGCCACCACAACACATACAACGCAGATCACCGCTCCCAATGCTCTTCCCACTCTATCACCTTGTTCTGCAAAAACTTGTTTCGGGCTATTTAAATAACTTGCGTAAAGCTTTTTCCTCACGCCACTTTGCTTCAATTAAACACCAACAGACTACCAACCAAATAGCGCATCCTCATAAATCCGCGCGACAATTTACGTATGGGCCCGTGGCCCAGCCTGGATAGGGCGGCAGCGTCCTAAGCTGTCGATCGTGGGTTCAAATCCCACCGGGCCCGCTCCACTTTTTTCTTCCATCTGGCCCTTTCAGCACTCGGAAAATGCGTGTTTAAAAGCCTTTGAGCGCCGCCCGTGGGTGGCGGTTGACGCTTAGCAGAACTTGTCTGATAACTTTTCAATATCCGCCAATAGTTTCAATATCGATGGGTCTATGAGCCGATACATCATTTTCTTCCCTTCGCGCCGCCTTTTGATGAGCCCACATCTCCGAAGTGCTTGTAGATGATGTGATATCAATGACTGCTCCTTGTTTAGATTCTTCATAATCTCGCACACACAGCGTTCACCATTTTTTAAATAAATGAGTATCTGAATTCTCGTGTCGTCAGCCACGCATTTAAGCAGCTGTAGTTGTTTATCGACGGTCATTTAATTTTCCTACACGCCAGCTTCTTTTAACGCGCTTATCAGGGTTTTTTCGCTGGGGCAAACACCCATAATCTTAATGAACCCATCCACGACGATTGCAGGAGCAGATGTCAAATTGTACTTTTTGAACTCCTCTGTCCTTCCACGATAGGTCACGACTTCAATGTTTTTGTACTTTTTTTGTATCTTTTCGATGCGCCTCAGCAGCATTTTTCCCCCCGAACAAGATGGGACCGATAGGAAGACTTCGACTTTCATATTCCGGCCTCCCTTAGCATTGCCTCGACCGTTTCTTTACTCGGGCACATGCCGATGACTCTTATTTTTTCGTTTATTACGATGGTTGGCACCATGTCAAGTTTGTATGCGTTGAATTTCTTCATCCCCTTTTCGCCGATGTACCTGTAAACCACCACTTTTCCCTTGTATTTTTTATCAATCCAGTCAGAGATCTTCAGCAACGCCTCGCAGCCGGGGCACGGTGGATCTCCGCTGAATATCTCCACTTTTACTTTCTCCATACGATTCGACCCCCTTCATCATTTTACGTTTTTATGGATAGCTTTTGTTAGCTCTTCTTTTGTGGGCACTTTGCCCACGAATGCAACTTTTTCTCCCACGACTATTGTCGGCGTCATCATTATTCCATATTTGTCTGCTTCCTTTGAGAAAACGTCGAATTTTTCAACTTCCACGTTGCCAAGTTCCGATGCGACTTCCTTGGCGATCTGCTCGGCTTTTTTACATCTCGCACAAGGCGGCGTGGGTCCAAATATTTTAATCTTGTTCATTTCTTCACCTTATTGCTGTTCATATGAATATGCATTAATATGTTAAAAGCTTTTTGCTTTAAATAAGATACTGCGTATGTGTTGGCTCGAGGGCACTAAAGTCACAGGTGTGACACGCGAACGATGTTTTCCAAAGAATCAACGCACCAGAACCACTTCCGCCATGACAGCAGCTAATACATGCGTTCTCGCCACGCCGACAATAACGTTTATATATGTAACTATGTTACATATATCCAGGATACGTATGTGCCAACATAGACACGGATTCTGCCATTATCCGGGGAGAGGACTGATTCAACTGCTGATCCTGCGAATTCTGCACGAAAAACCGTCACATGGGTATCAGATAACGGATGAGTTGGAGCGGATAACCTCTAAGAAGTACATCCCTGAGCCAGGGGCGGTGTACACCATGCTGAGGAGACTGGAGGAGGGAGGTCTTCTAGTTTCAAAGTGGGAGAAGAAAGAGTCTGGCGCTGATCGTAGAGTTTACACGCTTACCAAGGCCGGAGTGAAAGCTCTCCAAGAAGGGCTTGAAATGGTGAAGAAAAGAAGGCAGTTAATGGATAATTTAGTCCAATTTTACGATACACATTTTACTGAAAAAAAGAAGGGAGGTGAAAAATAGATGTGTTGCGAATGCGGGTGCGAGCCTGGGTATCACCATCACGGGGGCCAGCATCGTTCGTACATGGATTTCCCGCCGTTAATTTCGGTTGAAGAAGAGGTCAAAACGCTGGAAGAGCTTAAGGAAATACTCGAGGACAGACTGGACAAAGTGAACAAGCGAATAGAGGCCCTAAAACGTTAAAGCTTGCCGAAAGTGTGCAAAGGTGAAAAGTTATGAATGATGCCATTAACGCGATAAACCTGACAAAGTACTACAACGGACTTTTGGCAGTGGACCACATAAACTTCGGAGTCAAAAAAGGAGAAATTTTTGGATTCCTAGGGCCGAACGGTGCTGGAAAAACAACCACCATTCGAATGCTCATTGGTTTAACTCCACCCAGCGATGGCACGGCAAAGATCTTTGGGCACGACATTCAACATGAGGCTTTGGCTGCTAAGAAATGTATGGGAATCGTTCCAGAAATCTCGAACATCTATGATGATCTGTCAGCTTGGAATAATCTGATGTTTACAAGTGAGCTCTACCAAGTCCGGGGAGCTGAGAGGGAAAAAAGGGCCAAAGAACTACTAGACATGTTTGGGCTCTATGACCGTAGAAAGGATAAAGCCAAAGGTTTTTCAAAGGGGATGAAGCGCCGACTTACCATTGCCATGGGCTTGATCCACAAACCCCAGCTGGTCTTCCTAGACGAGCCAACATCGGGCCTGGATATTCAAAGCGTTTTGATCATCAAGGATGTGATAAGAGAACTGAACAAGAAAGGCGTGACAATTTTCTTGACCACACACAACATCGAGGAAGCTAACGTGACATGCGATCGTGTAGCAATCATTAATAAAGGAAAGATAGCAGCAATCAACACTCCAGAAAAACTGAAGAAACACATTCAAAGAGTGCAATCAGTTGAAGTTGCCTTCGATAAAACATCACCGAAGATTGTGAAAGAGCTAGAGACCATCCCATTAGTCAACGAAGTGCGCAAGGAAGGAGACAAATACAGACTGTATACAGATAATCCCGCCGCTGTACTGTCCGGGTTGTGGGATTATGTGCGCGCCAACAATCTGAATCCTATAAGTTTGAACACCTTGGGCCCAAGTCTCGAGGATGTCTTCGTCAGGCTTACCGGAATAAGTGCAAAAGCTGAAAGGAGAAATTTTAATGAATAACAGCAGTTTCTCTGTAACGCAGTTAAAAGCTGATTTAAGCGCCTCTTGGGCAATCGCAAAGAAAGACATGCGCGTGTACTACATCAAGCCCGCGGTTCTCATCTTCGGGATAATGTTTCCCCTTTTTCTGTTTCTTTCATTCGCGGTAGGAAAGAACGCTCCAGCGTCAACCCTGGTCCCTGGCTTGATTTCTATTACCTTGCTGTTCAGCGCGTCCTCGATTGGGCCAATCGCCATCCCCACCGAAAGAAGGGTGAAGACCTTTGAAAGATTGTTATCGGCGCCGATATCATTTTATTCCATCCTTATAGGCAAGACTCTGGGAGGTTTTTTGTTCGGCCTAGCCATAGGCGTAATCCCGCTAGCAGTCGGGCTTGCATTGTTTGAAACACAGATTATCAGCATTCTGGCCTTGATCGCAGGCCTGGCGCTTGCTTCCTTCTGCTTTGCTACGATGGGAATAATGTTCGGTTCCTTCCCAACCGAAAACCCAGCCGACGTGATGATGCTACTCAATTTTGTTCGTCTTCCGTTAATATTCATTAGTGGCATCTACATATCTGTCGAAAGCCTTCCTGGGTGGGGACAAGTCGCAGCCGCATTTTCACCGCTCACCTATGCCAACGACTTGGTCAGATATGCACTTGAGGGAAAAACAATCTACGGGCCGCTATTAGACTCAATTGTTTTAATCTTCTTCATAGGTGTTTTCCTCCTGATAGGCATGAAAATCCAGCGAAAGTTCAGAAACGGTATGGGCGGCCAAAGAAAATTCAAAAAATAGTGATTTTGTTGCCAGCATGTTCAAACAGCCGATTAAAGAGAAGGAGGTGATACATTGAAGTTAAATGTATGGGATTTAACCAAACTAACAGAATTTTCAAAGACTCAAAGAATTAAGAAAGACATTTACAGGACAAAAATGTTTAACATTGTTCTCGTCTGCCTTGAGACGGGCCAAGAGATCCCGCCCCGCCAAGAACCCTACGATGTTTGCTTTTACGTCATAGATGGTCAGGGCATTTTTACTGTGGGGGACAAAACAGCGGAGCTGACGGCGGGTTCAATTATTTTTGCTCCAGCCAACGTTGCACGTGGGATAAAAAGCACTCGACGGTTAAGTATACTTGGAATTCAGGAAGCCCACTAATATGCGGATTTAACTTGTCGTGCCGCCTTACAATCCCGTTTTTCGATTTATTCTTGCCGTATCCCAATCACATCGGAGCTTTCCATGTGTTTCCCTCTGAATCGAGTATCATCGTGAACTACTCTGAATTTGCGAATCAGATATACCTTGACGGGGTCGTTGATTAGAAACGTCACTATTAGTGTATAGCCGAAGATTGCGAGCACAGGTATGTAGCCGAGTGGAGCAAGCTCTAGGATGCCTAAGATTGAGATTGCGGTCACGAACAGGATTTCCGATATAACTGTAATACTCAGCATCTTACTGGGCCGCGACTTCCAGAAATGATTTCGCTCGCGTACAATCATGAGAGTGAATATCCCTGCAAGATTCAGATAAGCAAACCCAAAGGTATAGATCTTCTCTACATTCCAGATTAGCCCAAAATACGATAAACCAGCCACAGCAAAGATCGCACTTTCAATCGTCATCAGTACGCCTAGTGATCCGCTGACTCCGAACAATCGTGAGACATCGAAGGAATCAGGCTTCAGAGAAGATCGCACGTTGTCTGTTGATATAGACATTGAGACAAAGTCGCCGAGGAAAAGCAGCAGTACCGTGCCAGTTATTGATAACATGAATGAGTGAGTAAGAAATAGCATCACAACGACGAACCCGACGATATGCAGCTTTCGGGCAACCATCATCAACGCCCAACTATAGATTCTCTGGTAAATCGTCCTGGATGTCTTGATCATAGCTATTATTCCTCCGAGTCCCTCAACAGTGAGCACGGCACTTGCAGAATCTTTAGCAATGTCTGTCGCGTTCTTCACCGCGATTCCAACTTCCGCCTGGCTCAAAGCTGGGGCGTCGTTTACGCCGTCTCCGGTCATTCCGACAACATGCCCTATGCGTTGAAGGGTCTTGACTATGGTGAACTTGTCTTCAGGGTAAATCTGGGCGATGCCGTCACTGTCTTCGATTGTTGAGTCAAGAGGCTTCCCTTGAGTCTGCACCGCCCCAATCTCTGACATTGTGCTTATCTTGTCACCTAGGCCTATCTGCTGGGC